>Ga0209437_100024_pt1 | contig 592878 bp, 553 predicted proteins | sample AraplaL_Cvi_mTSA_FD_184266 | JGI IMG/M metagenome (GOLD analysis project Ga0209437, IMG submission 184266) | Arabidopsis root microbial communities from the University of North Carolina, USA - plate scrape CL_Cvi_mTSA (SPAdes) (version 2) | ecosystem: Host-associated > Plants > Roots >...
ACTATGCTTTCGGGATGGAGATCAGCACGAGTGTGGCCAGTCCAAAAAATGAGTATCTTTACAATAAGAAGGAGCTGCAGGAGAACCTGGGTTTATATGACTACGGTGCCAGGTTCTATGATCCGGTGATTGCCAGGTGGACGAGTGTTGATCCCTTGGCGGAGAAAGGAAGACGATGGAGTCCTTATGTTTATGCGTTTGATGATCCGATTAGGTTTATAGATCCTGATGGTATGTGGCCTGATTGGGGAAAGATTGCGTACTATGTTGGGAAGGTAGCACAGAACTTACAAGAAGGCTGGGATAATTTAAGGGCCACTTCTAAGGAAAATCCAGTACATACTATAAGCAAGATAGGGAAAGGACTGAGTGATGGCAGTATAAAAAATGGATTAGTTAAAGCGGTTGCTCATAATACAGTCAAGGCAACTACTGGAACAAATACTGATAGGCTTGAGGTCTTAGCAGTTGTTACAGGTGAGGCAATTCAGTTAGGTTTACCGGGTGGGGATATAGGTAAAGCTAACGATATTGCTAAAATGGGTGAGGCTGCAAAGGTTGGTGAAGCCGCTAAAATAGCAGATGCAGCAAAAGTTGCAGAGGGTTCTATTGAGCTTAAGTCGTTTGGAGACTTGCAGGCCAACCCTAAAGGCATATGGGGAAAATCTGCTGACGAGGTTGGAAATATATTAGGTGACGGGTGGACAAAGTCACCATTAAATGATGGTGAGGGTTGGAAGTTTACTCAAGATGGGAAAGATGGATTCGTTTCTTTTACAGAAGGCAGTGGGAGGCATGGAAATACTCCATATTACAAGATTAACAGTGGCAGTGGAAAAATTAAAGTGGTTGATGATAGTTATAAACCTACAGCAAATGATAAATCGAAAATTGTAAATATAAATCAATAAAAACAGACATGAATTTGGCAAATGGTTATAATCTCTTGATCGATACATTGATTATGGTATCTCCGGATTTCGAAAAAATAACGAAAAAGGAAATAGAAGGTTACATTGAGGAATTGGAAGGCGATTACTATACATTTTTCGATCATATTAACCTTATACCCTTGCAGAATTTAGGTTTGTTAAATGATTTTCATATTGAACAAATAACGATTCTCAAACACATAATAAGTAACATACCTGCTCACTTGTGGAATAACGCCGATTTCAGGGATAATTCTATGTGGATGAAGGCAAGAGAGGTCGCTGATAATCTTTTGAGCTCATTAGGAGTTTCCAAAAGAATAATAGAATAATAGACCTTTCAGCCAATACGATTACGGTGCCAGGTTCTATGATCCGGTTATTGCAAGATGGACATCTATCGATCCCTTGGCGGAGAAAGGTAGAAGGTGGAGTCCTTATTCGTATGGCTTTGATGATCCAATTAGATTCATTGACCCCGATGGAATGTGGCCGGATTGGGGTGCTTGGGGAAGAGAGATTAAGCAAGGCTTTGTCAGCCACTACCAGGGAATAAAGAAAGTACTTACAACGAATCCGGTAACTACAATTAAAAATGCGGTTAACGGATATGTCAATAATGTTGCTGCTCACCCAGTAGAAGCATTAGCTAATGCTTCTACTGGCGGGCTTTACGGAAAAGCAAAGGAAAGCTACCAATTAATTAAAGCAATAGCTACGGACGACGCTAAAACAGGAGGCCCTATACTTGGTAATGCCGGAGCAAACGTTGTGGATCAGGCTGTTGGCATGGGTGTTGCAGGGGCTATTGGTAAAGGAGTAAGTGCATTAAGAGGGGCTGCTCCTGCGGCAGAAGCTTTAAGTGTCGCTCCTAGAGCTCCCGTCACCGCTGAGGGAATTGCGAATGCTCTTGAAGGCTCAACAATGCAGACAACACAAGGGGTAGTGTCCTTACCTGTGGTACAAAGATATGTTAACATGCTAGATGCGGGAAGTGAAGCACCCGCAATAAAAGTTGCTGGTGATGTAATAGTTGAGGGTAATCATCGCTTCGTCGCAGGAAGAATTGTTGGTCAAGAGCCAGCGCAGGTACCCGGTAATCTTTCACCGAGCCAAGCACCTATGGTGAAACCAATTCAATCAACAAAAGTAGATCCGTTAGACTGGGGAAATAAATAAGACTATGAAAATACTATTTGCAACCGATGATGTGTTAGACGTACCCTACGATACACTAGTAGGAGCTAATTTGAATGGCCTAAACTTACATAGGGCCATATTTGAAGGTATGGACTTACATGATACCAGTTTTATAAGTAGTGATTTAAGAGGTGCTTTCATGGCTGGTGCTAATATGAATAATTGTGATTTTTCAAGGGCCAGCTTGATAACCGCTTACCTTATGAAGGCAAGTTTAAGAGGAGCCAATTTGCAGGGGGCCAAGGCTTTCTTTTGCAACTTTAACGACGCTGATCTAAGCGGAGCTAATCTGAATGATGTTGATATACATGATGCTGAATTTAGCGGTAGTAACTTACATGGGGCTATAATGACATGTCGACGCATTGAGTCAGCCAATCTCAAAGGAGCTACCTATAATCTCTCTACAATATGGCCGCTAGACTTCGATCCTATCAAAGCTGGATGCATTAAAGAGGAATAGAAATAGCAAAATACATTTACTAGGAGGATGCCACATGTAGTAAATGTGTTAAAGTAAGTAAGATCCCAACCACCGCGTTGGGCTTATACTTTTTATAAGCTATTTGTATCTTGACGTGTTGGATAAGGCCATCAATGGTATACATGATATGCTCTCTGTCTTTGTCAGCAAGCTGCTGGATAGATAGTACTTTATATAGGAGAGCTTGATCTATCTGCTTTGCCTGCAAGGTAACCTAATGACACACTCAGGTCATCAGCAATCTTACCAGCAACCTATGAACACCAGCTTTGATACCTAAATCGCTTTGTAATACCTTACGTTCTTTCCTGATCGAAGTTAAACGGCTGCCGAAAGTTATCATGATTGTAGCGTTTATGCCCCTAAAGGTAGCTTTGAGTAAACATACTGACTTAAATGATGGTATAAATATCCTATGGTTTGATATGGGTTGCCCTATTATTATCCTAAATGGCAATAAAAAAATTGAAAAGGTATTTCAAAATCTGCACGCTATTTTTTATCGGGGTCCTTGATAGGGTAACCAAAAGCGCTCGCTGTGAAAGATCATCTCCCGCCATTCCCAGAAACGCCAGGGTTTGACCGTAAAGGTGCGGTACAACCGGATGTCACCTGTGTTTTTTTCGGGGTGCTGGCAAAGGAAATAGCCGTATAAACGTTGACAGCCCCAATATGACTTTCCTTTGCCGCCCTCTTCGCTGTAAGTAAAACTGCCGTCTTTATTGCTGTAGCTATAGTTTTCTTCCAGGAAGAAACTGAAGAAAGGGAGGTTACTGCCGATGAGGATAAGGGCTAGGCTGATCAGGATGATTTTTTTCATGGGGATAGTATTAAGTGTCAGTGTTAATTACAGGGACCTTTGCTGAGCGGGGTGATACCGCCGTTTTTATTGAGGTTGGCCGCGTCTTGCAGGTTGTCCAGACCTTCGCCGAGACCGGCGGGTGTCATGGCATGGGGCTGATTGCCGGGGCCCAGGAGCCCGACAACCGTTGTCGGGTCGGGTAAGTTGATTTGCCCGGCCTGGCAGGCGTAATACGCGAAACTGGTACAATTGAAGGTGACCAGGTCATAGGTAGGCGGAGGGTTGCTCACATAATTGATGATTTTATTAAAGTTGTCCGCGGTTACGGTATAGGTGATACTTATGTTGTATTCAAGATCACCGCCATTGTTTGCAATTTTCGACGGTGCATGTAATTTGTCCAGACCGGTTGCGTCAGGATAAAAACCAAAGACCTGGGTGACGCTGTTTTGGCCGTTGCTCTTGGTCATGCCGATGGCGGTATGGCCTACGCTGTTGGGGCCGATGTTGAAAGAGGTGCCGGGAAAGGGTTCCTGCACGTAAACGGTAATGGTCATGGTAGCGCCCTGGTCTGGGATGCTGCCGAAGCAAAGCATGAGGTTTTTGGGGTTGACGGCAGGGCCGCTCTCGCCCGGCAGGTTGGATACGGCTGGGGCTGGGGGAAGGTTGGGGGCGCTGCCGCCGCCGATGCCCCCGGTGCTGGCGGGTACGCCGGAGCTGAAGCCGCCGGATGCGCCGCCGTCCAGTTCGTAGTTACAGACCTTTTCGGCGTAGACGGTAACCCCGCCATCGCCATCGGCATAAGCGTCCTGGTACCAGGTGCAATCTACGGCGAGCAGGTTGGTTTTGAGTTTGCCGGTGTCCTGCGGGGCCCTGGACCGGATGAGCCCGATAAGCTTACCGGCGGCGTAGACACCGCCATGGAGCAGTCGGTTATCCGGGCTATAGACAAAAATGCGCCCGGTGAATTGGTTGGCAGGCAGGTTGCCTTTCCGCTGGAGGGTCAGTCCATCGGGGATGATCTCCAGGATCTGCTCCCGGATTTGTTGGGTAGTGTCCCGGTAAAAGGCGGCTCTCCGGTATCCCTGCCGGATGCCCTGAAAGATGGGCTGCCCGCTGATGCCCGTCAGCCAGTAAGTTGTCCCGCCGTTTTCCCGGTATTCGGCGCCGTCCCAGTTTATAACTGTCAGGGAGCGATTTTGGGGCTGTCGCGCATACCATGCTTTGACGGCATCCAGGCTGAAATCTTTATTTACGGGATTAGGTATCGGTTGATCGGTTGTGGTCTTCCGGCAGGCGGTCAGGAGACTCAGCAGGATGGCGAGGAGGATGGCTTGCTGTTTCATGGCTGATGGTTTGATCCAAATCTCGGGAGCGTTGGTGCTTTATTTTTTGATTTGGATCAAATTCGTCTTCTCCCCCGGATCCGGCTGAGGGTCTCCTGGGTGATGCCCAGAAAGGAGGCAATTTGCCCCAGGGAGGCTTTTTCCAGGATACCCGGGTATTTCTCCAGCAGGAGCTGGTAACGTTCCGCGGGATCCTTCGTACGGAGCAGGATGGCGCGTTCTTCGGATTGGATATAATAGCGTTCGGTCACCAGGCGGCCATGGTAATTGTATTCCGGGAATTCGGCGTAGATCGTTTGCAGCTGGTCCCAGGTCATGGACAGGAGCACGCTGTCTTCCAGCAGTTCGATGTATTCGGCAGCAGGCCGCTGGGTATAAAAACTGTATACGGAGATCATCAGGTCGTGGGCGCCCATGAACCAGGTGGTATGTTCCCTGCCTTCCCGGTCAAGGAAAAAGGCCCGGGCGAATCCCTGACGGATAAAATAGATATGCCGGTTGATCTCCCCCTCCGCCAGCAGCCGGTGTTTTTTGGGGTAGGTCCTGCGGACAATGAAGTGCTCAAAACGCTGGCGTAAGGCGCCGGAGAGGGGGGCGATAAAGGTCAGGATCTGGAATAACAGCTCGGTGTCTGAAAGCTCGTTCAATTCTTGCATACGATTTTGATTAGTGTCAAAACGTCTTTGGGTTACAGTAATTAACTTTGGATTAATGTTTTATATCTGCTAATTAATAATTTTTAATTCAGAATAGCAACTGTTCCGGGAATTATCTGATAAAGAGCCGGACCGGTTGATACGGTTAAACATCAAGCGGAGCCGGGATGACGATGGGTTTTCTGTGGGCTAAACGTGATGACCGGCATGGCAGCATTTACCTTTAACCAATATAAACCGATGATCAAATTTGCCGAAAACTTGTTGCGGAAGCTCCAGGAGGAGATCACGCGGATCAGCACGGCGGAAACCGCGGCGGCGCCAAAACTCAAACTGATTTTACAGGCGGTCCGTTCAGCTTTAAAACAGCTCCGGACTTATATCCAGGAACACCCTTTTCCGCGGGTGCAGGATGAGATCGATTTTTTTAAGCGGGTCAAACCACGATTTGACGCGCTACGGATCTATTACCTGGGAAAATACGATCTGGACATCCGTATGCCAGCCGGGGATACGGAAACTTTGAAGGCGTTTTACCGGGAAGAACTCCGGGTGGTACAGCGGTTTTTCCGGCATGTCGGTTTTTACCACCAGTATTATCGTTTGGGGACAACGGAACTGGATGGGCTTTATTTTGTCCGGGGCGCGGAAGCGCCCGGTGTGCTGCTGCCGGAATTGCCGGATCAGGATCCCGGGTTCTCCACGGCTTGCGATTACCTGTTTGCCAAGATCATCGCTTTTGAACGTTTACAGGAGGATCTGCTCCGGGCCCTCAGCACTTTGGATCCGGCACATTTGACAGGGATGGAAGCCGAGGCCGAATTGCCGGCACTGAGATGGACCGGGGATAAAGTCAACCTGGTGGAGGTGATCTACGCGCTCTATTTTACAGGTCAGCTGAATCATGGGAATGCCGACCTGTCGCTGATCATCCGTTTTATGGAAAAGCATTTGGAAATCGACCTGTCCAGGGCCTACCGGGATTTTATCGATATCCGGAACCGGAAGGTCAGCAGCCCGAGCCGGTATATCGATCAGATGCGGGAATCCATTCACAAACGGGTAGATGATGATCTGGCCTTCAAAGTGCCCCGAAAGAATAATACAAAATCAGGTGGTTATGGATAAATCGTTCGCAAGTACCGGCTGGCTTGCGCATGCGGGCGCCGGGATCCGCCAATCTTTGCTCAACCAACCCGCGGTAATGGAACGGCGGGTGAAAAGCAAAATATTATGTTACACCAATTGACCTGGCAGCCGTTTTTATGGGTTGCCCTGATCCTCGGCCTCGCCTGGTATTTGCTGTTGCTGCCTTTCTGGTATAGGCGACAGCTTCGAACCTGGCTGGATCGCCATGAACAAAAGCCGCGCATCGAACCGCTCCGTAAGGATTGGGCAGAAGAACTGGAAGACGACCCGGAAGCGGATACCGGCTATAGCCTGATGGGCCGGCCGAAAATGCCGGAAGGGGTGTCCCGGCTGGGTATGAACGCCTTCAGTTTTGCCCGGCACCCGGATGCGGATAGCAGCCGGGAACAGCAGCAGAGCCTGATACCTGATGCCCTCGAGGAATTGAAAAGTATTTTTTTGACGCTGGAAAAAGAGCAGGGTACGAAAGATGATTTCATCTCCCTGTTTGGCCTGGTCAAAGCGAAATACGCCGCTATCCGCGATCCGGCTTCGAGACGGGCGCTCAGTGATTACATCCGCGAAAACGCCCTTTTTCCGATCTCGGATGAAGAATTAACCACCCTCTGGAATTAACCCTAATAATTTAACCCAATGAAGTTATTATGCAAAAGGCTATCTCTATGGCGGCGAAGCCGGATTAAGGCTTACCGGGAGCTACCTGCAGAAAAGAAACGTATAGCCTTTACCAAAGTATTAATGCTCATGGCCGGGCTGCTGACGATCAGTTACGGTTTTGCCCAGGATGGCAATGCCGGTATTACCTCAGCGACGACGCAGGTCAAAAGTTATTTTGACTCGGGCTGTAACCTGATGTACGCCATCGGGGCCGTGGTCGGTATCATCGGCGCGATCAGGGTCTTTAATAAATGGAATGCCGGTGAACCGGACACCAATAAAGTGGCGGCCGCCTGGTTTGGCTCCTGCGTGTTCCTGGTGGTCGTGGCTACGGTACTCAAATCTTTCTTTGGCTTATGAGTAGCTACCGGATCCACAAAGGGGTATCCAGGCCTATCGTTTTCCAGGGGCTGAAAGCGCAATACATCGCTTACCTGGCGGTCGGGCTGGTTCTTTTACTCATAGGTTTCGCCGCCGGATATATCTGTGGTCTGCGCTTGCGGGTCATCCTGCCGCTGATACTGGCTTTGGGTACCGCTTTGTTTGTCTGCGTATTCCGGCTCAGTCGCCGGTTCGGGGAACATGGGCTGTCCAAATACCTCGCGAAAAAGCGATTGCCCGGTTTTATTGCCTGCCGTTCGAGAAAACTATTCCTTCATCTAAAAACACGTCCTTATGAAAATCAACCTGGAGAAAATACTGCCGCTGACTAAAGTGGAAAGCGGGGCGATACTGTCAGCCCAGGGCGATATTACGATCGCCTATGAGGTCAGCCTGCCGGAAATTTTCACTTTATCCGACCGGGATTATGAAGCTTATCACCAGGCCTGGGTAAAAGCGATCCGCTTATTGCCGGCAGGGTGCGTATTGCATAAACAGGATTGGTGGCTGGAAAACGGGTTTAAAGCCGATTTTGAAAAAGCCGGAAAAGGTTTCCTGTCACGCGCCAGTGAACGTTTTTTTAACGAACGCGAATACCTGCAGCATCATTGCTATGTCTTTCTGACGCAAAAGCCCAAAGACCGTAAACTCAGTTCTTCGGCCTATAGCAATATGCTGCGTAAAAGTATCGTGCCGCGGCAAACGGTTGATCCAGTACTGTTCCCGGATTTTTTGGACCGTGCCGGGCAATTCGAGCGGGTATTGGCGGACAGCGGCTACCTGAAGTTGCTGCGTTTACCGGACGAGGAATTAGCCGGTACGGGGGAGCGGGCCGGGGTCATTGAACGTTATCTGATGCTGCAGGGCAGCGATGAACGGCCTTGCTTGCAGGATATCCATATCAGGGATGACATTCGGGTAGGCCGGAACCGCTGCGAACTGTATACCTTGTCCGATGTGGAGGACTTGCCGCCGCTGTGCGGAAGCCGTATTAATTATGATCAATATAGCACTGACCGCAGCAAATTCGGTATCGGCTTCGCTTCGCCCTTAGGGAGTTTATTACCTTGTAATCATATCCTCAACCAGTATATTTTCGTTGAAGACGGCCGGAAAACGATCAAACGCCTGGAGGCAAAAAAGTTGCGCCTGCAGTCCTTATCCGCTTATAGCCGTGAAAACGCCATAGCCCGGGACGCGGTCAATGATTTCCTGAACGAGGCCATTGCTGAACAGCGCTTACCCGTCAAGGCCCATGTCAATGTATTGGCCTGGTCGGATGATGAGGCCAAAGTACGCGATCTCAAAAATCGGATCGGTTCGGCCATGGCGCAGCTGGATGCAACGGTCAAACAGGAAACCGATGGCGCGGCACAGATCTGGTTTGCCGGTATGCCGGGTAACGAAGCGGATTTTCCGATGAATGATACTTTTGACACGTTTATCGAGCAGGCCGCCTGTTTCTTTAACCTCGAAACCAATTACCGGGACAGCCTTTCACCCTTTGGTATACGGCTGGGTGACCGTTTGACGGGTAAGCCGGTGCATGTGGATATTTCGGACGAGCCGATGAAGCTCGGTATAACCACGAACAGATCAAAGTTTATTTTGGGCCCCAGCGGCTCCGGAAAATCTTTTTTTACGAACCATTTGCTCCGTTCTTATCATGAACAGGGCGCCCATGTTGTGGTCATGGACATTGGCCACAGTTATCAGGGTTTATGCGAACTGGCGGGCGGTTTCTACTTTACCTATACGGAGAACGACCCGATCAGGTTTAATCCTTTTTATTTGGCCGAGGGTGATGTGCGCGATACCGAAAAAAAGGAAAGTATCAAAACCTTGCTGCTGGCGCTTTGGAAAAAGGATGATGAGCCTTATACACGCTCGGAATATGTCGCCATCTCCAATGCGCTGACGGGCTATGATGAACACCTTGACCGCTATCCGGATGTGTTTCCCTGTTTCAATACTTTTTATGAGTATCTGATGGAGCATTATTTGCAGGTACTGGAAGATGGTAAGGTGAAAGAAAAGGATTTTGATGTGGCGAATTTTCTGTATGTGCTGAACCCCTATTACCGCGGTGGTGAATTCGACTATTTGCTGAACGCCACCGAAAATCTGGATCTGCTGCACCAGCGCTTTATCGTTTTCGAGATAGACGCGGTAAAAGACCATCCCGTTCTTTTCCCGGTCGTCACCCTGGTCATCATTGAGATGATCATTTCCAAAATGCGCAAGTTGCCGGGTATGCGCAAGGTCGTGCTGATTGAAGAATGCTGGAAAGCTATCGCCAAGGAAGGCATGGCGGAATATATCCGGTATTTGTATAAAACGATGCGCAAGTTTTATGGGGAACCTATTACCGTAACACAGGAAGGAGAAGATATTATTTCTTCGCCTATTGTCAAGCAGGCGATCATCAATAACAGCGACTGCAAGATACTGCTCGACCAATCGAAGTACCAGAACAAGTTTGATGCGATACAGGAACTCCTGGGCCTCACCGAAAAGGAAAAGGTGCAGATCCTTTCCATGAACCGGGCCAATGATCCTACGCGCAGGTACAAGGAGGTATTTATCTCCCTGGGCGGCCAATACAGTAAAGTTTACCGCACGGAGGTCAGCCTGAGTGAATACCTGGCTTATACGACCGAGGAGAGCGAAAAAATAAAGGTCCGGGCTTACGCGAAAAAATACGGTAGCATTCAAAAAGGTATCGCGATGCTGGTCATGGAATTAACCCATAAAAACAAAGCAACATGAGGAGACACATCACCAGGTTTACCATGCTGTGCGGCATGTCTTTCCTGGCTGCCTGCCAAGGTGGAACCGCTGAAGCACAATCCTTTATTGACGGGATGTACGTGAACCACGCGCGAGGCATATATGCCATTGCCGATGATACGCTGATTTTTACCCATACCCTGGATAAGTACTATATCATTACCCGTCATACGGGCTATCAGCGCATCCGCGATGGCAAGCTGCTGCCGAAAATGCACAAGCTGGAACGGGTTGAAGGGGATTTTGACAGGCAAAGCAACCTGCTCCGGGAAACCACGGCGGGCCGCGTTTTTCGTTTTGATCCCGATAAAGGCATACTGATACTGAAACAGGCAGTTTACCGGAAACTTAACTAACAAAATTATTCACCACATACCAAAGTGTCGCATCCTGCGGCGCTAAAGGAGGCTATTGTGTTCAAACAAATTATAAAAATCATGAAAACCTATATGGTCATTTTGCCGCTATCGTCGGCTACTATACTGGTTTCCCTGCCCGAAGGAGCTGATGCGCAGTTTGTGGTCGGCTCGGTTATATCCTCGACGGTGGGCAGGGTGATCCGGGCCGTTGACCTGGAAGTGCAGCGGCTGCAGAACCAGACGATCTGGCTGCAAAATGCGCAAAAGGCGCTGGAAAACCAGCTTTCTAAATGGAAGCTAAACGAAATATCCGACTGGTCACAAAAACAGCAAGCGCTCTTTGACGGCTATTACCGGGAACTGTTGACGGTAAAGTCCGTCATCGCCTATTATGGACGGATCAGGGAGATGACGACGAAACAGGCGGCCCTGATCAGCGAATATGAACACGCCTGGGGCTTATTGAAAGCGGATCCGCATTTCTCAGCGGATGAACGGCAGTACATGCAAAAGGTGCATTCCGGGATTTTGCAGGAGAGTGTCAAAAACCTGGATGAGATCATGGTCGTCATCAATTCCTTTAAAACGCAGATGACCGACGCGAAACGCCTGGAACTGATCGATAAGGCGGCCGACCGGGTCGATACGAATTGCAGCGATCTGAAAGCTTTTAATAAACAGAACGCTGTGCTCAGCATCCAGCGGGCCAAAGATGAAAACGAGGTGCTCACTTTAAAGACATATTATGGTTTGGAATGAGGGGAAAGGTGAAAGGCAAAAGCGGAAAGGCTTTTGGATTACTTGTTTGGGTGCCTGTTTCTTCACGCTTGGCGCGGTGTGCGCTCATGCGCAAACATTCGCTGAATGGTTTAGCCAAAAGAAGACACAAATCAAATACCTGAAGCAGCAGATAGCCGCGCTGGAGCAATATGGTGGTATTGTTAAACAAGGTTACCGGATCGCGCAAGACGGCTGGGACGGTATTGGTCATGGGGTAAAAGGGGAGTTTGACCTGCATTCGGCATATTACAACTCCCTGAAAACGGTTAATCCGGCCATCAAAAACGATCCGAAAGCCGATAGTATTGTCACCCTTGCTGAGCTTATTCCGAGACAATTTGACCATCTGAACGGTTTATCGGGTTCGGATGCGGATACCCAAAGCTATATCGGTAGGGTCAAAACGGCGGTAGTTACGGAAACCGACAAAGACCTGTCTGAATGGCAATTCGTAATGACCGATGGTCAAGCACAGTTAACCGATGATGAGCGCATCAAACGGTTGGATGGTATTGATGAGCGCATCCGGGAAAAACTGGTGTTCAGTACTTCATTCTGTAAAGCCGTAAGGATGTTCCTCATCCAGCATCATAATTCATTAAACGATTTAGAAATAGTAAGGAGGCTTTATGGAATTAATTAAGTTTTTTATTCGCTCCCCCTTTAGGGGGCTGGGGGGCCTCTGCTTTTTGCTGTGCGCCTTCAGTTTTCCGCCTGCAAAAGCGCAAAGCTCTACCGGGCAGGATATGCAGCAGTTGCTGTATGATATCGAAAAACTGACGCAGTTCAAAGCGATACTGTCGGACATGCAGCGGGGTTATACGATCCTGACGCGGGGCTATGAACAGGTCAAAACTATGGCACAGGGTAATTTTAATTTGCACTCATTGTTTCTGAACGGCCTGATGCAGGTCAACCCCGAAGTGGCGAAATACGCGCGGGTGGCGGATATTATCGCGGATGAGGCGGACATCTTGTCGGAATATAAAAACGCTTTCCGCGGGTTTCAGACCAGCGGCGGTTTTAATGCCGGTGAACTGGATTACCTGGCACGGGTGTATGCGCAACTGACCGGCGCGGCGCTCAACGATGTCAACGAACTGATCAATGTGATCACCGCCTCCAAATTACGGATGAGCGATGATGAGCGCCTGTCGGCGATCGACCGGATTTATGCTTCCGGTAATGATAAACGGAATTTCCTGCGGGACTTTAACCGGCGTACGCATATCCTGCTTTTGCAAAGGCAACGGGAACAGAACGAAGTCGATAACCTAAAATCTCTGTACCCATGAATAATCAATTCAAGAAAATAGGCAATAGCTCACCCTTTAGAGGGCTGGGGGGCTTCATGTTGTTGTTACTGCCCTCTTTATGTTCTGCCCAGGATATGACTTCCAGCCTGAAAGGGATGCAGCCGGTATTGAATAAGGTCTATGACCAGATGATACCGCTTTGCAGCAATTTGATCGATGCAGGCAGGGGTATCGCGGGTTTCGCCGCGTTGTGGTATATCACATCCCGGGTGTGGCGGCATATCGCGCGGGCCGAGCCTGTTGACTTTTATCCGCTGTTGCGGCCCTTCGCGCTGGGCATGGCCATACTGCTGTTCCCGGCGGTCATCGCGCTGATGAATGGTGTGATACAACCCGTCATTACAGCAACAAACGCGATGGTAGCCCATTCGGATAACAGCATTGCGCTGCTGCTGAAGCAAAAGGAAGAGGCGATTAAACACAGTTCCACTTACCAGATGTATGTCGGTGATGAGGGCAATGGGGACCGGGATAAATGGTACAAGTACACACATCCTGATGATCCGAACGACCAGAACGAGGGGACTTTTTCATCCCTGGGGAATGACCTGAAATTTTGGATGGACAAACAAGCTTACAATTTTAAGAACAATATCAAGCAATGGATGAGCGAGGTATTGCAGGTGCTGTACGCGGCGGCGATCCTGTGTATCCAGGTGATCCGGACGTTCTACCTGATCGTACTGGCCATACTGGGGCCCCTGGTGTTCGGCTTCGCGGTGTTTGATGGTTTGCAGCATACGCTGACGCAATGGATCGCCCGCTATGTCAATATCTTTTTATGGCTGCCGATCGCGAATATTTTCGGCTCGATCATCGGGCAGGTGCAGCAGGAAATGATCAGGCTGGATATTTCGCAGATCCAAAGCAGCGGGGATACTTTTTTCAGCCAGACGGATTTGGCTTACCTGATCTTTTTGTGTATCGGGATCGTGGGTTATTTCTCGGTGCCGGGTGTGGCCAATTATGTGATCCATGCGCACGGCGGCAATGGGCTGCTGAACCAGGTAACGCGTATTACGCAGCGTGTGGTTCATACGACCATCAGCACGGGGTATTCCGGTGCGGCGGTTTTGGGCGAACGTTCGGAGCAGGCACGCGGCAATATCCGTTATGCGCCTTCAGATTTTATGGAGGGTTACCGCGGTACGGGAAGTGATTATCAGCAAAAGAAATTGGAAGGGAAATAAAGGAGGGCTTATGTTCAAACATTTCAAAAATATAGACACTGCTTTTAAGCACATTAAGCGGTTCAGCTATTTGTTCCTGGCCGGCTGCGTGGTGCTGAGTGGGTTTATCGATTACCGCTGCTTCAAGCTGGCGGAACGGGCGCAGGACCGGGTGCATATCCTGTACAATGGGAAGGTGCTGCCGGCTTTCGCGTCGGATCGGAAGACGAATTTGCCGGTGGAGTTAAGGGATCATATCAAGACGTTTCATACGGACTTTTTTACGCTGGTGCCGGATGATAAGCAGATCACGGCGACGATCAATAAGGCTTTGTACCTGGCGGACGGAACGGCGAAAACAGCCTATGATAACTTGCGGGAGGCGGGTTATTACAATAACCTGGTCTCGGGGAATATCAACCAGCAGGTAATGGTGGATAGTATCGCGCTGGATATGAATATTTATCCTTATGGCTTTACCTGTTTCGCGACGGAGAAGCTGGTCAGGGCGACGAGTACGGCGGTAAGACGTTTGGTGACGAAGGGTAAGGTCAGCGACCTGCAAACGGAAACGGATAATAACCCGCACGGCTTTCTGATCCAGGGCTGGCAGATCCTGCAAAATGAGGATGAAACGCAGAAAGGGAACCGGCCATGAGGTTGTTTAAGAAATGGCAGAAAGATCGAGGCCAACCAGCGGTTTGGTTGGTTGGGTTTCGTTCGGGTATCGAACGCAAACAGCGTAAAGCAGCAGCTTTTTTAAGCCGCAATACGCAGTACTGGAACCGCACATCCTGGACCGTAGCGCTAGTCTTGTTCATTTTGTTGTTCGGCGGTTGCTGCCTGTTGCTGATCTGGAAGGGATTTATTGATTGAGGACATATTAATAAAGGAGGTTTTAAATGACAACACCAGAAAAAAGAAAATTAGTGATGCTCTTGGTTATGCCGGTATTCGTGCTCTTGTTTTCCGCTTTGGGCTTTTATGCTTTGGGCGGGGGAAGAGGGGTAGGGGCGAGTAGCCACCAGGGTTTGAATACCCATTTGCCGGGTGCGCAATTGGGTAAAGCGGAGGCGGAGGATAAGCTGGGCTTGCTGGAAAAGGCCGCGAAGGACAGTGCTTCGGCGAGGTCACATTCCGCTGCGGGGGCCTTTGCTGCTTTGGGCTGGGATACGGCCAGGTTTAGTAAGGTTCAGTCAGGTTCAGCTGCGGCCAATGAGGTGAAGATCAGGGAAAGGCTGGCAGCGATCAATCAGGAGATCAATACACCAGCTGAACCTGCCGTTAAGTCGCTTTTGCGTGTTCCAGCGGACAACAGTCAAAGTGAGCAATTAGCCCATTTGGAAAAATTGCTGAAAGAGAAACAAAGTGAGGCGGCTGCGCCAGACCCGCAGATGAACCAATTGAGCACGATGCTGGATAAGATCAGGGAGATCCAGAACCCGGCTTTGGTACAGGAAAGGTTGAAGAAAGAAGGAGTTTATGTTCGGCCGGATAGTGCCTTTAAAGCGATACCGGCGGTGATCGATGGCAACCAGAAGGTACTGACGGGCGGCATGGTGCGCTTGCGGTTGACGGATAGTGCATGGGTGGGGGGCATGTTGTTTGGCGCAGGGCAGGTGCTGGCGGGTTCCTGTACGGTGGTGAACCAGCGGCTCATGCTGGAAATCCGGAATATCCGTTTGGGGACTTCCATTGTGCCGGTGAACCTGACGGTGTTTTCACTGGACGGGATGCCGGGCATCGCGGCACCGGAGGCGGAAATCGGCGAAGCGGCAGGGCAGGGGACGACGGACGCGGTGGACAATATGCAGTTCCTGTCGGCGGACTACTCGCTGGGCACCCAGGCAGCTACGGCGGGTATCTCGGCGGCGAAAAGCCTGCTGGGCAAAAAAGTGAAGCGTATCAAGGTAAAATTGCATGGCGGACAGCAGGTGCTATTGCGCAGGAATAAGTCTTAGCTATGCAACTGGAAACGAGTCATGCCGGCGACATCATCGCGATGCTGGAGGAGGCACAGGATGTGGGTTATACTTATACGGTCTTTGTTTCCCGCTTCAGTATGGTGGAACTGAAGCCGCAGCATTTTTTGTTTTTTGATACACTGGGCTTTGCGCAGAAGCACCTGGAGTCCCAGGCGCGGTATTATGAACCACCGGGACCGGGCCAGGGGTACAGTATCACACTCCGGCCGGTCGAACAATTATTGGAAGAAATTAAACAAGCAAATTCATTTACAAACAAAAAAGCGATGAATTATAACAATCTGGAGAACTTAAAAGAGGAACTTTCCAAACTGGGTTTTGGAAAGAAGGTACAGGAAGACATGCAAAAGCAGATGGAAAAAGGCATGGCCGATTTTACCCTGCATGACCGGGTACAAGGCAATAAAGGACAGGTCGATCTTTTGCTGTATTTCCGGCAGTCAGGACAGTCCGAGAATTATTACCTGAATAAGTTTGATGTGCGCTTGCTGAACGGCAAGCCATTGGCGGAGGGCGAAAAGTATATGGTGGTTGATCCGGAAAAGAAACAGGAAGGCAAACCGGTGGTCAAATCCTTTGACCTGGCTTCGGAGGCGATAAATTATTTCAAGACGGAGCATAACGATGCGCAACTGGCGGTGGGTAAAGATTGGGGGAATAAGACCGAATTGGCCCGGATGGAAAAAGGCAGTGTAAATTATATACACAAGGATTTTAACCGGACCTATAAGAACCCGGAGGTTAGCCAGACGTTTTTCGTAGAACGCGGTAAAGGCTTTACAGCGGAGCAGGCGGTCAACCTGATCCAGGGCCGCGCGGTGTTCCGTGACGACCTGATCAAGCTGGGTGGCGAACCCTATATGGCCTGGAACAAGCTGGATATGGATAGTCAGAAGGACAGATACCAGAACTTCCAGATGCTGCAATACCATGTGCCGACCTTTGGCTTTGATCTGAAAGAGACGCTGGGGAAATTTAACATCAAAGAGCTGGCTGATGAAAAGAAGATGGAGTCGTTGGTCAGGTCGTTTGAACAGGGTAACCGCCCGCTGGTAACGGTCATCAAAGATGGACAGGAGCGCCAATTGTTTGCGGAAATCCAGCCGCGTTACCGCCAGCTCAATTTCTTCCGCGAGGATGGCAGGCCGGAAAAACGCGAACAGTTCCTGAAGGAGCCGGAAAAAGAAAATAAACAGGAGGTCAGCAAGGATAAGGCGCAGGCCAAAGGCCAGGAGCAAGGTATGGCCATTTAGGTAGCTTTTTTATATTTGCCGGCTTATTTATTGAAATATCTATTAACTATATATCATTCATTAAATTTATGGTATGGAAACCGCCAAAGACGGCTTCTGTACCATAAAAAACAAATTAAAATCATGGAAAAATTAGCAGAATTGAAAGCCCTGGTGGAAACCGCTGAAAAAGAAGGCGCGGCTTTCTACGAAAAGAATAACAAAGCCGCGGGAACCCGTTTCCGCAATGTTTTGCAACAGATCAAGGTAGTAGCGACGGATATGCGTAAGGATGTGACCGAAAAGAAAAACGCGACGAAATAAATATCCATTCACGCTTAATTTGATTTGTGGAAAGCCCTGTCAGGCAACTGGCGGGGCTTTATCATTCAATATTCCCCGGGCTCGTTGCTGGGTGTATTAACCGGCCCGAAGCTATCTGGATCAAAAACTTCCAGCTTTTGCTTGTTCACGGTTACTTGCAAACGACCTTCGCTAATATCTTCCCAACCCAATTCGAAACAATAATAGCGCAGGCTATTTTCTGAGGGCTCGGCGCTTGTATAAAACATCCGGTTAAAGCCCTTTCGGTAAAGCGGTTCAAAATCAACGATCCATTGTTCCCGGTCACCTACGGCCTTTTTTAATAAAGCATAATTGCGTTTGATCGCCCTGATCACGGCTTTGTGCGCATCTTCATGACCGGTTTCCGTTTCCTGCTTCAGCCGCTTGCGCGTGGCCCTTGCCCGGCAGATGTCATCACAGTATAGCTTATCGGTACGACCGTAGCTCATCACTTTACCGCAGTCCAAACAACGTTTTTGTTCTTGGTTTAACATGATTGTCAGATACTTAATGTTTATTAAACGAACGCCGTTCGGCTATAAATGATTGCATTCCGGCTAATTTTTTTTGTGTGGGTAGTTTTGGGTAAAGGAGAAACAACGATGGATATCGAAATTTTAGCGGAAGAAAAATTCTCATATAAGGACCGGCATTACAAAATTTCCATGAACCGGGCGGTCAACAAACGGCTGTACTTACGGCTGGCCTACACCGAGAACCGGACGGGAGAATGGATAACACATATCATGCAGGTTTTCCAGGGTAATATCGAAAACTTTATCCAGTGTCTGAATTCGGTCTTCCGTACGGCGGCTTTCCGGGCGGAACTGGAAGCCCAGGCCGGCCCGTTTGCACCGCCGGAAAACGTCAGGGGTATCAAAAGCTGGGTGCCGGAAGAACGGCCGCGGGAGAAGCTGATGGCGCAGGGCAGGGAGGCCATGAGTGACGGGGAACTGCTGGCGATGTTGATTGGCGCCGGACTGCCGGGCGTGACGGCGGTAGATCTGGCGAAAAAGGTATTGGGGATAGCGGGTAATGATCTGAAACGGTTGGCGGCCTTACAGGCGGAAGACCTGATGGCGATCCGGGGCATTGGACACGCGCGGGCGCTATCGGTCATATCGGCGATGGAGCTAGCGGTCAGGCTGGCCGCGCGGGAGCAGCCGGTGCAATTCTTAAAACTGGTTAGTCCATGAATGTCTTCGATCAACTGCGATCCGGCCTCCTCACCTGGCGGCGGATAGGGCATGGTCTTTGGCCGATCCGCGACTGGCCGGACAGTGTGATCAAAAATTATGTTTCGACCCTGGGCGCACGGTGCGGGGATTGCCCTGCGCAACCAGCCATATTTCGTGTTGCTAACGGCCGTGATCTGTTGGTATTGATCCGCTATGTCCTTAACCTTTTGCGGCGCACTGATGAATGCGATGCTGATGATCCGGTTGTTTTAATGGAAACGATCCTCTTTGCGCTCATTGGCCTGGTTTACCCGGAGGAACCCGGCGAACGGACTATCGAAGATCTATTAATGGATTTCTAGGCCAGCGGTTCCAGCCGCTCCGTTCCACTGCACCGCTTCACCGCTTTTTGGGAAACAGCGCTGCCGCGCTTATTTCCGCTATTGGTCAGGCTTTTTCAGCTTCCCTGATTTTCCCCCACTGGCTTTTTCGCATGCAAATTTCTGAACGGCGTTCAGCCCGGACAAGACCGGACCCTCCGGGTTTGCGAAAAAAATCTTCCCTGGCCGCGGGGCGGCCGAGGTATTTTTTTCCGCAAAGTCTTGCCGGCTCTGCCCGCCGTGTTCAGGTCAGGGCGCTTACAAAAAGCCAGCGAGGCGTATGCCGAGCGGTTAATGGATAAGCAAAACAGTTATGGACATGCGGAAAAAAAGAGGACCTCCGGGTTGGACGGACGATAGAGACCGACGCCCCTCGCAAGGGTTTGAAATGGAATGAAGTAGTAAACATTTAAAAATTAAGTCATGGAAACTAAAGAAGTAAAAAACGGAGCTGAAACAGTTAACGTAAATACCAACACAGGTGTGGATAAGATGCGCCCAAGCATACCTGCAAAAGGCGGCAAAAATGAACCCGCTAAAAATCAACCCACAGCCCAAGACCAACAACTGGCCTCTCCCGCACAAGCGGTAGCATCAAGTGCCGGGCCGGGCAAAAAGGAACTTAAGGAGGGACTTAGAGCTCAAAACGTACGTGGTTTGGATGATACCGTGAAACTGGTAGAAACGTTAGGCAAGAAGATTAGCCAAAAGAACAAGTTGACCAATACCATCAGCAATTTGGACAGCTTTATCGTTGCGCAAAATGATGATAAGGAAGACGTGGCAGAGGATAGCAAATTCCCACGATGCGAACTGGTAATTTCGGATGATGGCGGGGAAGAGTTTGTGACCAAGAACCCTTTTATCATCGCCCGTGTGGTGGATGTGGTGAAACAGCTTTGTATTGAAAAGCTGGCCGAGGTAGAAGCAACTATTGTTATTCCTTAATAAATGGCAATGCCCTGCGTATGAAGATACACAGGGCATTATTCAAATGGATGAACCATCAAAAACGATGACTATGTTAGAATTATTTATCGAATTAACCAACCAACTATTTTGGCATGGTTATGCACAGGAGCTGGCAAAAAATGACCCTGCAACATTTCAATTGGAACTGGCGGAATTTGTTAACCAATATCAATAAGCCATGGAAGACACCATTTTTTTGTTGGTTAAGGTGAAGATCAAACACGAGCATGTCAAGGTGCACAATGCCATCGCCGAATTGAACGAAAAGTCCCGTTGCACAATAAGGGATACCGAAAAGGTTAAGGTGATGGAAACGCAGATCATGGACTATAAACTAAAAAAGTAAAGCGATGAAACACGATTTTGAAGAACGCCGCCAAAGGCGGCTGGATAACGCACGTAACCGTGCCGCAAAAAGCCAGGCCGAATCGACACGGCTGTTTGAACGATCTGATCAAATGGCAAGCGCCATACCCATGGGGCAGCCGATTTTGGTCGGACATCATGCTGAAGGGCGCGACCGCCGCTACCGTCAAAGCATTCATGACACCATGGGTAAAAGTGTGGCCATGCAAAAAAAAGCGGAATACTATAACGATAAGGCGTACGGTATCGAAAACGATAACGCCATTTCGTCTGATGATCCGCAGGCCTTGCAAAAGTTACGGGAGAAGCTGAATAGTTTACAAGCTTTGCAAGCTTTTATGAAAGCCGCCAATAAGTTGATCAGGAAAGGCGATAAGGAGGGATTTTTGAAGCTCGGGTTTGGCACGGAAAAGTTATGGGCGGAAGTAACTGCGGAAGGTCAATTTGGCGGTAAGGGGTTTCCTTCGTTTAGGATGACGAATAATGGTGCTAACATTCGCAGGATCGCTGAACGTATCAAAGGTTTAGAAATGCAGGAGTCGAAGCCGGCAGTGGATAAAACGATCAATGGCATACGAATATTTGAGAACCGCGAGGCCAATCGTTTGCAGATTATTTTTGGAGACAAACCCGATGCCGAGATCAGGAAGCAGCTAAAAGGCTTTGGTTTCCGCTGGTCACCTTCGGAAAGTGCCTGGCAGCGGCATATCAGCGACCACGCTGCCTATACCGCCGAATGGATAGCAAACAAAATGCAGGGCTGATGGAAAAGCTAATCATTGGTTATGCGTTTGTGTTTATGCTGAGCATCCGCAAACAAAGCGGCAAAATTGATAACGGGCATCGCGTTGCCGGTTTGGGCTAGGACTTTAAATTGGCTTTGTGGTACGTTTACCACACACTGAAAAAACGAAAGTCCGAAATATTGGAGATACGGGAAGTTAGGCCTTCCCGCATCGCTTTTGCATTCGATCAGGATCAGGTGTCCTTGAAACTTCGTTTAGCCGATCATCCGCCCGTTATGCCCGATAACCCCAATAAAGAATTAGCGCGATTACCAAAAAGAAATGAAGATGAAAACGATAGATCAGTTAACTAACGTCGAAAAAGGAAAGATCATTTTCGACCTGTTTAGAGACGAGATTCCTCCATTGTTAGACTATTTTGCACACATGGCGGGGAAAGTAGCCAGCGATAAAGAGGAACTAATTGAAAATTGGAACAATCCATTTATAAACTATCAGCAATGGCTAAGCCTTGCTGAGCAGGTAAGTGCAGGGATCAAACGTTACGGTAAGGACCTGACAAAGAGCGGGAACGTATTTTCAGAGCAACTTTTTGGTGGTTACCCGGCCATTTTTAGTAACCATTGCGTGGAGCAGTACGGTTTGCGCTGTTCCAAATCTGAACGTTTCAGGCAAGCGGTGGCCTTGTTTTACCAACCGTTACAGACGGAATTAGCAAGCCAAAATCAATACTTGGTTTTGGAAGCGCATGGCGGTTTAGTTTACGCGGCCATTTGTACAGATGCAGATGGCAATAACCTCGTGTTCGATGACCGCAAGACGGCAGAAAAAGAAGCTGCAAACTGTCAGGCTGGTTTTGTCGTGGCAATCTAATCATGGACAAATAAGCCGCCCGAAACCCCTGGCGGCCTTGCGGGGCGCAAAGTGCCCTGTAGGAGTCCTTTTACGACAGACCTGTTTCCATCCTTAGTTTTTGCAATGGGTTTAACGCGCGCATCTTGCGTGCGCCCTGCGAACGGTTATGGTATTGTATCTGCAGTTTTGCGCTTTAGCGAAGGATGGAACTTATATGAAAGTTGAGAAAAGAGGAGTGACCCCGGAAATGGCGGTTAAAATTTTGGAAAAGCACGGCACAATTGTAACCTTAGAAGAAGCCAGAATAATTTTAGAATTTATGTATAAAATTGGTAAATTATCTGTAAATCAATACGTTAAAATTTAGGAAATGATGCGGATAGCGGATTTGTATATTAGGGTAAGTACCGACGAACAAGCCGATAAAGGGTATTCACAACGAGATCAGGACGAGCGTTTGCACAAGTATTGTGAGATCAATGGAATTACGGTAAGGAAGGTAATCTACGAGGATCATTCGGCCAAAACGTTTAATCGGCCGCAATGGAACAAATATCTTACAGAAATCCGCAGGCAAAAAGGCACGGGTGTTAATCTGGTGCTCTTTACCAAATGGGACCGGTTTAGCCGTAATGCCGGGGATGCCTATCAAATGATCTCTACCCTGCTCAAATTAAGCATTGAACCACAGGCTGTTGAACAGCCGCTTGACCTCGAAATTCCTGAAAATAAAATTATGCTGGCCTTTTACCTGGCTGCCCCGGAGGTTGAAAATGATCGGCGGGCTTTGAATGTTAAACACGGCATGCGCCGGGCGAAGAAGGAGGGCAGGTATATGGGTGTTGCACCTGTTGGCTATGATAATAAGATGCGCGAAGATGGTTCGAAATATATTGCGCCTAATCCCGTTGAAGCGCCTTTTATGCAATGGATTTTTCAAACAATAGGTGATGGCGTATTTGCGCCTGATCAAATCCGCAAAATGGCCAATGCCCAGGGTTTTCCCATCAGTCGGATGAATTTCTATCGGGAGGTAAGAAACCCGGTGTACTGCGGGAAAATTGTCGTAAGCCAATTTAAAGACGAGGATGAACAATGGGTGCAAGGGTTGCATGAACCGCTCATTTCGGAAAGCTTGTTTTATAAAGTTCAAGATATACTTAATGGACGTAAGAGGGTGTTAAGGGTGCAAGCTGTGAAGGTTCACGAGGGCTTGCCCCTACAAGGCTTCCTGGAGTGTGCAACCTGTGAGCGTCAGCTAACCGGTAGCGCGTCTAAAGGTAGGAACGGCTTTTATTATTACTACCATGCACAACACGCCTATGGTTGCGGGTGCAGGTACAAAGCTGATGTACTTAACGAAGCTTTAGAGAAGGAATTAAAAAAGTTTATACCAATCGATGGCATGGCAGAGCTGTATCAGCTGGTCATAATAGATATTTATAAGGCACATAAGGGCAGCACGCGCGACGAACGCAAGGAGATTAATGAACAGATCGTTAAACTTCAAAGTAAATTAGCCAAAGCAAGGGAGATGGTTTTCGATGAAAAACTGGATGCGGAGGACTATGGAATAATGAAGAAAGATTGTGATGAAAAGATTAAAAGGCTGGAAATACAATTGATGGAGGCGAAGGTACAAAAATCGAACACTATCAGTATTGATAGAATGGTTTTAAAGGCCGTAGAGGTACTTTCTAAGCTGGAAATGCTCTATAAAGATGGCGATGTCTTGAAGAAAAGGGAGATAATTGGTTCGATATATCGAGAAAAACTGTGTTTTGACGGAACGGAATATCGAACCGGTAGATTGAATGATGTTGTTAGGCTTATCTTTCAGATTAACAAAAAGTTATGTGTAAATAAAAACGGGAAAGATCGATTGCCAAATCGTCTTTCCCGTCAAGTACTCAGAGCGGGAATCGAACCCGCACTCCGTTTACGGGAACAGGATTTTAAGTCCTGCGTGTCTACCAGTTCCACCATCTGAGCAGGTGTTAACCTTTTAAAAATAAAGCCCATCTTTTTGAAGGAAGGGCTTTGAGCGAAAGACGAGATTCGAACTCGCGACCCCGACCTTGGCAAGGTCGTGCTCTACCAACTGAGCTACTTTCGCGTTGGGAGTGCAAATATAGACAGAAAACCATATTCTGCAAATAGAAAAATTTATTTTTTTAAAGTTTTTTATAAGTCGTTGTTTTTCAAAACTTCAACTATAAGGTCGGCTTCATATCCGCGGCCCATAGCGTATTGTTGTAGTTTGTAACGGCGTTTAAACTCATTTTTTTCGGTTACCGATGTCGCTTTCTTTTCCAGCAAACGAGTCAACGAAGCCATATAATCGTCAAGATCAATGGTTAAGAGTGCCTTTTTGATAAGTACATCCGGAACACGTTTCAGTTTCAGGCCTTGTTTTATTTTGATTTTGCCCCAGGCTTTCTGGCTGAATTTACCTTTTACATAAGCTTTAGCAAAGCGGTCTTCATTCAAAAAGTTTCCTTCTATTAACCGGCTGATGGTTTGTTCAACAGCATCGGGCCAAAGGCCCCATTCATACAGCTTATCACGTACTTCCTGTTGCGAACGTTCCTGGTAGGCGCAAAAATGTTCGGCCTTGGCCAATGCTACTTCCGGGTTGCTTATCTTGATCTTTTTGGGCTCGTCCATTAATGTCAAAATTCGTTAAAAATTCTGCTATTGTTAGATAATATACTCAAATTCGTGGCATGCATAATAATCAATACACCATCACTGAGGTAAAGGTCATCATTAACGCCGAAGGTAATATTGTAAATGACAGTGTTATAAGTACCCTGCTTACCGATAGCCGCAGGATCAATAACGCGGCCGAAGGATTGTTTTTTGCATTGAGTGCCCGCCGCAACGGTCATGAATTTGTGGCCGAAGCTTATGCCGCTGGTGTGCGTAATTTTGTGGTTAAACATGGGCCCGAATTTAACCTGCCCGGGGCCAATTTTTTACGGGTTGATGATCCGCTGACTGCTTTACAGGCGCTGGCTGCTGCTCATAGGTGTCAGTTTAAGTTACAGGTAATAGGCATAACCGGGAGTAATGGCAAAACCATTGTAAAAGAGTGGCTGTACCAATTACTTACCGCCGATAAAAATATTGTACGTAATCCTAAAAGTTACAACTCACAAATTGGCGTGCCACTATCGGTATGGCAAATCAACGGTCGTAATGATCTGGGGATTTTTGAGGCCGGTATCTCCACCATAAACGAAATGGAAAAGCTCTGGGCCATGATCAGGCCACAGATAGGTGTGTTGACACATATTGGTTCTGCCCATGACGAGGGGTTTACCAACAGGCGCCAAAAAGTACTGGAGAAGCTGTTGCTGTTTAAAAAGAGCAAGCAGTTGATCTATCATTACGATGATCTGCTGGATTATCAGAAGGATATCCCGGTAAAAAATACTTTTACCTGGAGCCGCAAGTTCAAGGTGGCCGATCTGTATGTTTTCAGCGAAACCGTGATCTCCAAAAAGTATTACCTGAGGGCCTATTATCAAAAAAAGGAAATTGAATGCCTCATCCCGTTTTCAGATCAGGCTTCGGTAGAAAATGCCATTACCTGCTGGGCCGTTATGCTGGCCATGGGCTATAGTCCGGCCGAGGCTGATAGGCGCATTGAACGCCTTAACCCGGTAAGTATGCGCCTGGAGCTGAAAAACGGCATCAATAATTGTTCGGTTATTGACGATACCTATAACTCCGATCTGCAATCGCTGGAGATAGCGCTCAATTTCCTGGGGCAGCAAAACCAGCATCAGAAAAAAACACTTATCCTGTCGGATATTTTGCAATCGGGCTTGCAGCAGGATGTGCTGTACTGCCAGGTGGCCACGCTCATCGGTACCCAAAAAATAGATAGGTTTATTGGCGTTGGCCCGGCGCTAATGAACAACCAAACCTGCTTTGCACTGCCCGAACAGCATTTTTTTGCTGATACTACTGCATTGGTACAACAGCTCAAGGCGCTTAATTTTAAAGAAGAGACTATCCTTATCAAAGGTTCGCGTAGCTTTGAGTTTGAGCGTATCAGCAGTGCCCTTACGCAAAAGGCGCATGAAACCATCATGGAGATCAACCTGAATACGCTGTTGGGTAACCTCAATTTTTACCGCTCCAAATTAAAGCCGGGTGTAAAAGTGATGGCCATGGTCAAAGCGTTTTCGTACGGCAGCGGCACTTTTGAGGTGGCCAATATGCTGCAATACAACAAAGCCGACTACCTGGCCGTGGCTTATATTGACGAAGGCGTGGCCCTGCGTCAGGCAGGTATTAATCTGCCGTTGGTGGTACTTAATCCGGAGGCATCTGCATTTGATAAACTGGCCGAGCATAAACTGCAGCCCGTGATTTATAGTTTTGGTCTGCTGGATGATTTTGTATCCTATAGCCGTGATCACGGTCTGTCTGGCTATCCGGTACACCTGAAGATCGATACGGGCATGCACCGCCTGGGTTTTGAGGGCTTTGAGATAGATATGCTGTGCGATATGTTGGAGCAAAACCGGTATATCCGGGTCGAATCGGTATTTTCGCACCTGGTAGCCAGTGAGGCGCCGCAACATGATGAATTTAGCAAAACGCAGATCAAACGTTTTGAAAAGGCTTTTAAAGAGATCGAGAAAACATTGGGTTATAAGGTGATCAAACATATCTGCAATACCTCGGGCATTATCCGTTTCCCAGGTGCACACTATGATATGGTGCGATTGGGCATAGGCTTGTACGGTATAGATTCGTCGGTACAGGCTTCGGAGCAGGCTCTGCAGCCTGTTGCCCGCTTAAAAACCAGTGTGGCCCAGGTGAAAAAAATACCAGCAGGAGATACGATTAGTTATGGTCGCAGTGGAAGCTTGCCAAAAGATGGCAAAATAGCCACTGTACGTATTGGCTATGCCGATGGTTACTTACGCGCTTTTGGTAATGGCATTGGTAAAATGCTGGTAAAAGGTACGCTGGTGCCTACTGTTGGTAACATTACCATGGATATGTGTATGCTGGATGTAAGCGGCCTGGATGTAAGCGAAGGCGATGAGGTGATCATTTTTGATGATAAGCACCGCATTGAAGAACTGGCCAAACAAATAGGCACTATTCCGTACGAAATATTAACTAATGTTTCACAACGGGTAAAAAGAGTGTATTTTTATGAATAGAGTATCAAGTAGATAGTATCAAGTATCAAGATATCTTGCTTCTTCAATGTCAAAAGGAAAAAGTCGTGATACTTGATACTATCTACTTGATACTAAAAAAATAGATATGAACAGATTAGCGGGTGCGTTATTAAGGTATTTTGTAAAAGGGTTATTGGTAGTAGTACCTATAGGCGCCGCATTCTTTTTGATTTACTGGGCGGTGTCAACCATTGATAAAGCGCTGAATCTGAGTGATGTGTTGTGGGTTGATAAGGAGGGTAAGCACGTGTACATTCCCGGTTTGGGTATCCTGAACGTGGTGGTAGTGATCCTGATAGCAGGCATATTGGTAACCAATGTGATCACCGATCCTATAAAGCGATGGTTTAACCGCTGGCTTAACCGGTTGCCGCTTATCAAATTCCTGTATTCATCTATTAAAGATCTGACCGAAGCCATTGTAGGGGAGGAGAAGAAGTTTAACGAACCTGTTATTGTGGAGGTGAATGAATTTGGGTTAAAAAAAATAGGCTTCATTGTGCAAAAGGACCTGGAGACACTTGGTTTACCTGGCGAAGTTGCCGTTTACTTTCCATATTCTTACTCCTTTGCCGGGCAGGTGGTGATCATATCGGCCTCCAAAGTAAAACACCTCGACAAAAACGCTGCCGACATGATGAAATTCGTTATCTCAGGCGGAGTAAGCGGTTTGGATCATTAAGCTGAAAACCTTAGGCATTCGACTCTAAACTTTTTTCAAGGTTTTCTGCTTTCGGCTTTAAGCCTTGGGCTCTTTTAAAGCTTCTGATGGCTAAAAATGTGCTGATCAGCATTAGTAAAGCGCCCAGGATATAAGGCGCCCCCGGAAAATAGGTGGCTGTATTGCGATGGGTGAACAGGTGGAAAACCGAGCTCATTAATAAGGGGCCAATGATAACAGCCACACTGGTTAAACTGGTTAAGGAGCCCTGCAATTCGCCCTGTTCTTTGGGCGATACGGTACCGGTGATCAATCCCTGCAATGCCGGGCCGGATATGCCACCCAGGCAATAAGGTATCATATACAAATACATGAGCCAACCATGATTGGCAAAAGCTATCAGTGTTAAACCAAGCGTATAAAAAAGCAGGCCTGCCACAATGTTTTTTTCCTGCCCGAATTTAGGGATGGTATAGCGAATCAATCCGCCTTGTATGGCCACCAGCACTACGCCTATAAAAATACCCAGCGTTCCGATATTGGGCAGTGTCCAGTTAAATTTTTCGATCAGGAAAAAGGATAACACATATTCAACAGCTTTTTGGGCTACATATACCAGTGAAAATGATGCCACCAGACCAATAAGTGCCGGATATTTACCAAGGTTGCGTAAAGAACTGATAGGGTTTGATTTTTTCCACTCAAATCTTCTTCGATTTTTGACGGCCAATGACTCGGGCAGCACAAAATAGCCGTAAGCCGCGTTGATAAGCGCGAAAGCGGCTGCTGCCATAAAAGGGAATTTTACATTGAGCTCTCCCAGGTAAGCACCAAGCCCTATCCCGATGATAAAGCCCAGGCCTGATGCCGCACCCACCAGCCCGAAGTTGGCCGCCCGGTTTTTGCCGGTACTGATGTCGGCTATATAAGCGGTTGCGGTGGAGTTGCTGGCACCCGTGATACCCGCGATGGTACGCCCCACAAAAAGCCAGCCTATGGTAGGTGCAAAAGCCATAAAAATATAATCGATGCCAAAACCAAGTAGCGAGCTTAGCAGCACTGGTCGCCGGCCATACCTGTCGCTCAGGTTACCCAGTACCGATGAAAACAGGAATTGCATGGAAGCGTAGGTGAACGTTAAATAGCCATTGTACTGGGTAGCGGTACTTACGTCAATATGGCCCAATGTTTCCAGTAATTTGGGCATTACCGGTATAATGATCCCCAGACCAAGCACGTCTACAAATAAGGTAACAAATATAAATCCCAGCGCGGCCGAGTGCTTTTTTTTAGGTTTGTCGGTCATTAAAAGTATAAAGCATTAAAAGGGGGTAAAAGTTTTTGCACTGCGCATTTTACACTTTTACCCCGGGTATCTTATTTTAAAAATAGACAAATTTTATGGTATCGATTCTACTTTTAATTCCTCTTCCTCCACTGGTGTGGTTTTAACGTTCCTGAAGCTTCGTATTACCAGTACTGTGCTTAGCAGCATCAACACAGCCCCTGCCATAAAAGGTGCCCCGGCAAATTGTACGGGCGCGTTCTTGCTGGTGAAATAAGCAAACAGGGTGGTCATCATCGGTGGTCCAATGATGGTTGTAGCACTCATTAAACTGGTTAAGCCACCCTGCAGCTCTCCCTGTTCGTTGGGAGGCACTTCCTGGCTGATAATGCCCTGTAAAGCCGGACCTGCTATACCACCCAGGCAGTAAGGAACCAATATGGCAAACATCATCCAGCCTTTGGTGGCAAAGGCAAACAGGAACAAGCCGAGGCTATAAAGCAACAGGCCCATCCATATACTTTTTTGCTGACCAAACTTAGGAATGATGATCCGGATAAGCCAGCCCTGTACCAGTGCCGACATCACCCCAACAAAACCCAGTGAATAACCTACCCAAGCCTCGTTCCAGCTGAATTTCTCCATGGTGAAAAACGTCCATGTACTTTGTACAGCCTGGGCTGCAATGTATATCAATATCAACGATACTACCAGCCCGCTAATAGTTGGATATTTTCGTAATTGTATCAGTGAGCCCATAGGGTTGGCTCTTTTCCACTCAAATTCACGGCGATGATCCATTGACAGCGACTCCGGTAGAATGAAAAAGCCGTATAAGGCATTGATCAAAGCCAATACCGCAGCTGCTATAAAAGGCAGCTTGGTGCTGTATTGTCCCAGTATACCACCTAATACCGGACCTATGATAAAGCCCAGGCCAAAGGCTGCGCCAATGAGCCCGAAATTTTGCGCCCGCTTTTCAGGTGTGCTGATATCGGCAATATAAGCCGAGGCGGTAGTAAAACTGGCTCCGGTAATACCGGCAATGAGCCTGCCTACAAAGAGCCAGCCTATAGATGGTGCAAAAGCCAGGAAAGTATAATCGATACTAAAACCCAGTAATGATGCCAGCAACACCGGCCTGCGACCGTATTTGTCACTTAAATTACCCAGCAGCGGGGCACAGATAAATTGCATAATGGCATAAGCAAATGCCAGCCAGCCTCCATAACGCGAAGCATCGCTCAAATTACCGTGAATGAGATGCTGTATCAATTTAGGCAGTACAGGTATGATGATGCCAAAACCAATAATATCTATCAGCAGGGTAACAAAAATAAATCCTAAGGCGGCCTGGGGTTTAACTTTAGTGCTCATGAGTATATGTTTTTGCAAATTGTTTACAGGTCAAATTTACCACCGCATACCCAAAGCTGAAAGGGGCTATTACGACACATTGAGGGGTACATCGTGACATAATGTGATCTTCCGGATAATAAAATCAGTATAGGGGGAGCGGCTTAAAGATAGAAAAGACTCATTAAGGTACTATTTGTTACAAATGATTTTAAAAATAAATGTATTAGCCCCCTTTCCTGGTTAGGTAAATGTGTGCACAGTGATAAATAAATAGCTAATAAATAAAAAGCAGTATTAATTGTTGGATAATATTTGGAAATATTGTTCCTGAATCTTTAAACTAGGATAGTTTACTTATTTCCTGTTACATTTTTAATCACATAATATTTATTAAAAACTTCACAACTATGAAAAAATATGATACAAACAAACTTTCAAGAAAACAAATGAAAGGGGTTATGGGAGGGGTACTTCAGATGGATTGTTACTGTTTAACCAGTCACGGTGAACTGACTTCGACAGGATATGGCTGTGTAACTGTTGATGGTTGTACAGCAACGGCTGCTGAGGTGTGCTCATCTGGGCAAGCTAAGTGCTTTTCTGTAAACCCATCATAAATAAAAAGCCCCGGTTAACCGGGGCTTTTTATGTGCTTGAATATTAAAAGTTCGGTTTCAATACGTACTTGTTGTAGAAACGGGTAATGTGTTCTACGGCTTCTTCGGCGGTATCAACTACGCGGTACAGGTTCAGATCGTCGGGGTTGATGTTGTGCTGTTCGGCAAGCATTTTTTCTTCTACCCAGTTAAACAGGCCTTTCCAGTATTCCACCCCAACAAAAATGATGGGGAAACGGGCAATTTTACCGGTTTGTATCAGGGTGATGGCCTCAAATGATTCGTCCATAGTACCAAAACCGCCGGGCAAAATGATAAAGCCCTGCGAGTATTTCATGAACATCACCTTGCGGATAAAGAAATAATCAAACTCCAGAATCTTATCCCTGTCGATATATTTGTTATGAAACTGCTCAAACGGCAGTTCGATATTTAAACCTACCGATTTGCCACCCGCTTCATAAGCGCCTTTATTAGCAGCTTCCATAATACCTGGCCCGCCACCTGATATTACGCCGTAACCATGCTCGGTAAGCAGGCGGGCGGTATCCTCGGCCAGTTGATAATACCGGTTATCATTATGGGTGCGTGCCGATCCGAATATGGATACGCAAGGACCTATCTTAGCTAGTTTTTCAAAGCCGTCAACAAATTCGGCCATTATTTTAAATATCTGCCAGGAATCGGTAACCTTTATTTCCTGCCAGTTCTTGTTCTCAAACGCTTGTCTTATCTTTTCTTCGCCTGTCATTGTTTTTTATTATTAGTCCGGAAGATTGTTTCTTCTATTAGTCCAGAAGATTAATAACGTAAAAATATAATTATGTTTCGCTTTGCAGGATAAATTATTGTTCAAATTGTAGTGCGGTCACTCATTCACGCAGCTATTGGGCTTTTGGGTTTTCTCGGCTTTTTTTTCCTTTGCGGTTTTTCTACCGATGTGATCCAGAGTCCCACAAAAGTAATGAATCCGTTTACAATGATCAGTTCGTTACTGAAAACATAACCCTCTAAAAATTTGGCCGATTCGGTGCTTAAAAAATAGCATATCGCTGGTGATATCAAACAAATAAAAGGCACCAGCTTGTCGCGTACCTGCATATTGCTCATAAACAGGCCAAAGGAATATAAACCCAGCAGTGGCCCGTAGGTATAAGAAGCTACCGCGAATATGGCACTTACCACGGCATCATTATTAATAGCATTAAATATGATAATGGTCAAAAACATGAGCCCCGAAAAGGCGATGTGAACCCCATGCCTGATGCCCACCATTTTTTTGCTGTTAAGGTCGCCCTTTTTATTAAAGTTGAGGAAATCGACACAGAATGAGGTTGTTAATGCGGTGAGAGCCGAATCGGTAGTGGCAAAGGTGGCGGCAGTTAGGCCCAGCATAAACACCATGGCCGGTACTATACCCAGGTATTTGAGGGCGATAGTAGGGTACAGGTAGTCAGTTTTATCTACATGGATACCGTATTTGTTGGCATACAGCCATAGTAAAGCACCCACACTTAAAAAGAAAATATTGATCACTACAAATACCCCCGTAAAGCTGAACATGTTTTTCTGCGCCTCTTTGATGTTTTTAAGGCTCAGGTTCTTTTGCATCAAATCCTGGTCAAGTCCCGTCATACCTACGGTAATAAACAAACCACCCAGGAAAGCTTTGGTAAAATGGAGCTTGCTGCTCAGAAAATCATTAAAGAAAAATATCTTGGAATAGCTGCTGTCTTTAATAGCATTAGCAGCTTCAAAAATATTCATGTGCAGGCTCTGGCAAATAAAATAGATCGACAGAAATACCGAGAGCACCAGGAAAAAAGTTTGCAAACTATCGGTAATGATAATGGTTTTTAAGCCACCCTTAAACGTGTACGACCAAATAAGCAGCAAACAAATAAGCACTGTGACAGCAAAAGGGATATGATAACTATCAAAAATGAATTTTTGCAGAACGATAACTACCAGGTAAAGCCTGAATGCCGAGCCAATAACCCTGCTGATGAGGAATATGCCTGCCGCGGTTTTATAGCTCCAGGTACCCAGGGCGCCCTCAATATAACTGTAAATAGAGGTGAGTTTGAGCCGGTAATACAACGGCAGCAGCACGGTGGCAATAATGATAAAGCCAGCTGCATTACCCAATACAAACTGAAAGTAAGAGAACTGATCGCCGGATGGGGCACCAACTTTGCCCGGTACCGAAATAAAAGTAACACCACTCAAGGCTGTGCCGATCATCCCGAAAGCCACCAGGTACCACTTGGAATTGCGGTTGGCTACAAAAAAAGTATCGTTATCTGATGATTTTTTGGACGTGAGCCATGATATGATCAGCAATACCAAAAAATAACCAATAATGAATGAAAGTAGAATTCCGGGCGACATATGTTTGTTTTAAGTCTGTAAGACCGAAAGCCGGGGAAGTCCGTGTCTCGGTTTATTCCGAAAGTCGGAAACTTTTTTTACAAAAGATAATTTTGAATTCGGAATTCGGATGTTTGAATTCGGTTGTTTTTGTTTGAACCGGGTTAAAACCTCCCTTGCCTCCCGTTCACTCGTTGCAAACGAGCGCAAGTAGATTGCAAACCGGCTCAGTCAGAAAACATTCACTAAATCAATAATACACTAATTAAACAAAGGTTAACGTCGCGGTTAATAAACGGGTTAACGATTTTTTTATGAGGCTTAACCTCAGTTTAAGTATTGGTTCGCCTTATTATTGTTATCAATAATAACCAATTATTAAACCTTAATACCGAAATCTATGAATGTACAAAAAACTTTCTTTTTTGTGGTTTGGGGGGCGTGCGCCACTTTGCTAAGCTGTAGTAAAGCCAGGGTTATCCCTCCTGGTACAGCTAATACCGACGCGATCGGCAAGCAGCAACAGGTCAACGTACTCAACCTCGCCAACTCCAATGAATCTATTGCAGATCTGGCTTATTCGGCCTTTGACGCGGCTTGTTTTAACCCCAATACTAACCTGTATTACAGCACCACTAATAAGGATGGTATAGCTGCGATATGGACGCAGGCTATCTATTGGGATATGGCCATGGATGTGTATAACCGCACCCGGAAGCCTGCTCAGCTGGCCCGGGTAAACGCCATGTATCAGGGCGGCTTTAACCAGTACGATGGTTATAACTGGAACAATACCACCACCTGGTTTATCTACGATGATATGATGTGGTGGGTAATGGCTCTGGCCCGTGCTCATCAGCTTACCGGTAACCCTGCTTACCTGCAAAATGCCAAGGCTGGTTTCGATCGGGTTTGGGCTGGCTCTTATGATCCGGTTGATGGCGGCATGTTTTGGGATTTTAATCATAGCGGTAAAAATTCCTGCATCAATTTCCCAACCGTTATAGGGGCCATGCGCCTGTACAATATCTCGCATGACAAAGCCTATTTAACCAAAGCGCAATCCATTTATACCTGGGCTAAAACCAACCTTACGGATGCCGGCACCGGCCAGGTTTATGATAATAAGATAGGCAGTAACCCTCCGGGTGGACAGGCTTATACTTATAATGCGGGCACTGCCATTGGCGCTGCTTATTTGCTGTACAAACAATCGCATAATGCTGCTTACCTGGCCGATGCCAAAAGATATGCCGATTATGTAAAAAATAACCTGTGTACCGATGGTATACTGCCTGCCGAAGGCGATTTTAACGAGCAGGGTGTTATGAAAGCCATATTTGCCGATTATATGATGCAATTGGTTAACGAAGGAGGTCAAACCCAATACCTGGACTGGATCAAACAAAACTTAACCACCGGTTGGCTCAACCGTGACAGGGCACGCAATCTTACTTACCGCAATTATGCGGTGACCTGTCCAACAGGTTATATCCAATCGTACGAGGCCAGCAGCCTGGTTACCTTTTTGCAGCTGTTCCCTAAAAACGTTTGCCTGTTTCCACCGGGAGTAACATTTTATGCCAATACCATGTATGGTGGCACCGCCACCAAGCCTATCCCGAAGGGCAGTTATACGTTAGCGCAATTGCAACAGTATGGTTTTGTAGATAACTGGGCATCATCTGCAAGCATACCTGATGGCTGGACGGTGACCATGTACAGCGATGATAATTTCCAGGGTACTTCCTGGCAGCTCAATGCTGATACCCCGCATTTTCCGAATCTTTCGCCCACGGCTAATGATGTAGTATCGTCGATTAAAATACAATAACCTTTACTTATTAATCACAAGGCCCCCGTTGCAAAGCGGGGGCTTTTGTTTGATGATGGTTTTCAACCCGCGGTTGGTGCTATCATTGCACCATTAAGGCCTCATTTGTATTGTGGGGAGCGATGATAACACTGATCATGGCTAAATAGTGTAAAGAAAGAGAAATATCTCCCCTATGCGCGAAGCGGAGATAGGGGGCGAGCATAGTGATGTCGGGGTAAGTCGAATTATTATATTTACATACAACGGTATTTCATATCCAGCACATAGCCAAACTCATGTTTATCAGTTGCGGTAGATATATTTGGTTTTTTATAAATAATGCTTTTGTAGATTAATGAGTTACCTGGCAAATTTTTTTGAACCGGCGACACAAAGGATTACCCCAATGGTAACGCCCACCATACCCAGGCTCACCTTTTCGTGTAGCAAAGTGGCCGCCAGGGCTAAACCAAAAAATGGCTGTAATAGCTGTAGCTGTCCCACGGCGGCTATACCTCCCTGCGCCAGTCCGCGGTACCAGAACACGAAACCAATAAGCATGCTGAACAGGGAAACGTAAGCCAGCCCGGTCCATGCCGCTGTATCAACTCCGGCGAATGATTTGGGCAATAAAAAGAACATCGTAGGTATCACAAAAGGTAACGATAGCACCAGGGCCCAGCAGATCACCTGCCAGCCGCCCAATATTTTGGAAAGTTTTGCCCCTTCGGCATAACCAAGTCCGCATAAGATGATGGATAACAGCATCAGGATATCGCCAACGGGCGATGCAGAAAGCCCCTGGATAACCGCGAAGCCTACCACAAACAAGCTCCCCAATACCGAGAAGATCCAGAATGCCGGCTGAGGTCGCTCACCGCCACGCAATACGCCAAATATGGCGGTAGTGAGCGGTAAAATCCCCAGGAATACGATGGAATGGGCCGAAGTGATATGCTGCAGGGCCAGGGCACTTAATAAAGGGAAGCCGATAACACAGCCTATGGCTACAATAACCAACGAAAAAATATGCCCCCTCGCCGGGCGCTTCTCTTTAAAGATCAGTAGTACACAAAGAGCAAGCAGCCCCGCGATGGTGGCACGGGCAACTGTTAAAAATAAAGGATTAAAACCCAGTACAGCCACCCGTGTTGCAGGCATCGAACCGCTGAATATGAGTATACCGATGAATCCGTTGATCCAACCGCTGTTACTGTTTGCTGCTAATTTGTCGGGTAATGCTTTACTGCTGATCATGATATGATGGTTAATTATTATGGTTACAAAAATAAATAGCACATAATAAAGGTTACAGACTCAGTTTTGTGTATTTTGATGGATACAGTTATATTTACAGCATGAGCAAGGATTTTATTTACAGTGAAATTGCAAACGGAATTGCCGCCCAGATCAGCAGTGGGGTTTTGCAGGCGGGCGACAAACTGCCTTCTGTACGCCTATTATGTAAGGAGCATGGCATCAGCATGAACACCGCCAAGCGGGTTTTTCTGGAGCTGGAAGCACAATCGCTGGTCGATTCCAAACCGCAATCGGGTTATTTTGTGAGCAGCTTGCCTTATCTCAAACTTCCGCTTCCCGAAGTAAGCCGGCCATCGGCCTTGGCTACTAATAGCGAACCTAACGAATTGATCAGCAAGGTATATGGCAATATGGGGAATAGCGGGCTCACGCTTTTTTCTATCAGCGCGCCATCTGGTGATCTGCTGCCGCTGGCCAAGCTGAAAAAGGAAATTGTACATGCCACGCGGGAGCTTAGGGAAGGTGGTACGGCCTACGAGCCCTTACAGGGTAATATAAAACTGCGCAGGATGATAGCCGTCCGTTCCCTGGCCTGGGGAGGGAACTTGCATGAAAATGACCTGGTTACTACCGGTGGCGCCATGAACGCGGTTTCCCTTTGCTTGATGGCCCTCACAAAACCGGGCGATACAGTTGCCGTGGAAAGTCCTTGTTATCCGGGCATTTTGCAACTGGCCATAAGCCTGGGCTGTAAAATACTGGAATTGCCAACACACCCGGTTACTGGCCTGGAGATTGAGGCCTTAAAACAGGCTATCCCCAAAATTGATATCTGTTTGCTGGTGCCCAACTTTAATACACCGCTGGGCAGCTGCATGCCCGATGAACATAAAAAAGAAGTTGTTGAGCTGTTGGCCAAACATCACATCCCGCTGATTGAGGACGACATCTATGGCGATCTATATTTCGGTACGCAGCGACCGAAATGTTGCAAAGCTTTTGACCAGGGAGGCAATGTTTTGTGGTGCGGCTCCGTATCCAAAACCTTGGCGCCGGGTTACCGGGTAGGCTGGGTAGCCCCGGGCAAATACAAGGAAAAATTACTCAAGCTAAAACTCATCCATTCCATATCCTCCTCATCTATTGTACAGGAAGCCGTAGGTAATTTTGTGACCACGGGCAAGTACGAAAATCACCTGCGCCAGCTTCGCCGCGTGATACAGGATAATTATCAGCGTTATATACCGGCCATAGCCCAGTACTTCCCGGAAGGCACCAAAACCAGCCGGCCACAGGGCGGGCTTTCGCTTTGGGTAGAATTCCCCAAAGGAATTGATACTGCCAAACTGTACGATCTGGCTATTAAACAAGGCATCAGCATTGCCCCCGGACGGATGTTTACCCTGCAGGATCAGTTTGAAAACTGTATGCGGCTCTGCATCGGCCTGCGTTGGACGAACGAGCTCCAATTTAAGCTAAAACAGCTGGGCAATTTGGCCAGGATGATTTGATATTTCAATAAAAAATTATTGATTATCAATGAATATTTATTTATAATTGTATTGTTGTTTTTAAAAATGAAACCGTTATGGAAATTACTACCAAACGAACGCTGACGGTATTGCTCGTACTGGCGTGGATAATATTTGTTGGTATATGTATTGAAGCCGGTGGCTTTATAGTAAACGCTTCTTTTGCACTGGTGAATCCGTCTGTGGTGAAACATCTTTGGCATGAGGCTGATCTATCGGCGCTCCTGGTGTATAATACCTGGTATTTTTTTGCTGCGATGCTGCTGATGAGCGTTGTTGCCATACTGAAAGCCTGGTTGTTTTACCTCATCATCAAAATACTGCACGATAAAAATTTCAATCTGGCGCGGCCTTTTAACGGGGTGCTGAGGCGCTTTATTTTTAATATAGCCTGTATCACCTTTATGATAGGCCTGTTCTCCTGGTGGGGCGTTAAATATACCAGTTGGCTAACCGGGCAGGGGGTAGCCATACCCGATATACAGGATTTGCGCCTGGGTGGGGCCGATGTGTGGCTGTTTATGAGTGTTACCCTTTTTGTGATAGGGCAGATATTTAAAAGAGGGGTAGAGATGCAGGCCGAAAACGAATTAACTATATAAGCCATGCCGATCATTGTAAATTTAGATGTGATGATGGCCAAACGGAAAATGTCGTTAAATGAGCTATCAGAAAAAGTTGATCTCACGTTGGCCAATCTTTCTATCCTCAAAACCGGCAAAGCCAAAGCCATCCGTTTCAGTACGCTCGAGGCCATTTGCCAGGCGCTCGACTGTCAGCCGGGTGATCTGCTGGAGTATTCGAAAGAATGATTTCGCTCAATTGCCGGTGCACGCGTGCGCCAGGCAGGGAAATGTTTATTTATTTACTCCCCTCAAAATAGAATGATATTCTTCCTCAGGTTTAAGAATATGAGGTAATTCTTTACCTTGTTCCTCTGGTGCATTTTCAGCGTTCTGTGGAGATGATCCACTGTTATTGGTATCCTGGGGAGCATCTTGATTTAGTTTATCCCCTCCATCGTTAGGTGTAGGAACAGCATCTTGGTTTGTTGTGTTCATGAGTAAAAATTTAGTGGTTATACAACTGATTATTAAGTAATAAAGTTACTATGCCAACTGGAAACAAATCGCAATAACTAAGTATTTTTTTCATTCATTTTTGTGTGAATTAATTATGAAACCATCCGCATTTCCCACCCTTGCAGTAGCGGGATATTCAAAAGAATGAATTCAAGCATTTGCGATTTGGCATAATCTGATAACTTTGTTTTAACCTTTAGTATTCAGTATAAACAAGAACCATTATCACCATAAGCATGGAAAACATTATCAGTATAAAAACATTAAAAAACGCGGAATTGCTGCTGCGCATTACCATGAGCATCACCCTGCTGGTTGCCGGTATCAGTAAATTTTGCAGCCATGGTAATTTTCATAAATATTACCTCAAGCAGTTTACCAACCCCGGCCTGCGCATCAACCTGCCATCGTCCCTGTTTGATGTTTACCTGAGCCTGATCCCTTTTTTAGAAGTTGGCATAGGCATAGCGCTGATCGCATCCATCAAACGCCGCTTTTTTATTGTGGTATGGATCATCTATTTTATTTCCTTAGAAGTAGGCCACTACGTTTTAGAAGAATTCACCTCCGTCGACCTGCTTATCCCCATCATCCTGTTCGGCGTAGCGGCGTATATACTGCCAGGGTATGAGTTTGCTGGTGGGAAGGGTAAAGAAGGGAAGGGTTAGGAGGAATAATAATAATATAAAGCCCCGGTCGCTGCCGGAAGCGTCCCGCTTGTGGCAATTGTGCTAAGTATACACCATGCAAGCGCTACCACAAGCGAGACGCCTGCGGTAGCGGGGAATTCAGTGCTTTTGAATTTTATTAGTTTCCATTTTTCTTTTTAAATTAGATATCAATACCTTTAAATAGTCCTCATCCGATCCTTTTAATTCTTCGTAGAGTTTATCAAGTTTTATAATCTTATCTATTGGAAAGCCCTCTGTTTCTAATTGAATACTTAAATGATGAAAATCACTTAAAAGTTTCAATCTTTTATCTTTTATCTTATCCGCTTGTTGGGCTGCTTTAGCATATAAGTCACTTCCTTGTTCCACTGAACCTAATTTATACATCAATAATCCTTTGGTGGCGTTATAGATAATTTTCTCTTTATCTGATAAACTTTCATAGTGGATTTTATTAATAATAAGTTGCGCGGCTTTCGTTTCATCTTTTTTAAGATAACAAAATGCTAGATTATTTAATAAAATAAAGTCATCCGGAGTAGCTCTTAGACCATAAATACAAAACTTAATTCCTTCATCGAACTTTTCCAAAATAGTGCTCGCTACAAAAGAGCCAAAACCTGCAGGATCTCTGGAAAAAGGCTGATCTATAAACCATTGAAGTATATTTGAAAATGATTGTTGCCACTGTTTTGAATTAAAATAATAATAAGCCTTTGCTTCAAAAATATTGGGTACGATTTCAAAACTTGTTTGATTTAAATTTAAATCATTAATATGCCTTTTAGCCCATACTGCTTGAGCAAGTGAATTGTCATTTGGTTTAACCAAAGATTGATTATATAATTTTCTGGAATTTTTAATATGACCAGAATAAAGTTCCTCTGTTGCCAAGGCAGAAAGTAATTCATTCAATTGAAATGGAGAATGATTATGAGAATTAACTAATTCAAATCCTTTTTTTATATGGAAGGAACTCTTACTTTGTAATGTAGATATTCCGATATCAGCGCTGATTAGCCAGGGATCGACATTAAATGATTGATTTAATTTTAAAATTTGTTTTGCCTTCTTAAAATCACCTGTATGTGTAAAAAATCTTGATGAAATACGACTAACATATCTGTTATTAGGTGCCAATTGAATGGCAACTAGTATACATCTCTCGGCAGCTATTTCTTTTCCGATGATTAAGTATAATCTTGCTAATTCTATCCAATTAATAGGGTTATTCTGATTATAACTTATAGAATGTCTCAAATCTTGAATCATCAATCTTATTATTGAATCTAAATTCTCAAAGTTTGAAATTACTTCATGGGAAGTGGAAGTTGGTGGATTACCTAATATTTCGTTAGACAAGAGTTTTATAGAACTTGATGCCTTAATCGAATCATTTTTTAAAAATTGCGCAACCTCGATGCCATTTTCAAAATCATCAATTACATAAGAAGAATTAAGTAACTCAATTGCGTTACTAATTGTTTTATTTGATTTCCAATCACTAATTTTTTGCAGATGTTCACTTGATATTATAAAATTAGGCTTGTTATACTTTTTATTTTCAATGGATGAAAGCTCCCCTAATAGTTGGGTTTGCTTAAAATCTCTCCATCTGGGTATAACATTCCTGTTTTGATTATTTAACGCAGACATATTACATCCCTTTTTTTCTATATAATTTCATTTCGTAGCTTCTAATTAATCTGTCAAAATGTGTTACAAATCTTTCTAAGCTAATTGTACTATTTTTTTGTCCAAGAGTTTTAGGATTACCTCTTTTAGTAGGATTCGGATCACATAATTGAAATAGTACCATTCCTAAACTCTCTGCTAGCTCTTCATCATCTATACATTGTTTAACGAAATTTACCGATTCTTCTAAAGCAACGTATAAGTAGGGTAATACTTCATTATATGTTTGGGTCCAGTTATTCCAATTATGTTCTGGATTTATAAAATGTTTCATTACTGAAGTCATACTCGTTTGAGTGTATAAAAAAACGATCATACTTCCAAGTTGGTAAGCATCACTTGCTATTCTCCTAAATACCCAGTCTGGGTGTACCGATTTGTACAAAGCTTCTGGCGGAGCATAAGTTAAATCACCAGCAAAAGGCAAACTTCCAAATGGTGTTGTTTCACCCTTAATGTCTGCTCTCCCTAAATCTCCTAGTTTATGGGGTGAGTTCTTCAGCACAAGGATATTTGAAGGTTTAACATCTTGATGCGAAATACCAACTTTATGTAACTGAAAAAGAGCGACAGAAATACTGTGTAAAATATTCAAGTTTAGTAAATGATCAATATCATTTGTAAAGTCAAGTTGAGCGTATATGTCGCCTATCGCCAACTCCATAATAAAATAGGGCACTGGAACTGAGCCGTCTTGTTCAGAGGGAATGTTTCCCGCTTCTATAAGAGAAACAATTCTATTCAATCTCTTATTTTGACATAACTCCAGTATACTTTGTTCAAAATTAAACACTTGGATGAGTTCCGACATCGCTTTAACTGGATCGGCCGCTCGTAATGCTCTTGAAAAATCCAAAGCTTTTAAAAAAGCAATGTCTCCTGAAGCGCTATTTCTAACTTTATAAGAATAAGAAAAATTACCTCCAGTTCCATTCGGACTCTTGCTTAATTTTTTTTCGACTATCCAATTATTCTTTAATTCTTTGCCTTCAAGAAAAAAAGCTGGAGTTTGTAACTCTGTTACCATCAATGTTTTTAATTAAGGAATTAAAAATACCTAATATATATTGTGCTTACAACTAATGTTCATTTCTGCTACTGTTAGCATCTCCCACATAAATTTCGTATCTTTATACAAACACCAGCCCGGTTACCCTTCAAAAAGGATAACCGGGCTGTTTGGTTAAGAGAAAAATAAGGCAAAAACAGCCTGAAAAATAATTAGTTATTTGACATCCAGTTTTTTAATACTTTTTAAAGTTTTAAAAACGCATCAAAAATTTGTTAAAAAGTGTTAAAATGGCGTTAAAATTTAGTTAAAATGGCCAAAAAGCAAACGTTTTTACCCCTGTTTTGACTAAAAAAGTGTTAAAATCCAGGGTTTAAAAAGTCCCCCGGCACCAATTTTAACGATTTTGATTTATTGACTTTTGTCAAACTCAACACCGCCCCGCCACCGGATATTTGCGACAAGTGATAGATTGAAAATTCAATGAAAAATATAGTACTTGTTTTATGCCTGCTGGTAGGCGCCCAAATAGCCCTTGCGCAAACCGTCAAAGTTGGCACTACCACCCGTGATTTTGCCGATAACAGCCGGAGCAATTGGCTGGGTACGGGTCCGCGGCCGTTGCATACGGTGATCTGGTACCCGGCGGGTAGTGGGGGTGTAGCGGAGCAAGTTGATGATCCACAGCAGTTTGCATCGCCAGTAGGCGTATACCGTAATGCTGGTATCGCGGGTAAACGTAAATATCCGCTCATCATGATCTCGCATGGTGCGCAGGGCAACCCGGTGCAGATGCGTTGGTTGGGCTATTACCTGGCTGCCAGGGGTTTTATAGCGGTCGTGGTGGCCCATAACGGTACCAACCTGGAAGAGCGCCGCACAACAGAAAACGACCGCACCCTGTCTGACTTTTGCATGTGGGAGCGTCCCCGGGATATCTCGGTAGTGCTGGATAAGATCCTTGTAGACAGTGAGTTCAAAACACGGATAGATACCAGTAGAATAGCTGTAGCCGGCTTTTCGCTGGGCGGGGCCACGGCCATCTGGCTGGCAGGGCCAATATTCAATATGGACAGCCTGGTAAAAAGCGAACCCCAACCGCCTGCCCAGATCCGTGCAGCCATTGATAGGCTCATCGCCTTGTCTAAAACCGATCCGGTGATGATCCAATCGGCTAAACACCAGGGCGATTCCTTCCGTGACGGGCGTATCAAGGCTGTTTTCGCGCTGGGGCCAGCGATCGGGCATGCGTTTAGCCGGGAGAGTCTGCAAAGTATAACCGTGCCTGTACAAATTGTAGTAGGGGTTGCCGACCTGATAGCTCCCAAAGAGTTGAATGCGGAATACTATACAGAAAATATTCCCACAGCCAAAAAACTCATCGTTTTGCCCGGCGAGCGTGGGCATTACACCAAACCACAGCTGGCCCATGAACGCCCGGCCGAATTACAGGAGGTTAGCGAGATAGCCTATCAATTTTTTATGAGCACTTTAAAGCTAAATTGAGGGTGTGCCTGGTTTTTCTGAATTGCGGGTTATTCCTTAACTTCGTGCTATGAATTTTTCGTCCAAATTGCTGGAGAATGCCGTAGCGGAGTTTGCCAAACTGCCGGGAGTAGGACAAAAAACCGCCCTGCGCCTGGTGCTGCATTTGTTGAATCAGGATAAGCAAGAGGTAGAGCAGTTTAGCAAGGCTATCAGTAAATTACGCAACGAGATACAGTTTTGCAGTGTGTGCCATAATATTTCCGATCAATCGGTATGTGAGATCTGCTCATCACACAAGCGCGACCATAGCCTGATATGCGTGGTAGAAGATACCCGCGATGTGATGGCTATTGAAAACACCAACCAGTACAATGGCGTATACCATGTGCTGGGCGGTTTGATATCGCCTATGGACGGCATCGGGCCATCTGATCTGCAAGTGGATACTTTAGTGGAACGGTTGAAGGCAAATGAGACCAAAGAGATCATTTTTGCCCTTAGTGCAACCATGGAAGGCGACACAACTTTGTTCTATCTTCATAAAAGAGTAAAAAGTTTCAATATTACTATCTCGACCATTGCCCGTGGCATAGCTTTTGGAGGTGAGTTGGAGTACGTTGATGAGATTACCTTAGGGCGATCCATTGCTACACGTGTTCCGTATGAAAACTCACTGACAAAGTAAAAAATGAAACTATCGGTTATCATTGTTAATTATAATACCTGCAACATGCTTCGCCTGGCGCTTAACTCTGTTGTTAGAGCTGCTCAAGATGTTACGAATGAGGTTTTTGTGGTTGACAATGGTTCGACAGACCGGTCGTTAGCTATGATTCAGGAAGAGTTTCCGGAGGTAAGGGTTATTGCGAATGCCAAAAATGAGGGTATAGCCAGAGCTTATAATCATGCCTTGAAACTGGTTTCGGGAGAGTATGTTTTAATGGTCAATGCGGATACTATTGCAGGCAAAAAGACCATTGAGAAAGCCTTGGAATTTATGGATATGCATGCCGATTCAGGCGGACTTGGCGTACGCATGATTACGCCCGAAGGCCGTTTCCTGAAAGAGTCAAAGCATGGTTTTACCAGGCCCTGGGGCATATTTTTTAAAGTGACCGGGCTGGCCAAATATTTTTCAAAATCGCGCCTTACCGATGTGCAGCGTAAAGATTGGGTAGAAGAGTTTCAAACCTCCGAAACTGATGTGCTGAATGGTGCTTTTATGCTGTACCGCAAAGAAGCCCTTGACCTGGTTGGCTTACTTGATGAGCGTTTCCATCTGTACGGATATGATATCGATCTGTCATACAGGGTAAGGCTTACCGGGTTTAAAAATTACTATTTTCCAAAAACATATATCATCAACTTTAATACAAGGGCTAATGCAAAATTAAGCTTTGCTTACATCAGGGAATTTTATGGTGCTATGATTATATTCGCCACAAAATACTTGTTTAAGGTGCCCGAAATAAAAGTGGAGGGCTTACCGCGGCTTTACCCTCCATCATATGAAGTTGAATAATAAAATCGTTATCATCACCGGCGCCTCATCGGGCATTGGTAAATCATTGGCTATTGAATGTGCTAAACGCGGTGCAAATGTAGTATTGGCCGCTCGTCAATACGTTACCCTTTGCGAAATAGCACAGGATCTGGAAAAACAATATAACATTAAAGCCCTTGCCGTGCAATGTGATGTAGCTATCGAGCAAGATTGCGAGCACCTGGTAAGGCAAACAGTAACCACTTTTGGTAAAATTGATGTGCTGATCAACAACGCGGGTATCTCCATGCGGGCGTTGTTCCAGGATGCCGACGTTGAGGTATTAAAGACTGTAATGGACGTTAATTTCTGGGGAACAGTATATTGTACCAAATACGCCTTACCTGAGATTTTGAAAACCCAAGGCAGTGTGGTTGGGGTATCGTCCATAGCAGGTTATAAGGGTTTGCCTGGCCGCACGGGCTATTCGGCTTCTAAATTCGCTATGAATGGTTTCCTGGACTCCATCAGGGTAGAAAATTTAAAAACTGGCGTACATGTGCTAACCGCTTGTCCGGGCTTTACTACATCAAACATCCGTAACACCGCCCTTGCGAAAGATGGCAGTCAGCAGGGCGAAAGCTCTATGGACGAAAATAAAATGATGCCCAGCGAAGAAGTAGCCCGGATCATAGCCGATGGTATCGAAAACCGCTCACGCACGCTCATCATGACAGGGCAGGGGAAACTTACCGTATTGCTCAGTAAGTTTGTACCATCATTTTTAGATAAAATGGCGTATAAAGTATTTTCGAAGGAGAAAAATCCGTTGCTGAGATAGATTATTGGTTCATTAGCTCATTTGTTCATTGGTCTGGATTTACTCATTTATATCAATGAACTAATAAACAAATGAACTAATGAACCACCTTCTCAAAATCATTGATCTTATCCAAATGCAATACAACCCGCCCATCCTCATCACGGTCAAAGGTTGGTCTGAATTTGGCATCCCATACCATATCTTTATAGGTATAGGTAGTACGGGAGTGAACGGTTTGTGAAAAGGTATCATCAAATATTCTTAGTAGTACCGAAAAAACTACCTGGGCTTTCTCAAAATCTTCCCGTGAAAAATCCTTCAGTGGGCTATCCTCATCAATAGGATGTACTACCGTCCAGTTAATAGATAATATGCTTACTGCTTTACGTTCCAGTATCAGGGGATAAAATTTGCGCTCTGTTTTGCCATTTACTTCTTCATTATAGGAGAAATTTACTTCTATATGGAGATCGATCAGTACGTTATGCCTGGAGTTGGCCAGCCTGAACATAAGGCCGGTTTTATCGCCCTTATAGGGCGCCACAAGTATGTTTTCGCTGTATTTGATCTTGGCGGTAGGTTTTGAAAAACGCCCATAAAGTAAGCCTGTAGCCAAAGCGAATGCCAGTAAACCCATCATGGATTCAAGAGCAGCTACACAATTGGCTGCCATCCCTTGCGGACTAATATGTCCGTAACCAACAGTTGATATGGTTTGTGCCGAAAAAAAGAAGGCATCCATAAAATGATCAAAAAAAGTGCTGCCGCTTTTGCCGTCAAGACTATCTGGCCCAAGGGCAACATATATGCTGGCAAAGGTGAGGTTGGCCACCATGTAACCGCTTAAAACAACCAGCCAGAATTTTGTCCAGCTCATGTTGATGAGGGTTTGATAGCTGTTGAGCCGGTTAAAAAAGGGGAGGCCGGTTCGTTTTACATTGATGGATCCATCTTTATTAATTACCGGCTGACTTTTTATAACTGGCTGTGTGCCAAAGCCAAGATCATCTTCCGGGTTTACTTTTCGATTATTGTGGTTCATTTTTGAGTGTAAGCTTTTCGGCTTTTGCGTAAATTTATCATTCTGTTTGCTTTTAGTAAAAACAATTTCCATATTTGTGGCACAAATGAAAATGATAGTATTAAACAATAACTGGTGGTGGCTTAACGATTAATCGTAAGGCAATTCCGTTTTTTGTTTTTTAACATAATATTCAGAAGGGTTGCCATAAGGTAACCCTTTTTTGTTGCCCTCATTTTTGAGGGATGAATAGAAAAAATTAATCATAAAAATCCCTGTAGGGAATAGGGCTTATGAAACAGATATTAAATCATCTTTTTGAACACAAAACCTTTACCAGGGAAGCATCAAAGAATATTTTGATGAACATTGCCCAGGGGCAATACAATAACTCGCAAATGGCCGCATTTATGACGGCGTATTGCATGCGCAGCATTACCGTTGAGGAGTTGGAAGGCTTCCGTGATGCGATGCTGGAACTTTGTTTGCCTATCGATCTGGAAACCGGTCAGCTGATAGATCTTTGCGGTACCGGAGGCGATGGTAAGGATACGTTCAATATATCAACCCTGGCATCATTTGTAGTAGCTGGTGCAGGGTATAAAGTGGCCAAACATGGTAATTATGGTGTATCATCGGGCTGCGGCTCATCCAACGTAATCGAGTACCTGGGTTATCAATTTACCAATGATGCCGATAAGCTGAAAACTAGCATCGATAAAGCTAATATTTGTTTTTTACATGCGCCGCTGTTTCACCCGGCTATGAAAACAGTAGCCCCTATACGCAGGGAATTGGGCGTAAAAACGTTTTTCAATATGTTGGGGCCGCTGGTTAACCCGGCCAAGCCCGATAACCAGTTGGTTGGCGTATTCAACCTGGAACTGGCCCGGGTTTATGCCTATCTGTATCAAAAATCTACAACCCAATATACGATAGTGAACGCGCTGGAAGGCTATGATGAGATATCACTTACCTGTGATTTCAAGACCTTTTCGGCCGAAGGCGAAAAGATCAATACGGTTGAAAGCCTGGGTTTTGAAAAGTTAGATCCTAAGGAGATAACCGGTGGCGACACGGTGGCTGCTTCGGCAAAAATATTTACTGATGTGCTTAGCGGTCAGGGTACATTTGCTCAAAATAACGTGGTGCTATCAAACGCTGCGCTGGCCATTAAAACCATCGGCCCTGAAAAAAGCTTTGCCGATTGTTATTATGAAGCGGAAGAGGCCCTGGTTGGTGGCAAGGCTCTGAACAGTTTTAACGCTTTATTACAGAATTAACGATGAAGATTAAAGTTTGTGGACTGAAGTATCCTGATAACATTGAAGCAGTAGCCGCTTTAAAGCCAGACTATATGGGTTTTATTTGCTACGATCGTACGCCCCGTTATATTGATACTTTATCTGCCGATGCGCTGGCAACAATCCCTGCATCCATCCACAAAACCGGGGTTTTTGTAAACGAAACCGCCGAAGTTATTAGCCAACTGATTGATCAATATGGATTTGACACCATACAACTGCACGGTGATGAAAATGCGGAGTTTGCAGCAGCTTTTAAAGGTAGGGTAACTGTTATAAAAGCCTTTGGCGTTGATAACGACTTTGATTTTGACAAACTGAATGCTTATGCCAGTTATGTAGATTATTTCCTGTTCGACACCAAAACCTCCATCTATGGCGGATCAGGTAAGACCTTTAATTGGCGTATCCTGGATAAATATACCCTGAATATCCCTTTCTTTTTATCGGGTGGGATAAGCCTTGATAATATAGGGGAATTGAAAAATATAACACATCCGCAATTTTACGCGGTTGATTTGAACAGCCAGTTTGAAGACGAGCCTGGCTTGAAAAATATCCTGAAGTTGGAAAAAGCATTTGATATCATCAAAAACAGAACATTACAAATGAAATACGGAGTTAACGAACATGGCTACTATGGTGATTTTGGAGGTGCATACATTCCCGAAATGCTGTATCCGAATGTTGAAGAACTAAGACAGCAATACCTCAACATCATTAATGATCCGAATTTTAAAGCGGAATTTAATGATCTGCTAAAAAATTATGTGGGCAGGCCCTCACCATTGTACCATGCTAAACGGTATTCGGAAAAATATGGCGCTAACATATTTTTTAAACGAGAGGACCTGAACCATACCGGTTCGCATAAGATCAATAACGCCATAGGGCAAATACTACTGGCCAAACGCCTGGGGAAAAAACGTATTATAGCCGAAACCGGCGCGGGCCAGCATGGTGTGGCAACCGCTACCGTTTGCGCCCTCATGGGTATTGAATGTGTGGTGTATATGGGTGAAATTGATATGGCCCGTCAGGCTCCCAATGTATCCCGTATGAAAATGCTGGGCGCTACCGTAAGGCCCGCATCATCGGGTAGCAAAACACTCAAAGATGCCACCAACGAGGCCCTGCGCGACTGGATAGCCAACCCCGTTGATACTCATTATATCATTGGTTCGGTAGTTGGTCCCTATCCATATCCCGATATGGTAGCCCGTTTTCAATCGATCATATCCGAAGAAACTAAAAAACAGCTGGTAGAACATACCGGTAAGGAATTACCCGAATACGTACTGGCCTGCGTCGGTGGCGGCAGTAATGCTATGGGTATGTTCTATCACTTTTTAGATGATGAGCAGGTTAAACTGGTAGCTGTAGAAGCTGCTGGTAAAGGTGTTGATAGCGGCCATTCGGCGGCTACTACTTTCCTGGGTAATGAAGGCGTGCTGCATGGCAGCCGCACCATATTGATGCAAACTCCCGATGGACAAGTGATTGAGCCTTATTCCATTTCGGCAGGGTTAGATTACCCTGGTATTGGTCCGCAACATGCGCATCTGTATAAGATTAACCGTGCACAGTACGTGAGCGTTACCGATGACGAAGCTATGAAAGCCGGTTTACTTTGTTCGCAGATGGAAGGCATTATCCCAGCCATCGAGTCGTCACACGCCCTGGCACAGCTGGAAAAAATGAAGTTTAACCCAACAGACAATGTTGTGATCTGCCTTTCGGGTCGTGGCGATAAGGATCTCGATACATTTATTAAATATTTCGGTTATTAATTAGTTCATGGTTAATACCATGAACAGTGAACCATTAACTATAAGCTATACAATGAACCGATTAAACCAACTTTTTGCAGCTAAGAAAGAAAATCTGTTATCAATATATTATACCGCGGGTTACCCCGCTTTGAACACTACGGTTGATATTGCCGAAGCCTTGGAAAAGGCCGGGGCCGATTTCCTGGAAGTAGGTTTTCCGTACTCCGATCCGGTAGCTGACGGGCCGACTATTCAGCATAGTTCAGAGCAGGCGCTGATCAACGGTATGACACTCGATCATCTGTTTGAAGAGTTAACTGAGCTGCGTAAAAGAGTTACCATACCTATACTGCTCATGGGTTACTTTAACCCGATAGTACAATATGGCATCGAGCGTTTTTGCAAAAAAGCAGCCGAATTGGGGGTAGATGGCGTTATTGTACCCGATTTGCCCATGTACGAATACGAAGCTCTGTATTCGACACATTTTATCAATAATAACCTGAGCAATATATTCCTGGTTACACCCCAAACATCACCAGATAGAATCCGGAAAATTGATGAGTTGAGTAATAGCTTTATTTACCTGCTGTCGTCATCGTCTATAACTGGTGGTAGCCTGCAGCTTACCAATAGCATTGAGGATTATTACAAGCGCATTAAGGCCATGGAACTTAAAAATCCAACTATTATCGGTTTTGGTATATCAGACAATGCAACCTTCAAAAAAGCCTGCGAATACGCCAATGGCGCCATTGTAGGCAGTAAGTTTGTAAAGCTACTGGCCGAAGATGACTATATGAAAAAGATACCAGCATTTATACAGAATATAAGACCATAGAGTGATCAAGGATTTTTGGATAAAATAGTAAGGATTTTCTTTTCATGCTTTTATCCTTGATCTAAGAATCCTTGTTCCCCAAAAACTACAAATATAATTCCAGATCACCTTTACCTTCACGGATGATCTCGAAATCGCCTTCGGTACAGTCAACTACGGTTGATGCGATGTTATCCCCGTAACCGCCATCGATCACGATATCAACAAGGTCCTCATATTTTTCATGAATCAGTTCCGGGTCGGTGGAGTATTCTATAATATCGTCATCATCCCTGATAGAGGTAGAGAGAATAGGGTTACCCAAAACCCTCACAATTTCGCGTGCAATCTCATTATCTGGCACCCTGATACCCACCGTTTTTTTGTTGGAACTCAATAGCTTGGGCACCATGTGGCTGGCATTGAATATAAAAGTAAATGGCCCGGGCAAAGCTTTTTTCAGCACCCTGAAGGTGGTATTATCAATAGGTTTGATATAATCTGATATATGGCTCAAATCATAGCATATAAACGAGAAATTAGCCTTTTCGGGTTTGATGTTCCTGATTTTGCAAATAGCCTCAATGGCTTTGTGATTGGTGATATCACAACCCAAACCGTAAACTGTATCTGTTGGGTAAATAATGAGGCCGCCCTTGCGTAATACTTCAGCCACCTGTTCAATGGCTTTAGGGTTTGGATTTTCGGGATATATTTTAATAAGCATGATATACAGACAAATATACCTATAAGTTAGTTTTAATGCGCATGGAAAAGCGCCTGTTACCCAGAGCCTATTGAAGGATTGTACGTAGAGACTTTTTTCAACGATATAAACAAATAAAAAAAGTCACTTGCCTTTGGCAAGTGACTTTCTCATCATCATTAGTATATTTTAATCTGCCAGCGTGTTTCAATAAACCGGGTTGCCGCCTGGGCAACAACACCGGCTTTTAAATGTTAAAACACAGCAACAGCATTAAAACAATTAAGCCTGTTTGGTTAACTGTAAGTTGATCAGTAATTTAATGTCTTCACCAACCACAACCGAACCTGCTTCGGTTACGCCATCCCAGGTTAAACCAAATTCTTTACGGTTTATTTTACCGGTGATTTCGAAACCAGCTTTGGTGTTGCCATAAAAATCGGCAGCTGAGCCACCAAATTCAGCGCTAAGTGTTACTGGCTTGGTTACGTTTTTTATGGTCAAATCCCCTTTTAATTCGTACTCATCATCGTCGGTTTTAGTTAATGAGGTTGATTTGAAGCTGATTTTTGGATATTTTTCAGCGTCAAAAAATTCGCCGCCTTTTAAGTGCTCGTCACGTTGAGTTTGGTTGGTATCAATACTGTCAATATCCAGTGTGAAATCTACTTCGGCATTGTCAAAATCATCTCCTTCGGTAATTACTTCACCACCAAAGCTTTTGAAAAAACCGCTTACGGTTGAAATAACCAAGTGTTTTACTTTAAATTGTACTTCTGAATGCATAGGGTCGATAACCCATTTTGTTGCTGTTTCTGTTGCCATGATTTTTTTTTTTTGTTTTGTTGAGTCAAAGATAATAACAAAATACATGTTTAAACATGTATTTTTATTTCATTACAATTCGCCGACAATCAAGTACAAGTTTAACCATACAATTGCGCTAATGTTTAACTTTAACAGTTATTTTTATATTAAATAATCTATCTATGAAGAAGCTTTTCATTACCTCGTTCATTATCATATTCGCCGCGCTCATCGGGTGGACAATCCTTTGGAAACCCGCAGCATGGTCATTTGTAATCATGGTACCTATATATGCTATAGGCTTTTATGACCTGGCCCAAAAAAAGCACAGCATCGTACGCAACTACCCGGTGTTTGGTCACCTGCGTTTCCTGATGGAAGATCTGCGCCCTAAAATATATCAATACTTTATTGAGAGCGATACCAATGGCACACCCTTTAACCGTCAAAACCGCAGCGTGATATACCAGCGCGCCAAAAAGGTTGATGATACCCGTCCCTTTGGTACCGAACTGGATGTGTATGAAGATGGCTACGAGTGGCTTAATCACAGTATAGCGGCGATTGATCATCACAAGCTTGATCTGTCGCCAAGGGTAAAGGTAGGTGGGCCCGATTGTAAGAAGCCTTATATGGCCAGTGTTTATAATATATCGGCCATGAGTTTTGGTTCGTTGAGCGAGAACGCAATCCTGGCCCTGAACGGTGGCGCCAAGTTGGGCAACTTTGCCCATAATACAGGCGAGGGTGGTTTGAGCGATTATCACCTTAAACCCGGCGGTGATATTATCTGGCAAATTGGTACCGGCTATTTCAGCTGTCGCCATCCGGATGGTACTATTGATTATGATGCCTTTGCCCAGCGCGCTGTGTTGCCGCAGGTAAAAATGATCGAGATCAAACTGTCGCAGGGAGCCAAACCCGGTCATGGCGGGATACTGCCTGCAGCTAAAGTTACCCCCGAAATTGCCAGGATCAGGCTGGTGGAAATGGGGCAGGATGTAGTATCGCCGCCTTACCATACTGCTTTTAATGACCCTATTGGCTTAACCCAGTTTGTCAAAAAACTACGTGAGCTATCGGGTGGTAAACCTATCGGCTTTAAATTGTGCGTGGGGCATAAGAGTGAGTTCCTGGCGATATGTAAAGCCATGGTGAAAACAGGCATCTATCCCGATTTTATTACCGTGGATGGGGGCGAAGGCGGCACAGGCGCCGCTCCGCTGGAATTCTCTAACTCCGTTGGTATGCCCCTGCGCGAGGCCCTGGCCTTTATTTACGATGCGCTGACCGGTTTCGACATAAAAAAATATATCAAGATCATTGCTTCAGGTAAGGTGGCTACCGGGTTCGATCTGGTGAAGAATTTTGCCCTTGGTGCCGATATGTGTAACAGTGCCCGCGGAATGATGTTTGCCCTGGGCTGCATACAAGCGCTGGAATGTAATATGAACACTTGCCCAACCGGTGTAGCCACGCAGGATAAAAGCCTGATGCGCGGTTTGGTGGTTGACGATAAAAAGGTGCGTGTGGCCAATTTTCATAACCAAACGGTTAGTAGTGCAATACAAATGATAGGTGCGGCAGGCCTGGTAAAACCTTGCGACCTGCACCGCATGTTCATTTATCGCCGCATCAACCATAGCCAAATACAAACGTACGGCGAATTGTTCCCTTACATCCCTAAAGGCAGCCTGCTCAATACACCTTATCCATCAAGCTTTGAACTGGATATGGCTATCAGCAACGAGGATAGCTTTGTGCCCGATTATAGTAATGTAACCAATATTGATTATAGCAATGTGAACTCGTATATGAATTAAACCGCTGATTTGGTGAGGGGGATTACGTTGATTGCGCTGATAAATTTTGTTGATTTGTCATCCTGAGAAACGAAGGGGCTATTCTAAACTATGCAAAGTTCAATAATAGATTTTTCACTACGTTCAAGAAACAGTTCCTCGTTCCTCAGGATGACAGCCTTTTGATATAAATATAAAATTCACGCAGTCGCTCGGCTCCAGCCGAGCGACTGCGGAGAATAATTAATCAGCTATTATAGCATCACACCCTTCATGATCATCACGGCGATGGTAAAGTAAATGATGAGGCCGGTAACGTCAACCAGGGTGGCTACAAATGGGGCAGAGGATGTGGCAGGGTCAGCGCCCAATCTTTTCAGAACCAACGGCAGCATGGAGCCGGCCAGTGATCCCCACAGTACCACACCAACCAGTGCGCAGCCTACAGTTAGGCCTACCAATATCCAATGCGGACCGTAAATGGGCGAAAACATCGTCCAGATGTAAATACGCATAAAGCCTATAATGCCCAGTGTAGCGCCCAGCATAAGGCCCGAAACCAGTTCCCGGCGCATTACGCGCCACCAATCGGCAACGGTAACTTCGCCCAGAGCCATGGCTTGTATAATTAAGGTAGATGCCTGCGAACCGCTGTTACCACCGCTTGATATAATGAGCGGGATAAACAGGGCCAGTACAACAGCTTTTTCAATTGATTTTTCAAAAAATCCCATGGCGGTTGCAGTCAGCATTTCGCCCAGGAATAAAATTATTAGCCAGCCAACCCGCTTTTTTACCAGCAGGAACAGGTTAATGTCCAGGTAAGGTTCATCTAATGCTTCGGTACCACCAATTTTCTGGATATCCTCGGTATACTCTTCGTTGGCTATCCACAAAATATCGTCGACAGTTACAATACCCAATAATATATTTTCATTGTCAACCACAGGCAGCGCCACGCGGTTGTTCATCCTGAATATATTGATGGCTTCTTCCTGCGGATCACTGGCGCTGAGGGATATCAGGCGCCCGTCCATCAGGTCGCTTACCTTGGTTTCGGGTTTAACCAATAATATTTCCCGTATCCTGATGTCGTCGAGCAGTACCCCGTTTTCATCTATCACATAAATCACATCAATAGTTTCGGAGTTTTTACCGTAACGGCGTATGTGTGATAGTACCCGGGTAACGTCCCAGTTTTTCTTAACGGCAATATAATCGGGGGTCATCAAACGCCCAACGCTTTCTTCTTCGTAACCTAATAAGGATAAAGCTTCTTTGCGGTCATCAGGCGAGAGGTGCAGGATGAGTGTTTTAACGGCATCGCCATGCAATTCGCTAAAAAGGGCGGTACGGTCATCAGGAGGCAGGGCATTGATCAGATCAGCAACTTTTTGTCCGGATAGTTTTTTGATGATACGCTCCTGCGTAGGTGAGTCCAATATCCGGAAAACGTTAACTGCGCGGTTAAGCGAAAGGGTTTCAATAAACCTGGGGCCATGCTCGGGTAGTTCACCTATGAGTTCCTCGACGTCCGATATATTTAGGTTGTTCAAATATTCCTTCAATTGTTTATTGTTTTCCTGCTCCAGCAACAATTCTATTTGTTCAACCATTTCGTTCATAAGTGTCCCCCTGTTGTTTACATGTTGTTATTAATCTGTTTCGCCTTATTTTGACGTTGGCAAAAGTCGTTTATTTTTTCAAATTATAGGCAAATTTTTGTGTTATCTTTGCGCGAATTTTATCGGTAGATAATAGTCGATGGTCGATAGTCCATTGACCATGGTCTATCGACCATCGACAAAAGAATTAATATCTAAAAAATGGGTTTACAATGTGGAATAGTGGGTTTACCAAATGTGGGTAAATCAACACTTTTTAATTGCTTATCAAACGCCAAAGCGCAGGCGGCTAACTTTCCGTTCTGTACTATTGAGCCAAACGTAGGCGTAATTACGGTACCGGATGAGCGTTTAACCAAACTTGTTGATATAGTACAACCCAAAAGTATTGTACCCAATGTTATTGAAATTGTTGATATAGCCGGTTTAGTAAAAGGCGCCAGCAAAGGCGAAGGTTTAGGAAACCAGTTTTTGGGTAATATACGTGCCACCAATGCTATTATACATGTACTGCGTTGCTTTGACAACGATAATGTGATACATGTCGACGGCTCTGTTGATCCGATACGCGACAAAGAGATCATTGATACCGAATTACAACTGAAGGATCTGGAATCGATAGAGAAAAAGATCCAGAAAGTGGAGAAAATGGCTAAAACCGGCGGCGACAAAGAAGCCAAAAAAACCTTTGATGTTTTAACCGTTTACAAAGAGCATATGCTGGCGGGTAAATCGGCCCGTACTGCTCCTGTTGCCGAAGAGGATAAAGAATACGTTGCCGATCTGTGGCTACTTACCGCCAAACCGGTGATGTATGTTTGTAATGTTGACGAAGGCTCGGTAAACACAGGCAATGTCTATGTAGAAAAGGTAAAGGCTGCAGTTAAGGAAGAGAATGCCGAGGTATTGGTGATATCGGCACAGATTGAGTCGGAAATTGCGCAACTGGAAACTTTTGAAGAACGCCAGATGTTCCTGGACGATCTGGGGTTGACAGAATCGGGTGTAAATAAACTGATCAAAGCGGCCTATAAATTGCTTGATCTGGCTACTTATTTTACCGCGGGCGTGCAGGAAGTACGTGCCTGGACAATTACCCAGGGCTTTACAGCGCCGCAAGCCGCAGGCGTTATCCATACCGATTTTGAGAAAGGATTTATTCGCGCCGAGGTGATCAAGTATGACGATTTTGTAAAATTCAACGGATCGGAAGCCGCTATAAAAGAAAACGGTAAATTGGGTATTGAGGGCAAAACCTATATTGTACAGGACGGTGATATTATGCACTTCAGATTTAACGTTTAACAGTATATTTGTTAAAAACCTAATTTGAAAATCCTTATGAAAAGATCTTTTTTATTCAAGGCCCTGCTTTGTTTCGGGGCAGTTTTCCTACTACACATGGATAAACCTTTTGCTCAAAATGCCAAACTGATAAGCGAGGTAACACAAGCCACTGAGCAATTACGTAAAGCCATGGTTGATGCCGATACCGTTACGTTGGATAAATTGACATCCGCCGAATTAACCTACGGTCACTCAAGCGGTAAACTGCAAACTAAAAAAGAATTTATAAGTGATATTGCTACCGGAGCATCTGATTTTGTATCTATCGATTTGACCGAGCAGCAAGTAAAAGTAGTAGGTAATACCGCTACTGTGCGCCATATACTTAGCGCAGCCACCAATGATAAAGGAAAAGGCCCTAGTACGGTGAAGCTTGGTATACTGTTGGTATGGATTAAAAATAAAGGACAATGGCAATTGCTTGCCCGTCAGGCAGTAAAAGTGCCTTAAGAAGTCAGAAAGCCCATAGACCATAGTTGATGGCCCATGGAGTCTGAAAATCTGCAAGTAAAAAAGTCCGAAGATTTGGCGAGTGTAACCCTCCAAATTTTCGGACTTTTTCTTTTGATCTTTATGTTTCTATCTTACAGACGTTACTATCCCATGGTCTATCGACCATCGACTATGAACCTATTAAACCTTGATCTTTTTCCACCTGCCGCGTTTAAACAGAATGTAGGCCCCTAAGGTAAGCCCAACTTCGGCAACAGGGATGGAAACAAACACGCCTGTTGGTCCCATTTCAAAATACTTGGCCAGTAAGTAAGCAAATGGTATCTGGAACACCCAAAAGGTAAATAGGTTGATCTTGGTAGGTGTCCAAGTATCGCCGGCACCATTAAAGGCGCTGGTGAAAATCATACCCATACCATAAATAATAAAGCCTCCGCTTAAAATTTGCAGGGAGCGTGAAGCTACTTTTATAACAGCTGCATCGTTAGTGAAAAATGAGGCGAACAAGTGGCCGCAGGTTAAAAATAATATACTTACAACACCCAGAAACACCATAGTATATTTAATGGTTTGAAATACCGATTTTTCAGCCCTGTCAACCTGGCCTGCGCCCAGATTTTGCCCAACCAGGGTTGCGGCGGCGTTGCTTAGCCCCCAGGCAGGTAACAGGAAGAACATCATTAACCGCAGGGACGTTTGATAGCCCGCTGAGCCAGCTTCGCCGCCGGTGGTAGCCACCAGTTCGGCCAGGAATATCCAGCTGCAACTGGCTATCACAAATTGGAAAATACCCGGCGCGGCAATTTTGATGATGGCTTTGATCTGCTGCCAGTCGGGCACAAAATAGCTTAAGCGTATCTTCAGGATGTTTTTTCCGTTGAATAAATTGTAAACCTGGTAACTAACGCCCAGCCCTCTGCCAATAGTAGTAGCGATGGCGGCACCGGTTAAGCCAAATGCCGGGATAGGGCCCAGCCCCCGGATAAAAAGTGGGCATAAGAAACAGTTTGCTATGTTGGCTATCAATAAACTGCGCATGGCTACGGCGGCATTACCGGCCCCTCTGAAAATACCGTTGATCAGGAATAGCATCACAATAATGATACTACCACCCATCATAATCCGAACAAAGTTGGTTCCATGATCGGCAGTTTCGGCAGAGGCACCCATGATCAGCAGGATATCCCGGGCGTGTGTTAACCCTATAATGCTGATGGTAAGGTTAATAATTACGGCGATGATAATGGTTTGCATCCCGGCCTTTGAAGCCGCCTCGGGATTTTTTTCACCGATACGCCGGGCCACTACAGCTGTAGCCGCCATGCTCAAACCTATAGCCAGGGAATATATAACGGTTAATACCGATTCTGTTAAACCAACCGTTTGAATGGCAAGGCTGCTGTTTTTCAAATGCCCCACAAAATACAGATCGACCAACGCGAATACAGATTCCATGGCCATTTCCAGCATCATGGGAATGGCTAACAGGATAATGGCTCTTTTAATGCTGATGGAGGTCAGATCAACTTCGGCGCCTTTAAGTGATTGCTTTAAAACAGAAAAAAAAGAAGATACCTTACTTTTAGGTTTGGGTTGAATTGTCTCTAACATAATTATACAGGATTATAAGGAAAAAGGTAATAGATGTTTAACCATAGATATGAAACCTTTTGGTTACAAATATAATGAAGCCTTCTGGTTACACAAGCATTATTACAAAAATTATAAAAGTCCTTACGGAAGGGATAGTCAAAACGTTACCAAACAAATAAAATCGGGGGGATAAATAAGTAATAAATGGCTAAAAAAATATAAGCTTTTAAGCTGTACAGAGGTTTTATTACATAAAATGTTAAAAACGCTTTAATTGGTTAAGAAAGTAAAAAAAATAGCAAAAACGTATCTAAAACCGGGCGAAAATCGTTAAATTAACAACACCAATTGATACCTTATTTGTATTACTATTATGGAAACATTAGTTACTTATATGTTCCAGATCACGGTGGCCTTTATGATTATACAGGTATGTATACCTGTGGTTATTATTATAAAAACCAGGCCCAAAAGCAAAGCAAAGTACAAAGGTTTAACAGCGCTCGAGGTAGAAGAAATGGAACATCAACATTTTCTCCAGGAGGTAGATGCCATTTTAAATATGAATCATATTTCGCACTGCGAAGATTGAGCAACGCAAAAACAAAAAGCCTCTTAAAATAAATTTAAGAGGCTTTTTTGTGCTCCCGACGAGATTCGAACTCATGAAAGTTAAGATTAATCAGAAGTGCAATGAACTATTTATTTTTAGCTATATATAATTATATTTATGATATTACGAGAGAATATAAACCCATTCATCAAGTAATAAAAAAATGAAAAAAAATCTATCACTCCTGCTACTCTTATTGGTTGTGTTTTCTTGTAAGAGGGACACGCCTCAAAATGTAAATGATAAAAGTCTTAAAACAATAACCTTGAGTCAGGCTTTGGGGGGGAATAAATTAATATCCTCAGCGGTCTCAGCTAATACTATTACAAAAGTTATTACTTGGACAGAAATTTCCGATATTTATGGTTTTAGTCATTTAGCGCCATTCACAATATCTGGTGTTACATTCATTTCAACCCATGGTCATATAGAATACGGCAATGATGGGGCGCCAACTACACCAACCGTATATGTGGGTTTTGACCACACAGATTATCTCTATGGCTCAGGATTTGCAATTAAGTATCCTTTTAAGAAAGGAAAGTCATACAAAGTTTCGTTTACAATAAGCCCTCCGGCAGTACCACAAGGTCACAAAGCAACCTGGCCGGTAATTTTAGAGGCACAATTGACAAATAGTGTTAATCAAGATCCTAAACTAAATAATGATCGGGCTCCCAATCTTGCTTTTGGAAATGATAAGCCAAAATTTGATTTTAATGCAGGTCAGACACCATATGGTACTAAATCTATAGAATTTACGCCTAATCAATGTTATGAATATTTATGGTTTTCGCTTCAATCTAAAAAAAATGATAACATAGATGGAGTGCCCCCATTCCTCCCTTTAAGGCAAAGTATGACTATAGAAGAAACCTCAATTTTGGCCATAGAGGGGCCGGCGTTAAACTGTGCTAACGCTGAAGGTGATTTCAAAGTAACTGCCAGTGGCTATACAATTTCAGATCCATTTGATTGGACAGTAACCGGCGGACTTCAAATAATAGGAAGTAGCACTGGTAGCAGTGTGAGAATAAAAGGAGATGGTAATGGAGGCACTATTAGTATTGGCTCAGGTGGATGTGTAGCAATGGCTATTAAAACTATTCCGACACAAAAAGTAACTTTTAAGCCATATAAAATATGTGATTACGATACCCCATTTATACTGTCGGCAAATCCTGTAGATGGAGTTTTGAGTAGACGATGGGTAGCTAAAACAGATCAAGGAGATGTTACTCTTGCAGAAAATACAGAATGGGAAGTAAATGTCCCAATCCATACAACAATCGTGGATTTATACGTTACTACATCGTGTGGAGAAAAACTTTACAGAAATAGAATTGCGCTAACAAATTGTGGTCTTTAGTCTCATTAAATATTGAAATTAAATTTCAGGGCCATAGAAAAATTTATGGTCCTTAGAGCAACGCAAAAACAAAAGCCTCTTAAAATAAATTTAAGAGGCTTTTTTGTGCTCCCGACGAGATTCGAACTCATATCGATGGTACCGGAAACCATAATCCTATCGTTTTCAAGCCGATTTTATAACCCCCTATTTTATAAGTTAAATACATTTTATATATTTGAATATCAGTGATATATAAAATATTTTTTGTTGCTGATTTCGTTGGGTTTTGCAACTTTTTTTGTCGGATTCTGCGAAAATGTTTTACAAATGTTTTACAAAAACACGACTTCAATGGCGACTATAAAATCAGTAATCCTAAAACATCACCAAAAATCCGACGGCACTTGGAACATCAAAATAAGGGTGTCACATAACAGGCTTTCAAAATATCTAGATACCAATCATTTTGTTGGTATCAAGCAGCTCAATAAGAAAATGGAAGTCAAGGATAATTTTATTCAAATTCAAATTGACAGAGACATAAACGAATACCGTCGGGCAATTAGTGAACTAGGCAGTCGAATCAATTACATGAACTGTTCTCAAATCGTTGATTACATTACTCAGTCAAATAAGGAAATTGATTTCATTGAATTTGGCAGAGCAAAAATTGAGTCTTTAATCGCCGCAGATAAAATCGGCACATCGGTTAACTTCCGTGCAGTAATCAATAGCCTCGTCGATTATTTTGGTCGCGATACCGTTTCAATTAATGAAATAAACGCGACTATGTTGCGGTCTTATGAGAAGTACTTAAGGTCTGAGCGAAAGTTGACCAGGCAAAGTAAAAACAAGAAAGCTTTCACGATAATAAGCCCGCCGTTAGCAGATGGCGGCCTTCATAATCATATGCGTGATTTAAGAGGTTTGTTTAACGCAGCGAGGGATCAATACAATGATGAAGATCTTGGTATTATTAAAATTCCCCATTATCCATTTAAAAAGTACAAAATTATTAGTCGCCCCGAAACCTTAAAGCGAAATATAGGCATTAAGCAGATCGCCGCTATTCGAAATAGCGAATGGCCGGAGGATTCAAGACCAGCGCTAGCCAGAGATTTATTCATGCTTTCTTTCTACATGTGCGGCACAAATTCTGTCGATTTCTTCCAAATGACATCCAAGAATATTAAGGACGGTCGGATGGAATACAAACGTTCAAAGACAAAGGGTAAACGTAAAGATCATGCGTTTATCAGTATCAAAATAACAGAAGAGGCAAAACCTTTAATAGAAAAATACATCGGAATTCTAAATAAGCGTTATTCAACCAGAATTGGTCTATCGACTGCATTGAGTTACGGAATGCGCAAAATTCAGCAGAGTTTAAATATACCCGATATAACCTTCTATTGGGCTAGGCATACTTTCGCAACGATTGCGCGTAACACATGCCGGAAAAGTAAGGACGATGTTGCGATGGCGCTCAATCATATCGACGAGGGAAGAAAAACTACCGATATATATATTGAGAAAGATTGGACGATTTTGGATGAAGTGCAAGCGGCTGTGACAGCTGTACTAAATGAAGAATTAGCAAATTAATTTAATCTTGGTCCGTTTAGAAATGATCTCCAAACTTATTTAATTTATAATCTTTATTATCGGTTGACACATTAGAAAATCCTTTATATTTGCTGCCCAAAGTTCCCGTAGTTCAATGGATAGAATGGCTGATTCCGGTTCAGCTGATATGAGTTCGAATCTCGTCGGGAACACTTTTCAAAACAATTGTTAATTCTTACAATTAATAAAGCTCTGAGAACTCTGGAATTACCGTTTTTGTGGCTAACTGTTCGAAAATGACTTATACTGAATGGTCAAATTAAAGTTTGATGAAGATTCCGCTAAACGTAACCGCCACTCTAGACAAACTGGCCAGTGTATTTCGGCGTAAAGTCAGCACCCTTTTTTGTTTTATGATCTTCGATCGGCCAAATAATCTTGGTATAATTGATATGGATTTGCGTATTATCTTCTATGGGTTTTTTAAAGTATGCCGGAGTTTTTAATGCCGTCTCATGACGATAATTGCTACCACATAACTGGTAGTCGGTTTTATTAATCTCGCTAGCCTTTTATAAATATCGATTAGTTTTCCAAAATGCCTATTTTAAGGTTTGGAAGTTTACTAAGTTCAATAATAATCACTTAAATTTGGTATTACTTGAACCTAAAATCATGACCTATAGAGCCTAATTTATGAATATTAGCAAAATTAGCATACGTCACTTTCGGAACTTTGAAGAACTAGATATCGACTTCACCGAAGGTTTTCAAACCATTATCGGCGAAAATAATATTGGGAAAAGCAACCTGTATTGGGCGATCCGGCTGGTGTTAGACAAAGACCTGTCTTATAATAATAGAATCCTGGAGATCAAAGATTTTTACGGGTTCCGAAATGAACTGACCATCGATGACCATATCCTGATCAGTGTAGAACTGTACAGTAAGAATCTCGCGAGGTTCCCGACGTTCCATTCCTGCAAAACCAGTGACCATACCGCACGCATCACCTACCTTTTCGCACATAAAAAGCGCTTTTTTCCCAATGTGTTACCGCCTGACCGTATTGTCGCCGGTGACTTTCAATGGAAACTATTCGCCGGTTGCAGTGCGCTCAATGTAGATGACCTGATCGAACAGGGACACGCTATCAGCTTTAGTGACCTCGATGGGATCAATCTCTATTACATCAATGCCTTCCGCAACATCAATTCTGACCTGCAAGGCAGCACCAAATCGCTATTGAGCAAGTATTGCCAGTCAAGGAAAGAAGCCAAGAAAGAGCTGGAAAGTGTTAAAAAGATACTGTCCTCTTCATCTTCTTCTTTGAATGAATTGCCTTTCATCCCGGAACTAGCCGAAAACATCCAGACAAAAGGTTCTAATATCGCAGGAGAATATTTCTCCTTTCCAATTTCCATCAGCTTCCTATCCACATTTGATGAGGATGCCTGGAGCCAGATGAATATTTTCTTTAACCCCAATAAAGATAATAAGCTTCCAATCCCCATACAAATCTTGGGCCTTGGCCAAAAGAACATTCTTTATTTAAGTTTGTTCATTGCGGAATTGGAGAATTCCAGCCAAGCGCATGAGATCAATATCCTTCTAATCGAGGAACCCGAAGCACATTTGCATCCGCAATTACAAAAGATTTTATTTGCAAACTTAAATGAGTTAAAGACCACGCAGGTCATGATGACGTCGCATTCCACCCATATCGCCAGCGACTGCGACTATAAGAATTTGAACGTACTTTATAAAACGATGAAAGGACAGGTCAAAGCCTATTCACCCTTCAAAAGCGATACCTTAGACCCGCGTGACAAGCAATTGCTCAAACGCTATCTTGACGCGACCCGCAGTGAATTGTTCTTCGCCTCAGCCGTCGTTTTTGTCGAAGGTGTGGCCGAGCAGTTCCTCATCCCGGTGATCTCGGCCAAACGCTACAAGATCAACCTGACGGAACACAACATTTCCGTCGTTCCCATTTATTGCCGCTACTTCGACCCATACCTCAAATTGTTGCAGGAGAAAAACCTGGAAATCCCTGCAGCCGCAATCATCGACGGCGATAATAAAAACTTTGCAGATGACCTGATCACCACTTCGGTCGCAAATGCCCAAAAACTGGAAGTAAATGGTCGTGTACGTGTCTTCCCTGGTCAGATCACATTGGAAGCCGATCTGTTCCCGGACAGGAATACGAATACCACTTACCTGAAAAATTGCTTCATCAACCTGGGGCACAAGCAATCTTATGATGACCTGATCGCAACCACCAAAGACGAACCTGCGACCTGGACTGAAAAACTACTAAGAAAGGTCGAAGGCACCATCACAAAAGGACGCTTTTCACAGGAGCTCAGTATGCTTATCGATGAGCATTTTGTTGTCCCGAAGAACATTGAAGATGCCATTATCCACTTGGCGCAAACCAAAAACCTGTTATGAAATTGAACGACACGCAACATAAAGCCGTGTTCGATTCACCGGGGAACACCCTGGTCTGTGCATCGCCCGGTTCAGGGAAAACCAAAACGCTGGTCGCCAGGGCACAATATAAGTTGGAAAAGATTCCCCATGGCAAATCATTGGCACTGATCACGTATACCAATGCTGGTGCGGACGAGATCTCCGCTAGGCTGATCGTCCATGGCCGAACAGAAGTGTTCATTGGCACCATTCACCGGTTCTGCCTTGCATATATTTTAAGGCCATTCGGCTGGAGGTACCAATGGGGGCAACCGCGGGTAATCACATATGATGAATTGCTGGAATTTACCGAGCTCCATGTTGATCTTGGGCTTGGCGATAGCGCGCTCGATGAATTGAACAAGATCAAAAAAAATCCGGCTGGTGAGCTTGACCTGACTGTTGAATGGACTGCGCCCACGCCTTTGCCTGAGGTCGCGGAAATCTTTTATGATTTCCTGAGAACCAAAAAGGCCATTGATTTCAACGAGATCCTGTACCGTTCCTATAAGATCGTCACCGAAAATACTTTTGTTGCGGCATCGCTGGCGAGTAAGTTTTATGAAATTTCTGTTGATGAGTTCCAGGATACCAATTTTTTTCAATATGAGATCTTGCGGCTAGTCAACCAACAGACTGGCTGCACCTTCTTTATGGTCGGGGACGAAAAACAGCGGATCTACCGTTTTGCGGGTGCAATCGAAAATGCGTTTCAACGCGCGGAAACAGATTTCGATACCAAGGTAGAAGTATTGACACAGGTTTACCGCTCTACCACTAACATCATTAACGCGTATTCAGCACTCTTCGCGGGTCATCCAGCCCTCGTCAACGAATCGGAATATAGGAACGCTGATTACCGTTTAACCTTTAAGGAAGTATCTGAACAGGGATACCGGACCACTCTAGAAAGTTATGTTCGACGCCTTGTCGAACGCAAAATCCCTCTTTCAGAGATTGCGATTCTAACCACCCGCTGGTCCGATGCACTAAATGTTAGCCGATGCCTTCGTGATCAATACCGTACCGTGGGCATGGGCGCTTTACCACACAAGAACTTCAATCACTCTACATTCAGCTTATTGCGAAGCGTCGCGCGCTTTCTCCAGCAGGCGGCTATCCGAAACCTAAGGGTTGTCCGTCGGAACATCGAATTACATGCTTTCGAAAGCAACATCCTGCTGGACCAAAAACAGATTAAACAGATTGCCAACGCCCTAATTACTCGCATTGGGCAGTTTGACCGAAACCAAAGCCTTTTTGAGGCGCTAGTGGCATTGAAAAATGTATTTAACGAGATTTTTGAGATCTCGCATTCTGCCTTTGACGAGATCTACAGCGTAATCGATATTGAAGAAGGGGCGAAATGGACGCTCGGAAAATACCTGGAAACCTTATCGGGTTTAGATGGCATCATGGTCAACACCATTCATCAAGTCAAAGGCCTCGAATACGAAGTGGTTATCCTTTACGATATGAACCTTGGCCGTATCCCTTTTCAGCAATGGAACCGAATAGGCAGGTTCCACGAGCCGCTTACCGTGGAAAATGAAACGGATGGACGTACCCTTTTTTATGTAGGCATTAGCCGGGCAAAAAAGGGTTTGATTGTCTGCTATGACCGGCAGCCATCTATGTATATTGATTTGATAAGAGCATTTTAATCACTTTATTCATAAGCATGGAACCTAGGATTGCCCTTATTTATCCTCAACTATATTTTAAAATTTTGAGTTGGCAGTCTTTTCTTCCTTTTTCATATGGTCAACTTGATGTCTTTCCTAGTCGTAGCATCAATTTCGTTATCTCGTCTGATAAACTCACCCATCTCTTCTACGATATGGTTTCCCCATAGGCGTATTGCGCTAAGTACCGGATCGAAGGTTTTACCGAATTCGGTTAACTTATAGATCACTTTGATCGGTGGTTTATCCCCAAAGACATGTCTCGAAATTAACCCGTCATTTTCAAGTTGCTTCAGTTGCAGACTTAAAGTCATTTCCGTAACTCCATATAGATCCCGCTTAAGCTCACTATATCGTTTTTCACCATCCTTCAGATAATAAAGAATCACCACTTTCCACTTTCCGCCAACAAGATCCATAGCCACACTGAGGGTGCAGGGATATAATTTGTCATTGACCTTTACCAGGTCATCGTCACTAGATTTCTTCATATAGTAGTCGATAGTACCTATCGAAAATGATAGTTATTGCAAAGTTATACGGCTATAAATAGTTTTGCAACTATAATTTTTTTAGTTTAAAGTATTTATCATATGAGCAGCATTGAAACGAGTAATAATCAGCTTTCAGCCGACAAGCCTTTGATCACCATCGTGGGGATTTTAGGCAAACAAGGGTATAGTGTAGCCAATTCATTATTGGACAGCGGGAAATACCGAGTGCGCGGAACCACCCGGAGGATAAGTTCAACTGAAGGTCAGGCATTAATTGAAAAAGGTGCAGAACTGATTAATATACCACTGGAGCTTGGTCACTATCAATCCTATATTTCTGCATTTCGTGGTTCTGACAGTGTATTTCTGATCACGCCGCAAATTGTACCGCCAGCGACCCATGAATATCAACTTGGAAAAGAACTGGCGGATGCTATCGTTGAAGCCGGTGTGGGTCATGTAGTATTTAGCAGCCTGGAGAACATCGAAAAGATATCAGGCGGGAAATTATTCGCTCCTCATTTTACAGATAAAGCAAGGGTCGAGGAATATATCAGGTCCCTGCCAATAAAAAGCACTTTCATATACCTGGCATTCTTTTATACCAACCTGATTGAGTTCTACACGCCATATTGGGAAGCTGAAACATTGATTTTTCCAATCTATCTACCTAAGGATTTCAAAGCCCCTTTTGTGGATCCGCAGACAGCGACCGGACCGGTAGTATTGGAAATTTATTCTGATCCAGAAAAATATGAAGGAAAGATGCTTCCGGTTGTCGGTGAAGTGATTTCACCTATAGAAATGGTTGAAGCATTTACCAGAGTTACTGGAATTCAAGCCGCGTACAGGTCTGCCTATACTGCAGAGGAACTATTATCTCAATTTCCTCAATTCGGAGAAAATCCGGAGTTGGTACGTGAACTTTCCGGAATGGTTGAATTTGCTGTGGATTACGGATATTTTCAACCTGATAAGGATATTGAATGGAGCAGGCGGATCAATCCGGGGACGCTGAATTGGGAAAAGTTTCTCTTAAACACCGGCTGGAAAGGAGAAAAGCGTTCATTTTGATTTTCATTCATAATATTACTGTGAAGATAAATCCTTTCTTATTCTACTTAAAGATTGGGGAGTGATCTTTAAGTAGGATGCAAGATATTGCTGAGGGACCTGCTGGATAAGTATTGGGTAGCGCCTCAGCAATTCTTGATATTTGGTTTTTGCGTCGCCGAAATTCAGGAAATCATTATCCTTGATCTTTTGTAGCAAAGTGGATTCACTGATGCTTTTGAACTGAATATACAAGTTCGGAATAATCTGCATATGCTTTTCAAACGCAGAGAATGTGATGGTATATATGTCCCCATGTGTAACTGCCTGTATAGCCTCTGTTGCAGGCTGTTTAGAATAATAGCTTTCGAGATTGGCGAAGAATTGATTTGGTTTTATGAAGTGCTTGGTAATACCATTACCCTTCCCATCTACACCGAATAGCCTCAGAATTCCGGTGTTAACGAAGATGATATCTGTAGCGATGTCTTGTAGGTCCTGCAAGTATTCACCTGGTTTTACTTGCCGATGCTTAAAGTCGGCAATCAGAAGCTGAATATCCTCATCAGCAAGTATCCCACCAAACGATAATGCAGATTTTAACATTTCCATTATTTAACGATTTTTAGTTGTAGGACGCTTTCTGCACATGCGATCACAGCATCTTTAGCTGGGATCGGCTGCCAACCAAGTTCCTTTCTTGCTTTTGTCAGGTCCGTTTTTCTTCTTTTCATCTCTAATAATACTGGTTTTAGCTCGGGGCGAAAATTTGCTATCAGCTTCGTTATAAAGTTAGGAAATTCGGCGCTCGGAATCTTTCTATCAGGATAGCATTCTTTCAATATAACAGCGATCTCTTTGAACTTTAAGTATTCCGAAGCGGCGATGTAACGATTTCCGGCTGCCTGTGGACTTTCCATTGCTTTAGCCAGCAAATCAGCCACTGAGCGTACGTCAACCAGATCAAACCCTATTTTGGGTATGGCCGGGTAGCTGCCGTTAAGCAAGGCGATGATCATATTGGCAGAATTTCCGTAATCTTCTTCCAGAACAGGTCCTAAAATAGCGCCTGGGCACACGGTCACCAGTTCAAGGTCTGTTAAATTACTTTTCATATAATCCCAGGCCGCTTTTTCAGCGATGGTCTTACTCTTATAATACGGTGTTATATCTTTGTCGGTGTTAATATTCGTCCAGTCGTTTTCGTTGAAGACTTTATTATCATTCCATTCATCAATACCATAGGCGATTGAACACAGTCCGGAGGTCAGGATCACCCGCTTAACGTTGTTCCGTGCCGCAGCTCTTAAAATATTTAGCGTTCCGTCTTTAGCAGGCCTGATCAGTTCGTTCTCGTTTTTAGGTAAAGTTGACGGAAAAGGTGATGCCACATGCTGAATGAAATCAACACCCTGGGTAAGTTCATACCAGATATCTTTATCGCTTAGGTCTGCCACTGCAAAACTTAGCCTGTCAATATTTGCCGTATGTTCTTTGATGACTTGCAATATCGCAGCTTTACGACCCTCGGAGCGTAGGGTACCGATAACTTCATACCCTGCATTTAGCAGTGTAATGGCCGTATGAGCTCCTAAAAATCCGGTAACACCGGTAAGCAAAACTTTCTCTTTTTTCATAACCATTGTTTTGAGCAAAAGTCAAGTTTGGAAATTGAACTGCCATTACCATTTGTTAAGAAATGCTGTCATTGATTTTGCGTCGTGCAGCACTTATTATTTATAGTGATTAAGTTCTTGAAGTGTCTTATAGATCAACAAAGCATAAAAAAGCATATAGACCGCCGCTATGATTGCGATTACCGTGATGGCTGAAACGATTTGATTGGTTCCGCCACTGGCCATAGTACCAAACACAGCCACGCCTACAGCGCCTGCTGCTTGTCGGGTAGTATTAAGAACTGCCGATGCAATACCGGATCTACCTGCGGTTACCGTCGCGAGTGTACCTGTGGTCATTGCCGGAACAGCCACGCCCATTCCGAATGGCAGGCCAAAGAAAGGGAATAACAGATGCCAGTATGGTGTTTCTGTTTTTGCTGCTAACAGGCAGATGCAACCCGCAGCGAAAACTACAGATCCGATAAGGATCGGCACACGTATTCCATAGCGATCCATCAGGTAGCCGCTCATCAGGTTTGAGATTAGAAACCCACCGGTTAATGGTAAAAAAGCAAGGCCGGTCTGAAACGCAGTATAATGCAAGACCTGCTGCAGGTAGAGGCTAAGAACAAAGACCAGACCATAATATATCCAGTTGAGGGACATTCCCAAGCCAATAAATACATTGAAATTCCTGGAATTGAACAGGTCAAGCGGAAGAATTGGTGCCTTCGCTACCCGTTCACGCCAAATAAACATTATCAACATCAGGATACTGAAAGAGATGCCGCCATATATGATCGGTGATGTTGGACCCAGCGTATGCCATTCGATCATTGCAGCAATAAAAACGGTGAGCGCGAGCATCCAGATCAATTGCCCGGGTATATCAAAGCCCTTGCTTTTACTTTTTACACTATCAGTGAGATAAATGCTTAAAAAGAAGCCGGCCAAACATATCGGTATATTTACCAGAAAGATTATCCGCCAGCTACTCATATTGACGAGTAATCCGCCAACAACAGGTCCGGCTGCTATAGATATCGCCCCTCCGGCAGTCCAGTAAGCGATAGCGCGCGCTTTTAGCTTTGGTTCGTTTGAGAAATTGTTGCTGAGAATAGATAACGAACTTGGAATCATGGTTGCGGAACCGATTCCTTGCAAAGCCCGGAACCCGATCAATGAGCGCGCGTTACATGCAAGTCCGCAACCTACCGACGCTATCCCAAAGATTAGTATGCCGATCTGAAAAAGGCGCCTGGACCCCAGCAGATCACTCATGCCCCCTGCTGATAACATTAATACGGCAAAAGCAATGGTGTAGGCATCAACGATCCATTGCAAAGTACTGATATTCGCAGAAAATGATTTCCCGATTTGCGGAACAGCCACATTTACAATAGAAACATCCAGTTGAGATACTACAAATGCAAGACTTGTCGTGATGACCACAAACCAAAAGCCCGTCTGATTCTTTTTCAAAGCGAAGAAATTATTGAAGCCGCAAAAGTAGGGAACAATCTGGTGCGTCGGTTAATTAATGATGGTCCTTTTCTAATCGCTTTAATTTCCGGTCAATGAAAAACAGATAAATTGCCAGGCCCACGAATGTGATCGCAATGGTCGCAACCACCACGTAGATTTTTCCGGAGCTTCTAAGTGAGTCGGCCATTTCAATTCCTGAACCTGATTGAGCAAAGAGATTAGCAGTTTGCAAAAAAAGTATTGCAGCTATTAATAATTTTTTCATGTTGAACGGATAAGCCAGCTGCTTTTCGATTGCAGCTGGCTGTTATTAAATTTAATTAATTGTGTTCTGATAGTAATCAATCATTTGGATACGAAAACGGATTGTAGCGATCCAAACCCCAATAAGCGACCAGCCAAGCATAGCGGGATAAAAGGCCAGCTTCATGCCATTGTCCAGATCGTATTTTCCAAAGGCCGGATTACCTCCATTACCTGGATGAAGGGAATCTGTCATGCGCGGCAACACAAACAAGAGTACAATCATAATAGGAAAAGCAAAGATGTTGTAAATGGCCGCTATTCTGCCGCGCTTTTGTTCTTCCTCAATAGAATTGCGAAGTACCAGGTAAGCTGAATACAGCAGTGCTCCAATAGCAGCGCTGTTTTGTTTCGGGTCATTACTCCAATATGCCCCCCAGGTATATTTAGCCCAAAGCATGCCGGACAACAGGCCCAGTATATAAAAGAAAAGTCCCACCTTAACGCATTCAAGTGACAAGAGATCATATCGCTGGTCACCTGTACGCAAATACATTAAGCTCCCATATATTGAAATCTTAAAAACGACCAGCATTGCCATCCACATGGGGACATGAAAATATAGATTCCTGATGGTCTCATGCAGGATGGGCAGTGCGGGCACAGGTAACAACAAACCTGTAAATAAAGTGGAAAAAACCAAAATTACCCCGGTGATTTTCCACCAAGCCTGATCAATGTATAATAATAATTTGTCCATCGTAATGCTCATTAATTGGCCCCGCCTCCTAAGCTGCGATATAGGTCCGAAATGGCATTCAATTCCTGTCGTTTGACAGTCGCTAATTCCAGTTCACTTTGTAAGGCATTACTTTGCGCGGTGATCACTTCGAGGTAATTCGCCATGCCGTTCTTAAATAATGCATTGGCATTAGCGGTGGCTTGCTGGAGCGTTTTAACCCGAGCAACTGCCACTGCTTCCCTGTTCTTTAGCTTCTCAATACTAATCAGAGCGTCAGAAACCTCGCCAACCGCTTTTAACACGGTCTGCCTGAAAAATAATACTGTTTTCTCACGCTCGACCTTGGCGATCTGATATTGCGTACTCAACTCTTTACGCTGAAGAAGTGGCTGTAATACACTGCCGCCGACAATGCCAAATAATGATCCTGGTATATTGAACCAGTCACTGGCCCTGATCGCATTGACGCCGCCCGAAGCAGTTATGCGTAATGCAGGATACATTTGCGCTTTGGAGATACCTACACGCGAATTTGCAATGGTCAGATCAAGCTCCCTGCTTTTTACATCAGGTCTGCGGCTGACCATTTCTGAGGGAATACCTGCAGAAAGCATAGCCGGGAAGCTCACCTCGTCAAGTAGCGAATTTCTCTGGATCCTAGCCGGCAAATGCCCTGCAAGCATATTCAAGGCGTTCTCCTGAATAGCTATGGCCTGCTCCAGTTGAGGCACCAATTCCGCTGAAACCTGGCGTTGTGCTTCCGCCTGCTGAACGCCAAGTAAACTGACTTGCCCGGCGTCATATTGGAGCTTTACGATGTTAAGCGTACTGTCGTTCAAACTTAAATTTCTCCTGGCAATACTCAGCTGTGCGTCTAGCATCAGCAGGTTGAAATATCCCTGAGATACGGATGCGATCAAAGCCGTTTGCAATGTCTTCTGCGCTTCCTGTGTTTGCAGATAACTGACAAGCGCGATCCTGTTAGTATTTCTGATCTTACCCCAGATGTCCGCCTCCCAACTCAAACTTAAGTTTGCCGAATAATCTTCCAGGTGGTTAGTACCAAGGAACTGTCCGAGTGTCAATCCGTTCAAACTGTTATTTGAGGGATTGGTCGTATTTGCTGTTACATTCAGCCCAATTTGCGGAACATTATTCCATTTAGATTGCTTCAGAACCAATCGTGACTGTTCCAGATTCTTCATCGCGATCTGCATATCATAGTTTCGTGATAGCGTACTGTCTATCAGTTGCTGCAAGAATTGATCTTGAAAAAACGATTTCCAGGGCATTCTTGCTATACTAACGCTATCTGATGCGGGTGCATTTCTAAATGCCGCCGGAAGCTCGGGTTGCGGGGTTTTAACGTCCTTTGATACCTTGCACGCGCCAGCAAAGGCAATTAAAAAAGGTATCAGATATATTATTTTACTATTGTTCATTGCTCAGTGATTAATAATTAAAGCACAGGCTCGGGTTTGTACTCCAATGCCTTTTGCTCTTCAATAATTTCTTTTTTTCCGGAGATCCTCTCATGAAGTGCCTGAAAGACAACGAACAATACCGGAATAATAAATAATCCAAGGATCACGCCGCCAAGCATGCCGCCGGCCGCTCCGATACTGATCGAATGGTTACCCATGGCTGAAGGACCTGTAGCGCGCATCATTGGTGTGATACCGGCAACGAAAGCAACAGAGGTCATGATGATCGGACGGATACGCAATTTGGCTGCTTCCAGCGCTGATTCCACCAAGGTGTGCCCGGCATGCCTGCGCTGTACAGCGAATTCAACGATCAGGATCGCGTTTTTAGCCAGCAAGCCGATGAGCATGATCAGTGCAACCTGAATGTAAATGTTGTTATCGATTCCGGCCATTCCAATAGCCATAAATACACCTATGATTCCGGTTGGCACAGACAACACAACGGCCAATGGAAGGATGTAGCTGTTATATTGCGCACATAACAGGAAATAAACGAATAATAGTGATAGCACAAAGATGATCACCGATTGGCCGCCGGAAGAAATTTCTTCCCTGGTCATGCCGGAAAACTCATAAGAATAACCTGTTGGCAAAACCTCGGCTGCGACCTCACGTACCGCCTGTATCGCATTACCGGTACTGTAACCCGGCTTGGGTACGGCATTGACGCCAATAGAGTTGAACAGGTTATAACGTGTGATCACTTCCGGTCCGAATACTCTTTTCAAGCTGAGGATCGTCTTTACCGGAACCATGCTACCGGCTTTGCTCTTGACATATACCTCATCGAGCGATGCGGGATCGGCCCGTTCTTCTTTTTCAGCCTGAACCATCACCCTGTAATACTTTCCGAATCGGTTGAAATCTGACACCTGTGCGCTGCCGAAGTAAGACTGCATTGTACTTAATACATCCTTTTCATCTACGCCCAATTGCTCGATTTTCTCATGGTCAAGCACCATTTCGTACTGCGGATAATCTGCGCGAAAGGTGGTAAAGGCGACTGCAATTTCTTTACGTTTCATTAATTCGGCAATAAAACGGTTCGCCAGGCCACCAAACTTATCCAGCTTGCCACCTGCCTTATCTTCCAGAACGAGGTCAAGGGCGTCAACGTTGCTAAAGCCCGGAACGGTTGGAAATGAGAAGACAAAACACTGAGCGCCTTTAATCGTATTCAACCTTTTCTGCAGTTCGGCTATATTATCCGTGACACTATTCATTTCTCCGCGTTCGCCGTCCTTTTTCATCCTGAAAAATGCTACGCCTGAAGAAGGGCTGGTGGAACTGGTCAATACGTTAAAGCCTGCAACTTCATTGAATGCAAACTTAGCTTTCATATCCCGTACCTTATTCGCTGCTTCATCCAGAATGGCCTGAGTCCTGTTCATAGAAGAACCGGGAGGAAGATTGACCGATATGGCAATGAAACCAAGATCTTCAGATGGGATAAAACCTGTCGGTGTTCTTCTGATTAGCCAGGCAGTGACAACCACAACCAACGCTAAGCCGCCCAGACTGATCCACTTGAATTTGATCATTCCTTTTACGGCTCCAACATATCTGCCCGTAATATTTTCAAATCCCTTATTGAAAGCATGAAAGAATCGCTGTTTGAAATTTTTCGGTTGCCCGCGATGATCATGATTCACATCCTTCAACAACAAAGCGCACAAGGCCGGACTGAGTGTTAGCGCGTTTAATGCGGATATCACAATAGCTATTGCCAACGTAAAGGCGAACTGCCTGTAAAACACACCTGCGGAACCTTTCATAAAGCCAACAGGCAGGAATACCGCAGCCATTACAAGTGTGATGGAAATGATCGCTCCGGTGATCTCATGCATAGCAGCCATGGTTGCTTTTTTCGGGGTGATGTCACGGTGTTCTAATTTGGAGTGTACAGCCTCCACCACGACAATGGCGTCATCCACTACGATACCAATCGCCAGTACAAGCGCAAACAAGGTGAGTAAGTTGATGGAGAACCCGAAGGCAGACATGAAAAAGAACGTTCCGATAATTGCTACCGGAACAGCGATAGCAGGGATAAGAGTCGACCTGAAATCCTGTAAGAAGATGTAAACCACGATAAACACAAGGATGAAGGCTTCCAGTAAGGTATGTTCTACCTGTTCAATGGATTGATCCAGCATGTCTTTCGTATTGTAAAGGATCTGCTGTTTGATTCCCTTCGGGAAATCTTTTTCAGCTTTCTTCATGAATTCACCAACCTTCGTCTGAATGTCCCTTGAATTGGTACCGGGCAACTGGATCACCTGGAACAACACACTTTGCTTGTCGTTCACCGTGTTCAATGAATTATAGGTATAGCTACCCAACTCGACTTTGGCAACATCTTTCAGCTTCAGCATACTGCCATCTGAGTTCGCCCTGATGATCATGTTGCCATAATCTTCAGGTTTAGTATATTTTCCGGAATATTTAAGCACGTATTCAAATGAACGGTTGCTGGATTCCCCGAATCTGCCCGGAGCCGCTTCTTGGTTTTTGCTCCGTACAGCTGTCATTACCTCTGTCGGTGTAATATTGTAGGCAGCCATTTGTGCTGGGTTCAGCCAGATACGCATGGAATAATCCCTGTTGGCACCAAAGAAGATCACTTGACCGACACCCTGGATACGTTTCAGCTCAGGGATGATGTTGATCTGTGAATAATTGGTCAAGTAAGTGGCATCATATAGCTTCGGATTCTCACTCATCAGGTTGATGGCCATGATCAGCGAGTTCTGCACCTTTTGGGTAGTAATACCTGCCTGAACGACTTCAGGCGGTAGCAGCCCGGTCGCGGATGATACCCGGTTCTGCACATTCACCGCTGCCTGGTCCGGATCGGTACCTAACTTGAAGTAAACAGATATGGTCAGCGTTCCATCGTTGCTGGAAGTGGAACTCATATAACTCATATTTTCAACGCCATTAATCGCTTCTTCCAACGGCGGCGCTACTGCCCGGACCATGGTTTCAGCGTTGGCCCCGGGATAATTGGCGGATACCTGCACCACCGGCGGCGCGATATCAGGGAATTGTTGAATAGGCAGGCCCATCAGACCCACTGCACCGAGAATGACCAACATGATAGAAACCACGGTGGCGATTACCGGTTTATCGATAAATACTTTAAGCATGATTTGTTATTTTAGTTAGTTGCTGGCCAATTTTTCTTTTGGTTGTTCCGGTTTTACTAGAATTCCATCTTTAACCGTTTCCAGACCTTTTAACACTACACGGTCACCACTCTTCAGGCCGGCGGAAATGTAATAGGTGTTATCCGTAGAGCCGGATATGGTCAGGGCGACCTGATGCGCTTTGTTGTTTTGATCAACAATGAAGGCAAATGTCTTGTCCTGCATTTCGAAGGTGGCTGATTGCGGTATATCGATCACGCCGGATTGTTTTAAACCAAGTTTGATCCTGCCGGAATTTCCGGAACGAAGCAAGCCTTCCCGATTAGGAAAAGTTGCACGAAGTGTTATCGCGCCGGTAGTTTTATCAAAAGCAGCATCAACCATGTCCAACGTCCCGGATTGGGAATATGGGTTCCTGCCCGCCAGCAAAATGGTTACCGGCGGTGAATTTTTTAACTTCTCATTGATCGATGCACCTTTTAAACCATCCTTGAAGGTAACAAAGTCTGCCTCACCAATAGAGAAATAAGCGTGCACTTCGCGATTATCCGACAAATAGGTCAAAGGCTGAGTATCAGCGGGCGAAAGTAAGCTGCCGGTCTTCTTCGAAAAACGACCAATGAAGCCACTAACAGGCGCTGTGATCGTTGCGAAACCTAAGGTGATCTTTGCATTTCCGGCCTTGGCTTTGGCCTGTGTCTCTTTGGCCAAAGCTGCTTCATAGCCTGCCTGCGCTGTTTTTAACTGGTATAATGAAACTACCTTGTTCTGCACAAGTGGCGTCAACTTTTCGACTTCCAGTTTTGCGCTGGCTACCGTTGCCTTTGTGGCAAGTAAGTCACCCTCGGCATCATTATAGGCCTCACGATATGGCCTGGTATCGATCTGGAATAGCGGGGTTCCTTTTTGGACGTAGGCACCTTCATCGACAAAGATCTTTTCAAGAATGCCGGAAACCTGGGTCCTGATCTCAACATCCGTCAAACCCTCGATCTTTGCCGGGTATTCCGAATAAATGATCTCATCACTGGCATTTACAGTTGCAACAGGTACGGAAGGCGTGGCTGCCGGTACTGATGGCAAACTGCCGGATGAACAGCCAGAAAAGATGATGGCATGAGCCATCAAACCGTATATCAGATTTTTTTTCATAAAGTTTTAAATATTAAGTGTAAAAGAAATTGGAGCTGTATAGTTGTTCTTGGGATTAATGCGGATAATATGGTGAGATGAGGAAATAAACGATAACACCTGTGAGGCTGACATACAGCCAGATCGGCATCGTCCAGGCTGCTATTTTCCGGTGTTTGTTTAAATTGCCGTTCAGGGCATAGCTCATCGTGACCAAAGCCAGCGGGACGATCAGTGCTGCGAGAAAAATATGCGTAACGAGTATCAAGAAGTAAATAGCTTTGATCATTCCGGTGCCTCCGAACCTTGTTGACGGAATAGAAAAATGGTAGAGTAAATAAGAGAATAAGAAAAGCGCGGTAAATGAGAACGCGAGAAATACAAAGCTTCGGTGTGCTATAACGCGTTTTCGCTTAATACTGACCAATGCTGCAATTAAGGCAATGAAAGTTGATCCGTTCAACACTGCATTTAACAAGGGCAATTTAGTGAGGTCATAGCCATTAAGCAGATCGTTCTTTGGAATAAAATAGGCGGTCGCGATCAAACCATTGATAGCCATCGTCAGTATCCAGATCAAAGGAGTGAAATTTTTCTGTTTCATTAGTTTAAATAGATCGTTGTGATCGTAGGCCTCATCAAAGTGTTTGGGTGAAGCGATAACCAGTTAAAGTAATCATCGAAGGTTAGCATCGTTAAATGCTCACTGAATAATAGAAAGCATACTACGTAGTATGTTTTTGGGTTGGATATTTGAATGGTCATAGATCTTAACTAAGCATACCACACAGTATGTTTTATAAAAAAAAATTTTATTTAAGTGATTCCAGATACTTTTGATATTCCTTCAAAAAGGTGTTGTAATAACTCTTTCCAAGTACTTTTCCCATCGCACGTACTCCATGGTAAAGCGTGATAATGTACAACGCAGTAGTTTCGGAGTTATGTTCGGCACTTAGCTGTCCTGCAGCCTTGGCTTTTGCGATCTCATCTTCGATGAGTTTGCGCCATTCAGTTTGGTTTTTTTTCAGCGCTTTTCTGAAGTTTTCATTTATCGGTGCCATTTCCTGCACCAAGTTAACGGCGGGGCAACCATAGTCGGCGTTCAATAGTGGATGGGCGATCAGCAGATCTTTCAGCATTTGATATAAGTTTTTTCTGAAGTCCTTCGAGACTCTGAGCGACTTCAGGATCGTCGGCCAGATCTCCCTGTGTATGACATCGTCGATCAAAGCTATCCCCATTTCTTCTTTGCTTTTGAAATGATGATAGAATGCACCCTTAGTTACAGAGGTGGTTTCCAGGATTTGATCAATACTTGTTGCCTGGTAACCATTTTTGTAAATCAGGTCAAATGCCTTCTTTAATATATCCATTCTTGTTGCGTCCGCTTTTGACATTATCAAACCGATTAGTACGGTGCAAAGTTATCTATGTTTTGGTGTTTTTTATCATTGAATGCGTTGCCTGTTGTAAAGCTGCCATTGCTGAAGCCAGTTAAAAATGTCAAGTTTGGTCGTCTGTTAATAGACGAAACCGCTAATTAAACTATTGATTATAAATAAATTCCAAGAATTTATTTTTCTAAGTACCATTTTAGTTCGTTATTTTAAAAATGGCCTAAAATGCGCTATTTATGTCCTTTGAGACAAGTCCCACAACGTGTATTTTTGTAAGTATGAAAAGTGAGATCATGGATAATGCTCAGGCGGATCAGAAAAAAAAAGTCGTTATCGTAGCCATGTCCGGTCGTATGATGATGGACTTTGTGGGGCCTGCTGATGTATTTACAACAACAAATATTTACCTGGGACGCAGGGGTTTACCGGTAGGCTATCAAGTGCAAATAGCTGCACCTACAGCTGATAAATGTATAGCCACCAATGCAGGGGCTGACATTTTATGCCATATTCGCGCTATTGATATCAGATCACGGATAGATACTTTAATTATTTCTAACTATGAATCGGAAGATTCAGAAACTATTCAGTTCAAGCCTTTTTACCAATGGCTTTCAAAACGTACTGATAAAAATACGAGGAGAATCGCCTCTGTCTGCGCAGGCACTTTTGCGCTGGCAAAAGCGGGATTGATCAATAACCGTAAAGTGACCACACACTGGACATTGAACGAAATACTTCAGCAAAGCTATCCGCAGCTGACCGTAGACACGAATCCTCTATACATCAAAGACGGCCATATATATACGTCAGGCGGTGTATCCTCAGGTATAGATCTCGCCCTGGCTATGGTAGAGGAAGACTTTGGAAAAGATGTGGCGATCCAGGTAGCACGTGAACTCGTCGTACATTTATACAGGCCGGGTTACCAAAGCCAGTTCGGTAGCTTACTTCCTTCAGTTGAAAGACCGGGCCTCAGTCAAAAACTTCGGAAATGGGTACTCGATAATTTAACCGAAGCACTCGATGTCAAAAGCATAGCTGATCATTTGAATATGAGTCCACGAAATTTTACAAGGGTTTTCCAAAAACAAACAGGTACGCCTCCGGCTAAGTTCGTCGAAAAAGTAAGGATTGAACAGGCCAGGAAGCTATTAGAAGATACAGACAACACCCTTGAAAATATTGCGGAATCCTGTGGTTTTGGAGCATTGAGTTCTATGCGTCGTACATTTCTGAGGTTATTGAATACAACGCCTTCTGATTATCGCCGGGCATTCCGCACAACTTTGAAGGATTTGGGGCTTGGGGAGCACTACCCGATCAATATGAATCATAGCGAAGTGGATTGACGATCATTATAGCCTGGTAAATTAATGGATGAGATTTTTGGATCACCCCTAAAACGATTGAAAATAAGCGCTTATTGCGTAGGCGTGTCGTTTTTACTCTTGGTTGGCGTCGCCATTCCGCTTAAATTATTACTGCAACAACCCAGTATGTTATGGTTTATTTCGCCGTTCCATCTCGCGCTGACCTGTTGGTTTATGGTCAATACCGTTCAGGTCGCTGAAGAATTCAAATGGCGTTTTAGCGAGACCACCTTTAAGATATTGGTCAGTTGTTTTATTCCCTTCGGGACCTTTTTCGTTGCCAAGCTAATGCTCAATAAAAGCAAACTTAGATGCAACGATAGTGGACCGATAGCAAAGGTCCACTCCAATAATAGTTAAATGAAAAATTATATAAATATCTAATGAACAGACTAAAAACATACTACTTGGTATCCATGGTGTTGCTTGGCCTGGCATTTTCTTGCAGCGGACCAAAGAATGAGCCTGATCCGAAGCAATACGTTCTTTCTAAACATGATGAGTTAATGCAGAAGGGAGAGGTAGCCATGTCGATCAAAATGCAATTGGACACTTTACAATTAATCCACTCTACTGCTGTTAATCCCGAAATAGACAGTCTTAAATCTGTTCAACAGATAAAAGTGATCAAAGCATTATTAATCAAAGCTGACGAGACCATGGAAGATTGGATGCATCAATACAAGGCGGATTATATAGGAAACTCTCCGGAAGCGACCAATGCTTATTATCAAGCAGAGGCTGATAAATTGAATAAGCTTGACGGCTTATATAACAATGCTATTTCTGAAGCTAAAGGCTTATTTCAAAAGCTCCATATTCCTCCTATAAACACAATTGATAATTAAGAAACAGTTGATCGATGATGAATAAAATATGGTTTTGCGTCGCCATGACGATCGCCCTTTCCGCATGTAAAGGAAAGCCTAAAACGCTTCCAATTTATGGTCCACACGAACCGGTCGAACGTATAGTCGACGGTAATAAAATTATCGATACCGTATACCAGACCATTCCCGCGTTCAGGTTTATCAACCAGGACAGCACTTTTATTTCCAACCATAATTTCGATGGTAAGATCTATGTAGCTGATTTCTTTTTTACTTCTTGTCCTTCCATTTGCCCCGTAATGCACCGCAACCTGATGAAAGTATATGAAAAATATAAAGGAAACGACCAGGTCATGCTGCTTTCTCATACCATAGATTACAAATATGATGTTCCTCATGTCTTGAAAAAATATGCACAGAAATTAGGTGTTGATGGATCGCAATGGCAATTCGTGCGTGGTACCAAAGACAGCGTTTATACGCTTGCTAAGCAAAATTACCTTGTTTCTGTTGGCGAGGACGGCAAAGCACCCGGTGGTTATGTACACCAGGGTTATCTCGTGCTCGTAGACAAAGAAAAACGAGTAAGAGGTGCCTACGACGGAACTGATTCGAAACAGGTTGATCAACTATTGAACGATATGGACATTTTAATTGCAGAAGAAAAAAAGTAAATGATCAGCGTCCTGCAGCCTGCCGACAAGATTAGCACCTGCCCGTGATTGTGTACTCTGCACAGGAACTTAATGAAGAAAAAATTAATCATTATCATCGTATTGATCAATGTGATCATCGGCTACTTTGCGTATAATCTCAAGCCGGCCCAAGTTAATTTTGATGCTAAAGAGGAAAATATTGAACTTAAAGTGCCTTCCAATTTTCCTAACCCGGTCTATGATCTTAAAGGCAATAAGCTGACACCAGCCGGCTTTAAGCTCGGGCGAATCTTGTTTTACGACCGTCAGCTATCGCTTGATCAATCGATCTCCTGCGGGTCGTGCCATCAGGCAAATGCAGCATTTGCAAATTTTGAGCGGCCGCTCAGTCGGGGCATAAAAGGGTGTACAGGCACCCGGAATGCCCCTGTATTATTCAACCTGGCCTGGCAACAGGAGTTTATGTGGGACGGACGCCTGGACCAATTGGAACTGACCTCGCATAATGCGGTAACCAATCCCTGTGAAATGGCCAACGAAATGAACCAGATGAGTGCGAGGCTTCAGGAACTACCCATGTATCCGCCGCTCTTTAAAAAAGCCTTTGGCGATTCGATTATTACGGAAAAAAAAATGATGAAAGCCTTAGCTCAATTTATGGCTGCGATGGTCTCCGCAAATTCGAAATATGACAAACATGTTCGGAATGAACAAGGAGGCAATTTTTCGGAAGAAGAGCGATCTGGATATACGCTTTTTAAAGAGAAATGCAGTTCATGTCACCAGGAGCCGCTATTCACTGATCGCAGTTTTCGCAACAATGGATTGGAAATGCGTTCTGCGGATAAAGGCAGGGACAGCCTGACCCACCGGAGAGTCGACATAGGGAAATTCAAAGTGCCTTCTTTGAGGAATGTTGAGGTCAGCGGGCCTTATATGCATGACGGAAGCCTGGCGAGCCTTAATGATGTGCTGGCACATTATGACCATGGCGTAAAAGCAAATCCTAATCTTGATCCCGAACTGAAAAAGGACGGTAGGTTAGGTATTTCCCTCAATGACCGGGAACAGAAGCAGATATTGGCCTTTTTAAAGACACTCACGGATAAAGAATTTATAAATGATAAACGATTTCAAAACCTATGATCAACAGGCTGGTCAAACCAGTTACGATCTTAATTAATTTTTATACTTATGATACAAGACGTTTTAAGAAATGGGTCTGCTGCGGCCCACCAGCAATTAGAAAAAATAGTTGTTACCCGATTAAAGGCCATCAAAAGTAAGGAAGATTATGCAGCCTTATTAAAATATTTCTATGCCTTTTTCTCCCGGTTGGAGGAGGTGATCGCGCCGTACATGAACGAAGATATTCTGCCTGACAAGGCACAGCGTCGAAATTCTGGCTTTCTGGCCAACGATATGGTTAGTCTCGGCCAGACCGTAACAGAGATTTCTGTACCGGATGTGCCGGAGATCACTAATGTGTACCAGGCACTGGGCGCTTTCTATGTGATGGAAGGCTCCATCATGGGAGGTTCCATCATTGTTCAAATGCTGGCAAAGTTAGGCATCACTGATGGGGTCTCCTTCTTTTCCGGGTACGGCACTGAGACAGGTTCCATGTGGGGGCGTTTTATAGAGGTTTTGAATAAAACCGTTCCGGTGTCAGAACAATACCAGGTCGTTGAAACGGCTACTGATACTTTTCACTGCTTTGCTTTGTCTTTCGATGATAAGTAACTGTCTGTTGAAGGTTGTCCTGGCCGATATGCGGGACACTAGTGTCATATTTTTTTGCTTTAAAGCATACTACATGGTATGCAAAATTTCATGATCATGTTTCCAATATTACTTTTTTTGCATTCGTTCTGGCGTTGGCTTGTTTTAAGCAGCCTGGTCTATTCCATATACATCGCTTACCGGGGGAAAACCGGCAAGATAGGTTACACTGCTTCAGTGAACCAGTGGCGGCACTGGACAGCCACCATTGCGCACGTACAACTGCTGCTGGGAATGTCCATTTACTTTCAAAGCCCGGTCGTACTGTTCCAGATGATGGATGCGCCCGGAAAGCTATTTAATGAGCAGACCTTCTTTCGCTATTTCCATCTGGTTATGATGATGGTAGCTGTAGTGCTGATTACGATCGGATCAGCCAAGGCAAAGCGGCAGAAGACCGATGCTGAAAAATTTGATACGATGCTGACCTGGTTCACGATCGCCTTAGTGGTGATTTTTATCGCTATACCTTGGCCATTCTCACCATTGGCGAGCCGGCCGTTCGTGCGGACGCTATAATTTATCGCTTCAAATGTAATTACCTCTTAACTAAATAAGAATCCATTAAAGTCTGTTGTCATGACTAAAAACCTTTTAAAAACCCGGGTCGGCAGGCTGAAGCTGTTAGGCTACCTCGAAGGGACCTCACTGTTATTTCTCGTAGGTGTTGCCGTGCCGTTCAAATACATCGCTGGAGATCCTGTATTGGTTAAAGCGATCGGCCCTATTCATGGTCTGCTGTTTCTGGGATTCATATTCAGCACCCTTAGCATTGGTGTAGAGCAGCAATGGAATTTCCAGCGTACTACCTGGAAGGTTTTGCTTGCCTGTATTATACCCTTTGGCACATTTTACATCGATCGGTTGATCACAAAAGAGCAGCCCGCCGAAACCGACCGGTAACGAACACCGGAAGACATTTGACTGAAATGTTCGGTCACTTATATTTTGATAACATAATTAAATCTTATAGTCGATGAAAACTTATATAAAAAAATTCACCAAGTTTCTGAGCATGCTGCTTTTGCTATTTATGATGGGAACGGCTAAAATGGCCCATGCCCAATGTGCTCAATGTGTGGCGACAGTAGAATCAAATAGGCAGGCGGGAAACGAAGGACTTGCGAAAGGCCTGAATAACGGCATCCTTTACTTGCTTTGTATGCCTTATGCCGCAATCGCAATCGTCGGATTTGTGTGGTACAGGAAATTCCGTAAAAAAGGGATTGCCTTAAATGTGCCCAGTGAAAAACTAAATCTTAACTAATCCCTGCAGGGCCCAATTCGGCATTCACATGAACCAGCTACAACACGCTTTTAACTTGTTTGATGAGTATAATCAAAAGGATCCTCGTTGGATCATCTGGAAAAACGAGGTATATCCCCAGGAATATGCTCATGCATTGATGCTGAATGAATGGGTTTTGTCCCTTCAGCCGGCCTCTGGTGAAGAACTGTTACTGGCATCCCGTTGCCAGCACATCGGCAGATGGGAGATTCCCCGTGACAGTTATCCGGATGGCAGGGAAGCTTATCTCAAATGGAGAAAGGATCTGGCACAGCATCATGCCACGATCGCCGGTGATTTAATGAGAGAAGCTCGTTATGGCGAGAACCAGATCAACCGTGTAACGGAGATCATCTTAAAAAAAAGAATAAAACAGGATTACGAAGTGCAGATCATGGAAAATGCCTTGTGTTTGATCTTTCTTGAGCATCAGTATGAAGAACTGCGCCTTAAATACCTTGATGAGCCCGAGAAAATGGTCAATATTCTTTACCGGTCGCTGTTAAAAATGGATAAGCATGGTCATGCAATCGCAAAGTTGCTGCCTTATACCAACGACGGCTTAAGCCTGGTCATTAAAGCAATCGAACGGGTCGAACATTCTTAAGCTGTTAACAACACTATTACTAATAAGCGGTCATAGTCCTGGGATCAGTGAATTGGCCGCGCAACTTAAATATTATCAATATGAGATACGTTGTATTTTTTGGCATCATTGCCTTATTTGTTTTTTTCATTTACCGCATGTTCGCTACATCTGTAGATGATCACACCATGGAAAACATTCTTGCCAAAGATCCGGTGATCCTGGATGTACGGACACCAGCAGAGTTTTCACGCGGACATCTGGAAGGTGCGGTCAACTTTCCCTTAGATGAACTGGAAAAAGGCACACCGATTACCCTGGACCATAAACGTCCGATCTTAACCTGTTGTTCCCATGGGGTAAGAAGTGTTCAGGCCGTTGAACTGCTAAAAGCCAGAGGCTATATGAATGCGGTCAACGGCGGTGCCTGGACAAACCTCCAGATGATTATGGATAAAGAACATCCCTCCGCTGAAACTGAACAGAAATGATCTAACCCGGCAATTCCCTTCTAGCTATGGGATATGTCGTTATAATAGTAAATATGAATATCGTAGACCCTAGTGCCCTTAATGGTTGCAACCCGAATTGGGCTGCCAAAACCCTGCTACTGGACGGTTATTCTCTGATCGAACAATGCGTTCACAATATCGACACACACGGCTCCATGTACCTGAAAGACCATTTGCTTGTTTTTTTGCTGGAGGGAAGCCTGAAGGTTGTGTACGGTAAACAGACTTTTCTTGTTAAAAAGAGCGAAATGATATTGCTAAAAAAGGCAACATTGATCCAATATGAGTGGTCAGGAAGCCATGATAACAACAATCTTTTCGATTGCCTGATGTTCTCCCTGAAAAACGATCTGATCAGATCTTTCCTGACCAGTACTGAGCTCAGGATAAGCCGGCAGAATTCGGACCACCAAATGCTTACTTCCGTTCAACCCATGGATGAATGCCTGCTTGCATTTGCCCAGTCCCTAAAGCCGTATTTTAAAAATGTCGCCAAGGTAGCGCCAAGCCAACTTCGCCATAAAATGATGGAATTGTTGTACGATACGGCTGTTTGCAGCCAGGCCATGTTTCAGCAAATACTGCATTTGCAGCAGCAAGTACCGACTGACCTTCGTGAGGTGGTCGAGCAACATTATGCTACACAGGTTCGGATCGAGGACCTGGCCTACCTTTCCGGCCGGAGCCTATCCAGTTTTAAGCGTGACTTTCAACAGGTCTATAATTTGCCACCCGCCACCTGGATAAGGGAAAAGCGACTGAACAAGGCCAAAGAAATGCTCGAAACCACGGGGATGACTGTTTCTGAAATATGCTATTCCTTAGGTTTTGAGAATGTATCTCACTTTTCAAGAATTTTTAAGCAATACCATGGCAAGATTCCGACTAGTTTAAGACAAGCGGTCTAAAAGACGTCTCAAATGGTCTAATCCAATAATTGAACCAAATAGAACAAAATTATAGACTTTTTAGAAAAGCCGATTGGTAGAAATTGGCCCTCCTTTGTAGTTATAAATATATAGAAATAATGAAAAAAGCATTTATAGTTTTATTAAGCCTTTGCTCAACAATCGCAATGGCGAAAGAGGGACCGGGTTCGTCTGCATCAAAAAAAACATATGTATCAACGGGGCACAAAGTTCTTACAGCACCTGACGCTGCCGATAAAAAAGCAATTCTGAACGTTATCGATACCTATGTCGAAGGCTTACGCTTGGGCCGGGTTGATCTGTTAAAGAAAAGCTTTTACAAAGACGCGATCATGTACGGTTTCTCAGCAGAGAATGAGATCACTGAAGGCAGTGTGCAACACCTTTACGACCTGATCGAAAAAAACGGCGCGCTTTCAAAGGTCACTTCGGTAAACAGCATCCTTCATCAAACCGCCAATACGGCTTCAGTTCTTGCTGAATTGAAAAATACTTCACCTAACCATAATTCAATTGATTATTTATCGCTGATGAAGATCAATGGTGAGTGGAAGATCATATCAAAGGTGTATCATTTGTCACACGCTAAATAATATCAGTTTATAAATAAACCGGCCGACCATTCGGCCAGTATCCGATCAAAAATTAAAATTTAAATATGCCAGCTTCAAAAAATAATAACTCGATCGCTGATTATGACGCAATACTCGCTACAGCGAAGTTCTACGTTGAAGGTTTAAAGACCGGCAACGTAGATCAGTTAAAACAAACATTTCATTCCGACGCACTGATGGCCGGATACATGCCTGACGGGCAATTGACGACCAAGCTGCAATTTCTGTTCGACTTCACCCAAGAGAATGGACCAGCTGCAGAGGTAAAGGCCCATGTGAGCGTTCTGCATAAAGAAGAGACAGCGGCCGTTGTACTGGTGGAACTGGAAGACTTACAAGGCGGCGTGGGTTCTACGGATTATCTTTCCATGTTGTTGATTGATGGTGAGTGGAAAGTGTTGTCCAAGGTGTTTAACCTTTATTGGTGACAGTAATGATGATGTTGAGTGCCGGAGAGAGCTAAGATTTCCGGAACTGTTTCCAAACGTCGCTTTGATTTAAGAAGGCTGTATTCAGCCTTCTTTCTTCGTTTTACTAAATTTTATTCGGGCATGAAGTGCCGCTTCGTTTAAGTGGTATGGTTAGCCCGAATTATTTGCGCTTATCATGAAAAAAGTATTGCTACTGCTGGCCGAGGGATTTGAATTCTATGAGGCAAGCGTTTTCGTTGATGTGATTGGATGGAATAACCGGGAAGGTGATCATTCCACACAGCTTTATACTTGTGGTTTCACTAAAGAGGTCGGCAGCACATTCGGTCAAAAGCTCGTTGTCGATCAACTTATCGAAGAACTTGATCCTGATGATTTTGAAGCACTGGCCATCCCAGGCGGTTTTCAAGAATTCGGCTATTTTGAAAGCGCCTTACGTCCAGAGATCTTTGGCTTGATAAAAAGGTTCCATAACTGTAAAAAAATCATTGCTTCAGTCGCAACGGGTGCGATCATTGTTGCGCGAAGCGGTGTGCTGAGTGGCAAAAGTGAGGCAAGTTATAACCTCAATCCTATACGTCAACAAAGCCTTGTTAATCTTGAAGCCATTCTGTGCATGGAGTCTATCGTGATGGATGGCAACATCATCACCTCTTGGAATCCGTCTACGGCATTGGATGTTGCCTTTGCCTTATTGGAGCACCTTACGAATAAAGAAAACGTTTTAAACGTAAAACGCCTCATGGGTTTTAAGATCTGTCAGCCTAATACTTTAGTGTAAACAATGATAGCCATTTCATAACGATCAATTGCTAATCCCATGCTATTTAAAATAATATTATTATGTCATTCTCTGCTTAGATGGCTAATCCTTGGAGGGCTCCTTTATACTTCAGGCAGAGCGCTATATAACCTGATCACAGGTGTTCAGCCAACGGTGTTCCAGATTAAGGTTGCTCGGGTGACCCAGTACCTGATCCTCATGGCGACGGTCATTGGCATTCTTGTTTATCTATACAGTCCTTTGGTGCATGATTTTTTGCAGCACAATCAGCCGGACAATAAGGAGGCGAACTTCTTCGGATGGATACATCCCCTTGCAATGCTAATGCTGCCTTTACTTACTTCCGGCGCGATGTTTATTCTTAGATATAGTAAAACCAATGATTACACGCAATATGTTTTGATGCGATACTTCGGCGTCGCTTTTATGCTGGCTGTCGTCAGTATACCATGGCCGGTGCTTGACCTGGTGCATCGCCCTTTGATCCGTATATAATGCCGAGCGATCCGTTTTTTTTCGCATCCATTGCTTGGAGCAGTGTGTGCTGATCGTGCGGTGATGTGAAACAAACTTAATACCTTATCATGAAAGACAAAGAACAAACCAAGCGTAAATTGATAGATGCGGTTGGCTTTATCATTAAATCCAAAGGGTTTGGTGCCGTACGAATCAGTAAAGTAGCCCGGCATGCAGGTGTTGACAGAAAGCTAATCTACCGCTATTTCGGTAATCTGAATAACCTTACTGAAGCATATATTGTTGAAAATGACTACTGGATGCTTTTCGCAGAGCACTTGAAAAAGATGGCAAAGGAACTGGATGAGCACAATGCCCGGCAGGTCATTACAGAAATATTGCAGCAGCTCTTTAGGCATTTTAGTAAAGAGCCGAAGATGCAAAGCCTTATACTGATGGAACTTAATGGGGCCAGTCATATCATGAGAAGCATACATAATGTCCGTGAATCTATCGGCCAGGATATTTTGGAAAAGACCGACGGGCACTTTGAAAATTCTGATATCAATTTCAGGGCCATTGCAGCATTACTGATCGGTGGTATTTACTATACCGTGCTGCACACCTTGGCGAATGGCTATGATTTTGCAGATTTGGACATGGGTGCAGAGGATGGCGTGAAAGCAATCTCAGATGCGCTTGGCAATGTGGTTAATTGGGCCTTTGAAGCAGCGCAGAAAAAATAAATCTTTAGATATTTAAGTATTATTGATCAACTTCATGGCATTCCCTTCGGGCGGGCTTTCCACTTTATCTTCTGGCGAAGGATGCCGTTTTCAATCCCTAATGCGAATTATAGATGCATGAGTCGCAAAATTGAACTATATCACTTTTGCGACTCATACAGAATAATATTTTTGATTAACTAATGAGTTTATCATCTCTTAATTTATCAAAAAGATCAAAGAATGAATCCTCAGTTTGCTGATAAACATTAAAGCCTAATTTTCTGCTTTTTGACATATCTGTCATAACTTCGATTGGCTTACCGAGATCAAGATCAGTATGCCATGGGGATGCCAAGCGGTCCAGCTCCGCTTCATGCAGTCCATGTTTTTGAGCGATCTCCTTCCAAATGTCGGCATCATTAGTCATTTGGTTTTCCAATGGGTGAATCGTCCCGTCCCAATTTCCTGGTTCGACACCAAACCATTGCGCCAGTCTCGGCCAAAGCCATTTCCACCTGAAAATATCACCATTGACAACATTTAAGGCTTTGTTTTTCGCTGCATCACTTTCCGCCGCCCAGATCAGGTGCTCCGCAAGGATCCTTGCATCAGTCACGTCAGAAATGCCATTCCATAGAGCTTCTGAGCCCGGCCATTGAAATTTACGGCCCGTTTCCTTGCAAATCGTTGCATAGACTGCAAGTGTGGTACCAAGGTTCATCATGTTTCCCACGGCTTTTCCTATAACCGAATGAGGACGATGAATACTCCATGAAAAACCGTCCCTTTCAGCTGCGGCATATACCTCATCTTCTTGTGCGTAATAAAAGTTCTCTAGCTCGCGACGGGGCTGGTCTTCCCGAAGTGGTGTTTCAGGCAAAAAACCATCTTTACCATAAGCCTCGAATGGACCAAGGTAATGTTTCAAGCCAGTTACCAGCGCCACATGCTGTACAGACTTTTTAGGGGATAACACATCAAGAAGATTGCGGACAATGGTGCTGTTCACCTGAACGTTTTCAGTTTCAGTGTCTTTTCGCACCCAGGTCGTAATAAAAATATGTGTTGGTGTTATACCCTGTAATGCTTTTTCCAACATCGCCTTATCCTGCAGGTCCGCTGACACCGGTATAAGACCTCTGAGATTATCGGATGGCTTACGAGATAAACCATAAACTACCCAACCTTTGCCAATTAATTTTTCTACGAGGTGGCTGCCTACGATTCCGGTGGCACCGACCACTAATGCTGTTTTCTTCATATTATCTTTTAATGCAAACATTCTGTGTGAATGTCCTGAGCCAGCAAAGTTCTATTGCTGTTCAGTCACATTAAAGGACCTGCCTCACAATTTTGGCGTGACATAGATCAATCAATTCTTGCCTAGTCTGCTTAGGGTTTCCCGCGTTATGCCGAGATACGAAGCAATAAGTGATTTCGGAACTCGTGGAAGTAAGGCGGGATAAAGTAGTAGGAATTGCTCATAGCGTTCTTTAGCCGTTTGGCTCATCAGAGAGATGATGCGGCGTTGAAGTGCGATGTATCCTGCCTGCGCTTTCTTCCGAAAAAAGTATTCCATTTTGTGCATATCCGAGCAAAGCTTTTCACGCTTCTCCTGGATAATGTAAAAGGTTACGGTATCTTCTAAGCTGTATACATCCAAAGTTGCTTTTTGATTGAGATTAAAGGCTTGTGGATCGGATATCCACCATTGCTCCATGGCGAACTGTACGATATGTTCCTTTCCGGATTCATCGGAAAAAGATGATTTAAGCAAACCTTTTGCGACAAAAAAATCATTTGGTGCCAAATCTCCCGCCTGTATCAGGTACTGGTTCTTTTTAAACCTACGGGTGCTAAAATGTGACAGCACATGCTGAAATTCCTCGTCCGTTAACGGCACAAGCTGTTCAATTTGTCGTCGCAATTCTTTTTCCATTCCATCATTTGAAGTCATATACAAAATAATGAAAAAATGATATCAGTATCTTAAGAGTAATTGAGGTAATTCGGATCGAGCTAATGGGTTGTTATAAACAAAGCCTGCAGCAATGACTACAGGCTTTGTTTTGGGGCACGCAAATTAGCTCGAAAATAAGGCCTACAACTCAGTGATCAGCTCTGATATTCGGTTAGAAATACCAACTTCATTGTCATACCAGGCAACAACCTTAACCAGTTTTCCGATCGCTTTGGTCATGGTGCCATCAACGATGGAAGAATGGGAGTTTCCCAGGATATCTGAAGATACAAATGGCTCTTCGGTATATTGCATGATCCCTTTCAAGGAAGTGTCCGCATAACGTTTCAGCACTTCATTGATCTCCGCGGGGCTTACTTCTTTTTGTAGATTAATGGACAGATCGACAATTGAACCATCGATCACCGGAACGCGGTAAGAGAAACCATCCAACTTTCCTTTAAGATTCGGCAATACGTCGCCAATAGCCTTAGCGGCACCTGTTGTAGTCGGAATAATATTATACGCTGCTGCACGCGCCCTACGCAGGTCTTTGTGAGGGGCATCCTGCAAATTCTGGTCTGCGGTAAAAGCATGTACAGTCACCATATAACCAGATTCTATACCATATTCCTTATCCAGAACATGCAAAACAGGCGCAATACTGCCTGTTGTACAGGAGGCGGTTGAATAGATCTGATCGCCGCCGATCAGTTCGTTATTAACACCATGCACAATGGTCTTCACTCCACCGGTTGCAGGAGCCGTGATCAATACTTTTTTTGCGCCTGCCCTAAGATGAGCTTCGGCTGACGTTTTATCGGTGAACCTGCCAGTTGACTCTATTACGGCATCGATACCCAATTCGCTCCATGGCAGTTTTTCGGGATCTTTTTCACTCAGCAATTTAATACGATTTGTACCGACAACGATGTGGTCTCCATCGCTGCTAACTTCTCCCGGAAAGCGGTTATGGGCAGTGTCATATTTTAATAGGTGTACGAGAGTTCCAATGTCAGTCAGGTCATTGATGGCGACTACCTCTATATCGCCTTTGTCCAGCAGAGCTCTTAGTGTCATTCTTCCGATTCTTCCAAATCCATTAATTGCAATTTTCATTTTTTTTAATTTATGTGTAAAATGCGGCCATAGGTATCCACTGTCGCTGATCATCTGATCAACATCAAGACATCTGCGCCTTAAAATTTAAATAGTGTTAGGTAAACTTTCAGCGTCCGTTGACACTAAGCCCTCAATGCTCAAATCCCGTAGCGACGTGCGGAAAGCCCTGCGATAATCTGAGGGAGTGGTGTTCAAATGCCTCAAAAAGATCCGGCGCATTGTTACTAAACCACCAAGGCCGCATAATTCGGCGATCTTTTCCAGTGAAACATCGGAATCTTCCAAATATTTCCTCGCGGCTTCGATTCTTAGTTTTTCAAGAAATTTTGCCGGTGGCATACCTGTATCCCTATGAAATACCCGGGTAAAATTACGCGTACTCATGTTTAAATGGTCTGCCATTTGATTAACCTCAAGTTTTTCATTGAGATGTTCGCCTATCCAGCTTTGGGTTTTTTGACCAATATGCTCCCGCTCATAAATCGGTAATAAGCTTCCGAACTGGCTCTGATAGCCTGGCCGGCTCAAATAGAAAACCAATTTACGTGCAACGCTTAATGCAATATCTCTGTTGTAATCTTCCTCCACGAGAGAAAGGGCAAGGTCAATTCCCGAGGAAACACCAGCTGATGTATAAACATGTCCGTCCCGGGTGAAAAATGGATTGGCATTGACTTTCACATCCGGGTAAGCTTTTATCAGCCGTTCACTTGCCTGCCAATGAGTAGTCGCCTTTCGGCCGCTTAGTATGCCGGCTTTTGCCAACACAAATGCTCCGCCGCATATGGAAGCTATACGTTTCGTATTATGCTCGTTTCTTGTCGCCAACCAGTCATAAAATGGTTTCAATGCTGCTTGACTTGCTTCCCTCGAATCATTTCCCGCTATGATCAAAGTGTCAATGTTCCCAACAATCTCGCCAACGTAAACCTCGCAGCTTATACTTATTCCGGCAGCACTTTCCAGTTTTTTGCTCGTTAAAGGCGCTACCACTTTCACATCATAACCACCAGCGATGCCGCAAGTATCAAGATATTGATCAGCGTTGGTGAAAACATCCGTAGGGCCGGTAAAATTGAGTAACATGCCGCTGGACATAGCGACAATGATGATCAATTTTTTTTCCGGATTGTCTGGCTGCTTATTCATATATCAAATTTAGTCTATTCCATAATTGTCTCAAAGGACATAATTTATACAGTTTTGGCCATAGCTATTGCTCCGCCAGCGGAGACAAAGCTCAAGTGCGAATTTGTGGAGACAATAAAAATAATATTAAATTTTTTAGTCGAAACGGGTAAAAAGCGCAGCTAAGGTCTTGCCGTATTCTTCTCTTGGAGTATGCCAAAAGACGTTAAAGCGTGGTTGCAAGGTCATCATGTCGAACATTGTCTGATGGAAAGCACAGGCATTTATTGGATGAGTTTGTATGCCATACTTACCGAAGCAGGTATTCATGTCACCGTTGCTAACCCTACGCATATTAAACAGGTGCCGAAACGTAAGACTGACCGCAAAGACGCCAAATGGCTTTGCACATTATTGTTGAACGGTTTAGTGCGGCCAAGTTTTATGCCGACAGCCGAGCAGCGGATATTACGTGATCACTGTCGCAGTAGGTTATTTTACATGCGGCAACAGAACAAAACGCAGAACCGTTTATTGAAGATACTGGAAAGTAACAATATCAAACTACGTTCGGTCATTAGTAGCATTAAAACTAAGTCGGCAATGAGCATGATACGATTGTTAGCCGCCGGAGTGACTGACAAACAACAGTTGATTGCCTGCGCTCTCGGACGGGTAAAACTGAAAAAAGAGGGATTGAGTAAAGCGCTCGAAGGAACACTGGCACCGCATCATCTGGTACAGTTGCAAATGCTGTTGCAGGATTTGGATCATGTGGCGAAACAGGTGGAAATGTTAGAAACAATTATTGTTGAGATCACACAGGCACATTACTCAGTTGCATATGAATGTTTAGATAGCATAACTGGTATCGCAGGCAGATCGGCCCAGATCATTTTAAGCGAAGCTGGAAGCGACATGAGCCGGTTCAATACCGCAGATCACTTGACCGCATGGTGCGGACTGGCACCGGGTAATCATGAAAGCGCCGGCAAACGCCGCGAAACGTCTGTAAAGAAAGGTAATCCCTATTTAAAAACTGCTATTATCACAGCGGCATGGGCCGCCGTCAGAGTAAAAGACTCTTATTGGCGAGCGTTATTTGAACGCTTGCGCAAACGGATGCGGGTACAAAAAGTTATTGTCGCTATCGCAAGGAGAATGCTCAAAGTCGTTTACAAGACACTCGATACTTTAACACACTATCAGGAAAAAGGGATTGCCCATTTCATGGACTTACAGGCTAAAGCAGCGCTGTATCACAGAATGAAGCAGCAATGGCCATCGACTGAATAAAACACGAAATTAATAGGACGGATAAGGTTTTAGAAATAATAGTCTGTAACCTAAGTTGCCCAACTATATAGATAGCATCCAGGCTTGTTCGACAAGAACGCAGAGGAAACTTATTTTATAATGAAAAGCCACAAGTACCGGAATACTCATGGCTGAATGTGTATTGTATTTTTAGAGGAAACCTTATCACAAGGGCATAGAATATGCCCAGTCGTCAAACATAGTAAAATCTACGCAAAATATAAATCAGGCACACGTTTTGTATTATCTGACCATGCGCTCAGATGAATTCAACAAATTGGACGACACTTATAAAACCGAGACGGTTTTAAAGGCGACCTTTTTGGCGGAGCGTTTCACTAAACAAGCTTACATACGCTTATACAACCTGGATCAGGTATATATTGAGGTATTCTTTGATACCCGGTCACATCTCATTATTAACTTCCGGGCGTTTGAAAACAGCATGTTTTTAATGCCTTATTTGGAAGACATCAACATCAATATTTAAAAGGAGGAAATTATGCCTTGGTACAACGGAGACTACCCACCCAGCTATAAGAATCAGCCAAAATACATCCGTGAAAAAGCGACCGAGATCGCCAACGAGGTGTTGAAGACTAAAGGCAATGAAGGAGAAGCGATCGCAACCGGATTGAAACAGGCACGCGCACATTTTGAGCATCATCCGGAGGATGTTCCGTCAAACGAGAAATAATGAATACCGACAGTTTTTTCCTTTTGGAAGACCAGGATCGTCATGTTATTGTACACACAGAGTCCGGATTGAAGATCAATGTGTTCGGCCTGGAAGTGGAAGAATATGAACCGGCAGATGGGGAGTTGCATTTATTTGGCGACGATCATGGTGCCATCCTGGCTTTTGAAACCGAAACCTGGGATGGCGAGGATGCCGGAATCATTCGGCTGGCGGCGCAGTGGTATGCACGTTACCTTGATTTTCCGCAGATGGTCATTGAAGAGGAAGACCCGCGACCGGTTAATCGCCTTCGCAAACATACCAATATATGAATTGTTAAGAAATTATACTACTAATTAAAATCATATACCTATGAGCACTAGAGGAAGTAAAGTGGAAAGAGCGTCTGTATCGGCCCAGCCACACGAGATCAAATATGAAGCGCAAAAAGAAGGCACTACCCAAAAAGCCATCAAGGATGCGAAGAAAAGCGCAGGTAACCAGCGCGACAACATTGAAAAGGAAGTAAAGTAATGTAAAGCCCCGCAAGGGGCTTTCTTATCTATCATAGATGATGAGCAGCGCATTTGTAAAAGAAGGTGAATACGACCAATTAAAGGATGTTGTACCTAATATGGCCTCCTTACTGATCTACCTCAAAAGGGAGTACGGCCGTGCTGTTAGCGAATTGCATACACGTACGAGTGATAAATATCAAAAGGAGGTGCACGAAATGAGCGATGGTCTGGGTTACATGTTGAATGATGACAACCATTGGCAGGTAGTTTTAGATTAAACAATGAAGATCGCGACCTACAATATCAATGGGATCAATGGGCGGCTCGACAACCTCCTGCGTTGGCTCAAAGAAGCGCAGCCTGATATTGTTTGTTTGCAGGAACTAAAATGCGAGAACAATAAATTCCCTGAACAAAAGCTAAATGAAGCGGGATATAATGCCATTTGGCAGGGACAAAAAAGCTGGAATGGTGTCGCCATACTCGCTAAATCAGAGATCAAAGAGTTGATCCGTGACTTACCTGGCGAGGATGAAGAATTCACCCATAGCCGTTATATCGAAGCGTTTATTGATGGTATTGTCATCGGCTGTATCTACCTGCCTAACGGCAATCCATGGCCAGGGCCAAAGTTCGATTACAAACTACGCTGGTTTCGACGGCTGGCCGAACATGCGCAGAATCTGGTCGACCGTGATCTGCCTGTGATCCTGATCGGTGATTATAACGTTATGCCCACCGACCTGGATACCTATAAACCTGAAAAATATTTAGAGAACGCCTTGTTCCGGCCGGAAAGCAAAGCCACTTTCAAAGCCCTCGTTGATCAGGGGTGGACGGATGCAATCCGTACGCTACATCCGGATGAACGCATTTATACATTTTGGGATTACCTTCGTGATGCCTATGGTCGAAATGCCGGTTTGCGGCTCGATCATTTTTTGCTTAATCCTCGTGTAGCTAAACGTCTGAAAGCAGCCACAGTGGACAAGCATGTCCGTGGTTGGGAAGGCAGCAGCGACCATGCACCGGTATGGATCGAACTGTACGAACATGACCTACCGGACAATACTCAGCCCAAAGCAAAGGCTATAAAGTTAGACCAAGAGCTCGAACATGCTATCGCAGGGGATCTGCCTCCGCAAATGGCCACTGACTTGAAAACTTTATTGAAAGATGCGCCTAAAGCAAAACTCCCACGCAACATCAAACCCATGAAGGCCACTCTGGTGGATGCGCCTTTTGATGATTCCGGTTGGATATATGAGATCAAATGGGATGGGTATCGGGCCATTGCTATCGTTGATAAAGGTCATGCCGACCTGATCTCCCGCAACAATCTGCCTTTTGATCAGTTCAGCCCCATTAACGACTTACTTGAACGCTGGAACATGAATGCGGTTTTAGATGGTGAGATCGTCGCGCTTAATGAGCAAGGTAATGCCAACTTCGGTGCTTTACAGAACTGGCGTAAAACCAAAAGCGCAAAACTGGTCTACTTCGTATTTGATATCCTCTGGTATGAGGGCAAAGAATTAACCGGCCTGCCGCTTTACCAAAGGCAAGAGATTCTGCGAACCATTTTGCCGACTGGTAATGAACTCATCAAACCGAGTCAGTCATTCGCTGTTGACGGCGTTGAGTTTTTTGAATCTGCTAAAAAAATGAAACTGGAAGGGATCATCGCCAAACGTGCAGATAGCATTTACTCCTCCGATGCTCGTTCTCGGGATTGGTTGAAGATCAAAGTCAAACGCCGACAGGAAGTGGTTATTGCTGGCTTTACAAAAAATGAAGGTACAGGGAAATATTTCAGTGCGCTGGCCATCGGTGTTTATGATCAAAAAGGCGTGCTGCATTATATCGGCAAGGTCGGCACTGGCTTCAATGACGCCAGGCAAAAGGAAATGATGGCAGCTTTCAAACCACTGATCACCAAGGATAGCCCTTTTGATATAGAGCCCGATGTCGATGAACCGTCACAATTTCGCCCCCGTCGCTTAGGTGCCAAAGCCACCTGGCTGAAACCGGAACTGGTTTGCGAGGTCGAGTTTGCCGAGATCACCAGCGATGGCAAGGTCCGGCAAGCCTCATTCAAAGGCATGCGCAGCGATAAAAATCCTAAAGATGTAGTATTGGAACTGGAAGCCGATACGACAGAATTGGTAGAAGAGCAAAACCTACAAGCCGACATCAGGAATATCAAAGGACAGGAGCCGGTAAAAAAGAAAGTCGAAACGGTAAAAACGGTCAAAGACACTAAGCTAAAGTTGCCGGAAAAGATATTATTAACATCTTCTAACGATACTGAAGAAAAGAAAGTGGATGGTCATTTACTGAAATTCACACATCTCAATAAATTATACTGGCCGGAAGATGGCATCACCAAACGCGACATGTTCAATTATTATGATCAGGTTGCACCCTTCATGCTGCCTTATCTGAAAGATCGGCCTATGTCCTTGAACCGTTTTCCGGATGGCATTCATGGTGAAAGTTTTTACCAGAAGAATGTGCGTGACAAGGCTCCGGACTGGGCGAAGACCATGGCGCATACCAATAGCGAAGGTGTAGACAAAGATTACCTCCTCGGTAATGATGAAGCCACTCTTCTTTGGATGGCCAGCTTGGGTTGTATCGAAATGAATCCCTGGTTCAGCCGTGCCCAATCACCCGATAACCCAGATTACTGTGTGATCGACCTTGATCCTGATAAACAGCATTTTGACCAGGTGATACAGGCGGCTCAAGAGGTTAAAAAAGTATTGGACGCTATTGGTGTGCCAAGTTATCCAAAAACATCCGGCTCGACAGGCATCCACATTTACATTCCGCTCGGTGCAAAATACACTTATGACCAAAGCCAGTTATTTGCCAATATCATTGTAAAGCTAGTCCATCAGCAAGTTCCTGAATTTACCACGCTTGAACGCATAATCTCAAACCGTAAGGGTAAAATGTACCTGGACTTTTTACAAAACCGCCCGGGAGCGACCATTGCCGGCGTGTACTCTTTACGCCCAAAACCGGGAGCTACGGTATCTATGCCCGTACACTGGGATGAAGTAAAGCCCGGGTTGACCATGCGGGATTTTACAATTCATAATGCCATTGGTCGGTTAAAAGAAACAGGCGATTTGTTCAAAGGCGTATTAGGTGAAGGGATCGACCTCGCTAAGACGGTGCAAAACGCACAAAGCGTGTTTAGCTAAGTGTTACAAGAGTAGCCGTTGATATTTCCTTAAAAAATTTATCAATTTTTCCGCTGCGCATATAGGCTGCGCAGTTCATGAATTATTTTGTCCAATAAGATCGCAGAGAATCTTATTTTTATTGACCATAGTACCTAAACACGAGTAAGACTTATGACAGGCCTCCAGGAAATGATTTTGATCGGCGAGATTTCCCTTCAATCTAAAATTGCAAAAAGAGCTGCTGAACGTTTACGCATTACCCACGAACATTTCGATGATATTGAAACGTGGTGTTCGATCCAGTCTATCCTCGTTGCAGCGGGAAACGTCTCCAAAATTCTTTGGCCGGTGAAAGACAAATATAAACTCCGTGGTGAACAGCTTCGGAAGCTGCTCAGGGTGGCAAATGATAGTCCACTGTCTAACCGGAAGTTCCGCAATCATTTCGAACATTATGACGAGCGTGTAGAAGAATATTTCGAATCTCATTCACAAGGAATGTATGTTGACCTGGCTATGAACCCTTCGTTAACTGTACCCTTTTTCGAAGATGCTCCGACGTATACCCACAGAGGTTATAACTCTTTTAATAATACACTGGTTTTTCGTGGTGAGGTACTTGATCTGAACGAAATTCTGACCGCACTTGATGTCATATTCACCAATTGTAAACCATACTGTTTGTAGATTAACTGAAGTGTCTATGTTAGTTTGTTTTAAACTGGCATGATATTTTGATGTCATCGGTCATGAAAAAGACCATCAGCAGCATTATCGGCGGCATTTCAGGTGCAGCCGTACTCAATATCATCCATCAGGCGGTCGCACAATTTGACCATGACGCGCCCCGTGTCGACCTGGTCGGTGAAGAAGCTTTATCCAAAGGGCTGGAAAAGATCGGTGTGGAGCCACCTGCCGGTGACACGCTATTTGCAGCGACCCTGGCGGCTGACCTACTCAGCAACGCGGCTTATTATAGCCTGATCGGGTTAGCGAAAAAGAAACACCTGCTTGCGGTCGGTGCATTGACCGGGCTGGCTGCCGGTGTGGGCGCTTTGACCCTGACTAAACCTATGGGTTTAAGCGATGCGCCGGTGACCCGTACAGAAAAGACGAAAGTGCTGACCGTTGCCTGGTACACCGTTGGTGGTTTAGTTGCCGGATCGATCATGCTTGCCTTGCGAAAAAAATAAACGACCGTAACATTAAATGATTAATGTCGTCCAACAGGAAATATAAAAAATGAAAAGACCTGGATTATTTGTTGTTGGCGTAGGTATTGGTATCGCGATCGGCGTGGCGTTGCATAATGTAGCGATCGGTACAGCATTAGGTGCCGGTATCGGGCTGGCATTGAGCGGACCTTCAAGCTGTAGCCGCAGCCACCGGAAAGCGAATCATTAATAGCAATACAGGTCCTGCGTCTGGTCGAACTTACCGGCAAGTCTAAACCCCGAACGTTTTAAAACCGTAGTGGCGGCGAGGTTCTTTTTATTGACCACTGCTGCCAGGTTATTAATACCGTCCGCTTGCAAATGCGAAACCACTTTAGGTAACAGACGTGACATCAGTGCTTTTCCACGGGCACTGCTTTTTAGATAAAATTCGATAAAGTACGGGTAGTTGGCTAACTGGTAATGTTCCTGAGCAACTGTCGGCGGGATCAGATCGATCACCCCCAAGAGCGCCCCGGTCATTTTATTCCGGATGAAATGTACCTGGTTTCGGCCAGAATGAAAGTTCAGTACCGCAGCGCTAAGCCAATTTTTGGCAGCAGTCATCGAGGTTAGCTTTTTCTCAGGCAAAAATTGTAACGTATGTTCATCCGATAGCAACTGGTAGATCTCGGAAGCGAGCTGTTCGTATTGCCGGATGTCCTCTGGCCCTAAAGGGTCGATACGGTGGGCGTCATGTTCAATTGCGGTCATATACGGAAGCGAAGCATTATATTTTTGACAACTGCGTTGATCAGATCAGCGGATATCCCCTCCACCGGCGTTTCCGCAATCCATTCTTTTCCCGTTTTGATGACCTTCAGCGACTGCCCATCCAACGACAGACTGAGCACGTTTGTTTCGCGCGTGATTGGCTTTTCATTCAAGATCCTGAATGTGTGGTCTTTATTTTCGAAGTTGATCCGCAGTACTTGTCCCATAGCTAATCGCCGAAATTAAGGGTTTTGAGCAATTGATCCATTTCATTTTGAAATCCGATGATCTGCCCGGCGACCTCTTCTTGCTCCGCCAGGTCAAGTGTGAGGCCATCATATATCCAAAAGTCTTTTTCATCCACTAATATCCGTCCCAGGATCTCGCCGTGGACCAAGTCATGTAAAGCATATCCTTCACCGTTATCCGGCAGGATACGCACCCATCTTCCTAAGTGCGTTTGTACGGTCTTTGGCTTTTCGTGAAACAACTGGCTCTTCATGCAAACAAAGTTGAAAAATATTTTGTAGAAAGCTATAGGAAATGCTAAAAATATTAGCATAATTTTGTAGGCCCAATTTTATTTAGTCATGCTCGCCACGAAAGAAGACATCATCAGCAAACTTCGCCGGGATATCGCTTCCTGGGAAGGATTTCGCCCGCCCGAACCCGGTCAGACGGGCAGTATTGGTCTGGGTATCATTGAAAAAGCTTTTCCGAATGCGGTCTTTCCGACGGGTGCGGTGCATGAGTTCATCAGTGCCTCGCCGGAAGATACGGCCGCTTGTGGGGGATTTATTACGGGCGTGGTCCGGTCACTGATCGGGAATGGCGGTGCCTGTATCTGGGTCAGTTATACCAGACGGATCTACCCGCCAGGCATTAAATTTTTTGGGATCGAGCCGGAAAGGATCGTCTTTGCTGACGTTCCGAAGGAAAAGGATGTCCTTTGGGTGACCGAGGAAGCTTTGAAGTGCGAGGGCGTTGCTGTCGTGATCTGCGAGACACGCGGGCTGTCCTTTACCGAATCTCAGCGCCTGCAACTGGCGGTGGAAAAAAGCAAGGCTACCGGCTTTATCATCCGGAAAGATGTGAGGAAGATCACGACTACTGCCTGCGTGAGCCGCTGGCAGGTCACCTCCATACCCAGTGAAACACGGAACGGTGTGCCCGGCGTGGGCTATCCCCGCTGGCAGGTGGACCTTCAAAAGGTGCGCAATGGGATGCCGGGTAGCTGGACGGTCGAATGGAAGCGCAAAGCCTTCCGCCTGGTGCTTCCCGAACAGGTGGCCGAAAGGAGCCGCCGCTATGCCTAAGCGTTTTGCGTCCCTGTGGTTCCGGCACCTGCTGACCGACTGGAAGGTCCGGCGGGAACCGGCGCTAAAAGGGACACCTTTTGTTTTTGCGGAATACGACCATGGGCGTTTGATCATCACCGCCGCAAACGCCGAGGCGGAAAGGTATGCGGTTTGCGAAGACATGACCGTAGCCGATGCTTTGGTGATCGCACCCGGCCTGCGCTATTTTGAAGGCAAGCCGGGGCGCAACCTGCGTTTGCTGAAAGGACTGGCGGAATGGTGCCAGCGTTATACGCCCTTGGTGGCTATTGACCAGCCTGATGGTTTATTGCTGGATGTCACGGGTTGTACCCACCTCAAAGGCGGCGAACGGGAATATTTAAAGGATATGGTGGACCGCCTGAAAGAGATCGGTTATGATGTCCGGCCGGGTTTGGCGGATACCATGGGCTGCGCCTGGGGTGTCGCGCGTTGCGCGCCGTCGGGGCTGATCGTGCCGATTGGTGAACACCGTACGGCTTTGATGCCGCTGCCACCTTCGGCCTTGCGTTTGCCGACGCCGATGTTACTCAAACTGCAAAGTTTGGGGCTTACTCGCATCTCGACTTTTGTTCATATGCCCAAATCGGTTTTGAGACGCCGATTTGGCAAGGATATGGTATTACGGTTATTACAGGCTTTGGGCCAAGAGGAAGAGTTCTTGCTGCCCATCAAAGAACCGGCGCCCTACACGGAACGGCTGCCTTTTTTAGAACCGATCACGACCCGGCCGGTCATAGAAGATAGCCTGAACACACTGTTGGAAACATTGTGCAAGCGGCTGCAACAAGAAGGCAAGGGCTTGCGTACGGCGATCCTGACCTGGTACCGGATCGATGGAAAAGTGGGGAAAATAGATATTGGTACAAACCTTGCAACGCATCGGCCTAAGCATATCTTCAAACTCTTTAACCTAAAGCTGGATACCATCGCCCCGGGGTTGGGTATCGAACTTTTCGTGATCGATGCGCCACAATGTGAACCCGTTAGCGATAAACAGAGCGACCTGTGGGCGAACAAGCCCGGTGCCGACAGCGAAGAGGTCAGCGAACTGCTTGACAGGGTTGGTGGGCGCATCGGTCCACAGCATTTACAGCGTTACCTGCCCAGCGAACACCATTGGCCCGAACGCAGTGCGGAACCGACAGCCGACCTGAAGAAACAGACCGAAAGCGAGTGGCGCACCGCAAGGCCTCGCCCGATGCAACTGCTGGATAAACCCGAGCCGATCCAGGCGACAGCCTTAACACCGGATTATCCGCCGATCCTGTTCATCTACCGCGGCAAACGCCACGAGATCAAAAAGGCGGACGGCCCGGAACGCATCGAACGCGAATGGTGGCTGGAACCGGGTGAACACCGGGATTATTATATGGCAGAAGACCAGGACGGGAAACGTTATTGGATCTTCCGTTCCGGGCATTATAACGGCACACAACAGGGGCACTGGTTCTTACATGGATTCTTCGCATGAGTTACGCCGAGCTACAGGTCACCAGCAATTTCAGCTTCCGGCGCGGCGGCAGCCACCCGGAGGAACTCGTCGACCAGGCGGCTGACCTGGGTTATTCGGCTATTGCTATTACCGACCGGAATACGGTCGCGGGTTTGGTCAGGGCTTACGTGATCGCCAAAGAGCGCGGCATTAAGTTCATCCCGGCAGTGCGATTAGACCTGTTGGACGGGCCGAGTTTATTGGCTTATCCCACGGATAAAAGTGCCTACGCGAGGTTATCGGCGCTGCTGACGGCTGGCAACCTGCGCGCCGAAAAGGAGAAATGCTATCTCTATAAAAAAGACGTTTACGACCACCAGGAAGGCAGCATCTTTATTGTAGTACCGCCAGCTACTTTAGATGAAGACTTTGAGTTCGAGCTGCACTTCAAGCACGAGCTTCCAGAATACAAAAAGAATATTCAGCAACTCTATATCGCCGCCACCAAGTACTATATGGGCGACGATGCCAAACGCCTGCATTTATTGAGTGAGTTAGGCCTGCCCCTGGCCGCAACCAATGACGTACATTATCATAACCCCGAACGTCGTGCTCTACAGGATGTGCTGACCTGCGTCCGTGAAAAGTGCACGATTTATAACGCCGGTTACAAACTGCATCCTAATGCCGAACGCCACCTCAAAGAACCGGATGAAATCGAACGGATCTTTTTAGGTTACCGTGAAGCGCTGGAGAATGCGCAGAGGATCGCCGATGCCTGCAACTTCGATCTGAAAAGTTTGGTGTATGAGTACCCGCATGAACTCACGCCCGATGGCCTGACCGCCGAAGCGCAGCTGGCCAAACTGACCTGGGCAGGCGCAAACCGCATGTACGGCGATGTAATTCCGGCCAAGGTCAAAAAGAATTTGGAGTTTGAACTGGACTTTATCAATAAGACGGGTAACGCCAATTACTTCCTGACCGTCGAAGATTACGTCCGCTGGGCAAGGGAACGCGGCATCCTTTGCCAGGGACGCGGTTCGGCCGCAAATTCATCCGTTTGTTATTGTTTAGGTATCACTTCTGTGAACCCCGATAAATTCAACCTGCTCTTTGTCCGCTTTATGTCCGAAGAACGCAAAGAACCACCTGATATCGATGTGGACTTCGAACATGAGCGCCGCGAAGAAGTGATCCAATATATCTTTAATAAGTTCGGCCGCTACCGCGCGGCCATCCTGCCTACAGTGACCGTCCTGCACCAGAAAGGTGCGATCAGGGACGTAGGCCGGGCCATGGGTCTATCGGTGGATACTGTCAATAAGCTATCCGCCGCGATCTGGGAGTTTACCGATGAAGAACTGGATGGCGAAAAGCTGTTAAAGCTCGGCATCAATCCTAAAGAGCCGCACATGCTGAACGTCCTCAAACTGACCTCTGAATTGATCGGTTTCCCGCGCCAGTTAGGTCAGCATACCGGCGGGTTCGTCATCACGCAGGGACAGCTCAGCGACCTGTGCCCGATCTTCAAAGCACGCATGGAAGACCGCACCAATATCGAATGGAACAAGGATGACATCGATGCGCTCGGTTTTTTGAAGGTGGACGTATTGGGTTTGGGTATGCTTACCTGTATCCGCAAAGCGTTTACGCTAGCCAAAGAACAATACGGCAAGGATTTTACTTTGGCGAATATCCCGCAAGACGATGCGGCGGTCTATGACATGATCTCCGCTGCCGATACTCTCGGCGTATTTCAGATCGAAAGCCGTGCGCAGATGTCCATGCTACCACGCATGCGCCCCAACTGTTTCTACGACCTGGTGATCGAAGTTGCACTTGTGCGGCCCGGCCCAATACAAGGCGACATGGTGCATCCTTACTTACGCCGTCGCAATGGCGAGGAACCTGTGGATTATCCGTCTGACGAGATCAAAGCCATTTTGGAGCGGACGCTTGGCGTACCGCTATTCCAGGAACAAGCCATGGAGATCGCCATTGTTGCAGCGGGATTTACGCCGGCTGAGGCAGATCTCCTGAGAAGATCGATGGCCACCTTTAAGTTCAACGGTCTGGTGACAAAGTTTGGCCAAAAGCTCATCAGTGGTATGACCAACCGTGGTTATACCAAAGAATTTGCCGAGCGCATTTTCAAGCAATTGGAAGGCTTCGGCAGCTACGGTTTCCCGGAAAGTCACGCGGCCAGTTTTGCCTTGCTAGTTTATGTCTCCTGCTGGCTCAAACATTATTATCCTGATGTCTTTGCGGGTGCTTTATTGAACAGCCAGCCCATGGGATTCTACCAGCCCGCCCAGATCATCCGTAATGCGCAGGAACACGGCGTCCAGATTTTGACTGTCGATGTCAACCGTTCTTTCTGGGATAACACCCTCGAAAACAAAGGCGGCAAATACAAAGCCCTGCGTGTTGGCTTCCGGCAGATCAAAGGTGTCCGCGAAGAAGAAATGCTGAAACTCATCGAAGGAAGGGAAAAGTATGACGGGGAATATTTCGCCACCCACCACATGTGTGATGCCGGGGTGAGCGTCGCCACATTGGAGTTGCTCGCCGAAGCCGATGCGTTTCGCTCCATGGGCATGGACCGCAGGCAGGCACTCTGGGAAGTATCCGCACTCAAAGATCGCCCCATCGAAGCCTTCGAAGGCCAGGTCTCCGAAAGCGAGATTGAGCCGCAAGTGCAGCTACCGCTCATGCAGCTTTCCGAACATGTCGTCCAGGATTACGCCACCACCGGTCTATCCATTAAAGGGCACCCGGTTTCTTTTATCCGTGAGAAACTGAACCTGTTCAACATCATCAATACCAAACAACTTCAAAGCTATAACGATGGTGATAAGATCAAGATCGCCGGATTGGTTTTGGTACGCCAGCGTCCCGGCACCGCCGGAGGTGTATGCTTCATCACTATTGAAGACGAGTTCGGCACCGCCAACCTCGTGGTCTTTCCGAAATTATTTGACCAGCACCGCAAAGAAGTGCAGCACGCGCGCCTGCTCATGGTGGAAGGCAAGATACAAAAGACCGAGACCATCCACGTCATCGTCTACCGCTGTTTTGACTACACCAAACTGCTCGGCAGCTTGACCGCAGTCAACAATGACCAGCAACCCGTGTTGACCTTATCGCGTGCCGACGAAAAAGCCGGGCCATTCGTACCCGTTAACAAACGTACTCAAGTACGCACCAAAGCACCCGAAGATTTCCTGGATAAAGGGCGGAATTTTAAATAACGCGGTCGGTTCTCAATTGATCGGCGATTTGCTGTATTGCTTTGTGAAACCGTTGAAAAAAATCAATCGCTTCGATAAACGTAGCAAACTGATGTTGCATGATCTCTTCTCTAAATTCCGTAATGGTATCAACTAGCAATTGGTGGTCCCATTTACGTGTAGATGCTTGCAGGTGAGAATGCGGTACAACTTCTCCCAAAGCGGTCAGTACATTTCTCAGATCGTGAACGGGCATGCCTAGCAAATAACCTGGGTTAATCATACTTTGATGTAGATCTAAAACTTTGCCACGAATAGATGCCTGCTTGAAGGCATCAAGGTAGCGATTGAAAACGCCGATATAGGCAACTCGTATCTTATCCGCCTGATCAACAGCTTCTTTGTTGAGTTCATCTGCAATGGGGCCGATTTCTGATTCAAATTGTTTTTTTGACTCAGAAATGGAATTGATTTCCTCATCATCCTCCGGTGAAGACATTCTGTTTAATTGAAACTGGCAAATGTCTATTTCATTGCTTAATTCAAGATATTGTTCTATTTGGTTCATCGTAAATAGTTTAAAATAAACTGGTTTGTTGTGGAGAGTTTGTTTCTCCAGCCGCGTTTTCCAAGTTTAGTTCCAATGCCGGGACATCTGCATACGCGAACGGTTCGGTCGGATCAAGCAGCGATTGGAACTCTTTAGTAATCGTACAGGCACTCATCTTTTCTGTAGGGTACTGCATGGCTGCGATTTCCTGAATGCGCTCGTCGGTCAGGTCTTCCATCATCCATTCCCAAGCCAGGTCATCCGTGAGTATCGTCGGCATGCGCTCTTTGGAATTATGGACCTGCTTCATTAATGTATTGGCAGTTGTCGTGGTGATCGCCAATGTATTGATGTGTTCGCCGGTTTCCTTATCCGTCCAGGGTTGATAGAATCCTGCCATGAAAAAATATTCATTCTCAGGTAGACTGATATAGTACGGATATTTATCCGGAGTCTTCAATGGTTCTCCGGTCTTTTTGTTTTTACGATAGATGTGACGCCATTCGAAAAAGCCGGTAGAAAGCAACAAACAACGCCGCGAGCGAACAGCATCTGCGAACATGGATTTCCGTCCATTCTTATTGACAAATAAACCCCCGGTAGTTGCGTTGAGCGTGGTCAGGCCAGGTATCCATTTACTGGTCTTCGGATCTTTATAACCTACACGGAAACGTTCCACTTCTTCACGGTTATTGATATAGGGAGGTATAAAACCCCATTCCATCTGCACGATGTCGAAATTGGTTTTATCTTCTGTCGGCACCAGGACAGCGACTGGCGTACCGCTAAACCCGCTGATCACACCTTTATCCAGGAAATTGTATTTCCTGATCTCGCGCTCCATCGACTTTAAACGGATGTACTCAGCACGACTAACTTTTTGACCATTGTAATAACACATACTACTGTTTCTTTTTACCTCTGATATAAGCAGCAATTAACTTGCCGAATTGTTCCGCTTCTTCCTGCCTACCTTGCGGAATAGATGTCCAGAATTTTTCGCCTGAAGGACGCTTCTCTGCCACGATAAGTTTAAGTGCCTTTCTCGCATCCGGGAACTCTAGATAAAATACCCGCTCACCAGCAACGCTGTGTTCAGATACCATGATCGTTTTTTGATCTACTTGTAATTCAAATGGCGGTTCAATCGGACGCATAAGCGAATTTAATCATGTTGGACGAAATTCAAACACGGTTTTCGCTCGCTTTCTTTGCATCAGCATACATCTTTGGCCAGTCGATCACGAAATGCATACTATCATAATGTCCCACAGGCTTATTATAGGACGCGACGACATTGTTATAAAGTGTCTCGCCGAAATTAGTTCGTTCTTTGCTCAGCGGGTGTTCGTAGCTGGACTCTTGCTGGTGCTGAAAGATCGGCAGGATCTCGCCGACGCGAAAGTAAGTATTACTGTACTCGGCAGGCTGGTAAAATCCTTCGATATCTAAGTTGAGTGAAGTGGATAGTCCATGCTTATCAAGCACTTGAAGAAAGAATGGCTTAAGCAACTGATTATACAATCTGTCCAGCTTGTCAAATATCAACCGCGCATGGTCACCGATAGATATTTCCGGCATAATATCTAATGCGTTGACCACATATCGCAAACCGCAGCATACCTCGATGAATATCAAAAGTGCCTGGAAAACATCGATCTGGTTATTAAAATAAGGCCGGGATGAAAACATGGTCTTGCGAAAAACAAGATCCTGCCCGACATTCCGGTCATGAAATATCTCATTACGGAATTGGAGGAACTCATTCACACGCGAGATCACACCCGATCGCCGCATCGCTTCGCCCTCAACCGGAAAAGTATCGAATATAAAACCTAATCGCTTCGCGATAGACTTTCCCGCCCAGTCTTTCGTGAAATCACCTTTGTCCCGTAGACAGATCGTTTTACCAATACAGTTGATGAAAGATTCCAGGGCTAAAAACCATAATGCAATAGATACATGCGAGCGCCTGCCGTTATTGACAAAGGTGGATTGATGTTCCAGATCTTTAATATCTTCAATCGTACTGTAGAATGCATGTACGGCATAGATCGTGTATGACATCTCGATCGCTGTACCCGGACCATCTTTATATAAAGCCAGGTAAGGCACTAAATATTTGTTGTACCGGAAATCTTCCAGGTTCCTATTTATATTCTGCGTCATTTCATTCAATTTTTATCAAAGCTATTGTGGTAGTACGCAATGTATTTGCGCAGTTAAAAATTAATAATATTTATCGATGTGTTGATTTAATTTAAGTGCTGATCGTTAAATTTACGTGTCAGACCTATCATGAGCAAACCTCGTCATCAACACTACATACCAAAATCTTACCTGAAGAATTTTGCGCTTGAGCAAGATGGCAAATTCTTTGTCGAAGCAAAACTTAAGGCCGATGCCTCACCAAAAGAAAAGCTGATCAGCATACAGGATATTTGCGTTAACAAGAACATCTACACACTACCCGACGGTGCCGCAGAAGACAAGTTTGCCATTGAAAAGTATTATGCCAGTGAGATCGATGCGGTGTACGCAGAGATCTATCAGTTACTGACCGATGAGACTGTAACGACCATTAATGAGGAACAACGACGGAAGATCATCCTGACGACCATGAGTTTGTTTTTCAGAACGCCTAAGTTTCTTCATCTGCACAGCCAACGGACAAATAAGATGCTGGAACTTTCTGTTGAACGCTTTATGGATCAGGAAGGTCGTGTAAAAGTGCACCTGAACGGCCATCCGCTCGATTTTCATATCTCCGAACTGGAGACGGTCCGAGCGCAGCTATTGATCGATAACAAACTCAAGTTCTTACAACAACACCTGAAGGATCTTCATGATTTTGTTGACTTCAAAATGAATGCAGGTTTAAGCGTGATTACGGTAACCGGGGATATAGACTTGATCACCTCAGACAATCCGGTAGAAATGCACAGCATTTACAAAAATCAATTTGACCCTTTTGACCCCAGCAATATGATTCAAGTGGCGCTGGATAGCCGGCACTACCTAATCATCTACCCCAATACGGAAGAAGTTATCAAAGAAATGGTCTTTCGCAGCAACCGCGACTTTTATTTTGCACTGACATCCAATTACAATGCGGAGAAAAATTCAGAGGATTGGATTTTGGGAAAACCGGGAACTATTCATAAGCATTTGGAAGATCAGCAAAAGCATTGGGCTGAAACACCTGAAAATCTAGAAAAAATGAAAAAGTTCGAAGCGCTGGCAAAAGACGCACGCGAGATCTCCGGATTGATCGATAAATATGGCATTACCCATCAGGTAACGATCACAAGGATCAAGGAAATGCTCAGTGATCCGCTTCATGAAGGCGACGAAGAACTTCAGGCTGCTTATAAAGATCTTCAGACCAAAGGTTACATTTAGTTCTCCTATTCATCCGCCGACAGATCCTGGCCATTTTTAACCGCCAGAAATTGCCTGATCATATTCAATGGAGAAAACACCTCTTCGTCTTTGAATTGATCGATCATGTAAGCTTCCTGTCCATTCAATTCTTCTTCGGAAAAATACCGACCGATGGCTTCGCTCAGCTCATCCAGATCAACAGCCAGTTTGAGAAAATCGACTCCGTGTTTCGTCAGGTTGGTCAGGAACGGGACAGGCCGGAGTTTATTTGACGTCTTGGTCACAAAAAGCTGCATGAAATGCAGAAGTTTCTCCATGTCTGAATAGAACGGTCTGGTATAATCAATTAATCCTTTTTTATCGATCTCGTTCCAGTAGATCGTTAAGTAATACCTGTCATTGTCAAAGACCTCAAATATCGAATCCGGGGCTGCCGCTGCGACAGCTTTATCAATGACCATTTTTCTTAATTCATTCATTTCGGTACTTGAAAAAGCCCAATCCGCTTCGTCTTTTTCGAGTGCTGCCCACTTTAATAGGGTCATTGCAAATGGTATGGACGGTATAGAAGAGACCACCTGTTTTGCATGCTCGAAAGTATCGGACCGTTTCTTTTCTTTACGGTAGATCTGACCGATAAACATGGCTGCCTGCTCCGCAGCTGTTGTAAAGGATATTCGGGTTGGGTCATTCGGCCCCATAACAATATCCGGTGAAAGACAGATGGCCTCGATCAATACTTTGGCTTTTTCCCATGGCATCGCTTTTTCCGCATACCGGAGCTTTTCGGTCAGGCGGCCTGGTGCCACCTCTTTCATCATTTCCTTCAACAGATCGGCAACCTGGCTGCTGCTCAGTTGATCGAGATTATTGATGAGTTGATCAAAATTGATATCCGATAATTGTCCCTTAAACACGGTATAAGAAAAGTATCGTTCAAAGTATTGCGTCGTGCAGATCCGTTTCTCCTTATACCATTGGTCATAATAGATCTGGCTCGAATCGTGAGAAACCATATAGGATGATTTTAGGAAGGGGAACATATCCATGAGCAGATCAAGTATCAGTTGCCGGTCTTTCGCAGGCAGTTCCGGCATGACGGCACCCAGTTTAGCATGTATCTCTTTGCTTCGGGTTTGTGCATTGATATTCATCCTGACTCTCCTGGAGATATTTTCGACAAAATCATCCGGGTGCTCTTTGATAAAGTTATAATATGGCGGAAAGAACGTTTTAACGGCTTCCAATAATAGCAGATCGACGACATTGACTTCTTTGACGAGCATGGAAAGTGCGAAAGAAAGGGCATTGTTGTACCGGACCGCCAGCCGTGGATTGGTCAGCTTCGGAAGGATGTTGGTCGTAAACTGTAAGGCGAAACGGTCGTGTTCATCCTGGCTCAATTCAACCTGATGCTCTTGAAATGATTGCTGCATAAGTCCGTAACAAAACTGGTTCAAGGCGTACGGCTGGACCATAGGCAATCGCAGAGGGAATTGAATGATCTTTTCCAGGAACATGCTGCCCGCCTTACTGTTCTTTTCACCGTAACGTTCTGCGATGGCGTTGGCGACAAGTTCCTCATCAAAGGATATGATATAAGTGGTGTTAGAAAAATCGGCCGTTAACTTGACCAGGCGGAATACTGCGAAGATCTCTTCTTTGTCCAACCGGTCAAGGTCATCCAGGAAGATGACCAGTTTGGTCTTGGTTTTCAGGAGTTGCTCGCTGATCCGGTTTTTGAAGGTTTCAATTTTGACGTCTGAGATCGCCCGCCCCAATTCGGACAGGTCAACGGTTACTGAAATATTATGTGGGGTGTCTACCTTCAATACTTTCGTAGCTGCACCATATTTCTTGAACCAGCCCCGGACCTTCTCCTTTCTGGTCCCGATCCGGAAACCGACCTGACCGGCAACTTTCTCAAAGAAATTTTTCAGCAGTGTATCTTCATTCTGGTAGCGCCATGGATTGAAGCGTATGCATTCGAGGTTGAATTCTCCTTTTAATTGGCCCTCGATCAGGTTCAGTACAGATGTTTTACCTTCACCCCAGGCACCCATGAGACCGATCACCTGACTTTCGTCACCTGCACGCTTTTTGATCATTTCAGCAATGCGCTGCGCGAAATCGAAGCGCTGAAATTGGTCTTGTTCTGGATCTGTGATCGGGAGGTCAGCGGAGATGGACGGTTCAGTTTGCATTAGAATATGGTATCTGGGTAGTGATCAAATTTTTTATGAAATTATCCATATTCTTCCGTATGGTTCATATATTTTTCCAATATTTATTGGTTACAATATCAAGTATGCTAAACCCTACTATCACTTATGCGATCGACAAACTGATCCCTGTATTTGCGGTCATCACCGCCTGGTTCCTCGGAACGGCAAGCCAGCGTTACGGCTTCAAACGCCAGGACAAGATCAAACTCAAACGCCTGTTCTTCAATCTTATGGAACTGCGTTATTGGATCGAGAAAGAGTTGCAGTTGGATAAGCAGTTGAACGAGGTCCTTGAACTTTTTTTCGCAGAAATGAATAAGCGCCTTCCCATCCCGGATGATCAGGTCCAGGCGATAAAACCAATGATGCTGGGTATCATCCGCAAGCAGTTTTTAATGCAGCCTAAACTGCCCGACCTGGAAAGTTCTATCGATACCATCGTTAAAGAACTGGCAGAAGTGGACCCCATTTTTGCGTTCGAACTGACCGGCAAATTTCGTGTGACCGAAAAGATAGCGGCGATCCAATCCTACCTTGCGCAGGTCGATGCGACCAATGAAGAAGATCAAGTACAGAAAGACCGTATCATTGATCAGGTGCTGCGCCCGCACATGATGGCGGATGTAGTCAAAGAGCTGGATAAGCATATCCTGGATATCGCCAAAAAGATCAACCGGACGACATTGAAAGAAGTGAAAGCGCTCGTTTATTCAACCGAACAGGGCATCGATAAGACAGAAGTGCTCGCATTCCTTAAAGGTTATATCCCGCAGCTGCTCGAACACGCGCCGGCACCGGAAAATATTTAACTGTTCAGGTTTATGGAAATACGTTTTCTATCAATTGGGTGCGGTGACGGCATTCATATCCGCTTCAAGGGCGAGGACGATGCGACCCATCATATCTTTATCGATGGTGGTGTCGAAGCGGGCGATATTTACATCAATGTATTGCGAAAGGAACTTGAACAGGTCATTGATCAGGGGGAACAGATCGATCTTTGGATCATTACGCATATTGACGATGACCATATCGGCGGCTTGTTAAGGTTTATCAGGGATACTGCTTTCAGGTCAAAGTTCGATCTATCCCGTACGGAATTCTGGTTCAACTATAGCCCGTATGATTACGAAACGGGAATGAAGACCACCTCGAAAAAGAGCGTTCGTCAGGGCATGCGATTAAGAGAATTTTTATTGGATGGGACAAAGCTTAACCAGGCCGTTTCCATAGCGACGGGAACTATTGACCTCCATGGCTGCGAACTGACCATTTTGTCTCCCGACAGATCCCAGCTCGATCAACTGTTCGCCCGCTGGCAAAAGGAAGAAACGATCATCAGGTCCAAAGCGCAGCAAAGCAAAAAAGTTACTAAACCTAACGACTATAACATCGGTTTGAATGAATTTGACCTGTCCAACTTTGAGGAGGATCAAAGTGGATTCAATAATAGTAGCATAGCGATGTTACTTCGATGGGGAAATGATCATGTTTTGTTGACAGCGGATTCCCAGCCCTCTAAAATCTGTTCGGCATTGACCGCTCTGGGGTATTCGGCAACAAACAAATTGAAGCTTCAAATGATGCAGTTGGCGCATCACGGCAGCAAATTCAACACCAGCGATGAGCTGTTGCAGTTGATCGATTGTGAAGATTTTTTGGTCAGCGCTGATGGTGTCAACAAGCATAATTTGCCTAATAAGGAATTACTGGCCAGACTAAAAAGGAACTTTCCGGACAAGGAGTTACGCGTTCACCTGACGCATAAAAACAAGACAATTGAGTCATTGCTGAAAAAGGATGAAAGATCAGCGGGGATTAAGCTGGTTTTTCCGGAACCAAATGAGAATTATATTAAGCTAAAACTACATTGAACCTGATCGAACCATATCTTGTTAAAATAAGTACGCCCAATGGCGTAGGAAGCGGCTTTGTAATATTTCCGGATCACGAAGTTGATCAACTGTACATCGTTACCGCGCGACACATCATTTTTGACGATGAGGCGTTGCCGATGACCCGCCCGACCATCGAGGTCCTGTTTACAGGCACTGTTGAACCGTACCGAGTTGCTGAAACAGATGTGATCATTGCAGGGGAAAATAACGACACGGAAGATCTTGTGCTGATCATTTTGCCATTAGCAGTATTTGCAGGTTCGGGAAAACCTGACCCCGGGCTACAATTGATGGTAATTCCGGAAAGCACAGTGATGGTTTGTCAGACCAGCGGGTACCCGAAGCTGACCCAAAACTCATCTACCCGGACATTAAATGCTTGTAAGATCCTAAATGACAAAGACTATCCCGATGAAATCCAACTGGAAGTTGATGATCCGCTCGCGAAACAGCATAATGCCGACGACCTGATCGAGGGCTTCTCTGGCAGCCCGCTCTACATCGTTCACGAGCGAACCAGCTTTATTGCAGGTATATTCCTGGGCTATGAAGCCGCCAGCCTGCGGATTCTGGCAATCAACGCTGAATTTATCAATACGTTACTGGCAAGAGCTGAGCGAGAACCGGTCGTACTTAAACAAGTAGAATTGGATATTTCTATACTGGACGATATCCAGAAGATCAATGTCAATAACACGCGTATTCTTAATCGCATACAAGATCATATCGGGGAAATGCATATCGACCGGCCAACACTGGAAGATGAACTTCAGCGGGTCATCCGGAAACAAAGCTTGACCGTGGTCTACGGCAAGCCGGGGATCGGAAAATCAGCGATCACCAAAAAAGTGTTATCCGGTATGACAGATCATTCGCTGATCGGTCTTCAGGGTGAACAATTGGATAAAACCAGCATCCGTGAAGTGTTCCAAAGCCCTGCTATTGGCGTAACCAATGATCCTGAGCGGTTGTTTGCCAGTCCGGCTCTTACGCCAAATAAGATCATATTTATAGATAGTATTGAGAAAGTCCTTGAAACGGTGAACGCGGAGACGATCATCGACTTTTTCAACCTCATCAAAAGCCGTAATGACCTACGGATCGTCCTGACCTGCCGGAGCTATGCCATCGAACAGTTAAAGATCAGGTTCCTTCAGCAATACAAGAACTTCCACGATTTTGAGATCCCGGTGCTCAGCGATGACGAGATGATCGCGATCACTGGTCGCTATCCGTTCATCAGATCGCTGCTGGCCAATGCCTCGCTGAAAAGAATCCTTCAGATCCCTTTTAATATTGATAAAGCCACCATCGTTCAGAGTGATGCCTTGAACAACTCGGTCAACAACGAACTTGATTTTAAACAGGTGATGTGGGATTATGTGATCGAAGGCAAAGAACACGAACCTGATCCGCTACGCAGGAAGTTACGGGGCGAGATCTTTTCAGCAATCGCCTACGAACGCGCGCAGGCCATGGCTCCCTATATCGAACTGGCTAATTCAGATATGCTGATCATCAGTGCACTGCAAAAAGATCAGCTCATCGAAACTGACCTCATCCTGCAAAACCGATACGCACCTGCCCACGATATCTATGAAGACTGGGCCCTGACCAGGAAGATCGAAGGCGATTTCCAGAATTACCTCATCAAACCGATGGTGATCGATTTCTTTGAGGCGATCGGCTCGGCCCCTGCCATCCGAAGGGCGTTCAGGATCTGGATCTCCGAAAAGATCCAGGTCATAGATTTCAACATCCAGGATCTGATCCTGAATTGTTTGGGTGAAAACACGCTCGCCACTTACTGGAAAGATGAGATCCTGATCGCCATCATGCAGTCACCTTACAGTAAGGACTTTTTAGAGGCAAACCGATCATTTCTTTTTGAAAACGACCTTCATCTTTTTAAGCGGTGTGCATTGCTTTTGAGAGTAGCCTGTCAAACACCTGACCTGGGCTATCTGCGCTTTTTGAACGACGATCAGAAGAATTATGTTTACATGAGCAGCTATCTTAAGCCTATTGGCGAGGGATGGCCGAACATGATCACCTTTATGTTCACCTATATCGCAGAGCTGCGAAGCGCCTATAAACTTGTTTTACAGATCGTTTTTCAGTGGGAGAAATCATTGGGTTTCGATATCCCTCCGCCTGAGGCCAGACTTGCCGCCCTGATCCTGCACAATTATTTTCAGGAGCACGTCAATCGCGAGAAAGCTGACGAGTTGCCATCGATCGATCGTGACGAAATCAAAACTGGGATTCAACTATTGCTACGCCTTGCAAAACTGATCCCCGAAGAGATCAGTGAAATGCTGACACGATCTATTGCAGACGAAAATTCCGGCAGACGTGGCAGAAGTGACTTTTGGCACCAGTTTAAAGTCGCCGTGTTGGATTGGGAACAAGGCTACCCCGTCTGTGAACTTTTTCCCGAACAAGTCATCGCTGTCGCTGAAAAAGAATGGTTTTATTACCCACCCACCGAAGAAGAGTTACGCGAATACTTTCGCGATTCCCCGCTGGGCTATTTTCCCAGGACGATTGACACAGACGAAAAATTCGGGGTTACGGATGACCGGGATTACAAATATTCGCCATCATCCGCCTATCAAACACCGATCTGGCATTTGATAAGACATGCGCCCGTACCGACACTTGCTTTCGTGATCCGTTTATTCAACCACTCCGTTGATGCATTTTTCCGGTCTGACTTTCTACAGGGAGGCGCTTTCTGGCCTGACGACGAACGGAACGAGTTCACCATCGAACTTGTTGACGGAGTGACCAACCAGGTGCAGGGGAGTCAATTACTTTGGGCTATGTACCGTGGATTGTATAACATCACCTCTCCAAAGTTGCTCCAATCCGTACTGATGGCCTTTGAAAAGTGGCTACTGGATGCCGCAAAGATCGTTGCCGAGGACACTGAAAGTAAGTTACCGGTCAAAAGAAAAAATTTCGAATTCGTTTTCAATGAAGTTCTGAAAGAGTCGCAATCTGTTTCGCTGCTGGCCGTGCTGATCAGCGTTGCGACCGCTTATCCCGAACTTTGTAAAAAACTGGTGCAACCATTGTTAAAGATCAGGCTCTTTTATAAATGGGACCTGATACGTTGTAGTCATGAAGGTGGCCATCGGTTTATGACATATGATGACCCAAAACTTATCAAAATAGAGCGCAAGGAATCCGATTCGATGCCACATCACCGCGAGGACATGGAAATGCTCATCCGTAAGCTGACTTTCAGTTCTGAGCGGTCCGCCATTTTTAAAATACTGGATGATTTTTATGCGGAAGATCCAACAGAGGTCAATTGGAAGCTGGCGTTGAACCGTATGGATATCCGCAAAGCTGAAATTGTCGAAAGAACGGAAGAGGGTTACGTGATGATGCCCAAGATTGATGAAGAACTTCAACCGGTAGTAGCGGAAGCTGAGCGGGAACAAGAAGCCATTTTGCCCATCCGCATCGCCACCAACTGGGCGCTTCAGAAATGGGATGAAAAGCCGTTGGAAGATGAAAGTTACCAGGCCTGGCAGGGACATTATGAGTATGTTTTAAAAGCAGACACCGCTAAGAAAGACATCAGGCTGTTCAATCAACCAGGAACGCTTGCAGCAGTAGGCATACGCTTTTACTTTGACGAACTTACAGCAGAAGAAAAGGCATGGTGTACAACACAGGTATTCCGGATCATCGAGGCAGAGATCAAGCGAAGTCATGATCACTTTAGTATAGAAAATGATGGAACGTATGGCTCACTTGACCCTGACCATGTCTTCCAAGTATTGGTCACACTGATCGACAAATGCGATGGCGAGCAGCAAGCTTGGGCTAAAGAACTGCTGATCGCAAGCCTGATCTTCATTCATAACAAGCTTTCGCGCGAAGAGCTGAATAAAAGCGTAAAGTCGCAGCTTTGGCAGGTTGCACCCGATTTTGCTTTGAATTGTGTAGCCGGGTTACTGGAATACGCGAAAGTTTCACAATTACGCGCACGGGCCGATCATTTTCACCCTGGCTTCCGCTTTGAAAACCAGCCTTCCAAGGAAAGATCGAAATGGGCGATGACGCTACTCAAGCTAAAGAAAAAAATCCTACGTATTCCTTTTATAAATGCCTTCGTTACGAACCGGCAGAGAAAAGCCGATGAGCTCATTTTAAAACAATGGCAGGATCAATATAACCATGCGGTCGAAAGCATTATTGACCGCGTCGTTCGAGAACAACTTACTATTGATTATACGAATAACAGCGGTGTGAATTATTCACCCCATTACCTGATCGAGATCCTTGACATCATCCCGTCAGGTGATCATCGCCCGGAACTGGAAGGCTATTATACCTTCGTCATCGAATATTTGTTATCGCAGATCACACGCCGGGATCTCAACCGGATGGAAGAGATCGATTATTCGCTGCAACAGGATTTCGCCGTTTCTTTCGCAGGTTATTTGCTTTTATATCCCGGGAAAGATGTCCTGCCCATGTTCAAAAAGCTGACGGATTGGTTATTGGTCAAAGGTGAAAAGCCGATCATTTATAAGTACAATGATAAACGATTGGAACTGGTGATCAAGGTGATGAAAGAAATGCTGAGGAAAACTTACGACCGGGACACCGCTCCGGATTCTTTCTGGGAGGTTTGGAACTATGTATTCGAAACCTTTGCCGGCCAGGTGAACTTTTTTAATGGCGCTTTATTATTGAACCCGGATTACGGGAGTCAAACGAACTGGCAGGGGCTTAAGGGGAAAAAATCATTTTATAAACGGGTGATCCCACAACTCCAGGATGTTGATGAAACGATCAGACTGATCACTGGCCCTGGGTTTACGGAATTGCTTCCCGAAGCCATTGAATGGTTCGCAGACCTGCTAAAAGATAAAGTATTGAAAGATAGTAATACGATCTACTTGTCAGAGAAGATGACGATCAATGTCTATTATGATACGCCGCTGCGAAACATGGTCAAAAACAACAAGAGACTAAAAGACAGCTTTATTCTGATCCTGGACAAATTGATCGATCAAAGCAGCGCAGCAGCGTTCCTGATCAGGGAAGATTTCATTTCGATCAAATAAATATTAAGAAGTAAATTGCGCTTTATATAAACCAAGAATATGCCTGAAACTTTACAACCAGACCTGGAGCTGGATATACACGTTGCCAAGATCAAAGGGAAGAAACTGACAACAACCCTGTTTAATCAACTTCTTTATGGGCAACCCTATGGTAACAACTACGAATTGCTTTATGAGATCAAAGGGCGGGTATTTAAGAGTGCTCACTACGTGATCTTTTCGACACCGGAAGGACCTCGAAAATTTGACATCAAGTACTTCCTGAGAAAAGAACGTGAAAACACTTTAGCAGAAAGTTTATATTCCTGCGTTAGTGAAAGATCATCGCCAAAGATGGAGCTGGAGAACATTAGATACCGCATTCAAAAATATTACAGGAAGCTTGTTGATAGGGAAAGAGAAGATCCGGGTTTATATATTGACACGATAGAAGAACTTCTCGACGGAAAATCCAACCATCGTCAAATGGATGATATCCAGGAGTACCTGGTGAGAGAATTACAGGGCGATTTTAAGACCGAGGTCGAAGCGGCGTTCGAAGAAGGCCAGCAAAAGAAAAAGAACTTCAATCACATGATCGATGTATTTTACAATGCACCACAGATCTTTCTATAAATGCACGATATGAAGATTTATGCCATATACCTGATAGGCAAGTAAATTTCCCGGATTTTCTTAAATAATGGAGTATCCTTATTTCCACGGCCCAATAGCATCCTTTCATATTTGATCCCTTCGTTATCGACGGTTTTAAATATCAATAAGAGAGTTGCCCTACCTCGAAGCAATTCATGAATTGCATTTTTATCGACCTGATCACGTGAGATAGGAAGTGCCCTGTTCTTATAAAAGCTGGTAAAGTGTTGCTCTATAGCAATCACAATGATCAGCTCGTAAGGGCAATTCTTGTGTTGATTAAGCTTTTCTCTGATTTTTTCCAACAATCTTTTGTTGGCTTCGACAGGTGATTCTCTCACTTGCGCAGACAAATTTATGGTGCTGCGATAAGTTCCGGGATCTGCGCTAAGTTGAAACTTGATATGAGCAGGATGATAGCTCAGCTCAGCTTCGTACTTAACTTCGTAATTGTTGTTAAAGGCTGGCTCTATCTGAAAAGAAAATTGCTCCGTTTCCTTTTTTCCGGGTAATTTGATGGTATTGTCTTTCACAGAACGATAACCATGGAGGAATGCCTTTAATCCATTTCCAAACACATGTCGGTTAGATCTTACCGCTTCTACGGAGCGCTTTTTAAAGGCGATGTAACCCGAGAACGCTTCGTCCAATGTGATCTTTCTTTTAGTTTGGGTGTGATGAATGGTCCAGAGCATGTCTGTTCCAAGTCGAAGAAATTCTTCTTTGAAGCCATCGTAATATTTGGTGACCTCAATGTTATAGGTGCGATCATCAAAATGCAACAACAGATCGATTTCCTTTTTATTTACGCCTTCCTCATAGAAATGCCCGATCTCTGGGTTTAAACCAACAGTCCGGAATAGATAATTTACCTGCAACTCAAAAAGCTTTTCCTGAAAGGCTTTGTAATTGACTTGCCCGTCCTCTGATATTATTTGCAGCACGCTTCGATTCGGTAAGGTGCGGTAGAAACGAAGTAACTCTGCTATTTCATTAATAATATAAACCGAGTTCGGTTGCTTGTCAAATAATAAATGAGCTACCCAGTTATCGTGATTGTCTTGCAGAGAACCGGACAAGTCTTTGGCCGGAAAAAAGGCCGAGATCTCATTTTTTACCTTTTCAAGGTTGCGAAAGTATGGATCATTAAGCTGAGCAGTTTTCCATTTAAATAATGCCAGTGCATCATACCAGTCCTCAAGCAAGTTAGTGTCATTCATCATAATCCCAACAAATCGCCCCGAACCGAACCCAGAATGATCAGCAAATGCTTTAGATAATCCGCAACATACGTTTCCATTTCATTTTTATCCGCGCAGGTCCTGGTACCCTTAAAAATTTCCGTAAAAGCAGTATGTAGTCTTTCGTGCGTAGACTGTTCTGCCCGCAACCGCTGCGAATTGCCACCACCGGGTTTACTTATAGCATCAGACATTTTTGGCCAACTGAAATCTTTCGCTTTTTTTCCATCGGCCGTCATTCTAATATAATTAAGAAATCCCTTAAAAAGGTCTTGAAATGAGCGAACGTCCTTTGCAAGGTCGGAATCATTTTTCACACCACCTTTCCATAATTGGAATGACTTCTTAGCTTCTGCCAGGATTGTAGCAAGTTTGTGGTCAACTTTGTTGATCGTCGCAAATGCTTGGTCGAACTGATTTTCAATGGCATTTATCTCTTCATACTCTTTAATCAGGTCGTAATGATTGCCATCGTTTATCAATATATTCCTTGTTTCAGCTGAAGCCGCTGCAAACGAACCAGTTGCACCTGTAAGCGGCGCATAACTAAAAGGGTTGATATTGATTTGATTTAAAGAGAGTATGGAGGTGTCAATGTTGTTCAGGAGCTTTTCAGCGTTATCGGCCGATAGTTGATTATATGCCTTTTCGTACCAACTCAGGTTCTCGTTGATACTCGTCAGCATTGGGGTAGCACCAATCAAGTTGTCCCTTAATTCTATTATTTTGATCAGCTTATCTTTTGCGTTTTGTAGATCTATGAGATTTGCCATGTACACAAATATAGCTTAACGTTCAAACGGAGTAAAGGCCATAAATAAAAAAGGAGCCACCTCAGCTCCTTTTTTTATTTGATCATTTTTTAATTAATTACTCCCGTAGTACCGGCAGATTTATATACCTAAGAAGAAGGGAGGAGCCTGATGCCGGGATGTATCTTGGACTTTTTTCAGCTCTCAGTAATGAAACTACGGCTTCTTGCACTTCGTCAATGATCGCCCAGTCTTTTTCAATATAGATATCAGTCGTTTTCCTTCCTTCATCGATATGGTTAAGTGCCATAGCGACATCATCCTTACTTTTCCGGCAGACGTTTCGTGCTAGGGTCGCAAATGAATGCCTGGCCCAATAATAGCTTAAGTCAGGAAGCTGCATCTCATTCCGGAACTTTCGAAATCCCTGACTCAATGCAGTAGCCAAAGAATGCGATCCCGTCGATCAGGGAACTTGCTGAAGTCGGATTAGGAACCTGGAAATTGGGGAACGCGGGCTGGGGAAATGTTAATGAAAATCAAGCATTTGGAATTATGGAGACGTATATCGGCGCTGGCGGAAATTTCATAGATACAGCCGATGTTTATGGCATGGGTGTTAGTGAAAAGCTAATCGGCGAGTTTCTAAAGCATACAGCTAATAAAGTTTATGTCGGAACGAAGCTAGGTCGCAGAGACGATGGTCTAAATGGATGGCCTCAAAATTTCACCTATGATAGTATCCGCCGTCATGTGGAAGATTCACTTAATAGATTGGGCCTCGAACAGTTATTCCTGGAACAATTGCATTGTGTGCCAACCGAACAATTACGTCGCGGCGAAGTATTCGAACATCTTAGAAAAATCCAGGAGGAAGGGCTTATTAAACACTTTGGAGTAAGTGTCGAAACTACGGAGGAAGCACTTATCTGTCTTGAACAGCATAATGTGGCCTCTCTACAGTTTGTTTTTAACATTTTCCGTCAACATATCGCCGATGAGTTTTTTAATAAGGCAGCAGAAAATAACGTAGCCCTCATCGCAAGAGCGCCGTTGGCGGGTGGCTTACTACGTGGAAGGCTTTCAGCGTCAACAAATTTTTGTGTGAACGAACACCGTAATTTCAATGCTAACGGTAATGCTTTTAATATTGGAGAGCAATTTTCAGGTATCCCATTTGAAGAGGGTGTGTTGCTTGTTGATGAGATTGAGCAGATACTTCCGCACGGAAGCATGGCGGCACAATCAATCCGTTGGATTTTAGATCATGCCGCCATAACAACAGTTATTCCTGAGGCCACCAAAGCAGAACAAATAAAAGTTGATGTTTCAGCTTCTGCTTTGCCGATATTAAAACCCTCTGTTCGCGATAGCCTTAGGCTTTTATATGACAGTCAGGTCAAGCCATTGATTCGAGGCACATATTAACATTCCAATAATTAGATAAAGAACGTACGTAAATAAAATCTTAACCACTAAGAATGAACTTGGGGGACGCGTTGGAAATAAAATTTTTACTTTTTTTTGTTTTACAAATGTTTTACAAGAAAAAATAAAATGGATGTAATTTATTGATTACCTGTGTGTTATAATCGAGTTGAGATAGTACCGGAAACCATAATTCTATCCATTGAACTACGGAAGCATTTGCTGCAAAGATATACATTCAATTGTTTTATTCATGATGGATTGTACAAAAAATAGATTCTGCCTTTAGCAAACTGGTAAGCATCTCCCCAACTGCCGTTGTTACCCGGTTTTTATCATCCCTGTCCTGTAAAGATCAAGAGCCTGTTTTAAAATATGTTCGATAGTTTGCACGGGCAGATCTTTATCAGCTTCAAAAAGCATGATCTTCATACGTGATCTTTTTTCGATGATCAAAGCGTGGTGATCAAAGCGTTTACCTTCAACAATGCCAATATAGGGTTGATGATACTTTTTGTGCACCCACAGGTAGCAGAACATTTTACCCATGTAGCAAAAAAACGGCATACCGTATTTCCAATCGGCTGATACGTTTTCGTCTTGCTTCAAAATGATGTCTTTAAGCGCCAATAGACAGCTCCGGATGGGTTCGTCCTTTTGTAGGTAAAAATTATCCAGCTGGGTTAAGGTCATTATGCTTTCTTCACCAGTTTTGACGCGATAAAAGCAAACAGGCCTTGTACCAACCCTGAAGCTATACCAATTACAACGCCAATAACAGTGAGGGCAACTTGTGGCGGTAAATGATAGGGGTTACCATTATACATGGCCGCTTCTGGTGCATGACCGGCTGCATAGTTTTTATAGAAAATAGAGTGTGCTGCTATGATCCATACACAATTAACCAGGCTAAGGCAAAAGCCATGGGTAAAATACATTTGCGTGCAGTTTTTGGCGATAATATAAGCGCAGATAATAAAGATAACCGGCCAGATAGCGCCCTCTATATTACTCGGAATAAAAAACGCGGTGGCAATGCCCATGATCAGGCCAAATATGGAGAGCTTGAGTATCAGGTTCCAGTTCATGTAAAGGATTTTAGGTTTGTTGGTATAAATCTATCCAAAACAAACAGAAAAACAAATAAGATTTAGAACTGGGGAATCAGGAATGACATGCCCAGCATTAATGCCGATAGGAATATCATAAACAACACAAATGTCTTAATATGTTTTAAAGTACGGCCTTCTTTCAGTATTACGCCCCGGAATGGTTCGGATATCAAAAGCGTAAGGCATAGCAGCAGCATAAAAGATAATCCCAGGTGAATACCTATAAACGGAACTTTACTATTCTGAAATGAATGAACTAAATTAGGTAACAACAAAAGGTTCCAGATAACCGCAATAGCTATAGCTGCCGGAATTTTCATAGCGAAGCCACCTTTTTCCTGCATCGCGGTAATCACAGTATCCTCATAAAAAGGTAAGCGTTCTTTATTATCTAAAAAGCCTGTTTGCTGTATTTGTTGCAGAATGGAATTTGTATTGGTGAACGACTTGAAAATAACAGTTGAGTAGTATCCCTTTACTTTGTGTGTAATACGAATACCGCTTGAAAAGATACTCATTCCCGAGGCGGTTATAGAAATTACATCCTCTGGCCTGAAATATAGGTTTCCTAATAAGGAAATATTAAGTTCGAGTTCATTTTGGTTAACCCGGAGGGTAGCAAAAGGCCAGGTGGCATTTATCATGCCATATGTAGCGCCGCCGGTGAGTTCAAATTCGGTTGAGGTCATTTTTATGGCCTAAATAGGGTAGGCAGCATAAAACTATCAAAACAAATCAGTAAAAAGCAGAATTTGGAAGATAATTTTTAAGCCCCGTTTACACCCGTGACGGCACTATCCCAAAAGCTTTTTTAAAAGTATAAGAAAAGTGAGATAGATTCTCAAAGCCAACGTCGAGATATACTTCTGATGGTTTCTGGCCCTTTTCCTTGATGAGGAAATAGGCCTCATTCAATCGCTTTTGCTGCAGCCATTGGCCTGGCGATAAGCGGAAGATCTTTTCAAAATCTCGCTTAAAGCTAGCGAGGCTGCGTCCGGTGAGTTTGGCGAATTGAGCGGTAGGTACATTGAACATGAAATTTTGATTCATGTAAGCTTCCAAGTCTATCTTATAAGGTTCACTGAAATCAAAAAGAAAATCGTAAAAATCAGGATTGAAATTCAGCAGCAACTCAACCGCTTCTTTGGTTTTTAACTCGGCCATGTTATCGGTGGCTCTTTCCGGGTGATCAAAGTAGGGCATCAAAGAATCAAAATAACCTTTGATGAATGGATCTGGCTTCAGTATATGAATATGATTACCAGTATAGGTTTGGGCTGGCGTAAGTTTATGCTCGGCACTATATCTGCGTAAAAATGGCTGGTCTAAAAATATATTGATCGATTTAAATTCTCCTTCAGGTCCCGGTACTTTTTCTGACTTCACCAGTTGGTTTCTGCGGATGAGCCCGATGGTGCCCGCGCTGAATACACGAATGCCTTCATTGGTTTTCTGATGTGTTTCGCCAGATATGATGTACCCGAAAGCATGTTCGGGTACAAATGATTCGTTAGCGCGTTGTTTTTTATCAACGCAGGAGTATAGCAGGTTGTTGAACAATATATGGCTTTTGTCTTCCATTGTCAGTTTAAATATACAATTACTTCAGTTGGGCCAGCAGCATTTTATCAAATGTACGGTCGGGTAGTATTTTGCGCATAAACAATGCCGGGCCAGCCATATAACCGCCATGATAACGTGTTTTAGGTTGTTTGGCCGCTATGGCTTTCCTCACCAGGTCGACAATAATTATCGGGTCTGCATTTTTTTCGTTAGCTTTTTTGGCAATAGCAGAAAATTGTTTGGCTAAATTACCATAAGCGGTATCCCCCGAAATTTTAAGCAGGTTATCCATCGCAATGCTGCTCCATTCAGATTTTACACCACCGGGTTCAATCACCACCACATCAATACCAAATTGTTTTACTTCATTACGCAGGCTATCACTCAAGGCCTCGAGCGCGAATTTACTGGCATGATACCAGCCGCCAAGGGCAGCGGCAAATTTTCCTCCAATAGATGATATATTAATGATCTGGCCAGAGCCTTGCTGGCGCATATGCGGTAATACCAATTGCGTTAAATGAGCTGCCCCAAAAACATTTACTTCCATCTGGTAACGCGCATCGGCAATAGGCACGTCCTCAATGGCTCCATATGAACCAAATCCGGCATTATTGATCAGCACATCAATATGGCCTTCGGCTTTTACTATAGTTTCAATACCAGCGATCATCGATGCTTCATCAGTAACATCCATGACCAATATCTTTACGCCCGATTGTTTAAGGTCGGCCATTTTTTCTACGCGGCGGGCCGCCCCATAAACCGTATGACCATCCTGTGCCAGGTGCCTGGCCATTTCTTTACCCATACCGGCAGAAGCGCCGGTTATTAATATGATCTTTTTCATTTTTTCTCTTTTCTGTGAATTACAAAACAAAGATGGGGGTAAAAGCAGGGGAGCAGGTTTGCTGTGAAGCTCAACTTTACTTTGGTGTGTGGCTCAAAAACAAGACTTCCTTATTACAAACAGAACATAGGAAATTATAGAAAAAGACGTTTATATTTAAGTCATACAATTACTACAAATCAAATCATGTGTAAAAGCATTTATCAATCGGCATGGAAAAGCCTTTTGATTGTAATACTAATAGGATTTTTTGCTGGAACAAGTTATGCCCAGGGGAAATTTGGTGGACAGGTATTTGAGAATAATACCAAAATACCGCTTTCGGGAATCAACGTAGAAAACTTAAACTCTCACTTAAAACAAATTTCAGCTGCGGATGGAAGCTTTGCTATCAACGCCAAAATTGGCGACCTGTTGTCTTTTTCATCATCTTATTATCAGCCTGATACTATTTATATTACCAATTTAAGTTATTTGAAGATCTACCTTAATTTAAAAACTAAAACGCTCAAAGAGGTTCAGGTAACATCTGCCGAACTAAAGACAGGATCGTTAAAAATTGCACCGACAAAGGGGCCATTTAACAGTGAAACTGTACTGTACCAAACAGATGTTGCCGGGCGCCCCATCGGGGGCATCAAAATTATGGTACATGACTGGAACAAGGATGAAAATAGAAAAATAAGGGGGCAGCAATTTCTGCTCGATGAGGAAAAAAAGACTCAGATTTCAAAAGTCTTTAGTCCAGAAAATATTGAGAGCTATTTGCCCATAAAAGATCAGGAGCTAAAAAACTTCATTACCCTTTATATTCCCAATATTAAGACCTATAGCAGCCCTGAATTTAACCTGGCGGCTTATTTAAACACCTGTTATCAGGAGTTTCTCAAAATACCTGCTGGGCAACGGCAGTCGGAAGATTTCTTAAAAATTAATAAATAGCGCTCTTTATTCGTGATACAAATTCAATAGTCATCTATAGAAGTTGATCGGCAAACTCGTTTTATTTTATGCGGCGAGAATTTTAAAATAGCAGGAGTAGGATCGGCTAAAAATCGCAATCGGCATGTTCAACGTCATTGCCGGCTTTGAGGAAACAAGTTTTGATGGTATCCGTTATATCAGAAAGATTAAAAGGTTTGGCAATAAAGGCGTCGGAACCATAGTTACCTAAGGACTCCAATACCCGGGGATAGGCCGATACCATAATCACGGGAATATGGCACGTTTCGGGTGTGGTTTTTAACAAGTGACAAAGTTCGCCACCGTTTATCCCGAACAGGATGTAATCCAGGATGACCATGTCGGCATTGAAACTGATAGCTGCCTTGCAAATGTCATCGGTAAAATTGATCACCTGAACTTCGTAGCCTTCCATCTCGAGCGCTTCTTTCATCACGTCAAGTATATCCTCGCTATCATCAAGGATTAAGATTTTTTTAGGCATATTGTTAAATTGGTACTCTATATAACGCTGAGTTAACAACTTTTGTTTTTAGCCCTCAAATTATTGCTGTAATAATTAGGTTACACGCTGGTTTTAAGCTGGGTGATGATGGTATCCACCGTTTTTAATACCTTATCCAGGCTGGCCGGGGTGTTGGTTACCTTGGCTATCATGATGCCTCCTTCAATAAGAGAAATAATAGACAGTGCGGTTTGGGCAACATCAATACCAGATTTAAATTCTCCCGCGGTTATACCACCGTTTATGAGGTTTTCTAATTTTTTCTTCCAGTTGGTGATCACCTGTGCCGCTTTTTCCTTTAATACCGGGTTGGTATCATCGGCATCGACAGCGGTGTTCAATATAGGGCAGCCACCATCCGGGAAACTCAATGTGGCAAACCTATGGTAAACCTGCGCGTAAACCATGAGCTTATCATGGTAGTTTGTTGCTTTACCGATATGGAGGTCGATCTGCGTACGTACTTTTGAGCAGTTATATTCAAACGCGGCTACGGCAACTTCTTCTTTATTTTTAAAATTACCGTATATACTGCCCTTGGTAAGCCCGGTAGCCTCGGTAAGGTCTGACAACGAGGTGCCTGCATATCCTTTTTTATTAAAGATACTCGCGGTTTTTTCTACAATGAACTGTCGTGTGCGTGCGGCTTTTGATAATTCCGTTTCCATAATACAAATGTACCAATTGGTATTTTAATATTATAATTTTGTTTAATGCCTGTAGTATAGCAGTTTGTAAAACCAATAAAAGCATATCAATCGATATGCTTTTATTAGAAATTCATCAGATTGAAGATTACGATTTACGCGCTTGCATGAAATTTAACGCCTCGGTTGGGGATGATAGGTATAGCTGGTAAAGCTGTTCGGTATTTCCTACCCGGATCTCATAATTATCGGTTTCAAGAGCGGCTAAGAACTCATCTGCAACCTGCGATGGCGGGATACCTAAATGACCTCCAATTTCGGTCGAAAATTCAGTATCAACTAAAGGTGGCATCAATTCAAATACTTTAACTGTTGTATCTGTTAATGCAACTCTTAAGGCCTGGGTATAAGAGTGTAATGCAGCTTTACTGGCAGAATAGGTGGCTGTTAACTTACCCGGTACAAAAGCTACTATGGATGATACGTTTACAATAGCAGCATCTGTTTGTTTTTTAAGTAAGGGTAATAATTTTTCGTTAAGCCTGATAATAGACAGGTAGTTGGTTTGCATTTCAATACTGGCTCTTTCAAAGGTATCCGTATTGTTAAGCAGATCACTTAGGCCTGCCGCGGCACCCGCGTTATTGATCAGGATATTAAGCTTTGGAAAATCGTTGATTAAAGTGGTAACAAGCGATTCCACATCGGCAGCGTTGGAAATATCGGCATTGATGGCGGTTACATTTTGTAATTGAGCGGCAGCTTTTTGCAAACGCTCGGGGTTACGGCCGATAATAATAACATGATTGTTTTTGGCTGATAGTTGTTTGGCTATTTCAAAGCCTATACCAGCGCTTCCGCCGGTTATGAGTACAGTGTTCTGTGAGGTTTTCATTTTGTTTTAATGTTGATGATTAATTTCAACACTACAAAAATATACCAATTGGTATATTTTTGCAATATGCAAAATTCATCTTTGTGTCATCATTGTAAAGATGTCTGTTTTTAAGGTAGTGGTAACAAAAAATAAGGCCCGTTATTGGTATTAATAACAGGCCTTTATATAATGTACTTAAGAAGGGGCTAGATAAGGATAAAAACCGACAAACTCCTGGGGCCATGCGCACCTATCACCAATGATTGCTCGATATCGGCGGTTTTTGATGGGCCGGAGATGAACGCGCCATAACCATAATCGGCGTTGCCTATTTGGGCATAGGCTTGCGCCATAGTAGGCACAAAGGCATCTTTACCTATTACCACCGCCAGGTGCTGGCTAATGAATGGCAGTATCCGTATATTCATCTGGTTTTCTGTAAGCCATAAGGCACCATTTTCGGCAACGCCAAGGTTGGATGCCAATATGGTCAGCTCGGCATCGGCAAAGCTGTGTGACGATTCCTGCATTACATTGCTTGCATAAGTATATTCATCCAGACCCTGAATACCTGATATGATCTTTACGCCGGGTTTAAATTCTTTGCGCAGTATGTCTTTTATCGCTTCCAAATCGTTTACCTCATAAACAAAACAACCTCCGGCACTGGCTACACCGGTGTATTGCTGCACCAGATTATCAGAGGTAGCGGTTAGGGCGCTTAATATTTCCAGATCGGGCAGTGCGGTAGATGTAAATTGATTTTTTTTAACCGCGGCTAATATTTTTTCCCTGCTCATTGTTTTCCTTCCTTTCTTTTGCTGTACCATTCGCCAAATGATTCTTCCGGTGCTTTGGGCATTTCGCGGTGTTTATACCAGGGGTTTAAGCCGTTATTAACTGCGAATGGAGCATATTTAAATACCAGGCGGCCCATTTTGCCACCAGATCTGTATAAACCAGGAGAGGATAGGGTAAAGGCCATGGCTTTCATGGCTATGGTTTTTGAAGCAGGACTATAACCTTCTTTCACAATAACCTGCCGCCATTTATAAAGCTGGTCATGAATATCAATTTTAACTGGGCACACGTTACTGCACGAGCCGCAAAGCGTCGAGGCAAAAGGCAGGTCGGCATATTTTTTCATGTCGAGGTTGGGCGCCAGTATAGAGCCTATTGGCCCGGCAACGGCGGTATGATAGCTATGCCCGCCACTCTTGCGGTATACCGGGCAGGTGTTCATACAGGCACCGCAGCGGATGCATTTTAAAGAATTGCGAAAATCCTCACGCCCTAATTGTATGCTGCGGCCATTATCCACTATGATAATGTGTATAGCTGTACCCTCTTGTGGCTTTTTATAATGGCTGGAATAAGTGGTAATTGGCTGACCGGTAGCGCTGCGCGTAAGCAATCTTAAAAAAACACCTAAATGCTTCCTTTCGGGGATGATCTTTTCTATCCCCATCGAGGCGATGTGGATCTCGGCCAAATGGGCACCCATATCGGCATTACCCTCATTGGTACATATCACAAATTCCCCGGTTTCTGCAATAGCGAAGTTGACGCCGGTAAGTGCTGCGCGACGTGTCAAAAACACCTCGCGTAAATGCTGGCGGGCGGTTTCGGTAAGTATCTTAGGATCCGATTCACCTTTGGCCGAGCCTAAATGCTCATGAAAAATATCGCCTATCTCTTCCTTTTTTTTGTGGATACAAGGCAGCACGATATGGCTTGGAGGCTCATTGGCCAATTGTACAATGCGTTCGCCCAGGTCGGAGTCGATCACATCGATGCCCTGTTCCTTGAGGTATTCGTTCAGGTGGCACTCTTCGGTAAGCATGGATTTGCTTTTAACCATGCGGTTGATACCACGCTCCTGTAATAGCTGGTGTACGATTTGATTATGCTCCTTAGCATCGGCTGCCCAATGTACTATGACACCGTTGTTAATGGCATTGGCCTCAAATTGTTCCAGGTATGTACTTAGGTTTGATAATACGTTATTTTTGATCTGCGACGCAGTTTCTCTTAACAGTTCCCACTCTGGCAGTTTATGCGCCTGGACATCGCGTTTTTGGCGTATCCACCATAAGGTTTCGTCGTGCCAGTCAACCCGGGGTTCATCCTGGTTAAATACAGCAGCCAGTTGGGGGTGGCTTTTTCCGGTTGCGTTACTCATGACTGTGATTTAAAATTTCGGCCACATGAATTACTTTAACATCGCTTTTTTGCCGGCGTAAAATGCCTTCCATATGCATAAGGCACGAAAGATCGGCCGAGGTAATGTACTGGGCGCCATGCTCGATGTGATCCTCTACGCGGTCTTTACCCATTTTGGAGGATACGGCTTCTTCTACAACACAAAACGTTCCGCCAAAGCCGCAGCAATCATCCTGGCGGCTTAGGGGCACCAGTTCTAACCCCTGTACCATATCCAGCAGTTGCGCAGGTTTACTGAAAGCGGGAGCAACCAGCTCGCTCATTTGCGATATCCGCAGACCGCGCAACCCGTGGCAGCTTTGGTGCAAACCTACTTTATACGGAAAATGGGATTTTAATTCCTTTACCTGCAATACATCTATCAAAAACTCAGTAAGCTCATAAACCCGTTTACGGATGTCAACAGCTTGTTCTTCTTTTTCGGGCGAATGTAAATGTTCCTTGATATGCAAGGTACAACTACCCGATGGGCATACGATATAATCATAACCCGAAAAATTATCAACAAACAAGCTATTACATCCTGCGGTTAGGTGCTCGTAGCCAGAATTGGCCATAGGCTGCCCGCAGCAGGTTTGATTTTTAGGATAGTGAACCTCAACGCCAAGTTTCTCCAGCAGTTCCAATGTAGCAATAGCCGCTTTGGGGTAAAACTGATCAACATAGCAGGGTACAAATAAAGCTACCTTCATTTTATAGTGTTTACTTTAATTGGTTAAAGCAATATTAGCAGTTATTCACTGTACAACTATCCTGATGCGTCTATCAGGATCAGCGCAATTGGCCTGGTAATTTATTGGTGTATAAATGTAGTTGGTACGGTTACCTGCTAAACAACGAAATTACGGTTATACGAGGCAACTGTTATCAGCTTTTTTTGCAAATGATTGATGGTAATTAGCTTGAATGTTCATTGGTTCATTAGTTCATTTGTTAGAATGCGGGCAATGGAGCCGAAGTTTAAATGGTTTCGAAACCAATAAACTAATTAATCGGTAATGTAAGGAAGCTTGATGTTTTTATAGCTTGGTTTTTGCAGCTGAACTTTCAGTTTTTTAAAGCTTTCTGTAGGGCCTTGGGTAATAAACATGTTGAGTAACCAGGCTGGTACACTGCCACCGGCATCCAGGTGCAGGGTATATTCAATTTTTACATGGCTGCTGTCAATCGGCGTAATGATCCATTTACCTACTGAATGTTCAATGCGCACAATACCATCTTTACGTGGTACCATATCTGCAAGGCAGGGGGCATCAACGGTAACGACCTTGGTTGTTGGGTCCTGGGTTACTTTGATGTGGGCTATGAAGTCGCGGTTATGCAGCGGCCAGGGGATGGATACTTCGGAATAATAATATAGTTCTGAAGGTGATACCTGTTTGATCATGTTAACAGATTTGGTATGATATACCCAATCTATACTGCCTTTTATATCCAGTAATACAGCTACCAATTGAGCTGCCGAAGCATTAAACTCGCATTCTACCTTAATGGCTTTTACTTTTGAATCAGGCACATGCCTGGTATATACTTTAACCCCGTCTTTATTGGTACTTAAAGCCCAGGGCTCTTCGGCATGGGTTATATTGATCAACGAAAATACGAACAGGACTAATAAAGCGACTTTTTTGTACATGATACAGAACCGGTATAATGTAACAAAAGTATATACAAAACAAGCCGGTTGGTGAACCGGCTTGTCAGCAAAAGGTCATTTGATGTTAAGTAAATGTAAATATGAAATACCTATGGCAATTGAAGTAATGATTATTTCACCTCAAAAATATAGCTTCCGGCAACAGCTTTATAAGTCCCTGAACCAGTGATCAGTTTACCACCCAAGTAAGTTTTACCTGCGGGTAGACTAATGGTAGCAGTTGAATTTGCGGGTACGGTAACTTTGTAGGTTATACCTTGACCAGTACGTTGCCACGCAGATATGAGTTTGCCATACGGCCCATCATGCGTAGCGGTAAATTCATTTAGACCGGCCACAAAGTGTGGCTGCAGCAGGATGTTTTTAAAACCAGGATGATCCGGATCGGGATGGATGCCCGCTATCCCTTTATACAGCCAGGCGCCTATCTCTCCAAACATAATATGGTTGAGTGATATGTCTGATTTGGCATCGATCTTCCAGTTTTCATACAGCGTTGTTGCCCCGTTCACCATCCACCATCCCCAGGAGGGGAAAGTTTCCTGCGATGCTATTTTGTAAGCCACATCCGGATAGCCATTGTCACTCAAGGCGCTTAAAATGGCCTTGGCTCCAAGGATGCCCACGTCAAGATGATAATTATCAGCGGCTACACGTTGCGCCAGATTGGCGGCTACTTTACTTTTCAGGTTTTGCGGAACCACATCCCAGTAAAGCGGTACGCTCAGTTCGGTCTGCAAGCCCTTGCCATATATACCGGTTTCGGTATTCAGGTATTTGGCATTGATGGCATTTTTGATCTTGGTGGCCAGTGCCGAATATTTTACAAAATCGGCCTGTTTACCCAATATTTTGGCGGCTTTGGCCAGGATGCTGGCATCGGTATAATAATATACCGAAGAGGTGAGTTCAACCGGCGATACGGATTTTACCGGCACCCAATCGCCCAGGCCCCAGGTGGTTAAGCCTGTTGGGTAAAGCTCGTCAATGTGGTTTACATACTTTTCGATGCTGGTATAGCTATCCGCCAGGAGTTTGCTATCGCCATAAAACAAATAAATGTTCCAGGGGATAATGGCGATGGTGCTTGTCCAGTCGGGCCCATTACCCCATTCGTAACCCCAGCCGCCGGTTGGAATAATAGATGGGAGCACACCATTGGGTTGTTGCTCGTCGCGATGATCGGCCAGCCATTTTTCGTAAATGGTGATGGCATCAAAATTATATAAACCCGTTTCGCTGGCAATATGGGCGTCACCTGTCCAACCGTTCTTTTCGCGCTGCGGGCAATCGGTAGGGTAGCCAAACAGGTTGCTGAGATAGGAGTTATTGGTAGCGCTCCAGATTTGGTTGATGGTTTTGTTTGATGATGTAACCGTACCGATAGGCGCTACATCGCTATGCATAAAATAAGCTTTCAGGCTCTCTTTGTTTAATTCCACAGGTTTGCTGCTGCTTACCTCTATGTACTGAAAACCTTTATAATTAAATTTAGGCATAAAAGTTTCTTCGCCTTTACCACTCAAAATAAAAATGTCTGTCTGGAAAGGGTCTTTATCATCTGTAGGGCGATAATGCAGGTCGATGTTTGACTGATCAACATGGCCATTTTTGTTCAGCCGCTCGGCGTGTTTCAGGCGGATTACCGTACCCGAATCACCTTTTACAGTGATCTTACTTACGCCCGATATATTTCTGCCGATATCAAATACCCACAGGTTATTGTCAATTTTGGTGATGCTTTTAGCAGCTATCTCTTCCACATTGCGGATGGGCTGCAGGCTCTGTGCCACAATGTTTTGTGAAGGAGCCGAACGGTTGATGACCTGTTTCCAGACGGTATCTATAAAATTGGGGGTATTCCAGCCGGGTTGTTCTTTGCGGGCATCGTAATGTTCGGCAGTGTAAATGCTGTTAAAAACTACCGGACTTAAGGATGTTTTCCATTGCGTATTGGAACTTACTGTTTCTACAGAACCATCGGTATATGTGATTCGCAGATCCATACAAAATGCTGGCCTGCCGCGCCATGGCGCCTGGTGAAAATACCATACCGCTGTGCTCTGGTGATTATACCAGCCATTGCCCAGCAATACGCCAATGGCGTTTTTGCCATTTTGTAGTTGCGTGGTTACGTCGTAAGCCACATACAGCGTCCGCCTGTCAAACCGGGTATACATAGGGTCGAGGCGATGGTTGCCGATCTTTTGGCCATTGATATACAGTTCATAAAGCCCCGCTACAGCGATATAGGCCCGTGCCGAGCGGATCTGTTTAGCTACTTTAAATGTATGCCGAAAGTATGGGGCTGGGTTTACCGCTATGCCTTTATTATCGCTTATCCATGATCCCTGCCAGTTGCGCATATCCATCAGGCCGGTTTCAAAACTGGCTATGGTTGATGATGCGAGCTTTTTACCAGCCTGATCCCACAGCAGCACCCGCCAGTAATATTTGGTAAATGGCTGTAAAGCTTTGCCCTGGTAATTAATCAGATTTACAGCGGATACAACTTTGGCGGTTTGCCAGCTATCGCCTTTACCATTGCCAACGCCAATAGAATCGGTACCAACAATAAGTTGATAAGCTGTTTGAGCAGCGCCTTGCCTTTCATCGGCAAGCAACCAACTTAAACGCGGGTGCCGGGAGTCGATACCAATAGGATTAACCAAGTGCTCGCATTGTAAGCCTGCTGCTTTGCCGGGTGTAGCGGCAAAACTTGTGTTGATGATAAAAAAATGAAATAATAAAGCGATGTAAAGCGCGGGCCTACATAAAAGTTGTTTCATACGATGCAATAAAGCTGTTTATAAAGGTAAGCAAGATAATTTAAGGGCTTATAGCAATGTTAAGCCGATATTTTCGCTTGCGCAACCCCAACTGTCTTGAAGGGGAGGGGGGTAGTCGCGAATACCCCCCCCCGACTGAATTGAAAGCGCGTCATTGCGAGGTACGAAGCAATCTCTACATAAGCAGAGCCACTCTGTACAGTATAAAGATTGCTTCGTACAGCAATGACGCCCGGAGAAAAATCTTCCACCGTAGGATGAATTTAGCTACAGCAACTCCCTGATCACCGGCCAAACATTATCCAGCATAACACGGTAGCCTTCGGCAGATGGATGTAGCATATCAGGTAAGTTTAAATGCGGTTTACCGGCCACGCCAGCCAGGTAAAAGGGTACAAAGGTCATGTGATTGGCATCGGCTAATTGACGAAATATGGCTTTGAATTCGGCCGCTAATGTTCCGGAGATAAACGCGGGAATTTCCATTCCCATCAAAGCCAGCTTTACATGAGGGAATTTAAGTTTAACTTTATCAATAACAGCCTGCAGGTTTTTATGTGTTACCTGCGGAGATATGCCCCGGATAATATCGTTGGTGCCCAGTTCAAGCACAAATACTTGTATAGGCCTGTTTGTCCAGTAATCCAAACGAAAAAGGCCCCCGGCAGAGGTATCACCACTTAATCCGCCATTAATTACGTGATAAGGCAATTTAGCTGCGTCTATTTTTTGCTGTACCAGTGCCGGGAGCGATTCTGTTTTAACATTTTTTAGGCCATAACCTGCCGTAAGGCTATCGCCGAAAAAAAGAATATTATGCATAGTAATGCAACGACTGTTTTAGAATTTGCTATTGTCTCTGAAGTTGTCTCTGAAATTTTGAGTACGCACGGCTATCTGCTCTAAAGTGAGCTCGCCATATTTTTTTGCACGATCCATCCATTCAGGCCCGTTCTCGGTAAGGTCGTCAATAATCGACTTGCCATTCGACCCCTTTTTGGTCACATAATTTATGCCGTAAGCAACTGCTGCACCAACGACAAGAAGTTTTAGTAAGCCCATAATTTTATTTTTTATTGTTTGTATGACAATGATGATGCCAGTTTGTTACACACAGGTGTAAAGAGTCGGGATATAAGAATCAGGAGTCAAAAGAATAGTTAAATATCCAGGCAGCCAATAGCAAATTTGTAAAAATCATGGTTTACACATTTTACTGGTATTTTTTCATAAATTTTTGATTGTTAATTAATTAAATGAATGTAAACCATGAAAAGTGTAAACCATGTAAACCCACTTTATGCCTGCAAAGAGCAGACGATTATTCCCTGCTTTTTCTTGATTCTAATATCCGACTCTAAATTTTAATTACTTTTACGGCTAAAGTATACCAGTATATGTTTTTTATCCTGTCGAAAATATTGGCGGTCTTGCTTTTTCCCTTGCTGTATGTATTTGTGTTACTGCTGATGGCGGCTTTGGCAAAAAATGCAAAGCGTAAACGTAAATACCTGCTATGGGGTATCGGGCTGCTTTATTTCTTTTCCAATTCATTCCTGATCAACCGACTGGCAAAGGCATGGGATATAGCACCCGCACAACTCGAAAAAAACAAAACATACAGCGCAGCTATTGTATTGGGAGGTTTCGCATCGGATGATAAGGATGGTCGCGGTATTTTTGGCCCCTCGGCCGACAGGTTTATACAGGGGGTTTTGCTGCAAAAAACGGGGATGGTAAAATACATTTTAGTTTCGGGAGGCAATGGTAATTTAAACCCCACGGCCTTCCGGGAAGGGGCTTGGGCCAAATACCAGTTGAAGGCCGCGCAGGTGCCTGATAGCTGCATTCTGATCGAAGATCAGTCGCGCAATACTCTGGAGAACGCGTCTTTAACAAAATCCTTGCTTCAAAAACACGGGCAACGCGGGCCTTACTTATTGGTAACCTCGGCTTTTCATATGCGGCGGTCGGCTCGGATATTCAAAAAAATGGGTGTTGATGTAATATCATATCCCTGTAATTATATAGCGGGAACCGGTGACTTTAGCATAACGGAATTTGTGCCCAGTGCCGATGCGCTAAACAAATGGAATATTTATATAAAAGAAATGATCGGCCTTGCCGTTAACCTCATCACCGGACGTGGTTAATAGTTTAGAGGTTAAGATTTATGCAAAATTAATATTATGGGGATATTGTTGGTTGAGGATGAACCTAATGTGGTATCAGTTATCAAACGCGGGCTTGCCGAATTTGGCTACGAGGTAAGCGTAGCGGCTAATGGCGCGACCGGTTTGCAAATGGCGCTCGATCATGATTTTGACCTGGTAATATTAGATGTAATGCTGCCTGTAATGGATGGCATACAGGTTTGTAAGCTCATCAGGCAGCATAAGCAAACTATGCCTGTTATCATGTTAACAGCCCTTGACTCAACCGAAAATATCGTAAACGGCTTGGATAGCGGTGCCGACGATTACCTGGTAAAACCCTTTAAAATTGCCGAACTGGCGGCGCGCCTGCGTACCCTGTTACGCCGTAAAAGCGGCGAACAACAATCGGCCAGTAATATATTTAAGATCGGCGATCTGGAGTTGAACACCGAATCAAAAATAGCATACCGTAACGGCGACACCTTAAAACTTACTGCTACAGAGTATAGATTGTTGGAGTATTTTGTCAGGAATCAGAAAAAAGTGCTGTCACGCATCCAGATACTGGAAAGCGTATGGGATATTGATTTTAATATGGGTACCAACGTGGTTGACGTATATGTAAACTATCTACGCAAAAAGCTGGAAAAAGGTGGAGGTACCAAATTGATACATACGGTTTTTGGCATGGGATATATCATGAAGGAGGGAGAGCCCGATGAAAATACAAAGTAAAATAACCCTGCTGTTCCTGCTGCTCTCCGGTGTAATATTGTTATTGCTCAACATAACTGTTTTTTACCTGGTATACCGGTTTGGTTTCGACGATTTTTTTAAACGGCTGGAGGCTCGGGTTAATATATCGGCCGAGGTTAACATTTTTCCAAGTGAAAGAAGCAGGGCTTACCAGGAAGTCCGAAATAAATACCTGGAGCGACTGGAAGCTGAACGAATGTATTTTTTTAATACCGATACACTAAACAAAGTACACATTGCTGGTGGCATCGATGAAAACAGCAAACTGATCAAACAAATACTCAGCGATAGCGCGGCCCGCTACAAAGTAGATAATACCTTTTATGCCGGTAAGCTATTTACAAAGGGCAACAGCAAATACATTGTTGTTGTTTCGGCTTCAGATCCCGCCGGTTTCCAGGAGTTGAAGGATCTGCAAAAAATATTGATCTACGGCTTTTTAGTAGCTATGATACTGGTGTATTTTGTAGGTAAAATATTCTCTTTTTATACTTTTCAACCTATACGGCGTATCATTAACAACGTTAAAAATATAACGGCCAATAACCTGCATTTCAGGCTGGATGAACTGAGCGGTAAAGATGAGGTAGCCGAACTATCCTACACCTTTAATGACATGCTTAACCGCCTGGAAACAGCTTTTGAAACACAGAATAACTTTGTAAGCAATGCCTCGCACGAGCTGCGCACGCCCCTAACCATCATCAGTTCTGAAGCTGAGCTTGCCCTAAGCAAAAGCGATGCAAGCCCGGATCAGCGTGAGATATTTGACACCATTTATTCGGAGGCCGAGAAGCTGCGCCAGATACTGAATAGTTTATTGGCTCTTGCCCAATCAGGCTTCGACGGTAAAAAACAACGCTGGGAAAGTATCCGTATAGATGAACTCGTGATGGTAGCGTCAGAGTCGATCAAAAAGATCCATACCGAAAGCAAGATACAGATTGATCTGGAAGATATGCCCACCGATGAGCGCCTGCTTTATGTGAGCGGTAACAGCAATTTATTACAGCTGGCCATTACCAACATCATCAGCAACGCCTGTAAATATTCTGATAACCGGCTGGTAACAATAAGGCTGCTGGCCGAAAACAATAAAGTGATCGTCTCCATTACCGATCAGGGCATAGGCATTCCCGAAAGTGAGCTTCAGCATATTTTTGAACCATTTTTCAGAGCCTCCAATACCCATAATTACGAAGGGCATGGTGTTGGCTTGCCATTAACGCTTAACATTATACGCCTGCACAGGGGCAGCATAGGTATCCGCTCGGACGTGGGCAAGGGCACCGAGATCAAAGTTTTTTTGCCGGTGGATGCATCAGCGTAAAACTCTAATCAAATTCTAATAACTTTCTTAGATCATCTTAATTATTGAGGGCTACACTTGTATCAAACAAAATAGTTCAAGTTAAACCATTAAATAATTACGACTATGAAAACGCTGTTCATCCCCACCGATTTTACCTACCAATCGCTTCAAAGCATCCCTAATATAGCCCAGCAATATTATCCGCAAAAAGTGGATATCAGGCTGGTACATATGCTGAAAATTACCGACAATATGGGCGAGCTGCTGATGCTGTCGCGCCGATCAGCCGAGTACAAGCACATTCCTGATAATTTCTATATCCGCTGCCGTGAAATGGAAAAAGATTTCAGCCACCTGATCAACCGTATCCACATCGATATTTTTTACGGCAGTACGGTAGCTGTTTTTAATAACTACCTGGATGCCCATGAAGTGGATGCTATAGTTCCGCCGCACGATAATTACCAATTGCTTTTTAAAAACAGTATAGACCCACAAGTGCTGATTGCAAAATGCGGAACACGGGTATTAGCTAACACAGAAACAGATGGCGTAATAACAAACCTTATTGCCCAGGAACAAGAATTGATTGAACAACAGTAATTAACCCCTTAATTATTAAAATACTATGCTACTAAAAGAAAACATCCCGGCTACGTACGTATTCGGAAAAATAAAAAAAGAACTCATCATGGTGGCCATCTATGCATCGGCTATTTACCTGGTGCATCAGTACTATAACCTGAAAGAGGTGTCCATCCCTTTAACGGTGCCTACTATTTTAGGTACTATCATATCCCTGTTATTGGCTTTTCGGTCAAATCAGGCGTACGACCGCTGGTGGGAAGCCCGTATTTTGTGGGGAGGCATCGTGAATGATTGCCGAACCCTTACCCGCCAGGTACTAACCTTTGTTGACAGCAGTATCGACGGCGAGGAGAAATGGGCCCTCAAGGAACGGATCGTAAAAAGGCAGATGGCCTGGTGCTACAGTTTGAGCCGCCATTTGCGCAAACAGGATGCTAAACAAAACCTGGAAGCATTTTTAAGCGCTGATGACGTCAGGAACATTCGCAACGTAGATCATGTGCCGTTGGCCTTGAATGAGTTACAAGGGCACGATCTGCGCACCTTGTACAAACTAGGCTGGATCAATGAATACCAGCAGGTAACTATGGATGGCACCTTAACCAGTTTTATGAACTCTATGGGTGGCTGCGAGCGGATTAAGAACACCGTATTCCCGGCTACTTATAGTGTGTATATACACTGGTTGGTACTTTTTTTTGTACTGCTGCTGCCTTTTAGCCTGATGGAGTTTTTTGGTATATTACAGGTGCCCCTGGTAATCGCTATTTCGTCGGCATTTTTCCTGATCGAGAAAATGGCCATCCATCTGCAGGATCCATTTGAGAACATGCCGACGGATACGCCAACTACCGCCATTAGCCGTAAAATTGAGCAGGACCTGAAGCAAATGCTAAAGGACGAAATGCCGCAGGTAACCGATATGGTGACCAACACCCAGCAACAAGCGGTGTTCTATATTTTATAATAACCGGTTAAATGAGTTTTAAATATTTGATAAATAGATGATTGTATGTTAAACGGTAGGTTTTTGGCTCTCCTGTTGCCTTAACCAAACAGCCCGGTCTTCCTGAAAAAGGAGCCGGGCTGTCGTTTGATATAAATATACGAGAAGTTAGGGGTATGGTCAATATTTAAACCTGTTTCCTTTTGCTCGTAAGGTATTTCCGTACGGGGATATCATAAATTACCATCACCAAATAAGCTATTCCAACCAGCAATATGACCGATATCGGGATAATAAGCCCCAGTTGCCCCGGACCTGGTTTGTGGGCGGCGTAATAGTTTCCAAACATCCACATCACCGCATAATGGGTCATGTACAAGGGGTATGATACATTTCCGGCGAATACACACAATTTTTTTACGCCTTGCGTTAGCACGGCTCCCGCGCCCAGTGCAATTAAAAGAGGGAAATAAAAAATTACCACCAGCGGTTCGGTAAGCCAGTTCCATTTGGTAGAGAAAGGCATCAGGAAGGCGAGGGCCAGCAACACCGCCAAGCCCAAAAAGCCCAGCTTGTTTTTAATGATCCAATTGAAGCGGTATACCAGCAAACCGGCTAAAAACGAATAGCTGATGCGTGCACCACCGTCCCAAAAATTGCCCTTACCCCAGCCGCCCATCAGGTTGCCGGAGTGCTGCGCTACAAAACAAATACTCAGTGCCGCCAATATAGCAAGCACAAACAATACACGCTTATGAGCCCGGCAAAGCACAAAGGCATAAACAATATTGGCTATATACTCCCAAAACAGCGACCATGCAGGGGCGTTAAAACCGAATTGATTAAAATAACGGTCAGACATCTCTGGGAAAGGGATAAGTAGTATAGACAGTAAAAATAGCAATATCAGCCTGCCTGCGCTGTATAGCTCCGGATGACCACCAAACGGATCAAACAAAAAGGCTAACAAACCTAGTACCGAACCAAAAATAACAAGGGGGTGCAGCCTGATGATCCTCGATTTAAAAAACTCCATGATCCCCATTTTACCAATACGATCATCGTAAGCATAGCCAATTACAAAGCCAGACAGGCAAAAGAAAAAATCGACCGCCAGGAAACCATGGCCTATAAAGTTTTGGCTGTAATCGGAGTAGGCTATTTCCATAAAATGGAAGATCACCACGGCCACAGCCGCTACGCCGCGCAGGCCGTCAAGAATTTCAAAATGCTGTTTGGTTTTAAGGATCCCGGGATTGAGTTTGTGTTCGGTCATTGATGTTTGTTTTATGAGGATGCAGGTACGCCGGGGTAATGCGTAAGGCCAAGAATACCGAATAATAACGATTTAGCCAATTTTTTTAAAATATTCATAGTTGAACTTATACAATTGATTTTTCGGAATTGCCAGTAGCTGGCATCAAATTATCCATGCTCTGCACAATCTCCCAATATTTAATTACTTTGGCTTTTTCGGAATTTTTAACGCATTGCATTTTTAAGATGACCTATTGCCTGGGAATTAAAGTTAAAGAGGGTTTGCTGGCTATTGCTGATACCCGCATTACTTCGGGAACCGATACTACCATAAAAAAGAAGATCACGATAGCGCAAAAAGATCATTTTTCGCTTTTTATCATGACCAGCGGTTTGCGCTCCATACGTGATAAAGCCATCACTTATTTTACCGAGCAGTTGGAAAGCCGGGAGTTTAATAAACTGTATAAGGCAGTAAATGCCTTTGGCGAACAGGTAAAACAGGCTGCCGAGGAAGACAAAGCTGCACTGGAACAGGCTGGTTTCCGGTTCGATCTTAATACTATCATTGGCGGGCAGCTTAAAGATGATGATGAACACAAATTGTTTTTGCTTTATCCCGAAGGTAACTGGGTTGAGCTGGACGAAGGATCGCCCTATGTGGTTATCGGGAATGCTGCTCATGGCAAGGCTATTTTAAACCGTACACTTACCGAAAACTCTAGCTTGAGATTGGCCCTTAAAACAGGTTTCCTGTCGTTTGATTCTACCCGGGTGAGCGCCAACGATGTTGATTTTCCGATTGATGTGGTATTGTATAAAAAAGACAGCTTTGAGCTGGTGGAGCAGCGTTATGAGAAAAAGGATCTGGAGTTTATATCCGCACAATGGGCCGAAGAGCTGAAGAACGCGCTTAATCATGTTTCCGAAACCTGGATGGATATAGCGTTTGATAAACTAAACGAAATTGACCCTAAGAATAGATAAAAGATCGTTGAATCAAAGAACAAAGATCTTTTATCTATGCATTCGTTCATCAAACTAATTGGTACCTGATATAGAACTTACTATCCGGATATGAATAAAACATGCCCCTTATCTCTGATTTTAGACCAGATACAGTGTGAATTTTAAGGAAATAATGAGGGGAAAATTTGACGTCGCGGGCAGATTCGAACTGCCGTAGAAGGTTTTGCAGACCTTAACCTATCCTCTCGGTCACGCGACTTTAAAAAAAAACTATAAATCACTTATGGAAGATTAGAAGGGTAAGATCTTTGTTTATCTTTCTCCTATACGGAGCAGGAATTAGCACCTTTTACATTATGCGGATGTACAGGTTGCTAAGACGTCTTTGGGCCTTTCCCTCAGTCTTTCTTGATAAGCGTAATAAAGAACTATTTGTCGTTGTTGACAGTGCAAATATAAAAACTATTTATATAATTCCTATAGAATTAGTAGAATATTTGTGAACTAATTGTGCTTTATATTTATCTGGCTTAATTTCAGCTGATTAAAATTAGTTGGCAGGGGCTATTCGATATACACCATCGGTTCTTACAGATATGATGCTGCCGTCTTGAAACTGATAATCACTCCTTACGGCAAGCGTACTATTACTATCAGCCTGAATAAGTTTTATTTCTTTAGTCTTAAGGTTTAAAGTGTAATAACCGTCTATCTGTACCTGGGTATTGTAGTCGAAACACCTATAAAAAGTTAAAATATCACTTTTTATATTAGCTATCACCGGAAAATAAGTTTGATTTCCGTGCACGTAGGCAGATTGGTATACGAGGGAACCATCTTTATAAATGCTGAAAGCGGTTAACAGATCATTAGCGGAAGTGCCTTTTGCTGAACTCACAAAGGCATAGCCCGATGCGTTATCAATATCAATTATACCTGAGTTTTGATCGAGATTTAAAGGCGTTGATATGGAGCCATTGGCGGTATTGATCAAATTATTAGCACACAGAATATGATTAGTGCTATACTCATTTATGCGTACAAAATCGAAGTTATCCAATGAATATTTCACTTTTGACAGATCGCTAAGATTCACAAGGGAAACCGTTTTATCTTCAAATATGGGGTTAGTTACCAGTACATGATTATTTACCACACGGGATATCCGGCCATAATCGTAAGATACAAAATCAACAAAAGTTGATTTTTGGGTATTGATGTCATACCTGGCCAGCGGCACACGGTCGCTGCCCGGGTCAATGGTTACTTGCGGAACATTGGCCGTACTTTTATCACCGTAAATAAGTAACTCATCATCAGATGCTGCCCTTACAAAGGTGGATGGTAATTTATGGCTGATAACATCCACTGCAAAAGTTTTTAATGATAATCTTTTGGTATAAAGTACATTATTTACATCATCGGTTATAAATAAATAGTTTCTGGATGGCGAGAGGTCGGCTGCCTTAGGCCCCAGGCTTTGTTTCAGATCCAATAGTTTTTTATAACTAAAAGCATGTACAAACTGGTGGGTATAATTATTAATGCTGAATTGACGGATAGTATCTGAAGTAGCAACAGCTTGAACTTTGAAATTATACTTAACACCCGGCTTAAAAGTATAATTAATAACAGCCGAGTAATAGTTGTTGTTTTTGGATATGGTTGCGGTTTGCAAGGTATTGGTATCCTGTTTAAGGATTATTTTTGAAGGGACAGGCTGCTGATCTATCCGCAGAAAAATTTGTACCTGGTTATCGGCCAAAGGAGCTATTTTGAAAGGGATAGTGCCGGAATCTTTGATAACTGCTTTGGCTGGCGGTGGGTAAGATGGCATGTCATTTTTCTTTGAACAGGCACTCAGCGATAAGGCAGCGATAATAATAAGGTAGATGTTGTTTTTCATAAGTACAAAATGATAATCAAGATAGGTTTAAAGTATTAAATAAGGTTAAACAGATTGTGAAATGTTCGTATTATTCACGACTTATAAATAGTAAAAAGGTTTAATGTTTGTTTAACGATTATTCATTTTTTAGCGTTTATTTATCATTAATGCACATATTTGCACCATGAGTAAGTTATGGCAAAAAACTACCAATGTAAATGAACTGGTAGAGAACTTTACTGTTGGCCGCGACAGGGAATTTGATGAGCAAATGGCAGCCTTTGATGTATTAGGCTCATTGGCCCACACCCGTATGTTGCAAAGCATAGGATTGATGGACGCTGCTGATCTTGACCTGGTACAACGCGAGTTAAAAGCCATATATGCCGATATTGAAAAAGGCGGTTTTACCATCGAAGATGGGGTAGAGGACGTACACTCGCAGGTAGAGCTGCTGCTTACCCAGCGTATTGGCGATGCCGGTAAAAAAATTCATAGCGGCCGCTCCCGTAATGATCAGGTGCTGGTTGATCTGAAACTATTTTTCCGCAATCAGTTGCAACAGGTGGTTGAAGAAACAGAAGCGCTGTTTAGGCAATTGATCTCTCTTAGCGAAAAACATAAAGATGTTTTATTGCCTGGCTATACGCATTTGCAAATAGCCATGCCATCGTCATTCGGTTTGTGGTTTGGTGCCTATGCCGAAAGCCTGGCCGACGACCTGGAGCTTGTTTTGGCGGCATATCGCATCACCAATAAAAATCCGTTGGGTTCGGCAGCTGGTTATGGCTCGTCCTTTCCGTTAAACCGTACTTTAACCACTCAATTGCTGGGTTTTGATAGCTTAAATTATAACGTGGTATACGCCCAGATGGGTCGCGGCAAAACGGAAAGAATCATTGCCCAGGCTTTATCATCTGTAGCGGCCACGTTGGCTAAAATGGCGATGGATCAGGCTTTATACCTGAGCCAGAATTTTGCTTTTGTAAGCTACCCGGACACACTCACCACCGGCAGCAGCATTATGCCGCATAAAAAGAATCCCGATGTTTGGGAAATTATGCGCGGCAAATGTAATCGCCTGCAGGCACTACCAACCGATGTGGCCATGATGACCACCAACCTGCCATCGGGCTATCACCGCGAGCTGCAATTACTGAAGGAGTTGTTGTTCCCTGCTTTTGCTGATCTGAAAAACTGCCTGCATATGGCCACTTTTATGCTGCAGAACATCAGTGTAAATGCCGATATACTGAAAGATCCCAAATACGCTTACCTCTTCAGCGTGGAAGAAGTGAACCGCATGGTACTAAACGGTACGCCTTTCCGTGATGCCTACAAACAAATAGGCCTGGCTATTGAGCAGGGCGATTTTAACCCCGACAAAACCGTAAGCCATACCCATGAGGGCAGCATTGGTAACCTGGGTAACGAGCAAATTATCGCTGCCTTTGATAAATTGCTAATCAATTTTGATTTTGGAAAAGTTGATACAGCGATAAAAGAACTGGTGAGGTAGGCGACAAATCAACGGAATCATAAAAATCAACATAGATCAACGGTCATGAATGGACAAAACAGAAGCGATATATACCCAGGCCTGGAGGTTGATATTATCCTGAAAAAAGACCAGCGTACAGGAACCCTTACCCGCGGTTTTGTAAAACGATTACTCACCAGCGCCGCTTATCATTCCCGCGGTATCAAGGTGCAGTTAGATGACGGGCAGGTTGGCCGCGTAGCTTGGATAGTAGAAGATGAGGAATAGAAGTAAGAGATGAGAGCCAAGAAGCAAGACAGAAAAACAATCCTTTCTTGCTTCTTGGCTCTTATCTCTTGATTCCTGACTCTATTACCTCAACTCTTGATTCTTTTTTACATAGTTCATTAATTCTACACAATTCATCACCATATTTACGGTATAAACTCGCCTTATGCCTGCAAATAAAATCAAATCAAAAGTGTGGTTCCGGTTGGATGCTCATTACCGGATGCTTATTTCCTTAGGGATAAGTGGCATTGTATTGTTTTTATCCATCGGGCATTTTAGCGCGCCAGCAGTCATATTAACTACCTGGATAGCTTTCGCCTTAGCTATTATCATTATGGATTGGGTGATCATCTTGTCATCCCACCCTATGGAGGTACGCAAAATTGCACGGATAGAAGATTCCAGCCGTACGCTAATATTCTTGTTTGTGATCGTATCTTCGCTGGTGAGCATGCTGGCTATATTTTTCCTGCTAAAATCATCTAAACAGCTGTCGGCAGAGGCTGTAACCGGTCATGTTTTGCTGGGGATGGCATCGGTTATTGTTTCCTGGATTTTGGTGCATACTATATTTACGCTGCGTTACGCACACATGTATTATACTACTGATACAGACAATGATGGCAAAAAGAAAACATTAGGCGGACTTGAATTCCCGGGCGATGAAAAGCAGCCTGACTATCTGGACTTTGTTTATTTCTCCTTTGTTATCGGCATGACCTTCCAGGTATCTGATGTGGAGATATCTTCCCGCCAGATCCGGCGCCTGGCCTGGATACACGGTATGATCTCCTTCGCTTTTAATACTGCTATAGTAGCACTGAGCATCAATGTGATATCAGGCCTGGTATCCAACTAAAACAGGATGCTTTGTGCTTCGATGAATTTAGGGCGGAGCAGTTTTGTGCCTAAAGCTTTGTTCAGTTCATCGGTCACATAATCGGCCAGGATGGGCGAGTAACGTTCATCGTGCTGGTGCATAAAAAACCATACCGATCTTAAACCCTGTTGCTGCCATTGTTTAATGCGGGCAACCCATTCATCCAAACGGGCCTTGTCCGAATCAAAATTACCGTTAACCAGCCCGTTACCTACAAATCGGATAAAAGCATGCGGTGTAGGCAGGTTCATGTGTACCACATCGCGCCTCCCGGTAGCATCGGTAATTACCGCGCCCATGTTGAGATCGTGAAAAAGCTTAAATACCTTTTCGCTGTTCTCTGGCACAGCAAACCACTCCTTATGCCTTAGTTCTACAAAAACTGGGACATCTTTAGGTAATTGTTCCAGGTAGGTCTTTAACTCGGGAAAACTTTTGGGGGTATAGTTATCGCTCAGTTGTAAAAACATAGGCCCCAGTTTATCGCCAAAGGCCATAACTCCTTCGTAATAGCTGGTGGTAATATCTTCGGCGTTTTTTAGCCTGCGGATGTGACTGATGCTTTGCGAAAATTTAGGACAGAATTTAAAATCGGGGTTACTCTCGGCTTTGGCTTTCCATTTAAAAATGGTATCGGGCCCATAAACATTATAAAATGTAGCGTTAAGCTCAATACAGTCAAAATGCTTTACATATTCGTCCAGAAAATTGGCCTCTTTGGTTTTTAGCGGATAGATTTGGCCAACCCATTCTTTACGCCCCCACTTGGCGCAACCTACACGTACTTGCATAGGTTCACTACCTTTAGCAGAGGCCAGGGTGCTTAATGTAAGCGCTGTATCAGGTGGAAGGGTGAAATCAACAGCAGCTAATTCTTGCGGGGTAACACGGCCAAATTCCATATCGATATATTATTTTATGCAAGATAGGGTTTTGTTAGGACAGCTGGAATTTATACAAAAGTGGCTGTGCCATAAATCAAATTAACTACCCTTGGTATTGTGTTACCCTTAAATTGAAATTTAGCCGATAATTTTATACAAAAGTGGGTTTACATATTTCTCGGGAAAATATATATAATTCATTGATTATCAATTATTTATTCTCGTTTAAACCCTGAAAAGTGTAAACCGTGTAAACCCACTTTTTGTTAATAGAGGCAAGCCAATCAATTACAAGAACATACCACCCGAAGCTTCAATACGCTGCGCGTTGATCCAACGGGCTTCTTCGGTACATAAAAAGGCTACAATGCCGCCAATATCATCGGGCATACCTGGTCTGCCTAAAGCGGTAATGCTGGAGATCCGGTCATGCATGCCTTCGTGCGAAAATGCCTCTTTGGTAAAATCGGTTTCAATAATGCCAGGAGCAACCACATTGGCCGCGATACCGCGTGGGCCAAGCTCTTTTGCAAGATATTTGGTCAATACCTCAATAGCGCCTTTCATCGAAGCATAAGCGGCATAACCAGGGGTCGAAAATCGGGCCAGGCCGGTTGAAAAGTTGATGATACGACCACCATCGGCAATAACCGGCAAGCTTTTTTGGGTTAAAAAGTAAACGCCTTTAAAGTGTATGTTCATGAGGTTATCAAAATCCTCTTCGGTAGTTTCGGCAAATTTCGATGCCGCGTCGATACCTGCGTTATTGATCAGGAAATCAAAAGTGCCACGGCCCCATTTTTCCTGTAGCAACGCGGTAAGCTGACTGATAAAACCATCAAATGATTTAACCACACTGGTATCCAATTGCAATGCGGCCGCTTTTTGACCCAATTTTTCAATAGATGCCACAACTTCTTCCGCTTCCTCTTTTTTACTGCGATAAGTAAGTATCACATCAATACCTTTTTTGGCCAGGTGCTGGGCCGCGTTTTTGCCTAAGCCACGGCTGCCGCCGGTAATCAAAGCTATTTTATTTGTACTCATTTTATTTTTGTTTATTGTTTATGATACAAAGTTGCAGCTAAATAGTGTTGTAATTATGGTGACTACTTCAGTTTAAATGGTAACTGTTTCAGATTAAATTGTATTCATTTCGTGGTTTAAAAGGTCTGTCCAGTATGGTTCAACAGGCTCACCATGACACCTTTTAATCCACCTGTTCATATTGTTTGATCAATACCTGTTCACGGTATTGTTTGGGTGTAACTCCTTCAAAGCGCTTAAAAAACTTAGTAAAGTTGGATGGGTCAAAAGTAAGTTCCGCAGCAATTTCAGCCACAGATATGTTACTGCTCCGAAGCATATCTTTGGCTATCTTCATGATTCTTTCTTCAAAAAAATCACATGGCGCACGACCTGTGGTTAATTTGATAGTATTGCTTAAATGAGTAGGGTGGATGTGCAGCTGACCGGCAAAATCGCGAATCTCCATCATATCCAAAACTTTGTGTTGCAAAAGATCATCCAGGTGCCTGTCAAGCGCCTTCAAAAAGTCGGCGGTTATTTCGTGCTGCCTGGCCAGTATCTTTTTAGGAACGGGTGTTGTTGCCATGATACACAAAGTTAAGCAAACAGGTCTGGCTTAAAAACAGGTTCGGTCCTTTTTTTCGAGGCCTGTTCATAAGCGTAGCCAAGCGTAATGATGTCGGCCTCTTTATAAGCGGTACTGAAAAACGACAGCCCTACAGGCAACTCATGTACTTTACCCATGGGCACGGTGATATGCGGATAGCCGGCTTTGGCGGCAGGACCTGAGAAGGAGAAGCCGTTATCATAATCGCCATTAACCAGGTCGATGCAGATGGACGGGCCGTTGGTTGGGCCAATGATGGCATCCAGCTTATTATCCGTCAGTATTTTATCAATAGCTTTTCTGGTGCCTTCGCTGGTTTGTTTCAAGGCGTCAAGATACTCCTTGCTGGTGAGATCGCCTTTGCTTTGGGCAAGTTCCAGCGTTTCCTGTTTAAAAAAGGGCATGGCTTTGGCTTCATTTTGCTTGTTAAAAGCGATCACATCGGCCAGTGTTTTCATTTTGCTGTTGACCGTGCTTAGATACTTATTAACGCCGTCTTTAAACTCATAAAGCAATACGGTAAACTCGCCCCGGCTAATGTCTTTCAGGGCTTTGTTCAGTTCTATTTCAACAATGGTAGCGCCTTTGCTTTTCAGGGTATTAATGGCATCAATCAGCAAAGCAACCACTGCTGGATTACCTTCCAGTGCAGATTTCTCTACCCCGAGGCGTTTGCCTTTCAGCCCGTTTGCGTCCAGAAATTTAGTATAGTCGACCGCCACTTTTCCTTTACTGGCGAGGGTATAAGTATCCTGCGGATCGATACCAGCCAGTACACCTAAAACAATAGCGGCATCCTGAACGGTGCGGGCCATTGGTCCGGCGGTATCCTGTGTTTTAGATATAGGGATGATGCCCGATCGGCTCCATAGGCCCACGGTAGGTTTAATGCCCACCAGGCCATTTACTGATGATGGCGATACGATAGAACCATCAGTCTCTGTGCCGATAGCTACAGCGCATAAATTGGCTGCCGCTGCTGTGCCAGAACCGGCGCTTGAACCACTCGGGTTCCGATCCAATATATATGGGCATTTGGTTTGCCCGCCACGGCTGCTCCATGCACTGGTAGAGTGTGTGGAGCGAAAGTTGGCCCATTCGCTTAAATTAGTTTTGCCCAGGATTACCGCGCCTGCTTCGCGCAGTTTGTGTATGATGAAGGCGTCCTGTTTGGCAAAATTATCAGCCAGTGCCAGTGCCCCGGCAGTGGTGTGCATATTATCGCCGGTATTGATATTGTCTTTGATGAGCACGGGTATGCCATGTAAAGGACCACGAACTTTGCCTTGTGCACGTTCTTTATCCATGGCATCGGCCATATTCAACGCATCTTTATTGAGTTCGATAACCGAGTTTAGTTTTGGCCCGTTCTTGTCTATTTTGTCTATACGTTTCAGGTAAAGTTCGGTAATGAGGCGCGAAGTATATTCTTTGGCCTGCATTTTTTGCTGCAGATAGGCGATGGTAACTTCAGATAGTTCAAACAGATCGTCCTTGTTGTTAGCAGCATCATCGATCTTTTTTTCTTCCGCAGGCTGACTGCATGAAGCGGCTACCAAAGTTGATATTGTTAAACCTGCTAATGAGCCTGTTTTCAGGAAGTTTCTTCTGTGCATAAACGGTGGGATTTTAAGCTATTACAAATAACAAAATATTTAGCTAATTAAAAATAGCCAGCCCGATTATGTACCTACAAAATTACATCTGCCCCAAAATTTCGGGGCAGATGCAACAGTTTAGATTTATCTTACCTTTTATAATATACCACCAACGATGCTTTGGATATCACATTTTGATTCAGCATAAAGCCGGTTAAGGCCGCCGAAACTTTGTTATCAACACCAAGTTTGGCTGATTTTAAGGCATAAACCGTGATCACATAGCTGTGGACCGCGTCGTTTTCGGGTGGGCAAGGGCCGCTATAGCCAGGAACGAGCGCATCTGTTAGTCCCTGTATGCTACCAGCCGGTGCTATCCCGGCCGAAGGATTGCCGGCTCCCTGTTTTAATTCGTGTACATTGGCGGGGATATCAAAAATAACCCAATGCCACCAACCACTGCCGGTAGGGGCTTGGGGGTCATATATAGTTACCGCGAAGCTTTGTGTACCAGTCGGGGCGTTTTGCCATTCCAGTTGCGGCGATTTGTTGCTGCCACTACAACCAAATGTATTAGCAACAAATTCGTTAGTGAACTGACCTCCCAGATCTTTGCTTTTAAGGGTAAAGGTTTGTGCATTTACAATGGAACCAAGGCTTACAGCAAACACAAATAAGATGAATGTTTTCATAATCTTTTGGATAATATTTATTTATCCAAAATTGACGATGTTTAATGCCTTGTGGTTATTGGTATAGGTTCAAAAACTATTGAAAACGGCTCAGATCAATAATATTGGCGGCATACAGGACAATAAAAACAGGGTGTCATGGTGAGCTCGTTGAACCATAGTGGGCAGGCCTCTGCGCACGAATCTTCGACAAGCTCAGACTGACAGCCCTTTTTATTATATGTGCTTCTACAATAAATCATGTGGGATCCCGAAATAAATTCGGGATGACGTTTTGGAGTTTGAGTACTTACTGTACGCCGAGTTGATATTGCTTAGGGCTTACCCCAAATTTCTTTTTAAAAGCTGATGAAAAGTTAGACAGATTATCATAACCCAGATCAAGGTATAGGGAGGTCGCATTTTTGCCTTGCGATAATTCCTGCCGCGCTATTTCCAGTTTGCGCTCGCGAATGTATTTACCGGGGGCGATGTGGTACGCTTTTTCAAAATCGCGCTTAAATGATGCCAGGCTTTTGTGGGCCAAAAAGGCCAGCTCTTCGAGCGTAAGGTTATTGAAGAGATTGTTCTCCACTACATTTTTTAACAACAGGGCAGGTGAGGGTGCATTACTCTGTAACAAAGCGATCAATTGCGACTGGTGGCCTTGCAGTAAAACCAGCAGCAGTTCTTCTACTTTGTTCACCGCCAGTTCATAGGACAAATTTTGTCCTTCGTGTATCAGGATCTGCAGGCTTTTAACATAGCCCGCGAGGTAATTGGTCTGCCTGAATTTAATATAATCGGGAGTAGCCGAAGTTTTACTATTTAGCTGATATTTATTTAAGAAACCAATAGCCACGCTCGCTGGAAAAAACACCAGGATGCTGCTGTATTGATATTCATTAAGTGTATGCTCGGCCATGATAGAGTGGCCCTGGGGTATCACAATACCTTCACCGGTGTGTACTACTGTATTATCAGACGGACGATAAATAGCCTTTTCGCCATTGATCACAAAGCTAATGGCATAACAATTAAATACTACCCGGCTATTTTGAAGGCTATCCTGCTCCTGGTAATGCACAAACGAAATATTACCCGCAGTTACCCTGCTTTGGTTTTCGGTAGTTTCAGGTATGTACACGTTTGTCATGCGAATAAAATGCAAATCTAAGGTATCTGCTCAACAGTAGCTTTGGGTATTTGTAAATCAGGATTAATGTTAGGTAATATCAGCTTTAGCTTTTCCCTGCTTGAATTGTTGACATCTAAAAAGGTCCAACTTTTACCGCCATCTTTGCTTATTCCTAATAAGTTACTATGTGATAGTAAACGACCCTGAGGTGTTTTAAATGTTATATTTTCTGGTACCAGACAATGAATTTCGGTACCGGCCTTATAAAATTTGCCAGGAGTACCCATAGAAATTGCATCAAAACTCAGGCCCATGCCCTTCATCTGCTCAATACCTGTACTAATAAGCTGAATCATTTTTTCTTTGCCTCCGGCCATTTGTATGGCTTTAGGATAGGTGTTATTGATAATGGTTGGGTAATCGCCTTTTATCATGGCTTGCGCCAGTAAATTAGCTCTTTGCTTAACCAAGGTGGTATCCTGCGCATTAACATGAATGATGAACAGGCCCATAAAACTGCATAGAAGCAAAAGGATTTTTTTCATCTTTGTTTATTTCTTTTTAACCAGAATGGTGTGCGCCAGTTTATCGGTGCCATCAACATTGCCCGAATATTTAAGGCCTAATATACTTTTTACGAGGTTAAAAACCGATACATTTTCAAATGATGGAATGGTGGTGTGCTTTTTAAAAGCAGGTCCCCAGGCCAGGAAGGCGGCATGCATATCCTTAACCAAAGTCGGGTCATACCCATGCCAGCCTGGGTGTATTTTTCTGTTGGATAAGTTGAACACTTTAGGGTAGTGGGGTATTAGCAATATGTCGCCAATGCGGTTGTGCCAATCATCGGCCTGGCCGTAATGTAATCTGGCCGGGACATTGGTTTTAAGATACACGTCATAATCAACCGATTCCTGTTTTAACTTTTTGTAAGCACCGTCGATATCGGTTTTGTTTTTGGCATACAGTTCCACCAGGATACCATCGCCAGATACTAAAAATTTAGAGGTATCAATAGCCGCGGGAATACCGATGGGGTGTTCTTTGTCGACATAGGTCATGCCATGGTCTGATACAAAAATGAAGTTTGCTTTGATCCCGGTTGTTTTTACAGCTGTGTTTAGCTCATTAACCGCCGAATCCACAAAACGTACCTCATGGGCTGTTTCGCGCGCGTCGGGGCCATACATATGCCCGGCATGGTCAACCTGCGGAAAGTAGAAAGTGATCAGGTGCGGGCGCTCGGCTGGTGGCAGTTTTAGCCATTTTACCACAGCCTCAATACGGTCATGAATAGCTATCTTTTCATTATAAGTATAATAATAGGTTGGGCGGATGTTCTGTATAGCCGCTTCAGAAGCTACCCAATAAAAACTGGCCGAAAGCATGCTCTGCTGTTCTGCCAATACCCATAATGGCGAACCGTAATACCAGGAGCCATCAGCAACTTTGGCTTTGGCGCCCATGTAATAGGAGTCATGCCGGTCACGGTCATAAAAAGCGTTATTGACCAGGCCCGAATGCGAAGGATACAGACCGCTTACTAAAGCATAATGATTAGGAAAAGTAACGGATGGGTAGGATGGAACCATCGACGCGGCACTCACACCCTCCTTACTTAAGGCAAGTAGATGGGTAGCCTGGTATTTTTTTGCGTAATCATATCTAAAACCATCCGCCGAAATCAGGATCACGTATGGCTTGTTTTGCTGTCTGATACTGTTTTTACGACCGGGTATGATCTTCTGAACGGTGTCTGCCTGTCCAAATGAGATTACGGCTTGCAAAAAGACTGCAATAAAGAGGATGTACTTTTTCATAGATAACGATATGCGCAAATTTATACCAATAGCATTATCGTTTTGATATGATTGAGTTAAATTACCTCGCTCATGATTTTGAGAGAGGTAATTTAAACGCGCTTACTTGCGTTTTAAAGCCTCAGCAATAGCTTTTTCGGCCAGTGGTTCCATTACTTTGTAACCGGCCAGGTTGGGGTGTACGCCGTCGCCGGATAAAGATTGAGGCAAGCCCTTGCGCTCATCGGCCATAGCCGAAAAATAATCAAGATATACCATGCGGTTTTTATCGGCAAAATCTTTGATCATGGCATTCAGGCGTACTACCTTTTCGGCAGGAGCCATTCCCGGGCGCCAGGGAAAATCAAATGCTGGTAATACCGACGAAAGAACTACCTTAATACCGGCGGCTTTAGCCAGCAGCGCCATGGATTGAATATTGCCAAAAACATCTTCCAATTTGATGGGGCCATTGTTTTCGGCAATATCATTAATGCCTGCCAGTATCACTACCACGCCGGGTTTTAAGTTGATCACATCATCACGGAAACGCACCAGCATCTGAGTGGTAGTTTGCCCGCTGATGCCCCGGTCATGATAAGGCTTGCCTGCAAAAAATGCAGAGTCGCTTCTGATCCAGAAATCAGTGATCGAGTCGCCCATGTAAACCACACTCTTAGGGTTAGCCTCTTGTGCAATTACCTTTTCGTTATCGGCTGCGTAGCGTTTAATATTGGCCCAGTCCTTACGCAGCTGCTCATCATATTTTTTGTGATTGTTTTCCACCTCAGCCAGTTTTTCCTGTGGTGATTTGGCCTTCGGATCTATCGGTTTTAAAAAGCCTTTTAAGCCCAGCCAGTCGTTAAAACGCTCTATCCAGGTATCTGTAGGTATATTTTGTTTACGCATGCCAAAACCATGGCTCCCTTTTGCATACAAATGCAGTTCGGCGCTGTGGTTGGATGCGAGCCATTTAGAATACAGATCGACGCTATGAGGGGCGAGATTCAGGTCATCATCAGTAGCCGCAGTCAGAAACAAAGGTGGCGCATCATCAGGAATGGCAGATTGCAATGCCGCGGGGAAATACGGGTAGATTGGCGCTACAAAGTCGGGCTTGTTAGCGGGCGTGTATTTATAGGCCGACGCCGCAGCCAAAGTTCCGCCGGCCGAAAACCCCATAATACCTATACGTGATGGCGACAAACCATATTCAGAAGCATGTTCGCGCACATAAGTAATGGCTTGCCTTGCATCGGCAATACTTAACGGTATTATTTTGGTAAGACTTTGTTCAAAACCTTTTTTAGCCATATTGGTAGCAAGCTCCTTCATGGGGTCGTTGGTAAGGCTTTGCGTCAATCGGTATTTTAATACAAAAGCGGCCACGCCATGTTGGTTAAGCCATTTAGCTACATCATTACCTTCGCTGTTGATAGATAATACCTCGAAACCGCCACCCGGGCAAATAACCACGGCGGTGCCGGTAGCGATAGCAGGATCGGGTAAAAATACTTCCAGAGAAGGATGTACAACATTGTAAACCAACTTTACATTAAATAGCTTATTTTCACTTTCGCCTTCGGTCCAGTTCCAGTTTTCGGAACCCGGAGCAGCACCCTGGTATAATTGAATGATTTTTTGCTGTGCTTCTGCTGATGTTATGAAAAACAAAAGCCCTATAAATATTAGTTTCAGTTTCATACAATTGGTTTGATTGATAGCTAAATGTAATGCTTAATTACAATATTATAAAAGCATTTAGCACAGATCAATAATTACTCCTGTTTATTGTGTAATATTAAAGATACTTAGCAAGTATCGCTACTATCCTCACAATGTTTTCGTTATATTCATAAAACTGATTTTTTTGATGTTATGGTATCCGGTAAAATAAATGCGTTGTTCTTCCCTGCCATACTGCTGTTATTACTACTATCGTGCAGCAAACAGCCCAAGGTTTTCGAAAGCAATTGTAATGATGGGATATCCTTTAAAAAGGTTGAGTTTACAGAACTGGTGAGTCACTTGAAAAACTATAATGGTCAGTATGTAGAAGTAACTGGAAAATATGTGGAAGGAGTTGAGCAGTCGGCTTTATTAAATGATAGTCTTTTTGCCGATCACTCCTTTAAAAAAGCGTTGTGGGTTGATTTTAGCCAGGAATGCCCATTATACTTAACTGGTACTCGCGAAGGACTATTTCAATATAATAACGGGACGTTTACCCGGATCAATAAGAGATTTATTACGATAAAAGGTAAAATCAATGTGCGCAACACTGGGCATTTAAATAAATATAAAGGCGCGATAGAAAAGGTGAGTTTTATTAAACTGTGATTGAATTATAAATTTATTAATTTTGTGATAAATTAAATAAGTAATTGTAAATTTATATGTCGTTGTTATTAATTTGCAATAGAAAAAAAATTTTAAGTGTAAAACATTATCTAATAGTTATTGTTTTATCCTTAACTAATGTATTGAAAAGGATAGCTATTATAAAAGTTGGAGGTTAAAAGGAAATATATAGCTTATTATTATCAACAAAATTTTTAAGCATATTAATGGTGATATGTTCAGAGTTCTTGGTTAAACTTAGTTCGGGCGAACTAAGAAATCCTTCAATTTCCTGCAGGGTTTCTGAATTTATAGAGGCAAATCCCATTGACCAGTCTGGAAAGTTTCTTTGTTCGAGTACTCCGGACGCTAGTTTGATGATGTTCTTGTGCCTGATGAAGTCCAATTCGATAGCTCTGTAAATCAGATCCACTGAACTTTCTTCGCCTTCCAGCACTTGCATAAAAGTGCCCTGGCAGTATAGCAGCATGCCTGTAACGCTATACTTTTTATTTTTGGTGCGAGCAATAGTAAGCAAATCTAAAAGCTCTTCTTCAGTCATCAGCCTTACAGCCGTGCTTACATAAACAATATATTTCATCTAATAGGGGCTTGCTATCCGAATAAGTACATATTATGTACCCAAACGGATGCCTACAAATATTGTTTTTTTTTGTGCGAAAATTGTCTTTTTTTCTACTTATTTATTGTAAAATGTTAAACATCAGCGTTGTTGTTAGAGGGCTCAAATAATGAGTTTCATGCCGTCATAGGCCAGTTCAATATTGTCTGGTAATTCCTTTGAAACGTCAAAATGGGTGCCTAAACGATGGCTGATGTGAGTAAGATAAGTTTTCTCGGCATCCATCTCATTGGCGAAATTGATAGCTTCATCAAGCGTAAAATGAGATATATGAGTTTGTTTTTGGAGCGCATTGATCACCAATATTTTTGTCCCTTTTATCTTTTCCTTTTCACTATTGGGTACTGTTTTTGCGTCGGTGATATAAGTAAAATCTTTTACCCTAAAACCCAGTATTGGAAGTTTATAATGCAGTACTTCAATAGGTGTAAAAATATTGTTACCAATTGAAAATGGGCGCAGATCAATAGGGTGTACCATCACCTGCGGTATTCCCGGATAACCTGTTCCGTCAAAAACATATGGAAACTCGCGCACCAGTGCTTTTTGTACTCTTTGATCGGCATATATATCAACGGGGCTGTTTTGTTTGTAGTTAAAAGCCCTGATATCGTCCATACCCGCGATGTGGTCTTTATGCTCGTGAGTGAATACAATGGCATCAAGGTGCTTTACACCGGCTCGTAACATTTGATACCTGAAATCGGGGCCTGAATCAACCACCATGGTTTTATCTTCGGCCTCTATTAAGATGGAGGTCCGTAACCGATTATCCCGGGTATCGGTTGATGTACATACCTCACAGCCGCAGGCAATGACAGGCACGCCCTGTGAAGTTCCGGTTCCTAAAAATGTTATGGTCACAGCTGCAATTTAGTTTGTTTGATCTCCTGCAAAAACGCAACCTGTTTTTCGTCGAGCAGTTTATAATCTATCTCAAGCTCACGCAGTAATTCAACAATGGCCAATATTTTACTTTCCAGGTTTGAAAAACGGTTAACAATAACCATACGACTACTGAGCAATAAACAGGAGCCGGTTTTAAAATTGCCTTTTTCGTACCGCACTTTATATCCGGCCGATTTAAGCAGCATTTCCAGTTTTTCAAGCGTATGATTGGTAGCGGATAGCATTAATTTCAAAATTAGCAAAAGTATGTATAAAAGCACTTTGAATTTAGGGAATTTTGAAAAGCTGACTTTAAGATTGCCTGAATAGAAGCTGTAAATACAGTATATATTAGCTGCAACCATTCAATAATCTGCACCTCCGCACCTAGATCTAATCGTGACCGGTGGACGGCTGTTGCATCATACGGTATTTGCCCGACTTAATGAGCTTTTGCTGCTCGGGCGAAAACGACTCCCGGCCGCCAAAATCCTGCACCCAGTAATTCCGGTACATAGCAACACCTACTTCTTTAAAATCGGGGTTCATGAGATTTTTGCAATGGCCCTCGCTTTTAAACCAGCCGTCCATTACCTCGGCAATACTTTGCTGTCCGGCCGCAATGTTTTCGCCAATGGCAAAGCTTTTATAGCCCTTGAATTTATATCCCGCAGATACGATCCTGTCTTCCATACTTCGGCCATCCCTGCTGGTATGATCAAAATAATTTTGCCGGGCCATATCTTTAGCATGACCTTCGGCGGCATCCTGCAAATCATCATTCCAGGTTAGGGGCGGCGCAGGGTGGTAATATTTCAGGCCACAGTTACAGCCTTTTTGCCTGGTTAAGTTTATACGGTTTAAGAACTCATTTTTAAATTGCCTGCTTTGGCCATAAGCGCCGCAAAATGTAAACAAAGCTGCAAAAGTAAAAATGGTTTTAATGATCAGTTTCCTCATATCATCAGTATGACAATTTTCCTGGCAACGGGTTTAATTAAATTAAAACGGTGATATATGCAACGTTATGATCGTGGTTTTCTTATACGTAAACGCCATATTCCATGTTTGCGGCGTATCGAATAAATGATCACGGCAATGGTCATCAGCGCAAGCAATATAATAAATACTACAATGAGGCTATGCGTTTGACGGAGCTTGTCTTGGAGGGCTTCTTCTTGCCGGCGGGAGGCGTTTTCTTGCTGGAGGCGAGTACTTTTTTTTTGATAATAATCGAGTCTTGTTTTTTAATCCGGAGGGAATCCTGTGTGTTGATGCGTGCCAAACGATCAATTTGGGCCTGGTGTATACTATCATCAATTTCCTCATGCCGTTTTATGGCCAGCGCGGCGTTATCAAAATCTTTCATCTGGCGATATAAACCGGCATAACCAACCTGTACTGCTGATTCTTTTTGCGGATCTTTGTTTTTAACAGACAATGCCAGGGCTTCATTCAAATCGTGCATTGCCCATTTATAATCTTTCATATCGGCCTTTATAGCCGAAAGCTCGATTAACGAAGTAATGATATTAGATACATCTTTTTTCTGGCGGGATATGGCATTGGACTGCAAAATGAACCATTTGGCCTGGATATATCTGTATTGCTGCCGATAAATTTTGGCCAGACTATTATAACAAGTGCGTAAACCCAGCGTATCTGAAATGTTTGAGAAATTATGTAGGGCCAGCATGGTATAGTTTAACGCTTCCGTCTGGTTATAATATTTGAACCGGCGGCTGTGGATAGTGTCGTTTTTTAACAGATACTGATTTGCGATCTCCACATATATGGGACCTTTTAATGAGTCTTTAGTAACCTGAAGTTTTTGTTTCAGGCTGTCCAAATCACCCGCTGCTTGCGCTGATAATCGCAATCCGGCTAAGAGAATAAAAAGGCAGGTAATCAGTTTCTTCATGTAAGGGTTATCGTATCAACAGTTAATTTGAATAATAACCTGTCAAATAGTGTGCCTGTTTCTGATTTATTGATCTGAATATAGGTGATATTAAGCGATTTGTAATTTTTTATAGCCTAAAGATATTTTTGTAATAGAATTTAAACCTGGATGTTACCAGGTAAAAGGAGTTGTATTTTTATGAAGTGATGATGGTATGGAAAATAGTACAGTGTTTGTATTGATCGAATTGTTTTTCTGCTCAAAATTTGGCCCGATGCGGCACACCGGTAGGAATGGAGTATCCGCATAACAATGAGTTTAGATACTGTCGTCACATACCTAATATGCTTTTATTGAATATCGTTTACAAGGGCAGTATATAGTGTGCTTGCGGTTCCATCTGTATTAACTGTCAATACATAAGCTTTTGAACCCAGGCTGAAAGAACTCCTTGTTGATATATAACTTCCGAAACCAACTTTGGTTTTTTGTGTCCAGGTATCCGTTATTGGGTTATATTGAAAACAGTTATTGCTGTAATTATCGGTAGTTACACCGCAAACATAGCCCATATTATTAAGTGTAAAGCCGCTCGCAGTACCGAAGGCATTTACTAAGGGAGTCTTCTTTGTCCAGGTATCGGTTTGCGTGTCGTATTGCTCCAGCCAATTACCGTTGTAGGTTTTATAAACAATATAACCCTTAGTGCCAATAACAAAGCTGCCGGCAATACCGTCAAAATAAGGACTGTTGAATCCACTTATCTTTTTCCAGGAATTTGTTTGAGTATTATAAGCAAAGAAATCGTTAAAGGCACCCACATCAACACCAAAGCCCATGTAAACTGTAGCTCCTGCAGAAAAAAGCGTAGGAACGTTTCTGGCCGCCCCGGGAAATTGTGCTTTGGGGGTTAGCTGTTTGGATGCCGGATCATATTGCCAGAAGGTGCCATTGGCCGCAGCCGAATAAACGTATGCCTTTGAGTTTACTACGGTTACTCCCTGAACATTACCATTGAGTGGAGCTAATTCCTGATACTGCGACCATGTATTTGATTTGGCATCGAATTTAAATACATAGATACGGCCCGTGCCCCCAAGCGGTACCAGGGTATAAGCTTCGTTATTTATTACAAAATTGGAGTTAACAGGACTTGCGAAGGGCAGGTTATTTGCCATCATGAGCCATTTATCAGTAATAGTTACACTACCGCTGTAATTTACTGTTTGCCCTAATACATTTACAGATATAGAGGCGACGCGGGTTGGATAAGGGGCTTCTGGTATTCGGATTTTAATGCTACTACGTGTTGCTGTAAAAATATCGGCCTTTACGCCGTTTACAAACACCTTATTGTAATCATATTGTGCAGACGGAAAGAAATTATTACCGTTGATAACCAGGTTATCTAAGGTATAAGCGTTTGTCGGTACTTGTAAAATTGTGGGACTGGCTAATGAAAATAGGGAAGTGCTTTTAACACTTTGAAATTGAGCAACCACAGTAATGGGTACAGGAGTGTTATAAATAGTAGGAACAATCACTGTCATTTTATTTTTGCTGGTTCCTATAATTTGTGCTTTAACCGTACCAAAATCAACCTCTGTGGTAAAATTACTGATCCTGTCAAAATGATTGCCGATGATTTCCACTGTATCACCCATGAATTTTTTATTGGTAAAAGACGTAATAATGGGTGTGGACAATTGGTAGTTACGATAGGTAGATCTGGTACTATCGCCATCTTTTAGCGTTAAATTGTTACTATAGCGCCCATTCATATAAGGAATTATGCAAGTAATCAGCGAATCCGTAATACTTATCGTTGAAGCTTTATATGAATCAAAATAAGCAGCTGTTTTTTTAATATCAAAGTATTTACCATGTATGATTATGGTATCCCCCATGTCGGCAGTTGCAGGTGTTATACGAGTGATTAGAATTGGCTTGCTGCCTTGTGATATAAATGACAATACGGCACCTTGCTTTTCGGCTCCGTTTAAACTTTTAAACGCTCTGAAAAAATATTTGTGCCCGCTTTTAAGTCCTTCTAAAATATCAGCGTAAAATTTTTCAGTTACCTTTATGCCAAGTGAAATTTTTGCACTCTTTGCGAATAAACTGTCCTCTCCATATTCAAACCCGTAGTCGGTAATCTGGGGATCAGGTGTCAATGAACCAAATAGCCTTACACCTCCACCCTCCATTAAACTGTCCTTTAGGGTAACAATGGTCGGTTTTTGGGTTGGATCAACCTTTTGCTCTTTTTTGCACGATAACACGATGGCCGAAACTACAAACGAGAATAAAAGAAAATAAAAGGTGAATTTATGTAACATTTAATAAGGTTTGGTTTTATAAAAATATAAAGTAATTAAGATCATCGCAAATTATGCGGCCTGTGCTTAATGTAATTTGCCTAAGTAGATAGTTTTCACAATATCACTTGCTCGTATCTATCAGTAGATGTCTGCAACCATTTAACCTTTTTCATTAAAAGGTTAAATAACGATATGCCTAAAATAGCCGTGGTGATACCTGCCAAAACATCCAGCACGTAATGATGACTTGCATAAACAGCGGTAAACCAAATACCCAACATCACAATAGCAAAGAAGATACTGGCCACTTTATAACGGCTTTTTATACCATAGTAAAGCACTATAACCGGGTAAGAGGAATGAAGTGACGGCATAGCCGCAAATACGTTAGAGCCTTTGGTATAGATGGATTTAAAGATGCCGGCATGAAAATACGCGTCGAACTTAGCCAGACCGGCCACGTTACCCGCGGTTAACGGTGTAAAGTGAAATCCATAATACTGAACATACCATGGTGGAGCGGCGGGGAATGTATAATAAACCACAAAACCCAACAGGTTCACCAACACAAATGTGAGCGAGAAATACAGGAATTGCCGTTTATTTTTGAAAAACAAGAAAGCGGCAAAGCCTAAAGGGACTGGTATCCAGCACAGATAAAACAAGCCGGTTACTACATCTATAAATGTTGTGCCGTGGATACGCCAATATTCATTTGGGGTTAATAGTTTATTATGGTCATGTATCCCGAAAATGTGTTTTTCAAAATTGTACAGGTCAGCTATATGAACAGGTGTATAATGGTAGTTCGGGAAGGCCTTCATATAATCAAATATGATCCAGTATACAATGAATATACTAAAGCCTAATATGAATTTGCGCGTAACAGGTGACAGGTAAAAAAGTACATTGAATATACCCACCAATACCAACTCGGATGAGTTGTAATCAATAAGGAAATTGGAAATAACTAAATAAGCTATTGAAAGGAGTGTAACAACCAGTATTGATTTAGCATTTACGGTTACGCTGTTTTGTCTGGTACTATCCACACCTATTTCTTTAAAAAACCTGAACGGAATATTTTATCCCAAAGCGGCGAACTCACACCGTAACCCTTTTCAGGATCCTGGTAGTGATGCAACATATGGTGCTGTTTTATTTTTTTGAAAAGACCGCTTTTGAAGTTAAAATGATGCATGGCATAGTGCGATATATCATAAAACAGATAGCCTAAAATAAAGCCCGGAAAAAAACCAAATATGTAGTTTGCAGGTAACAAAGCTTTAAATAAGAAGTAAAAGCCCGTGGCCAGCGGAATGCTTAATGATGGCGGCAATACCAAACGTTTAGCATCGCTGGGATAGTCATGGTGTACGCCGTGCATAATAAAATGCAGACGTTGGGCCCACTTCCAGTTTTCATTTGGCTGATAATGGAAAACAAAGCGGTGCATGATGTATTCAACAATGGTCCAGATAAATAAACCAGCTAAAAACAAGCCGATATAAAGTAAAAAGTTCATGCCTGCTTCAAAGAAAGCTTCGTATGTACATACCAAGATAACGGGTACAAAAATGTACAGGGGTACGGTATAATGTACCTTTGATAAACCTTCTAAAAAGTCGCTTTTAAACATTCTCACCGACTCCTGAGAATTGGAGACATAATTTTTCTTCATAGCATATCAGGTTTTAAAATTTTAATGATTTCTCTGCCTGTTATTGTCTTTTAATAATATATAAGTTAGCAAAACCTAACCGGGTTCAATTTTAATAAAGATTTACTATTGTGTAAATACCTTTATTTAAAGGTTACGAAGATATGATATTTTAATTATTGAATTACTGAGTTATTGAATTAGTGATTTCTCTTAATTTCAACAAACGTAGTCACTTCAATGTTCTTTAATCAATAATTAGTTATTTTTCTCCGCTTCAATTAAAGCTCTTTTAGCCTCTCTTAACCGGTTAAACGCGGTAATGTTGGTAAGTACGGCCAGTATTACCAATGGAATAGTAAATATAGATATGGTTTCAAATACATGAAACTTAACTCCTGGAATAAATAGTTTGTAATTACCGCCAATGTATTGAGCCACTATACCACTTAAAGCAGCACATAAGCCAATAGTTACTACACGCTCAGGGCGTTGCATCAGTCCGCCTTTAACTTCTACGCCTAAGCCTTCGGCGCGGGCCCTCACATAACTTACCATCATTGAACCAATAAGGGCAATAAACGCGGCAATGGAGCTCAGGAAATAATGGTGAGCAACCAGGTAATAACAAATACCTAAAAACATGATCAGTTCGCTGTAGCGATCAAGTACCGAATCATACAAAGCGCCAAAGGTTGATTTCATATTACCAAGGCGGGCCACCTGTCCATCGAGCATATCAAATAACCCGGCAAACAGAATTAAACCACCGGCCCAGCCTACATAACTCAGATCGCCGCGATTACCCTCTTCCGCACCCAATATAAATATGGCAGCTACGCCCACATTTAACACAAAACCAATTGAGGTCACCGCGTTTGGAGTTAACCCAACCTTGATCAAAATTTTTACAAAAGGATCAATCACCTTATAAATACCTAACTGGAGGTTTGTTCTTAGGGATGTTTGCTGTTCCATTTTTTTGTATTTATGCTGTACAAAATTAAAAATCAAATTTGACACGTACACGGATACCATCACGCGGCACATCCGGATGGTCCAGATAATTGAATCGCCTTACATAATCAACCCGTATAAATTTAAATATATTTTCGACACCAACACTACCTTCCACATAAGGTGTTTTACCCAATGCATAGGTGATCGGTAAGCCATTGGCGTCAATTGGTAATTGATATAATGACGGATGAATATTTGGATTGTTATTATCACTTAAACCACCGTACAACACTTTTGCCGAAAATGTTTCGCGCCATTTTAATCTTTTCAACAAGGGTATTTTATTGAAAAAGAAACCGCCGAAGTGATGGTCAATCCTGAAGCTCGCATACTTATCACTGGCAAACTCCAAAAAGTTCATCAGGTTATAAGAATCGATGTCATAAGCATAAGTTTGGTTGGCTTGGTGAATGGTTAACAACGGAAATGGTACCTGACCAAATATTTTGCCTGCGGAAATACTCAGGTCTGAATATCCCAATTGCGACAGGTATAAACGTTTGTCGATCCTGAAATCAAGTTTTTGATAGTTATACTCACCATTAAATAAACCTTTAACACCTGTGGTATAATCCAATTCAAGGGTAGGGTACGGATTAGGAATAGGTATACGGTAAATTTTACCCTGATAAAATTCCTCATGCGGTGCCCAGCGGATCGTTCCTGTGAGCTCTGTGGTGGTTAAAGAGTTTATCACATTCGGCTGCCCATTTACTACATTATTAAAATATAGCGACCCTGCAGGCGCCTGTTTCCAGTTTTTAAAACCAGCCGCGAATGATAAGTGGTTCTCCAACTCATGCACGTAATCTAACCTGTAATAGTCATTATACAGATACTTATCATTTGTACCGCGTTTAAATGACAACAAGAAGTTATCCTCCTGTACAAATTGCAGGTTTGCACCGGGTATTTTAGTGTCTTTTTGATAACTGGCCCTGATATAGTTTTGCGGGAATTTATAAATAGACTTATTGTTAAGCGAGTAGGTAGCACTTAAAAAGTATTTCCATTTCTCATCCTTAAAACCATAAGCGGCATAAGTTTCGAAATAATAACGTTTGCTTAGTTCTGGTGTAGTACGACCGCCTAAACGCAGACGTAAACCTTCAACCGGATTAAAGCTGTAAAATGTGTTGGCAGGACCGATCTCAAATTTGCCAAAGCCTTTGTAACCTGCAAGCAATAGGGTAGCAATATCAACCGTACGTTTGTATGATGGCATATTCCTCAAACTGTCTACGTTTTTGTAAACTTTTGATTCGGCTGTGGTAAGTGTATCCAGACGGTTCTTCTCCCAGAATGAAGCGGGCCGTGTTTTAGCTTCATCTTGTGATTCTTCCGATTGTTTGGTATAGGCAGTATCCGGCCGCGGATGATTAACTATATAGTTTTTGTAGGTAATGGTTCGCATACCCAGCAACCCGCTTTTACCCTCCTTTTTGGTGGCTCCAAACTCAGCTATGGTATTGCTCCGGCTCAGGTGGTAACGGTTGTCAGGATTCTGTTCAAAATCCAGATCGACCTCCATAGAGCGTATAAAGTTGATGTTGATATGCTTGTTGATCTTCAATACCGCTTTTTGCACAGCGTAGTTGCCGTCAAGGGTAATGTATATCATCCCTTCAAAAAGTACGTCGTTACTGTTACGTGGTGTAAAGCTCAGCTCAACCAGTTTTTGGTTTTTGGCGTCGGTAATGGTATCGGTAATAAAGAATTTATAGTAGTTAGGCGAATTGTTGGATATCGGACTTAAAAACTGACTGGTGATCAAAAAGATATCATTGTCATAAATATCCACGTTATTGTACAGGTGTTTGAAGTATTGTTTAACACCTTCGTTATCAACCGCAGGACCGAAGTTTACCCCACGCTGGCCAATCACAACTTCGCGTTTCTTTTCGGGATTTTTGCGGTAATAATTCTGCGATAGTTTTTCATCCAGATAAACCGGTAATATCGATTTTCCAGGTAAAATGGTGCTATCGCGGTTATCGATGATGAACTTATATTTTCGGAAAAACTTTCTATCCGAAAACGCTGCAGATACGTTGATAAACCCGAACATCATTTTATCATATTCGCGGTACTCTACATAATCATAAGCTTCGGGGCGGTTTTTGGGTTTGTTTTCGATAACCTGGCGTATCAGTTCAACCGCAGGATTGTCTTTATTGCGGTATTTGGGTTTTTTGCCTGATTTTATCACAACTTCATTCAGTTGTTTGGCCGAAGGATAAAGCTTTACATTGATCACCTGCTCCTTACCCGGTTCAACCGCTAAAAAGGCATCCTTATAACCCAGAAAAGAAATTTTTATTTGCTTAAGTGTAGCGTTTGTGGTCGAAAGTCGGTATTTACCATTATTATCGGTCGCTACGCCAACAGTGGTACCTGTAAATGCAACCGCAACATAAGGAAGGGTTTGTTTATTACTGGCATCCGTAACCGTACCCGTTATAACAGTTGTTTGCGCAAATAATGATGAAGCAGAAAAAAAGAGTATTAAAAAAAATAAACTTTTATAAAAATTTTTAAAATCCATGTACTTTATGCAATTATGCAAATACAAAACTCTTTGTTAATCCTTTACCCTTATTCCTTGTATAAGCTATTTATCACTTTGATATGATAGCCAAATTGTTATGATAACAGAGCACAAATCTCAATTATCCTAATCAATCAAACTGATGTTTTCCTTTACCTTAATTGAGCAGCGTAGATAGTTATATCCGGCCTTATTTGGCCTTGACATAACTATCCCATTAGCTTGTAATTGCGCTTCAAAGGTAGAAAAATTTATTACAGACTAATGTGGTCAAAAAGTCAAATATTCCCTGCACAATGCATCAAAGCCACCTTGCTGCTAAATATTACCATTAAATTATATTACACTGAAAACGGTGCTATGCTTTATATATTATGAGCTGTTTACCGGCAGCCGGTTTTATTGTTTTACCTAAAGTATTGAATTTTAGATTGGTTTAAACAAACAGATATTGGTTGTCATCAGATTTTTATAAAGTTTAACAACCTGATAACAACTATTTTACACAATCAATAAATCAAGGCTTTATGTGTGATAAGGAAATGATCAGTTACCGGTGGCAATTATAAGCAAAAAAATAACCGGTTGTATACAGCATAAGCTGCAAAACAACCGGTTATAGCAGATTTGGTCAAATAAATTATGCTTCGGCGTAAGCTTCTTCGTAATAGTCTAACCCAAGGTGAGTTATCAGATCTTCACCCATCATATAGCGTAAGGTATTTTCCAGCTTGATAAGTTGTTTAAATATATCATTTTCCGGACGAAGGCCTTCCGCTGTTTGAGGCGATTTTAAGTAAAATGATAACCATTCCTGTATACCACTCATATTGGCACGTTTGGCCAGATCGCAGAATAAAGCCAGGTCAAGGGCGATAGGGGCAGCCAGGATAGAGTCGCGGCAAAGGAAATTGATCTTGATCTGCATTTTGTAACCCAACCAGCCAAAAATGTCAATATTATCCCAACTTTCTTTATTATCGCCATGCGGAGGATAATAGTTGATGCGGATCTTGTGATAGATCTCGCCGTAAAGCTCCTGATTTTCCTCAGGTTTAAATATATCTTCCAAAACACCTAATTTAGATACCTCTTTAGTTTTAAAGTTATCCGGATCGTCCAGCACTAAACCGTCGCGGTTACCCAAAATATTGGTCGAGAACCAGCCATGTACACCCAATGAACGTGCAGCCAGGCCTGGCGCCAGGATAGTTTTCATTAAAGTTTGACCTGTTTTGAAATCTTTACCGGCAATAGGGGTCTGGGTTTCTTTTGAAAGCTCAATTAAGGCAGGGATATCCACAGTTAGGTTAGGGGCACCGTTTGCAAAAGGTACACCCAATTTTAAAGCCGCGTAAGCGTAGATCATGCTTGGTGCTATCAGTTTATCATCATCAAGCAAAGCCTGTTCAAAAGCCGCCAAAGTTTGATGTATGGCTGATGCTTCATAATAGATCTCGGTTGAGCCGCACCAAACCAAAACAACCCTGTCCAGTCCGTTTTGCTCTTTAAAGTTTTTGATGTCCTCCATTACCTGTTGTGCAAGCTCATAACGTGTACCTTGTTTTACATGTGTACCGTTCAGGTTTTTGGCGTAATTTTTATCAAAGGCGGCTTTCATCGGCTTGATAGATTCTAACTCAGCTTTAACCGAGTTTAATAATCCCGGCTCAAGTACTTTTGCATTTGCAGCTGCCTCGTATACGTTATCTTCATAAACATCCCAACCGCCAAAAACTATATCTCCAAGATTAGCAAGTGGCACAAACTCCTTAATTTTAGGATTACGGTTCTCCGTTCTTTTACCTAAACGGATATGCCCCATTTGCGTAAGTGAACCTATAGGTTGTGAGATACCTTTTTTTACTGCTTCAACACCGGCAATCAGTGTAGTTGCCACAGCTCCTAAACCTGGGATAAGGATACCCAGTTTGCCTTCGGCGGGTGAAATTTTCATTTTCATTGACTTATTTATTGTTGATTATTGGATTGAGGCGTTGTTTGCCATAGTCCGTGGTTTTTACTCTTTTTTTGCTGTTTTAATCCTTTTTCGCTTTACTTAAACGTTTAAGTAAAGCGAAAAAGGATTAAAATTCTATTTGCTTATTCCGTGTTCAAAAGTAACTTAAACGTTTAAGTTATAAAACAAGGAAAGCGGATTTTTTATTTTCATCATTACATTATTTTAATTGGGATCAAAGCCATTTATTGGCTTTATACCAGGTTAGTGTCTCGGCCAAACCCGTTTTGAGGTTATACACCGGGTAAAAGCCCAGATCTGATTTTGCGCTTTCGTTATCGCAATACCAGTTTACTGCCATGAGCTCATCTATCTTTTCGATATTCACTACAGCGGCTTTATTTCTCAAAGAACTCACTTTTTCTGATATGGCGGCAATTATTTTTACAAAATTTACAGGCAAATGAAATTTAAAGGTAGTTATACCCAATATTTCCTTAGTCAGGTCACCTAATTCATACTTGCTGTAAAAGTTGCCGTCGCTCAGGTTATAGGTTTGCTGATTGCCGCCATGTAGAGCCTTTATGGATGCCTTTGCTACATCTTTTACGTAGATAAAGCTTAGCTTTTGCTGGCCTTTGCCAATATATGGCTCAAGGCCTTTTACAACTTGTTTAAAGAATATGAAGATGCCGGTATCCCTTGGCCCGTAAACGGCCGTAGGGCGTAGTATGGTATAATTTAAGTTTTCAACCGTTTTGAGTTGTTGCTCGGCCAGTAGCTTGCTGCGGCCATAAGCTGTAACTGGGGCAGGCGGGGTAGCTTCGGTTATAATACCGGTAAGTGTATTAAGCGGGCCTATAGCGGCCAGGCTGCCTATCAGCACAAACTTTTGCAAACTGGGGGAAACATCGGCCGCTGCTGTTGCCAGGTTATGTGTGTAGGTAGCGTTAATGTGATTGTATTCGGCTTGTGACCGGGCCGATGTAACGCCTGCCGCGTGTATAATATAATCGGGCTTAATATCAATGAGCTGTTGTTTTAACGCTGGCAGATCTTTGTAATTGAGTTCGGTATAGTTAATAGTAAGGTGCTTTAGGTGATCAATATTGCTGCTTTTGCGTATGGCAGCGTAAACTTCCAGATCCTGACTTAACGCTTCTTCAATTAAGTGATACCCAACAAAGCCACTGGCACCGGTTATTAAAACCCGTTGTTTCATATGGCTTTTTCGTATAGCCTGTATTTTTTATAGGGATTGCCGTTTATGGCTTCTATAGCCCGGTTTACCATATCGTTGTGTTCCAGGGTCCAGCCGGCTTCGGCTTGTTTCATGCCTTTACGCCTGTACTCTTTAATAATGGTACCATATAAGCAAGCTTCGATACCCATTTTACGGTAGCCATCAATAACGCCCAGCGCATATATACGCAGGCTTTGTATTTTTTTACGACCGAATAAGAGTTTGAAAATACCCGTAGGTAACAGGCGACCACGCTTAATTCTCTTAAAAATCTCGTTGTAGTTGGGCAGGGCCAGTCCAAAGGCAACTATTTTACCTTCCTGTTCGGCAACCAGTACAAAATCTTTGTCGAGTATTAACTTCAGATCTTTGGCCAGGTAATCAAACTCATCATCACTTAGCGGAACAAAGCCTTCATTATGATCCCAGGCTGAGTTATAAACTTCGCGGAGCTTAATGGACTCCTCTTTGAAGTTTTTGAGGTTTAAAGTGCGGATAATGATATTGTTACGTTTTAAACGCTCCTCCAACGCGCTTAACAAGCGTACCGATTTATCGTCGTAGCTTTTATCGTCCCAGTGCCAGGCAATCAGATCGGCGTTTTTGGTAAAACCATAACCATCTATCAGATCGGCATAGTAGGGGGCGTTATAGGTTTGCATTAAAAACGGCGAACTGTCAAATCCTTCTATTAGTAAACCGCAGGGTTCGTTGGTTGAAAAATTAACAGGGCCAATCAGTTTCTGGGTCACACCTTTTTGTTTGAGCCAATCGGTAACTGTATTAAAAAGTGTTGTTGCTACCTCTTTGTCATTAATGCAATCAAAAAAGCCAAAAAAACCATCATTGGTATTGTTGAACTTGTTATGTGCATTATTGAGTATAGCTGCAATGCGACCTACAATTTTATCGCCATCATAAGCTAAAAAAGTTTGTACGGTATTATGCTTATGAAAAGGATGTATAGTTAACAGATCGCGCTGAGCTATGAACAATTCCGGAACGTAGTATGGATCGTCCTGATACAAATCATGTGGAAAATCAATAAATGACGCTAATTCTTTTTTCGAACTAACAGTTACAATTTTTATCATGAGTGGTATTTATAAAATTGTTGCTTGAGGTATAAAATGAAACGCCCGTGTGCAGGAGCTTGTTTTGATAAAAAAGCTATGAGCACACGGACGTTTTTGTTTATTTAGATATTTTCTTTAACAGAAGCTGCAGATACACCAACTTCTTTAAATGCTTTTGAAAGTTTTTCAACGGCTTCGTCAATTTGAGCAAAGGTGTGCGTAGCCATTAATGAAAAACGCAGCAATGATGAATCTGAAGGTACGGCCGGCGAAACCACCGGGTTAACAAATACACCTGCAGCTTGCAGATATTTGGTTACCAGGAAGGTTTTTTCGTTATCACGTACATAGATAGGTAATATCGGGCTTTCTGTAGGGCCAAGGTCAAAACCTTCATCCAACAAAAGTTTTTGAGCGTAATTGGTATTGTCCCAAAGTTTTTGGATACGCTCAGGTTCAGATTCGATAATATCCAAAGCCGCAATTACACTGGCAACCGAACCCGGAGGCATACTTGCACTAAACATTAATGAACGTGCACGGTGTTTGATATAATCGATAGTGTCCTTATCGGCTGCAATAAAACCACCTAATGATGCCAGTGATTTACTGAATGTACCCATGATCAGGTCAACATCTTCGGTAAGGTTAAAGTGCGATGCGGTACCTGCACCTTTATGGCCAATAACGCCTAAACTGTGGGCATCGTCAACCATAATATTGGCACCAAACTCATCGGCCAGTTTAACAATCTCCGGCAATTTAACAATATCACCTTCCATGCTGAATATACCATCAACAGCGATAACCTTCACTGCCTCTTCGGGCAAAATGCTCAGTTTACGTTGCAGATCGTCCATATCATTATGGGCATATTTGATCACTTTTGAAAATGATAGCCTGCTGCCATCAATGATAGACGCATGATCATATTCATCTAATATAAGATAATCATTACGGCCTGTAATGCAGGAAAGCACACCCAGGTTAACCTGGTAACCGGTGCTGAGCAAAACAGTGGCTTCTTTACCTACATAGTCGGCAAGCCTGTTCTCTAATTCGATATGAATATCAAGTGTACCATTCAAAAACCTCGAACCGGCACAGCCTGTGCCGTATTTGTCAATTGCTTTCTTCGAAGCTTCTTTAATCTTTGGGTGATTGGTTAGCCCTAAGTAGGAATTGGAACCAAACATTAACACCCTTTTGTTATCTATTATTACTTCAGTGTCCTGAGCAGACTCAATAGGCCTGAAATAAGGATACAATCCCTTCTCCCGGAGCATATTTGCAACCTGGAACTCGGCGATTTTCCCATGTAGTTTTTTAACCATGTATTAACCCTGCTTAAATTTTGTGTAAAAATACCATGAATAAGCATATAACCTATATGGTAAATGTAATTTTTTAAAAAAATGCTTATTCTGATCTCAAAACAGCGGCAAGCATTCTAAATTATATCACGGCAAATTAATTAATTTTTTTATTTATTTCGCACCACAATTTTTCATTTTTTTGTAAAAAGCCCAAAAACGCATGATTTTGGCATGTTTTTATAAATTTTACGTAAAATTCTTGTTCTTGATTTTAATTTAGTAATATTAATCACATATTAGCGCCGCCCCTGTATAAATCGGTAAAAACCCAGAGATTGATTTTTTGTTGTTTTCACTGATAATTAACATCACCTATAGCCACCTTATGAAAAAAAATAAGTATTTAGTATTTTTCATTACAATCGTCTTAACATTAATTTTACATTCACCAACCTGGTCACAAACCGTCGCTGATAGCATTAACGGGCCTGTTTCTTTAAAGCAATGTGTTGAGTTTGCCCTTCGTAACCAGCCCGCGGTTCGGCAGGCCTCCATCGATGAACAGATCAATGAAAAGGATATCCGGATAGGGCTTTCTGCCTGGTTACCCCAGCTCACCGGATCGGGGATATATAATTACTATTTTAAAGGAACGCCGCAGGCAGGGGCGTCGGGGGCCAACTTTCCGTCAAGCTCGGGCATCCGTAATCTGTCTACACTCGGGTTACAGTTAAATCAGGTGATCTATAATAACGATGTATTACTGGCAGCCAAAACCGCTAAATATTCTCGCCAGTATTATAAACAAAACACGCTGAGCAGCCAGATCAATGTAGTATCTGACGTGAGCAAGGCATTTTTTGATGTGTTGCTTTCTCAAAAACAACTGAACATCACCAACGAAGATATCATCCGCTTACAAAGAAGCCTGAAGGATGCTTATAACAGGTATCAGGCAGGTGTATCTGACAAAACAGATTATAAACAAGCCACTATATCGCTCAACAATTCATTAGCCACGCGCAAGCAAACCGAAGAGGCTATTAAAAGTAAAACGGCTTATTTAAAACAGATCATGGGGATCGACGGATCAAAAAATCTGGATCTGGCCTATGATTCATCCCGTTATGAGCAAGCAGCCGTTATTGATACCAATCAGCAGTTGGATTTTAATAACCGCATTGAATACCGTTTGCTGCAAACCACTAAAGTATTGCAAAACGTTAATGTTAATTATTACAGGTTTGGATTTTTACCTTCCTTGTCGGCAGTAGGTAGTTATAACCGGGCTTATTTCAGCCATGATTTTTCAGATCTGTACGACAAGGCATACCCAACGGGCTATGCGGGACTTACTTTAAGCCTTCCGATTTTTCAGGGCACCAGGCGCCTGCAAAACCTAAGCAAAGCTAAGTTGCAGGTTGAGCGTACCGATCTTGACTTGGAAAATAGCAAAAACACCATCAATACCGAATATGTACAGGCACTGGCCGGTTATAAAAGTAATTACACCAGCTACCAGCTGATCAGGCAAAATGTTGATCTGGCTAAGGATGTATACAAGGTGGTAAGCCTGCAATATCGCGAGGGTATTAAAACCTATCTTGATGTTATAGTATCGCAATCAGATCTGCGTACAGCCGAATTAAGCTATTATAATGCGCTGTTTCAATTACTATCCAGCAAGATCGATCTGCAAAAGGCTTTGGGAACGCTTGGCGTAGATACTAATCAATAATTTAAATAATAAGGCACCTGAACACGCTTAAATAAACGAATAACTGCGCAGCACTCATGAGTACCGCTAAAGAAACAAACAACCAACGAATAACTGCGCAGCACTCATGAGTACCGCTAAAGAAACAAACAACCAACGAATAATCACTACGATGAAAAACAGATATATATACTGGTTAGCCCCTGCAGCCTTATTGGCATTAGCTTCTTGCAAAGGTAAAAGCGCACAAAATGCACCATTGCCGCCAACTCCTGTAAATTTAACCGAAGCTAAAAAGGCAGTGGCTATTTATTACGATCAGTTTCAGGGTACGGTTGTATCTATCAATACCACCGAACTCAGGAGCCAGGTACCGGGCTTTGTAACCGGCATATTCTTTAAAGAAGGTGATGTGGTGCAAAAGGGCAAGGTATTGTATGAAATTGATAAACGTAAATATGTGGCCGCTTATCAGCAGGCAGAAGCCAACGTACTAAGCGCGCAGGCCAACCTGGTTAAAGCACAAAAAGATATCGACCGTTATAATATGCTGTTGAAAAATGATGCAGTAGCCCGCCAAACGGTTGACCAGGCCTCTGCAACTTATGAAACCAGCAAGGCTAATGTAGCTGTAGCCAAGGCTGCATTAGCCTCGGCACGTACCGATCTGTCATACGCTACCATTACGGCGCCCTTTACCGGTCGTATCGGTATATCACAGGTAAGATTGGGTTCGCAGGTTACCGTAGGTACTACTTTACTGAATACCATATCGGCCGAACACCCAATGGGAGTAGATGTAGTGGTGAATGAACAGGATATTCAACGTTTTTATAAATTACAGCAGGCCAGCAGCGATACCACTTTTAAACTGCAAATGTCTGACGGTTTAACTACCTATAATAAACCGGGCAAAGTTTTGGCTATTGACCGTGGTGTAAATAACCAAACTGGTACCATTAAAGTGAGGATCCAGTTTCCGAATGAGGATGGTGTGTTGAAAGACGGTATGAGCTGTGTACTTAAGGTGCTTAACAATCAATCTGGCGATAGGGTACAGATCCCTTATAAAGCCATCACCGAGCAAATGGGTGAATTTTTTGTGTTTGTAAGCAAGGATACTTCTTTTGTGGACACTACTAAAAATAACGAAAAAGTTGAAGCGCTCATTGCCAAGCAGCATAAAGTGACATTGGGGCCACGTGTGGGTACCGATGTGGTGATCATGAACGGTGTTGAGCCCGGCGACAAGGTGGTGACCGAAGGTTTCCAGCGTTTACGTGATGGCGGCAAAATTGTATTGGGCGATCCGTCTAAAACACCAGCACCGGGTCAGGGTGGAGCACCAGCACAGGGGAAACAACAAGGAGGCAAGTAACCGGTATTTTTATAAAACACAACCAGAATGATAGCAGATACCTTTATACGAAGACCAGTTACCGCTATAGTTATATCCTTAGTGATAGTAATTGTTGGTATCCTGGCAATAAGTAATTTGGCCATAGGCCAGTATCCAGAAATTACACCGCCTACGGTAAACATCACCGGTACCTATACCGGTGCCGATGCCCTTACGGTGGAGCAAACGGTTGCCACTCCTGTAGAAGTACAGGTGAACGGTACACCAGGCATGACCTACCTGCAAAGTAACAGTACGAGTAATGGTGCCATGAGCATGACCGTTAACTTTGAGGTGGGCACCGATATTAACATTGCCGCTCTTGACGTGCAGAACCGTGTAGGTATCGCCACGCCAACATTGCCGCAGGAGGTACAGCGTTTGGGCTTAACCGTACGTAAACGTAACCCCAGTATTTTGATGCTGGTGGCTATGTTTGCCCCTAAGGGCTCACATAATGTTACTTTTTTAGATAACTATACCAACGTTTTTGTACGCGACGCGCTTTTACGTGCCAAAGGTGTAGGCGACGTGTTTACCCGTGCCGATGACTTTAGTATGCGTATATGGCTTAAGCCGGATAAGATGGCTGCTTTGGGTATGACCGCGGGCGACGTAACAGCAGCCCTGGCCGAACAAAACGCGCAGGTTGCCGCCGGTTCGGTAGGTTCAACACCGCAAGAAAACGGCCAGCCATTTGAATATACGGTTTTAGTTAAAGGCCGTTTATCCAGCCAGGCAGAGTTTGAAAATATCATCGTTCGTACACAACCCAGCAATGGTGCTATTGTGCATCTGAAAGATGTGGCCCGTGTGGAGTTGGGTAAATTTAACTATGCCGGTAACTCCTTTGTTGATGGCAAACGCGCTTCTTACCTGCTGGTTTACCAGGCGCCGGGTAGTAACGCCATCGAAACTGCCGATAATGTTTACGCTACCATGGAGCAGCTTAAAAAGTCGTTCCCTGCCGATGTGGATTATGTAGTGCCTTTTGAATCTATAACCGTAGTAAAAGTATCCGTTAGCGAAGTAATTGAAACGCTGGTTATAGCGCTGGTGCTGGTTATTGTGGTGGTATTCCTATTTTTACAAAGCTGGCGCACCACGCTTATCCCGGTATTGGCTATCCCGGTATCTATCATTGGTACCTTCATCTTCTTTATACCACTGGGCTTTACCATTAATACATTAACGTTGTTTGGTTTCGTACTGGCCATCGGTATTGTGGTGGATGACGCCATTGTGGTGGTGGAGTCGGTACAGCATTATATGGACGAGGAGGGGATGTCGCCAAAAGAAGCTACTATACATGCCATGCGCGATATATCGGCACCGGTAATTGCCATCGCTTTGATATTAGCTGCGGTGTTTGTACCGGTAGGTTTTGTGCCCGGTATCGTAGGGCGCTTATATCAACAGTTCGCTATCACTATCGCTATATCGGTGTTGATCTCGGCCTTTGTGGCGCTTTCATTAACGCCTGCTCTTTGTACGCTGATATTAAAGCCCCGTAAATTAGACCAGGAATCAAAAGGGCTTGATAAGTTTTTCTTTAAATTTAATGCCTGGTTTGACCGGGTAACCGGCAGATACCGTAACGGCGTTGATAAGAGTATCAAAAACTCTAAATTCATCATCATTATATTGGTGTGTATTATTATAGGTACTATCCTGCTTTTCAGAGGTAAACCAAGCGGTTTTATCCCTACAGAGGATGATGGTCGTATCTATATTACTTACGATCTGCCCGAGGCTTCATCAACACAGCGTACCGTAAAAGTACTGCATGATATGATGAGCACATTGGATAGTATCCCTGAGATAGGGCATTACGCTGCTTTGGGTGGTTTAAACGCGGTAACCTTCGCAACCAAATCAAACAGTGCCACCATATTTGTGCAGCTAAAACCATGGGAGCAACGTAAAGGCGAGCAGCATACTATATTCCCGCTGGTAGCCATGTTACAAAAACGCTTGTCGCGGTTTAAAGAGGCCAGTGTGGTTGTAATTCCACCGCCGGCGATACCTGGTTTGGGTAATACCGCGGGTTTCTCCTTTATATTAGAAGAAAAGCAGGCAGGAGGGGATATCAAGTACTTTGAATCGGTGATGCGTAATTTTATTGCCGAATTAGGTAAACGTAAGGAGATATCCAAAGCGTTCTCTTTCTTCACCGCCCGTACACCAGCCTATCAGTTAACCATCGACAGGGAAAAGACCAAAAGATTGGGTGTGCAACTGTCTGACGTAAATGCGGCCCTGCAAACCTATATGGGTAGTTCATATATTAACGATTTGACCTTGTATGGCCGTACCTTCCGCGTGCTGGCACAGGCCGATACCAACTACCGAACAAACATCCAGAATATAGGGCAGTATTTTGTGCGAAACCAGGCGGGCACCATGGTGCCTTTAAGTACGCTTACTACTTATAAGGTAATCGAAAACGCGCCGTTAATATCGCATTACAACCTTTTCCGTTCGGCTGAGATAGATGGTAACTCCGCACCGGGGTACAGTAGCGGCGACGCATTGAACGCGCTGGAAGAGGTTGCTGCCAAAACCCTGCCGCAAGGTTATGGCTACGAGTTTTCGGGCTTGAGCCGTGAAGAAAAATTATCAGGATCAAAAACCGTGTACATCTTTATGTTGTCGATTGGTTTCGTATTCCTGTTCCTGGCAGCTTTGTATGAGAGCTGGTCGGTACCATTCTCTGTACTGCTTGCAGTACCGCTCGGCGCTTTTGGGGCGATCCTGTTTTTATCATTCCACTCCAAGTTGGATAATAACGTATACGCGCAGATAGGTTTGATAACACTGATTGGTTTGGCGGCCAAAAACGCCATCCTGATTGTAGAGTTTGCCAAAGAACGTGTGGATAGCGGCATGGAGCTGGAGAAAGCTACCCTGGAAGCTGTACGACTAAGGTTGAGACCAATCATCATGACCTCGTTGGCATTTATATTAGGCGTAGCGCCTTTACTATTTGCAACAGGTGCAGGCGCGGTAGCCCGTCAAACTATCGGTTGGACGGTATTCGGCGGTATGCTTGCGGCCACTTCTTTGGCCATATTCATTGTGCCGGTATTATTCTTTATCATTACCAAATTTGCCTATGGTAAAGAAAAATTGGCCGAGCTGGAGAAAAACTATGACCCGCATAAAGGGCATGAACCCGAAGTTTAAAGTATCTTCGGATATAAAACAAAAAAGGAGAGGCATTGCCCCTCCTTTTTTGTTTTAAGATAAATTGGATGGCATGCTGATCGCTGTCGAAGCATTGTGGGTAGGGGCTCCGCGCGCGAGTCTTCGACAAGCTACCCACAGGACGTCTCTCCATCATGTCATCGCTGCGAGGAGGAACGACGAAGACAACCGACCGAAGGGAGCTCATTAATACCGTTAAAAACAGACACAACATTAATAATCTCGTAGCTATTCTTATCGATAAGAACGCGAGGAGATAGCTTCATGCCTCGCAATTGAGATATTTTTATAAAATTGAATCGAGACTTAATTAAGCACGTCAATTCATCCTTACAGGCCCCGAATTTTAATGCTCGGAGAGATAGTCCTTTTTTGACGATGATTAATCAAAGAAGAACAAAAATTCAGCGTTTACCTACACTTAAATATCCGGATAGCTATCACTGTTTCATGTTTTTTTAATCTGAAATTAAGATTTGTAACTAAGGGTATTGATTTTGAGTTTATGATCAAAATGAACTGATAGTCAGTTATTAATGATGGTTAAAGTCTGTTAGCTATCGTGAAGTAAGAATGAAGAGCCGGGTATTGGCACATAAAATTCGTGATAGTGGCAAAGTATTTGTTAAGATGGTGTTAATACAATAAAAACATTGTAGAGTTAGTACTAAAAAAGCACAATTATGAAAACAATGACAAAAATTATAGCCGGAGCGTTTACCGCCTTAGCTATATTTATCGGAACAAATGTAAAAGCTCAAACAGTACCAAAAGACGCGCTGCGTTTTGGTGTAGGTGTTGAAGGTCTGTTGCCAACAGGTAACCTGCACGACATCTCTAACGTAGGTATTGGTGGTACAGCGCGTTTACAATACGGAATAGCCAATAACCTGGCATTAACCCTTACATCAGGTTATTACAATTTCTTTGGTAAAAAGATCGGGGACGGTACAGATGTAAAATATCCATCATTGGGTATGGTACCAGTTAAAGCGGGCATCAAAGCCTTCTTTACCAATAATTTATATTTTGGTGCAGAAGTTGGTGCTGGTTTTGAAACCAAAGATTTTTATGCAAACGCCGATGGTTCTAAGAATACCAAGCTTATTTTGGCTCCAGGTATAGGCTATGCATCTAAATCATGGGATGTAGGTGTTCGTTACGAAAACTATTCGGGCCAAAGCAATAACTATGGTACTGTTGGTTTACGTATAGCTTACGGATTTGGCTTGTAATTTTACAAGACCATAAAAGAAAAGCCCCTCAGCATATGCTGAGGGGCTTTTCTTTTATGTCTGAATCAGGATTTACAGAATTTTAAAATTTACAGAATGCTCAATGTCATTTTGTTAATTCTGTAAATTCTGGGAATTCTGATTCAGACTAATTTACCCAGCGCTTCTTTGATTCTACGCACAGCTTCTATCAGTTTATCTTCGGCAGCAGCGTAAGAGATGCGGATAGATGACGGATCGCCAAAAGAATCGCCACCAACGGTTGCCACGTGGCCTTCTTCCAGCAGGTAAATGCTCAGATCGTCGGCATCTTTAATGGTACGGCCATTATAGCTTTTGCCAAAGAAAGAAGTAACGTTAGGGAAGAAGTAAAATGCGCCATCGGGCAGGTTAACCTTAACACCTTCTATCTCACTCAATAATTTATAAACAATGTCGCGGCGTTTTTTGAAAGCGGCACGCATTTCCAGCACACTTTCCAGTCCACCTTCATAGGCGGCAACACCTGCACGTTGTGTAATAGAGCAGGTTCCAGAAGTGATCTGTCCCTGCATCTTGTCGCAGGCAGCTGCGATTTCAGAATTCGAGGCGGTGTAACCAATTCTCCAGCCGGTCATGGCAAAAGCCTTTGACCAGCCGTTGATGATCACTACACGGTCTTTTATATAATCAAACTGCGCAATCGACTCATGTTTATCCACAAAGTTGATGTGCTCATAGATCTCATCGCTCAGGATATATACATGCGGATGTTTTTCAAATACTTTGGCTAATCCTTCCAACTCATCTTTGCTGTAAACGCTACCGGTAGGGTTACAAGGAGAGGAGAACATAAACAGCTTGGTTTTTGGCGTAATAGCCGCCTCTAACTGTTCAGGGGTTATTTTAAAGTTTTGCTCAACAGTAGTATTAATGAATACGCTTTTACCTTCGGCCAGCTTAACCACTTCTGAGTAAGATACCCAGTAAGGTGTAGGGATGATCACCTCTTCGCCGGGGTTTACCAAACACAATACTGCGTTGGCAATAGCCTGTTTAGCACCGGTTGATACTACAATCTGACTGAAATCATAATCAAGGTTGTTCTCGTTCTTCAGCTTGGCAACCACAGCCTTGCGCAGGTCGGGATAACCAGACACGGGGGTGTAGTAGGTAAAGTTTTTATCCATGGCCTGCTTTGCTGCCTCCTTGATGTGTTCAGGGGTATGAAAGTCAGGTTCGCCAAAGCTAAGGCTGATCACGTCGACACCTTTAGCGGCAAGTTCGCGGCCTAATTTGGCCATCTTAATTGTTGCAGATTCGGACAAGTTATTGATCCGGGTACTTAATGCGCTCATATAAATTATGTTATCGCGGCAAATATAGAAAATAAGTTTACTGCTACTTACGCTTGTTATTTATAAATTTGTCGCCTAATAAAGATTACCTTGAAAGAACAAAAAAGGATCATATTAATTTCGCTGATTACGGGCATTGTGCTGATGCTGGCGAAGTTTGGAGCATACTTTTTAACAGCATCCAATTTTGTACTCACCGATGCCGCCGAAAGCATTGTAAACGTAATTGCCAGTGCTTTTGCCTTCTTCAGCATTTATCTTTCATCACAACCACGGGATGAGAACCATCCCTACGGGCATGGTAAAGTAGAGTTCTTTTCTGTTTTTATTGAAGGTTCGCTTATTGGTATAGCCGGTGTTATCATTATCGTTAAATCGGTTTACAGTTTACTATATCCTAATGAGATCCATGACCTGCTTACAGGTGCCGCTATTATTGGCGCTACAGGACTGGTCAATGGTGCTTTAGGGTATTACATGATCCAAAAAGGTAAGACATTGCGCTCCATCACCCTGGATGCCGACGGCCGCCACCTAATTGCCGATATGGTAACCAGCATTGGCCTGGTAGCCGGTTTATTGCTCATCAGATTTACCGGGATATTATGGCTCGATAGTGGTTTATCTATCCTGGTGGCCCTATATATTATATATAGCAGTTATAAGCTCATCCGTAAATCGGTAGCGGGTTTAATGGATGAAGCCGATTTTCAGGTGGTAACAGATATTATTAATGTACTGAGTGAAAAACGCCGTGAATCCTGGATTGATGTACATAACCTGCGTGCGCAGAAATATGGTAACGAATTGCACATTGATTGCCACATGACGCTGCCCAATTACTTCGATCTGAACAAGGCCCATGCCGAGGTTTCACTGGTTGATAAACTGATCAATAAAGAAGTGGGTATTAAAACGGAATTATTTATCCACTCGGATCCTTGCGTACCCGATTGCTGTCACTACTGCAGCATGCCCAATTGCCCCATACGCTCAGAACCTCAAACTGAAACCATTGCCTGGACGATGGATAAAGTAGTACGCAATAAAAAGCACTTTGAATAATGAAAGAGGAATATTTTAACGTACGGGTATACGGTCTGCTGATCAACGAGAACAACGAAGTACTCATCAGCGATGAGCAGGAATACGGCCACCGCTTTATCAAATTCCCGGGTGGCGGGTTGGAGATAGGCGAGGGGCTGATTGATGGGCTGAAACGTGAATTTGTAGAAGAGTGCGAGGTAGAAGTAGAGGTCACCGGTCATTTTTATACTACAGATTTCTTTGTGCGGTCGGCATTTAACAATTCGCAGATCATCAGCGTATATTATAAAGTGAAAAATATTACCCCCATGAATTTCGCCATTAAAACCATCGCTTATGATTTTGATGGCAAGGGCGATGTGCTGCAAGCCTTCCGATGGGTGAAAATATCCGAATTGACAACTAACGATGTTACCTTCCCAACGGATAAACGTGTGGTAGAACTATTAAGAGCAGAACTATGAATTTAACCGAACGCGACCTTAAAGTAATATGGCACCCTTATACCCAAATGAAAACCGCTGCACCACCCATAGGCATTGTACGCGGAGAGGGAGCAGGCTTGTTTGATGAACAAGGAAAAAAATATATCGACGCGGTATCTTCCTGGTGGGTAAACATCCACGGGCATGCGCACCCATACATCGCTAAAAAAGTATCTGAGCAGTTACACAAGCTGGAGCATGTGATATTCGCAGGCTTTACCCACGAAGGCGCCGTTGAACTGGCAGAGCGCCTGTTGGCCATTTTACCCAACAACCAGCAGAAAGCATTTTACTCAGACAACGGATCAACCGCTATTGAGGTGGCCATCAAAATGTGCCTGCAATACTGGCTCAATAAGGGTGATCAGCGTACCAAAATTATGGCGTTTAAAAATGCTTACCACGGTGATACTTTTGGCGCCATGGCTGTAAGCGGCCGCAGCGCGTTCACCGCCGCGTTTGACAGTTTGCTGTTTGAAGTAGAATTTATCGATCTGCCCAATAAAGATAACATAGAAGATCTCAAAGCCCAGATCTCACAGCTCAAATCTGAACTGGCTTGCTTTATATTCGAGCCCTTGGTACAAGGATCGGCCGGAATGATCATGTACGAGGCTGAATACCTGAACCAGCTGATGGCCCATTGTAAACAGGAAAACGTGCTGATGATAGATGATGAGGTATTTACCGGTTTTGGTCGCACAGGGAAACGTTTTGCCTGCGATCATGTGCAGGTGCAGCCAGATATCATGTGTTTCTCTAAAGGGCTTACAGGCGGTACTATGGCATTGGGCCTAACCACTTGTACGCAGCAGATCTACGATGCTTTTTTATCCGACGATAAATTGAAAACCCTCTTTCATGGGCATTCCTTTACCGCTAATCCTATAGCCATAGCATCGGCCCTGGCCAGTCTGGATCTTTTCCTGGAACCGGCCACAACAGCCAACATACAGCGTATCGAAACATCGCACGCCGCTTTTGCCGCCAAAATAAAACACCATCCTAAAATAAAGGCCATCAGGCAAACCGGTACCATTATAGCGATGGAATGGGAGACCGGCGATAATACCTCCTATTTTAGCTCGCTGCGCGATAAATTGTACCAGTATTTTTTGGCCCAAGGCATTATATTGCGGCCGCTGGGCAATGTTATTTATATTTTACCCCCATATTGCATTACTGATGCCGAACTCGGTTATGTTTACAGCAAAATTGAGCAGGCACTTGAAGAAATATAACTATGCTGAATACACTACTACCACAAATAATTGCTGATAACGAATTGCACTCCCGCTGGCTGAACACGCTATCGCTGATGGAAAATACCGGCGCGCGTAAAATATCAGCCAGCGAAGATCCGCATACCGTTACCTATATCATTCTCAAACACGCAGCCGAAGAGCATCGCCATGCGTTTTACCTCAAAAAACAACTGGAAAAAACAGGTGTGGAACTGCCAACCTATGCTGCCGAATATCTGCTGGCACCTGGTTCAAGCAAATACTACCTGAACCAGCTGGATGTTGACGTATGCCGTTACCTGAAAAAAGAATTAGACTTAAGCGGAGGCGAACTGCGCTTTGCGGCCTACCTGCTGGTTACCTATGCGATTGAGGTTCGTGCCGATGAACTGTATCCTATTTATCAGGACGCGCTTGACGAAGCCGGCAGCAAGGTAAACGTAAAGTCCATCATCCTGGAAGAAGAAGGTCACCTGGAAGAAATGCTGAACCAACTGCACAAATTCTCGCCCGATTGGGAACGCCACGCCAACAAGGCCGTGGAGTTTGAAACCAAACTGTTTAACCAGTGGGTGGAGCAACTGGGAAAATCGTTGGGTTAAGTCAAAAGTTAAAATTCAAAAATCAAAAACACCCACCCTGTCATCCTGAACGGAGTGAAGGATCTATTATTGAACTATTCATATCGCAGAATAGATTCTTCGCTACGCTCAGAATGACAAGGGGTTTTTAATCAGCGAAATCACCGAAATCAAATCAATCAGCGGTCAATAACCCATATACTCTGTATACACCACCTGCAAAAAAGCTTTGCCATGCTGGAGGGCTTTATCGGTAGTAGCCTCACTGGCGTTTTTATTGTCTTTATAAACTATCCTGCGACCAGAATTATCATAAGAGATGCTTTGTTGCGGTGTCATAAAGCCAAAGCCGTTATCCCAGGTAAAAAAGGCAAAATCCTTACTGCCCGGATCGAGCAGATCTTTCGACCAGGTAAACTGCTTGTGCGCTATACCCAGTTGGCTTAGCAGCGTAGCCGCGATATCCGTTTGTCCGCCTAATTTATTGATCTTGGTGCCACGATATTGCGGTTTAATTACATCGCCAAAAAACAACAGCGGGATGTGGTATTTAACCGGGTCATAAGCTTCGGCAACGTTGCGGGGGAGGCGGTGCCCATGATCGGCTACCAAAATAAACAAGGTGTTTTTATACCAGGCTTGTTTTTTTGCCTGTTCAAAATACACGTTCAGGCAGGAGTCGGTAAAGTAAGCCGTACTTCTGAATTGATTGCTGGCATCGCCATCCTCATCAGCCGGGAAGTGAGGTTTTACCGGCAATACAAAAGGCTCATGATTAGTGGATGTTTGCAGGTACGAAAAGAAGGGCTGTTTTTGCTGCTGCGCGAATTGTAAATGTTTACTGAGCAATACATCATCATAAACGCCCCACTTGGTTTGTACCTGTGCGGGTGCAAAAGCACTCTCGTCCGTGATCTGCTCAACCTGGTGGCTTTTCATGAACGTATTAAAACTCATGTAACTGCTTTTGCCTCCGTAAAAATAGGAGGTATGATAGCCCGCGTTTTTAAACACTACGGATAGCGCAGGCAACTTTCGCTGCTTCAACGTATCGGCAATAATGGTACGGATAGCCTGCGACGGGAAACCGCTCATAATGGATATAATACCTTTATCCGTACGATCGGCAGAAGAGTAAATATTATTGAACAAGACCCCCTGCTGAATGAATTTCTCAAAGTTGGGCGCAACACCCTTATCGCCGCCTAAGGATTCGATGATACTTGCCGTATAACTTTCCAGCTGAATAATAACCACATTGGGCCTATCAGTTGTGAGGATTTTTAACGATGAGTCGGATTTAGCCGTATAGGAATCACGCACCAGCTTTTCAGCATCCGCGGGCTCCATAAAAGTGTAGGGGTTGTAAGGCTTACGGAAATTTTCAAAAATGTTATTGAACAGGTTCCACTCGGTATTTAGTGCCGATTGGTTCAGGATCTCCTTATCAGAAAAATAAGCCGCGTTTTGGTTGATGGGCTCTGTTTGCAAGCCGCCCCGCATAAACAGGAAATTTACAAACACCAGTAAACAGATCAACGCTATTTTAAGCCCCGGTTTAGTAACGGGCTTCCTGAATTTATAATCAATAACAAACCTGGATAATAAAGCACCGGAGCTCAGTAATAGTATGCCTATGAAGATACATTTGCCCACCGGCGATGAACCCGACGATGCCAGTGCTTCCGAAGGTGCATGATAAAACGAACTGAATACCCGGAAGGTAACCTTGGTGCCCCATTCTCTGAAAATATTAAAATTGAGTATGGTATTTAAGGAGATGCAGAACAGGATGAGCCCCACATAAATTTTAAGCCAGATGGGTTTGGTATGCCAGGAAGGAATGCACCAGTTAACAATAAAAACCAGCAAAGGGATGGTACAGATATAGGCCGTAGCCGAAGCATCCAACCGGAAGCCGTAAAAAAATGTCTGAAGGATTTCGCCGAAACCGGCGCCGCGAATTTTATAAAAAAAGTATAATTCAAACGTAAGCCGCGTAATTACAAAGAACAGCAGCCAGAATATAAAAAATCTGATTATACTAAAAAGGTTTCTTAACATAAAGGGGTACAAAAGTAATACTTTAACCCGCAATGTTAAGAAACCTTTAATGAATTGTTAGTGAAGGGGAAGGAGTAGGAGTATCAAGTAGCTAGTATCAAGTATCTAGACCTTTAAAAGTGATCTTATAATCAAGTTAATCAAAAGTCTTGATACTTGATACTAGCTACTTGATACTAATCTTTATATCGCTGCTTGATACTAATCTTTATATCGCTGCTTGATACTAATCTGATTATCTTCCTCCGCTCATCGCTTTCAGGTCATCCAGCGATATTTTTTCAAAATCAGCAGGGATACCGAAGGTGCCGGCAGGTGCTTTTTCGTCAACAATGCTTTTAACGGTAACGTCGGTGCTTTGGCCCTGGCTAAATGAAGTGTATTGTACCGGGAAACCACCTATTTCTCTGTAGTATTTTGCAATACCGGTTAATGGAACCTCTACATCATTAGTGATCCAGATATCATAGGTCTTTTTAGTTTTTGAATCGGTAGCTACTACTTTTTTACAGTTAAAGCCCGAGATCTGCTTGGTTTCGGTGCTTGGCGCAAAAGTAAAGGTTGGCATGTCAGCCATAGCCTGATCTACCTCATCCGGCGTAGCGATAGCTGCTTTTTTTATGCTGGCAACAGGTACATCAACCAATATGGCCATTGATTTACCGGCAGCATCAGTTAATATTTTTATGGTAGCTGGTCCTGCAGTAAACGTAAATGCGTTGGAGTCGGCACGGAAATATCCTTTGGCATTAACTTCCTGGCCTCTCATATTGGTAGTGAAGTTTACGGTGCCTTGTGTGTATTTTTTTTGTGCACTGGCGGTCATAGCTGTTGCGGTAAGAGCCAGGCCCAGGGCAACATTAAAAAATTTAATATTCATAGTGTTAGTTTGATTTATACCAATTTACTTGTTTTCGATTAAAAGACAAATTTATTAGTGTTTAGTTTAATTTCTCAGTTAGATACAGCGATCAATGAAATGTTACGCTTTAATATGCTATAATTTATATGCTTTTCCCTGGCTTGCTGTTCAAGCTGGTCAATCAACTTGCCGCTGTTGCTCCCGTCAATTACAAGTGTTTGATAATCATAATTCTTGTTGATCTGGGTCAGATCGGCATATGGGTTGCCGGTAATATATAAATAATCGGTTTTTAATTTTTGGGGTAATTGCAAATGGAGCGTTTGCTTGTCAAAAAGCATAATTTTTTGATGGTTGAACTGGATAAGACCACCTTGCTTTTTCAGATAATTTTTGCTGATACCCTGATCAAGATTATACACATCGGCCTTACTTATTTTGCAGCTATCCAGGTAAGGCTGTATGGTATATTTATAGTTTTTATCAGTATCGGTAAGGTTAGTGAGCACAACGGCCTTATTGCCGTTTTTAAACACTATGCCCGTGTTTTTGCGGAGGTTCAGAAAAGCGACGGAGCTGCTGTTATCGGCACGGTATCTTTTAACGCTGATGCTTACACAAAGCAAAAACAGGCAACCCATGCTGAATTTGAGTAGCCACGGCTTTTTATCATACAAAAAATAAAACAGGCCGATGATGAAAGCATAACAGAGCAAATATTCGGCAGTGCTGAACCATATTTTATTAATGCTGGCAAAAGGGGCGTGCTCAATAATGCTCAGGGCTTTATTCATCAGCAGGATCGATTGCTCCAATACCCAGGCCAATGCAGTCGACAGCCAGGGCGCCCAGGCCAGCAGCAGATAGGCTATACCACTATACATAATAACCATGGTAGGGATAATGATGAGCAGGTTGCTGAACAAAAAATAAACCGGGAACTGGTGAAAATAATAAGCGCTTAACGGAAAGGTGATCACCTGCGCCGCTACAGATACCGAACAAAGCGCCCAAAGCTTATCGATCCATTTGTTTTTGAATTGGAACCATTGATATACCATAGGCTGCAACACAATTAAACCGGCTACCGATAAATATGAAAGCTGAAAGCCTACATCGGTTATAAAAAACGGATTGTACAATAATAACAGCAGGGCCGATATAGCCAGGATGTTGAGCATATTGATATGCCTTACAAACGTATTGCCGATAATAACCATACCGATCATGACCGCGGCCCGGCAAACCGCCGGCGAAAAGCCTGTTAGCATAGCATAATAGCTTATCAGCAGTATCATTACCATCATTTTTAAATGCCTGCCGTATTTATAGCGGTTTAAAAAGCCCAGCATCCATTGCATTAAAAGATAAATGATGGCCACATGTGCGCCCGATACCGATAGTACATGGATGGTGCCTGTTTTGGAGTAAGCCTGCAAAACATCATTGCTCAGATCGGTTTTGTAACCCAGTATCAGGGTAGATGCTACTGCTATGGCATCTGGATCATGCATTTTTTGCTTAAATAACACCACCATTTGCTGCCGCAACTTTAAGGCATAGGCAATAAAGGGATTGCCCGTATCGTGCTTTAACAATTTGTATTGCCCCGGGAATAAAAATTCCTGATAGTAAATATTCTGGTGGGCCAGGTATTTTTTATAGTTAAACTCGGCAGGGTTAAAAGGGGGATCGACGGGGGTATAGCTGGCTGGGATCAGCAGTTCATCGCCGTATTGCAGGGATATAGCATCGCTGTCTTTCAGGGTGAGGAGCAGGGTGCCATTGGCCTCAGCGGTTTGCCGTTGATTGATACTTTGCCGAACGGTAGCCGAAAACCTTACCAGGCCATTTTTAAACTGGGGCTCGTTATTGATGCTTACCGCCAGGAATTGCGACTGTATTTTCGAAAAATGCCGGCGGTTATTCAGCTCGTTATAACTGATCACGCTGATCCAGCCAGCCGAAAATAAGATCATAGCCATCAGCAAACCACCAATCCACCGTGCTTTATAAATAGCCCAGCGCCGATAGTTTAAATTCAGCACAATGAATGCTACAGCTACACCAACAATAGCGATAGCCAGGGCCGGCAGATAAACAGCCGACATAAACTGCATCCCCAAAGCCAATCCCAGCAAAAAAGGCACAAGCAATAGAACAACCGGGATTTCGCCTTTATGATTCGCGAGCATAGATAAAGATATGATTTAGTATCAAGTAGCTAGTATCAAGTATCAAGATTTTTGAAGGTGCGTTATGATTCAATATCGATGACTTAATATCGTGATTTTAGAAGACAGTGTTAAAAACAATCCAGTCTTGATACTAGCTACTTGATACTGATCTTCCCTACAGTTCGTCCCTAACTTCGAGCAGAAATTTTTTGATGTTTTCGAGCGAGTCGATCACGCGTTGGTTTTCTTTGGTGTCGCTCATGTTATGCTTCAAATGCTCTTTAGCACCATTGAGGGTATAGCCTTTATCGCGGATGAGGTGAAAGATGATCTTGAAGTTTTCGATATCCTCGGGGGTAAAATAGCGGTTGCCCTTTTTGTTCTTTTTGGGCTGCAGTATATCGAATTCCTTTTCATAAAAACGTATAAGCGATTGATTCACATCAAACATGGCCGATACCTCGCCCATGGTGTAATACATCTTGCTTATTTCGCGGTCTTTATAAGGCATATGCAAAGATAAATTTTATTTTGAATTTATGATTTCGTAAAAATATAAGTGCAGGGAAAAGCCTAAGCCGGTGGTTGCGTATTATCCGTAGGTAAAGCACTTGCGGGAAATACGTAAAATAGCAATGGAGGCAAAATTCTATATACTAATTATCAGTAATTTATTATGTTTGGCAACACATTTTAAATCTTATCTATTATGTTAAACAAAACAATTTTAGCCGCAGCACTAGTTCTCACGCTTGCATCTTGCGGCGATTCCTCTAAAAAAGAAAACGAAGAAAAATCTGGCCTTGGTAAATTAGTAGAAGGCGCCAGCAACCTGGATAAATTTGCCAAATCGGGCGAAAAACTGAAAGACCAAACCGAGAAACTTAAAAAACTTACACCGGCAACTACCGAGGAACTGAAAGCAGTAGTGCCTGAAACTATAGGCGATTTCAAAAGAAAAAGCTATAGCGCAGGCGGCACCGTAGCCGATATTGTTGCTGCCGACGCGGAATACTCAAAAGAAGATAATAAGACGATCCATGTAAGTATTTTAGATGGTGCCGGCGAATCGGGCAGCGCCGTGGTTAGTTTACTGGCCATGGGCTTGAGTATGCAAACCGAATCAGAATCAAATGGTACGGTATCCAAAAACATTGATGTGGATGGCGTACGTTATTCTACAGAAGATACCAAAAGCGCTTCCGGCGTAAGCTCTTCCCTTAAGTTTATATACAAGGAGCGCTATGCCGTTACTTTGCAAGGCGAAGGCTATAGCCTTTCAGAGCTACAGGATTTTTTAAAGAAACTGGACCTGAGCTCACTGAAATAAACCGAAACATTGGGATAGATTTCTGCCCAATATTGCGTATATTTGTACATAACAAAACAGCCCGGTTTTCCTGATAAAAAGGAAAGCCGGGCTGTTTTGTTAAGGAGAAAAACAGAACAAAAAACGATTGTTTTGTATGTAGTTATTTGAATATCAATAATGTAATACTTTTTAAAGTTTTAAAAACGCCACAAAACAGTGTTCAGAATTGTTAAAAAGTGTTAAAATGAGGTTTTTTCGAATATTTTAATCAGTTTTTACCCCGTTTTTGAGCAAAAAAGTGTTAAAATTTAAGCTTTAAAAAGTTTTTTGGAAGCGTTTGAGCTTGCAAGTACTCCCTAATTAATCCCGATCTTTTTACTTTCGGACTTCCGGGCTTTCTGACTTCCGGACTAATAATTACATTTGCAAACTATGACAGCTACCGAAATACGACAGGCTTTTCTTGATTTTTTTGTTTCCAAAGGGCACATCATTGTTCCCTCTGCACCCATCGTCATAAAAAACGACCCCACCCTCATGTTCACCAACGCGGGGATGAACCAGTTTAAAGATATATTTTTAGGCGAAGCACCCGCTAAAGCACCCCGGGCGGCTGATACACAGCGCTGTTTGCGCGTAAGTGGCAAACATAACGACCTGGAAGAGGTGGGTATCGATACCTATCACCATACTATGTTTGAGATGCTGGGCAACTGGAGCTTTGGCGACTATTTTAAAAAAGAAGCTATTGCCTGGGGCTGGGAGCTGCTTACTCAAGTTTATAAACTGCCTAAGGACCGCCTGTACATCACCTATTTTGAAGGTGACGATAAGGAAGGCCTGGAAAAAGATACCGAGAGCCACGAGCTATGGAAAGCCCTGGTTGCAGAAGATCATATCCTGCGTGGTAATAAAAAAGATAATTTCTGGGAAATGGGCGAAACCGGCCCATGTGGCCCATGTTCAGAGATCCATTATGATAGTCGCCCGGATAGCGAGCGTGCGCTGGTTGATGGTGCCACCTTGGTTAATGCAGATCATGACCAGGTAATTGAAATCTGGAATATTGTATTCATGCAGTTTAACCGCTTAAAAGGTGGTGCCCTGCAGCCGTTACCGGCCAAACACGTGGATACCGGTATGGGCTTTGAGCGTTTGGTGCGTGTACTGCAAGGCAAAACATCCAACTATGATAGTGATGTTTTCCAGCCGATGATCCAGTTCATCGCCGAAAAAAGTGGTAAACCGTACAACAGTAAAGCCAAACCCGGCGATGCCGACTGGAACGAAGCCGTAGCCATGCGCGTACTGGCCGATCATATCCGTGCCATCAGCTTTGCCATTGCCGATGGACAGCTGCCATCCAACAATAAAGCAGGTTATGTGATTCGCAGGATATTACGCCGTGCGGTTAGATATTCATATCAGTACTTAGGTTTCAAAGAACCATTCCTGAATCAACTGGTTCCTTTGTTGGCTGATCAGTTTAAGGGGGTATTTGATAATTTATATAGTCAGAAAGATTTTGTGCAGAAGGTAGTTTTGGAGGAGGAAGTATCTTTCTTGAGGACACTTCAACAAGGAATCACATATTTTGAAAATAACATTGTTGGGGATTTAGTTTGGGGGGATTTAAACAAAACCGGTAAGATTCCGGGAGAAAGTGCATTTCTACTTTCTGATACTTACGGGTTCCCTATAGACTTAACCGAATTGATGGCTCGCGAGAAAGGCTTAACAGTTGATATGGAAGGCTTTGAAAAAGCCCTCCAAGAACAAAAGTCCCGCTCCCGTGCTGCAACCGCTATTGATACCGGCGATTGGGTAGTGTTAAAAGATAATGACAGCGTGGAATTTACCGGTTACGACGAAACCGAAACCGTTGCCCACGTAGTAAAATACCGTAAGGTAACCGCTAAAGGCAAAGAGCAATATCAGATTGTACTGGATAAAACACCTTTTTATGCCGAGAGCGGTGGCCAGGTAGGCGATAGAGGTGAACTGGTTTTCCCTGATGGTGAGATTATCATGGTAACCGATACCAAAAAGGAGAATGGCCTGATTGTGCATTTTGTGGATAAACTGCCCGAGGATATTGACGATGCCTTAACCGCTATTGTTGATCCTGCCCTGCGCAGCCAAACCAACAGCAATCACTCGGCTACGCACCTGCTGCATGCCGCTATGAAACAGGTTTTGGGCAGTCATGTAAATCAGAAAGGCTCATTGGTGAATGCCGATTATCTGCGGTTCGACTTTTCGCACTTCGCCAAGGTAACCGATGAGGAACTGGCGCAGACTGAAGCCATCGTAAACCAAAAGGTACGCGAAAATATCCCCTTGAAAGAAGAACGCAGCGTATTATATGCCGAAGCCATCACCAGCGGCGTAACCGCCCTGTTTGGTGAAAAATATGGCGAATATGTGCGGGTGATCACTTTCGACGATACATTTAGTAAGGAGCTTTGCGGTGGTACGCATGTAAAAGCTACCGGCCAGATTGGTTTCTTTAAAATTGTAGCCGAAAGCGCTGTAGCTGCAGGTGTTCGCCGTATTGAGGCTATTACCGGTGTGGCTGCTGAGGTATATATCACCAACCAAAACCAGCTGATAGATCAATTAAAGGAGTTGCTCAAAAATCCAAAGGACCTGGCTAAAAGTGTAGAGAGCTTGTTGGACGAGAACGCCAAACTGAAAAAGGAGATCGAGAAATCGATCCTGGAGAAATCATCAGGTTTAAAAAATGAACTGGCACAAAAGGTAGAAGCGATTAACGGTATCAATTTCATCGCCCAAAAAGTAGCCCTGCCCAATACCGAAGCGGTTAAAAATCTAGCTTACCAGTTAAAAGATATTGTAACGGATTTGTTTCTGGTACTGGCTGCTGATTTTGACGGCAAACCAAGTCTCACCGTCATGATCGCAGAAAACCTGGTTAAAGAAAAAGGGTTGAACGCCGGCAATATTGTTCGGGAATTGGCCAAAGAGATTAAAGGCGGTGGTGGCGGTCAGCCATTCTTTGCAACTGCTGGTGGTAGCGATGCAAGCGGATTGGATGTAGCTTTGGTAAAGGCTAAAAGTTTTATTGGATAAATATCTAAGAATAAAATAATAAAGATGCAGTCGCTCGGCTCCTGCCGAGTGACTGTTATCACCAGGCCTCCGGCCTACGAAACAAAGCGGCGGGACGCCGGGAAATAGTCGTCACTCGGCAGGGGCTGAGCGACCGCGGGGGTTCTTAGCTGAAAATTGTCCATAACAAAAAAAGACCGCGTAATAGACGGTCTTTTAATTGTTAATATATATTGGGGATATAAATGCTTATTTGTATTGATAGACGGCTTAATATTTAAAAGGTTTAAAGCCCAATCGGATTTTTTTACAGATCGCCGGTAACAAAAAGATTTTCAGCGCTTCCATTTTTTTTAAGCAGGGCAAAGTGTGATCTTATGGCATCCAACAATGGGTACGAACGGTAATTTAGCCGGTACTTCTGCGCATACCGCCTGATGATAGGGGTGATGTATGGATAGTAAGTATGCGCCACCGCAGGGAATAAATGATGAGCCACGTGGTGGTTAAATCCACCAAACAGGAAATTGGCAAACCGGTTTTGGGTGCTGAAATCCTTGGTTTTGCTGATCTGGTACATGGCCCAGGTGGTATTGATCACCCCATTTTCGGGTGGCATCGGGAACTCAGCATCCTCATCGGCATGGGTAGAGAGCAGTGCCGTTACTCCAAAAGCGCTGGCAATAAAGTGCATCACTAAAAAGGCCGTGATGATGTTAACGATAGGGTGCTCGAGTAACAGGGCAGGTATGCCGATCATCATGAACAGATAAAAGAATTTTGCGGCAAACAGTTTGACGTATTCTATTTTAGGTATTATGATCACCCGTTTCACATAATTATCTTTCAATCCGAAGAAGTCCTTAAAATCGCGTATCAGCAACCAGTTAAGAGTATAAAAGAAATACAAAAACCACATATAAATATGCTGGTACCGGTGAAACTGGAGCCATCTGCTACCCGGGAAAATGCGTACAATATCGCTTTGTTTTACGTCAATATCCCATTGTTGCATATTTGGATAGGGGTGGTGCAGCAACAGATGCCGTTTTTTCCAGATAAAGCTGTTGCTGCCAAAAAGCTCCAGTATACAGCTCAATCTTTCATTGCTGGCCCAGGTCCTGAAAACCGCGCCATGTACGGCATCATGAAAGGCATTAAAAAACACCAGGATCATGGTGAGGCCGGTTAAAATGTAAAACAGAAAAAGCAGTTGGGTGTTATTGCCCCACACCAATATACTGGTGTAAAAAGCAAAGTAAAGGGTTATTAAAAAGATGGATTTATAAACTATACGGCGCTGGATGTTTTTGTTAATGAGTACACGGGCTTGAACTTCTTTATGCAGTTCCTTGAAAAAATCATCGTCGCCTGCTTTTTTAAATACAAGTTTGGTCAATTTCTCAGTTTCCATATAAAAACGTTTTATATTTTGCTTAGCACGTAGCCAGGTCTGGCTATGATTTTTAACAAACCGGTAATTGGCTTGGTTTATGTTTTTTATTTTTTAAACTTTTTAATGACAATAATTGGCTCATCGTCAATGTCGTTTGCAATCCGGAGGGGCTTAAAAATTCAGATAGTTAAAAAAAGTTTGGGGACACCATCTTTAAACTATACAAAATCAATAGTTTTACTAAATAATACAGTGGCAATGGCGTAGCTAATATATATCACGTACATTGTTTAAAAGTTAAATGATGTTTTATACTGTATTAACTTTTATATATTTGACCTTACATCAGTAAAATTTATAGCTGAATTTTTATTTTATGACAGTTCTTGCAAACGGGATAAGTGAAAAGTACGAGTTGGTTGTAGGCCTCGAGGTACATGCCCAATTATCCACTTTAAGTAAAGCATTCTCGGCCGATTCTGCAGCCTTTGGTGCCGAACCTAACCATCACATCAGTGCCGTATCCTTGGGGCATCCCGGTACGTTGCCGTTCCTGAATAAAAGGGCGGTTGATTATGCCGTAAAAATGGGGCTTGCCTGTAATTGTACTATCAATTTAAATAACAGCTTTGCCCGTAAAAACTACTTTTACGCTGATTTGCCTAAAGGTTACCAGATCACTCAGGATCAGGCTCCGGTTTGTTTGGGTGGATACGTGCCTGTACGCTTAGCCGAGGGCAAACAAAAAGATATAGCCATTCACCATATTCATATGGAAGAGGATGCCGGTAAAAGTATGCATGATCAGCACCACGCCGACTCACTCATCGACCTGAACAGGGCGGGGGTTCCTTTGCTGGAAATTGTAACCCAACCCGACATCCGTAGCGCCGAAGAGGCCGGTCAGTTTTTGACCGAAACCCGCAAGATACTCCGTTACCTGGATATTTGCGATGGCAATATGGAAGAGGGCAGTATGCGTTGTGATGCCAATATTTCGGTAAGGCTCCATGGTGCAACCGAATACGGTAACCGTTGCGAAGTGAAAAACCTCAATTCTATACGTAACGTACAACGCGCCATTGAGCATGAATTTGTTCGCCAGGTAAATATCATTGAACAAGGCGGCCATATTGATCAGAATACCTTGAATTTTAATGCGGATACCGGCGAAACTTCTGTTCTACGCTCCAAAGAGATGGCTAACGATTACCGTTATTTTCCTGAACCCGATCTGCCGCCATTAAAACTCACCAAAGAATACCTGGAAAACATCCGGAGGAGTTTGCCTGCACTACCAAACCAGTTGTATCATAAATATACTGAAGAATTGGGTCTTTCGGCTTACGATGCTTCTGTAATAACAGCCGAGCGTGACCTGGCTTTATATTTCGAAGAATTGATTAAACATACCGATCATTACAAAGCCGCTGCTAACTGGCTGATGGGGGCTGTAAAATCATACTTGAACGATCATGATGTTGCTATCAGTAACTTTGGCGTTACAGCAAAGCACCTGGCCGGGTTGATCAAACTTGTTGACAGTGGCGTGATAAATAATTCTGTAGCTTCGCACAAATTATTCCCTGCTATGGTCAAAGAGCCAGGTAAAACTCCTGATGATCTGGCTAAGGAACTTAACCTGTTGATCAGCGCGGATACCGATGACGTAAGTCGTTTTATACGCGATGCCATCGCCAAGTATCCGGATAAGGTTAAGGAATACCAGAAAGGAAAAAAGGGCGTTTTAGGCTTGTTCATGGGCGAGATCATGAAAAGCTCCAAAGGCAAGATCGATCCGCAGAAAACAAATCAGCTGTTGATAAAAGAATTAGAATCAAAATAAAATGAAGAACCGCATCATTGCATCAGGTGTATTTTTACTGGCCATTTTCTTATTTTCATGTAAGGATAAATCTTCCTTTACTATTTCGGGAGTTATCAAGAATCCCGCGGCTTTGAAAATGGTATACCTGTTAGAAGCCGATAGCTCGCAGGTAAAAGTCATCGACTCAACCACTTTAAGTGAAAATGGTAAATTTCAGTTCAAGCACCAAACGCTTTATTCCAATTTATATAAACTGCGGGTAAGCGATGCCATATATGACCTGATAGCCAAAAATGGCGATGATATTGATTTTAGTACAGATCTGAAAGATAATACTCACTCTTATATAATTACCGGCTCTGATGATTCTGATAAGATCAAGGAGTTTAACAAGATCAGTAATTTTTACGGCGAAAAAAACAATAAGGTAGTTGCCGAATATCAGGAAAAGTCGCAGGCATTGGGTAAACAATCTGATTCGTTGCTGAAGGTATACATGCCCATATTTCAAAAAAATATGGCCGACTATGGTACCGCGGTGCTCAAATTTGTGAACGACAATAAAAAGTCACTGGCTGGTTTTTACGCTGCTACTTCTCTGGATGTATATAAATATGAACCGCAGTTGGTGGCTTATGCCGATGAGATTAAAGGCAGCTTTCAGGATAATCCGGGGGTACAGCAATTCATCAAACAAATGGAAAAAGCCAAGCCTGTTTCAGTTGGTCATAAAGCACCCGACTTTACAATTGGCGGCATTGATGGTAAACCCATAAAGCTATCTGATTATAAAGGTAAATACGTGATGATTGATTTTTGGGCATCATGGTGTATGCCCTGCCGCCAGGAAAACCCTAATGTGGTAAAGCAGTACAATGCCTTTAAATCAAAAGGATTTAACATTCTGGGTGTATCTTTAGATAAAGAAACACCGGCCTGGAAAAAGGCTATCGATGATGATAAACTGACCTGGGCACACGGCTCGGATCTGAAAGGATTTGAAGGGCCAACAGAAGCGCTGTATCATATTGAGGCTATTCCATCAAATTTTATCATTGATCCACAGGGAAATATAGTTGCAAAGAACATCACAGGCGCCGATCTTGAAGCTTTTTTAAACAAAACATTTAGTAAGCCTCAATAAATCGTTAATATAAGGTAACCTTTAACAATTTGTTAATATTGACTTAACTTTTAGCTTTTGTAAAGCGTATACTTTTATACAAAAAATTTAACGTGCCATGAGCAACTCTTCAAAACAGAAAATACTTATTGTTGATGATGAACCGGACATTTTAGAGCTGATAGAATATAATCTGAAAAAAGAAGGTTATCAGGTGTTTTTGGCCCGCAACGGACAGGAAGCTGTTGCAGAAGCAAAAAAATCTTTACCTGATCTTATTGTGTTGGATATCATGATGCCGAAAATGGATGGCATCGAGGCTTGCCGTATTATGCGTACCATGCCCGAGTTTAAAAATACTTTTATGGTGTTTTTAACTGCCCGTAGCGAGGAATATTCTGAAATTGCTGGTTTTAACGTGGGTGCTGATGATTATATAGCCAAACCAATAAAGCCCCGAGCCTTGGTAAGCCGTATAAACGCCATCCTGCGCCGCAATGCCCCTGCCGAAGATACCCCGGATAACAAACTGGAAATTGGCGACCTGGTTATTGACCGTGAGGCATACCTGGTTTACAAGAATGGTGTTAAGGTGGTATTGGCTAAAAAAGAGTTTGAATTACTTTACCTGTTAGCCTCAAAACCTGGTAAAGTGTATACCCGTGAGGTGATCCTGAAAAATATCTGGGAAGATTCTGTGGTGGTTACTAACCGTACCATAGATGTACACATCCGCAAACTGCGTGAAAAATTAGGCGATGACTGCGTTGCCACAGTAAAAGGTGTAGGCTATAAGTTTGAAGCTTAATACATCGTTTTAATAAAATAAAAAAAGCGACAAGATATCTTCTTGTCGCTTTTTTTGTAAGGCCACTTTCGCTTTTTAGCCGGTGAATTTGCCGGTAATATCTTTCAATTTGTCGCCTGCTTTGGCTTCTAAATCGTCAACCACGCCTTTTATTTTGTCGCCTGTAAAATCTGAGGCTTTTTCCTTTAGTTCATCAAATTCCTCTTCAACTTTATCCTTGGCGTTTTCCCACAATTCTCCGGCAGATTCTTTGATCTTATCAAAAAAGCCTTTTTCTTCTTCTGGTTCGTTCGGTGTGCTCATGATGTTTTTTTGAATATGAATGATTGATTTTTAGGTATTTCAAATTAAAGTTAAAATTTATTTTACAATCTATTTAATTATTTATGTTATATATTTTGCTATAAAACATAACAAAAAAAGGCGATGGGATTATTTCCCACCGCCTTAGTTAAAAGCTTTTGCTATGAGCCTTATTTAGCGCTATCAGCTTTTTTCTTAACAGTAGTAGCTGCTTTGGCTGTTTTTGCTGCCACTGCTTTTTTAGCATCAGTAACTTTTGCCTTGGCGGTATCACTTGCTTCCTTTGCTTTTGCCGACACTTTGGCTTTAACATTCGCTACCGTCTTTTTTACGGCAGCTTTCTCATCTTTTACTTTTGCATCGGCTTTAGCTTTTACCTCAGTTGCTGCTGTTTTTACTTTAGTAGCTGCGCTATCTGCTTTTTTGACTACAGCTTTCTTAGCTACAGTTGTTTTTTTAGCAATGGCTGCCTTTTTGTCCGTGGCTTTTTCTTTCAGGGCATCTATTTGGTCTTCGGCTTTATCTTTTAATTCTTCGGCTTTGTCTTTGGTGCTGTCCCAAAATTCTTCAATTGTTTCTTTAACCTTTTCAAAAAATCCTTTTTCGTTGGGTTTTGTTGCGTTATCACTCATGTTGTCTTTTTAAATAGATGATTAAGTAACCACTATAGTTAATGTTTGTTTTACAGTGGATTAACAAATGCTGTTTTATGCTAAACACCCTGAGCCCAGTTTAAATTATAAACCGTATTTTTGTCGGCTATATTTTAAAGTATGAAGTTTCCAAAATTTGCCGACCTGATATTATTTGAGAATGATGATGTGATTGTGGTGAACAAGCCACCTTTTTTGAGTTCGCTTGACGAGCGGGAGGGGGGTGAGATTAATTTATTGCGCTTGGCAAAAGCTTACTCAGATGATGCGCAGATATGTCACCGTTTGGATAAGGAAACTTCAGGAGCGCTTATTATCGCCAAAAATCCCGAAGCTTATCGCTTTGTATCCATGCAGTTTGAAAAGCGCCAGGTAAAAAAAGTTTATCATGCGATTATTGATGGTACCCACACATTTGATAATCTGCTGGTTGATCTGCCTATTTTGAATGTAGGGAAAGGCAACGTGACTATAAGCAGGCAAGATGGCAAAAGGGCTGAAACCTGGTTTCAGTCGTTAAAATACTTTAAGCATTATACTTTGGTAGAATGTCGGCCGGTTACCGGGCGTATGCACCAGATCCGTATACACCTGGCTACACAAAGAGCATCCATTGCCGGTGATGAAATGTACAAAGGCGAGCCGGTTTTTCTGTCGAAAATAAAACGCAAATACCACCTGGGTAAAGATCAGGAAGAACAACCTATCATGAAACGCTTTGCTCTGCATGCCTATGAGGTTACCTTTAAGATAAATCCTGAAACAGAGGTTACCATACATGCTCCGTATCCTAAGGACTTTGAAACACTTTTAAAGCAGCTTGAAAAGTTTGACAGTTAATAAAGGAGCGTTAATTGTTATGAAGTGCGGTTGACTTTATATGAAAATAGCGTTTGCATGATACGAGTACTGCGGTTGGTCTTATTGTTGCTGTTGGGGAGTTATTACTGTCAAAGTTTTGCGCAGGTACACACAGAAAAAGATAGCCTTGTTGATTTTATTCATATAAAAGATGTTATAACCCGTGATCGGAAGATCATGGAGTACATCAAGTACGGGCTTGGGGCATCCCAAACCGAAATTGCGAAAAAGCGGAACATTGTAATTGATTCTCTTTCAAAGTATGATTTTGAGAATAAAAAAGCTTTTCTTTTATTTACTGATGCCATATTCAACGCCAGAGTTTCGAGGTATGACAGGGCCAAAAAATACCTAATTGGAGCTGTTGAAGCTGCTCAGAATACCCCGGATCATTTTTTACTAAGTGCTTTTTATACAAATTTAGCCTTTACACAAACAGATGAGGGTAATCCTATTGAGGCCAGCTACTATTATGAACTGGTTAAACAAGAAGTTCAAAAACTGAACGATCCATCTTTAGAAGTTGCCCTGTATATAAACATTTCTGATTTGTATTGCGCGAACGAGCTTTATATTCAGTCGATATCTTCTTTAGATAAAGCACAGCATATCATTAATGAAAACAAGCTTGATTATCCCATATTTTATACCATCATCAATTTTAACAAGGCCGAAAACTATTTTCGGTTGGAGAATTACGATTCTTTAAAAGTTTATCACAATCGGTTATACAGTCCGGAAAATCAGCATCGTAAGTTATACTCTTTTCAGAAGCGAACAGGTTATTATCTGTTACTACTGGAGCATCGCTATACTGCAACGATATCAGTTATCAATGTTTTATTAAAAGATACAAAATACGTTAAAACCGATTTTGATTTAATGCAATTGACTACAGCTTATATTAAAAACGGACAGGCAGACCGGGCAAAAAACATTATCGATCAATTGGTAAAAGAGCAAGAAAAACAAAATCATCCGGGAGTAAAATATCGTCTGTACGAAATGTTAGGTCAAATTGCTCAAATAAGGAATAATCCCACACTGGCCGCCCATAATTTTGAACTGGCGCTGGAGCAATCCAAACAAAATTTAGACGAGGTTACCCAGGTGGGCAATGTATCGGCGCAGGTTAGAGTTAAAGATGTACAGGGTTTGTATTATAAAAACCTGCTTGCTTTTAAACGCGAACAGTTATGGTTGTGGTTTATTATAGCATTGGCAGTTTTAACGGTTATTGTTATAGGTATATTTTATAGAGCGAGCAGGCAGAAACGGCACTATGAAAAGTTATTATACTCTGCCCAAAAGCAAGAGCTTGCTTTTATAAATTCTCACGAAGTACGAAAGCACGTGGCTAATATAATGGGGTTACTTGATTTGATGAAAGATATTACAGACGCGGAGTTTTTGAAATCAAAAAAATATTTATTGTACTCTACCGAACAGCTTGATATTGCGCTCAGAAATGTATCCCGAAAGCTCAGTGATTAAGCCCCCGTTCATTATCGTTATTTCTACTTTATTTTATTAATAACTAATTTTATAATTAGTTACATTGTAATGCCTTTTACCCAGATTGATGCCGTGATTTCATGGTATAAATACGCTATTTTTTGATTTTTTGCATTTTTGATAAAAAACAAGTTGTTTTTGGTTGTGAAAATGCGAAAATGATAAAATTGACTTTTATTGCGTGTTTTTTTACGTATTTGGCCTGTTAAAATGTGGTTTGTTGAAAAAATTTATAAAAAAATCACAATTTTATAATGATTTTTATAAAAATAATTTAAATTCGCCTTCATAATTAGTCGAATAACAGATAAAACTATTATTAGAACCATAAATTTTACAAACTAACTTAAAAATGGCAACTAAACTTGAGTACATTTGGCTTGATGGGTACAAACCAACACAAAGCCTGCGCAGCAAAACCAAAATTGTTAAAAGCTTCAGCGGTAAAGTTGAAGATTTAGATAACTGGAGCTTTGATGGTTCATCAACTGAACAAGCACCAGGTGGCTCATCTGATTGTATCCTGAAACCAGTTTTTACCGTTCCAGATCCACAAAGAAAAGATGCTTACCTGGTAATGTGCGAAGTGTTGGATTCAACCGGTAAACCTCACGAGTCAAATGGTCGTGCGCTTATTCAGGATGACGATAACGATTTTTGGTTTGGTTTTGAGCAAGAATATTTTTTATGGGATCCTAAAACCGACAAACCACTTGGTTTCCCACAAGGTGGTTACCCAGGCCCGCAAGGCCCATACTATTGTTCAGTAGGTGCTAACAATGCTTTCGGTCGCGAAATTGTTGAAGAGCACTTAGACGTATGTTTAGAAGCTGGTTTAAATGTTGAAGGTATCAACGCCGAAGTAGCTGCAGGTCAGTGGGAATTCCAGATCTTTGCTAAAGGTGCTAAAGAAGCAGGTGACCAGATTTGGGTTGCCCGTTATTTATTAGAAAGAATTGGCGAAAGCTATGGTGTTGCTATCAACTGGCATTGCAAACCATTAGGTCAGTTAGACTGGAATGGTTCTGGTATGCACGCTAACTTCTCAAACACATTATTACGTACAGCAAATAGTAAGGAGAAATTCGAAGCCGTTTGCGAAGCTTTCCGTCCGGCAGTAAAAGAATGTATCGCTGTTTATGGTGCTGATAACGATCAACGTTTAACCGGTAAACATGAAACTGCTTCAATCCATGACTTTAGCTATGGCGTATCTGATCGTGGTGCTTCTATCCGTATTCCACTTTATGCAGTTGATCACAACTGGAGTGGTTACCTGGAAGATCGTCGCCCTAACTCAGCTGCCGATCCATACAAAGTAGCTGCAGTGATCATCAAAACAGTAAAATCTGCTAAAGTTTAAGCCCCTCTTAAATACTTTTAATTATTCTGATCCCCTGGCTCAAAAAGCCTGGGGATTTTTTTTGCTTTCATGTATCCACGCTTTTTGATGGCTTATTATCCTGATAGTCTGATAATCTAAGTTTGTTTATAACTAATGTTCAATTATTCAGGTGTTTAAATATTATGATTACTTTTAAATAAACATGAAAGCCTGTATTTATCATTGTTGTGGTGATGAAGAAGTATCGTTTGATCATTTTATATCGTATAGGCATAAACTTTCAGATGTAATCTTTAATAAAATGAAAAGCGGAGGGGTGCATCAACCGGATAATGATCTTAATTTGGTAGTAAAAGACATCAAAAACCTATGAAATAATCAGTATAGTTATGAGAATCAAAGCATACGGAATTAAAGAAGAGGGTGGAAAGGCAGAGCCATTTTATTATGAAAGAAACGTTGGCAGCAATGAGGTAAGCGTGAAAATTATTTATTGCTCTATTGCAAGGGGAGATGTTCAAATCATCAGTAATGATTGGGGCGATACAAAATTTCCGCTGGTTCCAGGGCACGAAATTGTGGGTATTGTAGAAGAAACCGGGTCCGATGTAACTGCGTTAAAAGTTGGCGATCGCGTTGGAATAGGGTACCAACAAGAAGCTTGTTTTGAGTGTGAGTTCTGTAAATCAGGTAACGAACAATTCTGTGCTCTGCAAAAAGTAATTGGTGTGGATTGCTATGGCGGTTTGGCCGAACATATTGTTGTTGATAACAGATTCGCCTTCAAGCTTCCGCCGGCACTTCACTCTGTAAACTCGGTTCCTTTGCTGTCATCTGGTGTTACTGTATATTCAGGAATTGAAAAAGCGCAGTTGCCTGTAAATTCTGTTGTTGGTGTTCTGGGGGTTGGCGGCCTTGGTCAGCTGGCAATCCGGTTTTTAAAAAAAATGGGGCATCAGGTTTATGCATTTTCTCACTCTCCCCAAAAAAAAGAGATGATTAATCAGTTAGGAGCGGAGTTTATATTGAGCTCAAACTCCGATAGTTTATCAACGTTGAATAAGAAATTTGATTTTATTATTTCTACGTTGAATGCGCCATACGATATGGATGCTTTTTTGAAGCTCCTTAAACCACAGGGAAAGTTTTGCATAGTGGCTTCGCCTTTGATAAAGCAGCCAATTGCCCTTGGCTTACTATATGATTATGCTCAACGAACTATTTATGGAAATTATGTGGGTAGCTGTAAGAACATGACAGATATGCTTGATTTTGCGGCAATGCATCATATAGAGAGTGATGTGGAGGTTATGCCATTCTCTAAAATGAATGAGGCGATAGAAAAGGTAAGGACAGGGGAAGTTAAAATTCGGTTGATATTAGAAAACCAGGAATAATATGAATTCACAGGAAAAAGTATTACACTGTTACAATGCAGTAGCCGACGACTATGCGGCTGATCGCTGGGACGAGCTTTCTAATAAACATTTGGATACGATGTTATTGAAGGAGTTTGCCGCTGCTAATAAAGACAAGGGGCTATGTGCCGACTTTGGCTGTGGACCCGGACAAACAACAAGGTTTCTGTACGACAATGGCTTAACAGATATAGTCGGCATTGATCTGTCGCCGGCGATGGTTAACGCCGCCCGTAAGCTTTCTCCTGAAATTAAATTTGAAACCGGCGACTTATTGAATGTCGGTTATCCGGCGGAGTATCTTGGAAGCGTACTTGCATTTTATGCGATAGTGCATTTTAGTAATGACGAAATCAGAAAATGTTTCGGAGAAATAAACAGGGTGTTAAAAACGGGGGGAGAATTTCTACTTTCGTTTCATGTAGGAGATGAAGTACTTCATTATGATAAAGCTCATGATAAGGAAGTGGATATTGATTTATACTACTTTAAAACAGATGATATCGTAACGTTGCTTTATGAAACAGGTTTTAATGTATTTGAAGCCATAGAAAGACGCCCGCATGACGACGCGAAATTTAAAAGCAAGCGGGGCTATATCTGGGCTGTAAAAAAATGAAGAGTGACGTAAGTTTCATTGAAGCTTATACCTGCCCGATCTTATCCACAACAAGTCATCAACCGGTAAATTGTAAATATAGACCCAGCATTCAATCGTTTCTGTATCGGTTTCTATAGTGCTTAATTTCCTGACAAATAAATTGGGTTGCTCCTGATCATCCCCAAAACCCTCGTAATCATCAATAAAAGCCAGTATCTTTTTGGGTTCATCCATTAAGTAAATAGAACCATGAACATATTGGTTGGTGTTGGTATCTATAATAGCACCTGGGTATTCCCCCGCGTCATAAAGCCTGCCTTCAAGTTTACCGCTTTTTAGTAAAGTGCAGTGTTGCTGCAGATATGCTCCGTAATGGTTGCCAGTGTCAAGCAAGGTACCATAAACAAATAAATGCGCACAAATAGGTTTCATACTACAAACAAAGGTAAGGGCAAATTCGTATCAAATTGTGTAAACACACTGGGCATTTTTTTATGTTTACATCATTAATGGTTATCTTGCTAAGGTAACCTGCCTTTACAATTTATATCATGAACGAGGAACAGATCAAAGCATATATAGAAGAAAACAATATACAGAAGATAAAATTTGCTTTTGCCGATATTGATGGCATTTTGCGGGGTAAAGTAATTCATACTAAAAAATTTATAGACGGCTTGCAAAGCGGTTATGGCTTTTGCGATGTGGTTTTTGGCTGGGATAGCAGTGATGTATGTTATGATAATGTACAGCTTACCGGTTGGCACACCGGCTATCCGGACAAGCTTTGCCGTATCGATCTGTCCACTTTACGCAATATTCCCTGGCAGGATAATATTCCCTTCTTTTTGGCGGATTATAGTAACCCCAAGGGAAATGATCTGCCCGCCTGCCCACGCAGTCTGCTGAAACATATTACCAAACAATGCGTAGATATGGGCTACCATGCCGAGTTTGCACAGGAGTTTGAATGGTTCAATTTCAGGGAAACGCCGCAATCCATCAACGATAAAAATTTTACCAATATCAATACCCTTACGCCGGGTATGTTTGGTTACTCTATACTGCGTACATCAGAGAACAGTGATTTTTATTATGATCTGTTTAACCTGCTTACCCAGTTCAATATACCTATTGAAGGTCTGCATACCGAAACAGGTCCGGGGGTATACGAGGCTGCCATTGCACATGATGAAGTTTTAAGTGCTGCTGATAAAGCAGTATTATTTAAAACCTCGGTAAAAGAAATTGCCTACAAACATGGCATCACGGCCTCCTTTATGGCCAAATGGAACGAAACTTTACCAGGTTGCAGTGGTCATATACATCAAAGTCTATGGACGAAAGATAAAAGCCAAAACCTGTTTCATGATGCCGCCGATGAGTATAAGATGAGCGAATTGCATAAGCAATATCTGGCCGGACAATTGTATTGTCTGCCTCATATACTGCCCATGTATGCGCCAACCATCAATAGTTACAAACGCCTGGTTGAAGGTGCCTGGGCGCCCACCACGGTTACCTGGGGAGTGGAGAACCGCACCACAGCACTCCGGGTGATCAATACTACGCCTGCCTATACTCGCCTGGAAACCCGCATACCTGGATCTGATACCAATCCCTACCTGGCTATGGCGGCTGCACTGGCCTCGGGTTTATACGGTATCAAAAACAAACTGAAACTGGATATCCCACAAACTATTGGTAACGGTTATCAGGATAAAAAGAATGGTGTGCTGGCAGCTAATTTACATGATGCATCGGTGATGATGCAAAACTCACCCATAGCCAAGGAGCTTTTTGGCGAAGGCTTTGTTGAACATTTTACGCAAACCCGCCTGTGGGAGCATCGCCAGTACATTAAACATGTAACCGATTGGGAATTGAAAAGATACTTTGAGATTATATAAGTCCGTTTTATAGCCGTATAAAAGATGATACAATTTGTTTAATATTGCACCCGCAAATTCCAAATATAAACCATCAGAATGGACTTCTCTTTAATTGTACGCAAAGCCTGGGAAGGCTATGATTCTTCAAAAACCATTAAGCATATTGAGGATATCAGCGCCATGGTATCTACCAATCACGTTTATCGCATCACTTTTGATGATGATGATATCATTATTGCCAAGTTATCCTACTTTGGCAAGTTTGAGCATTTTAAAGAAGATCACCGTATTATTCAAACGCTGGCCAATAACCTGCTTTACCCGTTCGAGAATCTGTTAGCCCGTTCGTTACTGAAGAACAACAGGGTTTATATTTATCATTACAAACATGGTAAAACAGATGCATGGGTAGTATTTTATAATCCTACACGTATTTTGCAGCGCCTGCCGCGCCGGCTTGATGAAACGCATATCAAGAAACTGGGCCAGCAGGTAGGCAAATTTCATAAAGCCTGTTCACGGGTAAAAAATGTGCTGCCTAAATCGTCAAAAACCTTGCGTACCGATATATCTTCATTGTTAACGCAGCTTAATACAGACGAGAAACAATTTGGTTCTGCTATGCAGGCCGATTTTTTAAAGTACCACTGCGAAACTTTCCTCAAAAACCGCTCTAAATACAACATGAGCTCGTTCGAGATCATCCCGGTATTTATTGATTGGAATATCGGCAATTTCTCGGTTACGCCAAACCTGGAGTTGTACTCCCGCTGGGATTATGACTGGTTCAGGATGAGTTACCGCGTGTTGGATTTTTATTTTTTTAGCCGCGTAGTATCGGATATTGGCGATCGTACGGTATTCAGTTATGTGATCAATACCATGATGGAAGACCGTTTTATCATCTTTTTGAAGGAATATCACAAAGTGAATCCTCTCACTGCTGATGAGATACGGTTTATGAAAGAAGCTTACCGCTTTTTTATCCTGAATTATGTAATTAAGGACGGCAAGCACTTTTTTAGCGAGCAATATGCCGAAAAATTACAGGCAGAAGCATTTAATGTTTATCTTCCGTCCGTTGACAGGGACTTTGATGCCGAAAAAATCATTGAAGCATTAAAATTGAAGTAAATAGATAGTATCAAGATTTTTTCGTGTAAGCTTTTAAAATTGTGATGCTGAATAAATCACTAATTCAATAATTTAACAATGAACAGAATAGATAACTTTAAATCCATTATTGACCGGTATAAAGTTGTTTTTTTTGATGCTTTTGGTGTACTGAAAAATTATAATGGTTTGCTGCCCGGGATAGAGCGAACATTTGCTTACCTGGAAGAGCAGCAAAAGGAATACTATATAGTTACGAACGACGCTTCACGCAGTCCGGCCCAACTGGCCGAATCATACCAGATCAAAGGGTTGCACACCATCACCCCCGATCATATCATATCCTCTGGGATGCTGACCAAGGATTATCTTGATCTGAAGGTAAACGATGGGATAGTGGCCTACCTGGGTACGCTTGATTCGGCGCATTACATCGATAGTTCTGGCTTGCATACGCTTCCTGTTAGCCAGATAGATGCCTCTAATATTGACAAAGTAAACGCCTTGGTGTTTTTGGACGATGAGGGTTTTAACTGGTTTGAGGATCTGAACAAAACCGTCAATATATTACGTAAACGCCCAATTCCTGTTATAGTGGCCAATACCGATAAGGCCTACCCGGTAACCAAGCATGATGTATCCATAGCTATAGGTGGTTTGGCCAGCATGGTGGAGAAGATTGTTGGTAAGGAGTTTATCCGTTTTGGTAAACCCGACTCACAGATGTTTATGTTTGCTTATGATCTGCTGCGCGAGCAGGGGCCTATCAGCAAAAAAGATATTGTGATGGTTGGCGATACCCTGCAAACCGATATCCTGGGAGGTAATAAATTTGGACTGGATACAGTGCTGGTACTCTCTGGTAATACCCAGGCTGCTGACGCTGATAACCGCATTAATGCCACAGGCATAGTGCCAACCTACATCTGCGACTCGGCAGTGGTAGAGTATGGTGAATTGGGCTTTTAAACTAATGTCTTACATAATTATTTATCCTGTCATCTCGACGAGATATGAGGAGAGATCTTATACGCGAAATATACACATCGTATAAGGTTTCTCCCTGCGGTCGAAATGACAAGATGGGGCTTTTGTATCTTCCCTGAACATGCAGAAATTTCTTAAAAAGTGGGTTTACATGGTTTACACTTTTTATGGTTAAAATAGCTTTATTTTGTTGATTGTCAATGTTTTAATTTAAAAATCGGTGAATTTGTGTTAACCCACTTTTTTGCTCATTTAGGCGTCTTCACTTTCTGCTATCCGAGGTCTCTCACTTCGAATAGCATGGGGAGTTGTAACCCCCCTCGGGGTTAAAGCTTTGTAGAAAAAGTCAATTCTAATTCAGTGCCTTAGGTACTGCCCTCGGGTTGCATGCCTACGGCATGCTAAATACCTGTGATTTTTTTGCTACAAAGCTTTTACTCCTACGTAGTATCATATCTAATACTAAAAATGTCTATTTGACAAATAAATTTTATTTTTAAATGTAAATTTAACATTTGTTTTTTTACTTTTGGTTCAACAAAGGCATTTAACCCTATGCCGGGTGCCCCAGCACTCAGAAAACCTGAATTAATTAAACGTGATGAACAACGAAAACTTTGATCTGAAAGAACATCCGCATAGCCGTTTGAATATTTTAACCGGCGATTGGATATTGGTATCGCCACATCGTACCAAACGCCCATGGCAGGGTAAAGTAGAGGCAACCCAGGCCGATCAGCGGCCGCCGTATGATCCTAACTGCTATTTATGCCCCGGTAACAAAAGGGCCGACGGCAGCGAAAATCCGGAATACAAAGCCAGCTATGTTTTTACCAATGATTACTCTTCATTACTGCTAAATACGCCAGAAGGTGGTTTGAATGATGATGAGTTACTGGTGGCCAACAGCCAGCGCGGAATATGTCGGGTGATCAGCTTTTCGCCCCGCCACGATCTTACGCTGCCCGAAATGGAAACTGCCGACATCAGGAAGGTAGTGGATGTTTGGCAAACCGAATATCAGGACCTGGCCACTTATCCGTGGATAAAACACATCCAGATATTTGAAAATAAAGGTGATATTATGGGTTGCAGCAACCCGCACCCGCACGGGCAGATTTGGGCGCAAAACAGTATCCCGGTAGAAGTGGCTAAGGAAACTCAACAGCAAAAAACTTATTTCGAGCAAAAAGGCAGGAGTTTGCTTGGCGATTATCTGCAGCTTGAACTGAAAAAGCAGGAACGTATTATTTTTGAAAATGATCATTTTGTGGTTCTGGTGCCTTTTTGGGCGGTTTGGCCTTATGAAGCCATGATCGTGAGCAAAAGACATATCACCAGTTTGCTTTACTTTACCGACGATGAGAAAAGCGCGCTTGCCGATGCTATTAAACGGCTCACGGTTAGGTATGATAATATGTTCGAAACCTCATTCCCGTATTCGGCAGGTATGCACCAATCGCCGGTAAATATGGGCGATCATCCGTACTGGCACTGGCATATGCACTTTTATCCGCCGCTGTTACGCTCGGCTACGGTTAAAAAATTCATGGTAGGGTATGAGATGCTGGCCAACCCTCAGCGCGATATTACCGCCGAATTTGCTGCCGATAGATTACGGAATTTGAGCGAAGTGCATTATAAAGCGAATGGATAAGCAAAAAATATTAATTTAGGCCAACCAAACAAACTGATATAAACCAACTACTTGTAAACTATGAGAAATTTATCAAAGAACCTCTTACTAATCATGTTACCGGCATGTGTATCTTTAGCGGCCTGTAATCAATCATCTGACAAGAAAAAAACTACCATGACGGATAGCACCCAAACACCAGCTTCTGCCTTCGAAAAAACAATCGATGGAAAACAAACGCATTTGTACACGCTTAAAAATAAAAACGGTATCACCGCTACTTTTACCAATTATGGTGGTCGCATAGTGAGTCTGCTGGTTCCGGATAAAACCGGCAAGCTTACCGATGTAGTATTGGGTTTTGAGAGTGTGGAGGGATTTGAAAAATCAACCGAGCCGTATTATGGTGCTACTATCGGTCGTTATGGTAACCGTATTGCCAAAGGCAAATTTAAAATTGATGGTAAAGAATATCAGTCATCTATCAATAATCCGCCAAATACCTTGCATGGTGGTAAAAACGGCTATCAGAGTGTAGTTTGGGAAGGTAAACAGATCGATTCATCAACCGTAGAATTTACCTATCTGTCAAAAGATATGGAAGAAGGATTTCCTGGTAACCTGAACGTAAAAGTTACTTATAGTTTAACAAATGACAACGAGTTTAAAGCAGTTTATGAAGCTACAACTGATAAAAATACGGTTGTTAACCTAACCAACCACGCCTTTTTTAACCTGAATGGCGAAGGCAGTGGTACCATACTTGATCATTTAGTGCAGATTGATGCCGATAATTATGTGCCGGTTGATTCGACTCTGATCCCTTTGGGAAAAATTGAAAGCGTAAAAGGTACACCGTTTGATTTTACCAAGCCCGAAACTATTGGCAAACGCATTAATGATAACAATGTGCAGTTAAAAGATGGCAAAGGGTACGACCATAATTTTGTGCTAAACAAACACGATATCAAAACGCCCATAGCAACTGTAGTTGGCGACAAAAGCGGTATAAAAATGGAAGTATTTACCGAAGAGCCAGGTTTGCAATTTTACAGCGGTAACTTTATGCAGGCCAAAAACGTGATGAAACGCGGTATCAAAGATGAGTTCCGTACTTCATTCGCTATGGAAACACAACATTATCCTGATTCGCCAAACCAGCCTCAGTTCCCTTCAACGGAGCTTAAACCAGGCCAAACCTATAAAACACAATCGTTATATAAATTTTCTGTAGTGAAATAAGCAGAAAAGTATATCATTTTCTCCGCGCGTCATTGCGAGCGCAGCGTGGCAATCCCAAACTCTACCGAGCGACTCTGCTGATCGGGGATTGCCACGCTGCGCTCGCAATGACGTTGTTGGTTAAAGTTAATTGGATAAGAAATTATCAATGCCCATGCAGCCGTTCATAATCCTCAATAGTATCAATATCAATGGCCCCGAGTGGAAAAGCTATTTGTGTTACATCATTCGGAAAAGATTTGATCAGTTTTTTTGCACCTTCCTTGCCTTGCAGCATTAATAACTGGGGAAAGTAGGATGCATCGAACAATACCGGCACACCAAGTGATTCGCGGTAAGCGCAGGCAATGATCCCAAAATCTGTTTCAGCCCTTTTTTCGGTGAGTTGATATAACAACAGGGGATCAACAAAGGGTTGATCGCACAGCATTAATATGGCGCCGGTTATTGAAGGTTGTATATTCAATAATTCGGTAATGCCCAGACGGATGGATGATGCCATACCCTCCTGCCAGAGGGTATTGTAGGCAATGTGTACTAACTCATCAGATATCCCCGGACGTATTACTCCTTCATTGGCCCCTAATACCACCACCACATTTTCATGGCATACCGAAGTAAGCGCGGTTTGGATGGCTCTTTGCAGCAGTGTTTGCCCCCGGTAAACCAGGTTTTGCTTGGGAGTTCCCAAACGACTTGATGAGCCCGCCGCTAATATGATAAGCCCGGTTTGCGCAATATCCTGTTGGTTGTTCACCATGGGTTAACTTTAAGGTAAATATAAATCAAAGTTATTAATAATGTTGTTGTACCTCATACTAACACTTATGCGATCAAAAAATACAATTAAAAAACATAACAGCGGTTTGTAATATTTACTTTTACAGTAGGTGACCTCTGGGGTTACTTTTACATATGAATAATTCATTGCTCATAGATAATCACGGCCGGAAGATTAATTACCTGCGTCTTGCGGTAACAGATAAATGCAATTTACGTTGTTTTTACTGTATGCCCGAGGATGGTTTGCACTGGCTTTCGCGTACGGAGTTGATGAGCTATGAGGAAATGTTGCGTGGCTGCAGTCTGCTGGTGAAAATGGGTATCGAAAAGATCCGGATCACCGGCGGCGAACCCTTTGTACGCAAGGATATTATGCAATTGCTCACGGCCATATCGCGGCTGGAGGGGTTGAAAGAACTGAGCCTGACCACCAACGGTGTATTAACCGCGCCGCATGTTGCCGAACTGAAAGAGATAGGTGTACGATCGGTAAACCTCAGCCTGGATACCCTGGATGCTAATCGCTTTTTTACCATTACCCGCCGGGATGAATTTGCTCACGTAATGGCCACCCTGGAAGCTTTGCTGAAACATGGCATCGAAGTAAAAATAAATGCTGTAGTGATGGATGGTAAAAATACGCAGGATATCATCCCCCTGGTACAAATGACCAAAGATTTGCCGGTAAGCGTACGTTTTATAGAAGAAATGCCCTTTAACGGCGATGGTCATGTTTACAAGGGTTTGCAATGGGACTATATTCGCATATTGGAGGAGATCAAAAGCCGATATCCGCGAATACAAAAACTACCTGATCCATCGTATTCAACCGCTTATAATTATCAGATACCAGGTCATCAGGGTTCGGTAGGTATTATAGCGGCATACTCACGTACGTTTTGCGGCACCTGCAACCGCATCAGGATAACGCCGCAAGGCGAACTGAAAACTTGTTTGTACGATGATGGTGGATTGAATATGAAAGATATGATGCGTGCTGGTACGGGTGATGATGAATTGCAGGCTGTGTTACAAAATGCCATTAATCACCGGGCTAAAGATGGCTGGGAGGCCGAGCGCAAGAGGATTATACATCCTGGTATTCATGAATCTATGGCAACTATTGGAGGATGATTTATAGTTAGTATCAAGTAGCTAGTATCAAGTATCAAGATTTTGAAATGGCGCGGTCATGATACTTGATACTAACTACTTAATACCAAAAAACTTATATATGACCACTGTTGAAGAAGCTGAAAAGCTGATACTGGCGCAATTAAGAGATTATGGTACCGAAAGTTTGCCGTTTGAGCAGACGGTGGGGCGCATACTGGCCGAACCTATTCATGCCGATCGTGACCTGCCGCCTTTTAACCGGGTAACGATGGATGGCATAGCCGTTAATTATCAGTCTATTATAAGTGGTATTCTTACGTTTAATATCAAAGCTACCCAGGCAGCCGGGGATGAGCCGGCCGCTATTGCTTATCCTGACGAGTGTATCGAGATCATGACGGGTGCAGTATTGCCCGCTTCTGTAGATACAGTGATCCGCTACGAAGATGTGGAGATAACTGATGGCCGGGCTTTGGTAAAAATACAGGATATCAAAAAAGGACAGAACCTGCACTTACAAGGTGCCGATAAAAGGAATGGAGATGTGTTGGCGTCGATTGGGCGAAGAATTACGCCTGCTATTATCGGTTTGGCTGCATCTGTAGGTAAAACACACCTGCTGGTGAAAAAATCACCACAGGTGGTGATCATATCATCGGGCGATGAATTAGTGGATGTTGACCAAACCCCGGCACCATATCAGATCCGGAAATCGAACGGTTATACCATAAAAGGGGCATTGCAGAAACAGGGTCTGGAACCAGACATAATTCATATACCGGACGAACCTGAAATTACCCGGCAGCAGATACAGCATTGTCTGCAAAATTATGATGTATTGCTATTGAGCGGTGGCATATCTATGGGTAAGTTTGATTACATACCACAGGCACTTGAAGACTTGGATGTGAAGAAGATATTTCATAAAGTGGCCCAGCGCCCCGGCAAGCCTTTTTGGTTTGGTGCACATGGAAATGGGAGCCTTGTATTCGCTTTTCCTGGTAATCCTGTAGCTACCTTTATGTGCCTGCACAAATATTTTTTAAACTGGCTAAGCGCTACTTTAAATCTGGCAGAACAATCAGCTGTTTACGCGGTTTTAGCAAAGGATTTTCAGTTTCAGCCTGCTTTACAATATTTTTTACAGGTAAAACTACAAAGTAACCCGCAGGGACAACTGATAGCTTTGCCAATTGAAGGAAATGGTTCAGGTGATTTTGCTAACTTAGCAGATACCGACGCCTTTTTAGAATTACCCCTGGAAAGAACTGATTTTAAAGCAGGGGAGGTGTATAGGGTATTAAGATTTGTCTGAACCATGATCTATAGGATTAAGGGATTATCTTGATTCTAATCTGATAGGAAAAATCCTTAAATCTTAAAATCAGGTAAATCAAGGTTCAGGAAAAAGAGATTGTAAAATGTTAAGCCATTTAGATAAACAAGGCAACCCAAACATGGTTGATGTAAGCGAGAAGCAGGTTACCCACCGCACCGCCACGGCGCGCAGTGTGGTTGTTTTGCCTGCTGAGGTATTGCAACATTTAACCAATGGCGATGTGGTGAGCAAAAAAGGCCCGGTATTTCAAACGGCTATAATAGCCGGTATTATGGCAGCCAAAAAAACTGGCGACCTGATACCGCTTTGCCATCCCCTGGGTATGGATAACTGTAATATTACCATTCAGGTTAATGAACAGCAGGAGATTGTGATTGATTGTACCGCCAGCATTACAGCTAAAACCGGTATCGAGATGGAGGCCCTGGTTGGCGCATCTATAGCGGCACTCACTATTTATGATATGTGCAAGGCCATGAGCCATGATATTATAATTAAAGAAACCAAACTGATAGCAAAAACAGGAGGTAAACGTGACTTTAAACGAGCATAAAAAACACGCTAAACTGGCTAAACCTGCCTCTGGTAACTACGGTCGTAATGAATGGTCTATTGTAGGTGGGCCATGTACAGTGATCAAATTGCTGGCCCATGATGTGATCGGGGCGCTATCCGGGGTATATAAATGCGCTTATGCCGATACGTCGCATAATGATGACATCACCCTGGTACCCGGCAGGCTCACTAACGGCGCCATGTTGGATTATACCGATCAGATCAATTATCAGCAGTTCAATTTTCAGAATCCGGTTTGGCCCTATCAGGTCAAACAACAATTTGCTAATGCCGATCTGGTATTGGTAAACGGCAACCATCAATTGGCCAAAGCACAGGTGGTCATCATCGATATCAACAAAAGGGCGTCATTACAAAAAAGAGTGGAGCAGTTAACCAATGTACAGTTGTTTTTACTGGCCGATAACAGCGACGAGATCTTTGATTTTATCCAGGAAGCCATTCCGTATTGGCAGGATATACCTGTTTACCGGCTATCGGATAGAGAACGGATCATCGGTTTCTTTGAAACCAATCTGAAACTGTCGCGCCCGGTTTTAAACGGATTGGTATTGGCAGGCGGTAAAAGCGAGCGGATGGGTTTTGACAAGGGCAATGTGAACTGGCATGGCAAACCGCAACGGTTTCACATGGCCGATATGCTCAAGTCTTTCTGTAACGAGGTTTTTATTTCCCGCAGACCCGGACAACATAACAATGAGGCAGAAGCTGAATACCCCGTTTTAGAAGATACCTTTACTGGTCTTGGTCCATTTGGGGCTATTCTATCAGCATTTCGCGAAAGACCTGATAATGCCTGGCTCGTGATAGCCTGCGACCTGCCGTTGATGGATGAGGCCACGCTGCGTAACCTTGCCGCCTGGCGAAACAGTTCGGCAGTAGCGACAGCTTACCATAGTCCGGTAACCAATTTTCCGGAGCCATTGGTTGCCATATGGGAGCCTAAAAGTTACCCTGTGCTATTGTCCTTTCTGGCGCAGGGATATTCGTGCCCGCGCAAGGTTTTGATCAATAGCGAGATCAATTTGCTCAACGCGCCGGATCCCGAAGCTTTAACCAATGTGAATACACCTGATGAATTGGAAAAAGTAAAAAGGGTTCTTCACCCAAAAACAGCTACAAACTAATGACACCCGATATTTTAAAATATAGTTGCCAAATGGTCCTGCCTGGTTTCAGCGAGCAGGCGCAAATTCTATTGCAGCAAGCCAGGGTATTGATAGTAGGCGCAGGGGGACTTGGCTGCCCCGCTGCGCAGTATTTAACTTCAAGTGGTATAGGTACTTTAGGCATTGCAGATTATGATGTGGTATCTATTAGTAACCTGCACAGGCAAATACTATACTCGCCTGCCGATGTGGGCCAAAATAAGGTAGCCGTTGCTATAAAGCGTCTACAGCAGCAAAATCCCGATGCCAAACTGGTTCCCCATGCCGAAAAGATCAACTCTGATAACGTGTTGAACATTATACAGCATTATGATATTGTAATTGATGGTACTGATAACTTTGAAACCCGCTATTTGCTGAATGATGCCTGCGTAATGACCGGTAAACCCCTGGTTTATGGTGCAATTTACCAGTTTGAGGGACAGGTAGCTGTTTGGAACGTGGTTTATGACGAAAATACACGGTCGCCCAATTACCGCGACCTTTTTCCGAAAGTTGACCCTACCCAGATACCCAATTGTACTGAGGGTGGCGTAATACCTACGCTGGCTGGTATTATTGGTTGTATGCAGGCCAATGAGGTGATCAAATATATTACTAAAACAGGCGATCTGCTGGTGGGGAAAATATTGATATTTGACGCCCAAAGTATGCAGAGCCGCATTATTAAAATAGGCACCACTTCAAAAACACCGGTAAGGAGCCTGGCCGCAACAATAACTATTCCCGTAATATCGGCACTGGAATTGAAAGAACATATGGAGGATGATTCAATCGACCTGGTAGATGTACGTACCGAGCAGGAACGCGATGCTTTTGATATTGGTGGTATCCATATTCCACTTGATGAACTGGAAGGTTACCTGGCCTATTTTACTGATCCCAAAGCCAAAGTCCTTTACTGTGCAACGGGCAACCGCAGCGAAGAAGCCGTAAAAATGATCCTGAAACGGATTCCCGATGCTAATATTTTTTCGTTGGAGGGTGGTTTGAGAGCGTATTTGGGGAAATGATTTGGGAAATCGAACATCCGAATTCCGAAATCTCTCAGGGATGCGCTGCCACCCAAACCTCACCATCCTCAAAAGCTTCTTTTTTCCAGATGGGCACAGTTTGTTTCAGCGTATCGATGATGTAGCGGCAGGCTTCAAAAGCGGCATCACGATGGGCTGCAGAAACGGCAATGATCACAGGGACTTCGCCAACCTGTAAAGTGCCCGTGCGATGATGGATCAGTATTTTTTGTACCGGCCATTTTTCAAAGGCTTGCCTGGATATCTTCTCCATTTCGCTGATAGCCATGGGTTCATAAGCCTCAAAATCAAGTTTCAGCACCGGCTTGCCTTTGGTGGCATTACGCACCGTGCCAATAAACACATCAATCCCGCCAGATTCGGGCGACATGATCCAATCGATACAAGACTGAATGTTCAGCGTTTTGGCCGAAAGCAGGATCTGGGTATTATTCATGATGCAGCATTTTTACAAAATATTTTGGAGATTCTTCATAACCCTGGCGCTCATAAAAGCGGTGAGCGGCAGTCCTTCGTGAGTGGCAGTGAACTTCTATCCGGTCGCACTTTCTTTCGGTGGCTAATTGCGTAAAATGCTCTTCGAGCGCATTACCGATGCCCTTGCTCCGGGCGTTTTCATCAACGGCAAAACAGCTTATACGGGCATAATCCCCCCTGGTGGTGAGCTGCGGAATAAAATCAAAAGCGATGAAACCGGCAACCGCACCATCCAGTTCATAAACCAATACAGTTGATAAGGGCTGACTGAGCATCATCTCCAGGTTTCCAAGTAAATAACTTTCAGCTCCCGGGTAGCCCAGTTGTTCCAACAGTTTACATATCGCCGGATGATCGGCCAGAATAGCTTTTCTAATAGCCATGCTTGTTTGATTAGATTAAGGATTTTTTGTGGAGTAAGGATAAAAGGAGCAAAGATTAAGGATTTTTTGTCCTCAAGTCCAACAATCCCCAATCCAATGGTCCCAAAGTCCCCTAAATCAACCCCCGCTTACCGGCGGTATAATGGCAATTTCATCACGCTCATGTATGGTATCGCCGGGTAGGGCATATTCATTGTTGACGGCTACCATGTATGATGCCAGTTGTTTCAATCGCGGATATTGCTGCTCCAGCAAGTATTTTAAATTATAAATAGTAGCATCGTTTGTCAATTCAAGGCTAACCTGCGAATTTCCAAATATCTCCTTTGCCACTCCAAATGCCAGCACATTAATCTTCATATCTCAAAATTAGGGCAAAATAGTTTAGAAAGGAAATGTGGAGTGAGGATTTGGAGACTTTTGGACTTTGGGATTTTTGGAGCAAAGACTTTGGTCCTCTTATCTTTGATCAAAAAAAATCCTTGCTCCCCAGTGCCACAAATCCCAAAGTCCCCAATCCTTGCTCCCAAAAAGAAACAAAGCCGCCACGTAAATTGTATATTTGATGTATGGCTGCCAATTCTACACATCATATGCGCGTTATCAAGGTAAACGCTGCCGAAATAGCTTCGGCTACAGATGCGCTTGCTATTGAGGAACCGCTGGAGATCAGGCTGGAATATGGTCCCGAAGGACAACGGCAGGTGCAGAATATCTCTGTTACCATGCGTACACCCGGCCATGATGCCGAGCTGGCTACCGGCTTTTTATTTACCGAAGGCATCATCAAAAATCCGGAAGATATCGCTTCAACCCAGCATTGTTTTATTGCCTGTGCCGAGAATAAGGAAAACGTGATACAGGTAAGCCTGGCGCCTGGCGTTGTGCCTCATCTGCAAAATACCGAGCGCAATTTTTATACAACTTCCAGCTGCGGAGTTTGTGGCAAAGGCTCTATCGATGCTATTCGCACAGTAAGCGGTTTTGCCGGTGAGCAAGAAGATACAGATACCATACAGGCCCCCATTTTATACCAATTACCTGTGATACTCCGCAAGCACCAGCGGGTATTTGAAGATACCGGTGGACTGCATGCCTCGGCTTTGTTCAGCACACAGGGCGAGTTATTGCTTCTGCGCGAAGATGTAGGCCGGCATAACGCGCTGGATAAGCTGATAGGTGCTGCTTTAAGCTATAAATGGCTGCCGCTGAAACAGACGGTGCTGTTGCTGAGTGGCCGGGCAAGTTTTGAGTTGGTGCAAAAGGCGGCTATGGCCGGTATTAATATCATTGCGGCAGTGGGCGCGCCCTCAAGTTTGGCTGTGGAGTTGGCTAATGAGTTTAACATCACCCTCATCGGTTTTTTGCGCGATGAGCGTTTTAATGTATATACCGCGGCACACCGCGTACAGATACCCCGTTATGAAGATACGTATTAAAGGCAATTCATTAAGATACAGGCTCACCCATACCGACACTTCGCTTTTGGCAAAGGACGGTCATCTGCGTGAAGTGGTTGATTTTGGCACACAGCAGCTGTTTTATGCTTTGCGGGTAGTGGATGATGAACAATTATCCGCCGCATTTAAAGATAATGTAATTACTGTATACGTACCTAAACAACTGATACAGGAATTTGCCGATACAGATAAGGTTGGTTTTGAAGGCACACACGGTAACCTGCACCTGTTGGTGGAGAAAGACTTTACCTGTTTGGATAACGTGGCCGAAGATCAGAGCGATAATTACCCCAACCCCTTATCAGCGAAAAAGTTATGAGCAAGGCATTGAAAGAGCAGGAACAGCCCGCGGCAGAAAATCCGGAGGAGCTGCTGGATCTGAAATTAACAGAACAGAAACAGTGGGCGGCGGGTATTCCCGCAGTAAAAGTCGCTATGGTTGATATTATACAGGAAGCCGGTTTTGTAAGGGGTATGGAAGGCTTGTTTAAAATGAACAAGAAAGGTGGTTTCGATTGTTCTGGCTGTGCCTGGCCCGATCCGGACGACGATCGTTCGCCGGTTGCGGAGTATTGCGAGAACGGCGCCAAAGCCCTGGCCGAAGAAGCTACGACAAAAAAACTAACCGCCGATTTCTTTGCTCAAAATTCCGTGTTCGATCTGGCCAAATTGAATGATTATGAAATAGGGAAGAAGGGGCGTATTGCCCAGCCTGTTTATCTGCCCAAGGGGGCTACACATTACCAACCTATTAGCTGGGAGGATGCTTTTAAAAAGATAGGCGATAAGCTCAATAGTCTGGCTTCGCCCAATGAGGCGGCATTTTATACATCGGGTCGCACCAGTAATGAGGCATCTTTTACCTACCAACTGTTTATACGCGAGTACGGCACCAATAACCTGCCCGACTGCTCCAATATGTGCCACGAATCAAGTGGTGTGGCCCTTACCGAAACCATAGGTATAGGCAAAGGAACCGTTACCCTGAATGATTTTTATGATACTGATGTGATCATGATCATGGGGCAAAATCCGGGTACCAACCACCCAAGGATGCTCAGCGCATTACAAAAGGGTAAAGGGCGAGGGGCAAAGATCATCGCTGTAAACCCGCTGCACGAAGCCGGACTCATGGGTTTTAAAAACCCGCAAACGGTTAAGGGTATCCTGGGGATCGATTCGCACCTGGCCGACCTTTACCTGCAGGTAAAAATAAACGGCGATATGGCATTGCTTAAAGCTATCGAAAAGCTGTTATACAAGGCCGAACTGGAAAACCCAGGCAGGGTATTTGATCATGAGTTTATCCAGAATAGTACCGAAGGGTATGGGGCTTTTTTAACCAATTTAAACCGATACAACCTGGATGAACTGGCCCAGGAAGCCGGTGTGCCTTTAGCCCAGATTGAGCAGGCTGCCGAAATGCTCAAAGATAAAAAACGCATTATTGTGTGCTGGGCCATGGGCATTACCCAGCATAAAAATGGGGTAGATACCATTAAGGAGATCGTTAATCTTTGCGCCCTAAAAGGTGCCATTGGCAAACCCGGTGCCGGCTTATGCCCGGTGCGTGGGCACAGCAATGTACAGGGCAACCGTACCATGCTGATATACGACAAACCATCGCCCAAACAACTGGATAAACTGAAAGAGGTGTTTGGCTTTGAACCGCCCCGCGAGCATGGTTATGATGTGGTAGAGTCGATACAGGCGATGCATGAGGGCAAGCTGAAAGTGTTTTTTGCGATGGGAGGGAACTTCCTTTCGGCTACGCCGGATACCATGTACACTGCCGATGCTATGCGCAAGCTCGAAATGTCGGTACATGTGTCTACCAAACTCAATCGCAGTCACCTGGTGCATGGGGATGAGGCTTTGATATTACCAACGTTATCACGCAGCGATAAGGATGTGGTTAATGGCGCAGCTCAGTTTATCAGCTGCGAAAATTCGATGGGGGTAGTGCAAATGTCAAAAGGGATGCTAAAGCCTATCTCCGACGATCTTATGAACGAGAACCAGATTGTTTGTAACCTGGCCAAAGCCACTTTAGGTAATCGCTCGGTGATCAATTGGGATAAGTATGCCATGAGCTATGATGCGGTGCGCGATGATATTGCCCGGGTGATCCCTGGTTTTGAAGATTATAATCAGCGGGTGCGAATCCCCGGCGGTTTTTACCTGCCCAATGCTCCACGCACGGGTAAATTTGAAAATAAATTCAACGGTACTAAAATAGGCTTTGCCATAACCGAACTACCCAAACATGATATAGCCGCCGATGAATACCGCATGGCTACCATCCGTAGCCACGACCAGTTCAACACCACCTTATACGGCCTTGATGATCGTTATCGCGGCATTCATAACGAGCGCCGGGTAATATTCATGAACGAACAAGACATGTTTAAGGCAGGCTTCAAATCGGGCCAAAAGGTTGACCTGTTTAATTATTATGGAGGTGTTGAGCGTGTAGCCCGCCTGTTTGTGGTAGTGCCGTACAATATCCCCGAAGGAAACACATCAACCTATTATCCCGAAGCCAATGTGCTGATACCGATAGACAGCGTTGCAGAAAAGAGCAATACGCCTACATCGAAACTGGTGTTTATTAAGATTAAAAAGCACGAGGAAAAATAAGATAGTCACAATTTGTCATTTCGAACGAGGTACGAGGAGAAATCTTACACGATCGGATATTGCGCGCAGATATTGGCGCAAGTCTTGTGTGTTAGGTTGTGTGTAAAGCTGACTTGTGACCATACAGAGCACAAGTCCACAACCCGCCGGCAATCGTACAAGACGCGCTAAAAATGAAATTTTTTGAAATATTCTCTACGATTAGGCAAAGCGTAAAAGATTTCTCTCTTCGGTCGAGAGATAGTTTCTCCTCGTACCTCGTTCGAAATGACATTTTTTTAAATTTTAATCGTCGTATTAATTATATTGCCTTAAACATACCCAATCTAAAACTTAAAGCAATATAGTTATGAAAACAGATCTGTACACCAAAATTGTATTAACCATTATCGCTGTAGCCTTAACCGTAAACCTGCTGAAAGGCAGCGCCACACCAGCACAAGCCGATGGCAAACACTACGTTAGCGTACCACTTAACCCCGATGGCAGTCTGAATGTGACCATCAAAAATACCCAGGAAGTAATGAAAGTAAGTATCAGCGATATTGCTCCTTACGCTTTCAGGAACGTGACACCTTTGGAGGTTAAAGTCAGAAACTAACAGCTATCAGTATCTATGGTAATTCCTTGCGCGATACATAAATCACTGCAGGGGTATTACCCTCGTTGAAGGTAAACGCATCTTTATCCTGATTGTAAATACCACCCGAAGCGGCTACATACAAGCGGTCCTTACTGTCCATATACAAATTCCGAATCCGGACTTTAAACGGAAGTTCGAGGGCGTTACCGTCGCGGAGTATGGTTGTAGGGTCATGGATATAGGACGTACTATTGGCCGAAGCTGGCTTGGTATTATATTTTAACTGGTAGGTTGTTTTGTTTTGTGCCGATTGCACAATACCAATGGGCATAATGATCTTTTGTGCCCGTTGATAATTTAAGTACCGGTTCCAGCTTTTGCCCATATCAAGGGTATAAAATTGTGCTACGGAAGCCTTCAGGGTGCCTTCCAATTCCAAACCTCCGGCAAGTAATAGCGACATTACGGTATCTTTATTGGTGTACAGGCCTTGTATCGGCCCGTTGAAGTTTTTTGATTCCTGCCAGGTTTTACCCTGATCGGCAGTGAAATAAGCTTTGGTCCAGGTGGTAACCAATAAAGTGTCATCAATATTACCGGCAACGGCATAGGCCGCTTTACCATTGGGTATTTCCAGCCTGATCCAGTTGGGATCTGGTTGATTGGTTACGACAGGCGATTTATTATCTTTTTTGCAAGAAACAACAATAAAGGCAATAGCAGTGATGATAAGGGTCAATTTTTTCATAAAGCAGGATTTGTTAAAATAATAATACCATACTATAGCAATAATATGATATTATTGTTATGACCTGCAATTTATAATTTGGTTTAATAATAAAAAATTAATCAGCCAGTTTTAAACGCCAGGTTGCACGTACGCGTCCCACACCGCGCATATTTTCCAACTGCTCCCGGGTGGCGTTTGCCAAAAGATATTTTAACGAGCCCGAGTCACGATGCCCTGCTTCGGCTTCTTTATCGATGATAAAACCTTCAGAGTTAAAAAATGCTTCGGCCTCTTCAAAGCTGTTGAATTTATTTTCCTCAATGCGATGCTCCCTGAAAAACTCCTGTAGTTTATCTTTCATTTGAAAACCCGGGAAGCGATTAGGAGATTTTACATAGATATCGGCCGTGATCCAGTAGCCGCCCCGTTGCCGGAGCACCTCACGGATGTTGTGGCATAGTTTTAGTTTTTCGTCCATATCCAGGTAAACCAGCAAGCCCTCATTTACTACAATCACTTCTCCTGCGGGGAAATGATCAGTAGTAGCTGTAAAAGCAGCTTCATCAAGCGCGTTGAGCGCTAAAGTTTCCAGTTTGCCTTTAGGTATCTGCTGATGCAACAGGTCATCCAGTAAACTTTGCTTAGTTGTAATTACCTCGGGCAGATCGGTATCGATATAATACACCTCTTTGTTCATTACCGAGCTTAATCCCCGGAATGAGAACCCGGAAGAGATCTCCAGAATATTTCGCGCAGGTAAGCCTGCCAGTAACTGATCAATACTCGTATACCGCGATTCAAAGTGAAGCACACGTCCCCAGAAAGCAAGCTCTTGAATACTAAAATCTGGTTGGTAATGATCGGGCCTGCTGATCAGCTTAGCCGCTTCCAACGCAAATGGAATATCAGTAAAGCCTTTAAGCAATAGTAATGCACGCGCCGATGGGCTAATACTGCTATAATCCCTATCTTTTGAAAGTAATTCTTCGTTGCTGTTCATGGTTAAATAGCTTGTTGAATAATAATACAAACGGTTGTTTCATCCAATACCGCGAATTCTCTCAAACCCCAGGGCTGGTTCTTGATTACCTTTAAATTAGGGTGCAATATTTCCGGATGTTTGGAACTGATCTCGGCATAATAACCTTCAATATCGTCGGTATCTATTCGCATTTCGGGGCGGTCATATACATGGAAATCTTCTTCGCTGGCCACTAACTGAATAGTAACACCCTCGCGCGCCATAATGTAAAATCCTTCTTCGGAGTATTTGGTTTCAAAACCAAGCGCGGCGAAGAGGCTTACACCTATTTGAACATCTTTATAAATGATCTTTGGGATTATTTTTAGCAAACTCATAACCTGTTGTATTTGATTACAACAAATCTCTGCAGTTTTAGCCGCGTATCATTTAACAAAAGATAAATAATGCCGGCTCATTTAATTTTGTTACGGATGCGGCCCAGGGATACCTGCGTAATACCCAGGTAGGAGGCGATGTGCTGCAGAGGCACCCGCCGGATCACTTCGGGTTTTTGCCGCAGCAGGTTTTCGTAGCGCTGGGTAGGGCTATCTTTTAAGTATGAAAAGAAATGCTGCATAAATTCGGCTTGCTTATCGCCAGCTTGTTCAATGATAAACTGATATAGTACGGGATCTTTCCGCACTTTTTCCATATCGCCTGCATCCAGCCAGCGTATGGTGGATGGCTCCAGTGTTTCGATACTGAACGGACTTGGTATATGTTTACGCATGCTTTGCGGGGATGAAACCACATCACCCTCAAAAAAAAACTGAAAGCTGATCTCTTTGCCATCATGATAAAACCAGGTGCGGATACTACCCTTTTCAATTAAAAAAGCCTTGCGACTGATATCACCCTCTTTTAAAAGCAGATGCCTGGCCGGAACTTCTGCATGCTTCCATAAGTGGCGATATTTTTTCCAGGCCAATCTGATGGCGGGTTGTGCTAGTAATGGTTCTTCCTGTTTCATGTGCGATTTAAGGACGCCTGATGTTTTCTTAGTTAACGTTGGTTTCAGCATCCTGGTTTTAATCTGTATCCTTTCTAAATATCGGTATATCAAAACAAAAGCAGAGTGCTATACCTTTTCAAAATAAAAAATATTATGTCATTTGATCAATATCACGAACCAGCCAACGAGCTATCCGCCCAAACCAGGACTTTTGCGCGGATGATCGTATCCTTAACCGAAGAGGCCGAGGCCATCAACTGGTATGAACAACGCATATCTGTTGAAACCGACAAGGCGGCCAAAGCTATTATGCAAAACGCCCAGCAGGAAGAGTTTAAACACTTTGGTATGGATCTGGAATTCCTGCTGCGTAAAAAGCCGGTGTGGCGTAAAACCCTGCAAGCTATATTATTTCAAAAAGGCGATATTGTAAAGCTGGGTACCAAAGGTGAGGAAGCGGCAGAGTAGTATATTTGCTTCATGAATAATAGCCGTATTACACTGGTCAAAGGCGATATTACCAGGATTAAAGCTGATGCTATTGTGAATGCAGCCAATACCTCCTTGTTGGGTGGCGGTGGCGTTGATGGCGCTATACACCGTGCCGGAGGTAAAGCTATATTAGAAGAGTGTGTTCAAATCCGCAACAGGCAGGGTGGTTGTAAAACAGGTGAAGCGGTGATCACAACAGCTGGGAATTTGCCTGCCACCTATGTGATCCACGCCGTTGGACCTGTCTACAATAATGGGAATAGCGGCGAGGAAGCACTGTTGGCATCTGCTTATTTAAACAGCCTGAAACAGGCCGTACAAAACAACCTAACAACTATTGCTTTCCCTAATATCAGCACCGGAATTTATCATTTCCCTAAGCAAAAGGCGGCGGAAATAGCTGTCCATACTGTAAAGCATTTTTTAGCCAGAAATGGTAGTATACAGCAGGTGATATTTGTTTGCTTTGACGACGAGAATTATGAGATATATAAGCATTTGCTTCACTAATAGGCGGTCAATAAGCAACACGTCAAAAAGCACCCCCTTCCGGGGGGTTGGGGGGCTAATAAATAATGCTTATGTTAGCGTATGCACCCCGCGTTACAACAACAACTGGAAGGAAAAATTACCCTCACTACCGAACAGGAACAGCTGGTTAATAGCTGTTATAAACCGAGGCTTACCAAACGCGGGGAAATCCTGCTTGAAAAAGGAAATGTAGCCCGGTACTTGTTTTTTGTAGTGAAAGGTTGCCTGCGTGTTTTTTTAACCAAGGATGATGGAAGCGAATGGACACGTTTTTTGATATTTGAAAATCATTTTGGTACTGCCTTTCCCAGTTTTGTACAGCAAAAACCATCGGTGGCGGCTATACAAAGTATGGAGGCTTCTGAGCTATTGATGATCAGTCGGCAGGATTCACAAATTCTGATGCGGGAAATACCCGGTTGGGAAACCATGATGCGCATGGGTTTGGAGCTGGATTATATAGCCTCCATTGAGCGTATCGAAAGCCTGATAACCTTGGATGCCAAAGAGCGTTACAATATCCTGATGCAAACACAACCCGGATTGATACAGCGTTTACCCAACAAAATTATTGCCGACTACCTGGGCATATCGCAGGAAACACTGAGCCGCCTTAAATCAAAAAAATGATTTATTGACTATTGTCAATCTTTTTACAAGGTATATGGGCTTGTTTTGTATTTCAATCAGATAATCCTATGCACCGCTCAATTTACATTACGCTCCTCATTGCCCTGTTCAACCACACTATTTGCGCACAAACGCTTATTGGCGAACGAACTGTTCGTTTTAAGGACGAAAAACGTAACCGCCCATTGGTTACCGAAATTTGGTACCCCACAACAGATACCTTAAAACAAAGTGATAAGGCATTTTCGCCCTTTACCCGGGCCTATACCGTGCGCGATGGTAAATTGCCCACCGCTAAGCTGCCCTTGATCATGATCTCGCATGGCACGGGAGGCAGTCGGCTTTCATTGGAATGGCTGGCCGATGCTTTGGTGCAAAAAGGGTTCATTGTAGCCGCGGTTGATCATTGGGGTAATACCTATGACCATAAGATTGCCCTGGAATTTTTAAAACCCTGGGAGCGCCCGCGGGATATCAGCTTTGTGATCGGTAGTTTATTAACCCAACCGGATATAAAGGATATGATCGACCCCGGTAAAATTGGTATGGCCGGTTTTTCATTCGGTGGTTATACAGCTATAGCTCTGGCCGGAGGGAAGTTTGATTTCTTGTCGCTGCTCAATTATTATAAAACCATCGGAAGAAATGAAATTAATGTACCTGAATTTCCCGGTATCAGCAAATATCTTGACGATAAAGATCTGCTGGCCGTAGCCAAAAATCCCCCGCCGTTGTATGATAAGCGGATCAGGGCCTTCTTTGCCATTTCACCTGCATTGGGGCCAGGCTTTGTTACGGATAAGGATATCACCGCCCCGGTTTATATTGTTGGTTCGCAAAGCGATAGCATGGCCCCGGTAAAAACCAATGCGCTGCGTTACCATCAGCTCATCAAAGGTTCACTGTATTACATCAACCCGGGTAAAATCGGTCATTATGTAATGCTGCAGGAAGCCATCGATGATGTAAAAAAAGAAGCCCCAACTTATTTTACCGATGATGCTTCCGTGAGCAGGCACCAGGTGCATTTAAAGATGGATAGTTTGGCGGTAGGGTTTTTTGTAAAGAATTTGAAGGAATGATAATTTTAAACAGGGTGTCATACTGAGCTCCGTCGAAGTATGGTGGGCGGGGCCTTTACGCGCGTCCTTCGACAAGCTCAGGATGACAGGCCTGCAGGGATAATCAATCCTTCCGAAAACGTTTTCGTAACTTCTGTAAGGTGTGTATAAGCCAGCAGAACTCTTAAAACATATATTTGGCGTAGTAACCCCAATTATATCTGCATGAGAAAAAAGTACTCCCTGTGCCGCGCAGGCATGGCTTCCGCGCTGATCGCCGGATTAGCCTTATCCGCATCGGCACAACAAAAAAACATTTACCATAAAGGCTGGGTTGATTTTAACAAGAACGGCAAAATAGACGTTTTTGAAGACCCCTCGCAAACCGTTGATAAACGCGTTGCGGACTTGCTAAGCCAGATGACCGTTGAAGAGAAAACCTGCCAAATGGCCACCCTTTATGGCTACAAACGGGTTTTGAAAGAAGAAATGCCAGCCGAGTCATGGAAAAACGAGGTTTGGAAAGATGGTATTGCCAATATCGACGAGGAGCTAAACAATTTGGTTTCCACAACCGACAGGGCGTACACCGAATATTCTTTCCCCTACAGCAAACATGCTTCGGCCATTAATACCATCCAAAAATGGTTTGTAGAAGAAACCCGGCTGGGTATCCCGGTTGATTTTACCAATGAAGGGATTCACGGCCTCAATCATGACCGGGCCACACCTTTGCCTGCGCCCATATCCATAGGCAGTACCTTTGATAAACAACTGGTGCGCCAGGCCGGCCAAACTGTAGGTCGTGAGGCTAAAGCACTGGGATATACCAATGTTTACGCACCCATTCTTGATCCCGCCCGCGACCAGCGCTGGGGCCGTGTAGTGGAGTGTTATGGCGAAAACCCTTTTCACATTGCCGAACTGGGTAAACAAATGGTGCTGGGTATCCAAGAGGAAGGCGTAGCCTCAACCCTGAAACATTTCGCGGTATACAGCGTGCCTAAGGGTGGTCGCGACGGCAGCGCCCGTACCGATCCGCATGTGGCCCCGCGCGAGATGTACCAGATCTACCTGTACCCATTTCGCCGGGTAATACAGGAGGCGCACCCTATGGGCGTTATGAGCAGTTATAACGATTGGGACGGCGTGCCCATTACCGGCAGTTATTACTTCTTAACCGAGCTGCTTCGCCAGAAATTTGGCTTCAACGGCTATGTGGTATCCGACAGTGAGGCGGTGGAATACCTTTACTCCAAACATCACGTTGCAGGTGATTATAAAGAAGCAGTAAGACAGGCCGTAGAAGCCGGACTAAACGTGCGCACCAACTTCACCATGCCTCAAACTTATATTATGCCCCTGCGCGAGCTGATCAAAGAAAACAAGCTTTCTATGAAAGTAGTTGACTCCCGGGTTGGTGATGTGCTGCGGGTAAAATTCCGCCTGGGTTTGTTTGATGACCCGTATGTAAAAGATCCAAAATCATCCGACAAGAAAGTGCATACGGCGGCTGATAATGCTATGTCGTTGCAAATGAACCGTGAATCGATGGTATTGTTGAAGAACCAGGGCGATCTGTTGCCTTTGGATAAAAGCAAATTGAAAAACATACTGGTGACTGGTCCGCTGGCTGCCGAAAAAAACTATGCAACCAGCCGTTACGGCCCGTCGCACAACCCGGTTACCAATGTGTTGGACGGTATCAAAAACTATGTGGGTAAGGATGTAAATGTTACCTATGCCAAAGGCTGTAACGTAGTGGATGCCACCTGGCCCGAAAGTGAGATCATTGAAACACCGCTTACGGCGCAGGAGCAAGCCGGTATTGATTCGGCGGTAACACAAGCCAAACAGGCCGACGTAGTAATAGCTGTGGTAGGCGAAGACTTTGAAAGGGTAGGCGAGAGCCTGTCCCGTACAGGACTAAATTTACCCGGCAGGCAGTTAAAACTGATTCAGGCGCTGCAGGCTACCGGCAAACCGGTGGTGATGGTCATGATCAACGGGCAGCCATTAACCATCAACTGGGAAAATAAATTTGTACCTGCCATACTCGAAGCCTGGTTCCCCGGTCCGGAAAGTGGACGTGTAGTAGCCGAAACCCTGTTTGGTGATAATAACCCAGGCGGCAGACTACCAATCACCTTCCCAAAAACTACCGGGCAAATTGAGTTTAACTTTCCGTTTAAGCCAGCCTCACAGGCCAGCCAGGGCGGCGAAAACAGCTGGGGCAAAACCAGTGTGAACGGCGCATTGTATCCTTACGGCTATGGCTTAAGCTATACCAAGTTTGAATACAGCAACCTGCAGATATCGCCCGAGAAAGAAAACGCACAAGGCGATGTACAAGTGAGCGTGGATGTAACCAATACCGGCAGCCGCAAAGGCGATGAGGTAGTGCAACTATACCTTAAAGACGAAGTAAGTAGTGTAACCACTTACGAGTATGATCTGCGCGGCTTTGAACGCGTAAACCTGGCCCCCGGCGAAAAGAAAACCGTACAATTTACCCTGCACCCTGACGACCTGGCCATACTGGATAAAAACATGAACTGGACGGTTGAACCCGGCAAATTCATGGTCATGATAGGCAGCTCATCGGTGGATATTAAATTGAAAAAAGAGTTTGAAGTACAATAAGGCTTAAAGCCAAAGGCGGAAAACTTGAAGCATAAGGCCCTGTAAAGTTTAAAACTTTACAGGGCTTTTTTATTAGGTTTGGGATATAGATTTTGCAATGATGAAAAAAGTATATGGGCTGGAAGATTGGATTTTAGATAAGAACGTTAAAAATGATAGTCGTTTGGTGAATCTAAAGATTATGCTTTCATACCCCTATCCTGATCAAAAGGTGCTGATCGATATTAAGCCTAAGGAAAGGTTGAAAAAGATAGACGAAGGTTTTAAAAATGCATTTAAAAAATTGAGCGATTTAAATTGGTTTGAGTATGATGAGCTTGTTGGAACAAAAAAACGTCCAACAGGACTTAAGGCCAAGATGAAATATAGTGTTTTAAGCAAGCTTGATAAACTTGATCTGGTAGATTCAATTTGGATTGAATCCGTTGAGCATGCCACAAAAGTTGAAACTGAAAGTAAAATACAAGACAAGTTCTTCTGCGTGAAAATGACTGTAGTTATTGAAATTGAAGGTTTATTACTTAAAAAACAAGATATCGAAAAGAGACTGGTGCTCATCAAGGCACGGTCGGCCGAGGATGCTTACCAAAAGTTGACAGATCAAAAAGACGAATATGCCCTGCCGTATTTAAATCCCGGAGGAAAGTTTGTTAGGTGGCGGATTGATAGTTTTGATGATTGTTATGAAATCGATATTGATTCAGTAACAGATCTGAATAACCCTGCCGGGGTGGAAGTTTATTCTAAACTTAATTCACGGAAAAATAAATCAAAAGCCATTTGGGACGGTAGATTTTAAATTATAGAATAAAACCTGCAAAGTTTTAAATCTTGTAAATTTTATTCTATAATTTTTAAATAATCTATGTAAAAAGTATTTAGAATCCCTGGCTAAGATTGCCGCTGTAATTTGAATCAAATGATACGGCAAACCCTCCTGGGCTACCATCATTCGAAAATACATTACCGGTTAATATGGTCCTGACGTTTGGCTGAAGCGTTACGTTATTAATCGTTTTGAAAGCTACGTCTGTGCCATTAGGAGATATGGCATCAATAAGGATAGTCACTGTTGATGTATTATTGAATAAACGTGTTACGGGACTTAATGGAAAATTGGTTGTACCTACATTAGCATTGGTTACGGGCGTAGACGATGTTCCGCCGGTATTTGATCCTGTAGACTTTCCATCCAAATAAGTACATGCTTGATATGCACCTAAAACAGTTATATTAATCCGGGATACCCCTGATGGAATGGCATCCTTAATAACTACCTGTATCTCGGAATTTAATCGTTTTAAAACTGAATTCTGTTGTACGGATGTATTGCCAACGGTAAAGTGAACATTGCTATAAAATGTTTCCGGAAAGTAAGCATAAGTACGGTAATTAAAAATGAGTCCAGTATCTCCGAAGTCAGCAGGAATAGTATCGGTTAAACCAACAAATGCGGCCGTATAAGTGCCTGCTACAAGGCTATCTGCAATTGTTCCGAAGTTGGGTGCCCCTTTATTAATAATTAGCGTTTTTTTGAGTGAGTTATTAGAATCAAAAAGTTTATATATCAATTTAACAACTGTACTTGCCGAAGGATCGACAGTGTTTACCTTGATCTTACTATTTTGCTCAATGGGGTCGATTGTCGACGTGAAGCCCGATAAGCTAAAAGAAACGGGATAAAGTTTACCTGTAGGGTTAGTTTTTGTATGGTTATCTTTTTTGCATGATAACAATGTAACACCAAGCAAGGTAAAATATATAAATAAAGCCTTTTTCATATCTGGAAAGAATTAAGTAAAATTAAAAACTAACGTTTACCGGTGCCCCCCAATCCTGATCAATCGCTAATACAAATTGAGCGTTGCCCTGGGTAAATAAATTTCCGGAGAGTGTAGTGATGTAATTAGTTTTACAAACTACATTTTTAATGGTTTTTGTACCCAGTGGCCCGGATGGATTAGCTCCATAATAATCTATAGTTACATCAAAAGGCTTAATATTATTTAGCGTATTCATAACAATAGTATAATTTGTAGTGCCAACATCTGCTGTAGTAATAGTTTTTGTAGTTGTATTGATGGCCTGGAAGTGATGTAACCCGTCGGATCCTATGGCGGATGTGTCTTGAAATTTTACCACTATTTTTGATGTGCCTGTTGGTATGGCATCCTTCAACACTATAGCTAATCGCGCTGTTGCCCTGGAAAGTGTAACTGATTGATTTATGCCTGTATTGGTTACAGTAAAAGGGATCAACTTAAAAAAAGTGTCATCCCAATAAGCCGGGCCTCCCTCAATATCTGGTCGGGTAATATAAGTGAAGAATGTTCTGTAAGCCAGTAAATTATTTGATCCCCCACAAAATACAGCCTTATAATTTCCTGCAGGCACATTTTCGTTAAACTGACCAAAGTTAGCATCACCTTTCTTAACATTTCTGGCAGAAACTAATAACCCGTCACTATTGTATAAGCTATAATACAATAATTGCACAGGCACTGTATCTGTGGCCTGCGTGCCGAGGGAATTTGTTTTTGTTTTACTATCTAAAGGCACTGCGCTTTGCGAAAAGCCAGATACTTTAAAAGTGATAGGGTAAAGTTTGGTATCGGGCGCTTTTTTATCCTTTTTACAGGCAAAAAGCAATAGAACGCAGATGCCGCAAAGTAAAATTTTCTGTTTCATCAATTTTGGGTTTTGAATATTTTATGAATTGATAGCCGTTCATTTAAAAACTTTGATTAATATCAGTGGTATTGTAATCTGGATTGAATGTTACGGCAAGTCCTCCGGTGCCAGCGCTATTAGTAAATACGTTACCGGTTAATATAGTTCTGGTATTTGGCTGAAGTGTTACATTGCCAATTGTTTTTTGCACCATGATGGTACCATCAGCTGCTTTAGCCGTAATTGAAACTGTAACGGGTGTAGTATTATTAAATACGCTCCTTGGGCCTAACTGGAAATTAGTTGTGCCTATATTGCTACTGGTAATAGCAACTGTGGCAATCCCTGCTGATATGGAACCTGACGATTTTCCATCAAGATAAGAGCATACAAAATTTCCGGTGATATCTATAGTAATGCTGGCTGTTTTGGGAGGGATAGCATCCTTAATGATAACTAATACTTCTGAATTTAATCTTTGCAAAACAATACTCTGCTGTACAGGGGCATTACCAACAGTGAAGCTGGCATTGCTGTAAAATGTTTCCGGAAATGCAATACCAGTAGCATAATAATAAGAAAAACGGGTTGGGTCACCCGCGTAAGTACCTATGTAATTGGCGGAGTCCTTTAGCCCAAGAAATACTGCTTTATAACTACCGGCAGGGATACTGTCTGTAAATGTTCCAAAATTGGGAGCGCCCTTTTTGATGAATACTGTTTTTTTAAGTACGTTGTTAGAATCGAATAATTTATAAACCAGTTTAACGATACTGGTTGCCGAAGGATCAACAGCATTTATTTTGATTTTGCTGTTTTGGTTGTCAGGAACGTTTACCTGACTAAAGCTTGAAATATTAAAGGAAACCGGATACAGTTTACCTGTAGGCTCAGTTGTTTGAGTATGATGGTCTTTTTTACACGATAATAGTGCTATGCTTATTAAAGTGAAGCAAATTAAAGCTCTTTTCATTTGGATTAGATTTAAGACAATTAAAAATTAACATTTACAGGTGGATTCCAATCCTGATTAACCGTTATCGTAAACTGGCCATTATCCTGGGTAAATAAGTATCCGGAAAGTATGGTTCTGGTATTGGGTTTACATACCACGTTTTTGATGATTTTTGTACCCAGGGGCCCAACTGGGTTGGGGCCGTAATAATCAACTGTTACATCAAATGGCCTGGTATCATTTAGGGTATTCATGCTAAAAGTATAATTTGCTTTACCCGCATCTGTCGCATTAATAACCTGGGTGGTTTGATTGGTAACTAAAGAAGCGGGTGGATAATAGGGCTTTATTGAAGATGAATCAGAAAAATGTACCACTATTTTTGAGGTTCCGGTTGGTATGGCATCTTTTATTACTAAAGATAATTTTGCAGTTCTCCGGGGTATAACAACCGATTGGTTTACAGGCCCGGAAGTTACCGTAAAAGGTACAACTTTATAAAAGGTATCGTCCCATGTATGGGTATTATAATAGAAGGCTACATCGGGAATGTCAAAAATTAAGTTATTTGATCCTCCACAAAACAAGGCTTGATAAGTCCCCGCTGGCAGATTATCTTTAAACTGGCCAAAGTTTTGATCGCCTTTCAAAACGCGTCTGTAAGTCACCAAAGGCCCATGACCATATAGCGGCCCACGATCCACATATACCGCATAATACAAAGATTGTACAGGTATGGTATCCGTAGCCTGTATGGTGAGGGAATTTGTTTTTGCCTTATCTGCAGTAGGTACATTGGTTTGCGAAAAGCCCGATACATTAAAGCTTATGGGGTATAGCTTAGTATCAGGGTCGGGTGTCTTTTTGTCCTTTTTACAGGCAAAAAACAGGCATAAACAAATGCTGTAGAGTATAATTTTCTGTTTCATTTGGTTTAGATTTTAATGCATAAATGTACTAATTATTAACTGTTTGGAAAAAAAAGTGAAGTTTTTCAAAGGAGTATGAAAGTAACCCATAAAACAGATTTTGGTTTTAACTGTTTGTGATTTTTTTTTCTTGCCGACCATGGTCTGTCAGACAGCTATAGAACAGGTATTTAATACAGTAATTATTGATCATAACCAGAGTGATCATCACGTAAATTCATTTTTAGTTATCAGGAATTTTTGATATATTTACGTATCAAACAGCCCGGAACTTTGTCAAAGTTCCGGGCTGTTTGGTTAAGGAGAAAAACAATATAAAAACCGATCTTTTTGTATTTCGTTATTTGAAAATCAATGTATTGATACTTTTTAAACCTTTTAAAACAGGCTAAAAATTTGTTAAAAAGTGTTAAAATGGCCTTAAAGTTTTGTTAAAACGGGCAATTATCGAGTCTTTTTACCTCATTTTTGACTAAAAAAGTGTTAAAATCATAGGTTTAAAAAGTTTTTTGCCAAGTATAAACTCATGGGGTGAAAATCGCCCACTGGAATTTTGGTACAATATCTCAATACCTGTATGCAATAACTTTTTTTACTTTCTGTAGGCAATTGTTTCATTAATTTTGTCAATTATACAGGTATTCGCTAAGTGTAATAATAACAGTTGTAGTTATATACTTTATTTATATTTTTATACAATTCAAAACACTAAGGCATTGCCTTTTATAAACCCAATTTAAATTATTTAATGGAACTGGAGAACAAAGGTGTAAAGGGCGGTAGGCTAAAAAACATGATCATTAAAACGCTTTACTTTAATAAGGCGATGTCATGCGCGGAGCTGAGCGAATTATTTGACAAAAGTATACCATCGATTGCCAAAGCTGTAAATGAGTTAATGGATGAAGGTTTTGTTGTTGAAGATGGTTATGCCCCTTCAAGCGGTGGCCGCAGGCCATTGATGTATTCGGTAAAAGCCAATACCATGTATATTCTGGCTATAGCACTTGATCAGCTTACAGCACGTATCCAGCTTTTTGATCTGTTGAATAACGCGGTAGCCGATATGGTTACTTTTGAACTTAAACTTTTGAACAATCCTGATGCCCTGGGCAAGTTAACCGCAGAGATCAATAACTATATTAAAGGATCGCGTGTAGCCAAAGAAAAGATAGCCGGAATAGGTATCGGGATGCCGGGCTTTATCAACGTTACCGAAGGGATCAATTATACCTATCTTGATGCTGGCGGCGAAAGCCTGACCGCTTATTTGACCGCTAAAACGGGTATCACTACGTATATAGATAACGACTCCAGCCTGATAGCCCTGGCCGAACAGAAGTTTGGTATAGCTAAATCACAAAACGAAGTTATGGTGATCAACCTGGGATGGGGTATAGGTTTGGGGATGATTGTGAATGGTAAATTGTTCCGCGGTTATAATGGTTTTGCCGGCGAACTAAGCCATATACCCTTATCGGAAGATGGGGCGCTTTGCGAATGCGGTAAGCGCGGCTGTTTGGAAGCGGAAGCATCCATGCTGGTAGTAGCCCGGAAGGCCATTGCGGGCATTCAGCAGGGGCGTATCACGAGTTTAAAATATAACAGTAACGATAATGACCATTCTAAGCTTATGGGTGATGCTGTACTGGAAGCTGCTAATAATGGTGATCAGTTTGCCATTGAGCTGCTATCAGACGCGGGTTATAAAATAGGGAAGGCCCTGGCTATCCTTATTCACATCATGAACCCCGCTAATATTGTGCTGAGCGGCAGAGGAGCTAAAGTTGCCAAGATACTGATGGCGCCAATACAGCAGGCATTGCACAAATATTGTATCCCGAGATTGGCCGGTGGTACCGAGCTACTGGTATCTGAACTTGGTTTTGATGCCGAACTGATTGGTGCAGCCGTGCTCGTAATGGAGAATTTTGACAAAAACTTAAAAGCCAAAATGAGCAAAGCGGCTAAGGCTTTGGCGTAATAGATATGTGGATAAGATCAGATGTGCAGATTTCAAATGTGCGGATGTACTGATTAAAAAATCAAATTATCCTTAAATCATTTCATTTGCACATCCGAGTATCTGCACATTTACCCAAAAACTTTTCCTGAATAATCTATAGCCTCCTGAAATTTGGCTAAATCAAGCCCCAGGAGCTCATGTTGTGATTGAAGGTATCTGATTAGGTTTTCGGTAGCGATATTGCCTGTGAGGTCGTCTGCGGCCATTGGGCAGCCTCCATATCCTTTCAGTGCAACGTCAAAGCGTTTGCAGCCGCTTTCATAGGCTGCGGCTATCTTGGGCTGCCAGGTATCGGGCGTAGAATGTAGGTGGATGCCGAACTCTGTTTCCGGGAATTTACGGCACAAATCGGGATAAATACTACCGATTTGCTCTGCCTGGGCAATGCCAATGGTATCTGCAAGGGCTATGTTTTTGATGCCCAAATCAACAATCTGTTCTGTCCAGTGTTCAATAATGCCGGTATTCCATTCGTCGCCATATGGATTGCCGAAGCCCATAGACAGGTAAACCAACAACTTTTTACCGCTGTTATGGCATAACCCGTTGATCCTTTTTACATTTTCAAAAGCCTGAGGTAATTTGGTATTGGTATTACGGATCTGGAAAGTTTCGGATATGGAAAAAGGGTAGCCCAGGTAGGTGATCTCCTCGTGTTTAACCGCGTCCTCAGCACCGCGATAGTTGGCGATGATGGCCAATAGCTTTGATTGAGTGTTGCTCGTATCCAGCTTTTTTAATACTTCGGCGGTATCTTGGAGCTGAGGTATGGCCTTTGCCGATACAAAGCTGCCAAAGTCGATGGTATCAAAGCCCACTTGTAACAGCAGGTTGATATAAGCCGCTTTGATATCGGTAGGTACAAAATTATGCAGGCCCTGCATGGCATCGCGGGGGCATTCGGTTATTTTTATGCTCATTTCAAATGCTAAGTCTGAGGTCTATAGTCCAAAGTTAGCTTTTAAGTCTGAAACTTTGGGACTACTTAAAGACTTTTGACTTTCGGCTTAAGACTTAATAAATCAATCAACTGTATTGGGTAAATGCTCATCTTCGGTAAGACCCTCGCGTTCAAACTTGCGGATTATGAGCCTTGTACCACCGTTATAAGTGATATAGCTGGATACCCAGTTAATAAATACGATAACCTTGTTGCGGCCGCCTAAAAGCGATATCAGATGGACGAACAGCCATACCAGCCAGGCAAAAAATCCCTGAAATTTTATTTTACCCAGATCGGCCACGGCTTTGTTCCGACCGATAGTAGCTAATGAGCCTTTGTCGAAATATTTAAAGGGTACCGTTGGTTCATGGTTGATCAGCTGTGCGATGGTTTTGGCTACATGTTGGCCCATTTGTATGGCCACCTGCGCCACACCAGGATGTCCTTTAGGAGTTTCGTCAGTTATCATGGCGGCTACATCGCCGATGGCAAATATGTTCTGGGTTCCTATTACACGACAAACGCTATCCGTCCTGATCCGGTTGCCACGCTCAATAAAATTAGGGTCGATACCTTCAGGGACAACACCCATAACGCCGGCACTCCAGATCACGGTTTTGGTGCGGATAGTTTTACCGCCTTCAAATTTGATTTCCTCGCCATCGTAGCTATCTACTTTTACACCTAAAAGTACTTCCACGCCCATTTTGGTCAAAAACTCTTTGGTGGCGGCAGAGGCTTCCTCAGAAAAAGGCCCGAGTACTTTGGGCAGAAAATCAACCAGGTACACTTTCATATCCTCTTTTTTGAGTTCGGGATAATCTTTGGCCAGGATATGGTTGCGTAATTCGGCCAGTGCTCCGGATAGTTCCACACCGGTTGGACCGGCACCTACCAGAACAAAGGTGAGATAAGGGTCGCGTTCTTCTTTGGTGGGTTTTAGTAAGGCTTCCTCAATATTTTGCAGAATGGCATATCGCAGGTTAAGCGCCTCAGGAACTGATTTCATGGGCATCGAAAACTTTTCAATATCCTTATTTCCGAAAAAGTTGGTGGTTGATCCTGTGGCTATCACCAGGTAATCATAGACTATTTGGCCAATAGTGGTATCAATGGTGTTCTTTTCCGCATTTACCTTGGTTACCTCGGCAATCCTGAACCTAAAGTTTTTTTGGCTGGCAAAGTTCTTACGTAATGAAAAAGCGATGGATTCCGATTCAAGACTACCTGTGGCCACCTGGTATAAAAGCGGCTGAAAAGTGTGGTAATTATGTTTATCGAGCATTAAGACCTCAACGGGCTTATCCTTGAGATGTTTGGCTACCTGGAGCCCGCCAAAGCCCCCGCCTACAATAACTACCAGTGGAAATTTTGAGCTGTCTGTTAAGTTCATAGCACGGGTGTTTTAACCTCCTTTAAATCTCCCCCGATGGAGGAGGGTTTTAAAAATATTATTTTAAAACCCTCTCCCTTTGGAGAGGGTTTGGGTGAGGTGTTTTTTATATAACAAAAAAGGCCCCAAAAGTTCTTTGGGGCCTTGCAAATAAATTTATAGAGTTTATTATCTCAGATCTTTTTTACCAAAGTCAACTATAACCGGTGTGGCTACGCAGATAGATGAGTATGTTCCGAAGATCACACCGATCAATAACGCGAACGAGAATCCTTTGATCACATCGCCGCCAAATATGAACAACACGATCAATACGAATACCACAGTTAAAGCGGTAATGATGGTACGGCTTAGCGTACTGTTGATAGCCTGGTTGATTACTTCTTCAGGATCATCTGTTTTGGCATGGTGAAGTTCCAGGAACTCGCGGATCCTGTCAAATACTACCACCGTATCGTTAATAGAGTAGCCGATAACTGTTAGTATAGCTGCGATGAATGCCTGGTCAATATCCAGGGAGAATGGAAGTAATCCTCTGAATAAAGAGAAGAATGATAGTACCAGCAAGGCATCGTGAGCTGTAGCCACCATCGCACCTAAGCTGAACTGCCATTTGCGGAAACGAATCAGGATGTAAGCCGAGATCACAAATATGGCGAACAATACGGTATAGATAGCTGATGTTTTTAATTCATCGGCAACAGTGGCACTTACTTTTGAGAAACCAACGATATCTTTATCGGTTATACGGGTGGCTTCTTTTGAACCCAAAGCCTGGATCAATGTATTCCTTACTTTAGCGTCGGTAGCTGCATTGTTATCCCGGATCAATAAGTTGGTAGTGATGCTCATTTTATCGGCACCAAATGTTTTAACCTCAGTACTACGACCCAATGTAGCGTCAACGGCATCATGAATAGCTTCTGTTGTAACAGCTTTGTTAGGGAAGGTAACAATATAATTACGGCCACCCTCAAAATCCACACCGTAGCTAAATCCGCGTGTAAAGATGGATATTAAACCTGCTAATATGAATATGCCCGAAAAAGCGTAAAACTTGAAACGGTTTTTAACGAATTTAAAATTTGCGTTTTTGAAGGTATGTGAGCTCCATGGGTTTGAGAATTTGATATCCCATCCTTTGTCAAGCATCCACTCAAATATAACCCTTGAGATCAGTAGTGAACAGAACAATGAGGTAATGATACCGATCATCAATGTGGTAGCGAAACCCTGGATTGGGCCCGAACCAAAGATAAACAGGATTACACCGGTTAAGAATGTACTGATCTGTGAATCAAGGATAGATGGTAAAGCGTGTTTGAAACCATCAGCTACAGCTATTCTTAATGATTTGCCTAAGCCCAGTTCTTCACGAACGCGTTCATAAACCAGTACGTTGGCATCAACCGCAATACCCAATGTGAGCACGATACCGGCAATACCAGGCAAGGTTAATACCGCGCCTAAGCTGGTTAATACGCCCATCAGGAAAAATATGTTGATGACAACCGCTACTACCGCTACAGTACCTGCACGATTGTAATAAGCAATCATAAATATCAATACAACAACCAAGCCTAATATACTTGAAGTAACACCGGCATTGATAGCTTCCTGACCTAATGACGGACCTACTACCGATTCTGATATGATATGCGCAGGAGCAGGTAAACGACCAGCTTTTAAAACGTTGGCCAAATCCTTGGTATCCTCAATAGTAAAGTTTCCAGAGATAGAAGATACACCACCAGAGATCTCGTTCTGTACGTTTGGAGCAGAGTATACGTTATCATCCAATACAATGGCTACCGCTTTTTTGTTGGTACCTGACGATGCCTCGGCTGTAACAGTACGCCATTTCTGGGCACCCTCTGAGTTCATGATCATCACAACCTCTGGATTCCCTTTTGGATCGTTATCGGCACGGGCGTCAGTGATCACGTCGCCTGATAATACCGGGCCATTGTCGGCGCCTGTTAATTTGATGGCGTATAGAGCAAATGCTTTGTCCTTGTTATTTTTTAATGGCTTTACCTCCCAAAGAAATTTCAGGTTGCGTGGTATTACCGCTTGTACATCGGTGCTATGGAGGTAAGCGTTAACTTTGGCGGTATCTCTTTGTGGTGAATAACCAACAACAGGACCCTGACCTAATTGCTGCTGACCGCTGGCATCCTGGCCAATGTTTGGAGATAACACAGAAAATAGTGGGTGTAACGCCGTAAATTGTGTTTTATTAGCCAATGCTGCTGCGGACGTATCTTTAGCGGCATTTTTTTGAACCTTGCTCAATAACGAACCTGCTTTGGCAGCGGTATCAGTTTTAGCAGCAGCTGTTGTTGCGGTAGCTTTAGCTTTTGATGAATCAGCTTTAGCTGTTTTGTTTTTTGCAGCCAGTAAGTTGTCAATATTGATCAGGTATTGATAAGCTTCGGTGTTGTCATAAGTTTCATAGAATTCCAACTTAGCAGAACCTTGTAACAATTTACGAACACGCTCCGGCTCTTTTACACCTGGTAACTCAACCAAGATACGGTTTGAGCTTTGCTCAAGCTGAATGTTAGGTTGTGTAACACCAAACTGGTTGATACGGGTATTTAAAACCGTGTATGATTGTTTTACCGCTGTATTAGCCTGATCTTTCAAATAAGCTGTAACCTCGCTGTTTGATGCGTTAAACTTTAAATGATCTTGGTTATCCTTTGTTGAAAAGATAGCGGCCAGCTTACCGTTCGGATTTAGTTTCTCGTACTCACTAACAAAAAGTGTGATGAAATCCTTTTGAGTGGTTTGGGCGTTCGCCTGTAATTTGTCGGCATTAGCCAAAGCTTGATTAAACGCAACATCAGGATTGTTGTTGGCAATTTTCTTCACCAACTCATCGAGCGAAATTTGCATGGTAACGTTCATCCCGCCTTTAAGGTCAAGGCCCAATGCAAGTTCTCTTTGCAGTACGTATTGATAATTGTGTTTAAACACCGGATATACCGGTTGTGTTGACATAGAATCCAGATACGCTGTTTCTCTCGCAGGGTCACCCTTTGAATATACCTTGGCATCACTTTGAACTTTGCGCGCCACCCACGTGAAAGATAGCTGGTATAAGCATACTACAGCCAGCAGAATGGCGAAAAATTTAATAACCCCTTTACCTTGCATCGAATTATAATATGTAATTAATTAGTTTATAAGCTTTTTTTAAATAAGACGGCAAATCTAATAAAATTTCGCAAGCATGAAATTTTAAATTAAAACAATTTGATGACAAAAAATGTTAGCCGCGTTCCAGCGTGATGAAGGAGTAGCTGTACTTGTTTTTTTCGTCGGGCTCAAAGTTTTCCCGTTCTGTCTCTTTCCATTCCTGCGGATCCAGCTCCGGGAAAAAAGTATCCCCATCAAAATCCTGATCGATCACGGTTAAATAGATACGATCGGTAAGCGGAATAGCTTGCCGGTAAATTTGGGCGCCACCAACAATAAATACCTCATCCTCGCCGGCGCAAAGCTCCAGGGCATCTTCTATAGAGCCTGCAACTTCACAGCCTTCAATAGTGATGGACTGCTGGGTTACTACTATGTTACGGCGTTTGGGTAATGGCTTGCCAACAGACTCATAGGTTTTACGCCCCATGATCACGGTATGCCCGGTGGTGACATCTTTAAAATGTTTCAGATCGTTGGGCAAATACCAAAGTAATTTATTGTCTTTGCCTATAGCGTGGTTTTTGGCTGTGGCAACTATGATGGATGTAGTCATTGGTTCATTAGTGTTATTAGTTCAGTAGTTCATTAGCCTTGGCAGCTTAATTTATTTTCTTAACTTTTTCAGTCAGCCATAATTTTATACCGTCGAAATTTAATTCTCCTTTACTTGCTGATATTGTCATATCATACTTTTCATCTTCAGTGGCAGTGAGATCAATTTCAAATTCAAGAAGTGTTAGCCTGAGTAAAGCATAAGCAGTTCTTTTGTTGCCATCAAGAAAAGGATGATTGATGATAATGCTTTCAAAAATAGCAGCAGCTTTGTCGATGGCTTCCGGGTACAGATCCTGTCCGTCAAAGGTTGCATTGGGGCGAGCTATAGCAGCCTCTAATCCCCCCTGGTCTCTTATTCCTTTAACGCCTCCAAACTTTTCAATTAAAATATTGTGGATTAAAAGGGTTGTTTGAATGTCGATCATTGAGCAAGTCTTTGCAATAAGCCTTTATCTTCAGAAAGGATTTTTCTTAAATTATTAGCAAGCTTGATTTGTTCGGGTGATTGTGTTTGTAATTCTTTTACAAAATCTAAAATATCCTGCAATACAGTTTCAGGTACCTGGTCAAGTACCTTTTGTATCTCGTTTTTTATTTGAACCGAAGTCATAGTCAAATTTACAAATTTTTAAAGTAACGGCAAGCAGTGCCCTAATCTACACTGCCACCTCAGCCTTGATGTGCGGCCACGGATCATAATTCTCTAAAGCGAAATCTTCAAACTTAAAGGCGAAGATGTCTTTCACTTCAGGATTGATCTTCATGGTTGGTAGGGGACGAGGTTCACGGCTCAACTGCAGGCGGGCCTGATCCATGTGGTTGTTGTACAGGTGAGCATCGCCAAAGGTATGAATGAAGTCGCCATAATCCAGATCGCAAACCTGTGCCATCATCATCGTGAGCAATGCATAGGATGCGATGTTAAATGGTACCCCCAAAAATATATCGGCACTGCGCTGATACAATTGGCATGAAAGTTTGCCTTTTGTTTCGCCCTTGTCCTGGTTGGGGGGCTCCACGTAAAACTGAAACAAACTATGACAAGGCGGTAAGGCCATCTGATTAACGTCGGCCACGTTCCATGCCGATACGATCATACGGCGCGAATCGGGATTGTTTTTAATTTGGTTTACCACCTGGGTTATCTGGTCGATATGACTGCCGTCGGGCTTTGGCCACGAACGCCATTGGTATCCGTACACCGGTCCGAGATTGCCTTCGGCGTCGGCCCACTCATCCCAGATGCGTACGCCGTTTTGTTTAAGGTAGCTGATATTGGTATCACCGCTCAAAAACCAGATCAGTTCATGGATGATAGATTTGAGGTGCAGTTTTTTGGTGGTCACCATCGGGAAACCATCCTTAAGGTTGAAACGCATCTGGTAGCCAAACACACTTACCGTACCGGTTCCTGTCCTGTCATGCTTCTGCGCTCCGGTTTCCATCACATGGCTCATCAAATCGAGATACTGTTTCATTTTTGTAGGTTGATTAAGTTACTTGTTGATTAGGTGAGTGGTTGGATTGGGTTGATTAAGTTAGAAGAACTTAATCAACTCATGAACCAGTGAACTAATGAACAATTTTAAAAGGCAAAGAAAAATAATCTAATTTTGACATCCTAATCGATGTGCAAAAATACACGCGGTGTTAGTCTTTTTTTCTATGATCCTTTTTCCCAACGCAAAAATAAACATTGGCCTTAACATTACCGAACGCCGGCTCGACGGCTATCATAATCTGGAAACCATTTTTTATCCTATCAACATCAAAGATGCGCTTGAAGTTGTAGAGAGTGATCAATTGAGCTTTGAATCCTCTGGTTTGGATATCCCGGGCAGGGCCGAAGATAATCTTTGCATCAAGGGGTATCATCTTTTGAAAAATGATCACAACCTACCGCCGGTGAGTATCCACCTGCATAAAAGTATCCCGATAGGGGCCGGTCTGGGTGGAGGCTCGGCTGATGCCGCTTATTTTATCAGGCTGATGAACCAGCAATTTGAACTTGGGCTGTCTGTGGAGGAAATGACGGGATATGCCCGCAAGCTTGGCGCCGACTGTGCTTTCTTTATCGAGAATAAACCGGTGTTCGCCTTTGAGAAGGGCGACGAGTTTGAATCGATCAAATTGGATTTGTCCAAATATAAAATTGCCCTGGTCATGCCGGATGTTCACATATCAACCGCCGAAGCTTACCGGGGGGTAAAACCTGCGCTGGTAAAAGAATCACTGTTTGATCTGATTGCAGAGCAGCCCATCACCGAATGGAAAAGATATATCAAAAATGATTTCGAGCTATCAATTTTCAAAAACCACGCTGAGATACGGGGGGTAAAAGCGGCCTTGTACGAAGCTGGTGCTATATACGCCAGCATGAGCGGGAGCGGTGCCTCGGTGTTTGGTATATTTGAGCAAACGCCCGATCTGCAGCATCTGGAAGCAGATAATGAAGTGTTTTATGATGTGTAGTTGAATTTTGAACATCCAAATCCGAAATAAAAAATCACACTCCCGCATCTTCGCTCACGCCGCGTCCAACAGCCTCTGCCCAGTCAGTCTCGCTCCAGCCTTTTGCCATGGCGCTTAATAAGCGGCTGTGTAAGGTGTTTACAATCGGCATGGGTGTCTGGCTTGCCTGGGATAGTTTAAATGCCAGACGCGCGTCCTTATAGCCTAATTTCGACTTGAAACCTACCGGCTCATATTGCTTGTTGGCGATGACCCGGCCATAGTTTTGAAAAATGGGAACGTTGAATAGCGTCGATCCAAAAAAGTTGGCCACCTGCTCCCTGTCTAGTCCGTTCTTCTCGGCAAGGGTATATGCCTCTGCCATCATCTCCATCGAGGCCATGATCATAAAGTTGCCCGCAATTTTTACCACGTTTGCTCCGCCTGCAGATTCTCCGAAATCTATCACACCCTGACCAAGGCAATCCAGTACGGGCCTGGCCGTATCCTTGGAATGCTGATCGCCCGATACACAGATCCAGAGTTTGCGGGCAGCGGCTGCTTCAGTCCGGCCAAAAACGGGAGCTGCCAGGTAGTGGCTGCCCGCCTCCTCATGAAGCTGGGCAAGCTGCTCTGAGGTTTCGGGCGAGACAGTACTCATGGAAATATGGAGAGCATGCTCGGGTAACTTCTCCAGGATGCCCCGCGTGCTCAAAGTTATTTCTTTCAGTACTTCGTCATCTGAAACTACGGTGATCACGATGTGGGCACCTTCGGATGCATCGGCAGGCGTTTGGCATTTGGTGACGTAGTCAGGATCGAGCTCATCTGTTTTTGAATGGGTACGATTATAAACCTGTAAGTGATAACCCGACTGGATAAGATTTTGGGCTATGGGCATGCCGATGTTACCAAGGCCGATAAAGCCGATTTTTTTTTCCATGGTTGTTATGTGGATGTTAGCTGATGTACTCTCTGTCCTCGTCGCTTAGTGTATTGGGATCGTCTTTCTTATGGATATTGTCATGATAGGCTCCGATATCAAATTTTGCTTTTTTTGGTCGGCCGACAAGCCAGCCTAAAATAAAAGCCACGACAGCTACTACCGCCATCATCATTAATTTGGAAACATAAAAATTCGCGAATAAAAAAGCGAACGGAACCTTGTCTGTGTTTTGCGCCAATGCTGCTGTAAGCAAAATGGTGACGACTATTATGGTGATTGTTTTAATACTCATGATAAGTTGATTTAACAGTTTATACAATATCCGGTTTTTAAATCTTTATTAAAAATCAATTTCATTAAGCGCTTTGTGAAAACTGAAAAACATGGCGGGAGCGGATGATTAAAAGTAGGGTTCCTGGAAAAGTGATTTTTAATTTTCGTGAAGGATTGAAATGGATTTTTGATGGGGCCAAATTTTAATCCTGGTAAAAAAAAGTGAACGGGCGAAAACTTCAATTTCAAGAAATTCATGATCGCCACATGGAGGCCTCATTCCATGAGTTATGGTTCTTCTGTTTTTTGGCTTTTTCTGCCTCTTATATTATCAAGTCCTGGGTCGAAAATCAACCATCGCTGCTCAGCCGAGAGTCCGAAAAATTTCATGGGACTTAGTTTTTTGTATACAAGTGGGAGGGATGTGCCTGTTTTATTTCATCCTGTATTTTAAGGTTCATAACACTATCATTAGATACCCGTTCTGAATTCATTATGTTTAGTATTTATTTATATAGTACTTTATATTTATCTGAATATGAAATATATGTATACTGTATTTAAGGGTTGTAATTTTGATTGCTAACATTTTTAGTTTTTTGATGTTTTAGTTAACTCAATTTTGTTTAATTTTTGCTTTTGGTAAACTATATAAATATTTCATTATTAAATTATTATAAAATTTACTTAATCTTTATTTTTAAAATTTAATGATAAAATTAAAAGCTAAAAAGTGGACAAGATAAAAACTTCATGTAATTGCTATGATTTTTATTTGGTACACTAACTAAAAAATGAATTTTGCGCCTGTTGTGTGAGGTGATGTTTAAACGGTGCTAAACCCGTTAAAAAATAATAATGCCTTACAGGGCTTAAAAATGGCCTTTAGAATTGTGGGCTTTCTATCCCCTATCGGGGTAGGTCTGTCTCAAAAACAGAAGGAATTGAGGACGATTTTGTCGCGATGCAGAGGACAGTATAGGGGGATAAATAACCTGGCAATTGACAGGAAAGGTGTCATCTCAGGAAGCGGAAAAGAAAAAATTACAATCTTGCTTTTCGTTTGGCGATTTGCTTTTGAGCCACTGGATATAGGAATATTGTGGACAAAATAATGACCGCACCGGCCCAAAAACCAAGTGTCATTTTGTTCATGTCACCAAAAAAAATGAAAGACATCAGGATGCCATAAACGGGTTCGAGGTTGGTGATGAGGGCTACTTTGAATGCCGAAAGTTCGCGCATAACAGATACCCCGGCAACGTAGGCAAGTGAGGTGCAGATGGTGCCAAGCAGTATCAGATAGCCAATGTCTTTAGGTTTTAAAATGAGCGATTGGTTGAATCCGCCAGTCAATAAAAGGTATATCGATATCCAAAAAAAAGCTCCGGTTAGCTCATGAAAAGCAATGATCGGGGCTTCGTGTTTTTTTATGAATTTGGAATTAATGATCGAAAAAAGGCTTGCGCAAACCGCGCTTGCGAGGCCCGTTATGATACCCTTAGTGTAATGTGATTCAAATTTAAATATCAAAACGATGCCTGTTATGATCAGTAATCCAGCCAGGATCTCTAGTTTGGAGATCTTTGTTTTATTCAATAGAGGCTCAAATATGGCCGTAAATAAAGTGATGCTGGAGAGGCAAACCAGCGTCACCGGAACCGTAGATAATTTGATCGACGCGAAAAAAAGCACCCAATGACCGCCCACTAAAGCACCTGTTGATGCCATTTTCAGGAACGTTTTTCGATCAACCCTGATGGTTGTTTTGCTAAAATTGAAGTATAAAAACAACGAAATAACAGCAATAAGCACCCTATACCAAACCAATTGTACAGCAGAAATGGTTATCAAATTACCCAAAATGCCGGTAAATCCCCAGATAAAAACAGTGAAATGGAGTATGAGCAGGTTCTTGTTGAGGCTTTCTTTGTTGCTTTTTGTAACCACTATTTAGGCGCTTTTAGGAGTAAATAATAGCCGAGCAAACCAAATGTAGTATTAGGAATAAAGACCGTAAAGATGGGCGGAACGCCACCTTTTATAGAAAATACAATAGCAAAACGCTCTACAATAATGTAGGTAAAACAGAGTATAATGCCAATTCCCAAGGGTAAACCAACACCGCCCCGCACCTTACGTGACGACAAAGCTACGCCCACAACGGTTAAAACGTAGGCAGATAAAGGGTATATAAACCGGTGGTATTTTTCGTAGTAAAGGTTGTTTAGCACCTCTGGCCGGCGTAGTTTTTCTTTATCTATATTCTTATTCAGGTCTTTTAAAGACATGGCCGCGTATACATTATCATATACAACAAAGTCGGTAGGGTGCATATCAAGCACTGTATCTTTTTGCGGAACGTTATTAAAAAATTGCTCTTTTAAGCCATTTATGTATTTAACTGAGAAGTTTTTTAATGACCAGATTCTTTTAACCGAATCATAAGTAACCTGGTTGGCAATCAATTTTTCGCGAAGCGTATCGCCGTTAAACTTCTCCATAATAAACTGATAGCCAGTATGTACGGTGGGGTCGTAGTTTTGCAGATAAACAAAGGTGTGCTTATCTATCTGCATATGTACCTCAATTTTGGTAGGGTCGTTATCGGTTATGCCATTGGCGTTCTCAAAGTCGTTTTTTAGGTGATTGGTATACGGAATGAGGTATACATTGGCAAAAAAGGATACCACAAATATAATGGTGGAGGCTATAAAATATGGCCTTAAAAAGCGGTTAAAACTAGCCTTACCACTCAAAATAGGTACAATCTCTGTTTGATTTGCCATCTTAGCAGTAAAGAAAATTACGGCTAAAAAATTAATCAAAGGCGATAGCATATTCAGGTAAAAGGGCACGAATCCGGCATAGTACTGGAATATGATATCGTGTAGCGACGCATGTTTATTGGTAAAATTATCCAACTTTTCAGACACATCAAACACAACAGATACCGCTGCGAAAATACCCATGGTAAACACAAAAGTGCCCAGGTATTTACCCATAATAAACCTGTCAATAACTTTCAGATGCCGGTGAATAAATGCCTTCATTTTTTGTTTATTAGTTCATTGGCTCATTGGTTCATTGGTTTCATGTGAGCTGTTATTAATGTGGTTAAGACTAATAAACAAATGAACCGATGAACTGGTGAACGGCTATAATCGTTGGCCAAGTTGCTTAACCATGCTATTTTTCCAGTTATAAAACTCGCCGGATATGATCTTTTTACGTGCTTCTTTAACCAGCCAAAGGTAAAAATGGAGGTTATGCAAGGTAGCGATCTGCGCTCCAAGCATCTCGCCCGAATGTATTAAATGGCGTAAATAGGCTTTGGTGTAATTCTTATCAGCAAAGAGATCACTATCACTTTCAATAGCCGAAAAATCATTTTTCCACTTCTCGTTTTTGATATTAATGATACCATTTTTAGTAAAAAGCATGCCATTTCGGGCGTTACGGGTAGGCATAACGCAATCAAACATATCAATTCCTAAGGCTATATTTTCCAATATATTAACCGGTGTACCTACACCCATTAGATAACGTGGTTTTTGCTCTGGTAATATATTACACACAATTTCTGTCATGGCATACATTTCTTCGGCTGGCTCGCCTACCGAAAGTCCGCCTATAGCATTGCCCTCACGTTCAAAAGAAGCAATAACTTCTGCCGATTTTACGCGCAAATCTTTATAAACAGATCCTTGTACTATAGGGAAAAGTGTTTGGCTATAGCCGTATTTAGGCTCCGTATTATCAAAGCGGTCGCAGCAACGTTTTAGCCAGCGGTGGGTCATGTCGATAGATCGCCTGGCATAATTATAATCGCAGGGATAGGGGGTACATTCATCAAAAGCCATGATGATATCAGCACCTATAATCCGCTGAATATCCATCACATTTTCTGGTGTGAACAGGTGTTTTGAACCATCAATGTGCGAACGAAACGTAACACCTTCCTCCTTAATTTTACGTACTTCGGTTAAAGAATATACCTGGTAACCACCGCTGTCGGTTAAAATGGGTCCGTCCCAGCCATTAAATTTATGCAATCCTCCTGCCTGTTCAAGCGTATTAAGGCCCGGCCTGAGGTATAAATGATAGGTATTGCCTAAAATAATCTGAGCCTCTATGTCATTTTTAAGTTCGTGCTGATGCACTGCCTTTACTGTGCCGGCAGTACCAACAGGCATAAATATAGGGGTTTGTATGGTGCCGTGGTCGGTGGTAATTTCACCTGCGCGCGCTTTCGAAAGCGAATCTTGTGCTGTTAAATTAAATTTCATTTTGAGGTTGCAAAATTAACAAATAAAGCGGATAAAGGACGAAAGGATAAAGGGGCAGGGATTAACAAACAAAAGATAAAAATTTGACAGGTTTACGTTTCATCTATATTATCTTTTTTCATCGTTTATAATCCTTAATCTTTGTTCCTTTATCGTTACTCCGCCCCAGTGTGGAAAAAAACAGGCGAGTGTGTGTAATAATCACGAAATAAACCTATGTTGACCACTTTTATTCCGGCGATTTTTAACAAATTTGCCTGATATTAAAACTGATTGGAAACTTATATTCACAACGCCCTCTTCATTCTTTTTCAGCTGTGTTTTATCGTTCAGCTGTATTACCTGATAAGTAACCATAGCCGCCTTTCACGATATAAACCAGCGGATAAGTTACCCGAGGTATTGATACCTGTTTCGGTAATTATAAGCGCACGAAATGAAGCCAAAAATCTGCAGGAAAACCTGCCTTTTATACTCAAGCAAAACTATCCGGATTTTGAGGTAGTTGTGATCAATGATTGCTCTTATGATTCATCAAATGATGTTTTGGATGATATGCAGCGGGAGTATCCACATTTAAAAGTAGTAACCATAACCGAGCACGATCGCTTTAAAACCGGGAAAAAATTTGCTCTTACTTTGGGAATAAAAGCCGCCAAAAATGAATATATGCTGTTTACAGATGCCGATTGCAAACCCGCCTCTGAAAACTGGATAACGCGGATGGCGGTTAATTTTAGCACCAAGGCTCAAATCGTGTTAGGGTACTCTCCTTATTATAAAACCCGTAATTTCTTAAATCCGTTTGTGCGTTTTGAGACTATTAAAACTGCAATAAACTATTTATCAGGAGCACTCAACGGAGATCCGTATATGGGCATTGGGCGTAATTTGGGCTATACTAAAACCTTGTTTTTTAGTCAAAAAGGCTTTGCTTCGCACATGCATGTGATCTCCGGAGATGATGACCTGTTTGTAAATCAGCATGCTACGGCCGATAATACGATTATTGAGATACACCCCGATGCGTTTACTTATACCAGCGCGAAAACAACTTTAACCTCCTGGTACAGGCAAAAAAAACGACACATGGGGGTAGGTAAATTGTACAAAAACAAACACAGGCGAATGCTCAGTTTTGATGCTATGAGTGGATTTCTGTTTTATATTTTACTTATAATATCTTTTGTTCTTAAATATGAACCTCTACTGGCACTAGGTTTGTTTGGTTTCAGGCTGATATTGCAGCTTGTTATATATAGTAAGATATTTAAAAAGCTTGATGGCAAAGATTTGATATGGTATTTGCCATTTTTTGATATTATATATTATATGTATTTAAATGTTTTTGGGCTGATCGGGACATTTTTAAAAACAACCCAATGGAAATAAACGCCAACTTTACCGATAATGCGAAGAATGATTTTCACCTGGTAGTTAGGGCTCGCGAAGGCGATCAAAAGGCCTATGCCGATTTGATGCACCGGTACAAGGACTCTATTTATTTTATGGTTTTAAAAATGGTTAACAATAAGGAAGATGCTATGGATCTTACTGTTGAAACCTTTGCCAAAGCTTTTGAAAAATTGGATAAATACCAACCCGATTATGCCTTTAGTACCTGGTTATTTAGGGTGGCTACCAATAACTGTATCGATTTTATCCGTAAAAAGAAACTGAATACCCAGTCTATCCACGGGATGACAGACGATGATGGGGATGAAAAACCGTTGCAAATAAAAGCTGATGTGTTGAATCCCGAGGAAACATCGATCAAAAAACAACAAACGCAGGAGCTTAAATTATTAATCGAAAGCTTACCGCATCGTTACAGAAATCTGATCACTCTGCGTTATTTTGATGAGTTATCATATGAGGAAATAGCACAGCAACTCGATCTGCCGCTGGGGACAGTTAAAGCACAATTGTTTAGGGCCAGGTATTTACTGGGTAACATTATTAATCGTTTTAACAGGGATGACATCTGATATCGTATTCAAATATTTTCCGGAACTGACCGATAGACAATGCTCTCAAATTGAACAATTGCCGGAGTTGTATAACCTATGGAATAGCCAGATCAATGTGATATCACGTAAAGATATCGACCTTTTGTATGAGCGCCACGTATTGCACTCGCTCGGAATAGCTAAAATAATGTCCTTTTTACCGGGTGAAAATGTATTGGATGTAGGCACAGGAGGCGGTTTCCCAGGTATCCCGCTAGCTATTTTATTTCCCGGAACCCGGTTCCATTTGGTTGATTCTATTGGTAAAAAGATAAAAGTAGTACAAGAGGTAGCTAAAGCTTTGGGTTTAAGCAATGTGAAAGCGTCGCATCTGCGGGCCGAGCAACTGAATGAAAGGTTTGATTTTGTAGTATCTCGTGCGGTTACTCAACTTAAAGATTTTTATCCCTGGGTGAGGGGTAAATTCAATAAAGACTCAAAAAATACTTTGCCTAACGGAATCCTGTATCTAAAAGGTGGTGACCTGCTGCAGGAAATCAAGGAGTCGGGCCTGAAAGTGCAACAATATCATCTTAAAGACTATTTTACCGAAGAGTTTTTTGAAACCAAACAGGTTATCTATGTGAAGGGATAGGACTATAATGCCTTTACATGGAAAAATGCCGAAGCGGTTTTAGCCGTTCAGCAATTTGTTTAAAGGGTGCAATATACCTGGGCAGGCTTATTGTTTTGTAGTTACATAGCCAGTTACAACAATTTGATTCATAGATGATTTTGGCGAGTGGTCTTTGTCAACATAGTCATCTTTGTTTTTTAGCGTATAGTTTTCAGGTGCGTGCGCTACTTGGTTGTCATGCTCATCAAGAAGCGTAAATGCAACAGGCAAACTATAATATCCAGATTTTATACCTAATGGGCCATCATAATTTTTAAGCACTCTTATAACTTCTGCATCAGTTTCATTGGTTAGCGACCTTGCAAGTTTTACATCGTCTATTTTTCCATTGTTAATAGTAACTGCGAGTATAACGCGACCTCCTATCCGATTATCATGCGCAACTTTCGGATATCTTACATGTCTTGCGATGTATTTATACAGACTATCAAATGGGCTTTGTGGCGGCGGTGGTGGCGGCATAAGTTTGGCATCCACCATTTTAGCCGGTTTTGTAGGCGCAGCAGGTGGTGGTGGCGGTGTTTTTTTATCTATTATATAAGTAGGTTTTTTTACCGCCGGAGGCGTTTTACCTAATCGAGGGGCAGGTGGTGGGGGAGGCGGAACGGTGTATCCAAGGGCCCCTATCACGAAGGTATTAATTTCGACGCCTGATTTTTGTATATCGGCTTCATATTTAGGTGCTTGGGCATAATAATCGGTAAAAAAGCTGATGGCAAATTTGTGTTCACCGGCTTTGTCGGTAACTGAACCGTTAAATGATTTGAATGACGCTAGTACCACTTCGCTAAAAGCGTTGCCGGTACTTTTTACGATACGTGTGTTGGATATTTTATGGTCTGAACCTACATTAAATGCTACGATAACCAAGCCTGGTTGTTTGTTTTTTAGCTCTGCTTTAGGGTACTTTTCAGTCTTATTCAAGTGAGCAAAAAGATCATCGTATCCATTTTTTACCATGATAGGCGGCGGTAGATACTGCATTTTTGATTGCTTTACCATGGCCGATGAGTCGACAGCATAGCGCTGTGGTGCCAGATCAACCAGTGCATAAGTTTTGCTGAAACCCAGCGTGGAGGCGCAAAGGGCCGCCGTACAGATGGGCACTGCTACGAGGTATTTTAGCCTGGCTAAATTCCCCGAACGTTTTTGGTTTAACATAATGATCCTCTTTTTTAGTAGATTATAATTGAAAAATGAATGTGTAACTGACGAGCCATTTAGGCCATAGGCATTATTTACCAGGAACGAAGAATAGGAAAGAGTATCACTTTCAAAAGCCGCGGTTTGTTCATCCGCGATGTATTCATGTACCGTTTTTAGGCTATTTTGAAGCAGGTAAACAAAAGGATTGAACCAATTAATGATCTTGATGAACTCCAGAAACAGCACATCCAGCGTATGTTTTTGACGGATATGCACCATTTCATGCCTGATAATGATGTCGGTGCCTTTCATTTTTGAACCAATAAACAGGTAATTAAAAAAGGAAAATGCAGTATTGGAATCCTCAATAGGCACAATTTTATACTTGTCGTCGGCTATTTTATTAGCTGTTCGGGTCATTTGCGCCAGTTTGTATAATTTGAAGATGAGTATCGTTATCAATACAATAACGCCAAGGCAATAGGCATAAATCATTAAATCCTGGAAAGTAACTGAAAAGCTTGATACTTGATTTATAGTTGGTTTTAATCCACTTGGTACAATATAAACCGCGCTAACTGACCCTTGCTCTACTGGCTTTAGCCTACCTATTTGAATTAATGGCAAGACAAAAGATATAATACAACTTAGTAACAGATAAATCCTGTTTAGTGTATAATAGGTTTCTTTATTCAGAAATATGCAGTACCCTGCATAAAATACAGCAAGGTAGATGTTTGCTTCGAGCAGATAATGCAGCCAATTCATGATTTTTGGTTTTTAAGTTGATCAATCAGGGAAGTTAATTCGTCAAGCTCTTTTAAACCCAGCTTTTTTTCATCAACAATAAATGATACCAGGCTTTGGTATGAATTGCTGAAGTAGTTCTTCATCATCTTATCAAATGTGAACTTTTTGTATTGATCTTCGGTGATAAGGGGGTAATAAACATGTGAGTTACCGTAGGCTTTATGGTCAATAAAACCCTTTCCCTCCAACACCCTTACCACCGTTGATACCGTATTATAAGCGGGTTTGGGATCAGGCATTTGCTCAATAATATCTTTCACAATCGCTTCTTTAAGTTGCCAAAGTATCTGCATTACTTGTTCTTCGGCCTTGGTTAGTTCTTTTAAATTCATGGTAAACTATTTTTATAGTTGGGTTAAATAAAGGTATAAACTATTTTTATAGTTTGCAAACTATTTTTATAGTTTTTTATTTATGCTAATTTTTTTAGGATTATTTTTATACTTTAGGTGTAAATTGAATGACGGACCTCAAAAGAGAATCTAATCGTTTTAGAACCGGAATTTGCAACCTATTCATATGTCATTATTACACAGAATCGCTTTATCATTAGTGAAAAACCTGGGGCCGGTATCGGCCAAATCCTTGATCGCTTATTTAGGCAATGAGCAGGAGGTATTCAGATCCTCCGCAAGGAAAATGACCAGGATACCCGGTATCGGCGATAAAAAAGTTGCCCAATGGGATTTTGATATCGCACTTAAACAAGCAGAAAAGGAGTTGCTATATATTGAGAAACACAATATAGAACCCATATTTTATACCGATAGCAGGTATCCGAAACGACTAAAAAACTGTGGCGATTCGCCTATATTATTATATGCAAAGGGCAATATGGACCTAAATCCGCAGTATGTGATAAGTATTGTAGGTACCCGTAATGCTACTGATTATGGGCGGTTGCTATGTAAACAGCTAATAGAGGAATTACAACAATATAATGTTTTAATAGTAAGTGGTTTAGCATTAGGCATTGATGTAGCTGCCCACAAAGAATGCCTGAAAAATAATATACCCACAGTTGGTGTTTTAGGGCACGGGCTCGACAGACTTTACCCCAGTCAAAACCGGGCGACAGCCGATAAAATGCTGGAGAATGGTGGTTTGCTTAGCGAATATCCATCAGGGACTATACCCGACAGGGAGAATTTTCCGCAACGCAACCGCATCGTAGCGGGTATTGCCGACGCCACCGTGGTGATAGAAGCTGGTATAAAAGGAGGGGCATTGATAACCGCCGAAATTGCTAACTCCTATAACCGGGATGTATTTGCTTTCCCCGGACGCCTGGATGATAAATATTCTGAGGGGTGTAACTTCCTGATACGTAATAATAAAGCGGCTTTATTAACCTGCATGGCTGATCTGGCCTTTAGTTTGGGTTGGGAAAAAGCTGATAAAGCCAAACCCGCTGATCAGTTTGTATTACCCATTGATCTTTCGAGAGATGAACGCTTGATATTTGACATTTTGCAACAACACCAATCACCATTGGCCATTGATGATCTTACCATAAAAGCCAATATGCCCATGAGTATGTTAGCGATGAATTTATTGAATATGGAAATGCAGGGCTATATCCAATCCTTGCCTGGTAAAACTTATAAAGTAAGTTAGCTTTTTTCCTTAAACTACCCCTTCGGCGAATCATAGAACGACAGATGTCCGTCTTCGCTGCTGATGGAGCGCCAGTCATCATTATCAAAGCTGATCAAAGCGACAGCGCAGGTAGGCACATCCCGTAGCTGGCCTGTCAGATAATGTAATAACTGGCTTATACCTGGGTTATGGCCAACTAAGCCTATGTAGCCATGCTCATTAGGCAGATTATTGACTACGTTTACCAGAGTACGTTCACTCGCCTCGTATATTTTTGTATCGGTTTGGGATGGAGGCAATTGCAAATGCTCAGTAAATATTTGCGCCGTAGTTAAAGTGCGTAGGGCCGGACTGGTTACTACTATTTCCGGAACAATGTTTCTATCTTTTAAAACGTCGGCCATTAATAAGGCATCCTGCATTCCGGATTGTTTTAGTGGGCGATCAAAATCAGCATAACCGCTTTCATGAGTTGCCTTGGCATGGCGAATTAAAATTAGTTTTTTCATGGTTTCAGTATAGGTTTATATATAAAGATAACAGCTAATCTTTAATAAGTTTTTGATATTGTAAATAAAAAAGAGGGTCTGAATAAACCCTCTTTTTTGTCAGTTTTTGGATAGACCGGCTTAAAATGCGTAGCCTATCGAAACACCAAATACGCGGTTTGTAAGTTTAACACCGCTTAAATTGGTAACATTGGTTAAACCCCAATCATAGTTAGCATTGATCAGGAAGCCGGTTTTAAATTTAAAGCCAACAATAGCGTTTACACCGGCATCGGTTCTTTTGAGGTCATCCTCGCCGCTGCCGAATTTAATGTCCCCGGAATTGCCCTGGTCATCCTTAGCTTTACCCGAAATACCCATAGCAAGATAAGGGCCTGCGCCAAAGTAAAAGTCGCCAACAACTGCCGGTACATGATAAACAAGGTTTACAGGCACCTGTAAATAATAAAGTCGCACTTTACCCGATGACACGCTTTCGTCATCAATAGCTGTACTTGATGAACCACCTTTACCAGTAAAGTTTAAGGCCGGCTGAAGGGATACATTGCCAAATTTAAAATCGACAAAAGCGCCAACATTAAAAGTAGTTAAAGAACCGGAGCTTCCTGAACCACTTATACCATCAATGCTTGCATGGAATTTAGCAAAATTAGCACCACCTTTAATGCCGAATGTTGGTAACTGGGCAAAGGTTACGAGAGATGTACCCGCGAAGAGCAGAGAAAGTAGGAGTTTTTTCATAAAACTGTGATAAGATTAATAATTACCAACAAATGTAAATAAATTAATCAATCACCAAAACATTTTATCTTTCGGGTGCTGTTTTAAGTATTTGATTAATAGGTGTTTATTATTTATTTGAAAATTGAATGATATCATCTTCGGGCATGTCATTCATGCATTTGAAATGACCCAGGGGACATTTTTCCAGGCCGAATTTAGAACATGGGCGGCAGGGTAACTCAATACCAGCTACCAGTACATCCTTAACCATATAGGGTTGTACACCCAGAAGATCGGGAACAGTACCTCCCCAAACAGATACGATGGGTTTGTTAAAAGCCTCGGCAATATGGGTAAGTCCGGTATCAAAACCAATGATGCTTTTAGCCTCAGATACCAGGAAAACGGACTCATCAAGCGAGGTAATACCACAGGCATTATAAACTTTAGGGCCAATTGCGCCTGTTATAATCTCGCCATTAGCTTTTACATCATTACCTCCTAATAATACTACTGGTTGGCTCAGTTGCCCGCAAATGCTGATGATCTTATCATTGGGCATACGTTTGGTGAAATGTGTTGCGCCAATTACAAATGCCACATATCCGGCCTGATGCGACGGTGGTAGTAAACTATTTAACTGATGATCGGCCTTAATATAGTAGTCAATAGGTTGTCCGTCATTAAACACGCCTAAGAATTTAACCGCTTTAAGATAGCGATCCACCAAATGAGTAGGGGGTATCAGCTTGAGTTTAAATTTAAGGCTAAGCCATTTTTTTAGGGGCTGTTTTTTATAGGTTGACGACCTGACACCAGTGCGTAATTTGATAATAGCAGTACGCAGATTATTGTGAAGATCAATGATATAATCATATCGTTCAGCTTTTATTTCATCAATAGTTGCTGATAATGTATGTTTTAGCAGCAGAAGTTTATCTACATAAGGGTTATTATCATAAATGTACTGGAAAGCCGGTTTGGTCAAAAAATGGATCTCCGCATCAGGAATCTGCTTTTTGAGACAGCGCACAACCGGGGTAGTATAAATAATATCCCCCATAGAGCTAAAGCGGATCACCAGTATCTTCATTTAATTAGTGCATTAGTGAGTGGTGAGTTGCCAGTGGTGAGTTTTTGACTTTTAACTTTTGATTTTTCACTTGTTCCCCGCCGCTCTCTTTTTCTCAAATACCTTAGTAATCTCTGGTAATGATAAGGCGTTAAGGCACATTTCTTTATATAAACCACCTTTGCGGGCAGCTAAAACACCAAAGCGCATATCCAGGAAACCGTCCACACGGTGAGCATCGGGGTTGATGGATAGCCAAACGCCTTTTTCCAAAGCATATTGGTGCCAGCGCCAGTCGAGGTCGAGCCTTAGCGGGTTGGCATTAATTTCGATCACCACATTGTTAGCCGCACAGGCATCGATTACTTTTTTATAGTTGATAGGATATCCACCACGGCTTAATAATAAGCGGCCGGTAGGGTGACCGAGTATTGTTGTATACGGATTTTCAATAGCTGTTATCAGTCTTGAAGTGGCTTTTTCCTCATCCATTTTAAGTATGGAGTGCACGGATGCCACTATGAAATCAAACTTTTGAAGTATTTCGTCTGGATAATCAAGTGAACCATCATACAAAATATCCGATTCGATACCTTTAAATATATGGAAACCATTAAGCTTTTTATTCAAATGATCGATCTCTTCCTGTTGTTGCAAAACACGCTCAATACTCAGGCCTTTTGCATAAAACGCGCTTTTACTATGATCGCACATGCCCAGGTATTCTAGTTTTAGGTTATCGCGGCAATAAAGCGCCATTTCTTCTACCGTGTTTACACCGTCGCTCCAGGTACTGTGATTGTGCAGACTGCCTTTCAGATCATGTGTAATGATCAACGTAGGCAGCTCATTTTTCTCGGCCTTTTCAATAAAGGTAGTACCCTCCCGCAGCTCGGGCTGTATCCAGGCTAAGCCAGCTTTGGTGTAAATGAGTTCCTCGGTTTCAGGTTGTTCCAGGGGCACATTAATACGTTCTAATACGGCCTGAACATGGTCGTCTGTACCCGTGTTGATGAACAATTCTTTAAAATAATCGGCTTTATCAACGCAAACAATATCAACCAGTAAGCCATTTTGAAGTTCGCCTGCTATATGGTTTTCATTCAATGAAACGTTATTCAGGATCTTTGATTCTAACAAAGCATTATAGGCAACTTCCTGGTTTATGCTCCCTACAACTATCACGATTTCGGTGATAATCTCACTTAACCGGCGAAATTCCCCGGCAAAATGTTTCAGCGCATCGGGGAAAATGGCTTTTATTTCGTCCATTAGCTCATTGGCTTCCTGCTCTACCTGGGCAAACAAGAACTTGCCGTTGCTGGCCATCCTGAATTCGATAGCCTTGCGTATTTCTTCCTGGGTTTTAAGGCCAAAGCCTTTGGCTTCAATAAGGCGGTTCTCGTTGCAGGCGTAGAACAATTCACCCGTATTTTCAATGCCCAGGTCTTTCCAAATAATGGCTACTTTTTTGGGGCCGATACCTTTGATCCCCATCATTTCAACCACGCCAGCTGGTGTATTATCCAGTAATTCCCGCATTTCGGCAATGGTACCGGTTTCAAACAGTTCAACGATCTTAGATGCGATGCTTTTACCTATACCATCCACTTTTTCCAATTGCTCCAGCGTTTTACCGGCAATAGGGAAGGGTAGTTTATCAACTTTAAAAGCAGCATTGGCTACCGATTTTATTTTAAAAGGATTGCCCTCATGCAGTTCCATGAGTTGCGATAGTAAGCGAAGCGTACGGGCTATGGGTTTATTTTCCATAATAGAATTGAGATGGTAAAAATACAAAAAGCCATTGGAAATATTGGTTCACTGGTTCATTAGTTCATTTGTTTATTAGTGGTTTATTCCATAGCTACTCGCCGCAAAATACCGCTGAACTAATGAACCGCTGAACTAATGAACCAATACTTTTTAAACCTTAAATTTTAACACTTTTTTACTCAAAAAGGGACTAAAAACGGTTCAAAAATATTTTAAAACCCTCGTTTTAACATTTTTTAACAAATTTTAGCGTGGTTTTTAGTGTGTTTTTGAAACTTTAAAAAGTATTAATTTGCTAACTGTCAAATAACTATATGCCAAATGGCCAGTTTTTGTTCTGTATTTCTCTTTAACTAAACAGCCCGGTTTTTCTTTTTGAGGAGAAAAACCGGGCTGTTGTATAAACAAAGATACGGAATATTAGCGGGGATACCTACTCATACCTGAAATAGAAACCTGGTTTGCGATCAGTTATAATTATATGGGGTGTATATTTTCAAAACCTTTTTTGTCATATTTTTATCCGGCCAAATTTCTATCCGGTAAAAATCTTCTCCTTCATCACCCTCTACCGATGCAAGGTTTGAAGAATAAATCCTCGCCCTGTAAAAACCTGGATCAACTTCAACCTCCAATTGTACCGTCCAATCGGGGCAATTAATAATTTGAATAGTACCAGATTTGACCTCGATACCTGCTTCCACAATATGATCATAGCTATCCGGATCTGTAATATTTACGCTCGTGTTTAAAATTTCCAGTTCTGCTTTAACCGGGCCATAGCATTCAGTTCCAACGCCAAGTACGCCTGTTTCAATCGCTAACCTGTCATTAAAGGCATCGTTAGTCCAAAATGTATCAGAAGCGGTAGCCCCTTCTGAATCTTTATCATAAATATAAAACTGGGAATATGAGGTGTAAAAGTCTAATGGGAATTTCATCTTTTTACTCTTTATGCTAAAAATAAAAAAAGCTGCCCATACAAGCAGCTTGAAATTAAAATATAAACTGGATAAGAAAAGTTTTGAAAACTATCAATGCCTTAATAGCCGGCGATAGTTCCGTTTTCGTCAATTATTAATGGTTTTGATGTTGTTATGCTGTTTGCCAACGGAAATTTCCAGCTTTCGTTTCCTGTATTGGCATCCAGTGCATAAAAGAAACGACCGCCGCCGCCACCCGGAAATACGTTTCCGTTGGCAACAGTAGGTATGGCCCCATTGGCGTAGATCTGTTTTTTCCAGATAGCACCTCCTGTGGCAGCATCAACAGCATATACGTTTCCATCATCGCTATTAATAAATAATTTGCCATTAGCATATGTTGGGCCCGATGTGAAGCCCTGATCATTAAGACCTTTCCAGATCTGGCTTCCATCACTTTCTTTGATGGCGTAAAGACTGCCTGGTTTCTTATCGTTATCAATATCATACCAGCTTGCTACGTAAACAACGCCGTTATTGATTATTGGTCTTGAGTGTTCCATCGATATTCCTCCGGTACTGAAACTCCATTTTAACTGGCCATTAGCGGTGTTTACCGCGTATAGATTTCCATTCCTGGCGCCAACAAATACAACACCATTGGATATGACCGGGCTCGATTCAACTATCAGGCTGCCGGTGTAATACATCCATTTAATGCTCCCTGTGGCACCATCAAATGCATAAAGATAGCCATCGGCGCTGCCTATATAAACGATACCATTTTCGGCAACCGGACTTGAGTCGACATTTTGGCTGGTGAGGTATTTCCATTTCAAATTTCCCGAAACGGCATCAACCGCGTATACATAATGATCGTCGCTGCCAAAATACACCGTACCATTGGCAACTACCGGGCTTGAAATGGTAGTGCTTCCGGTTGCAAATTTCCATTTTACAGCACCGGAAAGCGGGTTCAGCGCATATAGGTTATGGTCAACATTGGTAGTATATATGGTACCGTTTACCAATGTTGGCGTTGAATAAGAGAAATTGCCCGGCGAAGCGTATTTCCAAAGCACTGTGCCTTTTTTGGCATTCAGGGCGTAGAAGTTATTATCCTCGCCGCCAAAATAAACAACATTCTTTAACTTATCTAAACGTACCGAGAAGATGTAGGTTTTAGTGATACTGCCTTTTGTAACCGTAAAAGTAACCGGTTTAGAAAAATCTTGCCGCACACCGCTTTTAGGAGTAATGATAGCACCATCGGCTTTAATGTCAGGTATCAGTTTAGTAACATCGGTGGTGGCGGGTAAAGTTATTTTAACACTGTCGCCAACGGTATTAATAATAATATCATCGTTATCAAATAAAGTACTATCTGTTTTTCTGACAGAATAAGTAGCTGTGATTTTGTCTGTGGGCGTCTCCGGATTTTTTGGCGTGGATTCTTTTTTGCATGACATAGCAAAAGAGATGAGTAGTAAAACGGCAACGGTAAAAAGGGTCTTGTTTAAAGGTAGGTAAGGTTTTTTCATTTGTGATAGATAGTTGTTTTTAAAACTGTTTCTTCATCAATATATTGTGGTATTTATAAAATATACGACTAATAATAAATAGGAGGGTTTAACGCAGTTATGAATAAAAAAAGCTGCCCATACAAGCAGCTTTGATTAAAATATAAACTGGAAAACTTATTTTATTTCGATGCTATAAGGCATGCGTGCCTGTGGGGTGCGCATCATTTGGGTAACGCTTTTTATTTGTTCGTAAACTTTGTAATTATCACCCAGTTCCGATTGTAATATCCGGCAGTGTGCCTCGGCGGTTACATCGCCGCTGAGCTGGTTCAGGAAACTTTTTTGCTCGGGGTAGGCTACCAGGTTGTAGTTTTTAATGTTGGCTTTTTTGGCGGCTGATGCTATAGCATCATTGATATTGCCTAAACGATCAACCAGGCCATTTTTTAATGCTTGTTCGCCTGTCCATACCCGGCCCTGGCCTATGCTGTTAATATATTCCTGGGTTTTGTGTCGACCTTCGGCAACTGCTTTGGTAAAATCATCATAACCCCGGTTCACATTATTTTGTAATATCAGCCTTTCTTCGGGAGTTAGGGGGCGGCCAATATTACCCAGGTCGGCATATTTTCCGGTTTTTACACCATCAAAGGTAACACCCAGCTTATCGTTAAAAAGTTTTTGCATGTTGGGCAAAATGGCAAAAATACCTATAGAGCCTGTAATGGTATTGGGTTGTGCTATGATAGAATCGGCCGCGCAGGAAATATAGTAACCGCCGGAGGCCGCCACATCGCCCATCGAAACAATGATGGGTTTTACTTTTTTGGTGAGCATTACCTCGCGCCAGATAACATCCGAAGCCAGTGAACTACCCCCGGGAGAGTTTACACGAAGCACCACTGCTTTTACCTTATCATCAAGCCTTACTTTACGCAAGGCTTTTGATATCCTTTCGGATCCGATAGTGTTATCATCACCTTCGCCGCCCGAAATTTCGCCCGAGGCATAAACAACCGCTATACGGTTTTTAGAAGAAGCGGCATCATCTTTATTATCTTTATCAGAGCTGCTCTTGGTATAGTCGGCCAGTTCAACGCTGTTCAGGTCGTTTTTATTTGGGGTGCCGGTGCGTACTTTCAAATCATTCAGTATCTCGTCTTTGTATTTTAATCCGTCAATCAGCTTTAATTTAACAGCATCCTCTGGTAATTGTACCAGGCCGTTGTTGGCGTAATTAAACAAAGAATCCTTATTGATACCCCTGCTTTTGCTGATGCCGGTTAAAAAATGATCATATAACGACCCCAGATAAGAGGTAACCTGCAGCCGGTTGGCATCGCTCATCTTAGTTAGAAACAGAGGTTCCACAGCACTTTTGAAGGTGCCTACTTTAATAATCTGCACTTCGATGCCCAGTTTATCAAGCGCGCCTTTTAAAAAAGTAACTTCAGAATTAAAGCCCTTGAGCTCAAATATGCCTTTGGGGTTCATATAAACCTTATCGGCCACGGATGCCAGGTAGTAAAAGCCTTGCGTATATATTTCTGAGTAAGCGACAATGAATTTGCCCGACTTTTTAAAATCGATGAGCGCGTTGCGGATCTCTTCGGTAGTAGCCTGGCCCGATACCATATAGCTTTCGTCCAGATAGATGCCTTTGATATTGCTATCGGTTTTTGCCTTTTTTATGTTGGCCAGTATGTCATTAAGTCCGGTTGATTTATCCTTATCTAATCCTAAAATTCCTAAGCCAGCCAGTGGGTTATTGGGGGTACGCTCTGTTATCGGTGCGGTAAATGCCATATGTAACACCGAATTGGGTTCAACATCTACTGTTTTATCACTGCCAGCAGAAGCGATAAGACCACCTATGATAGCAGCTACTATGATAACGATGACGATACTGGAGACTATTACACCAACAATGGTGGCCAGAACGAATTTGAAGAATTGTTTCATTAATGTTATAAATCTTTTTATCTATGCAAACTTAGTAATTAGGTATCGATAATGGTAAGAGCCGTTTCTATAATATTTGTTACAACATGAATAACATTTTTTTGCTTTTAGGTAGTAATCTTGGCGACAGGAAATTGTTTCTGAAACAAGCGATTAACCATATTGAAGCTGAAATCACCCCGGTTGTAAAGTTATCGTCGGTATTTGAAACACAATCATGGGGCAAAACCGATGCGCCCGACTATCTGAACCAGGTAGTGCAGCTGCATACATCATTATCAGCAAGGGAATTATTAGAAAAAATACTGGCTATTGAAATTATGCTGGGGCGTGAGCGTAAAGAAAAGTGGGGGGCACGTACTATTGATATCGATATTTTATTTTATGGTGATGAGATTGTTGATGAACCCGATCTGAAAATTCCGCACCCCGAACTACATAAAAGGCGGTTTACACTGGAGCCATTGGCCGAAATTGCCGCGGCTTTTGTCCACCCGGTGCTGCATAAGGATATTTTACAGCTAAAAAATGAACTTGTAGACGACTTGATTGTAAAAAAATATAAATTAGGTGAGTATTAGGTGAGTGGTTGAATAAGTTTTATATTAGGATGGGAAACCAGTCAACATAATCAACCACTCAATCAACTACTCACAAAGCAACTTTTAACAAATATGGCCGATATTTCACCAAACCAGGATCTTGATCTTTCTTTTTTGTATGAAATTGCCGATGGCAGTACAGAGTTTATTGTGGAGTCGATAGGTATGTTTCTGCAGCAGACCCCGGAATTGCTTGGTGATATTGGAAGTGCCTTAGCCGGCAAAGACTGGAACGCGAGCGGGCAAGCCGCGCATAAGTTAAAGCCCAATCTGGGTTTTTTTGGCATGCCCATAAGCCAGGAAATTATACAGGAGATAGAAATAGCCTGCAAGGAAAGCGCACCCAACGGCGACGAGATTATGAAGAAATTTAACCGGGTAAAGACATTAATAAATGCCAACCTGATAACTCTTCAGCAAATAAAAACCGAAAAAGAAGGGGAACTATAAAGGGAGGCGAAAGGCAAAAGGTTATTTTGAATGCTTAATAGCAAGGTAAAAAGATAAAGGTGAAGGGTAAAAGGTTTGTTTTGAAAATATCGAATTCAAAATAAAAAGTTAGTTAGTCGGCCTAGTGCAGATCAAAAAACCTTTAGCCTTTTACCTTTCAGCTTTTACCTGATAATTATACTGCTTGTACAGTAAAAGTATAGCTTTCCATGATCAGGTTGGCTAGCAGATTTTTGCAGGCCTGATCTACTTTGGCGTGTGCTGTTTCGGCGCTGTCGGCTTCAATTTCGAGGGTAATGTGTTTACCGATGCGTACATTTTGTATTTCGGCTAAACCAAGATTTTTCATGCTTCCGGTTACTGCTTTTCCTTGAGGATCAAGAATTTCTTTTTTGGGCATTACGTCTATTTCAGCCTGGAACTTTGTCATTTGTGAATTTAAATTGAATTAAAGATAAAGTGATGTATATAAATATCACCACCGGAACTGCCACAAATTTAAAAAATAGAATCAGTATTGCCGAAAACAAGAGCAGTAAATAACGGAAAATGTTTTTATTAAAGTCGCGATTCTTGAATTTAAGCGACATCAGCGGTATTTCGGATACCAGCAATACACACATTACTACTACTAAAACAGTAAGCACGTAAGGGTTCAGTATATAAACATCCAAACCGTGATATTGCTGCATAATTAATGGCAACGACGCAATAAATATAGCATTGGCTGGTGTTGGCAGGCCAATAAAACTATCAGACTGGCGGGTATCATTGTTGAATTTAGCCAGGCGTAAAGCCGAAAATACCGTTATTAAAAATGCGACATAACACAAATAAGGGCTTATGTGGTCAATTTGCGGTGCTTTTAAATATAACTCATATAATATGGCCGATGGTAAAAAACCAAAGCTTACCATATCGGCAAGTGAATCCAGATCTTTTCCTATAAATGAATAGGAGTTAAGAACCCTCGAAGCCAGTCCGTCAAAAAAATCGAATATAGAAGAAAGAAAGATAGCGTAGGCAGCTATGATGAGGTTGCCCTGAAAAGCAAATACTATTCCTATACAGCCGCTAAACAGGTTGGCACAGGTAATGGCATTGGGGAGATGTTTCTTAACGCGCTTCTTCATTATCAGGCCATGAAGTTATCAGGATTTTATTAAGTATTTATGAAGTTACAGATAATAATTTTATTTGCGGAATCAAGTATCAAGTAGTTAGTATCAAGTATCAAGATTTTTTAAATCATTATCGCCTTTCGGGAAACTGTCTTGATACTTGATACTAACTACTTGATACCGTCCATATCTATAACTTCATAAATGCTAAAATATTACGAGTTCATGGAAATCAAAAACTCTTCGTTGGTTTTGGTGCCTTTTATCTGGGCCTGTAAAAACTCCATTGATTCCTGTGAATTCATATCGGCAAGGTGGTTACGTAGTATCCAGATGCGTTGCAGGGTTTCACGATCAAGCAGCAAGTCGTCGCGGCGTGTGCTTGACGCGGTAATATCGATAGCCGGGAATATACGTTTGTTTGAAAGCTTACGATCCAGTTGTAACTCCATGTTGCCTGTACCTTTAAACTCTTCAAAGATAACCTCATCCATTTTTGAACCGGTTTCGGTAAGTGCTGTAGCAATGATGGTTAATGAACCGCCATCCTCGATGTTACGGGCGGCACCAAAAAAGCGTTTAGGTTTGTGTAGCGCATTGGCATCAACACCACCAGATAATATTTTACCGGATGCAGGAGCAACGGTGTTATAAGCACGCGCTAAACGGGTGATAGAATCAAGCAGGATCACCACATCATGACCGCACTCTACCATGCGTTTTGCTTTTTCCAATACGATGTTGGCAATTTTTACGTGGCGCTCGGCAGGTTCATCAAAAGTTGATGAAACCACTTCGGCGCGTACGCTGCGGGCCATATCGGTTACCTCCTCAGGGCGTTCATCTATCAGTAATATGATCAGGTAAACTTCTGGGTGATTTTTAGCTATAGCGTTTGCCACATCTTTTAACAACATGGTTTTACCGGTTTTTGGCTGGGCCACAATTAAACCGCGCTGACCTTTACCAATTGGCGAAAACAGGTCCATGATGCGGGTTGAATAGTTGCCGGCATCTGTAAACAGGCTCAGTTTTTCTGACGGGAAAAGCGGCGTAAGGTGATCAAATGGCACACGGTCACGTACTTCGGCCGGGATACGGCCATTAATCGCTTCTACACGTACCAGCGGGAAATATTTTTCGCCCTCTTTTGGCGGACGGATGCTACCACGAACAGTATCACCGGTTTTAAGGCCAAATAATTTTATTTGTGATTGTGATACATAAATATCATCGGGAGAGGTAAGGTAGTTATAATCTGACGAGCGTAAGAAACCATAACCATCGGGCATAATTTCCAGTACGCCTTCATTAACGATTACATTATCAAAATCAAGGTTAATGGCAGGTTCCTGGCTTTTTTGCTGGGTTTGATTGCCATTACCATTGGCACGCCTGTCAAATTTTTGCGGGCGGCCTTCAGTAGCGGGCTCTTCGCTTCTGGTTGCACTTTCGCCTGGCTGAACCAGTGAAGCATCCTCGGCAACTGCTACTGCAGGTATTTCGTTCTCGGTTTCTTCAGCTGGTTCTTCATCCTGTACATCAAACAGGTTGGTGTCATCTAAAGGTACCTCAACGCGTGGTTGTGTTTTTGGTTTTAACACACGGGTTCTTTTGCGTGTTTTATCTCCTGTTTCGGCGGCCGGGGCGTTAGTAGGAGTATAGTTTGACTCAACAATGTTTTGTTGGGCTCGGGCAGCCTCAATAAGCTGTTGTTGTTCAATGATGCGGGATATTAGCTGTGGCTTTCTGAGCTCGTCGGCCTCGGCAATACCTAAATTTTTTGCAATTTCGCGCAACTCAGAAACGAGTTTGTCGTTCAATTCTATTTTATCAGACATGATATGAATTATAGTTCAATGGGATTTTTAATGTTGTAATTTGTTTTCTTGACGGTAATAAAGCCCCATGCGCATTTGGTGGTTAAACATGAAGAGTTATTAAAAGAAATTATCTTGAAACTTTGTATAAGTAAACATCCAAATCCAGGTAAATATTGTTGTAATAAATAACGTGGGGTTTTAAATTGTTTCTTTAGTGCAAGAAAAATTCAAAGGAAAACGCTGCAATTGTAATCAATTAATTTATAATTTCAAATTAATTGAAATAAATATCTCATAATTGACCATATATAAGCTAAATTTTTAGTTTTTTTGACATTCAAAATAGTAAAGCATTAATGATTTCACGCGCCCGGTTAATAGAACAGATCAAACAAAAAAAATCATTTTTATGTGTTGGTTTGGATACTGATATTAATAAGATCCCCGAATTTTTAAAAGATTACCCCGATCCGATACTGGAATTTAATAAAAGGATCATTGATGCCACTAAAGATCTTTGCGTATCCTACAAACCCAATGCCGCGTTTTATGAGGCCTATGGTATAAAAGGGTTGCAGAGCCTCATTGATACCTGGAAATATTTACCCACGGATACTTTAAATATAATAGATGCCAAACGGGGCGATATCGGTAATACCTCAGATAAATATGCGCAGGCTTTTTTTGATGAAAAAGCATCGGGAATGAGCTTTGATGCCATCACCATTACACCTTATATGGGTAACGACAGCGTAACCCCGTACCTGGCTTATGAAGGTAAATGGATCATTTTGCTGGCGCTTACCTCATCTGTAGGCAGCAAGGATTTTCAATATCTGCAAACCGGCGATGGCTATCTGTACGAAACCGTGATACAAAAAGCTAACACCTGGGCCGGTGCCGACAGGATCATGTATGTAGTTGGTGCCACCAAAAGCACAGAATTTACCAATATCCGCAAATATGCGCCTGATAATTTTTTACTGGTGCCAGGAGTTGGCGCGCAGGGCGGTAGCCTGGAGGATGTTTGCCGTTATGGTATCACGAAGGATTGCGGTTTGTTGGTAAATGCGTCCCGCTCTATTATCTATGCCGGAAACGGAAATGATTTTGCCGATGCCGCCCGTGCCGAAGCACAACGTATGCAGCAACAAATGCAGATAGAGCTGGAGAAAGCAGGAGTGATATAAGGTTGTCTGAACTCGAATTTATCGAATTTTTGAATTACTGGAATCTTTTACCTTATACGTATCATAATTCTGTTAATCCAAAAATTCGATAAATTCGGGTTCAGATAAATTATGCTTTGGTCAGAATCATGTAAATCATTAAATCCTGATAATTATGGTTCAGACAATTGTTCGGCATAATTACTAAATTACGTCCGCTATATGGCTATACAGTATGAAAACAACCTTCTTATCCCTTGTTGCCCTGTCTATTTCCTTTTGCACGTTTGCCCAACAGGGAAAAAAGCCCCTGAAGCCCATTGATTTTTACCGCATACCCGCCGTGAGCGATCCGCAGCTTGCTCCCGATGGCAAGTGGGTAGCTTATACAGTATCAACCGTTGATACGGCTAAGGATAAACGTGTATCGCACCTTTGGATGCAAAGCTGGGATGGCAAAGAGTCTATAGAGCTGACGCATGGCGACGAAGCCGCTTCATCACCCAGGTGGAGTCCCGATGGTAAATACCTGGCTTTTCTTTCGTCGCGCGATTCCAAAAATGGGTCGCAGCTTTGGCTGATAGACCGCAGGGGAGGTGAAGGCTTTAAGCTCACTGATGTAAAAGGCAGCCTGGGCGAGTATGCCTGGTCGCCAGATAGTAAGAAAATAGTGATGGTGATAGGCGATCCCGAAAACAAAGGCAAGGAAGAACCTAAAACCCCCAAACCAATTGTGATCGACCGTTATCATTTTAAGCAGGATGTGGAAGGTTATTTACAACAATTGCATGATCATTTATACTTGATTGACGTAAATACTAAAAAATTAGATACCCTCACCAAAGGCGATAAGGATGAAAACTCGCCGGTATGGTCGCCGGATAGCCGGACAATAGCCTTTGTAAGTAACCGTACCGTTGATCCGGATAAAAACCAGAATAAGGATATTTTTACTATCGATGCTCACCCTAATTCTACCATGTTACAGCTAACAGATTGGAAAGGGCGCGATAGCAATCCACAATGGAGCCCCGATGGCCGGTATATCTCATACCTGCGCAGCACAAGCGATGCCGATTATATGATGTATGATCAAAATGTGATATGCATCATGGATGCTGTCGGCTCCAACAACCGGGTACTGACAGCACAGCTCGACCGACCTGTTTCTGCTCAAACCTGGGCCAGGGACAATAAAAATATCTCATTTTTAGTAACTGATGACAGGCAGCGTTACCTGGCCAGTATCAATATCAACAATGGCAAAATAGCAACCATAAGTAAAGGAATGTTCGGTATTACCGATATCAATACCAATTTATCCGGCAATTGGGTAGTAAGCAAAAGTGATCCCTATACGCCCGCTGAGATATTTGCTTTAGAAGGTGAAAAGCTTCGCCGTTTAACCTTTCATCATCAGAATTGGTTAAATACGGTAAAGCTGGCCCATGTATCCGGTTTTCAATCGCGCAGTGCCGATGGTACGGAGGTATCAGGTATATTGTTTACACCAGATAGCGTTGCCGGTAAAAAATGGCCATTGATATTATTTATACACGGCGGTCCGGTAGGGCAGGATGAATACACCTTTGATGCCACCCGGCAAATGCTTGCCGCGGCCGGATACGCGGTAGCCGCTGTGAATTATCGCGGCAGCAATGGCCGGGGACTTGATTATTGTAAAGCCATATACGCCGACTGGGGCAATAAAGAAGTAAAAGATCTGTTGGGTGCTGTTGATCATCTGGAAAGAATGGGCATTGCCGATCCCGATCATTTAGGCATTGGCGGATGGAGCTATGGCGGTATCCTTACCGATTATACCATCGCTTCTGATACCCGTTTTAAAGCGGCTGCCAGTGGTGCAGGCAGCGCGTTGCAGCTATCGGTTTACGGAACCGACCAGTATGTATTGCAGTATGAAAATGAAATTGGCCAGCCCTGGAAAACCGCTGATAAATGGATCCAGATATCGTATCCGTTTTTTCATGCCGATAAAATAAAAACGCCGGTGATGTTTATGTCGGGTTTGAGGGATTTTAATGTGCCTACCGTTGGCAGCGAACAAATGTACCAGGCGCTGAGATCGCAGGGCATACCAACAGAATTGATATTGTACCCTAACCAGTTTCACGGTCTTACCAAGCCAAGCTACCTGGTAGATAGGCTGCAGCGCTATGTAGACTGGTATAATAAATATTTGAAATAGGTCCCCCTGCCCCCTGAAGGGAGAGTTTTGATTTGCAATACGATATTGAAGTATCCGAATAGTTGATATAATGAATACGAAGACTTTATTATTTATTTTAGTTGGGCTCTGCAGCAACGCTTTGGCTCAAACGGTTAAAAAGCCTTTTAAGCCAACCGATTTTTATCATATCCCCACTTTGGATGAGCCGCAGCTTTCGCCCGATGGTAAATGGATAGCCTATAGTTTGGCCGAGGTTGATTCGGCTAAGGACAAAAGGGTATCACACATCTGGATGCAGAGTTATGATGGCAAACAATCTATTCAGCTTACTTTTGGCGATGACCCGGCTTCGACACCAAAATGGAGCCCCGATGGTAAATATGTATCCTTTATATCCGAAAAAGATTCCAAAAACGGCGGACAAGTTTGGCTAATGGATCGCAGGGGCGGCGAAGGGCATAAGCTAACCGATATAAAAGGGGAATTGCAGGATTATGTATGGTCGCCGGATAGTAAAAGATTGGCACTTACCATGAAAGATCCTGAAAATGGTGGTAAACCCGAACCCAAAACAATCGCTCCCATCAAAATAGACCGTTATCATTTTAAGCAGGATATTGAGGGCTATCTGCAGCACAGACATACGCACCTGTATGTTTATGATATCGACACTAAAAAGTTGGATACCCTAACCCGGGGCGATATGGATGATGATTCGCCGGTTTGGAGCCCGAATGGTAAAACCATAGCTTTTGTAAGTAACCATACCGATGATCCGGATAAAAACGAAAACTCAGACATTTTTACCATTGAAGCCAAAAGCGGAGCAGAAGCCCAGCAACTGACCACTTTTACCGGGCACGATATTAAACCACTATGGAGCCCCGATGGTAAGTATATCGCTTATCTGCGCTCAACCAGCGATGCCGATTATTTTATTTACCAGCATGATGTGCTTTGTATTATGGATGCTGATGGTAAAAATAATAAGATACTTACCGCGCAACTGGACAGGCCGGTGAGCAACCATGCCTGGAGTAAGGATAGTAAGAACATCATTTACCTGGTAAGTAATGACCGGATCCGGTACGTGGCCCAGTATAATCTGTTGCTCCGTAAATCTACTATAATTAATAAAGGTAACCAATGCAGTTTTGAAACTCTGATAGCGCATTCGCCGGGCAATTGGATAGCTAAGATGACCAATCCGTATATGCCGCATGAATTGGTGGCTATTGAAAACGGAAAGATCCGCCGGCTTACTTTTCATCAGGATAAATGGCTTAGCAAGGTGAAGCTGGCTTATGTAAAAGGTTTCCAATCGTTCAGCAGCGATGGTACGCTGGTATCGGGGATATTGTATACTCCGGATAGTTTAGTAACCCAAAAACTGCCTTTTATCTTATACATACACGGCGGCCCAACAGATCAGGATGAGTTTGAGTTTGATGCCACCAGGCAAGTATTAGCGAGTTCTGGTTATGCCGTTGCCGCAGTTAATTATAGAGGGAGTACAGGCCGTGGATTGGAGTACACCAAGGCCATTTATGCCGATTGGGGCAATAAGGAAGTGAAAGATCTGCTGGGTGCGGTTGATGAATTGGTGAAAACAGGCATTGCCGACCCGCAACGACTGGGGATAGGCGGCTGGAGTTATGGGGGCATATTAACAGATTATACCATAGCTACCGATCCCCGTTTTAAAGCCGCGGCAAGCGGGGCGGGCAGTGCCTTGCAACTATCCATTTATGGAAGCGACCAATGGGTGGTTCAGTATGATAACGAGTTGGGTGTTCCGTGGAAGAATGCCGATAAATATATTAAACTATCGTATCCGTTTTTTCATGCCGATAAGATCAAGACCCCAACTCTGTTTATGTCGGGCTTAAAGGATTTCAATGTGCCAACCTCTGGTGGCGAGCAGATGTATGAGGCACTCCGTTCGCAAGGCATACCAACGGAGCTGGTGCTTTACCCGGGACAATATCATGGCATCAGTATACCGAGTTACCAGGTAGACAGGGTGCAGCGTTATATTGATTGGTTCGGGAAGTATTTAGCCCCCCAGCCCCGATTTTAGATGTGGGTCTGAGATGTGCGGATATGTAAATGTGCGGATGTGCAAATTGAAAAATTAAATCATCAATAAATTATCCTCATCTGCACCCCCGCACATTTACATATCTGCACATCTGAGGCCCATTGTTAATATGTTAAAAATATCCGTATTAAATAACTATTGGTTAAGTATAATTTTACTTCATGACTAAACACCGCCATCTGTTTTACCTGTTTGCCATGTTTTTTGTGCCGCTGGTACTAACATCCTGCCATTCGCGTAAGGCAGCAATGAAAGGGCAGCCCGGCGAAATTGTGAAACCGAAGACCGAAATGGCCGATAAGTATTCACAAATTATGGGCGTGGATAGGAGTGATATTCAAAATGGCAGGTTATATACATTCATTGATCAGTGGATGGGGGTTCCCTATAAATTTGGTGGCCTGGATCAGAATGGTGTTGATTGTTCGGGGCTTGTTTTTTTACTGGAACAGCAGGTTTATGGTATTACCATCCCGAGGATGACCAGCAAGCAAATCACCGTGATCAAACGTAAATACGAAGAGGATCTGAAAGAAGGAGATCTGGTTTTCTTTGATTTTGATGGCAAACAGTTTAGCCATGTGGGCGTATATCTGCAAAATGGATATGTGGTGCATGCCAGTTCCAGGCGAGGAGTGATTATCGTTCGCCTGCGCGATCCTTCCATGTATAAATATTTTTCGCGTGCGGGTTCTATTATAGCAGATACGAGCGTTACCGACGCCAGTGCGGGTAAATAATCAGTCGGTTTAAGATTTTCTTTTGGTTATGCTTTTCTTCTTAACCGGTTGTGCCGCGGTTTTTCTGCGGGATCTGAGGAGCCGGAAGAGTATAGGTGCAGAATTGTTTTGATCCGGATAGTATTTCCTGTTCAACCCGGCTACCAGTATGCCATACACACCTACAAAGTACAATAATATTTGCGAATCTAATTTAAGCCAGATGATGAGTGTCATACATGCAAAACCCAAAGGCACGATAACAAAATTCAGACGTTGTACCTTCCATCTCAGTACAGCTTCCATATTATTGGTATTTAAGCATAATGAGGCTTTATTTATAATGAGATAATAGCCGATCATGGTTTGCGAGAGATTCACCAGGAATATAATGCCGATATAGGAAAATAGCCCCCAGCTGTACTTTATAATGTCAAAGCCTGCGGTTACAAAAGTTACCGCGAATGGAAACATGGAGACACAAAAGAGAAAGAGCAAGTTCAGGATGATGAGGTTAAGATTGTAATCTTTCAGAAAACTGAATAGCTGTAAATGCCTGTACCAGTAATTACCGATTAAAGCAAAACTAAATGCGTATCCTAAAAATTTGGGTACCAGTTCTTTAAAAGCCTCATTTATTTGTTGGGCATTGGAATGATGCAAACCTTCGGGCAATTTTATCTCCAAAACCATAATGGTAATGATGATAGCGAATACGGCATCGCTAAAAAGTATAACACGCTCTAACTGAAATTCTTTTTTTATTTCGTTTTCTTCATTTACCATATCTGTATCCCGTAGTTTTAATTTAATTGGTAATTTTGCCGCATTATGTCAGATCAAAAAGAGAATTACTCCTTCTGGACTAAATATAAGCGTTTTGCAGGTAACGAAATTTTGCTTTACCTGGTGATGATCATCGGCATTATACTCGGTATTGTGATATTTAGTTACCTTTAACCAGGGTTACATTATTATCGTCACTCTCTACAATAGCCTGGTAAAAATCTATCAGATCCTGATAAATATCCTTACTGTAAGTTCCGTCAATAAGCTGCACACGGCGTTTATAAACCAATTCGTTTTCCTTTACGGTTATAGTTGCCGAAAATTTGCCAAATGGCTTGTTAATGGAAACATCGGTTGGCCGCAGGTCTACGTGATAACCTGCCGGTAGGGCATAAACTATCTCGTCTTCGTCGGTATAACCCCGGTTAATGTACACCTCGTTACGCCGGTTCCGAACCTCACGCGGAACGGTGTGGGCTCTATTGGTGGCATTGGCCAGGAAAGTTATTTTACCATCATTTACAGAACCATACTCACCGGCGCTCAGTTTAATGGTTTCGGTAGTTACGGGTTGCAGGCTCTTATCCTGTTTAAAATCGGCCTTTTCAATATTCATATTGTTGATGGCATATTCTTTTTGCAGGTTTTTTACCCGCTCTTTGGGGGCCTCTTCAATTATACCTTCCCGGTTATCATATTGAGTGCCTTTAAAAACGGTTTGCATCTGGCCCGATAAATTGCCTTGCGCATCTAAAATGAAAGAGGCTTTACGCTCCTGCAGATTATTTTGAGCAGTGTATTTGGGGGTATGCAACAATTTGCCACCCTCTGATGTACAGGCTAATACGTTACGATCGTCGGTAAAATCACTCAGGAAGCCAAAAGGTATTTTCTGGCTGGTACATTCTAAAAAAGTAGTATCATTTTTAAAAGGCAGGCATAAAATAACATGGTTGAACTGATCCATGCTGGCAAAATCATTTAAGGGGCTCTTTTTGGTACTGCCCGCTTTTACAATACAGTAATAGGAGTCGATGTTTACCGTTTTGAGCAGGGCCTGGGTATAATTTACCAGAGCTTTGCAATCGCCATAGTTTTGTTGATCTACATCGGCAGCCAAAAAGGGTTGATAGCCACCAATACCCACCTGTACGCTGATGTAATGGGTTTTATCCTGCATATACTCGTATATCTTTTTGGCTTTCAATTTAGGGTCTGTAATGCCATCGGTGAGCTGTTTCATGTATGCTGCTGTAGTAGCAGGTACCTGTAAACGGCTAACCAGTAGTTTATCATACATCCATTTTCCCATCTCTTTCCAATTGCTGAATGCGCCGGTAACTCCTTCATAGCTGAATTTTTGGGGAGCTATCCTAACGCTGCTTAGATATTTATCAGCATTAGGGCTATAAGGTTCATCCTTAACGGCTTTTAAGTTATTGATTTGCCAGGTATAGGTTTTATAGCCATCCTTGTTTGTACCTATGGCTACTTTGGTGGGTATATTGGTCTCTTTATACCGGATACCAAAATCGGGTTTGCAGCTAAAAGTGTATGAACTTTTTTCAACGGCTTGCCCGGTGGTGGAGTTAGGCTCCCAGCTCTCAAAGAAAAGCGATTGTTTTGATTTTACTTCATATTCATAAACAATGGTGTAGGGGTAATCGGTTACCGCGGGGTTGTAATGTTTAACCTTCAGATCCCAGAATAACGAAAACCCGTCATGAGCGTTTACATCTTCAAAATCACTTTCCGAAAACTTTTTAACCGGTTTGCCAAACTGGTTGTAAACTATGCCTTTAATGCCTTTTATGATATTGGTTTTATCATGCCAAACCACTATGTCGGCTATATTATTGCCATTTTTATTTAAAATAGTAACCGCGGTTTTGATGTGATAAAGTGTATTATCATAATCCTTTACCTCAACGTTTACTTCGTTATTACGCACCACCGCGCTGGCATAGGGCAACAGATCTTTGGAAATCAGTGAAACATCATAGTTATCCTGTGCCCCGGCAGCCATGCTTATGATCAGTAAAAAAAATAGTAATAAACTTGTTCTCATTATTTTTTCTTGAAAACCATGTCCGTTTTTTCGGTAAGGACAATCTTGTTATATAATTCTTTGAGATAAGGATATTCTTCAGGGGCATAAATAGCCTTGGTAAACCGCGTGATATTTGAAAATGAAAACTCGTTATCGTGGCTGTCAAAATTGGTAACAAACATACCGCCGTTATTAGGTAAGGCAAAAGCCACTACCTGGGGTGAGGTTTCAATGGCATATTGCGCAGGCAGGTGCATATTTAATACCATCCTGTTGTCGCTCGCCATACCCCAGTCAACCGGGTAGTCACGTTCGGCAAGTTTAAAGGGATTGGTAGTTCTTTTTTCCCAAAAGAAAGGATTAAATACCAGGCGGGCCTTGTTCATATTTTCAAAAGCATCTATTTCAACTTCAAGTATTTCGCCCAGCGGTTGATTAAGGCTATCCAAATTGCTGATATTTGATTTTAATATCTTGATTTTGGGCAATTTCGCGTCAAGATCCTCTATATATTCATCAACCGAGTTGAATTTTTTGATCGCTTTACGATGCGTATATGCATTATAGCCATTATAATAATTGGTGATGGTGCCTTTGATCTTCCCGTTATCAAGCAGGGTAAGATCAAGTGTGTGGATCTCACTGGTTTTTTGTAACGAACTTAGTTCAACCCAGTATGATGGTTTGTCAAGACTTATCACCCGGCCTTTATCATTCAAGCATTTAAGTTGAAGCAACCCGAAAGACAACAGAGGATCAGTAGCATCCAGATAATAGGATTTTCCATCAATATTGGCTTTAGCTATTACATAGTTAAAATCGCTTATTACAGGATAAAGCGTATTGATATTACCATGTTCGCGGGTTGATAACAGCACGGCTTCGGTATTAACACCAGCGGCATTTAAGGCAGTGATCAAGGTTAGGTTGATATCAGCTATACTGCCTGTGTGGGCATCCATGGCGCGTTTAATACCATCGGGACTATAAATTCCCCAATAGTCGTTCCATTTATACCATTTTTGCAGATAGGCATATATGGCTGTGGCCTTGTCCATTTCGGTGGTTTTACCGGCTATTACCGCTGCCATGCGCTCTTTCATCAGGTCTTTTCGCTTTAGCTGTGATCCAAACGCGTCTTCGATCTTAAGCTGGCGGTCTATATCTTTCCATTCCTTACTCACCAAAGTTTTAACACTGGTATAAGGGTTTGTCCACTCTACTAATTCAAAATATATGGCCGATAAAAAATTCTTTGGCGAGGTCATGTAATCCTCGGCCACAAAAGCCGGAATATCTTTCATGGCATAAGTCAGGTGAGAGCAATCGCTTTTTGACCCGTGCGAGGTAAAGCATTCGCGTTCCAGTTCGGAGGTGGTTTTTGTGAGTTTATACGGGCCTCTTAGTGAGGCATTGAACGTCCAGAAACCAGGGATATGCACTTCGTACTGGGAGTAGATCTTGGGTATCTCGTCCTGGAATTCCCATTTACGGAAGCTGTCCCAATAAGGCGATATCAATGTATACCTAAACTCAATAACACAGCCGTTACGCAGGCCAGGCAGGGCGAATTTAACGGTACTACCATATTTATAGTCTTTTGTCTTGAATACCTTTTTAGGGTCAAGCTCAATTTTTTGCATTAGTCCATTGTCATCCTTATAATAAGTAGTACCGGTTATATCCGTCACTTCTTCGGATACATCGTCACTGTTGTGTATAGGGATCTCGATAGTGCCATTAGAGAAACCCTTATTGTCGAGTATTTTTATTTTGGCGTGGTATTTATAAATAAGCCTGATGTGGTCGTCACCGGCGATATCGATCCTCGAATTGCCAAATTCATTTAAGTACACGGCGTGTGCAGCGGTATCTTTATCATACCGTTGCATGTCTACTTCTTCCTGTACAAAACCTTCTTTAAAGTCTTGTGCCGAAGCAAGGTGTTGTAAACCAATGAATAAAAGGGTAATAAGTAAAAGTTTCTTCATGTGCTATTGTGATAAAATAGGAAGGTATTAAATTAAAAATAAAACGTTTATATTAAATAAATTAAAAAATTTATTCTGCTAATTCTTTTTAGGACATTTGCGACCTTTGTACTATCTACCATTGATACTTTTAAAATGAAATTAAATTTAAAACGCCCTCTTGCTTTTTTCGACCTGGAAACAACGGGTACCAATATTGGCGCCGACCGTATAGTTGAAATCTCTGTAATAAAACTAAACCCGGATGGGAGCGAGGAGGTAAAAACCTGGCGCGTTAACCCTGGAATGCCTATTCCCCTGGAGTCGTCGCTGGTACATGGTATCTATGATGAACACATCAAAGATGAATTGTTATTTAAAGAAATAGGGCAGGCTGTAGCAGAATTTATTGGCGAAAGCGATTTGGCGGGTTATAATTCTAATAAATTCGATATCCCCATGCTGATGGAGGAGTTTTTGCGTGCGGGAGTTTCATTTAACCTGGACGAGCGTCATTTTGTGGATGTGCAAAATATATTTCACCAGATGGAGCAGCGTACATTAAAGGCCGCCTATCAGTTTTACTGTAATAAAGTTATTGAGAATGCTCACTCTGCCGAAGCGGATACCCGCGCCACCATGGAGGTATTACTGGCACAAATAGAGCGTTATGAAAATGTTCAGTGGGAGGATAAAAAAGGAAATGTTACTGTACCGGTTGTGGGTAATGTAGAGGCGCTGCATAATTTTACCAATTTAAGCAAACCGGTTGATTTTGCTGGTCGTATGGTTTTTAATGACCAGGGCGAAGAGTTGATCAACTTTGGTAAACACAAAGGTAAACGCGTTGAGGACGTATTTAATGTAGAACCAAGCTATTATTCCTGGATGATGCAGGGCGATTTTCCGCTGTACACCAAACGCAAACTCGAGGAGATTTATACCCGTTGGAATGGTAAAAAAGCGGCGGAACGCCAGGCTAAAGCGGCAAATCAGCCAAAATCAGAGCAACAAATCCCTAAAGCGGATACCCCAAGAACCGATTACCCTAAAAAAGAATTTACCAAGCCCGATCATACCCGTACACAATATCCTCCTAAACCTTTTAAAAAGAAGGAGGAACCCGCTAAACCCGTTGATGACGATATGCTGCAGCAATTAGCTTTGAAGTTTAAAAAGGGATAAGCTGTCTGAATCAGAATTCACAGAATTAGAGGATTTTCAGAATTAGAAATACAGAAGTCTCCTACAAATTTAATTTATAGGAGACTTTTTTTGTCACATTCAATATGTTTTATAATTCTGTGAATCCTGATTCAGACAAATTACTATTTACTCAAAAAATCAATATTTCGTTTGAGTCCGGTGAACTTGGTACGCTTTACAGCAGAGTTTTTAAACACTTTTTGAAAAACGTCCTGGGTTATTTCCTGCCAGTCATCGGCTTTAAGGTGCAATAGTTCGGGGTGAGGGGTAAAGGCTGGCTCATTGTTCAATATCGAGAACCTGTTCCAGGGGCATACATCCTGGCAAATATCACAACCAAACATCCAGTTATCCATTTTGCCTTTAAATTCGGCCGGTATCTCATTCTTTAGCTCAATAGTGAGGTATGAGATGCAGCGGCTGCCATCAACCACATATGGGCCAACAATGGCATCAGTAGGGCAGGCATCGATACAATTGGTACAGGTACCGCAATGATCCATCGTCGGGGCTATATCATATTCCAGTTCCAGGTCGATGATCAGCTCTGCCAGGAAAAAGAACGAGCCAACTTTCTTATTCAACAAGTTGGAATTTTTGCCTATCCAGCCCATGCCTGCCTTTTTGGCCCATGCCCGGTCTAAAACCGGGGCCGAATCAACAAATACACGCCCGCCAACTTCGCCTATCTTTTCGTTGATGATCTGTAAAAGCTGGCGTAATTTGTCTTTGATGATGGTATGGTAATCCAAACCATAAGCGTATTTGGATATTTTGGGAGCGTTGGGATCTTGTTGTTTATTATCGGTATAATAATTAACTCCTAATGATATCACTGATTTGGCTCCGTCGACCAGCAAACGCGGGTCGAGCCGCTTATCAAAATGGTTTTCCATGTATTGCATTTCGCCATGCATGTTCTTTTTTAACCAGGTTTCTAAGCGGGGAGCTTCCTCTTCAAGAAATTCAGCTTTGGAAATACCACAAAACAGAAAGCCAAGCTTTTGTGCTTCGCTTTTAATCAGTTGACTATATGTTGTCCTGTTTTGTGTCATTTGATGCAAAGATACTATAAAATAAAATTCATAAATCAGCAAGGATTTACCCATCTATTCAGCATCAGAGACAGATGCTTATCGCATTTTTAATAAAAAGTGTAGTTTTTTTAATTATTGGTGTGGTATTTGTAACTAATCGTTATAAAATATTACAAATAGATGCTTGAACACATGAATTATCTGCCTTCACATGTGTTAGGCATGCATGCAGTTGGCGACGTAACTATTAACGATTATCAGAAGGCCCTTTTACCACTGCTTCAGGAGCAGGTGAAAAAAACTGGGAAGATCAATTTTTTATTAGTTCTGGAAACCAATATTCAGAATTTTACGGCTGGGGCCTGGTGTGGCAATGTGCAGATCGGCCTAAAATTTTTTATGCGGTGGAACAGATTGGCCATAGTAACCGATCAAAAAGGAGTGAAAGAATTCAGCCACCTGTTTAAATACATTATTCCGGGCCAATATAAAGGCTACTCCTTAGAACAGCTGGATGAGGCGGTGAAATGGGTTACGGGGAAATAGCGTCAATATAAAAGTCTTTAGCCTTAAATCAATACCTTTTTTTTAAGGAGATCAGTTGAAAAACTGTCTATTAAAAATCACGATTTATATTACCCATCAGATTTTTAGCATTCCAATGCCCGCTATCAATGATCCTCCTGATGGTCATTAGAGGATCGCCGGGATAACGTTTCGTGGAGAGTTGAAAAGCGGCCTTAAACCCTCTTTTATGCAGTTCTGGCAGCCCTTTTTTATCCCATAATCCAAAAGGGTAGGCAAAATACTTAACCGGTTTGCCTGTTATTTCCTCTAGTTTTTTTGTAGGCTTATCCAACTGAATCTCCCAGTCTTTACCGCTAAGTTTAGTAAACGGATGATGATCCCAGGTGTGGCTTCCTATAATATTGCCTTCATCAGATAATTGTTTGATCTGGGCCTTGGTCATATAATGCGGCCGGCCGATAGATACCGTCATGATAAAATATACAGCCTTGAAACCGTATTTCTTCAGCTCAGGTGCAGCTATAGTGAACTGATCAAGGTCGGTATCGTCAAAAGTGAACATAATCGGTTTAGATGGCAGCGGCGCACCTGTGGTGAGATAATCATATAACTGATCGGGCAGGATACTGTGATATCCCTGGTCGGCCAGCATCTTGATATGCTCTTTAAATGCCGCTATTTGTACAATATCATCTTTTGCGCTTTTAGAATCTGTAGAGCGCCAATCCCTTATCTGGTGATAGCATAAAACGGGGATCTGCTTGCGTTTCATAATAGCAGCAGTATCAACAGGTGGTGTGCCTGTTGATACTGCTGGTTTTGCAGCCGGCTGTAGAACTACAGCAGCTTTATGAGTTGAGTTTGACTGACATGCTATAATGCCCGAAGCAAGTAGCAGAAACAGGGGTTTTAATAACATGTTGATAAGGTTGGTTTAGGGCAGGGCGACTAAAAGCTATTTCTTACGCTATTGCTGAAAGTTTTAGTGGTCCAGTAGCCGCTGTCTAATATACGTCTAACGGTCATCAACGGATAATCCGGATCGCGTTTATCGGCCAATTGGAATGCTATTTTGAAGCCTTTTTTCTGGATCTCTGGTAAAACCGGTTTTTTCCAGATACCGAAAGGATAGGCGAAATAATCTATTTTTTTACCGGTAATTTCTTCCAGCTTTTTGGTAGGCTTGTCTATCTGGGTAACCCAATCGTCAACCGGACGGGTAGTTACTTTACCATTTTTACCGATGATCTTCAGGGTTGAGTTATGAGAGTATTTATCAACCCGGTGATGATCCCAGGTATGTGAACCGATCACATTACCTTCATCAGAAAGCTTTTTAACCATATCGGCAGTCATATAATGCGGGCGACCGATAGATACCGTCATCACAAAATAAACTGCCTTAAACCCGTATTTTTTTAGTGTTGGGTTGGCGATAGTGAACTGGTCCAGATCGGTATCATCAAACGTCAACATAATAGGTTTTTTAGGCAAGGGGGCACCGGTTGTCAGGTAGGCGTACAACTGATCGGGCAGGATAGTATGGTACCCACTGTCGGCCAGCATTTTGATGTGTTCTTTAAAAGCAGCTATTTGTACAATATAATCCTTGGCATTTTTTGAATCAGTCGCTTTCCAGTCGCGTATCTGGTGATAGCAAACAACAGGCACCTGTTTGCGGGCCATAATTGCGGCGTTATCAATTTTACCGCCGATTGGAGCGGTAGGATTACTTACGTTTTTATCAGCAGCCGCAGCTGTTTTATCGGTAGGTTTAGACTGGCATGACATTGCGCCTAATGCACAAACGGTTAACCACACAAAAGCTTTTTTTAACATATGACAGTAATGATTTTAGATTATAACTAACGGCGAAATTAATATTATAAATGTGCAGGTTTGCAATTTTATAAATAAATTATTTAACCAGCTATTACAAAACTATCCTTTTACCTTCTTTAATGGATCTTTTGGCGGCATCCAATATCTGCATCACGATCATGTTATATTTTAATGATGAGCGGTCATTGCGTACCTTGATAGGGTTTTTAAGCGCTGCGGTAAAGTAGGGTACAGGTGCACTCTCCATTAAGGCAAGCGGCGGCGCTTTAAATTCTTTTACATCGTTGTTAATACGTACCTGAACCTTATCCGGATCAAAGGTATGGATGTAACCTTTAGCCCCGAATATTTCCATATCCTTAATGCTGAATGGCCAGTTCCATGATGCTTCGATCATGCCGGTTGCATTGGCATATTCTACTATAATAGTGGCATCATCCTCAACTTTTGGATATACCGATGGCTTGTAATGGCGGGCTATGGCCGTAACCGCGATGGGGCGCTGACCCTGCATGAACCAGGTCATCATGTCGGCGCCGTAGCACCCAAAATCGTTTAGTGCGCCTGCTCCGTTAAGCTCAGGATCGGTTAGCCAGCTTAAAAAATCCTCACTACAACCAATCTCCCGAGGGCCCTGGTGACCATCATGGAAAACCATTTTACGGATAACGCCTATGCTATCGGTTTTTACCGTGTTATAAGCACTTTGTACCGACGGGTACCAGGTGGTTTCATAATTGGTGAGCAGGTTGATATAATATTTAAGTGCCAAAAATTCCATGCGTTTGGCTTGATCCAAGGTAGCTGCCAAGGGTTTTTCGACCATTACGGAGATACCCAGTGGTGCGCAGGTTTCCACAACGTCAATATGTTTGCCAACGGCGTTGTAACCCAGCACAATGGTTGGTTTACGTTTCTGGCACATGGTTTTCAGGTCCTCAAAAAACAATGAATCTGGCAGGTTATATATTTTACCAAATTTTTGCCAAAGCTTTTTATCAGGTTCGGCTATGCCCACAATGTTCACATTGCCATGGCGGTACTCATTTAATATCAGGTGTATATGGTCATGATTCAATCCGGCAATACCCACTTTGGTGCCGGTAGCTATTCGCCGCGTGGCAAGGCTATCTGCTGCTTTGATTTTAGCCAGAGAGTCGGCTTGGGTAGTCTGGGCTTGGGTATTAAAGGAGTAAAGTGTGCAAATAACAATAATTGCTAAAAGCATTTTGCAATGAAAACTAAAGCTTTGTTTGGGTTGTGTTCTCATGGTTTAATATGGTAATTTGGTGGTTTACTAAAATAATGACGGGTTGCCGCCCAGTTTTATTTTGCCTAAATGTTTATAGGCACTTTCTGTAGCTTCGCGCCCGCGGGCGGTACGCATCAAAAAGCCTTCCTGTATCAAAAAAGGTTCGTATACTTCTTCAATAGTGCCTTCATCTTCGCCAACGGCCGTAGCAATGGTTTTTAAACCTACCGGGCCTCCTTTAAACTTATCAATAATGGTAACGAGTATCTTGTTATCCATCTCATCCAAACCATGTTCATCTACATTCAGGGCGTTCAGGGCATATTGTGCTATATCGGTATCGATATTGCCGGTGCCTTTGATCTGGGCAAAATCACGTGTGCGGCGTAGCAAAGCATTGGCAATACGCGGGGTGCCACGGCTGCGGCGGGCAATTTCGTAAGCCCCCTCGTCTGTAATAGGGGTTTTGAGGATAGATGCAGAGCGCAATACAATAGTTGTAAGCAGCTTGGCATCATAATATTCCAGACGCGAATTAATGCCAAACCTGGCCCTTAGTGGTGCAGTAAGCAAACCCGAACGTGTGGTAGCACCCACGAGGGTAAATGGATTGAGCGATATCTGCACCGAACGGGCATTAGGGCCGCTCTCGAGCATGATATCGATTTTAAAATCTTCCATGGCCGAGTATAAATACTCCTCAACCAACGGACTTAAACGATGTATTTCGTCAATAAACAGGATATCGCCGGTTTCCAGGTTGGTCAGCAATCCGGCAAGATCGCCGGGTTTGTCCAGTACGGGGCCCGAGGTGATCTTTATGCCCACGCTCATTTCGTTGGCGATGATATGCGATAGGGTAGTTTTGCCTAAACCCGGAGGGCCATGTAATAAAACATGGTCAAGCGCCTCGCCGCGCTGGCGGGCGGCCTGTACAAAAACTTTTAAATTGGCTAATATTTTATGCTGACCGGTAAAATCCTCAAATTGCTGCGGACGCAATACCCGCTCAATATCGCGCTCGGTATTGGTTAATCTTTCTGCTCCGGGGTCAAGATGCTCGTTCATTGCCAACGAAATTAGCTTTTTTATTTCGGAATTCGGATTTTCGATTTCGGATTTAAAGAATTTTTATCGGGATTGTTACAGTGCCATTATATGGTTGGACTTATAATGATGTGGAGATCAAAATTGAAAATAGTAGATCAAAATAAATCCGAAATCGAACATCCCAATTCCAAAATCAATATCATCCTTCCGGGTACTTCCTGAAAATACTGTTGATCTTCATTTGGATCACCCCAAAAAACGCTTCTTTAAATATACCGGTCGACATTTTGGAAGTGCCTGCGGTGCGATCGGTGAAGATGATGGGGACTTCAACCAGTTTAAATCCGTGTTTAATACTGGTATATTTCATCTCTATCTGGAAAGCGTAACCTACAAATTTGATTTTATCAAGGCGTACGGTTTCCAGCACTTTACGTTTATAACACATAAAGCCGGCTGTAGAATCGCGTACGTCAATACCTGTGATGAATCGTACATATACCGATGCGAAATAGCTCATCAGTACGCGGCTCATAGGCCAGTTCACCACGTTTACACCATTACTGTATCGCGAACCGATAGCAGCATCCGCACCGTCGATACAGGCCTGACGAAGTTTGAGCAGATCTTCGGGATTATGCGAAAAATCGGCATCCATTTCAAAAATATAGTCGTAATGGCGCGCGATGGCCCACTTAAAGCCATGTATATAGGCTGTGCCAAGGCCTTGTTTACCCGCTCGTTCTTCTATAAAAAGACGCTCGGGGAAGGAGTTCATTAATTCCTTAACGATGAGGTTGGTACCATCTGGTGATCCATCATCAATAATAAGTAAATGAAAATCATGAGGCAGGGAAAACACTTTGCGAATCATTCGCTCAATATTTTCCTTTTCATTATAGGTGGGTATTATAACAATGCTATCCGGCACTTAAAAAATATCAGGTAAACAAAAGGCAAAAATAATTGATTTAAACCCGGTTTTAAAATAAATAAAGCAGTTAAATAATATTGTTACCTAACTGCTTTATCATATGGTTAAAAATTATAAGTTAGTACTATCAGCAATAACCTGATTATCTACATAAGGATCTGTAATGTAGTTGCGCTCTTTTAACCGTGGTGCAACAAAAAGAAATACCAGGATAAATACGCCAATGAAAATAACAAAGAACCATTCATAGTTTGCGCCTTTAAGGTTACGTGCCCACCAGCCGCCGTCTTCTATTAAGCCATTAACAAGCGCGGTAATCAAATTACCGAACGATACGACCAGGAACCAGATACCGGTCATGGTACTTTTCATTGATTTTGGCGAGTGTGTATAAGCATATTCCAGACCGGTGATAGATACGAGGACTTCGGCTGCCGAAAGTATCATAAACGCAAACACTTGCCACCAGATGGTAGGTTTACCGCCATGATCCAGACTGGTGTGTATGATGCCGATTACCACGAATGATAAAGCGGTTAAAATCAGGCCGACACCAAGTCTGCGAAGCGGGGTTGTTTTTAAACCAATCTTGTCGAACCATGGATATACTACATAGTTGAAAAATGGAATGAACAACAGCAGGAACACCGTATTAACAGTTGATAACTGACCAGGCAGTACAGTGAACGAGGTAAAACCCAGGTTAATTACACGGTCCATTCTATCGGCATATAAGGTCCACTCAGACAAGCACTGATCCCAAACAGCCCAAAATGCCAGTGCGAAAAAGAATACCGACATCACCCGGTATACTGCCTTCACACCTTCAACGCGTTCGGGATCATAGGAATCTTTGGCAACATCAAGCATGGATTGACCAGGTTTGCGCTGACCTAAATGCGTTAGGGCATACCAGGTTATAAATACCAGGTTATTGCGATTAACGCCTTGTGGAGGAACCTTTACGTATTTTTTACGGCCCGAAAAAAATATGATGGTAGCCAGCGCCATAAGCAAACCGGGGATACCAAAAGCCCACCTGGGGCCAAAGTGCTCATAAGTCCATGGGATGGCAACGGTTGAAATCATTGAACCGGCATTGATACTGAAATAAAACCAGCCGTAAACTTTCGAAAGCAGATCCTGGTTGGTAGCATCAAACTGATCGCCCACATTAGCAGACACGCATGATTTAATACCGCCGGCGCCGATGGCTACCACAAGTAAGCCTAATTCAAAGCCGCCAAGGCCACCATCAAACATGGCCAGCATTAAATGCCCCAAACAGTAGATCATCGATACATATAATATCAATTTATATTTGCCGGTAAACCAGTCGGCTATCATACCGCCTACAAACGGCAAAGCATAGGCTACCATCACAAACAGGTGGTGAAGCTTATTGGCTTTAGCGTTGGCCACGTCGTTTAAAGTGTCGATATGGTTGGGATTAAAAAATTGGTTTACCAAAAAAAGCGTCAATACGGAACGCATGCCATAGAAGCTGAAACGCTCCGCAGCTTCGTTCCCGATAATATAGGGAACGCTCTTGGGAAATCTTGATTTTGGAGTAGCCTTTACGGCTGGGCTTTCTTGCATTATTATGTTTTGTTAAAAATAGTATAAATATTGTAAATCAGAATTTTATACTTAAAAGTGTTACAAATGATGGGTTAATTATTTCGATATATAAATTATTAGTTGGAGTGTATCAAAGTCTTGTCTTTCGCGGCCTGTTTTTTAGGGTCTACGTATTCTGCATCACTATTACTGGGGATGTTGCGCATATCCAGATTTTCTACATACGCCCAGTGGCCATCTTTTAGCTTATAGCCATCGTAGGTGAGGTCGGGGCCAAAAGTTTCGGGTTGGTCTTTCATCTTTTTATCAGGCGGAGCCAGGTGGTCAAACACGATGAGGTTTTGATCAGATACATATCGCAACAGCATAGATACCTGGCGGGCATATTCAAATATTACCCTTTTGCGGCTTTTTCCATTACCCTCAAAAACGGGCATACCAAATGAAGGCTTTTCGCCATTATTAAATGACAATACCTCCAAAACTTTTTTAGTTGATTTTACGGTATTGCCCTTCCAGCCCAGTAACACATAATATGGTTTTTGCGCGTACACCGGGATGATTTTATAATACTGTGCTCCATACCATTTGCGGTTATCGGTTACCGAGTCCTCCGGGTTTTTAAGCAGGGGGGAGTAATCCTCTAACGGGAACATTTTAAGCGGCCCGCCGCTATTAAGCTGAATAGTGCCATAGAAGCGGTAACTGCCATCCTGGTTCATCACATGCCAGCTCATGATCCGGAAACGATTATCGGGCGAATTGAGGATGCTGATACTTTTAACCGAATCAAAAGGAAAAAGGAACGAATTATTGATCTTGAGTGCACTTACCAATGTTTTGATAAACCGGTAATTGGCGTTTTTGCGCTCCAGGTCGTTTTCATCATTCACCATTTTTTTACCCAGCGAGGCAAGGCTATCCTGGTAAATATGTAATTGTTTTATGCGTGAACCCTCGTCTGCCTGCCCAAAAACATGGCCGCAAATAAGTAGGGAGGTTACGAACAGAAACATGCGCCTGGCTACCATACCGGGTATTTAAAAATTAACATGATGTTGCCGCTAAATTAAATAATTTATCCTAATAGCCGTTGTAACTTATAGTTGAACAGCCGGTTTGTTTAATTTAACGTAAATTTTCAATAACCATTGCGCTGGCGCCACCGCCACCATTACAAATTCCGGCAGCGCCGTATTTGCCTTTATTTTGCTGTAAAACAGAAAGTAAGGTAACTATGATGCGAGCTCCTGAAGCACCCAGTGGGTGACCCAATGAAACCGCGCCACCATTAACATTAACCTTAGCCGGATCGAGCTTTAAAAGCTGGTTGTTGGCTATGGATACTACAGAGAATGCTTCATTAATCTCAAAAAAGTCTATCTGATCTGCTGATAAGCCCGCGCGGTGTAAAGCCAGTGGGATAGCTTTAGATGGGGCAGTGGTAAACCATTCCGGGGCTTGCTGTGCATCGGCATGGGCTATAATTTTGGCTAATGGCTTAATGCCCAGTTCATCTGCTTTTTCTTTGCTCATAAGCACTAAAGCGGCTGCGCCATCATTTAAGGTAGATGCATTGGCGGCCGTTACGGTGCCATCTTTTTTGAATACAGGTTTTAATGTTGGTATTTTCTCAAACTTTACTGCTTTGGGTTCTTCGTCTTCGGCAAATAAAGTGGTATCGCCTTTTTTATCTTTAAGTTCAACGGGAGTTATTTCATCGTAGAATTTGCCTGCAGCTTGTGCTTTTTGGGCACGATTGTAGGATTCAATGGCGAAGGCATCCTGCTCCTCGCGACTGATGTTGCAGTCAACAGCACACAGTTCGGCCGCTGAGCCCATGTGGTAATCATTGTAAACATCCCACAGGCCATCTTTTACCAGTCCGTCGGTAATTTGGCCATTGCCCAGGCGATAGCCATTGCGGGCTTTATCCAGGTAATAGGGTACATTGCTCATGCTTTCCATACCGCCGGCAACCACGATATCATTTTGACCTATGGCGATGCTCTGCGCGGCCAGCATAATGGCTTTCATGCCCGATGCGCATACTTTATTTACGGTTGTAGCGGGTAAATAGGGCAACCCGGCAAATATAGCTGCCTGGGTAGCTGGTGCCTGCCCCAAATTGGCCGACATAACATTACCCATATAAACTTCCTGTATCTGGTCGGGCTTGAGGCCCGATTTTTCGATTGCTGATTTGATGGCTAAAGCACCCAGTTGCGTGGCGCTTAAGGCGGCTAAACTACCTCCGAAACTGCCGATAGGCGTGCGTGTGGCAGCTACTATTACTACTTCTTTCATGTGTCCCTCATTAAATTGGTGTGGCAAATTTAATTATTTTGACGAAAGGAAAAAGCTATGCATGCATAATAATTTATAATCGGTCGGGATGTTAAATTAAGGGATATTTTTAGCGTATTGATTTTTAGAACAGGGAGTAGGGTTTTTCTTATTTATGCAAACTACACCAGTTCGTGCGAAGGAGGCTTAAATGGAAGAGAATGAACGATGTGAACTTAAAAAGAATGGGTTCGGGAATTTCTTCTTAGCAATATCAGCATGTGTTCTGCCAGAAAACATAATAAGGCGATGGTGTCTGCAGGCATGTCCTTCCTGATAATGGTGATGGTATCGGTTAAAGAAAACACTGGACTTTTTATATGAATTAAGCGGCCTAATTCAGCCGATATCCATTCACATTCGCTTGAAAACGCAGCCACATCAGAAAATGTGGCTTTAAGTCCATTGGTCATTGTCAGTACCGGAGGATTTGATAAATAGCCGTAACCTCTAATAACATTGCCTAATAGGTTATTGCTTTCATCATATATCAGCACCTCTCTTTTGCCGAAGGGCTCAAAATCATAATCAAATTTCCAGCTTTTACCCGCTATATAAGCGGTACCCATTTCCAGCTCCAGGCTATCATAAATAAGTTTTCCGAAATTAGCTGTATGATCAGTTAAAAGATATTCCGGATCAAACAGACTTTCTTTAATTAAGTATAATGTACCTGTTGTTTGACCAATTTTCTGAAACTCCATTATTCTATTACTTTTCGCATAAGTTCAATTGTTGAGCCAGAAAATCCTTGCCCTTTGTTTCCAAAATGCTTACTCAGGAGAATCCTTTTTTTTCTTTGCGTTTTTTTTGCGCACAAGCAGGGCTTGTTGCAGCAGATATTCTACCTGTCCATTAGTGCTCCGAAATTCCTCGGCCGCCCAGGTTTCTATCTCCTTCAACATATCCGGATTAATGCGTAATATAAATGCTTTCTTTTCGGCCATATCAACCTCCTCCTGCTGCTGCCGCTGCCTGTTTCCGCCTTAGCAAAATCAGGTTTATACCTAACAAAGTTAACAGTGGCAGGTCGTCTGTGCGTTTTAATGCATCGGGTTCAATAAATACTTTAAAAAGTGTTTTTAATTTCCATACTTCTGCTTTGATATTCAGCAAGTCGGTACCCTGTGAACTGATTAAACTAAAGGTACGCGTAAAGAGCTTTTTATTTAAATAAACAGCCTCGAACCCATTGTTCAAACTCAGTTTTATTTTGCCCGACCACACTTCGGGCATTACTGTGCCCGCTTCCATTCTATCGGTATCATAGATGAGCATTACCCGGCTAAATAAGCCCTTGCGTTTGATGATCCATGTTTTTTTATCCGCCTCCAGAATCATGGCGGGCTTCCACACGCCTTCGTACCTCAGTTTACCATAGCAAAACAGACCATCGCTGAGTTCAAACCAGGGACGCCAGAACCCATGCCGTATTACCGATAGCTCATTAGTACGCAGCTGATCAAAGCTTCTGTAATCGTTCATATGATCAATGATATAATGTACCTGTGTTCACTACAGGGTTAACGGCTTTGTCGCCGCAAAGCACTACCAGCAGGTTGCTTACCATAGCGGCTTTACGCTCTTCATCCAGCTCTACAATATTTTTTTCTGATAGTTTGTTCAGGGCCATTTCAACCATGCCCACGGCGCCTTCTACAATGAGCTTACGGGCAGCTATAATGGCCGATGCCTGCTGAACCTGCAACATAGAGTGCGCTATCTCTGGGGCATAAGCCAGGTGCGATATACGTGCTTCCAGTACTTCAATACCAGCACGCTCCAATCTTTCGTTCAGTTCTTTCTCCAGCATCTGGCTTACCTGCTCGGCGCCGCCGCGCAGGGTAATGGTAGCGTTTTCATCTTCCAGGTTATCATAGGGAAAGGAGTTGGCCAGGTGGCGTACAGCAGCTTCACTCTGGATATTTACGTATTGAATATAGTTTTCAACTGCGAACACAGCTGCGGCGGTATCTTTGATCTGCCATACAATTACCGCGGCAATTTCAATAGGATTACCTATACTGTCATTTACCTTGAGTTGCTGGCCGTTAAGGTTAAAGGCCCTTAATGATACTTTCTTTTTGGCGGTGAACGGATTCACCCAAAAAAAGCCGTCTTTTTTCACACTGCCGGTATACTGTCCAAAAAGCGTGAGTACTTTTGATTCATTCGGATTGACGATGATTAAGCCGGGAAGCACAAATATAAAGTCGACCACGATCAGGATAGGTGCTAAAAATACCTGTTCAAAGGAAAATAAAACAGCGGCAACAACTAATAAGACCAGGAACAGCGCAAACGCGGTGAAGCCTGATGGCGGATTGATAATTTTTTCTGATTGCATGATAAGATGATTTTAAAATGATATCATAAAGATATCAAATTTAAAATGATAAATGCAAATTTAGTATCAAGTAGCGAGTATCAAGTATCAAGATTTTGCAATGCCGGATGCCGCGTTTGAATTGTCGTGATACTTGATACTAGCTACTTGATACTATAGATAACAGAAACTTATATTATTTTTGAGCGGTTATTTAATTAAATGGCAAAACTATCCACTTCGCGCCAAAAGGCATTAATGCGTAAATACTCCCGCAATGTTAAGTTTTTAATGATGCTGATGAGTATTGGCCTTATTGTGTTTTTTTTACCCAAGCAGGCAAAATTTAGCTATGAATACGAAAAGGGACGTATCTGGAATCAGAAGGACCTGGCATCGCCCTATAACTTCGCCATTCTGAAAACACAGCAGGAAATTAAAAATGACCAAAAAACGGCCCGCGAGAGTATCCCACCCATTTATCAGTTAGATGCCGCTGTTGAAAACCAGCAGCTGGAGGGTTTTAAAAGCGATATAGAAATAAAATGGCATAACTCAGGTATAAGCGATAAATTGAAGCCCAGGTATATCAATACGGGTGCCGACCTGTTACAGGAAATATATGAAACTGGTATTTTGAAACTTAACCCGCAATACCAGGTAAGTTCAGAAAACTACCCGCTTACGGTTTTAAACAAAAATGTGGCCTCGGCTAAAAATACCAACGAGCTTTTTACCAAAGAAAAAGCGCTGGCCTATTGCGATAAAACACTAAGTAAATATACCGATCTGGATAAAGCCTTTTTGTTGGATATGCTGCAAAATCGCCTGCAAACCAATTTGAGCTATGATAATAACCTAACCTCGCGTCTAGTAAATGAGGCTGTTGATGGCCTGTCTATTACCCGGGGCATGGTTCAGAAGGGGGAGATCATTGTATATAAAGGTTCGGTGATCAATGATGATGTTTTTCAGAAACTGGAATCATATAAACAAGCCTTTGAGGATAATGCCCGTACCAACGGCAACCGTAAACTGGTATTGCTGGGTCAGTTTTTACTGGTAGCGGTAACCATATCGTTGCTGATGATATTTCTGCGCCTTTTCCGTAAGGATATTTATGCCGACAACCGCCTGGTAAGCCTGATATTGCTGGTTATGACGGCTATGCTGGCCGCGCTTTCGCTGGCTATTAAGCTTCAGCTGCCCAATTTATACTATATCCCTTACTGTATAGTACCTATTATTATCCGCATTTTGTTTGATACCAGGCTGGCCCTCAATATACACCTGCTGGTGGTATTAATAGCCGGTTTTTTTGTGCCTAATAGCTTTGAGTTTGCTTATTATGAGATAACCGCGGGTATGGTATCTATCTATAGTATTAAAAACCTGCTGCGCCGCGAGCAATACTTTATTTCGGCCGGTATGATCATTTTAACCTACCTGATAGCTTTTTTGGGTATCACCTTTACCAAGGAGGGGACTTTTGTTGATATCGACTGGATGGACTTTTTGCCATTTGTGGTAAGTGTTTCGCTCACCCTGCTGGCTTATCCGGCCATTATCATTTTCGAAAAAATATTTGGTCTTACCTCTGATATTACGCTTATTGAACTTACCAATACCAACGCGCCGCTATTGCGAGAACTGGCCTTTAACGCTCCCGGAACTTTTCAGCATTCATTGCAGGTGGCCAACCTGGCCGAGAATGCCATATACAACATTGGCGGCAATGCATTGTTGGTAAGGGCAGGGGCGCTGTACCATGATATTGGTAAAATGGAAAACCCGCTGTTTTTTATCGAGAACCAAAGCTCGGGCTTTAATCCACATGATAAGCTACCTTATGAAGAGAGCGCTCAGATCATCATCAGGCACGTAAGCAAGGGCATTGAAATGGCGCGTAAGGCCAACCTGCCAGAGGTGATCATTGATTTTATACGTACCCACCATGGTAATACCCGGGTTGATTATTTTTACCAGTCGTCATTAAAAAATTTCCCCGAAAAATTCATCAACGAGAACATTTTCAGGTACCCGGGACCTATTCCTTTCACCAAAGAAGCGGGTGTTTTGATGCTGGCCGATTCGGTGGAAGCCGCTTCGCGCTCATTAAAAGAGCCCGATGAAGAATCGATCAGTATTTTGGTTGACAGGATAGTGAAGTATAAGCTTGATCAGAACCAGTTGAAAGACAGTAATATAACTTTAAAAGATATTGAAACCATCAAAACTATTTTTAAGCGGATGCTGGGAAGTATTTATCATGTGCGGATAGATTATTAAAAATATAACTTTTTTTTTGACGGGAGGCTTGAATTACTATATTTGCAATCCCGAAAAACGGGGAACATATTGAAAAGAACACGGTGAGGTGCCTGAGAGGCCGAAAGGATCAGTTTGCTAAACTGACGTACGGGAAACTGTACCGAGGGTTCGAATCCCTCCCTCACCGCTGAAAACTGAAAAAGTCCCGACAATTAATTGTCGGGACTTTTTTGTTATGTTATTGTATTGTGATAATACCTATTATAGGCCGAACATAATAATAGCCTTTACTACCAGATCTTTATTCGCTGATCTTCGGACTTATAATTTTTATCGCCGGGTTGTAGATTGAATGCTTTATAAAACGGGCCGAAATTCATCAGGGGGCCATTTACACGCCACATGGCTGGCGAATGTGGATTGGTGTTCACGTAAGTACGCAGAAACGCGTCTCTGGTTTTTACCCGCCATATCCTGGCAACAGATAGAAAAAAGCGTTGATCAGGTGTAAAGCCATCAATTTTATCAGAACCTTTTCCCTGTTCGGTCATCTTAAATGCATCGTAGGCTATGGCCACGCCACCGTTATCGGCGGTGTTTTCGCCCAGGGTGAGGGCTCCTTTTATATGAACGGTATCCAAAACGGTAAATGAACTATATAAGTTAACTATCTGTTTTGTTTTCTCTCTGAACTTTTGGTAATCCTCCTTTGTCCACCAGTTTTTTACGTTACCATCTTTATCAAACTGTGCACCCTGATCGTCAAAGGCATGCGTCATTTCGTGGCCAATCACCATCCCTATGCCGCCGTAGTTGATGGCATCGTCTGCCGCAAAATCAAAATAAGGGAATTGCAAAATACCGGCCGGAAAAACAACCTCATTAAACGATGGATTATAGTAAGCAGTAACTGTTGATGGCGTTGTGCCCCATTCTGTTTTATCAACTGGTTTGTTTAATTTTGCCAATTGAAACTGATAGTCGTTTTGGTTAAGCGCGAGTACATTTTCAAAGTATTTGGTTCTGTTTATCTGTACTTTATCGTAATTCTGCCATTTATCGGGGTAGCCTATTTTTTTGGTGATGGCGTACAACTTTTCTTTTGCTTTTTGTTTGGTGCTGTCACTCATCCAATCCAAATGATTGATCCTGTTTTCGAATGATTTTTGGAGGTTGTTTACCAATACCAGCACCCGTTTTTTGGCGTCCTCATTAAAATACCTTTTTACATATAGTTGCCCCAAAGCCTGCCCTAAAAAATTGTCGACGTTTTCAGTCATGATCTGTCTGCGGGATTTTTGCGTGGCCTGGCCTGATAGCACTTTATTAAATCCAAATGAAGCATCCACAAATGATTTGCTAAGTGTTTCGGCGTAGTTTTCCAGGGTACTGGCTTTTAAGTAAATTTTCCAGTCATTTAAAGCAATGGATTTAACCAGTACGTTTAATTTATCATAATAGGCGGTTTGAGCCATGTCAACAGAGTCGGTTTTTGCACCCAGGTTAGCAAGTATGGTAGTCCAATTTAAATTAGGCTGTATTTTGGTGATGCTTGTTATGGCTGTTTTATGATAATTTGCATTAATGTCCCTAAGCTCAACATTGTTTTTATGCGATGCCGCGATTTGTTTTTCGATGCTGTAAACAATTTCCGCATTCTTCGCGGCGGTGGCAGGAGTATTCCCTGTTAACTGAAATAAGGTACTGATGTATTTTTTATAAGCTTGCTGAATGCGGAGCGTGGATGAATCTGTTTTAAAATAATAATCCCTATCAGGCAAACCGATACCTGTTTGGTAAACATGGGCTATGTTAATGCCGCTGTTCTTATTGTCGGGAGAAATACCAAAGCTAAGAACCGAGTGGTTGCCTGTTTTTAGTTCAGTTGATACAAACTCAATGAGCGATGGCGTGTTATTAATGGCATCAATGCGCGTAAGTATCGGCTTTATGGGCTGGTATCCACGATTGTTAATGGTGGCAATATCCATGCCCGAAGCATAAAAATCACCGACTTTTTGGCCAATGCTTCCCATCACGTTTTTGGTTTTTGAAACACTATCCAGGATATTTTGCAACAATTGTTTTTGCGGGATGTTGAGGAAACTATAAGAACCTACACCTGACTGATCGTTGGCGATTTTTGCGGTGTCGTACCAGCGTCCGTTAACAAAGCGGAAAAAATTGTCGCCAGGTTTTATCAAGGAGTCAATTCCGGCTACGTCAACAAATTTTTTTTTGTGATCATCGGGATTATTCCATGCACAAAAAAAGACTAACGCTAAAAGCAAGTAAAGTAATTTATTCATAAAAGCAGATTTGCTTAAAGGTAATGATTTTTTTTGCGATGCAATAGCAGGCTATGAAAGGGAGGAATTGTGTAATACCGGATCAAAACAAAAAATTAATGCAATAACATTTAGAAGAAGATCTTCAACTACCAAAATTCAGCTATAACATGGTTCTGATAATTAGTATCAAGGTTTACTTCAATTAATAAATAGTTATGTTCTTCTCCGTATCTCCAGAAAGCGATTCCGGGAGGATATGTAAAAACCGAGGCTGCATCATTTGATTTATGATACAGCCTCTTTTTCTTTTGGATACTCGGGTGAATGGTGGAGAGTACTTTTGTACAGGTGATTCTCAGAGCCTCCATTTTACAAATAAAACTACCTCGTTAACTTTAAGGAACTTTTTCAGTGCCTTCTAATATTACCGGGAGCTTTTTTACTTTTCCATCTCCCTTAGCTCTTAGTTGAAAATAGGTTGATTAAACTCAGGGAGCTTCAAATTTCCAAAACTGAGGATCCGCGCCGTTCCATGTCCATGACCGTACGTCGGCACCTGGTGTGGGGTCGCCGTTGATAATATCGAGTACGTTATTACCGGCTTTGGCCATAATGCGGTACCAGCCCCCGCCTAATGATTCAATGCGCCACTGCTGGCAATCGTTAGGGAAAACATCCCAAACCTGGATATTTGCACCACGGTCAATGGTACAGGCATCCAGATCCAATGATTTGTGTGTGGGCAATTGCGATATGATCTTGTAAAAGCCGTTGTTTTGATAAGTGAGGTTCCATTTTTGCCCATCGCAAGTGGTACGGGTCCAGGTTCGTACATCGGCGTTACCCGTGGCGCATCCGGCAATATCAAGATATAAGCCCGCGCCTGCTGTGGTATTTATTTTTGACCTTATAGCATACTGACCATCTGGTATAGGGTTAGGTACATAACACGGTGTTGTGCCCGATGATTGTGTTACACCCGAAGTAGTGATGTTGATAGGCATAATATTACCTGCCGAATCAAAAAATAATCTGTCAATAGCCACCTGGCGCTCATCTACGTTGGTACTGGTGCGCCGGTGATAAACAAAAAAATACTCATCACTGCAACCCGGCTTTCTCAATACCGCGTTGTGCCCTGGGCCTTTTATATTGTTGATGGGCGATGTGATACGGCCTTTGGTGTTCCATGGCCCCATTGGGCTTGATGATGTGGCATATTCTACATGGTAATCATCATTGCGATAATCATTAACAGAATACATCAGGTAATAAGTGCTGTTCCGTTTTATTACGTATGAGGCCTCAAAATAATTAGATGGTTTATTGTGCCCCCTGGTTCCGGCCAGAGATATCATATCGGTATTGAGCTGCTGGATATTGAGCGTAGTATTTCCCCAGTAGAGGTATGCCTGTCCGTCGGTATCTATAAACGCCATCGGGTCTATCGGGTCGGTACCGTCTCCCGTTGCCAGGGCGCTGCCTTTATCAACAAACGGGCCGGTTGGACTGGTACTTACCGCTACACCTATCTTTTTAGCGGCGGTAAAATAAAAATAATACTTTCCGTTACGCGCGCATACAGATGGTGCCCAGCCGTCGGTGTGCGCCCAGCTTACGTTGGCCAGGTCTAAAACAATGCCTTCATCGGTCCAGTTTAATAAATCGGTTGACGAGTAGGCATGAAACTGACTGGTATTTGGCCCTGTGGCGGTGGTGTAAATGTAATATTTGCCATTGGCATAAATAATATCCGGATCGGCTGTTGGAACGGGTAAAACAGGGTTACCGCTCATTTGGTCAATAGCATCTGTATGCTTACCACGGGAATTTTTTAAAGAGTCTGTTTGTAAAGCAGATGTGCCCCCTTTTTTGGTGCATCCGGCAAAATTGCATGCCATCAATACAGCGAGGGTCAGCAACCCGGCTGCTTTTGTAAATTGGTTTCTCATAGGTTTTCAGATTGATATTCATTAATTGGTTTATGGAGAGAGTGATAGGTATTAGCAAAAATCTGATCGATGATGCCTGGCAGAACAACGTTTATAAGCGCGATCAATAGGTCGGACATATGCTGCTGCATATCCAATATCTTATTGTATTAACCATCTTTATCAGACTGGCCGACGAATCTATATTTTAAAATATTAGGAGGTGTATCCCGAAAAGCGATCAGGTACGCTTTATAATTGTGTTACCAAAATACACGTTCCTGTTTAATGCTGCCTGCGCAGATCATATCATTGTTTAGTTAAATCGTCTCATTTTTGGGTGAGAGTACTATTTTCAGATCTTCTGTAAATGAGTGTATTATGCGAAATGTGCTGAATGGGTGAAAAAGACTCGCTAATCATTTAGTCCTTTGCTGACGCACGCGTGCCGTATTATAACAGGCTACAAGCATGCGCCAGAAATCATTGTTTAGGGAGCCAGCGACGATTATGTGAGATAATATCAATATTTGGCAGCGCCTATATCAAAAGTACTCACAAGTGGGCGTGGATTGCTAAAATAATCAAAACTTACACCGTAAGCGCTGGTGTTTTGTCCCGCCTTAATCAGGGGCGATGACGATAATAGATGGAAATCACCTCCATTATAATTTACATATTTGATATTAGCAACATTGGTAGTAATGTAATTATTTGAGGCTGTAAGTTTAACGCTGCTGCTCTTTTTGATGATAGCAAGGCTTGCTCCTTCCGGTTGTACAATAACGTTATTGATAACTGTATTCATGGGGATAGTTTCTGAATTTAGTTTTATACCACCCAGTTTAGAAGCGATAATAGCATTATTAACAAACTGAAAGTAGGGGCCCGGTGTGTATCTCGAATCGGCAAAAATGCCATAACCCTTTGAATTCAGGATATAGTTATTAAACACCTGGTTGTTTCCCAGGCCCAGAACAATAATGCCGTTACCGGGCGCATTACTGATCAGGTTGTTATAACACTTGCCCCCGGTTCCTTCGCCTATTTGTATGCCATTATCCTGGTATGCCGAAAAAGGGCTCATGCCTGAGTTAATAACCATATTATTATAGATCTCGCACCCCGAAACAGCGCTGCCCACCTGGATTCCTTCAGAACCGGTAGAATCAACAAAGTTGGCGTATATTTTAGCATTTACGATATCGTGAGGGAAAACCGTACCGCAGGAGAGTGATACCCCGTCGGCATAAAAAGAATTGCCTATGTAAAGACCCTCGCCACCCGTTTTATGAACGTAATTGTTGTGAACAAATATATTTTTCATGGTAAAATGCCCACGCCATGTTGCTGCATCACAGGATGGATCTGTTTTTGCCATAATACCTGCAAAACCGCTGTTACAAACTTCAACCCCGGCAATCTCAAAATCTGTGCTCAGGTCGTCCATAGTCATACCGATGTTGCCGCCATTTACAACCAAACCGTTCTTGATCGACGCAGTGCCTTGACCAATTACTTTAAAATTGCTGCAGTTTTGTGTTTTAAATCCGTATGAAGCCGTAACCGATGTTGATATAATTGCTTTACCGCCTTGATTGGTAATAATAATAGGAGCTGCTGTTGTTCCTTTGAGGTTTTTAAACAGCAACGATCCTCTTGTTCCGGCAGGTATAAATATAGTAGCCCCTGGGGGTATATTAGTGCCATCGACCATCCAATCCGAAGGTTTAACCGTGTAGGTAAAGGTAGAAACCGCTTGAGCTTGTACGTTGGAGGAAGTAGCAGCTGTAGAAGGGCTTACAGGTTTTTCAACATTGTTCTTAGTACACATCGCGAAGGACGATATAGCCAACACTCCGGCTATTATGCGAATCCAATGATTTTTATTTTTCATGCATGAAATTTCAAGGACGCAGTGAAATGCATAGGGTTTATATATCAAGTTTCTTAGGGGCTTGTATAGTGGTTTTTTATACGGGTTTTTTGGGATATTGTTACTTTACCGTTTAAAAATTCCTGTATGTTTTAGGTTTAATAAGTTTCCTTATAGATAATGGTTATCTAATTGATTTAGTCCGAAAAATTTAAAAAAAAAGAGCCCGCTAATCAGTAATTAGCAGGCTCTTTTTATACCATTTATGCTGTTAAACTAATGATTTTCGTTTTAAAGTAAGTACAGCTATCTCGGGCCAGATGCCTATTCTGCCTTTCAATCCCAGGAAGCCAAAGCCCCGGTTCACATAAAGGTAAAGCCCACTTTTTTGATAAAGGCCCGCCCACTGTTTATAAACATACTTGATAGGGCTCCATTTAAAGCCAAATAGCTCAAAGCCAAACTGCGCGCCATGCGTATGACCCGACAAGGTAAGGTGGATAGGCTGGTGGTGACCAAGTGTTACGGCATCCCAGTGCGAGGGGTCATGCGACATCAGGATCTTAAAAGCCTTGTCAGGCACACTGGCGGTTGCTTTTTTAAGATCGCCGTATTTATGAAAGCCGCCCTTGCCCCAGTTTTCAACCCCAATAAGCGCGATGGCCTGGTTGTCTTTTTGAATAGGGGTGGCTTCGTTCAGTAATAGTTTAAACCCGATTTCCTGGTGCACCTGTTTCAGGCGGTTAAGGTTGGCCTGCTGATCAGCCTCATTTTCCCATCTTATATAGTCGCCATAATCGTGATTGCCCAATACCGAATATTTGCCGTAAGGCGCTTCCAGCCCGGCAAATGCCGGTATCCAAGGATCCATTTCGGTTGCCTGGTTATTCACCAGGTCGCCGGTAAATAATATCATATCGCTTTGTTGCGCATTAACCAGGTCGAGCCCTTTTTGTACGCCCTTAGCATCGCTAAAACTGCCTGAATGCACGTCGGATAATTGTGTGATCGTAAAACCATCAAATTGCTCCGGAAGATCGTCAAAAAAGAGCGTTTCCCGGCGTACCTTATAGTAATGGCGCCCGCGTGTGATACCAAACAGCAGAATCCCGAAAAACATAACCGCTATAACCAATGCCAACTCACTCACGGCATAACTGCGCGGGGGGAAGCCACGGAACAGGCGGGTGAAATCTTCCAGTACCAATATGATGGAACTTACCAGCTTGGGGATAAATGATAACAGCATCAGGGCCATAAGCCATGATACCAATTTGGTATTGCGGGTAAAAGCACTGAATATGATGGTACCTGCCAGTAATGCATCAAACAACCAATAAGCCAGGTATACTGATGTATTGACGGTAAGCGTGGCAACTGCCGAAAAAAAGTAAATGTCAATAAGGAGCCATAACAGGATGATGGCAGAAATTCGTGTCTTCATATACGGCTATGACGAACATCCTCCTAAAAGATTTTAAAAGAATTGGCATGATGGCAATTGGATGACAAAAGGGCTTTGCATGTAACAAAAATGTTATATTAGAAACTATAGCGATTAAGTAACGATATTGGTTTAATCGCTGTCTTATAGCTATGAAACTATTGTACTCGTCTTTTTTAACCTTATTCACTTTATTTCTATTCAATGTTGCCAATGCTCAGACAAAAGATGGCAAAATTTCAGGGACCGTTTTAGATGATGCTAAGAAACCGCTTGATGGGGCTACTGTAATTTTACTTACCGCAAAAGACTCGGTGGTTGCAGGTACCATACTGGCCAATCCCGATGGCAGTTTCGCTTTTCAAAACTTAAAGGACAATAGTTATATCATCAAGATTACTTACATAGGTTATAAAAATTATAAAAGCGGTGTGGTATTAATTAGCGGGCAAAAGCCGGTTAATCTGTCTCCCTTTATTTTATCATCGGTAGGCAAAAAACTGGATGAAGTAAACGTTACCGCCAAAAAATCATTTGTACAGCAAAAGATTGACCGTACGGTAGTTAACGTTGGAGCGCTGATATCCAACACCGGTGCCAATGCTTTGGAGGTATTGGCGAAGAGCCCCGGTGTGCAGATAGATGCCGATGGTAATATTACTTTTAAAGGCAAAAGCGGTGTAATGGTGATGATAGATGATAAGCCTACTTATCTTTCGGCCGCTAACCTGGCCACCTACCTGCGTTCGCTGCCATCATCGGCACTGGATCAGATAGAGCTGATGGATAACCCACCCGCCAAGTATGATGCCGCTGGAAATGCCGGTGTGATCAACATCAAAACAAAGAAAAATAACACCAGAGGATTTAATGCTGTAGTATCGGCAAACCTGGCCCAGGGTTTTTACGGTAGGATGGATGAAAGCATCAACTTTAATTACCGTATAGATAAGGTTAACTTTTTTGCCAACGTTGCTTATAACAAACAAAAAACCTTCAGAAGGCTCGAAATAGACCGCAATTATTTGGATGGTAGCGGCGATATTGAGTCTTCTTTAAAAGATATTTCCTATTTCAGGCCATCCAGCAACAACACCAATATTAAAGCAGGCTTAGATTATTTTATATCACCAAAAACAACATGGGGCGTTGTATTTACGGGCAACATATCCCGCGATCATGACAGCAGTCCGGTATACAGCTTGCTATATGATAAAACCGGTGGCCTGGATTCAACTGTTAACTCTCTCAATACATCAAAAAATAAATTCGACAGCAAAGGTATCAACCTCAATTTTACTCATAAGTTTGATAGCACAGGCAGAGCGCTTACGTTCGACCTGGATTATATTCATGACGTATCAGGCAGTAACCAGCTGTTTGTAAACAATACTTTTTTACCTGATGGTGGTTTAACCAACACACAAATCATAAGCGATAATTTGCCATCTACCATCAATATTTACTCGGCAAAGGTTGATTATACGCATCCGCTTAAAGGCAAGGCAAAACTGGAGGCCGGTGTTAAAAGCAGCTATGTGAATACAGATAATGCCGCTAATTATTTTAATGTGATTGATGGTGTAAGCACTATCGACTATAATAATACTAACCGGTTTTTATACAAAGAGAACATAAATGCCGGGTATGTTAACTTCAATAAAACTTTTGGCCGGTTCTCGGTGCAAACCGGCCTGCGCTTAGAGAATACCAACGGCGATGGGCACCAGCTGGGGAACGCACAAAAGCCCGATTCGTCATTTGTTAAGCATTACACTAACCTTTTCCCAACGGCTTATTTGTCTTATAACCTGGATACTGCGGGTCATAACGTATTGGTTGCTTCTTATGGCCGCAGAATAGGCCGACCGAGCTATGGGAGTTTAAATCCATTTACATTTTTTGTAGATAAGTTTACATACTTTTCCGGTAACCCCTTTCTGAAGCCGCAGTTTACGGATAATTATAAACTGGCTTATAGCTTCAGGAGTTTATTTACCGTAGCCCTTACTTATAACTACACCACCGATGTTCAAAATGAAACCATTCATAAGGATGGTAATGTGTTTGTGAGTACCACCGGTAATATAGGGCAACAAAAAACATGGGACTTTTCGGTCAACAGTAATCTTCAGCCTACTAAATGGTGGTCGGTTAACCTGTATGCCGAAGTATTTAACAATACCTACCAGGGGCAATTTTACAATGGCTACCTGCATCAGTCAAAAACTACTTTTAGTGCCAACGGCAATAACCAGTTTACCATATCAAAAACATGGAGCGCCGAGCTAAGCGGTTGGTTTAATGGCAGTGGTACTTATGGGCAGTTTGTTTCGATACCCACAGGTATGCTGAATGCTGCTGTTCAGAAAAAAATACTGAACAACAAGGCTTCCATTAAGTTCAATGTGCGCGATGTATTAAAAACATTTAGCCCAAGCGGCACCATTACCAATATTACCGATGCTACTGCAACCTACCACAACTTTGTAGATACACAGGTGGCAACCCTTACCTTTACTTATAGTTTTGGTAAATTAACCAATGTGCCGCATAAACGGGATACCGGTGGCGCCGATAGTGAACAGGGCAGGGCGCATTGATTTTACCCTTGCTTTCAGGACTCTTCCTGTAAAACGTCAACTTCCATTATTTACAGAAAGTAAAATAATCGTAAATTATTGCGAAGTTTGTAGTGATGACGGAATTGAACGAATACGAGTGCGAAATGCTGGATGCGATGCTGGAGGCCTTTGGTATACCAGACAGCCTGACGCGCACGCAATTGCTCAAACTTTTTGATGGCGACGAGGCCACCGCTTTTGCCATGGTACAAATATTAACATGGGAGGGGCTGATCAAAGAATCGGGCAGTCATGGCGATTATGAATTGCCCGAAAAACTGATACTGAAGCCAAAAGGCGAGAAGTTTCTTAAAGACGGTGGCTTTAGTAAACGTTACCAGTTGGAGCAACAAAAACCGGTAGAGGTTGGTGGCACGCTGTTTAAACTACAGCAGCAAAATATGCGCCTGCAAACCGAAAAACTGGCCAACCAGTCTGAAATTTCCCGGCTCGAAAAGCAGGTCAATAGCTATAAAACCCGTCAATATATTTGGTGGGCATTAATCGTTGTTGCCTTAATCCTGGGCTACTGGCTGGGTCATAAGTAAGCGCGTTCACCCGGGAATTAATATCTTTATTCAGTAGGTTCAACACCTTTTTCGGTATTGTCGTCATCCTCTCTTTCAACGGTAATGGTGCATTCGGTTACCAGGGCAGCCAGTGTACCTACAGCCGCGAATACCGGCGCCAGTATAGCACCCAGCAGGCCCACACTTAATGGAAAGCTCATCAGCTCTTTACCATGTTTATCATTGATAGAGATACGGCTCACGTTACCTTCATGAACCAGCTCTTTTATTTTTCCCAGCAGGGCCTCGCCACTGATGGAAAATGTTTCTTTTTTACCCATTGCAGAATTTTGTGATTTGCTTATTGGATGGTGATCAATGGGTTTTGTTACAGAACCGGGTCAGAACTAATTTCAGCCCGACTTAGATGTGTATACCATTAAATCTTTACGATCATCTTACCTTCATTCCTGCCTTCAAACAAACCAATAAAAGCCTCGGGAAGGCGGTCAAAGCCTTCCAGGATAGTTTCTGAATAAGTTATTTTTCCCTCCTTTAGCCAGGAAGACAGCCGGGCGGTACCTTCCAGAAATCTGGGCGCATAGTCGGCTATAAGAAAGCCCTGAATGGTAAGGAATTTATAAACCACCAGCGGCAATAAGCTGGGGCTCATTGGTTCTACCGTATCGTTGTAGTTGGATATAGAACCGCAAACCGGTATGCGGCCATAGTTGTTCATATGGGCAATTACCGCATCAGAAACAGGGCCGCCAACATTATCAAAATAGATGTCAACACCATTGGGGCATGCTTTAGCTATCGCAGCCTTCATATCCGGAGTTGTTTTATAGTTGATAGCCTCATCAAAACCGAATTTGGTTTTTAACAGCTCCACTTTTTCGTCTGTTCCGGCAGTGCCAATTACCCTGCAGCCCATCAGTTTGCCTATTTGCCCGGCTATACTCCCCACGGCGCCTGCCGCGCCCGAAACAACCAGGGTTTCCCCGGCTTTGGGTTTACCAATATCCAGCAAAGCAAAATAGGCCGACAAGCCTGTTATCCCTAAAACCCCTAAATAAGCGCTCAATGGTGCATCGGTTTGTTCAACCTTGACAAGCCCTTCGCCGTTTGATACCAGATATTCCTTCCAATCAAGATAATGGCTCACATGCTCACCCACGGAAAAATTTTCATTTTTTGATTCCATAACCTCGGCAATAATTTTTGACGATAGGGGAGCACCCAATTCAAAACGTGGTGTTTTGGTGCCCGACATTTTGCCCCGCAGATACGGATCTACCGAAACATATACCGTTTTTAGCAAAATTTCACCATGGCCAATTTGAGGTATGGGTTCAGTTATCAATTTAAAATCACTTGCTGTTGGCATTCCTGATGGCCGGTTGTTTAATATAATTGCTTTGTTGTTCATGATGATATGGGATAATTTATAAGTCATGGATTTATATTCCATGGATTATATTTGATTAAATTTTTTTACTTCCTTGTTTTTTCTAAAAGATCATTGAGCAGATCTGCCTCTTTATCATTCAGCCCGTAGTGGATCTGGTCAAAAAGCTCACGGCCTTTAACCGCTGCCTTTTCTCCATCAGGGGTTAATTTGATGTATACCACCCGCTGATCCGAAAGAGCCCTGTCCTTCTGAATAAAACCCTTGTCCATCAGTTTATTCAGCATCCGGGATACGTTCGGCATCCGGTCAATCAATCGCTCCCTGATCAGGTTTACGTTTGCGGTATGATTGGGCTGGCCCTTTAAAATGGTTAACACGTTCAGTTGCTGTAAAGACAGATCGATAGGCTTTAGCGCGACGGCAATTTCATTCAGGAGCCAGTTGGCGGTGAAAATGATATTCATGCCCGCCCTATGCTGGGGTGCATTGAATTGCTGCTGTTTGATCTCATCTTCTATTTTCACACCACAAATATATACCATGGATGATAATTTTTATCAGATCCATTACGATTATTACTCAAGGCCGACGGAAGTTCCGGCTAATCCGTCTATTGTACCTTAGTAAAGGTGATATTTCTTGCCCGGTTAACAGATATTTTAAACCCGTTAATTTTATCGCTGGCGTCCCTTGTAAAATATATATCAGCACCTCCATCGTCGCTTTTAAAGCCGTCGTAATAAGTTGGATTAATAGATTGATCGTTTACCGGGTCGATATGGAGTGTGAGTTTATCGTTTTTGATTATAACTGCATACCTACTTTCTGTTTCGGACGAATAATATGTGCCGGTATAGGCTTTGAGATAAGCCTCACCATTGCCTGGTTCTTTTACTTTTTTGTAAATGGTAGTGTCCTTTGTTTTTGAGATGTGGATAAAACCTTTATCATTAAATATCGCCTGCTCCCCATTAACACTAAAAGAATTGCGCCCAACAGGCCGGAATTTAAAGCGGGCAGTGCACAACGTATCATTTTTCAGCATCAACTGCAGACCACTGCCGTTTTTGGAGTTTTGATACCATCCTGTAAATGCTTTTAACTGATCGGCTGAAATAGGGTAGGTTTTAGTAGGTGTAGCTTTTGGCGATGCGTGTTTTTCATTATCCGGAACTAAGAGAGCCTCCACCCGTCGAACCAGACCAAAGTCGGCATTGGACACGTTGCTTAAAAAAGCGACCGACAGATGCAGCTGAGGATAGTGAAACAACAACGAACGGTAACCCGCCGTAGCGCCATCATGCACAATATAATCCCATCCACGGTTTTTTTGTATAAACAAGCCCATCCCGTAAGCATTTTCTGCGCCACTATTCAGATGATCAACAGCTATTTGTTGTGGTAGCAGGGAAGGGCTGCCAAATTTGCCTCCCCAGTAATACGCGTTCCATTTTAACAGATCTTCGGCGGTAGTCAACAAGCCGCCGTTGCCATAGGCATATTCATTGGGCATATCGGTTTCGTAGCCGATATCTGTTGTATGATAAGCCATGGCCCGGTTAGCAACGATGCGTTTAAAATTGTCGCGCCATTGAGTATGGGTCATCCCGGCGGGCTCGAAAATATATTTACGGGTAAACTCAGCCAGTTCCATGCCGGTGATACGTTTAACGATCAATGCCTGCAGATTAAAATTTGAATTGCTGTAAATAAATTCATCACCGGGTTTATTATTCAGGGCTTTTTGATGCGATACAATATATAATACATCATCATTGCTGTATGTTTTTGTCGATCGTGGCCAGCCGGCCACATCCATCACAGAGCCCCAATCGCGCAACCCGCTGGTATGATGAAGTAAGTTGCTTATCCTGATCACCGTGCCGTAATCGGGTATTTCGGGCAGGTATTTGCGGATATCATCATCAAGCGAAAGCTTACCCTGTTGCGCCAGCAGCAAAATAGCCGCTGCAGTAAATTGTTTAGATACTGATCCGGCCTCGGTTACGGATGTTGTGGTTAAGGGAACCTGGTGTTCCAGATCGGCCATTCCCCATGCCTTGGAATAAATAACCACCCCATTCCTGCTGATAGCCAGTTCGTAGCCCGGGTTTTGAGGCTGACAAGCGCTGAATATTTTATCTATTTGCGCCAGCGTATCCTGCAAGGTTTGGGCCTGTGCAAAGGAGAAAACAAATAAAAAGGCGATAAAGAAAAGCAGTTTTTTTATGCAAAATGCGGAGTGGTTCATTTTGTATTCAGTTTTGTATAGATGACACTAATTTATTGTACTTTGTTGCAGGTGGGGTTAAATTTAATGCTCCCTTGCCACTCGCGATAATAGCAGTCTAATCCTTTAAATTTTTAATTCAGTGCGGGTATATTGTTCCCACTCATCTAATACCGCTTTTCGGTCATCGCTCCAAAGTAACCTTTCGGTATTGTTATAGGTTTGGCTTACATGCTGGCCACTTAGATCTTCGTTTTTTCTGATATAGGCCAATAGATTTTTTAATTCTTTGTCTGCTCTTTTTGATCCCGAATAAGCCAACGAATAGGCCACTGCTTCAAAATAGCGGAAAGTATTTTTTTTATCCCATCTGTAATACTTGTAAAAATCGGCAGCATTATTTATCCGGGACAAAAACTTCTTTTCGGCCTGGTTCATTACCGCTGCGAGTTGCTGGCTAAGCTGTTCAACCTGGGCCGCGTCATAATCCCACCGCTGGCGTTTGTTCGGAGGGCGTAGCGTATCACCAAAAGATAAACCCAGGTAACTTTTGGGAACATATAGCGGGCAAACAAAGGCAGTCAGATCAAATATGTCATTACCATAAGCTGAGCTGTCAAAGCAAAACCCTTTTAATATACCCGATGTGATCTCCGAATAAACAAGGGAACTCTTGTATTGCCATTTATCTGTGTGTAATTGCTGCTTTAAATGATTATTAAAAATCGATTTGAAAATGGCGCCTTTCATGTTATTATAATCCCTTGGTTCGCATGTATTTAAATTTATTTCATCCTATGAGTGGCTCAGGATTTTGAAGACTATCCTGATCCAATATGACTTCCGGCTGGTAGGAAATAGCAGAAACTTTTTTATGGATGATCATACACCCGCTAATAAAAATGAGCACTGCAAGCACACATAGTATGATATAGTAGGGCTCGCCCAGTAAGGATAAGAAATCTTGCTTGCTCTTCGGCAAAAATAATAGCACGGCTGCTGTACTGTTAATTGTGGCATGTATGATCATTCCCGGAATAACAGATCGTGTTTTGTAGAAAACCCAACCCATGAATAATCCTCCAAAAAAAGCCGGTATGGCCTGCCATGGGTTCATGTGTATAGCCGCAAAAAACAGGGCCGAGATCAGGATAGCTTTTTGAGGTGCATAGTTTTTTAACAGACCATTTAAAATTACACCGCGACAGAGTACTTCTTCTATAACCGGGGCCGCGATAGTTAATGTTATAATAGAAAAAACATCTTTTTTGATCATATTTTCAAAAAACTTCTCCACGGAGTCGGGCATAGGTAATAGATCTGATACCCGCTCTAATCCAACAATTAGTGCCAACGCACTCATGATCAATACTGGCACCAACCAACCTGGTATTTTATTAAAACTGTTATGGAAAGGAGAAATCCCTTGTTTTTTGCTTTTTTTGATCGCGTATCGGATAGCCAATAATAACCCCGTGGTATAAGACAGTAGCTCTATGAACGATTTGAGTACGGGTGATTTAAAGCCCCAATATTTAAGCGCTTCCAATAAAATGCCACCTAATATCCCACCAACCAACATAAAACCGATGGTTACAAAAAATAGTGTAAAAATCGATCTTACATCGGGGTAAGCAAATTGGAGAAGAATTGGTCTGTCTGTAACAGGATGGTTAACTAAAGGGTTTTCTGGTTCAGGCTGGTTCATATACCAATATTATGAAAAAATTATAGCATATAATATAGTTAGCCTAATTCAACAGCGCGTTCTGCATTTACCTGTTTTAAAAAATATTCATCGTGTGATATAATTAAAAGTGTGCCTTTGTACTCGTTGATAGCGTTGGTTAATATTTCGATGTTTTGAATATCCAGGTTATTGGTGGGTTCGTCCAGCACCATAACATCAGGTGCCTGGTTGCTGATGGTTAGGGAGCAAAGCATCAGGCGCATTTTTTCGCCGCCACTTAAAGCTTTGCAAGGTTTGTCCCAATATTCCTTGGTAAATAAAAAACGATTAAGGCGTATCTTGATGTCATGCTCTTGCAAGGCGCCCGAGTTGAATTGCTGTGCCTGTTCGTAAACGCTGATGGTATTATCGATGAGGGAATAGTCCTGGTCGATGTAAATGGTTTTTACCGTGGCTCTGTCAAGTGTTCCCGAGGTAGGCTGCAGCTCTCCCAGCATCATTCTGACCAATGTTGTTTTTCCCGATCCATTGGCTCCCCGGATCACCAAACGCTCGCCACTTGTGATCTGAAATGTTAAAGGCTGTTCCCAAAGCGGTTTATCATCGTATCCGAAATTAATATTCCTGGCATTGATCAATATCTTCCCGGTATGCAGGGCCGAATTGTCAAAATCCATTTTCATTTTATCAATCCAGGGCAGCTCTTTCCGCAGCTGACTCAGCTCCTGCGAAATATTACCCACCTTTTCGGCGTGAATACCTTTCATTTTTGAGGTACTGTTCTCGGCGCTGTTCCTCAGGGTGTTCATCATAATGGTGGGCACTCCGGCCTTTTCCTGTTTCTTTTTGCCCCGGGCGTCCAGCTTTTGCTGCCGCTCTATCGATTCTTTGGCAGTTTCTTTTGCTTTGCGGAGTGCTTTTTCTTTGCTCTTAACATCCTGGTTCAGGGCATTGCTTTCCAGTAATTTTTGTTCCGCGTAAAAATCGTAATTGCCGCCATAGGTGGTTATGCCCCGCTTACTCAATTCGCAAACGGTATCAAGCAGGTTCAATAATGTTCTGTCGTGGCTTACTACTATCAGGGTATTGGATGTTGAGGTGATGTAGTCATACAGGAGTTTCCGGCCGTTTGTATCCAAATGATTGCTCGGTTCGTCCAGCAAAACAGTTTCCGGTCGGTGTATATCTATCCCGGCCAGGAAAATCTTTGTTTTTTGTCCGCCGCTCTGGGTCGCCATTTTTTGCGTCAAATCAAGATCGCCCAATCCCCAGTGGGCAAGGGCTTCCCGGCAGCGTTCTTCAATAGCCCAGTCATCATTCAGCAACTCCATGTTTTCGTCGGTTACCTGACCTTCCAGGATTTCTTTTAGCGCGTTCAGTTTGCCATCTATCGCGAGTGCCTGGGCTATACTCTGGTCGTTAAACTGACCAAAAAGCTGCGGCACATAATAGGGTTTCGGATCGGCTTTTACCAGTCCGCCCCAAGGTTGCAGTTCTCCGGCTAAAATTTTTAAAAGGGTCGATTTTCCGGTGCCATTATTGCCAACCAGGGAAATTTTTTGATGTTTATTGACAATAAGATCCAGATCTGCAAATAACAGATCCTTGTTGGGATGTATATACGTAATATTTTGTAGGGTAAGCATAATTCCTTTCCTTGAGAGGTGAATAATTGAAGCCAGCCGATGTGCCGCTTGTGTTTATTTTTCCTGGAAGAAATTATTAATTACATAGAGGGGGTATGGGTTTTTTATTGCGACAAAGATATAAAAAATAAAAAACCTGTCCGCAAAATTTCGCAACTTAGCGTAACGCGCTGCGTTTAAAAAGAAAACCTAATCACCTTTTATCATGATCATCCGTTATGCCCGTTTGTCTTTACCGTTTGATTTAAAAGCCATGCAGACCGAAATTGCACAGCTCGGCCATCAATGGCAGGCGCATTTCAATACTTCTTATTACGAAGGTTCCTGGACAGCATTGGCGCTGCGGTCGCCGGGTGGGAGCCATACCAACATTACGCCCGATCTGATGACCGATGCCGACTTCAGGGATACGCCACTCATGCCGCATTTTCCTTCGGTTAGCAAGCTCATTTCCACTCTCGATTGCCCGGTGATGGCGGTACGTTTTTTAAAATTAGAGGCTGGTGCGGTGATCAAACAGCACCGGGATAATGAGCTGGCCTTTGAAAAAGGGGAGGCCCGTTTGCATTTTCCGGTGATAACCAATCCGCAGGTGTTGTTTTATATCGAGGATGAACGCGTGCCCTTGCAAGAAGGCGAAGCCTGGTATATCAATGCCAATTTGCCGCACCGGGTATCCAACGAAGGGCAAACTGACCGCATACACCTGGTGGTGGATTGCACGGTGAATGATTGGCTTAGCCGGGTTGTGGATGGATCGGACAAGATATCCTGCAAAGAAGAGCATACGCGGGACGATCTGCCCCGAATCATCAGCGAACTGCGTTTGCAAAACACAGCCGCTTCCCATAAACTGGCGGTAGAACTGGAACAGCAACTGAGTGGTAACCATACGGTCATTTAGATGGACATGGCTGATTTTGCACTTAAAAACTGGATCCCCTATAAATTGGTAAACCTGGATGGGCAATTGCAATGCCATTGGTTAAATGCCCGGCAAATACCCTTTGCCGAACCTTTTTTTGATGAAAGCATTGTAAAGCTTAAAGGATTGAACGGTGAACATGCGGGTATATCATCGGTAAGTGATCTCTCTTTATTTGAAGAATGGAGCCATGACCTAAGCGCTATTGAACCATCTGCCTTTATTTTTCATATTTCGCGCTGCGGTTCCACATTGGTTTCGCAATTGCTTACGGAATCACCCAGGCATCTTGTGCTTCCGGAAGTTCCTTTTTTTGATGATCTGCTGCGCTTGCCCTATCAGCTCAGTGATTTTACTGCTCAAACGACTTCCCGCTTACTAAGGGCGGCCATGAAATACTATGGGCAAAAACGAAGGAGCACCGAGCAGCATTTGTTTGTGAAGACCGATAGCTGGCACCTGTTTTTTTATGAACAATTAAGGCAGCTTTACCCCGATACGCCTTTTGTGCTCATCTACCGTAACCCCAACGAGGTGTTTAGCTCACTTAGGCGGGTTCCTGCATTACAATCAGTTCCGGGCCTGATAGAACCCGAAGTGTTTGGGTTTGAGCGAGAAGCAGTACCGCAGGCACAGGGTCTGTACATAGCGCAAGTGCTCGAAAAATATTTACAACGATACCTGGAGATCATAGCGACTGATAACAAGTTCCTGTTGCTTAATTACAGCGAAGGACCTATGCCCATGATCAAAAAAATAGCTGCTTTCAGCCTTATAACCCTTGACCCACAGGATATATCTACCATGGAAGAAAGGAGCCGTTATCATTCCAAAAGGCCCGATACCGTTTTTTCCGAACCGGATGCCGCGCCCATACCGCAATGCCTGCACCAGGCGATGAAGCTTTATCATGAACTCGAAAAAATACGATTGGTAGTCTAAACGGCTGGTTGATGATCACGCAAACGTTTGTTTGAATCTGATTTATCCGGCTCATAATTTGGATATTAGGCAACGCCAATGCCCGGTTTAAATCGTTACGGTTTAAGCTGTGATAACCTATTTGAGAGCTATGAAAAACAGACTTATCCTTCGCAGGGATTTTATCAAGAAAAGTAATTTCCAAACATTAAACAATAGTAGGTCCGTACCAAAACTATCGCATCTTTCCAAAGCGCTGTTACCCGCAATACTCCTTGTGGGGCAACTGGGCTTTGCCCAAACAAACACTAAAACCGCCCCGCCGGTGCCCGAGGTTCGCACCATACAGCCCGGCGATAAAAGGATCTTTGCTCCGCAAGCTCCCGAAGGTTATCACCTGCTATTTAAAGGCAGCGACCGTTCGCCCATTATTGATAGTACGGGCGCGATTATTACCCCTTTGGTGGAGAGCAAGGTAAATCTGTATTTTCAACTCATCAGCAACCAAACAGATACACTTAAATACGATGTCTCCAAACAGGTAACCGTTCCCGGGAAATTTGCGGATAAGGGTACCAATTCACAACCTTTTGTTATTCCTGCCCTGCGCGAATGGCACGGCGGTGTGGGAAACTACGCGTTAACAGCCTCAAGTAGGATCGTAGTCAATATGGTTAACAAAACGGCTTTGCAAAAAGTGGCCTCCATTTTAAAAAGAGAGATCAAAGAACAAACGGGACTAAGCTTAGCCATCATAAGCGGCAAACCCGAAAATGGAGATATTTTTTTAACGCTGCAGGAGCCCGATAAAAGTATTGGCGAAGAGGGCTATTATTTTAAGGTTGATCAATATATCACCATCAGCGCGCTCCGGTATCAGGGCTTGTTTTGGGGTACGCGTACCTTATTGCAATTACTGGAACATCAAACCAGCATTCCCAAAGGCATAGCCCGCGATTATCCCGAATTTAAAGTACGGGGTTTTGTATTGGATGATGGTCGTAAGTTTTTTAGTCTGCAATTTTTGAGGGACTATGTAAAGCTGATGTCCTACTACAAACTGAACGATTTTCAGATCCATTTGAATGATAATGGCTTCAAAAAATATTTTAATAACAGTTGGGATAGCACGTATTCGGCCTTTCGGTTGGAGAATACTACCTATCCCGGTCTTACGGCCAAAGATGGCTCGTACACCAAAAAGGAATTTATCGACTTACAGCAATTGGCCGACGATTATGCCGTACGCATCATTCCCGAAATAGATGTGCCCGCGCATGCCCTCGCCTTCACCAAAGTAGTGCCCGCGATAGGAAGTAAACAATACGGCATGGATCACCTCGATCTGCACAATCCACTTACCTATACCGTTATTGAAAATGTACTGAAAGAATACCTGGGCGGCGATCACCCGGTATTTACGGGTAAAGAGTTTCATATCGGCACCGATGAATACGCCAAACAGGAGGCGGAAGCTTTTCGCGCCTTTACCGATCATTTTATCAAGTATGTACAGGGCTTTGGTAAAGATGTGCGGGTTTGGGGCGCGTTGACGCACGCGAAAGGTACCACGCCCGTGACTGTCAAAAATGTCACCATGAATACCTGGTATAATGGTTACGCCAATCCCGTCGACATGAAAAAGCTGGGCTACAGGCAGATCAGTACACCCGATGGCTGGCTATACATTGTGCCTGCCGCGGGCTATTATTTTGATTACCTGGATTGTAAGAATATATACGATAACTGGACACCATCCATGATCGGTGATGTGCGCTTCCCGGCAGGTGACCCCACCATCATCGGCGGTTCCTTTGCCGCATGGAACGATATCGTGGGCAATGGCATCAGCGAAAAAGATGTGAACGATCGGGTATTCCCGGCGATGCAGGTTTTATCGCAAAAAATGTGGGATAGAAATCATACCGAAAATGATTATGCAGATTTCGCCACAGCAAGTAAACAAATTGGCGAAGGCCCGGCTGTGAATGTCAGGGGCCGGATAAGCGCTGACACCACCTTTACAACCCGTTTTACATTCAACAAACCCGACCCTAAAGTACAGCTCCACGGCGCTACTTATACCCAAGGTATAAAAGGGCAGGCCCTGGCTTTTTTGGGCGACAAAAGCTGGGCTACGTTACCGTATCCCGAGATCGGTTATAATTATACCATATCTTTTTGGATCAATCCCGCTGGTAACCCTTCCGGCGATGTTACGCTGTTTAAAGGTCCTAACTCGGTTGTGAAATTAAAACAGGGGAATACCGGTAAATTAGGTTTCTCCCGGGATGGTTATAACCTTGATTTTGATTATACCCTTCCTGAAAATGTTTGGACGCACGTGGTCATCTCCGGTACCAATAAAGGCACCAGCCTGTATATCAATGGTCAGCTGCAAAAGAAATTGTACGACAATTGGATCCAGTTTACCGATAAAGAAAAAACCAAGATGCGCAAGGTTGAGACCCTGTTTTTTCCTCTGCAGCAGATAGGCGGCTTCCACGGTAAAATAGACGACCTGCAAATCTGGAACAGGGTATTATCCGATCAGGAGATCGCAAACGACAAATAAGCGCTTAGCCTAAATACAATTAGAAGAATACCATGATCAAAAGAATTACTGCCACCTTATCCTTTTTCCTACTCGGAGGCCTAACAGCTCTTCAGGCGCAAAATATCAAATTAGTCGACCCTTTAGAGCCCATATATCCCGATACCAACCACGTAGAACAATATAGCGCCAATTACCGCGAGGATTTCCCCCTGAACACCAATGCCGATGTTCATCTACTGATCGAAACTGCCCCGGGAAGCCCGATATCTGTATCCGCAGATATCAACAAGCGTCCTGTGCCGCTATCGGCCTGGAGCCAGCTGCTCGATGTTCCTGTAGAGCGGAATACCGGTTTAACCGGCCGTACCGAGATCTACAATCATCAGATCAACCCTTATGTTATCCGTCGTGCGCCTTTTCGTATTTACGAGGCCATACAGCCGCTTAAGCAAAATATGGTAGTAACCAGCAATAAGTTTACCGCTTTAAGGCTGAGCGTAGACCGGTCATTAATAGCTAAAGCAGGCGAATACACTTGCCATATCCTGGTTAAAGGAAAAGGCTGGCAGCGTAAGGCTTTGTTCACCATAAAAGTTTACCCGGTAAAGCTACCGTCTGTGGCCGATCAGCAATTTTTCTATACCAATTGGTTCAACATTGTACAAATGGAAAAACGGCAGCATGTGGAGCGCTGGACGAAAGACTGGTTTGCCATGCTCGATAAATACGCGCGCTTGATGGCGCATGGTCGCCAGAATTGTATCAATATTCCGGACGAACTATTGAGCTATCAAAATAACCATATCACCCTTGACGAAAAACGCTTACTGGATTTTATAGCTGTTTTCCGGAAATATGGTTTTAAATATTTTGAATCGCCACACATCATGTACCGCGGCGATAATGACGACTGGAACGATCCGGAATTGAAAGTTTTCCTCACCAAAAGAAGGTACCATACGCCCGAAGCCAAACTGGATGTGGATACCATGGTGCATCTGATCAAAAATTTCTGCGTTAAAAATAATCTGGAACACAGCTGGCTGCAACATATCTCCGACGAACCCAAACAGGTACAGGCCAAATGCTACCGCGAGATAGTGGCACAGATACGATCCATATATCCAACTATAAAAATAATAGAAGCCACAAACGATAGGGACAGCCTGGCAGGCAGTGTGGACCTGTGGTGCCCCACTATTGATGATTATCAGGAAAATCAGTCGTTTTTTGATGAACGGAAAAAGCACAACGAAAACGTATTGGTTTATACCTGTTTAACCCCCGGCGGCAAATGGCTCAACCGCACGCTCGATGAGGAAAGACTGCGGCAGGTATACTTTGGCTGGGCGGCCGCCAAATACCATACTTTAGGCTTTCTGCACTGGGGATTGAATCAGTACCATGTTCCCGATCCTTTGCAGCAAAGCGTGGTGCACCATTTTGCACCGGGCGCGGCACTCAATAATGAACTGCCGCCGGGGGATACCCATATTATTTATCCCGGTGCGGACGGGCCATTGTCGTCGCAGCGTTTTGAATCGCACCGGATTGGTGTTGAAGATTATGAACTCTTGCGGATGCTGCAAAGTACGGACAGCACAGCCGCGGCAGGTATCATCGCGCAGACTTTTACCAGCTATAATGATTACAACACATCTGTAAAAAAATACCGGCAGGCAAAGACCGGATTATTAAAAGCCTTATCCGTAAATTCAACTGAGCTTATCTCCAAATAATTGACTACCATGACGATATACTCCTGTAATCTGAAACGCGTATCCAAAGCCATGATCAGTTGTTTTATGCTGATAGGGCTATGTTTACCGGCTAACGCCCAAACCAAACCCCAGGCCGACTGGCTGCTTAACTCAAAACCTTATAAAGCAGTGATCAAACCCTCTGCTTCTGGCAAAGAGATCGTGCTGAATAATGGTTTAGTTAAAAGAACTTTCAGATTGAATCCTAATTTGGTTTGTACCGATTATACCAACCTGGTTAACGGGCAGCAACTGTTACGGTCGGTAAAGCCCGAGGCCCGTTTAACCATCAACGGCAAAAATTATAATGTGGGTGGATTGATCGGCCAGAAAGAGAACGCCTACCTTTTGCCTGAATGGATAGATAATTTCAGAGCCGGTAAAAATGATTTCCAGTTCAAACGTTTCGAGATCAAAGCGCTGGCTCCCAGGCTCAACTGGAAAAGTAAATTCTGGGCAAGTAACCACCAACAGCCCGGCGGTCAGCAGATCGATTTTTATTACCAGTCCAGCGCACCTGAGCTGGCCGGGCTGGAAGTTACCGTGAGCTATGAACTGTATGATGGTTTGCCCCTGATCATCAAATCGCTTAGCATCAATAACAAAGGTGATCGCTCATTTAAGATCAACCGGGTGGTTAATGAGATATTAGGTATGGTGGAAGAACAAAGCGCGGTAGTAGGTACACCCGCCAATATGACCAAGCCACAGGGCATATATTTTGAAACGAATTACGCCTTTAACAATGCCATGCGGTACGATCTGAGCGACCAGACCACACACTGGAAAGCCGATTCGACCTATACCTCGCAGGTAAACTTTGACTACCAGACGCCATGCCTGCTGGAGATCTACCCGGATAAAGCGCCCGGCATCGATCTGCAAAAAGGAGAGGTCTTTAACTCCGTACGCACCGATGAACTGCTGATGGATAGTTACGACCGGGAGCGACGGGGATTGGCCATCCGTACCATGTACAATACCGTAGCGCCCTGGACAACCGCCAACCCCATATTTATGCACCTGGTGAGCCGTAATGATGAGGAAGTGCGCACCGCGATTGACCAGTGCGCGGCAACCGGCTATGAAGCCGTAATCCTGAGCTTTGGCAGCCATTGCAATATGGAGGATACTTCTGCCGCGAATATCAAAAGATGGAAACAACTGGCCGCTTACGCGCACAACAAGGGGATATTTATAGGAGGATACTCCCTGTTTAGCTCGCGCAGGATAAGTGATGAGGATGATGTGATCGACCCGAAAACGGGTAAGCCGGGCGGTGCTTTCTTTACCAATGCGCCTTGTTTTGGCAGTAAATGGGGATTGGCTTATCGCGATAAGATCAAAACTTTTTACGCGCAAACCGATTTCGACATCTGGGAAAATGATGGTCCGTATCCCGGCGACGTATGCGCGTCGACTACCCATCCCGGGCATAAAGGACTGGACGATTCGCAATGGCGGCAAATGGAGATACAGAAGGAACTGTATCATTCCCTGCATCAAAAAGGGGTATACATCAACGCGCCCGACTGGTACTTTTTAGATGGTACCAACAAAATAGGCATCGGCTACCGCGAAGTAAATTTCTCGCTGCCCCGCGAAAACCAGATGATCCTGAACCGGCAGAATATTTTTGACGGCACCTGGGAAAAAACGCCATCCATGAGCTGGGGATTTGTACCCCTCACCAAATACCAGGGCGGTGGTCCGGAAGCGGTCTTAGAACCCTTGAAAGATCACCTCAAAGATTATGAACAACTGATGGCCCAGTATTATGGCGCAGGGGTACAGGCCTGCTATCGCGGTCCACGGTTGTATGATACCGAAGCCACGAAACAAACCGTTATCAAAGTGATTAACTGGTACAAAAAATACCGCGGCATCCTCAACTCGCAAATCATCCACCTGCGCCGCGCCGATGGCCGCGATTGGGACGGTATTTTACACGTAAACCCCAACCTGCAAACCAAAGGCATGCTGATGTTATACAACCCACTCAAGCAGACCATCACCCGTACTATTACGATTCCGCTGTATTATACCGGGCTAAGCAGCACGGCTATAGTGCAGGAGCAGGATGGTCCTGCTAAAAAGTACACGCTGAGCCGTGACTATAAAATAACCACCACTTTTACCATAAAACCCGAAAGCTACACCTGGGTGCAGATCAGGTAATTTTAGGAGTAAGGATTCGGGGAACAAGGAGCAAGGGCTTTTGGAATAAAGATAAAAGGTGTAAAGAGCAAAGGCTACTTTCATTTATGTTTTTATTGAGTTCTTTAATTTTTGTTCCCAAAGTCCTGGTTCCAAAAAATACTTTTTAAACTTTTCAAAACCCATCAAAAATTTGTTAAAAAGTGTTAAAATGGCGTTAAAGTTTAGTTAAAGTGGCCAAAAAGCAAGCGTTTTTACCCTGTTTTTAACTAAAAAAGTGTTAAAATTTAACGTTTAAAAAGTTCTCCTCAGCTGATCAGGATAAGAACGATGGCCAGCAATGCCGGCACCGCCTGAATAAAGAATATCTTTTTGGTTACAGTAAGTGCTCCATAGATACCGGCTACGGCTACACAAATCAGAAAAAACAGGGCAATATTGTTATGCCACTGTAAATCACTGATAAAGAATGTCCAAATCAAGCCTGCTGCCAAAAATCCGTTGTATAAACCTTGATTAGCGGCTAAAACTTTGCTCTTTTCCAGTTCTGCAAGAGGTTTATTGAAGGTTTTAGGTCCACGGGTTGTCCAGGCAAACATTTCCAGCCACAGTATATAACAATGAATAAAGGCTACCAGGCCAATAACTACCTTAATAATAAGATCCATAGGTTTAAATTATTTAAGTATAAATGTAGTAAAATGTGCATGATATATTACTCTGGGATTTTCGCTGTACCAATGTTACCCTTTACATTTATTCGGCTAGCCTTTTCTATAAAAATGAGTATATAGCTTATCTTTTTGCTAAATAAGCTTAATTATTGTAAGTATTATAATTGCTGCTGATAATTATCGAAATTTTTATTGGAAAGTATTATTTATATCAATCAAATTTGAAAATTATTTCATTTGTTCAAATACTTATTAAAAAAAATAAAAAAGATTGCTTAAAAATTCAAAATTAATTAATTATGTTTGAATAATAAGCAATTATTTATGGAAGATAGGCATAAGCAAATTAAAAGTGCCCAATTAAAGAGTGATATCTTAAAACAATTGTATTTTAAAAAATCGCTTTTATATAGCGAATTAAGTGCCATTTATAACAAAAGCATTCCTGTAATAAATAAAATAATAAATCAATTAATTAAAGAAGGGCTTGTAGCCGAGATTGGTTATGCTGCATCAAGTGGAGGAAGAAGGCCTTTGATGTATGCCGTAAAACCGGATGCCATGTATATCATGGCTATAGCGATGGATCAGTTTTCTACCCGTATGCTAATTGTGGATATGCATAATGACCCGGTAACGGAAGTTGAAATGATAGCATTGTCGTTAAATGCCAATCCCGATGCGTTGTCTCAATTGATCGGTCACATTAATGATTGCATCATAAAAAGCGGGCTCGATAAAGCTAAAATATTAGGTATTGGAATTGGCATGCCGGGATTTGTGAGTGTTTCTGATGGTATGAACTACTCTTACCTGGATACCGGTGGTGAAAAATTGACCGAGCATATTCAAAACGCAGTTGGTTTACCGGTATATATTGATAACGATTCGAGTTTAATTGCCCTCGCCGAACAAAAGTTTGGTGCAGCGCAATCAAGAGATCAGGCGATGGTTATTAACCTAGGGTGGGGTATTGGTCTTGGAATGATAGTTAATGGTGGCATTTTCAGAGGGAGCGATGGCTTTGCCGGAGAATTTAGCCACATTCCCATATCTGAAGATGGAACGTTGTGTCTTTGCGGAAAACAAGGGTGTCTGGAAGCCGAAGCATCCATGCTGGTTGTAACCAAAAAAGCGATAGAGGGGATTAAACAGGGCAAATTATCTTCCTTAAAATCATTCATTAACGAGCCCCTGGAAGTGATTGCGAAGGCCATATTTGATGCAATCAACATCGGTGATCAGTATGTTATAGATCTGCTTTCAGACGCTGGCTATAAAATAGGAAAGGCGCTGGCCATACTGATACATATTATGAACCCACGCGCTATAGTTTTAAGCGGACGGGGTACAAAAGCTGCTAAAATAATGCTGGCTCCTATACAGCAGGCATTAAATAAATATTGCATTCCGCGTTTGGCGGCAAAGACGGAGTTGCTCATTTCATCGCTCGGTTTTGATGCTGAACTTTTAGGAGCCGCCGCTCTGGTGATAGAATATTTAGACGATCATATTTTAACTACACATTTTAATCAACAGCCTATGGATAAAACAAGCTAAGAAAAAACAACCCCAAAAATTCAAAATTACTATAACCGCTTAATCATGAAAAAAACATTACTCGCATTAATAATGCCTTGCTTGGCTATTGGAGTCAACACCCGCTCAATGGCAGGTGTTAGGGCAGCAGATTATCTGCATATTGTTAAAAATAATACCGGAGCCTTAAACGCGATCGACGCTATTAAAGGAACCGTGAAAGACGCCAGCGGACAACCGCTTATAGGCGTTAATGTACAGGTAAAAGGAACCAATCGCGGTACCCAAACCGATGTAAACGGTGCATTTACCGTTCAAGCCAGCACAGGCGAAATATTAGTTATCAGTTATATAGGCTACGCAAAAAAAGAAGTAACCGTAGCAGGCCCGGGAGTAGTTCTCAATATCGTACTCGCTGAAGATTCCAAAACACTGGGCGAAGTTGTGGTAACGGCTTTAGGTATCAAAAAATCCGAAAAATCAATTACTTACGCATCGCAACAAATTGGCGGCAGCGAACTTACCCGGGTAAAAAGTGATAACCTGATGAACTCCCTGAATGGTAAAATTTCGGGCGTTACCATTTCTCCAAGTGCTTCTGGTGTAGGTGGTTCGGCTAAGGTTATTTTACGTGGTAATAAATCGGCCGCGGGTAATAACCAGCCTTTATATGTAATTGATGGTATACCTATCTCCAATGGTTCCAACGCGAATGGACAACCCAATAATACTTTTGGAACCAGTATTGGACAAGGCGGTATGGCATCAGCGGCGTCTACCAATCAGGACGGCGGCGATGGTATATCAAACCTGAATCCAGATGATATCGAAAATATTACCATATTAAAAGGAGCTTCTGCTTCTGCATTATACGGTAGCCAGGCACAAAATGGTGTTATTCTGATCACCACCAAAAAAGGTAAGGCCGGAAAAACATCTATTAGCTTCACTTCGTCGGCCTCGGTTGATCATATTGCTTATAAGCCAGACTTTCAAAACTCATACGGACAAACTCCCGGGGGCGCTGATAGCTGGGGTGCAAAAATATCAGGTGGTCATGATAATCTTTCAGAGTTTTATCAGAACGGTACTAATTTTACTAATTCCATAAATCTTTCTGGTGGTTCCGAAATAGCGCAAACTTACTTTTCGTATGCAAATACAACCGCCCGAGGTGTTGAGCCGGGGAATAAGCTGGTTCGTAACAACCTTAACTTCCGCGAAACTGGTCACTTTTTAGATAATAAATTAACTGTTGACGGAAATATTACCTACGTTGACCAGAAAATAAACAATTCACCAGGTCTGGGTTTGTATTTAAATCCTTTAACCGGCTTGTATCTATTCCCGCGCGGGCGCGACATCCTTCCCTATAAAAATCAATTTGAATTGCCGCCGGTAGCAAATGTGGGTAATGGTGCGCCAACCCAAAACTGGCCTTTTAATGAAGATATCCAGCAAAATCCGTGGTGGACAACCCAAAGGGATCCAAATACGGCACAGCGTAACCGCATCCTGATAAACGGTAGTGTTAAATATGATTTCACCAAATGGTTGAGCCTGCAGGTTAGAGGAAATCTTGATCGTTTTAATGATGTTTATGAACAGGATCTGTATGCAGGTACTAATCCTGTTTATGCAAAGGCAAACGGGCAGTTTTTGTTAACCAATCAAACTACTGAGCAAAAATATGGCGATGCATTGTTAACTTTTACTGTGCCTGGTAAATCTGATTTTAAGGTTGATGGTATTTTGGGTGCAAGTATCACCGATTCCAGAACATCCGGCACAATTATAGGGCCCAATTCGTTAAATACATATAATGATCCGGGGCTTTTAATACCGAATGTGTTTTTACCAGAAAACCTTACCTCTGCTGAAGGAGCCCCGCCTGTTAATACGCTTCAGGCAAATCATAATCAAATACAATCGCTATTTGCTAACGCTAATATATCTTATAAAAACTGGGCTTTTTTAACGCTTACCGGCAGAAACGACTGGTCATCAAACCTGGCATTTACGCCTAATAGCTCATATTTTTATCCCTCGGCAGGTTTATCGTTTATCTTAAACCAAATGTTTGAATTGCCTAAAGCTATTTCTTACGCCAAAATCAGGGGTACCTATGCAGAAGTTGGTAATACTGTACCTCCATATGTAACTAATCCGTTAACACATATCAGCCCAGGTGGTGTAATTCTGAATTCTGTGGCTCCTTTTCCGGAGTTGAAACCCGAACGCACAAAATCGTTTGAATTGGGCTTTGATTCGCGCTTTTTTGAGGATGCCTTAACGGTTAATTTTACTTATTACAAATCCAATACAAGAAATCAATTTTTTAGTATCTCACCCTCCAGGGTAACTACTTATTCATTGGGTTATGTTAACGCTGGTAATATTCAAAACTCGGGTGTTGAGTTTATGGTGGCTTATGATATAATCAAAAACAGTTCCTTTACCTGGAATACTGCCTTCAATGGATCTACCTTTAATAATAAAGTGATTGATGTTGATTCAAAAGATGGTATCGATCAGTTTATCCTAACCACAAGTGCCAATAACTCCTATGAGTCTATATTGGCCAAAGGGGGCTCATATGGCGATATTTATGGTGTTACTTTAAAGCACGACGCGCAGGGCCGTATTATGGTTGGCACCGATGGAAAGCCAATAACAGAAGATGGGTTTAATTATATCGGCAATCCAAATCCTAAATTTCAATTAGGATGGAACAATACTTTCAACTATAAAAAATTCACTTTGAGTTTCCTAGTTGATGGCAAATTTGGCGGGCAAGTATTGTCATTGACACAGGCTGTAATGGATAAGTATGGTGTTTCGAAAGTAACAGGTGATGCGCGTAATGCAGGCAGCGTGCCAATTAATGGTGTTGATCCAACAGGTAAAGCAGTAAGCAGTGTTGATCCGAAATTGTGGTACACTACAATTGGTGGCCGTGATGGTATCTCAAGTCAATACATATACAGTGCTACCGTGGTACGTTTGCGTGAAGCTTCAATAGGTTATACCTTGCCGCTTACCGGTAGTGTATTTAAAAGTTTAAGACTTGCGTTAACGGGCAGGAATATATTGTACTTCCACAAAAAAGCGCCCTATGATCCGGAGGTTACCATGTCTACAGGTAATAGCCTTTCTGGTGTGGATACCTTTAACCAGCCGGCAACACGTAATATTGGTTTTAACCTGAATGTTACTTTATAAAATATTCAATTTAAAAATGAAAGTAATGAAAACACATTATAAATTAATTGCACGCTCAGGCTTTAACTATGGGATAGTCGGGCTGTTTGCAATGGTAATACTTACTTTTACCAGTTGTAAAAAGAATTTCGAAAAGTATAATACAGATAATACTGGTGTATCCAAATTTTCATCTGGTTTAATATTTCCCGGGTTGCAATACTCTGTTTTTAATGAAGAGGGAGGTTATCAGCTTGATCAGAACCTGAATGCTGACTGTTATGCGGGTTATATGATGTCGCCGAATCCATTCAGGGGAAATATTAACAACCTGAACTATAGTTTGGTTGATGGCTGGAACCAGCAGATTTTTATTGACTCTTACACTACGTCATTATTTGCAATAAATGGCATTGCCAAAACAGGGGCAAAGGCGAATCTCCCCGATTTCTGGGCAATAGCTTTGATTTTAAAGGTGGAGATTATGGATCGGGTAACCGATAAATTTGGACCAATCTCCTATAGTAAGGCCGCAACTTCCATATTGACTACGCCTTATGATAGTCAGCAAAGTGTTTATAATCGCTTTTTTATGGAACTGGACACCGCTACGGCTAATTTAAATACTTTTATAGCTGCTAATCCGGGTAAAACGCCATTTGCAACCTATGACAGGGTTTTTGGTGGCGATTATACCAAATGGCTCAAATTTGCCAACTCATTAAGATTGCGTTTAGCAATGCATCTTACCAAGGTAGATCTTGTAACAGCCAGGGCTCAGGGAGAAAAAGCACTAATAGCTCCCGGAGGGTTAATGACTACCAGCGATGATAACGCAGGTATTTCTGGCTCGGGGTACCACAATCCTCTTAATGTAATCACCACCGGCTGGACTGATATCGCGGCGGGAGCTTCATTACAATCATACCTGGTAGGTTATAAAGATCCAAGATTGGCTAAGTATTTAAGTCCCGTAGTTACAGATCCTAAAGTGTCAGGCTCGCTGCCGGCAAGCTATGCCGGGCAGTATATAGGTATCCGTATTGGATCGGCTGTTACAGCAAAACCGGGTTATAATAGTTTTTCTACTTTAAATCCAAATACCGTTGTTGCATCAGGATCACCTATGTTAATGATGACTGCTGCCGAAGCCTGGTTTCTGAAAGCAGAAGCTGCACTGCGTGGCTGGACAGGTGCCGGTGATGCGAAAACAAACTATGAAACTGGTATCAATACATCATTAGCGCAATGGGGTGTTTCAAATGCCGCTTATGTTAATGATGCTGCCAGTAAACCAAGTGATTATAAAGATCCTGTGAATTCGGCTAATAACGCCACTGCGGTTTCTAATATTACGATTGCCTGGAACGCAGGTGCTACCGATGAGCAAAAACTGGAGCGGATCATTACTCAGAAATGGCTGGCCATGTTCCCGGAAGGTCAGGAGGCGTGGACCGAATTTAGACGTACCGGCTATCCTAAATTGTTTACTGTTGTAAATAACAATAGTGGCGGAACAATTGATACGCAGACGCAGATCCGCAGATTGGCTTATCCCCGGGATGAGTATACTAAAAACGGAGCCGAAGTGCAAAAGGCCGTTACACTACTTGGTGGACCGGATAACGGTGGTACAAGGGTTTGGTGGGATGTCAACAAATCCAACTTTTAATCAAGGAGTTAAAGTTTATATAAAAAAAACAATGTTTAAAAAAGAGGCTGTATCATATTTTATGATACAGCCTCTTTTTTTTATTCAGATGTTTAGGTGATGTATACTTTTGGGTAGAATTGATTCTGAAAGTGGGTTTACATGGTTTACATAATTTAGGGTTAACATGTTATTATATTATTGATAATCAATTGATTGTGTATTTTTTCGTGCAAAAAGTGTAAACCCACTTTTTGTATACATGTAGTGGGTTAAAGTTTAGTTCAGCGCCAAGAGAAAGCTGTGGCACGGTTCCTTTTTTATGAAATGAATTTCATGTGTGTATTCTTTTTTTATTTCGTTTTATTTTAATTGTGTTTCGATTTGTGTTGTTTTGGTGCGAATTTTATTGAAAATGGAATTCTTTGTTCTCTTTTCGTGAAAAATTAATTATTAATCAGTTTTGTTTTGTTTCTAATTGTTGTTATTTATAATTTTGATATGTGAATCGAAACTGATTGACAAAATAACGATAAAGATCATGACTGCAATTAACAGAAGCGATATTGTACAATCTATAACAGACTCTAATAAAATTTGGGATGTGGTTATAGTAGGCGGCGGAGCCACCGGTTTAGGTGCCGCAGTTGATGCCGCCGCCAGGGGCTATAAAACATTGCTATTGGAGCAAGCCGATTTTGCGAAAGGCACCTCAAGCCGAAGTACTAAACTGGTGCATGGTGGTGTGCGCTATCTTGCACAGGGTGATATTGGCCTGGTACGCGAAGCGTTGTATGAACGTGGTCTGTTGCTTAAAAATGCACCGCACCTGGTAAAAAACGAGTCGTTTGTTATTCCAAACTATGAATGGTGGGGTGGAGCTTTTTACACTATCGGCCTAACCATGTATGATTTGTTGGCGGGTAAGCTTGGGTTTGGACGGGCAAAGCATATCTCCAAAAAAGAAGTGATTAGTAAGCTGCCAACCATCAATCAAAAAGGTTTACGTGGTGGAGTAGTTTATCATGATGGCCAGTTTGATGACTCCCGGCTTGCGGTAAACCTGGCGCAAACCGCATTGGAACAAGGAGCTACCGTATTGAACTATTTCCGTGTAGTTAGCCTGATCAAAAACGATCAGCAGAAAATATCGGGGGTAATTACTACCGATATGGAAACCGACCAAACCTATACCATTAAATGTAAAACCGTTATTAACGCTACAGGTGTATTTGTTGATGACCTGCTGCAGATGGATAAACCCGGCAAAAAGCCCATGGTTAGGCCAAGCCAGGGCGTACACCTGGTGCTCGACCGGTCGTTTATGCCCGGTGAAGATGCCATCATGATCCCTAAAACAGAAGACGGTAGGGTGCTTTTTGCCGTTCCGTGGCATGATAAACTGGTAGTAGGTACAACAGATACTCCGCTGAATGAACATAGCCTGGAACCACGAGCCCTGGAAGAGGAGATCGACTTTATTATCCGTACGGCCGAAAAATATCTGTCTAAAGCCCCAACCCGCCATGATGTGCTCAGCGTATTCGCCGGTTTACGTCCATTGGCCGCTCCGGATGGCGATTCATCCAAAACAAAGGAAATCTCCCGTAGTCACAAATTATTGGTTTCCGATTCTGGCCTGATCACTATTACCGGTGGTAAATGGACAACCTACCGCAGGATGGGGCAAGATACCATTGATAAAGCGATTGAGGTAGGTAAATTGGATCCGAAGCCAAGTGTTACCAAAGACTTGTCGATACACGGCAGTAAACTCAATGTTGACAGGAACGATCATTTATATGTGTACGGCAGCGACGAAGCTCAACTGCTGGCCTTGGTAAATGAAAATGCCGAATGGGGTAAAAAAATGCACCCGGATATGCCTTACATACAGGCCGAAGTGGTATGGGGGGTAAGGCATGAAATGGCCCGCAATGTGGAAGATATCCTGGCTCGTCGTGTTCGATCATTATTCCTGAATGCCCGTGCCGCTATTGATATGGCCCCAATTGTAGCCAGTTTGATAGCTAAAGAACTCGATAAAGACGCCGCCTGGGAGAAGGAGCAGGTAGCATCTTTCACCGTTTTAGCCAACGGCTACCTGCTGGAGCCTTATCAGGCCAAAAAAGTATAAATAAATCAAGCCTCACCTAAACGGCGAAGCCCTCATGTAATAAAATCCTCTCTCCCGATAGCTATCGGGATGGAGAGGGCAGAGTGAGGCTAAATCAATTATTAATTATAAAACCAATGAAAAACGTAAATTATGGAAGATTACATTTTAGCATTAGACCAGGGAACTACCAGCTCAAGAGCTATAGTATTTGATCACAAGGGGCAAATTAAATCTGTTGCTCAAAAAGAATTTAAACAGATATTCCCGCAATCGGGTTGGGTTGAGCATGACCCGAACGAGATCTGGTCGACACAGGCCAGTGTAGCAGCAGAAGCCACCGTTAAGATGGGCATAAACGGTACCAATCTGAAAGCTATTGGCATCACCAACCAACGCGAAACGACTATTGTTTGGGATCGAAATACAGGTGAGCCGGTGTACAATGCCATCGTTTGGCAGGATCGGCGCACCGCTGCTTTTTGCGATAAATTAAAACATGATGGTCACGAAGATATGATCCGTTCCAAAACAGGACTCGTAATCGATGCCTATTTTTCCGGCTCAAAGATCAGGTGGATACTGGACAATGTAGAAGGCGCCCGTGCCAAAGCAGAGAAAGGCGAACTGGCTTTTGGTACCGTAGATAGCTGGCTGGTATGGAAATTTACCCGCGGACATGTACACATTACCGATGTTACCAATGCCTGCCGTACCATGCTGTTCAATATCCAGACCCAGGAATGGGATGATGAATTGATAGCTTTATTGGATATACCTAAAAGCATGCTGCCGGAAGTGAAACAATCCAGCGAGACATACGGCGAAACAGCAACCACTATTTTTGCTTCTAAAGTTCCGATCGCGGGTATTGCCGGCGATCAGCATGCCGCGCTCTTTGGGCAAATGTGTATCGAAAAAGCCATGGTTAAAAATACCTACGGAACAGGCTGTTTTATGCTGATGAATATCGGCGATCAGTTTATCGAATCAAAAAATAACCTGTTAACCACCATCGCCTGGAAAATTAACGGGAAAATACAATACGCTTTTGAGGGCAGCATATTTATCGGTGGGGCAGTAGTGCAATGGCTGCGTGATGGATTGGGTATCATCAAAACATCGGCAGATGTAGAAAAACTGGCTTTAGCTGTTGAAGATACACAGGGCGTATACTTTGTACCAGCCTTTGCTGGTTTGGGGGCACCCTACTGGAAGCCTGATGTGCGCGGAACTATAGTCGGTTTGAGTCGCGGAACTACGGCGTCGCACATTGCCCGTGCAGCATTGGAATCTATAGCTTATCAAACTATGGACGTACTCAAAGCGATGGAGGCTGATAGTGGGATGGAAATTAAAGAATTAAGGGTTGATGGTGGCGCTACAGCGAATGACCTGCTGATGCAGTTTCAATCGAACCTGTTGAATTGTAAGGTGATCAGGCCAAATGTAGTTGAAACGACAGCCCTGGGTGCTGCATACCTGGCAGGTTTAGCGGTTGGATATTGGGAGAGCGTAGAGGAGATACAACAGCTATGGAAATCAGAAAAAGAATTTACGCCGGAGGCTGATCTTTCTGAGATCAAAAAGGGTATCAAGGGTTGGAAAAAAGCGATTCATGCCGCGCAATCCTGGACCGATGAACTGCCTGAGGCTTAATTAACTTGATTATTCACCATTAATTTTAATATCAATATGTCACCATTCATAGCTGAGTTGTTGGGCACCATGTTGCTTATACTTTTAGGCGATGGCGTAGTTGCCAACGTTGTTTTAAATGATACCAAAGGGAATAATAGCGGTTGGATAGTTATTACCACTGCCTGGGGGCTGGCTGTTTTTGTAGGTGTGGTTGTAGCCGGGCCATATAGCGGGGCGCATTTAAATCCCGCGGTTACCATTGCGTTGGCCATTGCCGGTAAATTTGCCTGGGCAAGTGTGCCAACTTATATAGCTGCACAGCTTTTAGGAGCATGTTTGGGCGCTTTTTTAGTGTGGTTGATGTACTACGACCATTTTCAGCGCACCAATAACCCAGGCGGGATATTAGCCGTTTTTTGTACCGGACCTGCTGTGCGTAATTATAAATCAAACATAGCCAGCGAGATCATCGGCGCATTTGTACTGCTATTCACCATTTTTTATATCTCCGGGGCCGAGATCACCCCAAGCAAAACACCCGTCGGCTTAGGATCGGTAGGTGCCATACCTGTAGCCTTATTGGTTTGGGTAATTGGCTTATCGCTGGGTGGTACAACGGGCTATGCTATTAACCCTGCCCGCGACCTTGGGCCACGCATCATGCATGCTATCTTACCCATCAAAAGCAAGGGTACCAGCGACTGGGCGTATGCCTGGATACCTGTTATAGGTCCTGTAATTGGTGCCGCGATAGCTGCTTTTTTATATACCAGCCTGGCTATAGGGCATTAACATATAAACCAATTATTATTTCTTTTTAAAACCAGAGTTTTATGAAAACGATTTATAAAGGTGGCCTTTTGGCCATACTTGGGCTATGCCTTTGTCTTCAAAGCAGGGCCCAGGATACCACAGCAAGGAAAAAAGACTCAGTTGTTGTAAAAAAATACCGTCCGTTTGATGTTAACTTACAGGTAAGGTCGTTATATATATGGCGCGGGTTTAAAGTATCAAATGCGCCTATTACAGACGTAGATATGCACTACACCACCCGCGATGGTAGTTTTGCCGTTGGCCTATGGGGCGGTGCCGGTTTTACAGGCGATTACAAGGAGTTTGACTATTATGTAAGCTATAAGGATAAAAAATCAGGCTTTAGTGCTTCGGTATGGGATATCAACAACTTTACCAATTACCCCAATGCCGATCTGTTTAACTATAACAAAGCCAGCACATCGCACTTTATTGATGTTACGGTAGGTTACCAGTTTAAGGATTCGTTTCCTTTGAGTATTAACTGGAGCACTATCGTGCAGGGCCGGGATACCTATGTTAAAAGCAATGGCGATTTAGGCAATGCCTACTCCAATTACGTGATACTGGATTACAGGCTATGGAAAGAAGGAACCTCCGATCTGCATATTTTTGCGGCAGGCGCATTTGCTTTTGGCCGTGACCAAAATTTTTACGGATCAAAGCCCAATATTGTTAATGCCGGTTTAACGCTGAATAAGGAACTGGTACTTTTTAACTATCACCTGCCAATTTCGGCTACGGCAATGTTTAGTCCGGAGCATAAATACGGGGCATTGCAATTGGTTATGAATGTTTTTTAAATGATTGAGGTCTGTTGAGAGTAATAGACATATACATTAATAATATCACAAAAAGGGTGACAGCCTTTCTTGGCAAATGTCTAATCAGGGGCTATTACTCTGTTGAGGGGATTAGAAAGACGGTGTTAATATTATCTCCGCTTTTGCGATGATGCCCGGGCAATCAGTTCGGTTTCTACCAGTTCTGTAGTAAACTCCTCAACAGGCCATTTACTTTCAATGGTCTTGATCAGCATTTCGGTAGCCAATTGCCCTATTTGAAATGCCGGTTGACGTACTACAGTTAGCGGCGGATCAAAAAGCTCGGCCACGTCGGAGTTGGTGAAGCCGGCGATGGCTATATCGTCAGGAACTTTAACACCCAGCTTTTTGAGTATATGCATGCAGCTGATGGTAAGGCGGTCGCTGCCGATGAAAATGGCTTCCGGGGGCTCGTTCAGGTTTAAGAGCTCTTTAATGGCCAATTCTACCTCATCTTGTATCATGCCTCCATGATTACAGTGTTTTAAATAACCAGGTTTAAAATCAAGATTATACTTGTCGAGGGCTGCCTTAAAACCATTGAATCTTTCTTTGCTGATGAGTAGGTTGTTAGAGCTGGTTATGTGAGCTATTTTTCTGAAACCCATATTGATCAGGAGTTCGGCAGCATCAAAGGATCCCTGAAAGTTGTTGGCTATTACTTTATGGGTGTCAACATCAGCCGCAACCCGGTCGAAAAATACAATGGGGAATCCTTTTTCATGCAGATATTTGTACTGGGAAGTATCAGTTGATTCGGCAGATAAGGAAACCAGCAGACCATCCACATGCCTGGACAACAGGTGCTTCACATTGGTGCACTCCCTGTCGAACGATTCATGGGTTTGTGTAATGGTAACATGATAGCCACGGTTATAAGCGATTGACTCAATACCATTAATAGCCTGCGAAAAATAGGTATTGGCCACTTCGGGTACCACAACACCAATAGAGTGACTCTTTTGTTCTTTTAAACTAAGCGCTATAGGATTTGGCCGGTAATTAACTTTTTCGGCATATTCCAGTACCAGTTTTTTGGTTTCGGCACCTATTTCATAGCTCCCGTTCAATGCTCTTGATACTGTTGATGTCGACAGGCCCAGCGCCTTGGCTATATCTTTTATGGTATAAGATTCAAACATAATTTAGCTTACTGGTATTTCAAGAGGCCAGCTTAGTGTTGGTTTACAATAAGGGTACACTGTTAATTGGCTAAGTTAGTGTAAAATTACAGATCTCTCGTGTCAATTCAGATACATTTGAATTCACTAAACCGTGCAAACGTTTCCGGGAACGTTTGCACGGTTTTAATACCGCATATCTTTTTTTTATTAGCTACTTGTACTTAATCTTGTTTAGTAATTGAGCTTTACTGTTAATAGGAAATGCTCAGTATACCAATAGCAATAAACCAACTATAATCGATAAATTCATCTTTTTATTGAATACATGATCTTATCCAGATATAATTTAAACAAAATCAGTTTGCCGGTATCAGGCCTGCCGGATACACAAATATTTGAACTTCCTGAAAAGGTATTACAATTTGGTACCGGGGTACTTTTACGCGGCTTACCCGATTATTTTATTGATAAAGCCAATAGTAATGGTGTTTTTAATGGTAGGATAGTAGTGGTGAAATCAACCGATACAGGTTCGGCAAGTGATTTTGATAAACAGGATGGTTTATATACTATTTATACAAAAGGTATTGCAAATGGTCAGGAAATAAATGAGCAGGTTATATGCTCGGCCATCAGTCGTGTATTATCTGCTACAATCGACTGGGCTGCTATCCTGGAGGTGGCTCAGAGCCCTCATTTGCAGGTGATCATCTCCAATACTACAGAGGTTGGTATTAAATTGGTAAAAGAAGACATCAGCAAGCATCCCCCGGAATCCTATCCTGGAAAATTACTGGCTGTATTGTATAAACGATATCAGGCTTTTAATGGTAGTGCTGATAGCGGGCTGGTTATTATTCCCACGGAGCTAATAACGGATAATGGTAAAAAGTTAGAGTCCATAGTACTTGAACTGGCGCATCTGAACAAGTTGGAACCCGCTTTTATGGATTGGTTGGAAAGTCATAACCATTTTTGTAATTCCCTGGTTGACCGTATTGTTCCAGGCAGGCCAGATAAGGTATTGAATGATGAGCTGGAAGCAAAAAGTGGCTATACAGATAATCTAAGTATCATAGCAGAGCCCTATAGCCTATGGGCCATTGAAGGAGACGATCATATCAGGTTGGTGTTATCATTTCATGAGGTTGATGAAAGTGTTGTTATAACTTCTGATATTGAATTATTCAGGGAGCTTAAATTACGTTTACTAAATGGTACACATACTTTAAGCTGTGCCTGGGCCATTTTGCAGGGTTTTGCCACGGTAAAGGAAGCCATGAGCAATGAAACCTTTATCAATTTTATCACGCCCTTGATGTATGAGGAGATATTGCCCGCCATCCCCTATAAAATCGATGAAAATATAGCAACAGATTTTGCAGGTAAGGTGCTCGACAGGTTCCGTAATCCCTACATCAGGCATGAATGGTTGAGTATTTCAGTACAATACACTACTAAGATCAAAATGAGGGTGGTCCCTTTATTATTAAACTACTATAAGCTAAACAGTTCGATCCCCGAACATATGGTGCTTGGTTTTGCTGCCTACATCAGGTTCATGCAGATCAAATTAAGTAACGATGGCCATTACACCGGGAAAATGAACGGGCTGGAGTATCGGGTTACCGATAGCTTTGCCGAATACTTTGCCACGGTTTGGGCAAATTCTGAAACCAATGTAGCCATACATCAGATACTGACTAATACCGAGCTTTGGGATGCCGATCTTACCGCCTTATCAGGATTCGAAGATGCTATAATTGAACGGTTTCGCAGTTTCAAATAGGGTAGCGGGTCATGTTAATTTTTGCCGGGCTGTAACAAATTTTTGGCATACATCATCTAAGCGTTAAAGTAAAGGCAATCACCATACTAAACTGCATGAAGCTGAAAAAAATATCCTGGATTTCCATTGTTATTTTTGCCATCGTAATAGGCCTTTACCCGCTTGCCTATTACTTTACGGATATAAAGACCAACGGCTTGCTCAGCACCAAACCCCGCGAATTATTAAGTAATTCCGTATGGTATGCAGCGTTTTATACGCATATTACCTTTGGTGGTATTGCCCTGCTAACCGGTTGGAGCCAGTTTAGCAACAAACTGCGCCAAAAATATTTGAGCACGCATCGCCTGGTTGGCAAAATTTATGTTATTGCCGTTACGCTGAGTAGCATCAGTGGTTTATTTATCGCTTTTTTTGCAACCGGGGGCATTGGTAATGTGCTGGGCTTTGGCATATTAGCTATGTTATGGTTTATAAGTGTGTTTAATGCTTATACCAGCATCCTGAAAAGGGATGTATACCGGCATGAAAACTGGATGATACGCAATTACGCGCTCACTTTGGCCGCGGTTACTTTACGCATTTGGTTGCCTTTATTATCTGCTTTTGTTTTCCACGATTTTATACCCGCTTACCGTATAGTATCCTGGTTGTGCTGGGTACCTAATTTGATCATTGCCGAGATCATCATCAGCAAAAGATCCGCAAAACAAGAGCAGATCCTTCAGACTATATAAGCTTTCAACAATTAAAAACTGGCGTATGCCCTTACCGGGAATGTGCCCACGCCTTTAAATTTGGGTGGTACGGCATTGAACTTATAACCACTCTCGGGTAATTTGTCCAGGTTGCATAAGTGCTCTGTTATCAGTATTTCGGCGCCCAGTAAAATAGTATGTACCGGGCGACTTTTGCCCCTGGTATCATCAATGTTATGGCTATCAATGCCTACCAGTTTTACGTTACATTCCTTCAGATATTCAGCTGCTTCGGCAGTAAGGTATGGGTGGCCTTCAAAATACTGCGGTGTGTTCCAGTGTTTTGCCCAGCCTGTATAAACTAATACGGCTTTATTCCTGATCTCTTTACCGGTAAAATAGCTCTTGCCAATTTCGGTTGCATTTTGGGCGTTAATGGTGATAGCATCCAGATCGGCAAAGCGCTCCAGTTCTATTTCTGACAGATCTTTACCATGGGCAAAGCGGTGGAAAGGGCAGTCGATATAAGTACCGGTATTGGTTACCATTTCAATTTTTCCGATCTGAAACTCTGTTCCCGGTTCATAGTTGGCTTTGGATTGCTCCCGACTCAGGTAATCGCAAATGATAGGCGCGGGTAAGCCTTTATAAGTTACCAGGCCATTAAAAATGGTGTGACTCAGGTCGATATATTTTTCATCAGGTACGAGGTTAACCGCCTGGCGCTTGTGTTTTTCTTCGATGTAGTATTTGTTCAGAATGGCAACCTTACCAACCATAAGCAGTTGCATATCGTTTACAATATAGTCGGCCAGTTCCTGGTCGCTGATGGTATCGCCGGCAATATCCAGGCGAAAATCCTGGCCCTGGATGCCGCCGCCATTGGTGAAAGAAATATCAAAATCAAAAACTACTCTTTTATCGGGCATGGTTGTTTGGTCTGTTTTGGTGATGGGATCAATATGGCCAAAAAAACTTTTTAAACCTTAAATTTTAACATTTTTTTAGTCGAAACAGGGGCAAAAACAGTTTAAAAATTATTCAAAATCATTGATTTTAACAAATTTCAAGTCCGTTTTGATGCGTTTTTTAAACTTTAAAAAGTATTAAAGAGTATTAAAGAGTTAATTATAAAATAACTAAATGCTAAGCGGTCGGCTTTTTTGTCTGGGGTTATTCCTTAACAAAACAGCCCGGATGTCTGCTGAAAGACATCCGGGCTGTTGATTGAAATAAAGATACTAAAATTTGGTTGGAATATCCATAAAATTCAGTCATGCCGAACTTGTTTCGGCACCCCACGGGTAAGATATTCAATATGCTGGTTAACTCGTCCTGTGGGATCCTGAAACAAGTTCAGGATGACTCCTATGTGCTCCTCTCGTCCTTCGTCCAATGATCCTCTAATCTCACTTATCTATCTTCAAATACCTATAGATCAGCAAAAGGATACAAAGTATACCCGCTGCCGAGATAAGGGAGCTTATGGTTATGGCGTGTACTATGGCTTCGGGGCCGCCGTTGGTCATGGCGCCAAATACGGCTACGCCCATGGCTCCTGCAGCCTGCCGGGTGGTATTTAGTACTGCTGATGCCGTGCCTGATCGTGTTTTGGCCACGGTGGATAGGATACCTGTGGTCATGGCGGGTACGGAAAGGCCCATACCCAGGGGGATAATAATAAAGGGAAAGAACAGCTGCCAGTAAGGCGTATGGGCATGAGCGATGAGCAGTCCCGCATAACCGATAGCGCCAATGGTAAGCCCGGTGATGATGGGTACGCGTGTGCCATATTTGGCCATCAATTTAGCACTGATGAGGTTGGAGATGATAAATCCGGCGGTAAGCGGCAAAAAGGCCATGCCCGCGGTGAGCGAAGGATAGTGCAGTACATTTTGCAAGTACAGGCTCAGCACAAATACGGTACCGTAATAGGTAGCATTTAATACAATGCCTTGTAATACCAATACATTAAAAACGGGCGACTTAAACAGGTCAAGCGGTAGGATGGGGGCTTTGGCTTTCTTTTCTATCCGCAGAAAAATGATGAACATAATAGCGCTGAAAATCAACGCGCCATAGATGATGGGATTGTTAAAACCGAGGTGGTGTAATTCAATAATAGCGGCTATAAGCGCGGTAAGGGCCAGCATCCAGGTAAACTGACCAGGAATATCAAAACCTTTGTTTTCGTGCTTCTCGCTTTCCTGTAGCTTTATGCTTAGTAAGATGCCGACAAGGCAGATAGGTACGTTCACAAAAAATATCATGCGCCAGTTGCTCACATGCATCAGCAATCCGCCCAGGATCGGTCCGGCGGCAATGGATACGCCACCGGCGGCTGTCCACCAGGCAACGGCTTTGCTGCGCTGGGTGGCCTCGTGGGCAAAGCTCTGGTTTAGGATAGATAAGGAGCTGGGGATCATGGCTGCTGCCCCTATGCCCTGCAACACACGGAAAGCAATCAAACTAAAAGGATTCCAGGCAAAGCCGCAACCCGCAGATGCGATACCAAACACCAACAGGCCAAACTGGAAAAGGCGTTTTGAACCCAGCAGATCGCTCATTCCTCCTGCCGATAGCATCAGCACCGCAAAAGCGATGGTATAGGCATCAACTATCCACTGCAACTCGCTGATATCTGCTTTGAACGAGGCTGAGATCTGCGGTAGCGCGATATTCACGATGGATACATCCAGCTGCGATACCACAAAGGCCAGACTGGTGGTGCCTACTATAAAAATAAATGGTGATTTTGTTTGGTGTCCTTTGTTTACCGCCGTATCTGCCATGATTTGTAACTATTAGTTTACAACACAAAGATACCTCCCTCAAAAACATTACACTTCGGTTTTAAATGAAATATGATATTCATATCGAATATGAATAAATGTTTTTGTTGTTTTTGTCCACTTAGGGTATCCCGAAGATGATACCATGGGGATGGAAGTCATTTTTAATTTCCTCCCCACGGGAGGGGTGCGTAGGGTAGGTGTAATGGGAGGGAGGGGTTTCTACGCGCGATGATTATCCTTGTTCCATAAACCCCTTCCTCCCCTTCCCGAGGGAAGGAATCGCACAAAGCTTTCGCTCTTTTGATGGATGCCATGGAGCTCAGTCGAAGTATGACAACCCCTCGCTGGTGCACGTGACACGTGCGTCAGCATTAGCCAATTATACGCTAAATATCAGCTTTACGATCGTCCAGTCGTTTGAAGGATAGGATAAACAGGATTCCTAAAAATGAAAAGAGCATGCCATACATGATTCCATTAAAGGCACCCATTAAGCGTTTAGATCCCGCGTAAGCACATAGCCTGAGATAAAAAAGCCCGATAACAAATCCTATTAATTCCTGCATGTTTATTTAAAAGTACGAACAGTAAGCTAATTTAGCTCAACCTGGTTAATTTATTTCACCTCAGGCGGCACCATGCTCACCGCTGTACTTGTCGGGAAGTTTTTTGGTAGGGGAAAAGTCACTTTGCCGGTTCCAAGCCATTCCACGGCCCTGATCATGGTGGTTTGAAAACCTACGCAGCGATAGCCGGGCGGATAAGTATCACCTTTCCATAAATGGCCCATGCTGGATACATAAACCTTTCCCTTGCCATATTTCACTATCCATTCCACAGGCCAGTTGATGCCCGTGAGCGGATCGTTGGCGTAGGAGAGTACCTTGAGGTTTTGTGCTGGTCCGCGTGCAAATCGGTACAGCTCAACATCGGGGGTAAGCCATTGTTTAGGGTAGGCTGCATTTATGGGGTGCTCATTCAATACGCAGATCAGCAGGTTGCTCCGGTCGTTATGATAGGTATCCTGGCCCTGGCCGGGAGGTATGCTGTCTATTTTACCTAAGGAATCAACCCGGAGCGCGTAGCCAAAGTTTTTTGACCGCCAGCCTAAGCCTATCATTTGGTTATACCCGGGCCAATCGGGGTAAGCGTTATTAGCGGAATGCAGGATATATAAGCCGCCGCCATTTTTAACATAGTTTTCCAGTTCACGCTGTACGCGTAAGGGCCATTTTAGCTTGGGGTTCTGGATATTGTTGGTATTTTGAATAACTACATCATATTTTTTAAAGTTGGGTTCCCAGTTGGATTGCACAGTAGTATCCTGCAGGTTTATGGGTATGGTGGAAACTGTTATTTGAAACAGACCCGGTCCTTCCAGTATCTGCTTAACCATTTTGGTGGTCTGTTTCCAGTCGTGGTTGCTGAAACCATCTACAATAAGTACACGGATGATTTTTTTATGGCGATTTTTAGCGCACACTACAGCGCATAACAGGCAGGCGGTAATGATGAGGCTATATTTAAGATATTTCATGGAATTAATTTGCGGTATAAAGATAGGATAAGCAGCTACCTGTGTGGTATGGCAACGAAAGCCAAAACGTAAAAAAGTTGTTGTAAAAGTTTTATAAAAAGGCAGTGCTCATCGCCTTTGTATTCGCCTGCATTTTTCCCTTCACGCGTTATTGCGGGGAGCGAAGCAATCTCCTAAGTTGTGCAGAGTGGCTTTACAAGGCGTATACCCGCTCTTGGCCGCGGGAGGGCCAGTTACTTTTGTCGCCACAAAAGTAACCAAAAAGGCCTCAGCAGAGAGGCTTCTTTGCGCTCATAGCCTTTACCCTGCAAACCGGGCAGAACCACGGGCTGCAATTATTTGCCCTACTTCGTTCACGCAATCCTTATGTTTCTGCAAAACTTGCTATGCCCTTGCTGCCGCACCGGGCCACCATTGTTCTGCCCGCTTTCACCCGAAGCTTATCTGCTGACGGGGAAAGAAAAAACGCGCGTCATTTCAATGACTTGCTGGGGGAATGGGTTCCAACCCTCTTTCCGCCAAAGCCGGAGAGAGGGTGGTCCAGCGAAGCGTAGACCGGGTGAGTTGACTATGCGACATGCGAATATTCTTATATAACTTGTTTATAAAACCCTTTGTATAGTATATTTAGGTCTGTAGCTTATTGGGCTAAACTTCATTTACCTTATAAAACAACACAATGGCTCATATCAAACGAAGGGTATTTATCAAAGGCACCTTGCTGGCGGGTGCAGGTACAGTTCTTGGTCCGCAGATTATCAGGGCAGCAGAAGAGCGCGTAAGCATAAAATCTGCCGATAAGCCAATCATGGCAAGCGGTAAAAAAGTAATTGTCGCAGGTGCGGGGATAACGGGTCTTTGCTGTGCTTATGAGCTGATGAAGGCCGGGCACGAGGTAGTGGTACTGGAAGCAAGCGGTCGTTATGGCGGCCATGTATTTACCGGGAGAGATGGTTTATCTGATGGCCTCTATGCCGATTTTGGTGCCGACCATATTACCAAGCCCGGCTATGAACGTTTTTTTGAATATGTGGATGAATTTAAGCTCAAGGCCATCCCATACCCGCATGCCGAGGGCTCTGAGGCCGCGCCGGATAATCATACCCTGAAAATGATTGATGGTAAATTTTATACACCCGAAATGATGAAAGATCCAGCGGTGTTGGCCAAATTCGGGTTTAATGAAAAGGAGATCAAATTTCTGTCGCAAAATCCCATGTATGCTCTGAACGATTTCTACCTGAAACCGTACCTGGATAAATTTACCGATCCATATCAGCCATTTGGCGTTGGTTATGATGATTACGACCAGATAGCCATAAGCCAGATCTATAAAAAAGAAGGCGCTTCGCCGGGTGCGCTGCGGTTTTTGGGTGGCAGTACAACCAATGCCCTGTATGTGCTTTGGCGGTCGGCTTTGATGAAATCCCGTGGTATACCGTCATCAGAAGGGGATACCTATCACCTGAAGGACGGTAATGAACAATTGCCCATCGCTTTTGCCAAACGCCTGGGTGCAAGGGTTAAATTGAATCATCCGGTTACGGCCATTAAGCATGATAGTACAGGGGTAACAGTATCCTACAAAGCTTATGGTATGACACAAGTGCAGGAAATGAAGGCCGATTTCCTGGTGAATTGTATCACGCTGCCTATTTTTAAAAATATCCCGGTTAGCCCTCCATTGTCGCCGGCTAAGCAGTATGTGGTTAACCGTATGGGTTATTCTTCGCACCCTTTTTATGTGTTCGAGGCCAGTTCCAAATTCTGGCTCGAAGATGGGTTCAAAACCATCAATATGGAGTTTGAGCATCCGGATATTTCCTCCATATGGGAAGAAACCAACGAGGTAGATACTCAGCGCGTGATCCTGAAAGCTTTTGGCCCGGGCGGTATTTCGCCCGAGCGTGTCCTGGCTGCTTTCAGGTCCGTTTACCCGGGCAAACATGATACGATAGAACAAGCCTTAACTTTCGACTGGACAAAAGACCGCTTTGCCCCGGCCTGCGAAATGCAGCCTTTCCCGATAGGCACCATGCGCAAATTCTGGCCGCAGGTAATGCTGCCCGAAGGACACATCTATTTTGCAGGTACTTATGCCGATAATATGAGCCGTGGGATGGAGTCGTGCATCCGCTCGGCGCAGCGGGTAGCGCAGGAAATTGGCAAGGTATGACAGAACATTACTAACCGGGTGTATAGCCAACTCACCCGGTCTACGCTGCGCTGGACCGCCCTCTCTCCGGCTTTGCCGCAAAGAGGGCACACTTTCTCTTATTTTTTGTCATCCTGAGGAACGAAGGATCTACTCTGCAATTGAAAAGTTCAATAATAGATGCTTCACTCCGTTCAGCATGACAAATCTTTTCCCCCTCTATGCGCGAAGCGCAGACGGGTGAGTCGATATCCTACTTCATTTGATTTTACAATTTATTAAACATTTGTTATCCTTTTACAATCCGCTTTCTTTAATATCTTAGGCTCCTTAAAACCGGTATTTAAGCAACGGTTTTGCCCGATATATGAAACGCAGAGATTTTGTAAAAAACGCTACGCTTACCGCCCTTGGCGCATCGCTGATTGGTCCCTTAGAGGCTTTTGCTGAAGAACGGGTTACGCATCTGGACAGCGACGACGTATCGCCCCGGGCAGCGCTGGCCGATGAATTTAAGCTGCACTTTTTGGCCGTTGGCGACTGGGGCCGGAACGGCGAATATGACCAGGCCGAAGTAGCCAAACAAATGGGGCAATGGGCCACCACGCATCCCAATGATTTTGTGGTATCGGTAGGTGATAATTTTTATCCCAAAGGCATCATCAGCGAAATGGATCCGCAGATACATTACTCTTTTGAAAATATCTATACCGCGCACTCCTTACAGTGCGACTGGTATCCCATTTTAGGCAACCACGATTACCTGACCGATCCCGACGCGCAGATTCGCTATAGCAAGGTAAGCCGCCGATGGAACATGCCTGCGCGTTACTACACTAAAGAGGTTTCCTTAGGGAAAGATAAAGGTAGCGCTTTGCTGGTGATGATCGATACCGATCCTATGTTGCATGAGCATCTGAAAGATTATGTGGATACACAGATGCAGTGGTTGCGCAAAACATTGAAAGAAGCATCTGCAGATGTGAAATGGAAAATAGTGATCGGCCACCACCCGTATTATACGGTTGGGCCGCGTATAAGCAATTTTGATACTTTAACTGTGCGGAAAATATTACCGCAGATATTTGAGGAGCATAAGGTTGATGTTTACCTGTCGGGCCACGATCATTCCCTGCAACACCTGAAACCGGAAGGTTTTACCCACCAGTTTATCTCGGGCGCAGGCTCGGAGCTTACGCCGGTAACTGCCGGGGTATCCTACAGCAAGTTCCAGGCATCTGAACACGGCTTTATGGCGTTCTCGGTAAATTCCAGCAAGCTCAATGTAAAAGCCATTAACCAGGTTGGTAAGGTGATTTACGAAACGGAACTGACGAAATAGTTTTTAGTCGATGGTCCATAGGCAATAGCTGGTGATTGGCTTGCCCCTCCCCACATTTGGTGATAGGCTATTTCAACGGTATACTTTATACTTGCCGTAAACATTTACCAAAACCCCAACATATGAACTTATATAGTGAAACAACAGGGAATGGTGGGCATTTCCTGATATTTGTACACGGAAACTCCCAATCTTTACATACCTGGGATAATGTGATAGCCCAGCCTGTGTTACAAAAGTACACCAAAGTAGCGGTTGACCTGCCCGGACATGGCTCGTCTTTTCGCAGTACCAATCCTGAAGAGGATTATACTGCAAAAGGGCTTGCAGCGCACCTGAATGCTTTTTTAAAGCATTATGCCGATAAAAAATACATCTTGATAGGCACCTCATTAGGCACCAGCATTATCAGCGAACTGAATCCGTTCCCGGCATCGTGTAAGGGCGCTTTATTATCGGCCGCTATGCTATCGTCCAAAAACATTACGGTTAAAGATATGATACAGCCCAATATCGGGGTAACGGCAGCATTTCAGGCTCATACATCCGAAGAAGAGATCGATTACCTGATAGACAGGTTTATTTACCTGGCAGGCGATGAAGTTAAAAAGCACTATAAAACGGTATTTAAACAAACCGATCCGGATATGCGGGGCTACCTGGGGCAATCATTGGGCAACCCCCCGGCAATTGATAAGGTAGCCAATATTACATCGGCCGGGATACCGGTAGCTGTAGTTTATGGTGAGCAGGAAGGCATAGTACAGGCTGATTACCTGAACCGTACTATTTTGCCTAAATGGCGAGACCAGATCTTCAGGATCAGCGATGCCGGGCACTGTATCGAGCTTGATCAACCCGAAGCCATGTCCGCACTTATTGGAGAATTTGCGGAGGATTGTTTTAGGGAAAAATAGTTTTTGACCATGGCCGATGGTCTATAGACGATGGTCCGTGATTCATAGACAATAAATAGTTCATTGACCATAGTCAAAAAACACCATGTCAATTGCGAGGAGGAACGACGAAGACAACCGACCGGAGGGCGCTTATTTAATACCTTTAAAAACAAACAAAATATTAATAATCTCGTGGCATGTATAAACGCGGGTAGGTTGCTTCACTCAGTTCGCAATGACATGTTTTTTATTTTTATTCCTTGCTCCAAAAATCTCGCCGTTACGGTACCTGGTTAATATGTGATACGGAGAACTTCAGGCCCATGATACCGATCATGATGAGGGAGATAAAGAAAACTTCCATCCAGGTAATGGTTTTATTAAAGAAAGCCATTTCGGCTATTTTGATGAACACGAGGGTAGCGGCCGTCCAGATGGCGTATGCAGTGGCTGTAGATAGCTCTTTGATAGCCAACGAGAAGAAATATACATTACACACTCCAAACAGGATATAGCCCAGCAATGGCGCCAATAACGGGAAGCTTACATCAACGCGGTAAAAGTTGTGCCAGGTAAGCAGTTTCAAATCGCTTAGTTTAAAGTATTTTACCGAGAACGTCCACGCGGTTTCAAATACTGCTGCTATGATGATATATATCCAGGCCAAAGGTTATGGGATTATTGCAAAATCTCTTCTTGCGGGTGAGTGGTTATGGTGGTGTTGATAGCTTGTGCCGTTATATTGGTAGTTGCTTTTGAGTCTTTTTTATTAAATGGTGACAGCAATATCGATAAAATATTCGGTCGCAGATTATAGTAGCGCTCAAACCATTTGTATTTCAATAGTTTTTTTTCGTCGAAGCGCTTCACCGAAAAGGCGTGCTGCATAAAATAGTCACGGGGATATTCGTAGCCAAGGCCCCAGTTTTCGCGCTCGTTGCCGGGTGCATGCCCCGGGTCATAAGCGCTGCCAAACAAGTGATCCCAGATGGCAAATTTGGTAGCGAAATTGGCATGGAAAACTTCGATGTAATTGGCATGGTGCCATAAATGCAATTCAGGAGTGTTGAGGATGTATTTGAGCTTGCCCAGTTTTACATTCACATTGGCGTGGATGAACATACCAAACATAGCATCCAACAGGGCTTTGATGGGAATTACTGCCGGATCGGCACCTAATAAAATGATAGGTGCGAATTCAATGGTTTGGTTAATGATGATCTCGATGATATGTGAGCGCGAGCCGGACAGAAAATCAACCTCCTTGCCCGAGTGATGTGCCTCATGGGTTCGCCAAAGAAACTTGCTGCGGTGTTGCAAACGGTGGAACAGGTAAATGTACAGATCATGCGTCACCAGGAAAAATAACACTTGTATGGCTATTGGCCAATGGCTTACAAATTGAAAAGACGACCAGTCAAAATGATGCTGAATAGGGGCGATGATATAATCAAATATCAGGATCTTTAAGAAATAGCTTTGTATCAGCGTATACCAAACCAGGTCGATCCAAAAACCTTCCCTGAAAAATTTTAATCCCTTGCGATAGGGCGATATCCGTTCCCAGGCAATGATGAATATGATCCACAAAACCAGTATAGTGGTTGTAACAGTAAGTAGTTTTTCCTGTGGCATTTTTTAGTTTGTATCAAGTAGTTAGTATCAAGTATCAAGTACCAGGATATCGTTTATAGACGGTTTTCAAAAGTCTCGATACTTGATACTAACTACTTGATGCTAAAGTAAACTATATCGCTGTCCAGCCGCCGTCAACCACGAGATTGGCGCCAGTCATGTATGCGGATGCTTCGCTGGCTAAAAATATCAGCGCGCCCTGGTAATCGTTTGCTTTGGCCATACGGCCCAATAATGTTTTGGCCGAATAGTTCTCAACAAAAAAATCATTCTGGTTATTCTCTACACCACCCGGCGAAAGAGTGTTTACCCGAACCCCTTTATTACCCCAATAGGCAGCCAAAAAACGGGTAAAGTTGATGACCGCACCTTTGGTTACCGGGTAGGCGGCAGATTTATAAAAATCCTGCTCGCCCTGAGGGTTTTTGTATATAGACTGATCGGGTCCTACCATACCGTAGGTAGAAGCTACGTTGATGATACTACCCGAATGCTGTTCGGCCATCACCGTACCAAATACCTGCGAGCAAAGGAACACCCCTGTTACGTTTACATTGAGCGATTGCTGAAAGGCCGTAAGCGGGTAATTTTCAAATGCCGAAAGCTCTTTAGCCATAGCGGGGTTCTCGAACATATCGTTAATGGCAGCATTGTTCACCAGTATATCGATGCTGCCATAGCGGGTCAGTATTTGATCGCGGGCAGCTTCCAGGGAATGTTTATTGGTTACGTCGATCTTCAGGCCGCCATGCTGTTCGCCCAGATTGGCGGCAAAGGCTTCTACCTTTTTTTCGTCTATGTCGGCAGCTACCACATTGGCGCCGGCCATGGCCAATGCTTCGCAATGCTTTTGCCCGATAAGCCCCAGTGCCCCGGTCACGATAGCCGTTTTTCCCTGTAATGAAAATAGTTCCATATATTTTTATAGGAGAATCAAGATAATAAGAGTCAGGATAGTACGAAGCAAGAATCAAGACAAAACCTTTGTTGGATACCTTTTATCATTCTTACTTTTTTTAATTCCTGGCTCTTGATTCTTACTATCTTGATTCTCTCCTCTTATTTATAGTGCCGCTGTTTTTGGCTTAATGTTATAATTGCTCACCTTGCGGAAAACGGCTTCCAGTACTTCGCCTTTTAAATAGCTTTTTACATCGCCGCTTAAAATGGCTTCTTTAACTACCTGCAATACGTCGCGGTAGGCTAAAAGGGTGTAGTCGATATCCTCAGAGGTATGGCTGAAACACATGTTATGGAAACCGGCCCAAAGGATACCGCGTTTGATCATTTCCTGCTGCATCAGGGTTTTCAGTTCCAGTGCGTTGCCTGCTTCGGGGGTAAAAGTTACCATGCTGCGGCAGTTGTAACCAATACAGCGGGTATACTGATCCATACCTAATGATATGGCGATCTGGTTATAGCCATCTTTTAGCAAAGCACCATGCTGATCAAGGTATTGCGGTACGTTCTTGTCGCGCAGCTCGTTGATGGTAGCTATACAGGCTGCTAATGATAAAGCCTCACCGCCAAAGGTGGTATAACTGAATACTTCGGAATTAAAAAGCTCCATCACATCCGCTCTGCCTGTAAGCAGGGCTATCGGCATGCCATTGGCACATGCCTTGGAGAATACGGCAAGATCGGCCTTTACGTTAAAATATTCCTGCGCACCGCCTAAAGCAATGCGGAAGCCTGTCCACATTTCATCAAAAATGAGCAGGGTGCCGTTTTCGCGACATGCCTCGGCCAGTTCCTGTAAAAAGCCGGGTTTAGGAGCTTCAAAAATAAAAGGCTCTAATATTAGGGCAGCCACGCTCTCGTCTAAAGCTGCTTTTATCGAATCGATGTCGTTGTATTCAAAAGTATAGGTAAGATCCTGAATAGCTCCGGGGATACCTGCGTTACGACTGGTGATACCGATGTACCAGTCATGCCAGCCATGGTAACCACAGCAAAATACTTTATCCCTGCCGGTAAATGCACGGGCAACACGGATGGCTGCCGAGCACACATCAGCGCCTGTTTTGGCTATCTTAACAGCCTCAGCATTTGGGATCACTTGTTGTGCCAGTTCGGATAGTTCCACTTCCAGTGGGTGCATCAGCGAGAAGGTGATGCCATCATTCAATTGCTCGCGGATGGCATCATCAACAGCAGGGTAGGCGTAACCCAACGAAATAGGGCCAATAGCCGAGTTATAATCGATAAATTCATTGCCATCAACATCCCAAACGTGCGAGCCTTTGCCTTTTACCAGGTATTTAGGCGCTACGCCTTTGCTAAACTGACCCGGACCTTTAGCCAGGGTTTGGGTTACCGGTTTTTGAACTTTTAAAGCGCGCTCATATATTTTGTCCGACTCGGTGATGTCGGGATAGTTGTTGCTTAACTGTATTTTATTAGCCATGGTGAAATCTTTTTTATTCTGAAAACTCTGGGGTTAATATGGATGGTTGTGAGTACCCGGTTTGATAGCCTAAGATCCTTTCGGCTATTTGTTTGCCCGAGAAACCTTCGTTTTGTAATACATCGGGTAATAATGCTGGTTTGAACCATCTTTCTTTCAGGGCGATAGGCATAACTTTAGCGGTTGTTTGGTATTGCAGCAAAACCTCCGCAACAATAGTATACAGGCCGCCGGTCAGGAAATGGTCTTCGAGGGTAACAATGAGATTGCTGCTGGCGGCTACCTGTAGAATGATGGCTTCGTCAACCGGTTTAAGGCTGCGCATGTTCACCAGGCCAACGGATAAACCTTCGTTCTGTAATACTTCAACTGCGATAAGTGCCTGCTCAAACATCAAGCCATAGGTTAAAATGGTTACATCGCTGCCTGTACTGATCACTTCGGCTTTGCCTAATTCAAAAGGCTCATGCACGTGACTGGTTTTGCGTGTGTTGATGCGGGTATAGGCCGGGTTTGGCGATTTCCAGATCTCCGGCAGCATTTTTACCAGGTCGTCCTCATCCGCCGGGGCAAAAACGGTTACATTGGGGATACCCCGCATAATAGAAATATCTTCGATAGCCTGGTGGGTAGGGCCATTGGCATCTGATAAAAAGCCGGGAATAAAGCCGCTTAGCTTTGCCGGTAAATTGGCAATCCCCAAATCGGTACGTACAAACTCAAAGGCGCGCATGGTTAAAAAGGCAGCCAGGGCATGTACTACAGGTTTGCGGCCACGCAGGGCCAAACCAGCTGATGCGCCGATCATTGTTTGCTCGGTAATGCCGGTATCAATAAAACGTTTACCCAAAACCGCAGGCAGGTTACGCACCAGTGCCCGGTTCTCGGCTGTCATCACTATTACCTGTTCATCGTTCAGGGCCGTTTCGGTTAATAATTCTTCGTAAGTCATGGGATTATCTGACAATTAAAGTTTCTGATGTTAACGAGGTGGTATGTTCACCATGCAATTCCAATAAAAGCTGCTCAACTTCATCGGCCGAGAAGTTACAGAACCAACGGTCGGCGCGCTCCTGTATGCTGGGCAGGCCTTTACCTCTTACGGTATCGGCTATAACCACATTGAGTTTGCCTTGCTGAAAAGGATAGGCGCTAAAGGCATCATGTAATTCTGTATAGCTATGGCCGTTGATGCGTTTCACCGCCGCGCCAAAGGCTTCAAATTTTTGTGCCAAAGGCTCCAGCGGTATCAGATCCTCGGTGCGCATATTAGCCTGGAAATGGTTACGGTCGATCACAAAGATCAGGTTATCCAAATTGTAAGCATTGGCTACCAATACAGCTTCCCAGCAGGTGCCTTCGTTAAGTTCGCCATCACCCATAATGCAGATCGCTTTGTTATCGCTGCCGCTGATCTTCAGATCCAGAGCCACACCGATAGCTACCGAGGGTAGATGGCCCAATGAGCCTGAATGGAATTCAACTCCCGGGATATGGGTATTGGGGTGCCAGTAAATATGATCGTTCAAAGAAAGATGATTTTCCAGCCGCTCTTTTTCCAGGAAGCCCAGTTCAACCAATGTGCCGTATAAAGCAGGCACATCGTGGCCTTTGGAAAGGAACAGATAATCTCGGTTAACGTCTTTTAAGTTCGAGGGCGTCAGGTTCAGGAATTCGCCATACAGGTAAACAATCATGTCAACTGCCGATAAGGAGGCGCCGGTAAAGCAGCCGCCTGCGGTTGACATACGCACAATATGTTCGCGCACTTTTAGCGCTATGGCCTGTAATTCCTGCTCGCTATGTTTTGTGTTTTCCACGGGGTAATGGTTATAAATTAAATATTTTATTGGCTAACCGGCGCTTGTTTGGTTTGCTCCGGTTGTATGGTTTTTAACTCGTTTAAATGGTTGCGGTACCAGTTTACACCAGCATAACCGGCATTGATCTGGTAGATCTCGGGTTTGCGTTCCAACAGGTCTAGTATGTCGTCACAGGAGAAATTTTTGTTTATCGGGTAAAGCTCCTCAAACACCCTTTTGATAAACAGATAATCCTCCTGATAGTCGATCGTAAAACGATGCGACATGGAATAATCCAAACCCGTTTCCCAGGTAACATTACCAATATTGAACAGTTGCGGGTTTTCCCAGATATAAGGGGTGGTATGTTCCAACTCCAGATTTTTCTCCGCGTTTTCCCAGGCTTGTTTTAAGCAGGCCATAGTCATGATCTCCACATCGTTGCCATCGGGCCAGGTAGCGGGGTGCAGGTTGCTTACATAGTCGGGTGTAACGGTTTGATCAAAAAAGTAAGTAAGCACGCGGTCAATGGCCTGTGGATCTATCAGCGGGCAATCTGAAGGGATTTTTAATACAACATCGGCGTTGTGTTGCAAGGCCGCCTGGTAATGACGATCGAGCAGGTTGTTCTGATCGCCCCGGTAACAGGGGATGTTCAGCGAGTGGGCTTCCTGCTCAATAATATCATCCTCCGGGTTAACAGATGTAGCTATTACCACTGTGGCCTTATGCTGTATCATCTGCAGGCGCTCTATCATCATAGCCAATATAGTTTTACCCAAAACAGGTAACATCACCTTCCCGGGTAAACGGGTCGATGCCATTCGGGCCTGTACGATGATCACCATTTTTTAATTATTGAATTAGTGAGTTAGCGAATTAGTGATTTATTGAATTTGTCTTTGATCCAAAAGCCTTTGTTCCCAAAATCCTTGCTCTTTGCTCCCAAAGTCCTTGTTCCCTTAATAATTAACTACCAGTTGCTCGGTGTAAAAAGGGATACCTTGTGTATTTAAAGCCTTTTGTACATCAAAATTTTCCTGTGCGCCTTTATGGCTGATATATGCCCGGCATAACTGGGCTATTTTATTTGCCGATATACCTCCATTTTGAACGGGAGCGAGTCTTTTAAGCTCATCCACATCAAACCAGGAGTGTACCTTTTTGCCTAAAGCTATACCGGTATACACTACGGTTGAGTATTGGGTGATGAGTTCGCAGCAATTGGCTATCATATGGTTGGTATTACCTGCTTTGAAAATCATGGTACCTGCCGGTGCATATTTCCTGATCTCTTTTTCGGCGCGTTCTGCGTCTTCGTTTGGGTGTAGTTTAAACAGCAGTGGCCGACCGTTTGCTATTTCAACCGCACTTTTGATAAAAGCCGGCCGGTTCTCGAAACGATAGGTTTCACGCATATCGGTAGTTGCTACCATTACGTAATCATGGTGCGGAAAGTCGTTATCCCGAAATTGCTCCAGGTTATCGTAATTAGGCATGCCGGTAACCGCTATTTTATGACTATCCGTGCCGTTTTTAATAAAGTATTGGCGGTAGCCGGATGAGGCAGAACAATAAATGTCGCAAACATTTGCTGAGCCGTTTAATGAGGTGTTACCGCATAGAAAAGTAGGCAGCTTCAAGGTTTTTACTATTTTACTCAGCAGGGTATATTTATCAACCATGCCTTCCTGTACCCATACTGTTTTGGTTTTGCGCATGCGGTGGGGTACCAGTATGTCCGAGCAAAAAACTACCAGGTCGTATTGGTTTAACCGCGCACCATAATCAATTTGCAATCCGTGTTGATGAAGATATTTTTCGGAATTGGTACGGTAATAATTTGAAAGTATGGTGCCGTTAAGTAATGAAGTATGATTGATCAATAAATTTAATATATAGCTATCTGTAAATAGCTGACTAAACCAGCAATCAAACTCGGGCAGTTCGTTTGCTATCTGGTGCATTTGTGATGTTTGGTTTACAGAACCGGTAATGAACAGTATTTTCTGCATTTATAGTTTGATCACTAATTGTTAAGGCAAATGTTGTATGTTCTGGTATGCTTAACTTTATGGATATAAAATATTATAATAAATTATACACTAAATATTAAAACCATCGCAATGGATTAAAAGTATGGCTGTTACTTTTATTAAATGCTAATTTAAAGTTATGAAATAGTTAATTGTGCATTAGCTTAATTTTAACTTAACGCATTATATACTAATGATTTAAGTTTATTTGGCATTTGCCGAAAAAGCTACCCGCCTGGTTAAAAAGTTTTTAAGTTCGGGAAGTTTATCTGTATTGATCAGGTCGACGCCGCAGTCGAGCAATTCGTTCCAAACCGCCGGATTTTCGGGCGAAGCCCAAAGCCTTACTTTTTTACCGTACCGGTGTGCCAGGCTCACATATTTGCACAAACGTTGCTTTTGTAAAACCGGGAAAGCTCCACTGCCATTCCAATTAACCAGCCGGGAGTATTTACAGCTTGCGGTGCGGTAGATATTGGCCGATGAGGTATCCTGCTGAACCTTCATCAGATCTTCGTCAATAAAGGCCAAACGGTTTTGTTGGTTTTTAAGGATCTCCAAAGGTTTGTGTCCGGTTATTACTATCGTGATCTGGCGCTGAACAAATACACCATCCTCGTAACCCGAAAGTATGTTTTTGTATTTTTCGAGCACGGCCGACAGGGCTTGGTATGTTTTAACTGCGTTTGATTTAATATCGATCATCAGCGTAATGGGGTAAACAATACGTGATTCCTGTTCGTTTGAGCCGTTGATGCAGCTGGCCAGCGGATCGAGATAAAGACGTTCCAATGTACGGTGTCTTTTAAAAAACGGGAGCAAATGAGCTACAACGAGCTTTCCGCGCCTTAAATATATATCAGCTTCAATATGGGTATATCCGTTGTCCAAAGCATCGTACAAAGGGCGTTTGTGCCAGTAATCATTATGGGCAAAGGCATTGGCGAGCGGGACATTTTGGGAGTAGGCATTAAAGGCAGTAAATACCAGGAGTGTTACGAACAATAATTTCAGGTGCTTTAGGCAAAAGCTTGCTGCTTGCATCATTAATTGTTTTGTTGCCCGAAGGTACCTTTTAAATATGTTGTAAATATTAGCATATGGTTAACAAATTTTTTATTAATGTTTCTTAAGGAACAAGGATTTTTGGATCAAAGAGCAAAGACTTTGGGAGCAAAGGTTTTTGGATCAAGGAATAAGGACTTTTGGATTGGGGACTCTGGGATAAAGGGTAGGTACAAAAAAGAACAAGGAGCAAAGATTTTTTATCTTTGCTCCTTGTTATAAAATTATGTATCAGGAAGAGGGAATCCTTGTTCTTTGCTCCCCTCATCCTTGCTCTAAGAATTAATAACCAGGGTTTTGAACCAGGTTAGGATTGGTTTTTAGTTCGGTTGATGGAATAGGGTATAACCTGCGGGTTGGATCTGTGTTCATTTTCAGATCGTCCGTTTTTCCACCCATTACCGGCAGCGGGTATTCTTTTTCAAATAGGCCGTAGCGGATCAGGTCATTACGGCGCCATGCTTCCCATGAAAGTTCGCGTGCACGCTCATCCAACAATCCATCCAGATCAATTGACGAGGCAGCTTGTGCATGCGCGCGGGCACGCAGTTTGTTTACTAAAGTAAGCGGAACTTGTAGGTCGCCGTTTACAGAGGTTGGTGTGGCTCCACGTAATATGGCTTCGGCTTTCATCAGGTAAATATCCGCTAAACGGAATACCGGTACGTCGTTACTGTTTAAACGTGTTGCCTGGATGATGTTAACATCCGGATAATATTTAATAGATCTTACGCCTTCGGCTTGTGAGGTAAGCACGTCGTTACCCAAATCCATAGGTTTCTTTCCGGTAAGGGTTAGTGTAGGTATAATGTTAATTTGTGTATTTGCGGGAACTCCTACAGTTCCTGCAGGATAGTAAACTGGCTGATTAGTAAAGCCGCCATTACCGTCAGGGTAAAATTGTGGACCTGCCAGCCAGGTTTTGGTACGGTCATCTCCAGGGATGTTAAAGCGGTTGTAAAACTCAGGTGTAGTGCTCATGGCAATACTTAAATTTACATTGAAACCGTATGCCTGTACCAGGTAGTAAAAGAAACCAAAACGGGTAAACTGGTTACCTGGTATTTGCTGGTCATAAGGAACAGCAAATATGGTTTCGTTGACCGCAGGGCCGTTGGTTGGTAAAAATATATCCCTGTATTTAGCATCCAGAAAGTAATTGGTGTTAGCCTGTACGCTATCGCACATGGTTACGGTTTCCTGGTAGCGGTTAGTGCCTACATATACCCCGGAGTTCAGGTACATTTTTGCCAATAAGGCAAATACCATCCCTTTTGTTGGGCGGCCGTATTGTGATACGTTTGTTGCCGCGTTACTGCTTTTGGCTGGTAATAAAGGTAAAACAGCTTTTAACTCGCTTTCAATAAAGGCGTATACTTTGGCACGTGGTTGTGTTGCTGGCTGTGTGGTCACCGGGAAATCAGTAATGATAGGTACATTACCGTACAGGTCCATCATGAAATACAGGTACAGGGCACGCATCGCTTTAACCTCGGCAATTGATGATTGTTTTTTTGCCTCAGATGACGGAGATGAGTTAATAACGCTAATGATACGGTTACAAGTGTTGATACCACCAAAACCCCATTGCCATACTCCTATTACATTTGGATGGTCAAAGGTCCAGGTATGGTAATGTAACTGCCTGTATTGACCGCCATCGTCAAAGTTACCATCACGGGCCGGTAAAATAGCCTCGTCTGTTGCCATGTCTTGCATGCGCCAGTACGGCACTGCATAACTTGATGACAGGTTGGAGTAAATAGTACCCAATAATGCGATATAATCTGCATCGGTTACCGGGAAGTTTGATTTTACGTACTGCGATTCAACAGGTACATTTAGTTTTGTACAGGAGAATGTGCCCATCGTCACAACTATCGCGGCACATAATATGAATATCTTTTTCATTTTTGTTTGTTTAACTGTTATTAAAATGATGCGTTTATACCTAAGCTAAAGGTGCGTGTTTTAGGATAAAAGTTCTTGTTATCGATACCCGGGGTTAAACCACCCATATCAATTTCCGGGTCAACACCGCGATATTTGGTGATGATGAAAATGTTATTACCTGAGGCATAAAAACGTAAGCTCTTAATAGCCTGAATGTGTGGTTTAATGGTATAACCCAAAGTAGCATTATCCAAACGCAGATAGGAGCCGCTTTCCAGGAAACGATCCGAGATCAGGTAAGCATTAACATCATTGAAGGATTCGCCTAAGGTAAATCTTGGGATATTTTGCAGTTTAGTGGCGGCAGGGTTATTCAAACCCGCAAGCGTCGCGTTTAAAATTTTATTACCGTATACACCACGAACTAAAAAATTAAGATCAAAGTTTTTATAAAAAAAGCTGTTGCTCCAACCATAAATTAGCTTAGGCTGTGCATCGTATTTAATAAACTGATCGTTGGTAGATGGTTGGGCAGCTATAACCGAGCCATTGGCAGTTTGAAAAGTACTCACACCATTGGCGTTTTTGCCCATATAATGCCACAGGTCAAATGTGCCAATAGCATAATCTGGCTGAATGATCTGGCTATAGTTACCAGATTGCCCTTGACCACCTAATTGGGCGGTTTGAATAAAGTTTAGCCCGAAATTACTGTTTGATATACTCTGTACAACGTTTTTGTTATGTGAAAAGTTTAATGACGTGCGCCAGGTAAAGCTTTGTGATTTTACAGGGATAGCGTTTAGAACAACCTCGATGCCACTGTTTTTTATTTTGCCTACGTTGGCCGTATAAAATGGGTAAAAATATTTTGTGGTTGATACGGGGTATGTATAGATCAAATCGGATGTTTTTTTTATATAATAATCAACAGAACCGGTAATGCGATTGTTGAGTATACCAAAATCCAAACCAATGTTGGTAGTAGCGGTACTTTCCCATTTCAAGTCTGGGTTATCATTACGCACTGGACCTATAGGGTTAACAATATTACCGTTGCTTAAAAATTTACCGCCACCTGGAGGCACACCGTAAATTAACTGGGCAGTAAAGGCGTCGAATCCTAAACTATTACCCGATACACCGTAACCAGCTCTTAATTTCAAATCACTGATAACCGGAACTGATTTCATGAAATCTTCGCTGGTGATCTTCCATCCGGCAGAAACCGCAGGGAAATAACCATGGCGTTGATTAATACCAAATGCTGATGAACCATCTTCACGGATCGACGCTTGTAAAAGATATTTATCTGAGAATTGGTATTGTGCACGTGTATAAAAGGATATTAAGCGTAATGTAGATATATAAGTTGGCGGTGTAGTACCGTTAACATTATAATTAGGGTTAAAAATAATCTGTGAAAGTTGAGTTGGGTTGGAGAATGCTAAATAATTATAAGCCAGGGCGTCATTAGAGAAATTTTGGGTTTGTACACCAAAGCCATCATTATCACGATTTTGTTGATAAGAATAACCGCCTAATAACTTCAATGAATGCTGGCCAAAAGTACGATCGTAATTAAAATAAGCTTCTACAACGTTACTGGTATTGGTATAAGCACTGCGCACGGCTACACCATTTTGGTTAACGTATATGGCCGATTGGCTGTTAGAATAGGTGTTAACGTTGTTTTGTTCTTTTTGGGTTGATCCTGTTATGGTAAACTTTAAACCGTTTATGATATCAACCGAGGCAAAACCATTGATCAGGGTTTTGTTATTTTCTGTTCTGGTAAAGTTATTATCTATTAACGACAATGGGTTTAATGGGCCACTTCCGGTCCTCTTTAGATTTTCTTTATAAGTGCCGTCTGGATTAAAAGGGCTTACTGTTGGTAAATAGAATAATATACCTGGTAATACCTGGCTTTGAAATATATCGTTATTCTTAGTAACGCTATTGGTTAGGGTGATGCCCAGTTTTAAACGATCGTTAAAAAAGCGCTGATTGATATAACCCTTGTAAATAGTGCGTTCAAGGCTGGTATTTTTTAATATACCATTGTTTTTCATATAATTTACACTTGCACCATACTCAGAATTGGTACCTGCGCCACCATAAGAAAGGTTGTGGTTTTGAGAATAGCCGGTTTTTTCGGCTAATTTTTGCCAGTTGGTGTTTGATCCATCGTCATCTATTGGTTTTAATAAGGGAGATACTTTATTGTCAGCTAAATATTTACGTAATTCGTCGCCTGTAAGTACATCAATATTTTTTGATACATTTTCAACGGCTGCATAAGCGCTGTATGTTAAGCGGGTTTGGCCAGCCTTAGCCTTACGTGTAGTAACGATGATTACACCATTAGCTGCGCGCGAACCATAAATAGCCGTTGAAGATGCATCTTTCAATACGTCGATACTTTCGATATCAGCAGGAGCTAAAAGGTCAATGGATGCCCCAGGTACACCATCAATCACATAAAATGGCTGCTGAGCAGCGCCTTCGCGTAAAGTTGATGGCCCTCTTAATATAGTTGATGGTTGTTTGTTGGGGTCGCCGCTTTTGGTAATGTTTAAGCCGGCTACCTTACCTTGTAACAACTCGGCAGGGGTGGTTAATACACCCGCGTTAAAATCTTCGGCTTTTACCGAGGTTATGGCACCGGTAACGTCCTTGCGGCTGGCTGTACCGTAACCAATAACTACCACATCTTTCAACTGTTTGGTATCAGTTACAAGCGTAACGTTAATTGCGGCTTTATCGCCTGTGGTAACCTCTTTAGGTACCGAACCCAGAAATGTGAATTTTAAAACATCATCTGGCCCGCTAACGGTAACCGAATAGCCACCATCGCCATTAGTGGTTGTGGCTTTGCCTGTGCTTTTAACAGTTACAACAACCCCTGGTAAGGGAGCGTTGGTTTCGTCGGTTACGGTTCCTTTCACAAGCCGGCTAGTTTGTGAAAAAGCTTGTAATGCGGTCAATAATATTGCGCAGGCAATGAGCAAGGCATGCCTGGATAAGTGATGTGTTTTCTGGAAAAAACAGTGGTAAATTTTTTTCATAATGTGTGTTTGGGACAATTAATTTAACTAAACTCAGGAATCGCATTTTTCCGCTGCAAAGGAATGATGCGCATGTTAGGAAATCATCAAGTGAACATTAGCTTTTTTCTTTAGGTTAAGGTTAGTGATTTGGTTAATTAGTTATATTTTTTGTATTAATTTATTGATTTTTAGTGTTTTAATACTTAAAATAGATTAGTTGAGCCATAAATTGGTTATATGGGAAAAACTAATTATTAAAATTAGTTTAATATCAGTTTAAACAACTTTAATAAGGTAATAAATAGGTTTTATTGCCTGTAGTTGAAGCTTATAAATTCAGTAAGTTTATTATTGGTTTGCAACGTAATAGTTAAAGAAGTAACCGTTACAATGGATTAAAAATAGATTTTAATTAATTGATTTATCATTTACACTAAATACTTAAACGTTTTTGTTTAAAAGTAATTTCCAATTAGGTTCATCTTGAACCCTATTAGCCTAATTGGAAAAATCGTGGTTTGAGAATATTTCAGGGCTCAATCCGCATTCGCGCAAAGCTTTGGAGTTGTTATAAGCCAGTTGTTTATAAAAAGCTTCATCCTGGTTTACAATTGCGGGGTTATTGATCAATAAGTTTATCGTAAATATTTTTGAAAACTTGTTCCCTGATTTTTCTGTTGCCTGGTTCAGATATTTGAAGTACCCGGGAATGGTATTGTATTCATTGTTAAGAATAGCTTTTTTAATCTTGAGGCTATAAAAGGCTTGTTTCATATATGGCGTAAACAAGCTCTCTTTAGTTTTAAACAACTCAGAAATGTGATCGTTAATAGCTTTAAACTCTTTTACCCTGCCTAATAAAAAGTACGAGTCGGCCATTAATATTTTTAAAAAGAAATTATAACCAACAGCTTCCGTTGAATGTATTTTTTGGAGCGCGTTGATATACCTGATCATTTTCCGGGGTTTCTGGCATATCACAAGGGTAAAGCCTGCCAGTAAATAAGTAAGATCATTCCGTTGACTATAAGGCTGGCTACCGGTTTGTTTTGGTGGGTTAAAATAGAACCGGGTAATGGTTACAAAAAAGTCCTTTTTTATAATGCCGTATTTGAAAAAATAATACACCGTATTAAGGCACTCTAAGGGGCTTATAGTAAATTCCTGATAATCCTCGTGCGAAAAAGCGCTGAGCTTTACCAGGTATGCCTCTAACGAGGGTAGGTCTAGTTGGAGTACCGATATAATAGCTAATGTACTGTAGGTTAATATCTTTTTATAATTAGATAACTCGAATTTTAACAATGATTGTAAAGCTTTTTTATAATCGGTGGTTATCAGTTCAAGCCCCAAAAAATAATAAAACAACCTGTCGTTGCAATCCTGCTTAAAATAATTGGTCATAGCACCTGCACTACTTTGACCCGAATAAGCTTTATGTAGCAGATCACCTAAAAAAACAAGCAGATCTGACTTTTCTCTGGGATTAAGATCGACCCCGGAAAGTGCCGAAAAATTTTCCTGCTGCCCATTTTTCATGGCATGCATAACGCACCACTTCATAACGGCAACTTTAAGCTCGTTGTTTGAAAATAATAGGTTAAGGGCTTTAACCAGGTTTTCGTCAAAGATGTTGTTATTGTCGTATAATAATTTTTGTGCTATTGCCAGTTCTAAAAAGTTATTATTTCCGAATTGTACGTGTGTATTAAATTGAGCATCGTTGCTTGTATTGGTTTCTTTTAAAAAACCAATACTTAATAATTCTTTGTAAGCCTGGTTATATTGGCTAAACAGATCATTTACTTTTAATTTGGCCACATCATACTCACGCTTTTTAAAATCCATATTTTCAATAAGGCCTTTTAGTAACAGCGTTTTGTCAGCGGCATGATGCCCCATATAAATTTTATTGAATATAAAATTGGAGATCAGATCGTAAATAGAAGTATGATCAACGTTACTAAGAGAAAAATTATCTTTGTATTGTTTATAATAAAATTGAAAGTACAGTGGATGATTAAAGCTGTTGGCAACATCTACAGGTATTGGTGTCAACACTTCCGGATTGATGTTAAGGCATAGGTCTTTTATCTCCTGTAAATTAAATAAAGGTACATTGCTGTATAATTGCTGATCGGTAATAGCTCCTGTAAACCATTTTGGGTGATCATGATCCAGTATATACCGGTTATTGATCCAGTTGGCCGATCGCATCGTTAAAACCATTTTAAACCATTTGTTCGATTGATAAAATGAAAAAATATCCATTAACTGGTCAAGCAATAACTGGAACCAGTTATTTTTAAACATATGTTCATCCAGGCCATCAATAACCAGGTAAAAATTGCCTTCTTTTGGCTTACTACTATCCAGCAGTGAAAGGATGTCTTCTTCAGTGGTATAACCCAACAGGGCCAATAGCCAATCATTAAAATCCTTGCCACTGATCAAAACGTTCATTAGCGCATTGCTGCTAAAAAACAAGATAATATCATTGCTGCCAGATGTAATGTTTAGGGCCTGTTGTTCATCTATCCAATGGCATAGGGCAATCGTTTTGCCATAAGATGGGGGAGCGACTAAAACGGTAGCCGCGTAATCGCCTTTTAGAAAATCATCAAAATGTTTCTCAAGAAAATTCCTTTTGATACTTTGATTAAACGGAATACCAGATTTGTTTTTTAGGGCCTGTAATGTAAAATTGGTGATTTTGGCCGCTTTTTGACTGAGAGAGTCCCAATCTGCATTTTTATGTTTATTGTTAGTATGCTGTTTGTCCTGTTTTTTGCAAAAGTCATCCCACCCGTTATATCCGCAATAATTTGATAACACATCAATGGTAAACAATGATGGTTTAAACTTACTCAACGCAAAGCCATATATCCGTTTTAATGTAGTTTCACTTACTGTATGATTGGTTTTATCGCTTATGCGCGCTGAAAGTATTTTACAATCACTTGCCTGGATACGGTTAAGGTGTGATATTTCTAAAACATATGATTTTAATAATTCAAATAGCTGTGATGAAAAGGCTGTCATGTTATTAAAAAATATCAGGTATATGGCTTTTAATGACTGCTTTATTGATAATTAAGCACCATAAGGCTGCATTATAAGTTTTAGTTGACTAGTAGGTTAATTATAAGTTTATGAATGTATGTAATTTTATGACCTTACATTTTATTCTCGCTCTTAATGAACGAAATGAATGTTTTCGTTGGTTTTGTTCATTTATTTGATTAAATGAACAATTATTCCTGCTTTTAATTTTTCTGTTTTCTTGTTTAGGGGGAGTATGGGCATTGTGTTGATTTGAGGGTAAGTTACTTATAGGTTAATTTATTGCTGAACGCGCTGTTTATTACAGAAGCGAAAAAATAGACACGGCGCAGATCAATACATGAAAAATACCTATCACCAACAAATCCGACTGTTCGTCTGTCAATAGCTTTCCTGGTGCTTTAATACTTAGTTTTTTGAGTTTCACAAAGCCATAGATGCCCGCTATGACAGCTAAGATCACGGTAAGTGCCGCGGTCTTATCGTTTATAATGTTGTACATCATAAGTCGTTTTTTAGGTTTAATTCGCTTGTGGGGGCTTGTAGCGTATACATAGTTATGTATAATGCCCATATATGAGGTTTGTTTATTTTGTTCATTATTATATAATTGTTCACATTGTTCATTCTGATAGTTTCCCCTTTAAGCCAGCATTTTGGACTTAACTTTCCTATAGCTAAACCCGTATTACTTTACAATTTGATACCTGCCTCCGGATCAATAATTCCGGGGCTTTAACAAATAAAAAGGAACACCTTAAACACCTTGTACTTATATTAAAATAGACAAATGGATAACACAGACATTTTGGCCGAAAAACTTGATTTTACATACAAAAAAGAAGAGGGGCCCAGCGATGTAAGAGGGTTGATCGCTTTGTGCCTTAATTATTGGTATGTATTTGCATTAAGTATTATTGCCTGCCTAATAGCCGGATTCGTTTATATTCAATACAGCCCGAATCAATGGAGTATATTGGGTAAGGTTATTGTTGAGGACGAGCAAGGTACCCCCGAAAAAGCGCTGACCAATGGACTTAATGCCGATCTGGCTTCCCTGTTTGATGTAAAAAGTAATGCCGATAATGAGGTTAAAATATTAAAATCAACAAGTTTAATAAACCGTACTGTTACCACGCTCAACTTGAATGTTCATATCCTGGACAACAATGGCTGGAAAAGCTATGAAATATATGAGAATTCGCCAATTGCCGTATTTGTTGATTATAAAAAGAAGGATATCCGCTTAAGCAAGTTTAAAATTGCTATCCTTAGCAACACCACTTTCCGGATCAAGAACAGTAAAGAGGATCTGGACGTAACCGGTGAGTTTGGAAAGCCAATCCAGCTTAGTCAATACAACCTTACCATAAACAAAACGGATAAGTTTAAACCTTCCGGATATTACAAGTTAAATATCCAGTCAAAAAAACAAGCGGCAAAGGATCTGAATGATAATCTGGCTGCCGGGCTTGATGATAAACAGGCTACAGTGATAAACCTGCAGCTGAGTTATGAGAACCCGGATCATGGCGAGTTGATTTTACAAACGCTGATGCAGATGTATCTGCAAAGTAACTTATCAAACAAGATCCGTAAGGCCGATAGTACCATGAAATTCATCAATGCCCGCTTGTTGGTTGTGGGTGATGAGCTGGGTAAGGTTGAAAAAAACCTGGAGCAATATAAAGTTCAGAATAAGATTTCAGATATCAACGCGCAATCAAAAGCGCTTATTGAAGGAGCTAACCAGTACCAAAGCAAACTGAACGATAACTCCGTACAATTAGCAGTGGTAAATGACCTGTACAAATACGTAAATGATGCCAATAACCCTCAGGTTGTACCCAGCTCATTGATAACTAAGGACGTTGCCTTTGGTACGGCCATAAATGCCTATAATGAAATGCTTTTACGTAAGGAGCAGTTGAAGTTAAACCTTACCGATAACAGCACCATTATCCAAAACCTTAATCAGCAGATTGAACTGGCCCGCAGATCATTGATGGCCAGTATCAAAAACTATCGCAATAGTTTAGAGGTTTCACAACTGGCTTTCAGAAAGCAAAATTCAACTATTGAAAACAAAATATCCGATGCCCCGGTAAAAGAAAGGATATACCTTGATTATTCGCGGCAGCAAAGCTTAAAACAGGATCTTTATTTATTCCTGCTGCAGAAAAAAGAAGAAACGGCCATCTCGCAAAACGCTACCATGTCAAGCGTGCGTATATTGGATAATGCCGAGAGCAGCGAAAAACCATTCGCACCGAAACAATCGTTGATATACCTTATCGCATTATTCGCGGGTATATTTTTACCGGCCACCGGCTTAAGCATAAAAGAGATGCTCAATATCCGTATCAACAGTAAGGCCGATATTGAAAAACATACCAGTGTGCCTTTACTGGGCGAGATAAGCCGGAATACCAACCGTAACAAACTTTTAATATATAATGATTTCCGTTCTATAGTTTCGGAAGAGATCAGGGCGGTGCGTACCAATCTGAAATATGTTACGGAGAAAGGGAAATCGAACGTGATTTTGTTTACTTCGAGCATGAGCGGTGAGGGTAAATCATTTATATCCCTTAACCTGGGTAATTCTATTGCTATGTCTGGCAAAAAAGTAGTATTGCTTGAGTTGGATTTGCGTAAACCCAGGTTGCTGAAAAATATTGGTGTGGAGAATGATCATGGTTTTACCAACTATGTAATTTCAAGCGAAGAGGAGAGTATCGATAATTTGATTAAGCCTTCTACTTTTAATGAAAACTTCTTTTTCATATCCTCAGGGCCGATCCCGCCTAACCCAACCGAACTGTTAATGCACGACAGGTTAAAAACTTTGATCGAGGAACTGCGTACCAGGTTTGATTATGTGATCATCGATAGCGCGCCGGTAGGCCTGGTTTCTGATGCCCTGATCATTGAAGAGTTTGTAGATATCACCTGCTATGTAGTGCGTCAAAATTATACCTATAAATCACAACTGGGTATCGTGAACGATTTGCACAAGTCAAAAAAGGCTAAACATCTTTACCTCATCGTAAATGATATTGAGCTTAAAAAGAATAGCATTACCGGTTACGGGCATGGTTATGGTAACTATGGTTACGGTTATGAAGGCATCGAAGAAAAAAGTAACGGATTAGCCTCCATCTTTAATAAAACAAAAGAACCTACCTCATAAAATAGTAGTCAATAATTTATGCTGCAGGCTATACAAACTCATGTTCAGCGCTTTTTTACAAAGGGACACGAGCGTTCTTTGAAAACCAAAAAAAACATCATCCAGTCGGTTTTACTGAAAGGGGGGAGTGTTGCTATTTCGTTATTGCTCATTCCGCTTACCATCAAGTATATCAACCCAACTCAATACGGTATCTGGCTCACCCTAAGCTCCATCATAACCTGGGCAGGTTTATTTGATATGGGGCTTGGAAACGGGCTGCGGAATAAGCTGGCGGCCATGATATCATTGGGCGATGTTTCGGCGGCAAAAAGTTATGTGAGCTCAACCTACGCACTGTTGCTCATCATATCAAGCATCATGTTTGTGGTTTTTTATTTTGTTAACCCTTACATCCAGTGGCAGCAAATATTAAACGCGCATAACACACCCGCAGGCTATCTGAGCATGATTGTATTGATCGTGTTCGCGTTTTTTTGTTTTCAGTTTGTAATCCAGCTGATCAATAATGTTTTAACAGCCAATCAGGCTCCTGCCAAAACCGCTTTTTTAAACCTGCTGGGGCAAATATTGTCGCTATTAGCGGTATTGTTTCTAATGAGGGTTAAACAGGGCGAATTGCTTGATGTGGTAGTTATTATAGCGGGTTTACCTTTAATAGTATTGGTTGCAGGCAGTATCTGGTACTACAACGGAAGCTATAAAGAGCTTGCGCCTGGTTTCGGATCTATCAATTTAAAACACGCTAAAGAGCTGTTGGGTGTAGGCGGAGGATTTTTCATTATCCAAATAAACGCCCTTGTACTTTACGAAACTGATAATATCGTGATCACCCAGCTATTTGGCCCCAAAGAGGTAACTACTTTTAATGTGGCTTATAAGCTGTTTTCGATTATCCTGATGTTCTTTGTTATTGTGATTACACCATTTTGGAGCGCTTTTACCGAAGCCTACACCAAAAACGACCTGGAATGGATCAAAAACGCGGTGGCCAAAATAAATAAGCTATGGGTGGCCCTTAGTGTTTGCGCTATTTGCCTGCTCATTGTGTCGTCCTGGTTATATCGGCTTTGGTTGGGTAAAACCATAACGGTACCGGTTATGCTGTCCATTGCCATGTGTTTGTATACTATAACCATTATATGGCAGGCCATACACGTACAGCTTTTAAACGGGATAGGTAAAATAAAACTACAGCTGTATGTAGGTATTATAGGTTCTATTGTAAATGTACCCTTATCCGTTTTTTTAGGTAAACAGATAGGAGTAGCGGGGGTAACATTATCAAATGTTATTTTATTTATCATTATGGGAGTGCTGTTTTCCATACAAACAAAAAGAATAATCAATAAAACGGCTACAGGCATTTTTAATGCCTGATACGCCCAGGGGTGGAATATAATTATCAGGTTGATCATGTATTATATCAGGAAATTTTACAGGTTGTTACGGGTGCTTTACTATCAAATAGCACGCGGCTACTCGTGGCTTATCAGCAGTTTTAAATTTTACTTAAACAACGTAAAATATCACCGCGATTTTGTTGGCTTCGGCATACCCATATTAGACATTAACCTGCAGGGGAGTTTTTCTATTGGTAAAAAATTTTGGTTCAATAGTGGTAAATATCATGCCATGGGCGGGCGGCAGCAGCAATGCTATTTTGTGGTGGCAAAAGGTGGCGAATTAACCATTGGTGATCATGTAGGTGTTACGTCGATAGCCATTATTTGTCATAATAAAATAAGCATTGGTAATCATGTAAAAATAGGCATCAATACGGTTATTTATGATACCGACTTCCACTCGCTTGATGCCCGGATGAGGAACAGTTACCCCGAAAGGTTGGATGGCGTAAAAACAAAACCGGTTACTATTCGTGATGGCGCTTTTATAGGCGGGCACAGCACTATTTTAAAAGGGGTAACCATTGGCAAAAATTCAATAGTAGGAGCAGGCTCTGTGGTGTTTGAGGACGTACCCGACGAGCAGGTTTGGGCAGGAAACCCAGCCCGCTATGTACGTGACAACTTTGTTTATGCAACAACGGCTTAAATAATTAAAAAAAATGATCAATCGTGTATTTCCACTTTTATTGCTGATACTCATTGTGGCATCGTTTTTTCACATGCAGGCCATTGTGATAGCTATTGCCCTGTTGATCATTTTTATGCCTTTGAAACATCGTTTAGCCGCTATAAAGGTTGCCCGTGTTTTTGCCATTTTATTGCTGCCTGTGCTATTTGCCTTTATAGTTGGTTATCAGAATGACAATTATCTTATCCTCAAAGATTTCTATTACTTCTGTATACCTGTGCTATTTATACTATCGGGTATTGTACTGGCCTGTCGCCTCGATATTGAGAAATTCCTGAAAACCCTGGTTTATGCGGGCCTGATCACATCAGTATTGGTAACAGCTATATCGGTATCCTACATGGGCGTCAGCGCTTTGTTTGATCCGTACTCGGCTCATTATGCTATGGGTATAGTAGGAGCACCCGGTCCGCCAATGGGCCTGGCCTGTTTATTATTTACCTGGAAGTTTAATATCCGGTTGTTTAAGCCCCATTGGTTTAAGCTGTTTATGGCAGTAAACGCTTTTGGTATTTATATGTGTGCCTCCCGTACTTACTTTATTATTATGGTATGTTTTGCCTTGCTCATGGTGGCTGATAAGGTTAAAAGGATATGGATAATTCCCACTGTATTTTTCCTGGTGGTGATCTTCGCGCTGATACCTACTGATATTTTCCAGGCAACCTCCTCCGAAACCTTTATGAGCAAATTGCTGGGCTCATTTAACGAGTTAAAAATGGGTGATTATAATACCGAGCAGGATATCAATATGAAATACCGCGGGTATGAATCGTTTATGGCATTGAAGAGTTATATGGAGGGTGATACCAAAGACTGGATATTTGGTGGTTTGGGTAAAACTGTCGACCTGAAAACCTTTGTGCGCCTGGGTGAGGATACTGATTTTCAGTTTATCCCGGTTTTGCATAATGGTTGGTTGTACCTGCTGGTAAAAATGGGTATAGCTGGTGTGCTCACCTACATTGTGATATTTTTTGGATTGATTATCAAAAACTGGCGGAAGTATGCTGATAGTACGGCTAAACCTGCTATCAGGTTGTTTGCTGCTTTAAGTATTGGTTGCATATTTAGCCTGCTGCTTACCAATTATATTGTTACCGCTTTGTTTAATGCCGAGATGTGTATTGTGATGATAACCCTGGGCTATAGTTATCTCAATTTTAACGCGCTGGTTTTTAAACAAGAGCAACGTGAAAAAGAAAAAGTGCAGGCCTATCAATTTGAAGCGGCCTAATGGATATGAAAATGGAAACACATTTAAATACCCCTAAAGTTACCATTATTACGGTTGTATATAATGCGGTTGCTACTATTGAAGACACCATTCTGAGTGTTATCAATCAAACCTACAGCAATATCGAATATATTATTGTTGATGGGGGCTCAACCGATGGTACTTTAAAGGTGATCAATATGTATCTGGAGCGGATAACCCGCTTTATCAGTGAGCCCGATAAAGGCATAGCCGATGGCTTTAACAAAGGTATTGCTATGGCTACCGGCGACTGGATAGGGATGATCAATGCTGATGACTGGTATGCTTTAGATGCGGTAGAGATAATGATGAACAATGGTTCAGCCATAGATGATGTGCGCTGCGGCAACATTATGCTGATAGGGAAAAACGGGTTTGAGCGTGAAAAAAAGAGTAAAGTTGGTTGGTTAAACTTTGGCATGTACATTATGCATCCCACTTGCTTTATCCGCAAAGAGGTTTACCAAAAAACGGGTAAATACGATATCAGCCTTAAAATAGCGATGGATTTTGATATGTTCCTGCGGATAAAATATAACGGTTTTGAAATCGCTTATATCGACAAAACCATAGCTTTTATGCGTATGGATGGCGTAAGTAATGATACCGTGAAAATGCATCATGAAGAGCTTGCCGTAATGCGCAGGCACTTAAAGGGTCTCAATTATTTTAACTCCTGGCTGTTTAATTATTTGAATCGCTTGCGCTGGAAATATTTTTATAAAGATCCGCTTAGAACGCAGTTAAATTGAGATAAGCTAAAAACCTAATACCCCTGTCATGAAAAAAAAGATACTCATATCGGCTTATGCAATATCCCCTTTTAGGGGGTCTGAGTATGGTGCTGCCTGGAATACGGTAACTCACCTGGCCAGTCAGCATGAGGTATGGGTACTTTATGGCATGTCTGATAATTTCATGGGCGATACCCAAACCATGAGAAAATATGTACAGGATAATCCTTTAGCCCCTGTTCATTTTATTGAAGTACAGCCCGGGCGGTTGGCAAAAGCGATCACGTTATTAGATAAAGCGGGCCTGGGTTGGTTTTTCTATTTTGCCTATTATTTATGGCAAAAAAAGGCGTTGAGAGTTGCCCGTGAAGTTTTAAGAACCGTTGATATTGATGTAGTGCACCAGTTAGGGCCTATCGGTTACCGGGAGCCGGGCTTTTTGTGGAAATTGAATAAACCTACCGTTTGGGGCCCAATAGGTGGTATGAATATCATCAACCCGGAGTTATTGAAAGGGAAGCCTTTTTCAACTAAGCTGAAATTCAGAGTGAAAAATGCTATCAACCATATCCAGCTAAATTATTCAAAACGTATCAGGGAAGCGTTTTTGCAGGCCGATGTGCTGGTGGCGGCTACATCTGCAGGGCAGCAAACCATTCGCGAAAAGTTCGGTGTGGATAGTTATTATCTGTCTGAACAAGGCATTGTTAGTCAAGCTTTTTTGGACGAATCAAAATTTGATCACATCAACCAACAAGTTCAGCTGGTATGGTCGGGTTCACTTATTGAGCGTAAAAACTTCAGTATGTGCCTTGATGTGCTGGCAAAGGTTAAACAAAATAACTGGAAGCTGCATGTATTGGGTAATGGTCCGCTGAAAGAAAAATTACAGCAAAAAGCTGCTGAGTTAAACCTAACCGATCACCTGGTATGGCATGGGCATATACCCCGACCAGATGCTATCCGTGTAATGTCAGGCGCGCATCTGCACATCATCACCAGTATAGCTGAGGATAATCCGGCGGTGATATTTGAAGCCTTAACTTATGGTGTACCTACTTTAACCATAGATCATTGTGGTATGGGTAATGTGATCAGTAACCAATGCGGCATCAAAATAAAACTAGGCACCTATGCCAGCATTGTATATGATATGAGCGCTGTGCTGCAAGATGTACTCACCAATCCACATAAATTGGTTGATCTGGCCCAAACTACCATAGTCTGTGCTGCTGATCATGGCTGGGATAAGCGACTTGTTCAGTTAAACAATGTGTATGACGAGGCTATCCAATTGCGCGAAAGACGTTATAATTCATCACCCAAATTAACCACATTAACTGCCTGATATGCTTGCCGACGGTCAACATAAAACAATCAAATTAGGTATTGATGCCAAGTGGTTTTTCAAAGGACCGCCGAGTGGCAACATGGTAGTAAAAAACCTGGTAAACGAGATGGTGAATAATCCCAACGATCAGTTTCAGCTTTACCTGCTCATCACCCGCGATTGTAAGAAACAAGCACTAGCGTACTTTCCATCATCGGTAAAACTTATCTTTTTACCGGTTATTCCCAATATGTTATCCAATATGCTGTTGGTGCCCCTAATAGCCCGGATATATGGTTTGCAGGCGGTGCTTTTTCAAAACTTTAGCAGTTTGTGGCCCAATAAATTGCGCAAGATAGTTTATATACATGATGTCTTGTTTTTGGATTATCCACAATATTACACAGCATCTGAACTGGCATATTTTACTAAAATGAAGCGTTTGGCAACTAAGGCGGATATGATCATTACTATATCCCATTCAGAGAAAGATCGATTGATCAAAAATAATGTGGCTAGTGAAGATAGAATAGCGGTAGTTTATCATGGGATCAATAACGCGTTCAAGACCTTGGCAAATTATACCGACGATAATGTAAGCGGTTTTATGCAAAGGTATAACCTGCCTGCCAGGTATCTGCTGTACGTAGGGCGTGTTAATATCCGCAAAAATATATTTCATTTGGTTAGCTCATTAAACCAGTTGGATGACAAAGCCATTAAATTGGTTGTTGCTGGTGAGTTAGGCAGTGACATTAATTTACTGAAAGATCATATCCGGGCCGAAGGTGTTTCGCACCGGGTGATATTTACCGGGCATGTACCCGAGGAAGATCTGTACCTGATTTATGCCAATGCTACAGTTTTTTGCTTCCCGTCATACGCTGAAGGTTTTGGCTTGCCACCATTGGAGGCCATGCAGTGCGGAGTGCCGGTTGTCGTATCGCAGCGCACAGCAATGCCCGAGGTTTGCGGCGACGCGGCGATGTATATTAATCCTGACCATCCTGAAGATATTGCCGAAAAGATCAATTTTTTACTGAATGATACCGTATTGTATCAGAAAAAGGTGTCGGAAGGGATTGATCATGCCCGGAAATTTTCATGGCAGGTATCGGCAAATGGAATATTAAAATTAATAGGCGATGCATACATTAATTGAAAAGGTAATACGCAGGCTTAAAAATAACCCCGACTATAAATTTGAGAACGATTATAGTTTGCGGGAGTTGTCGGTTATTTTGTGGGGCAGGTGCCGGCAATTATCCCGTGGTGTATGGAAACGGATGTTTTTTAAAAGGTCAGAAGGTTTGGTGTTTATAGGCTCGCACGTCAATATCAAGCATTCTTACCTGTTTTCGGCGGGTAAAAACCTTATTATTGAAGATCATGTTTACATCAATGCTTTATCATCTGATGGTATCCGGATTAAAAATAATGTTTCCATTGCCCGTAATTGCACCCTGATCTGTACAGGTGTTATCGCGCAAAAAGGTAAAGGGATCATTGTGGGTAATTGCAGTGGTATTAACGCGGGTACTTATCTGGGGGGGCAGGGTGGTATTGAAATTGGCGATAATGTGATCATTGGCCCAGGGGTTAAAATATTCTCAGAGAACCACAACTTTGCCGACTTTAACATCAATATTAAAGATCAGGGCGTAACCCGTAACGGCGTATTTATTCATGATAACTGCTGGATAGGTGCCGGGGTAACCATATTGGCTGGCGTAACTATAGGCGAGGGGTGTGTAATTGCCGCCGGCAGCATTGTTACTAAAACTGTTGCACCGCATTCGGTAGTAGCCGGAGTACCCGCTAAAATTTTAAAGAAACGGGGCGAATTGCTTAGTCAGGAAGTACCGGTATAAGATCAATAAATTCTAAATCAAAATTATGCCCGCAAATAATATGGCAAAACTCAAAGGTTCGGTACTTTACATGATATGTAGTATCATAGGCTGGCTGCCATTTCATACTTTACGTATTTTTTTACTGCGGATGTTAAAAGCAAAAATAAACTGGCGTGTGGGGTTGTACAGGGGATTTGAAGTAAGGAGTCCGTGGAAATTAAGTATTGGCCACGGTACCATTGTTGGGCACAACGCCCTGCTGGATGCACGCATGGGATTAAGTATTGGTAATAATGTGAACATCAGTAACGAGGTCATGATCTGGACTTTGCATCATGATTATAACAGTCCCGATTTTGCGCAGACAGGCCAGCCGGTAATTATTGAAGATTACGTTTGGTTATGCTCCCGTACCGTTATTTTGCCAGGCGTAACCATTGGGAAAGGAGCGGTTGTTGCTGCCGGCGCGGTAGTTACCCGCAATGTGCAGCCCTACACCGTAGTTGGTGGAGTACCCGCCAAACCTATAGCCAAGCGCAATGAAAACCTTAATTATGATTTGAGCGATGCGGTTTTACCCATTATTTAATACCACCATTTAATTCCTGTTTTTAATACCCGCATAGGATTACCTCCAAAAATAGAGTTTTCACCATCCAGCTTTTTAGTTACCATGGAGTTGGCAGCTACCACACTACCAGATGGTATAATGGCCCCTTTGAGTATGGTGCATTTGCAGCCTACCCAAACATTATCGCCAATGATGATCTCTTTCGGATGGTTAAAAACTTCGCCGGTAGTTTGGTCGGCTATATGATGAAAATCGGTATCCATTACTAATGATTCCCATGATATGCCGCTGTGATCACCAATTACTATCTTTTTAGCAGCAACAATGGCGCATTCGGTGCTCATATTGAAATCATCGCCAAAAATAAGTTCGGCGTTTTTAAAAACGTTGATCTTGCAGCCGTGCATAATAAATGCCCTGCCGTTAAACACAACATCCCCATCCACTTCCCACACAGCCCTTGATCTTTTAAAATCGGTAATTCCAATAGCACCATAACCAATTTGTATTAAGGCTGTTCTGATAGGCGCATTGATAATTACCCTGCCTTTTGTTTTGTGCAGAAACACATTACTTGATATTAGAACCGGGAACTTAATAGCTGTTTTAAAAGGGAAATATCTGAAATTAAAAATGATGCTCTTTAAATTGATCCTGCTCAGGAATTTGAAAACTTTGATCATTGTTAAATTATTATTTTGGGGACGTAATACATATAAGTATAATAATTTTCAATGGAAAAATACAATGTTTTTCCATAATCACCTTTACTTTCTTGTTTATTTTGTTCACTCATGATTTTTACGGTCTGTTTGTTCACATAGTCTTTAAACGAAGCTTTTACCTGTGTTTCTACGTATAATTATACATGGTTCGATCAGAGGATATAACTGATGACCAGAGCCCTAAAATATTGATCAATTATTGATTAAAATATTAAATATATATTATTATGCGTATAGCTATCATTGGAACCAGGGGTATTCCGAACCATTACGGAGGTTTTGAACAGTGCGCTGAGTACCTGGCCGCAGGCTTAGTCAAAAAAGGTTATGAGGTAGTTGTTTATAACTCTCATAACCACCCATACCAGGAAAAAACCTGGAACTCTGTTGAGATATGCCATTGCTATGACCCGGAGTTCAAACTGGGAACGGCAGGACAATTCTTATACGACTATAATTGCATAAAAGATTTAAAGAAAAAGAAATTCGATATCATTCTTCAACTGGGGTATACCAGCAGTTCTGTTTGGGGTTGGCTTTTACCCAGGAATACCATAGTAACTACCAATATGGACGGATTGGAATGGAAAAGATCTAAATATTCCAAACCTGTTCAGTCATTTTTGAAATTTGCCGAAAAGCTGGCTGTACGCTATAGTGATCATTTAATAGCCGACTCGGTAGAGATACAAAGGTATCTGGAGCACAAGTACAACAAGAAATCAACCTATATAGCTTACGGCGCCGATATTTTTGACCAGCCCGATCCGGCGTTGCTTAGTGAATTTAAGCTGGAGCCATATCAGTATGATATGCTGATTGCCCGCATGGAGCCGGAAAATAATATCGAAACTATTTTAGATGGTGTGGTTAAAGCAGATACTAACCGCGAGTTTTTAGTAGTAGGTAGTACAGATAACGATTTTGGTACTTATTTAAGTGCAAAATTTGCTTATTATCCTAATATTAAGTTTTGTGGTGGCATATATAATATGAATAAACTCAATAATTTGAGATATTACTCCAATTTATACTTTCATGGCCATACCGTAGGTGGTACCAATCCTTCATTGTTGGAAGCCATGGCATCCAACAGCCTTATTTGCTCAAATGATAATAAATTTAACAGGGCTATCCTGGAAAACGACGCTTTGTATTTTAGTGATGCTGATGATGTTGTTTTTCACCTGCTTACGGGTAATAAAAACGAGAGCCGATATACCCAACTAATGGAGAATAACAAACAAAAAATAATGGAGCTTTACACTTGCGACAGGATCATAGATCAATATGCCGAACATTTTGAATCTATTCTGGCCGAACGCGGAAAAGCTTATCAACCCAAAACAGTTAATCCTGAAGTATCATTCCTTTTAGAAAATTTATAGATCAATGCGAATTAATAGATTAATAAGTTATTTACCGTTACTTTTTACGGTAAGCGCCCTTGCTATGCTTTTAGGTTCATGTTCATATAAGCAAAACCAGGCCTATTTTGAACAAAACTCCAAGTCTCAGGCCGCTCCGGTGAAAATGGACGATTATAAGATATCGGACTATAAGATTAAGGCCGGTGATATTTTACGGATAAGGAATTTGCAAAGCATTAAGTTGATCACGGATGAGGCCAGCACAACCAATACTACCGATCAGGCATCAGCAGGTGGCGGTTCACAGGCATTGGATTACCAGGTTGAAAGTGACGGCACTATTGCTTTACCCGTAATTGGAAGGGTAGAGGTAGTTGGTTTATCGAGATTGGAAACTTCAAAAAAACTGGATGACCTGTACAAGAAAAATGTACTTAAAAACCCCATTATGGAGGTGAAAGTGATCAATTTAAAGGCTACATTGGTAGGAGAGGTAAAAAGACCGGGTAATTATCCATTACTTAAAGACGAAACCACGCTCATGGAAATATTGGGCGAAGCCGGTGGACTGACCGAAAAAGGCAATGAAAAAAAGGTAAGAATAGTGAGGGGCGGAGGACTGCAAGCCAAGCAGATTATTGACGTTGATCTGGATGATGTAGCATCTTTAACAAATCCCGAAACGATTATTCAGAACCAGGATATCATTTATGTGGAACAAAACAGACGCGCAATACGTAATGATAAGTTACAAAACATTACAACCATTGCCCAACCGGCTTTGCTGTTGTTGAATACGGCTCTGATCATCCTTACATTAAGGAAATAGTTTAGCCCTACATCTTAAACCTGATTACTGTTTGCAGTACTTACAAAACATGATCCCCGGGTATATACCCGGGGATCTGTTGTTTTAAAATCTACTTAAATTAATTTTAAGCTTTAAGCGCAACTTTTTTCTTTCTCGTTTCCAGGTTAGGTAAAAATGCCGTAAGTATACCGATTAGTGGCAGATAAGCGCATACATGGAAAACATAGCTTATGCTAGTACTATCGGCCAGTTTACCCAATATGGCTGACCCCAACCCTCCCATACCAAATGCGAAGCCAAAAAATAAACCGGCTATCATCCCCACTTTACCTGGCATCAGTTCCTGGGCATAAACCAAAATGGCCGAGAATGCTGATGATATGATCACACCGATAATTACGGATAGGATGCTTGTCCAGAATAAATTGGCGTAAGGTAGCATCAGGGTAAACGGTGCTACTCCCAGTATCGAGATCCAGATGATGTATTTACGGCCGAAACGATCACCCAGTGGGCCACCTAAAAGGGTACCTGCTGCCACCGCTGCCAGGAATATAAACAAATAAAGCTGAGAGCTTTGCACGCCCAGATGGAATTTATCGATCAGGAAGAATGTATAATAGCTGGTGATGCTGGCCAGATAAAAGTATTTGGAAAAAATAAGTACAATAAGAATAGCCAGCGAAAAGCCAATACGCCTGGATGATAGCTTATGGTGTGCCACAGCTGTATGAGCTGATTTAGTTTTGGGTAAGGCAAATGCTTTATACCAGTTACCAATGTAAATTAAAATGATAATGGCTAATAAAGCGACCAGCGAAAACCACATTACGCTGCTTTGGCCAAACGGTACCACAATTAAGGCTGCCAGTAATGGCCCAAGCGCGCTGCCTGCATTACCGCCTAATTGAAAAATAGATTGTGCCAGCCCGCGTTTACCACCCGATGCCATGTGTGCAACCCTTGATGATTCCGGGTGAAATATGGAGGAGCCAACACCTATTAGTGCCACTGCCAGCAGTATAGAATAAAAACCCGGTGCAAATGCAAGGCATGCCAAACCGGTTAAAGTGAACGCCATACCCACAGGTAGCGAATAAGGTTTGGGTCTTTTATCGGTATACATCCCCACAAAAGGCTGGAGTAGCGAGGCCGATAGCTGGTAAGTTAGCGTCACCAGACCAATGTCACTAAAACTCAGATGATAGCTGGTTTTGATGAGTGGGTAAATAGATGGAATAACCGACTGCAGCATATCGTTGAGCAAATGCGACAGGCTTATGGTAAAAAGAATGGAGTAAACCGTTTTTTCGGCTATGGTTTTGGTTTGGTCCAAAGGTTCTGCTAAAGATTCATTCATCATATCATCTGATGTTATATAGTAAAAAAATTATCTCATGATTATTTGGGTGATACAATTCCACGCTTTTTTCTCATCGCGGTTTTTGATGCTTTCATAAAGTTCTTCGTGAAGCGTATCCTGGAATATGGTAGTATCGGGATATAGTTTCAAAAACCAGCCTTTGAGCTGGATGCAAAATGATTGGTACAGATCGGCCAGGATGGGGTTACGCGCCGCTTCCGCAATACTCATGTGGAACTCGATATCGGCATTGATACATTCCTCCATGGTTCCGCCGTAAGCCATAGCCGTACGTTTATCCAATTTTGCCTTGATGTTTTCCAAGTCTTTTTCGGTGCGGTTGGCGGCGGCTTTTTCGGCTATCTTCATTTCAAGCAACTGCCTCACCTCGTCAAGGTCATGTGCATCGGCACGTTTTAAACGCTGATGAAAGGGCTCGTTGATGCCGGCCGGAGCTTCTATAAAAGTACCCACGCCCTGCTGTACCCGCAGTAAACCTGAATTGGCCAGAATACGGATAGCCTCGCGTACGGATGACCGCCCGACGCCAAACTGCTTCATCAGTTCGGGTTCGATAGGCAGCTGTTCACCTGTTTTGTACTTTCCTTCGGCAATAGCTTTTCGCAATTGATCAGCAACTTCCTCGGCAAGTGATCTTTTATGTATAACGGTCATCATCATATCATCTGATGATAAAGGTAGAGTATATATTTTAAATAAGGAAATTTTGTTAAAAAAAAGAGTGAGCTGCGTCAGAATAAATGGATTAGAGATAGGTATAAATCACCTTATTTGGGTATAGTTTAGCTTTAAGTTTATGCGGCTTTTATACTAACTTTACGGCCGGCATTTTTACCCTATTGATAATTTAACGTTTTACCCGATATTTAAACACTTAAAACACTATATCAACCCACACCAACAAAAATGAAAAAAGTAATACTTGTAACCGGAGCATCATCTGGTTTAGGCTTAGCTACGGCCAACGCACTATCAGCTCAGGGACATACAGTATATGGCACCAGCCGCGATATAAACCGTATTAAAGATGTACCGTTTACTCCGCTGCAGCTTGATGTTACCGATGATGCATCTGTTAGCGCAGGGATTGAAAAAATTATCAAAGCCGAAGGGCGTATTGATGTGGTAGTGAATAACGCTGGTAATGGAATAGCTGCACCCCTATATACCGTGCGGGTTGAAGATGCCAAAAAGCAATTTGAGGTAAACTTTTTTGGGGTGGTGCGGGTAAACAGCGCTGTGCTGCCCGGTATGATCGAAAAGAAACAAGGTTTGGTTATCAACATCAGCTCATTGGCTGGCTTGTTTGGATTGCCTTACCAGGGACTGTACGCTGCTTCAAAATTTGCTATTGAAGGATACTCGCAAAGCTTGCGTATGGAACTGCAAAATACAGGCGTTAAAGTTGCAGTAGTAAATCCAGGCGATTTTAAAACCGATTTTACCGGCAGTCGTGAAAAGGTGCCTTTTACATTAGCTAACGAGCAACTGAAAAAAGAGTTTGAAGCAGCGGTAGCCAGTATGGAAAAAGACGAAAGCATTGGCGGCGAAGCCAGCAAAGTGGCTGACCAGGTTTGTAAAATTGTAGCCAAATCAAAACCGGCGCATAACTACCTGGTAGGGGCATTGGGGCAAACCATTGTACCTACGCTTAAAGCCATATTGCCGGGCTCGTTATTTGTAAAATTGATGAATGATCATTACGGAATAAAGTAAAGTTGATTGGTTGATTGAGTTGATTAAGTGAATGGTTAGTTACCGGCATCCAATTAACTCAATCAACCAATCACATAATCAACCAATCAACTTCATTGTGGAAGCAGTAAAAAACAATAAAAAAACCATCTGGGCCTGGGCCATGTTTGATTGGGCCAACCAGGCTTATAACATGGTGATCCTGTCAACTATATTCCCGGCATATTACGTGGCTATTACGCAGGATAACAATCCGGGTGGCATGGTTACCTTTTTTGGCCACAGGTATATTAATACGGTGCTATCAACTTATGTGCTGGGTTTGTCATATCTCATTATCGTATTCCTGTTGCCGATACTTACCTCCATTGCCGATTATAAGGGGCATAAAAAGCTATACATGCAGTTGTTTACCTGGATGGGGAGCCTGGCCTGTGCGGGTATGTTCTTTTTTACCATGCATACTTTTACGTTTAGCATGATTTGTTATGGTTTGGCATCTATAGGTTATTGTGGTGGATTTGTGTTTTATAATTCGTACCTGCCGCAAATAGCCACGCTCGATCAGCAGGACGCCGTGAGTGCAAAAGGTTTTATTTATGGCTTCGCCGGTAGCATTGTAGTACAGGTGCTTTGCTTCGTGTTTGTATTATCGCCCAAAACGTTTGGCATTACCGATGATGTGGCGGCACGTTTGTCGTTCCTGATTGTAGGTATCTGGTGGATAGGTTTTTCGTTCATTGCCTTTTATATGCTGCCTAAAGGACAGCCGAATTCAGGTTCGCATGAATATAATGTATTAACCGGCGGCTTTAAAGAGCTGGGCAAAGTTTGGCGAAAAGTAAAACAGCTGCCTTTATTAAAACGGTTTCTGCCTGCCTTTTTCTTTTATTCGGTAGGAGTGCAAACCATTTTACTGGTGGCCGCCAATTTCGGGGCCAAAGAACTCAAGATGCCTGAAGAAGACCTGATCGTTATTATTTTGTTGATACAAATAGTAGCGATCATCGGCGCTGCTATAACCGCGAAATTATCTGCTAAATACGGCAACACCAAGGTGCTGGCAGGCATAGTAGGTATCTGGTGCCTGATATGTGGTAGTGTTTATTTTGTGGCCAACGCGCACCAGTTTTATGCTGCCGCGGTAGTGGTGGGACTGGTTATGGGGGGCGTACAATCATTATCACGATCAACTTTTTCTAAATATATTCCAGCAAACATCCCTGATACGGCGTCTTATTTTAGCTTTTATGATGTTACCGAAAAGCTGTCTATCGTAGTAGGCCTGTTCGCATTCGGTTTTGTAGAATCTGTGACCCATGAAATGCGCGACTCGGCACTGATGCTCGACGGCTTTTTTGCCATGGGGTTGATCCTGCTGGTATCGCTGATCGTACTGGAGGGGAGGGTAAGATCGACGGAGTCTGTAGCGGTGTAGATGTTCTGAATCAGAATTTACAGAATTAAAGAATTTCCAGAATTAAATTTCCTTTAATTCTGTTAATTAAAAAATTCTGTAAATTCTGATTCAGACAAAATTACACATTCAAAAGACACATCATCGCCCAAAACTAAGTACATTTGCGGCTTGTTAATTGACTACCATGGCTAAAGTTTCTATCAACCTGGCAACGGGTTCCATACAAAAAGAAGATATTATTGTGGGTATCGATCTGGGTACCACCAATTCCTTAGTGGCGTTCATCAACCCCGATAAAAATCCGTTGGTTATCAATGATACTGGTAAAGGTGTGTTGGTGCCATCTGTAGTGCATTTTGGGCCAAGCGGCGATGTTTTGGTGGGTAATGAAGCCAAAGAGTTTCTGATCACCGATCCGCAGAATACCGTTTTCTCGGTAAAACGCCTGCTCGGCCGCAGTTATCATGATATTGAAAATTATAAGGATTTTTTCTCGTACAAGGTTATCGATGACGATACCGAAAGCCTGGTAAAAATTAAGGTTGGCGATAAATTTTATACACCGATAGAATTATCGGCCCTGATATTAAAAGAATTAAAAGCCCGCGCCGAACATGCGCTAAAGACACCGGTAAACCGTGCGGTGATCACCGTGCCGGCCTATTTTAACGATTCGCAGCGCCAGGCTACCCGTGATGCCGGTAAACTGGCCGGATTGGATGTATTGCGCATCGTGAACGAGCCAACAGCCGCGAGTCTGGCCTATGGTATCGGCTTAAATCCGGAGGAAACCAAAACCATTGCTGTATATGATTTAGGTGGTGGTACTTTTGATGTATCCATACTGCAAATACAGAATGGCATTTTTGAAGTGCTGGCTACCAATGGCGATACTTTTTTAGGAGGTGACGATTTTGACCGCCTGATTGTTGATTACTGGATAGAAAAGAACCAGCTGAACAAAGCCGATGTTGTTGCCAATAACGAGCTGGCGCAGCAGTTACGTTTAAAAGCCGAGGAAGCTAAAAAATCCTTTGCGCACCAAAGCCTGTTTAATGATAAAATAGGGGAGATTTGGTGCACGCTTGATCGTACTATGTTTGAGGAACTGATTGCGCCTAAAGTGCAGCAAACTATTACCGCCTGCCAGAATGCATTGAAAGATGCTAAACTAACCATCAAAGAGATAGATGAAGTGGTGATGGTTGGTGGATCTACCCGTACCGCGCTGGTTAAAAAAATGGTGGCCGAATTTTTTGGCCGCGAGGTGCATGCCGAATTGAATCCGGACGAAGTAGTAGCGCTTGGCGCCGCTATACAGGCCGATATTTTGGCCGGTAACCGTAAAGATATTTTATTGCTGGATGTTACCCCGCTGTCTTTAGGTATCGAAACCATGGGCGGCCTGATGGATGTGATCATCCCCCGTAACTCTAAAGTACCAACTAAAGGTGGTCGTCAATATACTACATCCATCGACGGGCAGGTGAATATGAAGATAGCCGTTTACCAGGGAGAGCGAGACCTGATCAAAGAGAACCGGAAACTGGCTGAGTTTAATCTCAAAGGTATCCCATCTATGCCAGCAGGCTTCCCGAAGGTAGATATCAACTTTTTACTGAATGCCGATGGCATACTCACCATACAGGCTATTGAACTGCGTTCGGGCGTAAAACAGGAGATCGAAGTAAAACCTACTTACGGCATTACCGATGAGCAGGTGGAGCAAATGTTGATGGACAGTATAACCCACGCTAAAGACGATGTGAGCCAGCGTATGTTGATAGAAGCCCGTACCGAGGGCGAGCAGATGCTATACACTGTGGAACGCTTTTTGCAAAAGAACGGCGATTACGTTACGGTTACAGAATCTGCCGAAACACACAAACACCTGGTGGCCCTGAGAGAATCGCTGACGTCTGGTGATAAGGACCTGATCCTGAAACGTATTGACGAGATCAATGAATTTACCCGGCCATTTGCCGAGCGCCTGATGGATCAGGCCATCAGCACCGCCATGAAGGGTAAGAGTATTGAATAATAGACATTTTATTAGAAGCAGGAATCAAGAAAGAAGCACGAAAAGTTGTTGCTTAATATCATGTCAGCATGTTTTCATGGGTTTCTTAATTCTTGGCTCTACATATACATCATAAATAAATTATATCAGTTTGAAGATAATTACCAGAGTATTCGTATTGTTAGCCATCGCGGCTGTTTGTTTAGCAGGCTCATTTGATAAAGCTCACGCGATAAATTCGTTGCGTTTATATAAAGACACCACGTTAAAAAGCGTCACCACGCTGGATACCCTGCAATATGATTCGCTGATGAAGCGGCTGGCCAACGGCGACCAAACCGGCAGATGGCCTGTGAAAAAAGCACCATATCCATTGCCTGGTGCTATTTTGCCTTTCAGCCGCATTGTGGCATACTATGGTAACATGTACTCCAAAAATATGGGTGTATTGGGCGAATACGCGCCAAAAGACATGCTGGCCAAGCTTAAAGGCGAGGTGAAAGTATGGGAAAAAGCCGATACCCTTACACCAGTGGTACCTGCGCTGCACTACATTTGTGTTACTGCTCAGGCCGATGCCGGCAGAAATGGTTTGCATAATTTACGGATGCCTTTCAGAGAGATTGATAAAGTGCTGGATATGGCCAAACAGATCAACGCTATCGTGTTCCTGGATATTCAGGTAGGCTTCAGTACGGTACAAACCGAATTGCCTTTGTTGGAGAAATATATGAAAATGCCAAACGTTCACCTGGGCATCGATCCGGAATTTTCCATGAAAGAGGGGAGTGTACCGGGCAAACGCATAGGTACTTTTGATGCTGATGATATTAACTATGTAACAGGCTATTTAAGTGGATTGGTGAAAAAGAACAATCTGCCACCCAAAATATTTGTGATACACCGCTTTACCAAACGCATGGTAACCAATTATAAGGATATAAAACTACGCAACGAAGTGCAGGTAGTTATGGACATGGATGGTTGGGGCGGACCTGATCTCAAGAAAGGTACCTACAAATATTTCATTTCACAGGAGCCCGTGCAGTTTACAGGTTTTAAGTTATTCTATAAAAACGATATCAAGAACGCACCTCACCGCATGCTTACCCCCAAAGAGGTTTTGAGTTTGAAGCCTGCGCCTATTTATATACAATACCAGTAGGGAATTATACCGAAAATGTCATCTCGAACGATAGTGAGAGATCTTTTGCGCGCGATGAAGTCGCTTGTAAAGATCTCTCCTCGTACCCCGTTCGAGATGACATTTTGTATGTCCTGATTCTTGACTCTTACTTCTTGTTTCTTCTCTTCTAAAACAGCATTTCCTGTGGTGGCGTTACGCCTTTTAAGCGCAGGTAAACAGTGGCTTGCCCGCGGTGGTGGGTCTGATGTTCAAAGCCTTTATTTAGAACAATAAATTTGGAAAATTCCTTTCCACTCACCTTCATCGTTTCCTGTAGTTGTGCCGGTGTCATACCCTGTATAGTACTGATCGCGAAATCATAACTATCCATTACTGCTTTAATAGTTGCCGCTTTGGTGGGGCCAACTGTTTTTTCGAGGGATGTTTTTCCGAGTGGATTGGTTTTGCCGCTTACCCAGCAAGTGAAAAAATAGTTGTCATCAGCCAGGTGCAGCATTTGCCCGGCAAACGACCGCATTTCGGGGGTTGGTTTTAAGCCGTAACCATCATCGGGCATCGCATCCAGATAGGCTTTAGTGTAGTTTTTGGCGCGCTGCCATTCGGCAACTATTTGGTCGTTTGTAGCCTGCGCGTATACCGTTGTGCAGGCGAAAACCATTACCATAAAGGTAAACAGAAAGGTTAGCTTTTTCATCATTGAATAGTTTTAAGATTGGTTTATAATTGGTTTTACTAAGTTATTAAATTCCATTGTTATGTAGAATGTAGGGGGTATCTATTTTGTAATAGATACTGCTTGTCGGAGACCTGTGGGCAGAGTCCTCCTATACACTACGGTTCGACGATGATTATCCATAACACTCGTTGTTAAACCATACGAGATCAACCCGTGGCAGCAATAACAGTTATTATTTAGCGGTTGATATCAGATTTCAGCTTAACAAGCTCACCAAGTAACTTTGTACGTTCAACCAAATGCGCTTTGCCAAACTTTTCAGCAATTTTTACGATCGCGAAATTCAATGTTTCTATTTCTGTTGGTCGTTTGCGGTTAATATCCTGCAGGGTAGATATCAGCTGACCGTCCGAAGCTTTGCTAATAGCCAGTAAGTTGGTCATCACTTCATTGGGTTCCAGCAGTACACCGGTCTCTCGGGCTATCTGTACACATTCCATAACTACCTCACGGGCTATCGCCTGCGCCTGCTCATTCCGGTGATATATGCCATTATCAATATTTAACAATGGGCATACCGAATTGTAAACACTGTTGATGATTGCTTTTTTCCAGATCAGCTGTTGAATATTTTCTTCGGCACGAAACAAGAACTGTGGGGTGCTTAGTTCAGCAACAATATCATGAAGTGGAGTAGTATCGCCACTGATGCCACCGATAGGACACTCGAATGCAGGTTTAAAGCTCACCCGGCCATCCGTACCCACCTGACTGGTTACAAAAAGCACACATCGATAAACCCCGGGAAACTCGTGATCGGTAAAAACCTGCTCCACGCCCAATCCGTTTTGCAGGATAACCAAAGGTGATGTGTTGATTTTAGATTTCAGTGCCGGGGCCAGATCGCCATTACCAAAAGATTTATTGGTTAAAACCACGATGCCATCCAGTTTATCATAATGGCTTAAAGTGGTTATTTCGATATCCGCTTCCAATGTACTTTGATCGGCAAGCACTACAGCTATTTTTTCAATAACGCTGCTGCCATCATCCACGCTTCCGCGGAGTATCACCACGTTTTTGCCTTGCAGTTTCAGAAAAACAGCTAAAGCTTTTCCGATAGCTCCGTTACCAACAATAAATATCGACTGATTCATAAGATAGAAATTTTCGCCAAAGTTAATCGGCTGACTTTATCTTTTGTCATAGATGGGTAAAAGAGGCCGATCGGAGCTGTATGCAACAAAATTTGCTTATATACGATTAAAAATGCAGCTTTAGGCCTTCTAAACTTTATCACATGAAACCACTGTATACTCGTTTTGCCCTTGTCATACTAATCCTGTTCGCCCAGAAGGCATCCGCACAAAATATGAATGCGAGAATGAATGCCGTTAATAATATGTGGAACAAGCAGTTTACTCAATCACAAATGCAAAACAGGATGAACATGGGTTTTTTGAGCGAGAAGGGAGGGGGTAGAAGTTACAATTTTGATTATGTTTATGTGATAACAATGGCTGATAGCTCAAAAAGGCAGGTATATTCTAAAATATATTTAGATACTACAAAGCATAAAACCTATGTTTTATTTTTAGACAGGAACCTCCCCAAAAATGATCCCAATAAAATCAAAAAAATATACTCTGATGAAACCCTGAGCCTCGAACGTAATCTTGCCGAAGGTGAGGTTGAAGATAAATGGTATAAAGGAATGGCAAAAGATAGCTGTTGGATGTTCAAAGTAATTTCTGGGCCTATTAATGCTTATTCGCTTTTAAGTGAAGAGGATAACACTAAATTTATGCCCGAAACATTGGTCGGTATACAAAAAGGAGATGGACCTATATTGAAGGTATCTGCTGAAAATTTAATGCCCATGGTTGAGCAAAACGCTGATGCTTTTGAATACGCTAAAACAAAAAACTATTACGAAGCCATTAAAAAATACAACCAGGATATTAAAGAGAATAGAAAAAAGTAGCCATATCGCCGATCTGCGCCTCCATTAGCCATAGGCAGAAAAGGAAAAAAAAATCCCCGTTTCCGGGGATTCAAGTTTTATAATTTGTTGATGGCGTCTTGTTCTTTCAGCGCCTGAATGTTGTTGTTATCGCTAAAATTACTGGTTTGCTGGGCAAAGTCTTCCAGGATACTGGTGATATTGTCCAGGTTGTCGGCTACGCGCTGATGCATATCCGGAAGGTCCTTTTCCAGTCTTTTGTCGCCAAGCTCTATATTGTCTACTTCAATTTTGGCCAGCTTGGTAATAATGGCCTGCTGACTATTCTTCAAGTCTTCCAATTCATGGACAATTTTCTCCATCAGTTCAAACTTCTTTAACTTATCCATACTGTTGTGTTTTTTAATTTAAAGTATATCTCATTAACCCCGGGAAATAAAAATTGTTTGGAATTTGGATTATTGATATATAACTAATAGTTTAGTTTAACTAAATAATTAGTTATATGAAAAACCTTATATTATTCTTTCTCCTTGTTTTTTGTTGTTCGGCAGGTGTAGAGGCCCAGCAGCAACCGGCTGTAAACGATTCCCTATTACTTGATTATTATCAGAACCAGCGCTTTGCCGAAGCTGCGGATTATCTTAAAAAAACATATCCAGAACCAGTGAGCAATATCCGGGTATTGGGCAAACTGGCTTATACATCGCAAATGGCCGGTCGGCTGCCCGATGCGGAGGGGTATTATCAACGTATTTACGATGCTGACTCAACCAATACCATGGCCTTATTTAGCCTGGGCACTGTTAACCTGCGCCGGGGTAATAATTTGAAAGCCGAAACTTATTATAAATTGATAGCCCGAAAGGACAGTAGCAATTTTATAGTGTACAAACAATTGGGTAAAATAGCGGGTGATAAATCTGATTTTGGTAGCATGATCTATTACTTACAAAAAGCTAATAAATTGAATCCTGCCGAGCCAGATGTAGCATCCGATTTGAGCGATCTTTATGTAAACCTGAAACAGTACCCTGTGGCCGAAAAAGTATTGAATGGAGCCATTGCTAAGGATCCTGACAATATGATTTTGTTGCAAAGTCTGCTCAAACTGGTTTCATCGCAGGACAAATTCGAGGAAACTAAAACCACTTGTTTAAAACTGATAGATCTAGGCAATCGTTCCGGGTATGTATTAACCAAGCTTGGAGTGGCTTACTACAATCTCAAAAACTATACTTGCAGTGTGGAAACCTTTGCCGACCTCAATATGATGGAACAAACAGAAACCAGCTTTTACGTAGCCGCCCTGGCCTACAAAGCGCTTAAAGATCAACCCAAAGCCATTCAAAATCTGGATAATGCCATTAAAGAGGGCATCTCATCCAACATTGGCGATTATTATGCTGAAATGGCCGACAGTTACGAGGTGCGCAAAAAATACCAAAAGGCGGTTTGGGCGTATCAAAAAGCTATGCAATTTTCAGAGAAACCGATCCTCTATTACCTGTTGGCATCAGTTTATGATACCGGGCTGAGAAACAAACAAATGGCTTCAAAATATTATAAGAAATACACCAACAGCAAGCCACCCGAAAAACAGCAGAAATATGTAGCTTATTCCAAATCGCGGCTGGACGAACTGGCCCGTTAGCGCTGCATGAGCCTGGCTACATACTTGCCAATGATATCAAACTCCAGGTTAACTACTGATCCTTCGCGTACATTGTGCAGGTTGGTATGCTCAAAAGTATAGGGGATAATAGCCACTGAAAAACTATTGACTTTGGAGTTAACTACGGTTAAACTGATGCCGTTGACACATACAGATCCTTTTTCGACGGTGACATTACCGGTAGAGGAATCGTACTCAAAAGTGTACTCCCAGCTTCCATCGAGCTCCTTGAAGGCGGTGCAAACAGCAGTCTGATCAACATGACCCTGAACAATGTGTCCATCAAGCCGAGCATTCATTTGCATACAGCGTTCCAGGTTTACAGGTTCGCCAACTTTCAGATGACCCAGGCTGCTTTTGTTCAGCGTTTCTTCAATGGCGGTAACCACGTGCAAGCCATCGGCCAGCGCTACTACTGTTAAACAAACCCCGTTATGCGCCACCGATTGGTCGATCTTTAATTCGTGCGAAATAGCTGATTCAATAGTGATATGTAAGTTGCCCTGATCTTGCTGCAGATCGGTCACTTTACCCAAAGTTTCTATAATTCCTGTAAACATATGTCCCCCAACCCCCTAAAGGGGGAGTTTTTGATTGGTGTCAAAGCTAAAAAATATTATAGATGTTTTTTGTCAGTGGAAAATGAAAAAACGATAAGCATCTTAGTTTGTCATCCTGATAAACGAAGGATCTATTAATGAATTATGCGTATTGAGTAATAGATGCTTCACTCCGTTCAGCATGACAAAATCAAATAATCCTCTCAATCCTCTAATCTGGTTAATCAAGGTTCAGACAAATTATTTAAAACTGGTAAACAAATCTACTCTTTTATTTCGCAGATCCTTGCCACCTTCGATCACCGATTTCAGATTGGTGAGATAAAAAGTCCACCCAAGCTGGCATTGTACATACAGATTTTTTGCCGGGTCATCTTCCAGGGGGATATTTTCCTGGGTAAGTTCGATGAGGGTAAGGCCGTATTTGTTCTGGATATCAATGGTTACTACGCTGCCACCGGTAAAGGTGAATTTGAGCAGATCGGCGCCATTGTTTTCCAGTACCTGGCCGTTCTCTACGGTATCGTCGTCAAAACCATGCCAGTACCAGGAATAGGTATCTTCTTTGCTGATGAATTCGTTTTTTTCGCGCTGGCGACCAACTATGGTATAAAAATCAGCCTGGCGTAAAAACCAGCTTTCGAGTCCGGCAGGAGTGGCCCAGGCCTCATAAATATGACGGACGTTGGTGTTAAAATCGACAGTTAGTTTAAAGCTTGTCCAGGGGTTATCGGTCATATACGGTAGCATTGTTTGTTATAAAAATAATCATAATACCTTACCCTTTTATTAACTTGCTTTTAAATATTAACCATGGGTAAACAAAGCGCAGGAATACTACTATACCGGAAAACCGAAGGTAATTTGGAGGCTTTTTTGGTGCATCCGGGCGGGCCGTTCTTTAAAAATAAGGACAACGGCAGTTGGTCGGTACCCAAGGGGGAGTTTTTGGATGACGAAGACCCCTTGGAGGCTGCCAAACGGGAGTTTGAGGAAGAAACGGGGCAGGCGATTATCGGTGAATTCATCAGTCTTAGCCCAATTACACAAAAAGGTGGCAAAAAAGTATATGTGTGGGCCGTAGAAGGCGACATAGATCATTTGGCCATCAGAAGCAATCACTTTGAAATAGAGTGGCCACCGCGCTCTGGCAAGCAACAATCGTTCCCCGAGGTGGACAGAGCCGCATGGTTTGATATCGATACAGCCAAGGTGAAGATAAATCCGGCGCAGACAGCACTAATAGATGAGTTGAGCAAGGCACAATAGCAGGCATCACCAAATGTGGGGATATTGGTCAAACTAATTTCACCTTTTGCCGTTCTGCTGTTACTTTTATAGGCAATTACATAACTTAGTAAAATGAAGTTTTTTAAATATCTACCCATAGCATTTTTATTGATCGCGATTGTATCGTGCAAACCCAAACCCAAGTCGACGGCTGTCCCTGTAGTGGGTTTTGTGGATGCCTTTGAAGATGCCACTATAGCACAGGCTCGCACCGGTTTTACAGATGCCTTAAAGAAAGAAGGTTTTAGCGAGGCTAAAAAAACAGTACAGATAGAATACAGCAATGCGCAAGGCAATATCCCTACACTAACCCAGATCGTAAACCATTTTGTTTCTGAAAATGTTGATCTGCTGGCTACCTGTACCACTTTATCGACAGTTACCGCGATTCAAAAAACCAAAACCATACCCATTTTTGCTATGGTATCGCCGGTGCCCGAACGTATGAAAGTACTTGATGGCAGTGGCAAAGCCCCAGCCAATCTTTTTGGTGCGGTAGAGGACCTGAATTATATCGATACCTCATTCGCCATCATCCCTAAATTACTAAAACCCAAAGGAGCAAAGCTGGTGATCGGGATGATCTATAATCAATCGGAACCACAATCTACCGATGCGCTGAACCGTATCAAATCACTGGCCGAAAAGCAAAATGTGACCATTGTGGCCCTGCCCTTAAATTCTTCTGCAGATGCTCAATTAGTTACACAATCACTGTTGAATAAGAATATTGATGCCTTTTTTGCCAACCCAGACAATACTGTTTTCGCTGCTTTTGAGACCATTTTGAAAAGCTGCAACCAAAAAAATGTGCCCATATTTACCAGCGAGGCCGGTTTAGTACAACGCGGTGCGGTAGCTGCCTTTGGTGCCGATATTTACCAATGGGGTTACCAGGCGGGCGAACAGGCTGCCTACTTCCTGAAGAACCATAAAACCGATGGCCTGGCGCCGCAGATGGTGAAGATCAGGAAACGGGTGTATAATCCTGCCGCTGCCAAAAAATATAACATTACTGTACCCTCAGATTTTGAGGCTGTTAAATAAATGGATTTTTATCTCACCACGGTAACACTGGGATTTTGCTACGCGGCTTTGGCGCTGGGTATTTTTATCTCTATGAAGATATTTAATATCCCGGACATTACTACCGATGGCAGTTATACGCTGGGTGGCGCTGTTACGGCTGTGATGCTTACACACCACCAGTCGCCATATATTATTTTGCCGGCGGTGATCATTGCCGGCGGGATAGCTGGTGCATTAACAGGCCTGATCCATACCAAGCTTAAAATAAACGCTTTGCTGGCCGGTATTTTGGTTATGACTGCCCTGTATTCGGTAAATCTCACTATTATGGGTCGCTCCAATATACCTTTGAGTAACCTGGTTTCGCTGTTTTCGTCGATACAGATAGTGACGGATGCTAACCAGAATACCTTTTGGATATTATTGGTATTTGTTATTCTGATCACTTTTTTGATCGGTTACTTGCTCAAAACAGATTTTGGCATAGCCATGCGGGCAACAGGCAACAGCGAGTCTATGATCAGGGCACTGGGGGTTAATACCGACCGGATGAAGATCACCGGTTTGGCCTTAGCCAACGCTCTAACAGCCCTGAGCGGCTACTTTTTTGTACAATCGCAGGACTTTGCCGATATCAATATGGGTATAGGTATTGTGATCGTTGGCCTGGGCTCGGTTATTATTGCCGAGTCAATCATTAATTGGTTACGGATTACCAGTGTTTGGCTCAGTTTAATTTTGGTGTTGGCCGGGGCCGTGGTATTTCAACTGGTGCTGGCGGTTACCCTGGCCATCGGCGTCGATCCGAATATGCTCAAAATAGTTACCGCTGTTTTCGTATTGTTGATAGTTAGTTTGCCCCGTCTATCATCACTCCGATCATCATGATAACGATAAACGATATACATAAGACTTTTAATAAAGGTAAGGCCAACCAGGTTAACGCTGTTAATGGAATCACACTAACCATTGCAGAAGGAGAATTCCTGGTGATCGTAGGCTCTAACGGGTCTGGTAAAACCACTTTGCTTAACCTCGTAGCCGGGAGCGTATTCCCGGATGCAGGTAGCATCAGCATTGATGAAAACAATGTAAGTAAACTACCTGATTACCGCCGTAGCCAATGGATCGCGCGTGTTTTCCAGAACCCGGTGAGTGGTACGGCATCTGATCTGAGTATTCTGGATAATTTTAGGCTGGCTGCTATACGCACAAAAGCCAAAGGTTTATCTGTCGGTATCAACAATAAGTTCAAGCAGGAGGTTAAAGAAAAAATAGCCTCGCTGGGCATGGGCCTGGAAAATAAAGTAGAGCAATCCATGGGGACACTATCGGGAGGCCAGCGCCAGGCTTTAACCTTGCTGATGAGTGTGATGGATAGCTGCAAGGTACTGTTACTGGACGAGCCTACTGCTGCGCTTGATCCTCGATCGGCAGAGGTTGTGATGCGTACGGCTGATAAACTGATCGCAGATTTTAAACTGACTGCCATACTGATCACCCATAATCTTAAAGACGCCTACAATTATGGCACACGGATCATACAAATGAGCGAAGGGCTGGTATTGCGCGATCTGAACAACAAACAAAAGTCAGATTTAAAGCAAAATGACCTTTTCGACTGGTTCGGCTAAAAAAATGGCAAAGTAATTGTATAGTGTTGTGCACTATGAAGACTAATAACTTTGAACCCATACTCGACGCTTACCAGTTAGTGAGCGGCGCCAAGATAAAAGGAAAAAAACAAGACGAAATATTTGAACTGGGCGTATACGATGCTTTAAAAAGAGGATACACCTTGTATCCTTTGGAGCATGGCGTAAAATATGATGATTTCAGCGTGATCATTTCCGAAAAGGAATTAAAGAACAATTTTTTGATCGAAGGTGTTAAAGCTGCTATAGCTGCTTAAGCTCTTTAAATTTGGAGACGCAAATATGCGTCTCCACGTTTTCTTTTTTATGTAGAGACGCATATTTGCGTCTCCCTTACGGTATTCGCCCTCCATTTTGCAATTCCAATCAATAAGCGTAAATTTGTAAAAAAATAAATGATGCTGTTTAATAATTCGTTCTGCTTTAAAAATATGATGTGGCCTATGGTGGCCCGGCAGAAGGGTTGTGCATCAATGATACTCTTCTCCAGTCCGTTTTAGAAAAATATCATCACCACGGACAGAATTTATTACATCATTATTTATTCAATTATGCTTGCCAAAAGTGAGCTTTTGCAATTTTAAAATTTATGAACACTTACTATACTATCGAGGAGAAGTATCTGCAGGCCATCGATAAAATATCATATGGGAAAACGCCCAAAGCCCTTAAATTACTGAACGAGATAATCAGCAACGACCCATTATATGCACGTGCCCATCACCAGTTGGGGATGATATATTATTACGAGATTAAGGATTACCAAACAGCAGGTTACCATTTTAAAACCTGCATGGAGCTGGAACCAGCCTTCCCGGATAACTATATCCATTATCTTGATCTGTTGGTTTTTCTGAACATGGAAAAACAGGTGAGCGTTATCTCAACCAAAGCCCTAAATACACAGGGGGCCGACACGGCAGGCATCTATGATTTGCTGGGTTTATTCTATGAAAAGAATAAGCAATGGGCAAAGGCACTGGACGCTTATCAGAAAGCTTTCATGGAAGTAACCGAAAATAAGGAAAAGTCGGATATTGAACTGAGTATAAAACGCGTACAGTCAAAAATGAAACAAACGTTGGCTTATACTTATCAGATAACGGAGTAAAGAGCCTCACCTATCCTCTCCAAAGGACAGCACTTTAAGAAAGCTAAAACAACAAAAGCCAGGGCATGCCCTCGCTTTTGTTGTTTTAGCCTTTAGCCTTTAGCCTTTAGCCTTTAGCCTTTAGCCTTTAGCCTTTAGCCTTTAGCTCTTTTTGTTAGTCGCCCGTACGGTTTTTACCTGGGCGGCGGTAATAGCTGGGGCTTTGTTGCCGAAGCTGTTACGTACAAAAGTGAGTACATCGGCAATTTCCTGGTCTTTCAGGAAATCGTGCGAAGCCATACTGTTGGAGTAGGTTTCGCCATTGATCTCTACATCTTCGTTAAAGCCATTCAGCACAATTTTGATGAGCCTGGTTTTATCGCCCAAAACATAAGTTGTTTTTACCAGCGGCGGGTTCATGTGCGGCACACCCAGGGCATCAGCCTGGTGGCATGATACACAATACTGGGTAAATACTTTTTGACCTGCATCTATGGAGGCTTTTAAGCCGCCTGTAGTACGTTTTACGGGCGGCTTGGCCTTATGTTTGGTTTGAGCCTGCAAACCTGTTACGGCGAATAATAGGGATGCGAATAGGATTAGCGGGGCTTTTTTAAAGTCCATTATTTTTTATAAGTTATTTTGTAAATAGTTCCCTGGTTGTCATCAGTTACATAAAGCGAGCCATCGGGGCCTTGGGCTAACCCGCATGGGCGGTGTTCTGCACGACCAGATGCTGTTTGTGCGGCGGTACCTGCAAAGCCATCGGCAAATACTTCCCACTCGCCGCTTGGCTTGCCATCTTTAAACGGCTGAAATACGACAAAGTAGCCTGCCTGTGGTTCGGGGGCCCGGTTCCAGGAACCATGAAAAGCGATGAAAGCGCCATTCTTATATTTCTCCGGAAATTGGTTGCCGGTATAAAATAATAAGCCGTTAGGCGCAAGGTGACCCGGGAAAGCTGCAATCGGATCAATAGCATCCTGGCCGCCTTCTTTTTTGCCATCACCGCCATACTCGGGCATTAATATCTTTTTATGCTGTTCCTGATCATAATACATATAAGGCCAGCCGGCGTTATCTCCTTTTTTAAGGGCATACATACATTCGGCAGGTAATACGGCCGATTGCTGGGTAGTAAACATATCCGGGAAAAGATCATGCAACTGATCGCGGCCATGCTGCATTACATATAATTGGTTGTTTTGCTGGTTCCAGTCGAAACCTACCACATTACGAAGGCCTGTAGCGTAACGTACGCCGTCGCCATAATGCTGGTTAAGCTTGTCGGCTTTAAACTGCCATATACCGCCTGCAGAATCTAAAATAGGGCATCCTTTTTGGCCGGGTGACCCTTTTTTGCGGTCATCTACCTGGCAGGCGTTGGAGTACGCGCCGATGTTTACGTACAGATTGCCATCATTATCAAGGGTAATGGCTTTGGCTTCATGCTCACGGCGGTTCAGCAAGCCGGTCACAATTTTCTCGGGTTGGTCAGAGTTGATCACTTCGTTTTGAGCGTTCAGTTTATAACGGAAGACTTCTTCATCAGATGAGGCGTACAAATATCCGTTTTTAACATAAACACCGGTACCTCCAAAGGTTCCAAAACCGGTTTTTACGGTAGCTTTATCGCCTTCCTGGTGTAAAAACAAAATGCCTTTACCGTTTTTTGCGCGATTAAGTTTTACATAAATATCGCCCTGTGGGGTTACCGCAATTTCACGGGTGCCACCCAATTTATCGGCAACAATAGCCGCGTTAAAACCTTCTGGTAATTTCAATCCGGCTCCTCCATCAGTAATTGGGGTGGTAGTCGTGACGGAATCTTTGCTGTTATTGGCGGGTTCGCCGCTTTTACAGGCATTAAATAATATGAACCCCACTATTGCCGCAACAGGCAGCAATACGGAAAGTGATTTTCTGTTCTTCATGGCTTTGATTAATGGTTATCAAATTAAATAAATATACGGGGAATATAGAAATCTGTTTTGTTTAATATCATGACAAAATCAGCCGATTTTGGAGTAAGGAACAAAGAGCAAGGACTTCCGATCCTTACTTCTTGTTCCAAAAATAGTTGCTCTGTTAAACCATTTCCATTAGCTATCGTCCTAACTGTATAAAATTTAACAATTATGAAGAAGCTTATCATATTATCAGCAATAGCAGCAAGCGGATTATTTTATACTAAAGCCGCCGATGCGCAAGTATCCATCCATCTGGGTATTAATATCCCGGTGCGCCACGTTTATGTACCCGCTCCTCAACCTGTTGTTGTGCAAGATGAGCCTGTTTATGACGACGATAACATACCTGCAAGTTATGATGATGACTACTATTATCTGCCCGAGGTTGAAGCCTATTATTCCGTACCAAGGCATTGTTATTACTATAACGATGGCAGTTCATGGGTAACCGCAGCTTATTTGCCAGGTGCTTACCGTAACTATAACTGGCGCACTGCTGTAAGATATGAGGTACGTGCTCCAAGACCATACATGCATCATGATTTTTACAGGTCAAGGTGGGGTGGTTATGCCGGTGGTCGTGCCAATTGGGGCCGTCGTTTTGATAATCGCTACAACGGTGGTTATGCATACTCAAGCCGCGATAACCGCGGATGGGGCCGTGGGGATTATGGTCGGGGTAATTGGGGTGGTAATGATAACCGGGGATGGAACAGAGGTAACCAGGACCGTGGCAACTGGGGCAACAGGGATAACAACAATGATAACCGTAACCGTGGTAATTGGGGTGGTCAACGTTCTGAAAACCGAGGCGACGGAGGTAACCGTGGAGGGAACTGGGGGCAACGCTTTGCCGAAAACAGAGGTTATGGACGTCACTAAAATAGCCAGTTTATAGATTTAATATCCCGATATATATATTAATAAAAGGATCACCTGTTACAGGTGATCCTTTTTGTTTGGGGGGTAGCAAGATAAAAGAACTACCAGAAATAACTCGATTTAGCATTTATTTGTGCCTATAGCTAACTTATCAGGCCAAAGGCTCTTTTGTGTTATTATTTATGTTATATATTTGGATAAACAACACTAAAAAATTTGAAGAAGAAATTATCTATCGTTGATATTGCCAACAGCCTGAACATATCTAAAACCACTGTATCCTTTATTTTAAATGGCAGGGCACGCGAAAAACGGATAAGCGAAGAACTGGTTGAACGTGTTTTAAAATATGTAAAGGAAGTTGGCTATAAACCAAACTCACTGGCCAAAAGCCTGCGCACCGGCAAATCAAATATTATAGGTTTATTGGTGCAGGATATATCCAATAACTTTTTTGCTACTATAGCCCGCCAAATTGAGGATAGGGCATACAAAAACGGGTATAAAATTATTTACAGCAGTACCGATAACGATACCCAAAAAACCCAGGAACTGATAGCTATGTTTCGCGACAGGCATGTTGATGGATATATCATTGTTCCGCCTGAGGGTATTGAGGAGGATATTAGCAGTCTGATTAAGGATGGACTACCTGTGGTGTTGTTTGACAGGTACCTGCCTGGGGTAGAAACTGATTATGTAGTAGTTGATAATTTGTTCAGTACCTACAATGCAACAAGGTACCTTATTGATAAGGGGTATAAAAATATTGCTTTTATCAGTTTTAATAATCAGCAAACGCAGATGGCCGACAGGTTGAATGGCTATAAAAAAGCCATTACCCAAAGTAACCTTAAAACCAATATCAAAGAAGTTGATTTTTACCAGGATGAAAAACTGATGACCGAGCCGATACAGGCTTTTCTGAATGAACATCAGGAAATCGACGCGATATTATTTGGTAATAATCATTTGGGAACCTGCGGACTTAAAGTGCTGCGGAATTTGGATAAAAAGATACCGGAAGACGTTGCCCTGATATGTTTTGATGATTATGAAGTTTTTGAACTTTGTAACCCTCCTGTAACGGCGATAGCGCAACCTATTGATGCCATTGCCGATAAGGTGATCACATTGTTGCTCAACAGGCTCAATACTTCGGTAGAGAACGGTGTAAAGCAACAAGTGATACTAACAACCGATCTGAGAGTCAGAAAATCTACTAAATAATGCACATCCTCAATCAGATCAAAGCTGCTATTTAATTATTGATGATGAAGAAGATATCGCTGTTTTTATTACTCCTTGGTGCTGGCTTAGGTATCTATGCGCAGGGTGTTACCTTGCAGGTTGGCAACCCGGTATCAGAAAAGTTTTCTGTTGAAAGGTTACAGCGTATTGATCATCTGATAGAAAGTAATATCGACTCTGGGTACATTAACGGAGCGGTTGCCCTTATTGCCCGCAATGGTAAAATTGTATACAATAAGTCATTCGGTATTGCCGATGTGGAGCAAAAAAAACTGATGGAAAATGATAATATATTCCGTATAGCTTCGCAAACCAAGGCCATTACCAGTGTCGCGGTCATGATGTTGTTTGAGGAAGGGAAGTTTTTACTGGATGAACCTATCTCTAAGTATATTCCTGCTTTCGCGCACCCTAAAGTGATTGATTTGTATAACGAAAAGGATACTACTTACACCACCGTTCCAGCCAAACGGGAAATAACCATCCGCGATCTGCTTACACATACCTCGGGTATCGAATACGCGCAGATCGGTTCTCCAAGAATGAATGCCATTTATGCCAAATCAAAAATACCCGGAGGATTTGTGGCCGATAAAATACGTTTGGCCGACGCCATGGACAGATTAGGCAAATTGCCATTAACCCATCAGCCTGGTGAAAAGTGGACCTACGGATTAAATATAGATGTACTGGGGTACCTGGTTGAAAAAGTTTCGGGCAAAACCCTGGATCAGTTTTTTAAGGAACGCATATTTGATCCGCTGGGCATGAAAGATACTTATTTTTATATACCAGCTGCTAAGCAAAACAGGTTAGTAGCCGTTTATACACCCGATAAACAAGGACATCTTGTAAAGTGGAGCGCTTCCACACTTCCAGGGATAGATTTTGATTATCCAAAGACAGCAGGTACATATTTTTCTGGCGGTGCCGGTTTAAGCTCGACTATTAAGGATTATGCTATTTTTTTACAAATGATGCTGAATGGAGGCGTCTACAACGGTCAGCGTTTACTTGCCCGGCATACGGTTGAAATGATGGCCGAAAACCAGATAGGCGATCTGTATATCAACCCGGATAAAGACAAATTTGGTTTAGGCTTTGGTATTACTACCCCAACAAGTTCGGCCAAATTAGGTGTAAGTCCGGGCTCATTTGCATGGGGCGGATTTTACGGTACTTTGTATTGGGTAGATCCGAAAGAACATTTGGTTTGTCTGCTCTTTATACAGAACTGGCCATTGCCGCATAATGCTATACAGGATAAATTTCGCGCACTGGTTTACCAGGCTTTAGTCGATTGATTTTTTACAAAATACCTTTTAAAACTTCCCAAACATTATTGGCGGCTATTTTTGCCCCCTGTGGGGTAGGGTGGATACCATCCGCCTGGTTTAACGTCGGTATACCAGCTACGCCTTGTAAAAAGAAGGGCACCAGTTGGGTATGATTTTTAGTTGCCAGATCGGGGAAAACAGCTTTAAATTTGCTGGCATAATCGGCACCCATATTAGGCGGAACCTGCATGCCTAACAATACGATCTTTACCTCCGGATACTTAGCTTTTACCTTGTCAATAATGCTCTGTAGATTTTTATGGGTTTCATTTACAGGGATACCGCGCAGGCCATCATTTGCACCAAGTTCCAGTATAAAAACATCCACCTTTTGTTTCAGCAGCCAGTCTAAACGCGCGTTGCCGCCTGCCGTAGTCTCGCCGCTTAAACCCGCGTTAACTACTTTATAGGGTAGTTTCAGCGAATCGATCTTATCCTTGATCACCCCCGGGAAAGCCTCAGATGGATCGTCCAATCCATAACCGGCGGTCAAGCTGTCGCCAAAAAACAAAACGGTTTTTGATGCAGCCGCGGCATCAGGCTGTGCTGCTGTACTGCTTTTTGTACTTTCGTCGGCAGTAGGTTTTTTATTTTGATCACACGCAGCAAAAATCAGCGCGGTAAGTAACAGGAACGTTAATTTGAATTTGTACATGGTACTAAGCGTTATTGCGTAATATTTCGAGCGGCGGTTTATTTAAAACGCCCCTGCTATTTAACAAACCAATAATAACGGTTAGTATGGATATAACGAAAAATAATATCAACGCCGGCAGAAAGTTAACCGTGTAGGGAATCTCAAAACTGTATTTAGCCAGTAACCAGGTACCACCAAAAGCGATCACGATACCGGTAAGGGCCGATAATGAACCCAGGAACCAGTACTCCAGCGCGGTAATGGCAAAAATTTGCTTACGGCTTGCACCTAATGTACGTAACAATACGCTCTCCTGTATGCGTTGATATTTGCTGATACGCACCGAAGCTACCAATACCACCACGCCGGTTATAATACTGAATGCACTCATAAAACGAATTACATAGCTTATTTTATTCAGCAGCTCATCCAATACGCTTAAAACCAAACCGAGGTCAATAATAGAAACATTGGGAAAGCTGCTTACAATGGCCCGTTGAAATAAAGCAGACACCTTATTGGAGGGCACATGCGTCAGCAATACCTGAAACTGCGGAGCATCTTCCAAAATACCCGTTGGGAAAACTACCTGGAAGTTGGTTTGTACTTTACCCCAGTTTACTTTACGGATGCTGGCTACATAAGCAGGCATTTCTACCCCCTGAACGTTAAAAACTATTTTGTCGCCAATTTTAAGGTTTGCCCGGTGCGACAGATTTTCTTCTACAGAAACTGGAATGTCTTTTCCGGGTGTTGCTTTGCCTATCCACGTACCATCGGTCAGCTTTTCAGAGTCGGAAAGGGAATCGCGAAAAGTAACGCGATATTCATAGGCAAATACCCCATGCGGAATTTTTATGGTCGAATCTTTTTGCAGGTCAGCGGCTGTTTTGCCATTGATCTGTTCTATCCGCAAAGTCACAATAGGCACCTGCTGTAATACCGGCAATCCCTGCTGGCGGGTTAAACGGGCCACGGAATCTTTCTGACTGTTCTGTATATCAAACAGGATCATGTTGGATTGATTGCCGCTACTCGACAAGGTAACCTGGCCAATGAGTAAATTCTGGACAAGAAACAATATACAAATGAACATGGTACTTAAACCTATGGACACCATGAGGATAAGCGTTTGGTTGTTGGGCCGGTATAAATTGGCAAAACCTTGCCGCCATAAATAACTCCATGACCCATTGATCAGCAATTTTGTGAAGCGCATCAATAGCCACGCTACCCCTGATAATATGATAAAAGCACCCAATATGCCCAGCGTAAAGAACAGGCTCCCCAACCAGCTATCCAACTGTAAATAAGTAAAAGTGACGATGAATAGCAGGATCAGCAGGTATACCAGCCAACGCAAAGGATCACGGGACAATACCGCGTCATCAAACGATAATCGTAAAGTATTTAAAGGAGATACATTACGAACGGATATCAACGGCAACAAAGCAAAAAGCAGGGAAATGATCACCCCCAACAAAATACCCTGACCAATAGCCATCCACGAAATTTGAACGGATATGGTAAAGGGGATGAAATCTTTAAATACTACAGGCAGCAAATGCTGTATCGCCGTACCCAAAGCAGCCCCAATAACAGAGCCGATGAGACCAATGCCTACAATCTGGATGAGATAGATCAGAAATGCCTCCGATGCTTTTACACCCAGACAGCGCATGATGGCAATAGACGCGATCTTCTCACGTACATAAATATGAACGGCACTGGCCACACCCACACAACCCAATAATAAGGCAACAAAGCCCACCAGGGATAAAAAACGACTTAGATCGCCAAAATTACGGCCGGTGTTTTCCTTCCTTCCTTCAATAGTTTCATACCGCATGCCAGCTTTATCCAGCATGGGATCGAGCTTTTTGGTGAGTTTATCCAGGTTTACCGGTTTAGTGAATTTATAGTAAAAGCTATAGTTTACCCGGCTGCCAATTTTAACCAGGCCGGTTTGCTCCAGATATTGCATGGGGATATAAACCACCGGCGCTATTCCCGCTACTACACCCGCCTGTCCGGGAGCCCGGTTTAAAATGCCTGTTATTAAAAAGAGGCTGTTACCGATCTTGATCGAATCGCCCACATGCGCGTTGAATTGCAGCATCAGTGTTTTATCAACCACCGCCATCTGGCCTTTTCTGAAAGTTGTGCCCGCTTGTTCGGGTGTGGTTTCAATGGCCCCGTAATAGGGGAAGTTGCCCTGTAGTGCTCGCACTTGTACCAGTCTTGTGCCTTTACTTTTTGGGAAATAGGCCATGGAGGCAAAGCTGCGTTCCTGTGAGCGTTCATCACCTAACGAATCCAATAATTTTTTCAGATGCACATCTGCAGGTTTATTACCTGATACGGAAAGATCGGCACCGATCAATGTTGCCGCCTGTCCGTTGATGTCGTTTTGAACATTGTACTTGAACGCGTAAATAGCTACTAATGCAGCTATCCCGAATACGATGGCGGATATGAATAGGAATAACCTTGAGCGGTTTTTACGGGTATCGCGCCAGGCCATATTAAACAGCCAGGGGATATTCATTTTTCGGTGGTAATTAACGGGATTGGTTTCCATAAAGCCTAACCGTTAATTGTTTTTTCATCAGCTATCAGCTGGCCACCTTTTATCCGGATGATGCGCTGTGTTTTAGCGGCTAAATCCAGGTCGTGGGTTACCAATACCAGTGTGGTTCCGGCTTCTTTATTCAGATCAAAAAGGAGTTTTACCACCTTTTCGCTGGTTTCGGCATCCAGGTTGCCGGTAGGTTCATCGGCAAATAGTATTTTGGGTGAGTTGGAAAAAGCGCGTGCCAGCGAAACACGTTGCTGCTCACCACCCGATAATTGATTAGGGTAGTGATGCCCGCGATCAGCCAGTCCTACTTTATCCAGCAGATCCAGAGCTCTTGCCCGTATATTTTTTTCATTACGAAGCTCTAAAGGAACCATTACATTCTCCAGGGCAGTTAGCGTAGGCAATAGTTGAAAATTCTGGAATATAAATCCCACATACTGGTTGCGTACCTGCGCGCGTTGGTCTTCTGTTAAATTTCCGAGGTTAATGCCGTTGAGTTCTACCGCGCCTGCACTGGAACGATCAAGGCCGGCACATAAGCCCAGCAAAGTAGTTTTACCACTGCCCGAAGGTCCTACAATAGCATTGGTGGAGCCGGCGGCAATGCTGAAATTAATATTATGAAGCACGGTAAGCGTACGCCCTGCGCTTTGGTAGGTTTTGCCCAGATCTGCAATATTGAGTATAGTTTCCAAACGGTGTGTTTTTTATGATATAGATGCAGCGGGCTATCAATTGTTACCCCGCCGGTTTGCATAAATATCCATGAATCATGCCGTTTGCAATATAAAAGCGGATGTGGTTTTATTAAATGACTTTAAAAATACAATTATAACTTAGCTTTCAGCATTTCTTTCACGCTATCAAACCATTCGTGTTGTAAAATGCTTAACAGAATAGAATGGCGCCGGGTACCATCGGGAAGTGGCATGTGGCTACGGATAATGCCTTCTACCGTACAACCTATACTTTTCATAGCCGCGATGCTGCGCTCATTCCGGGCATCGGCACGAAAACCTACCCGTTTCATATTTAGTTGTTCAAAGGCCAGTTGCAGCAATAGAAACTTACAGTGTTTGTTAAGGCCTGTACCCCTGAATTTTTCGCCATACCAGGTATAGCCTATTTCAAGTGCCTGATTGCCGGTTTGTATATCATAAAAACGGCTACTGCCCGCATATTCGCCTGTCTTTTTATCGTATATAATAAGAGGATATTCTTTTCCCTCAAGCCTGGCTTTAAGTGCCTGGTCGATATAATTACGCATACCGTCGGCGCCTTTTGCACTTACTTGCGAATAGCTCCAGATGTTAGGCTCATACAAGGCAAATGGCAATAAATTCTGATAATCGTCGGCGTTTAATGGTTTGATCAGCAACCAGTCGTCTTCTAAAATATAATCAGCCTCTGGCGAAAATTTTGAACTCATAACGGTAAAGCATTTAACCTAACACATCAAATATAGAAGTGTTTTGTAAATCCAGGGCTTTATTGCTCCATAACCCGCGCGTACATCTGCGGAAATGGTTTGTTTTTTAATTCAACGGCTAATGCCGAGTTGTGTTGCGCGCAATGTTCAAGCATCTCATTACAATCAATTAAAACGTCATCGCTCATACCTTTAAACATCATCGCTGTGGCTGTGGCTGATATTTTATAATACTCGCTAAGTGTAATTATGCCTTTTTCGGTTATCTTGATCAGTTTGGCGCGCTTATCGTCGGGCGAAGTGCGTTCTGTTATCTTTTTCTCCCGGATGAGTTTATTAATGATCTCCATGCCGGTGGTTGTTTCGGCAAACATATCGTTAATCAAATCACTTTTTTTTACTTCACCCAATTGATTCAGACTGTGTAGGTAATAAAAGTTTTCGGGAGTAGGCATCTCCGCATGGCTAACTGCCGAACGGAAATATAGGGAGTAGGATTTCAAAATGCGCCCAATGGTTTTAAGCAAATTCACCCCATTCATGATATGCTTATCCGAATGTTTGGATTTAGGCTGCTGTTTTTGAAGATAATACCGGCAAAACGCTTCTACCGAATGCTCCTCGCTGGTTTCCTCAAAAGCGCTCCATTCTTCTATTAGCTGTACAACTGGTTTCATATTAGTGCTGTTTAGATGTAAAATTAAAAAACTATTTCCAAAACGTTTTAATTATTCCATAATAGGAATATATTTGCATTGATATTCCTGTATCGTAGTATTATAAAGGGCCGGAAATATTTATACCGCGACAAAATGTTTTACTTTAACAATCGTCATCAGTATAAAGGCGTACTTTTATTAAGCCTTAAACTTTAAAACATCTTTTAGTAGATGAATTTCTGAAAATATGAAAACTGATACTCAAAAACCTGATAAAAAACCACCTGGCGTTTTTAGCTTACTAAAGCCTTACATGGGATTGGTTTCGCTGCTTTTGTTATTTGCTTTGCTTAGTAACGGTGTAAATCTTTGGTTGCCCAAGATCATAGCCAACGGGATAGATGATTATACTAAACAGCACTTTGTGTTTGGTGATATTATTAAGAAATTCTCCCTGGCCGTTCTGATTATTTTTATTTTTGGCTATCTGCAAACTATTATTCAAACCTATGCATCGGAGCGCGTAGCCCGCGATTTGCGGCAAAAGCTGGCCGATAAGATATCAAGACAAAGCCACGCTTTTATTGAAAAGGCAAACCCGGCCAAGCTGCTCACCAATTTAACCGCCGATGTAGATTCTATTAAATTGTTTGTATCGCAGGCATTGGTATCCATCGTGTCGTCATTGTTCATCATCATTGGTGCAAGCATATTGCTGTTTACTATTAACTGGAAACTGGCCCTGGCCGTGGTCATGATTATCCCGATCATAGGTGGTACATTTTTTTATGTATTGAAGAATGTGCGGGCGCTGTTTATAAAAAGCAGGGGAGTGATTGACCAGCTGAACAAAGTAATTAATGAAAGTATTCTGGGTGCCGCGCTTGTTCGTGTGATCAACTCCCAGCAGTTGGAGTATCATAAGTTTTTAGAGGCCAACACCGAGGCAAAGCGATACGGCCTGAAGATACTGAGCTTTTTTGCCGGACTGATCCCTATTGTAACCTTCACGGCCAATATGGCGGCATTAACCATTTTAATGATGGGTGGTCATTTTGTGATCAATGGCAGTATGAGCTTGGGTAGTTTTGCGGCCTTTAACAGTTATCTATCGTTACTTATATTTCCCATTTTTGTACTGGGTTTTATGAGTAACCTTATTGCGCAGGCTTCGGCCTCATTTACCCGTATCAGTGTGGTATTGGATGCTCCGGATATTGTTGATGGCGGAACTTTAAAGGAAACATTGCGTGGTGATGTGGAACTTGGTGATGTATCACTGATTTATGGTCAAAAGCCGGCGCTCAAAAATGTATCGCTTTCGGTAGCAGCTGGTTCAAAAATAGCCATCATCGGCCCTACAGCCGCGGGTAAAACGCAGCTGCTCTATTTGCTTACCAACCTCATCAAGCCAACATCCGGATATGTGCATTATGACGGGCGCAGCATAGATAGTTATGACAGCGAATCGTTCCATAGCCAGGTAGGTTTTGTTTTTCAGGATAGCATCATTTTTAACATGAGTATACGCGAAAACATTGCTTTTAGTGATACGGTTACTGATGAATCGTTGGAAAAAGCCATTGAAACGGCCGAATTGCGGGACTTTATCGATGGCCTGCCCGATAAGCTGAATACCGTCGTTTCCGAACGAGGATCGAGCCTTTCTGGCGGGCAAAAACAACGTATCATGCTGGCCCGGGCCCTGGCGGTTAACCCCAAAGTTTTATTATTGGACGATTTTACTGCCCGGGTTGATACCAATACCGAGAAAAAGATATTGACCAATATTCAGAAAAATTATCCCGGATTAACGCTGATATCTGTTACCCAGAAAATAGCATCGGTGGAGCATTACGACCAGATACTGCTACTTACCCAGGGCGAAATTGTTGCCCGTGGCGTGCATGAGGAATTAATGCGATCCAGCCCCGATTATGTACAAATATTTAACTCGCAGCAAAGCACCAGTAATTACGAACACGGTGTTGCTCACTGAAAATAGATGTGCAGATGTATAAATTTCAAATGTGCGGATGTGTGAATATGCAGATGTGCAAATGAAGTTTATTGGACACTCACGAAAAGATGAAATCACTAATTCAATAAAGCACTAATTCAATAATTATTCATGAATTACGATCTGAATAAACTTAGCCAAACGCAGCAGAAAACTTCAACCCTTGCCGGGCTTAGAAAACTGTTGCAGTTAATTGCGCACGAAAAGAAGGTGCTTTTACTGGCTCTTTTGGCTATATTAACCAATTCCTCGCTCAACTTATTGGGGCCTCTTGTTATTGGACATACAATTGATAAGTATGTGCAGCATAAGGATTATAGTGGGGTTATACATAACGCTGTTATATTGTTATGCATGTATTTGCTGGCCTTGTTTACAAGTTATAATCAAACCAAGTTAATGGGAGGTGTAAGTCAACGTATGTTGTTTACCCTTCGTAACTCTATATTCAACAAATTGCAGCAACTGCCGGTAAGCTTTTTTAATCAAAATAAAGCCGGTGACCTGATATCGAGGGTAAACAATGATACTGACAAGTTGAACCAGTTTTTTTCCCAATCGCTGATGCAGTTTATCGGCAATATCTCTATCATGGTTGGCGCGGGTGTGTTTTTATTATTGATCAAGTTTGAATTGGGCGCGGCTACGCTTGCTCCGGCTGTACTTATATTGATACTGACGCTGGCTTTGTCGCCATGGATAAAACGCAAAAACGCCCGGAACCTGAAAAGTGTAGGGGGGATGAGTTCGGAGATACAGGAAAGCTTGCATAATTTTAAAGTGATCATCGCCTTTAATCGCCGCGATTATTTCCGCAAACGCTTTGATACGGCCAATCGCGATAATTACAAAACCGCCATCGGGTCGGGTTTGGCCAATAGTGTATTTGTACCTGTTTATGGCTTGTTTGCCAGCATAGCACAATTGATTGTATTAGCCTTCGGTATTTATTTGATCACTATCGGGCAGTTTAGTATTGGGTTGCTGGTGAGTTATTTATCATACTCTACCAACTTTTACAACCCGCTAAGGCAATTGGCTGCATTATGGACAAACTTTCAGCTGGCTATGGCGGGTTGGGACAGGATATCGCAAATATTATCACTGGAGACAGATCTGCCCGTTATTGAAAATGGCATAGCCGAATCCAATGTAGCTCTGCTGGAATTCAGAAACGTGTATTTTGGTTATAACGAAGATCAGGAAATACTGCACAATGTTTGCCTTAAGCTGGAACAGGGCAAAACCTACGCGTTGGTTGGGCCAACCGGCGGAGGCAAAACCACAACGGCATCACTGATTGCCCGGTTATATGATCCCTCAAAAGGGTTGGTGATGCTGGATGGCCGCGACATCAGAACTTACAGCGCGGAAGAGCGTACGCAAAAAATAGGGTTTATTTTGCAGGAACCGTTTTTATTTACCGGTACAGTTAAAGACAATATTTTGTACGGTAATGATTTGTATAAGGATCATACCAATGAACAACTGGAAAAAGTGATCGTTGATGCCAACCTGGGTAGCCTGCTGGCTATTTTTGAGAGTGGGTTAGATACGCAGGTGCTTTCTTCCGGTGATAGTATCAGTCTTGGTCAAAAACAACTGATCGCTTTTATGCGGGCAGTATTGCGTAACCCGCAGATACTGATATTGGATGAGGCTACAGCAAATATTGATACGATAACCGAACAGCTATTGAGTGATATATTGAACAAATTACCGGATACCACCACCAGGGTAATTATAGCCCATCGACTGAATACTATTGAAAATGCCGATGAGATATTCTTTGTTAACTCAGGCGAAGTATCACGTGCAGGCTCGTTGAATGATGCCATGGATATGTTGCTGCAGGGGAAAAGGGTTAGCTAAGAAATTTGCGGCAAAATATTTCGGCAAAACATCGTTTTGACATAAAACTTCCACAGTATAGAATAGAGTTAATATGCTGATTTTGTCATCCTGAACGGTGTGAAGGATCTGTTAACAGGCTTTGTGTACTGGTAAATAGATTCTTCGTTCCTCAGAATGACAATTTTTATTGAGACCTAAGTTGAAAAATAAAAAATGCCGTCCCGAATAAAATAGTTGTAGTATCGACACTAAATATTTGCATAATTATTTTTACACTTGTAAATAAACTTTAACCAAATTATGCATAAGTATACCGGCGAGACACGCATTTTAGCTGCGACAGATTGTATCATTTTTGGATTCGACGGATTTAATATCAAATTATTGCTTGTACAGCGTGGTCTTGAACCCGAGAAAAATAAATGGAGCCTGATGGGCGGCTTTATACAGCCTTCGGAGTCGCCTGATGATGCTGCCAATCGCATATTAGAATTACGCACCGGGCTTAAAAACGTGTACATGGAGCAATTTCATGTATTTGGAGCGCCTGATCGCGACCCGGTGGAAAGAACCTTGTCTATAGCTTATTTCGCACTTATAGATATTCATCAGTATGAAAAACAGCTGAGTGAAGAGTACCATCCCGAGTGGTTTTTACTGAATGAGATGCCCGAGCTTATATTTGACCACACAGAAATGGTAAGGCTTGCCTTGCGCCAGCTGCGCTATAAGGCCGCGCTGCACCCAATCCTGTTTCAGCTGTTGCCCGAAAAATTCACCATTCCGCAATTGCAGGCGCTTTATGAAGGTGTTTATGAAACCAAGTTTGACGATCGTAACTTTAGCCGTAAGCTATTATCAACTGGCTTGCTTGTAAAACTGCCCGAAAAGGATAAACTGTCGTCAAAGAAAGGCGCTTTTTATTACAGGCTTGATCAATCACATTACGAACAGAATTTTGAATCGTTCCTTAACCTGGTACCTAATCCCGAGAAGTTCTTTTAGTTAAGACGGAAGGTTGGGTTAGTCCATTGGGGATTCTTTATGCTTAAAAAGTGGGTTTACATGTAAATCCACTTTTTAAGCATAAATTTAATTTATATAATTGATTTTCAATTATATATATTGATATAAACCCTGAAAAGTGTAAACCATGTAAACCCACTTTTTTAACCAAATCTGCCGCCTTTTAGGGTTTACTAAGCTAAGCTTTTAGGGATCGATACCTTAAACGTAGCACCTTTATCGGGCGAGGATATTACTTCGATACTGCCGCGGTGTTTCTCGATGATACCAAATACGATGGAAAGCCCCAGACCTGTACCTTCACCAATACCTTTAGTGGTAAAAAAAGGTTCGAAAATGCGTTGTTTGGTTTCTTCGCTCATGCCTATGCCGGTATCGGTTACTTCAATAGAAATATGGTCTGGATGATCCCTGGTGATGATCATGATACACTCATCACTATGATGATGCTTACTTTTTATGGCATATATGCTATTGTTGACCAGATTAATAATGAGCTGGTTAATTTTACCAGGATAACAGTTTAAAGGCTCCAGCTTGTCAAAAACAGGTCTGATCTCGATGTAATACGGAATGGTGCTTCTTAAGATCAGCAGGTTATTCAGGATCGATTTATTGATATCTGCCGTTTTTAATACCTGCTCATCGGTGCTGCTAAAAGTGCGCAAACTGTTTACTATTTCTGCTGTCCTGTTAGCGCCATCCTCTATTCCATTCAATAAGATAGTTATTTCATCCTTTATGAAATTAAGATCGATCTTTTGTTTATAATCATCAAGCGCCTTTAAAAAAGGAACTTGGTCCGGGTTGTTCAAAGCATCTTCATATTTGTCCAATAAAATCAAAAGCTCATCAAAATCAAGTCGTAAGGGGGCTATATTGGAGCTTACAAAATTAATGGGGTTATTAATTTCATGTGCTACGCCGGCTGTAAGCTGTCCCAGCGAAGCCATTTTTTCATTATCGATGAGCTGCTTTTGTGTGGCTGTAAGATTATCTATGGATAAGGAAAGACTTTTATTGATCTTAATTAATTCCTCGGTACGTTCTTTTACCTTGCTTTCCAGCAGGATGTTTTGCTGTGTTATTAGTCGTTCATTTTCCCGGGCAATGGTAAGGGCAAAGCTTTGCGATTCGTTTTTTTGATACCGGTAAAAGTTAATCTTCTCGGCCAAAGCTGCCGAAAACAGGATCAGTTCTAACACAGAACTATAAATAACAATGTTAGCTGTGATATTACTGTATGGAATAAGTCCTTTATTGCGTGCAACAGATATTAATAGGCTTATTAAGAACAGCCCCCAACCCAGTAAAAAGAATTTGGCCGGCTTGAAATTACTTTTATGGTAAACGTAGGCACCTATAATAAGTAAACTAATGGCGGTGATAGTAGTGCTAATGGTAATTAAATTATAGGCAATAGCAGTCATACCAGTCGCAATCACAATAAGAATTACGAAGAACAATAAATAGAGCAGCAGGTAATACTTATACCATTGTTTTAAGTGTTGCTTGAGCTGTAAAAACGTGCTCATAAAAAGCAAAATAGAAAACCCAAGCAGTACCCTAACCACGGGGATTACATAGTTATTTAAGGTGATTATGTCTGTTGTAAATAAATCGGTTCCATAGCCACGTTTAAGTAATTGCGATAAGCCCAAAAAGATGATATAATTTACATAGTACAGGTAACTATTGTCGGCAACTATAAAAAACAACAATAAGTTATATAGTGTCATTACGATAAAAATACCCGCTATAACCCCATTGGTTATATTTTCAAGATTACGACTTTCTAAAAAAGTGGATGTGCTGTAAATTTTTACCGGAATAATAGCAGCAGCATTACTTCTTATTCGTAAGTACACGGTGCCTGTGGCTCCAGGTAATAGTGGATAATCTATAAAAGCGAGATTTTGAGTGTGGTCAGGACTTAAGTGTTGTGGTGCCGTGTTTGTATTTTCGGTATAATAAAGATCAAATTCATCAATAACGCTGGCATTTATGCCAATGGTCACCATCGGTTCCTTACTGTTATTTTTTAAAATAAATTTTATCCATGTGATAGATTTAGAGAATTTTAAAGCCGGAAGTGTTTGCTTAATGCGATGGAACTTAGAACTGTTTAAAACCTGGGCAATGGTTAAATTATTATCAGGAGCGTCAAGTTCATAGAAGTATCTGTTGGTTAACAAGATTGATTGATCATTATTAATAACCAAAGTATCAGTTGAGTAGGCAAAAGCTGCAAGCCCAACTAGCATGAGATACCCGATTAGTAATATTTTTTTCATGATATAATTGTTACATATATACAGAACAATAATTATAATAAAAATGTGCAATAAGTTAAACTTTGCATAAATTTACTTTTGTAAGCCTATTTGAAGATATTACCCGTTCACTAAAGTGTTTTGCTATGGCCGTAGGAGTGTTGTATGTTGATGATGAAATTAATAACCTGAATAGTTTTAAAGCGGCCTTCAGGCGTGATTTTAATATATATACGGCCAGTTCTGCTGCCGAAGGTCGGAGGATACTGGATGGAAATGAGGTGGGGGTGATTATAACAGATCAGCGCATGCCCGTTACTACAGGTATTGAATTTCTGGAATCGGTTTTGCAAACCAACCCCGATACGATCAGGATATTATTAACCGGTTTTTCAGACATCAATGCTGTCATTGATGCCATTAATCGCGGGCAGGTTTACAAATACCTGGTAAAGCCATGGCAAAATGATGAACTCAGGATCCATATCCAAAATGCCATCGAAATTTATAACCTGCGAAAAGAAAATAAAGACCTCACCTACAAATTGCAGATAGCAAACATGGAACTGGAAACCCTGTCGAAAGCTTTTCGGTAATCCACCGGTTCCACGGCTCTATACAATATTATTTATAAAGGTTATCTTAGTTTATAGCGCACATTTAGGGCTGTTTGACCTTGAAATAAGGCTAAATTGTGCCGGCTATAAACGTTTAATTGATGAAAAGGTCCTTATTCATAGCCTTTATTTTTGTTCTTTTTATTCAGTGTGTTGTGGCGCAGCAACGGCCACAATATACCCAATACATTTTTAACAGTTACCTCTTAAATCCTGCTTTATCAGGTATCGAGAATTATACGGATGTAAAAACAGGTTACCGCAGCCAATGGACAGGCCTGGATGGTGCGCCCGTAACCGCTTACCTGTCAGTAAATATGCCCATTGGCCAAAAATTTATACAAGGCGATGCCAATGCTTTCCCGGCCAGCGGAGGCCTTAATCCGGCTAGTAGGTTGTATACACAGCAATACCAGGCTGCAGAGCCACATCACGGCGTTGGGGTAACGGTGGTATCAGATAAAGCTGGTCCTTTTACGCAAACCAATATCGATGCTAGTTATGCCTATCACCTTGGATTATCCAGCAAGCTAAATCTGGCAGTTGGGGTATCAGCTGGCTTTAGTCATAATGTGCTAAACCTGTCGGCGCTGAGCACCGCGGATCCCTCGGATCCTTTATTAAGCAGTTTGAATAATAATCAATGGAAACCTGATTTGGGGATAGGTGTCTGGGCCTATGCTTCTGATTATTTTATAGGTGTTTCGGCTCAGCAGATATTGCCGCAGAATTTGTATGTAATTAGCAAAGCAAACCAATATCAGAACAAAACTGTACCTAATTATTTTTTAACGGGCGGGGTTAAATTGTTTCTGTCGGATGAGGTTACGCTTATTCCATCGGTTATGCTGAAGTATATAAAACCGTTACCAACAAGTTATGATTTTAATATGAAATTATCCTTTGCAGATAAGCTTTGGATAGGTGGTTCATACCGTCATAGCGATTCTTATGCAGGACTGGTTGGGCTTAATCTGAGCTCATTTGTAAATATTGGTTATTCCTATGATGTCACCACATCGGCCCTGAATACGGTAAGTAATGGTACACATGAAATTGTGATAGGTATATTACTTAATAACCGTTACAAAGTAAGTAGCGCACAGCATACGTTTTAGGCCCCTAGCCCCCTAAAGGGGGAACTTTACTTTTTAGTGTTCCTGTATTTTGCTCCCCCTTTAGGGGGCTGGGGGGGCTTATAGCTCCCTTCTGAGCCTTGCAACCGGGATATTCATTTGTTCGCGGTATTTGGCCACTGTTCGGCGGGCGATGTTATAGCCGGCGTCTTTCAGGATATCGGTTAATTTTTCATCGGCCAGAGGATGGCGCTTGTCTTCTTTGCCTATATGCTCTTCCAGGATCTTTTTTACTTCTTTGTTAGATACTTCTTCGCCGCTTTCGGTCTGGATAGCTTCGGAGAAGAACGATTTGAGCAGAAAAGTGCCAAATTCGGTTTGTACGTATTTGGAGTTAGCCACACGTGACACAGTGGAGATATCCATATTTATCCTGTCGGCAATATCTTTCAGGATCATCGGTTTCAGATTTTTATCATCTCCTGTCAGGAAAAACTCATATTGATACTGCATAATGGCGTTCATGGTTTTTAGCAAAGTTTGCTGACGCTGTTTGATAGCATCAATGAACCATTTGGCCGAATCGAGCTTCTGTTTTACAAATTGTACTGCTTCTTTGAGTTTTTTATCTTTTTGCGCTGCTTTATCGTAATGCTGAAACATTTCCTGATAGGAGCGGCTTACCCTTAGTTCCGGAGCATTCTTAGAGTTTAGGGTTAATATCAGCGTACCATCATTATTGGTGATATGAAAATCGGGTATCACCTGCATTTGCTTGGTATTGATCTCGTTGGAATCGCCTGGTTTGGGATTAAGCTTGAGTATTTCGTTCACTACACCACGTAATTCGTCGGAGTTCATGTTTAATGATTTCTCCAGTTTATCGTAATGTTTACGGGTAAACTCGTCAAGGTATTGTTCAACCACAATAATGGCTTTCGCGATGATGGGATCGTTAGGGTCTTTTTTACGCAATTGTATTAAAAGACATTCCTGTAAGCTCCGGGCACCAACACCAGCCGGGTCAAATCCTTGTATCACCCGCAGCATATCTTCTACCTCTTCATCTTCGGCCATTACATTTTGTGAAAATGCCAGGTCGTCGGTAAGTGACATGATGGGGCGGCGTAAATAGCCGTCATCATCCAGGCTGCCGATAATTTGTTGACCGATCTTGAAATCTTTATCACTTAGCGGTAGCAGATCGAGCTGTAATTGCAGGCTTTCAAAAAAAGAATTTTGTACCGCTATTGGGATCTCCTTGCGTTCATCTTCATCATCACCGTTTTGATCATAACGTGAACCGTAATCGTTTACGCTATCATCCTGCAGGTAATCATCAATATTAAACTCATCCATTTCGCCCTTTTCTTCGTCACTATTAAAAGTGTCTTCGTCTGGATCCCGATCTGGATATTGCTCTTCGGGTTCGTTTAAATTTGTTAAGCTCAGATCTTCAAGCGCTGGATTTTCTTCCAGTTCCTCTTTAATACGAGTATCCAGAGAAACTGTAGGAACCTGCAGCAATTTTATAAATTGTATTTGCTGCGGTGAAAGCTTTTGTAAGAGTTTTTGTTGAAGATTCTGTTTAAGCATAATTAAGATGAGCCCAAAAATACATCAATTACCATTAACTTTAAAATATCTTATGGCATATGGACGCTGGTATTAAATACCAGAAAATATAATTTGTTTGAACGGCATTAAAATTTATTCGTTACATTAGTTAAAACTAAAACCTATTTATACCGTTACCTGAACTAATTATTAACTAAAATCTATCAATATGGCAATAATCAAAGAGTTTAAAGAGTTCGCCATGCGCGGCAACGTTGTTGACCTGGCAGTGGGTGTTATCATTGGTGCAGCTTTTGGTAAGATCGTTACCTCCCTGGTAAATGATGTTATCATGCCACCAATTGGCTATTTAACCGGTGGCATTGATTTTAAAAATTTGAAAGTGCTTTTAAAACCAGCTGACCCGGCAAATAAAGTGGCGGAGGTTGCTATCAATTATGGTAATTTCATCAATACCGTGATCGAGTTTCTGATTGTTGCCTTTTGTATTTTTATGGTTGTAAAGGCTATCAACTCGCTTAAAAAACCTGTAGAGGAAGCTCCTGCTGCAGAACCGGCACCAACAAAAGAAGAAACTTTACTTACCGAGATACGTGACCTGTTAGCTAAAAAAGCTTAACTGGATCAAAGACAAGAAAATATATCAAAGGATCATGGATGGAGATGCTTTTTGTCTTTAATCCTTGATCCTTTTGTCCTTAATCTTCTTTATTCTTTACTTAATTTTGTATCTGTTAGAATAACGTAATCTGCCAGGGATTTAAATTTTGTCCAATCGGGATTGTCAAAATTTTCTCCGCTGTAAGAGGCTATGGTTAGTATCCTTGCTTTTGGAGCATATTTCTTGAGTTGAGCTACTGCGCCCAACCTTTCTTCACTGTGAAAACCGCCATTAAGCTGTAATATTTTAAATCCGCTATGGGTTTTAAAAAATTGCGCTATCGACCAGGCCATGGTAGCATCCCACAAATTTTGTGATTGATAGATCTGCATGCCGGCCATGGCTTCGTGCCCACCCATGATCTTTATAAATTTATCATAATATGCACCGGTAGCGGTATCAATAGGAAGGGGCGCCAGGTAGCCTTTGGCTTGTTTGCTGAGTTGTTCCAGGCTGCCGAGACCATTACGTGTTACCATATTGGTATAACGCGATGGCGCATTGGCGGCCACCACTGGTAAATGATTGACTTTGGCTAATTCAACCAGCGGGCGGTAATCTTTATAGTTTGGCCAGGCACGGGCATCGGTTAGCAGGTTCTTTTCGCGGATGAAGTCATTAAGATATTCATTTAACATCAATTGACAATCGGTTTGAAACATCTCCATGGATAGAGCCGTGCGCTCAGGATATTTTTCTGTTAAGCCTTTAAATATGGCATATTCCAGTGAATGAGCTGTTGAGTCATTGTGTTCTTCACCAAAAAATAGTACGTCAATTTTGTCGGTTTGCTGAATAATATCAGTAATTGTTACCAGTTTTTGTTCGGTCGTGCTATATATTTTGTAATGAGAAGGCGATGCACCCTGCCCTAAAACAATTGATGGTAAAGCTATTAAGAGCAGGATAAGCAGTGATTTCATATTACGGTTTTAAAACGCTTAATTTACAGTAAGAAACATAGAGCAACAAATAAGAAAAATAGTATTTGAAATGTTTTGAAAAATTACTACATTTGCGCTCTTGTTTTTAAAAAGATCGAAATAGAATAAAAATATACAGTCATGAAAAGAACTTTCCAGCCTTCTCAAAGAAAAAGAAGAAACAAACACGGTTTCCGTGAGCGCATGTCAACTGCTAACGGTAGAAGAATATTAGCAGCCAGAAGAGCTAAAGGCAGAAAAAGATTAACAGTTTCTGACGAAGGTCGTCATAAAGCATAAACCTGGTTGCTTGGTCCTTTCATAAGGGACATGGACCGTTTATATGCTCAAACTCCGGTTCAATTATGGCAACTATGTATACTTTTAAAAAAGAAGAACGATTATGTAACAAAAGGCTTATTGATAAGCTTTTTCATAACGGTTCTTCTTTTTTGTGTTATCCCTTCAAAGCTTCGTGGTTATTTCATTCCGAACCACAACTATTCCCCGCCCAGATTTTATTTTCGGTTTCAAAAAAGCGTTATAAGCACGCTGTCGACCGTAATTTAATAAAAAGATGCATGCGCGAGTCGTACAGGCTGCACAAGCAGGAATCTTTGTATAATTTACTAGTGGCGGCCGATAAAACTATTGTGCTGTCGGTGGGGTATATCGGAAAGGAAATCGTGCCCTATAGTGTTATTGAAAAAAAGATGCTGAAGATGCTAAACCAGCTTGGAGAGCAATTAACGACTGCAAATAACATCCCGGTGAAATGATATGAAGGGGCTGATCAGGATATTGAAGGCAATTGTTGGTGGTATTTTTATACTGTTGATCAAAATATATCAATATTTTATTTCCCCGCTTACAGGTGCTTCATGCCGGTATACACCAACCTGTTCGCAATACGGCGTAGAAGCTATCAAAAAACACGGCGCTTTTAAGGGCGGATGGTTAACTTTGAAACGCATTGCCAGCTGTCATCCGTGGGGAGGGCACGGCCATGATCCGGTACCGTGATTGGTATTTGTTCATTAGTTCAATGGTTCATTAGTATTTGTAGTGTGATATACTGTACTAACGGATATAACTGACATTGCAACCAATAAACAAATGAACCATTGAACTAATGAACTGAAAAAAATGAGCGTTATTTTACAAATAGAAACCGCAACCACTTCCTGTTCAGTAGCCCTGGCTGTTGATGGCAAAGTTGTTGCCTTTAAACAGATCAACGAACGTAACATACATGCAGAGGTGATTACGCTTTTTATTGATGAGTTGGTGACTTCTGCAAATTTAACTTATGCCGAGCTTGATGCTATTGCTGTAAGCAGTGGTCCTGGTTCCTATACTGGTTTAAGGATTGGGGTTTCGACGGCTAAGGGGCTTTGTTTTGCCCTGGATAAACCACTCATCGCTATCGAAACACTGGAAGCTATGGCTTATGGTATTATTCATAAAGATGACTTTATAGTTGATCAGAATGCACTTTTATGTCCCATGATAGATGCACGGCGCATGGAGGTATATTGTGCCTTGTTTGATGCTGCTGGCCAAAAAGTACGCCCAACCTCGGCAGATATTATAGATGAGCAAAGTTTTGCCGACGAACTCAATAAACAGCAGATCCTGTTTTTTGGTGATGGGGCCGATAAGTGCGAGGCTATATTAGGTAACAACCCTAACGCTAAATTTTTGTCAGGCTTTGTTAATTCGGCAACTTTTCTTACCCAAAAAGCCGCTGACAAATTCGGGAAGAAGGAATTTGAAGATGTAGCTTATTTTGAACCTTACTATCTCAAAGATTTTATAGCCGGAAAGAAAGCGTTATAAATAGCTTAATATTTAGATCCCTTTATTGGTGCTGGTTTTGAATAATCGCCCAAACAGGCGACCAAAAAAGCCCTTTTCGCCCATCGGAATGATGCTGGCGTTCATGGGGTGTTCAATTACGCGGCCGAATTTCAGGGTAAATCCTAAATAAAAATCACCTCCCGAATAATTACCCACATGATTTATTTGTGAGTTATTGTTTACAGCCGCTAATGCCAACTTGCCGGTATTGGTCAATCTTTCGGTACCTATATAAAATTCGGTATTAGGAGATTTGATCATGAGTTGTGTACCAATATTAAAAAAATGCATGTCGCTATAGCTTGTACTGAGCGTTGCAGTAAAAATACCCCGATAATTAAAATGGTTAACCAATGCTCCTGTAAAATCCGGATAGAATAAAGATTTTGAGGCTATAAGTGTTGGCGAGTATTTCCATAAATTGCCGTAGCCTATCCAATAGCTTTTGGTAGCACTCAATTCAGCAAGACCGTTTATGGGGGTAGTAAGTGGTTTAACTGTTTTATGATTATCGTCCTGCATTATTTTATGCACCCGGTCATAAAGCGTATCTGCAAAGTGCTGGGATCCTAAATTGTTGATCACACCACTATTATTAAAGTCATAAGTGGCCGACCGGTTACTCCAGTGAATAAAACCAAGATCTTTAATATTGCCCTGTATGGTTATGCGGTCATCTGTGGTGTAAGAGGCGCCCAAACTAATAGCGGCACCTGGATTGCGTAGATTGGGCAAGTAATCACGTGCATCGCGTTGGCCGGGAATATAGTTGGCATAATACCTGCCGGTTAAGCCGAGCAAGGCGCTTGGGTTGTTTGGGTTTGTTCGATCAAAATCGATTTCCGAATGAGTAATGTTAAATTGCTGATACTGTATACCCAATAATGCGCTTACTTTAAAACCAAGGGCTATTTTTTTATTGATACGCTCGCGATATGAAAAACCTATCTGGTGATAAGCCTGGTACCGGTAATTGTCATTAAATATATTAGTATAATTATCGTTAGGAAAGTTCCTTGTTCCATTTAACAGGGCAAATGATTCGTCTGAAAAAAGTCCCCGGGCTTCTGCTTTAACCTGTGCCGAAAAGCCTATCTCTACATCGCCATTAAAACTTGTAAATAGCTTAAACATAATAGCATAAGCATTAATATTGGCGTTGAAATGATTGTATTTACCCTGGCCTATTTGTAAATTATCGGTAAAGTATTGTGAATTATTGCCGAATATTTTGCTTTTAAGAGTACGTTGCGCATTTCCGGTTAAATAGGTATTCACATTAAAACTCGGGATAAAAAAGTTAAAGGCGTATTGCCGGCTGGAATCCGGGATGAATGATCGTTGTGAGGGATTTTCGAAAGAATCATACAACGTGCCCGTATTGTATTGCGAAAATTGTTGTGCAGAAACTGATAAAGAGAAAAATAGTAGCCCAAAAAGAATTAATAGCTTATTTTTATTCATACGACAATTTGCCAAGTTTCTGTTTATTAATGGTTTATTTTAAACCAGTAGTAAATATTTCCCTAAACTCTAAGGAAATATTCAGACACAATAGCCCCTTTTAACGGGAATTGATAGCGTATGGTTGTATGTTTTTTTATTTAATTTGAGTAGCAGTGCTGTCTGTATTATTCAGGCGCATGCATAGGTTGGTGTAGAAGTTTTTGTCAGAGGCACTAAACTGATAAGCAGCGGCATAAAAGCTTTTCCAACTGAGATCGGAGTTTTCAAAAGCGTCATAAAAAACATCTTTCAGATCACGTTTGAGTATTGATTGTGAGTTTTTAAAGTTGATGAAAAAAGCGATGTTACTTCTTTCGGCCAGCAGGTTATCAAACTGGTTATATTGATCAGTTTTACTTATAAACTTACGGTTAAAATAGGTATCTGAGTAACTGGTAAGTTCAGAGGCAGTTGCCGCCAGTACCAGATAGTTGTCAATGATCATAAAATAGGGTTTCCTGAAAATGCTGAAAGCATCACCTAATAGATAAAAGGGAATTTTATCGTAATTAAACTGCCCGATGTTATCATTGGTCATGGTACTCACATTCATCATAATAGGGCGTAATTTTGATCCGTCTTTAACAGAAACGATAGCGTATTTTTCCTGGTAACGGGTAGTTACTACTGCAAACTCGTTACCCAACAGGTGCTCAAATTCTGGTTTTAAAAGTACACCGGTTTCTGTCTTGATCTTGCTAAAAAGATCAACCTTGTCTTTATTGATACCTGCCTGGATATGCCATTGCGAAAGCTCAGCAGAAAATTTTGTAGGATCAGAGACAGCGAAGTTGATAGTATAGGCTGTAGTGGACGGAAAAATATCTTTTAAATGGTTCACCACTGGCTGCTGATCGGCGAATAGATTTAAATAGCTCGCTGTATGGTTATGCTGTATGGTAGTAAAACCACTAAACATCAACGCGTCGTTCTTAAAATTTAAAGTCAGGGCAGCTAAAGCAGGTAATAGCTTAAAGCTTTTAAAAATATCGGTATTCTTGTTTTTAAATACCTGGTCAAAGAGGGGGATAAGCTGGCTGTAATTAATATAAAGGTTAGCCAGGGAGTTGGAATTTTGCTGTTCGGGCAGCGGAACAAAGACGTTTTTGCTTTTATCATCCCGGTATAGTATACTTTGATCTATCAGCTCTTTTGAAAAGCTACCAGCAAAAATATTGTTTTCCTTTTGGGTGATGTAAAAATGTTTGTTAATGGCCTTGACCAATACATCATAGGTTACCCCAACGGCATTACGTATGGAGGCTACAGACAGGCCACTGGCAGGCTGGGTATTTAAGGCAGTGAGGGCATCGGTTTTAAAATCATTCGTAGTGGGCACGGTAATAAGCAGATTTATATCGTTGCTATTTGACGGATGTACCGAAATAAATACGTTTTGCCCATCGAAAAAATGTTCCAGTTGTGGTGAGGTGATCAATAATTTGCGGAGTGTATCCAGATCGGCCAGTTTATCTTTACCAATAATGGCGCCTAATAGCTGGTTGCCTTTAAAAATGTCGTAGAATCCTTTTTCGCTGTTAAATTCAAATACTGCGGTAGCATTATCAGGTATAGTATGCATCACCTGCCCGGTGCGTACCCCTGGCGGACTTAAATTTTTAAAGTAAACAACTGTTATAGCTATAGCAGCAGCAAGTAAAATTAAGGTGATAACTATCAGACGTTTCATAGCGGATTGCTTTACAAAGATAGAATTTTACGCTGCGGCATTAAAGTAATACTTTCAATTGGTTAACTTAGCTTTTTATATCTGCATGAACAAACAAATAATTATCACGGCTTCGTTTTTTGGTATGCTAGCCGTTATTACCGGAGCGTTTGGTGCTCACGGTTTAAAAGGGCGCTTATCTGCCGCTGATCTTGAAGTTTGGCACACTGCGGTACAGTACAATTTTTATCATGTATTCGCTTTGCTTTTCTTATCAACCTTTGCGCGCTTTAAAAACAACCAGATAACTCTGGCTTATTACTTTTTTACTTTTGGTATTCTTTTCTTTTCGGGATCATTATACTTGTTATCCTGCCGGAGTATTCTTGGCTGGGATTGGTTGATTGCCCTTGGCCCAATTACACCATTGGGTGGCTTGCTGTTTATTTTAGGTTGGCTGATGCTGGCTGTAGCTGCTTTTAGGAATAAATGATTTTTGGAGCAAGGCTTTTGGGGTAAAAGATCAAGGACTGGAATTGGAGTTGAGTATTTAGTTTTTAGAATTTCCCCTTTAGGGTTTAGAATTTAGTCTTTAGAGTTTAGGATTTACATGATATTGGAATTTGCTGAAATTGATCATACCGACCGTAAAACGCTTTTTGCCGAAGTGATTTTACCACTGGCAATTTCAAAAAATTATACCTATCGGGTGCCGTATGAACTGAATGATGCCATCGCCATAGGTAAAAGAGTAGTGGTGCAATTTGGTAAAAGTAAGTTGTACACTGCTATTGTTAAGGAAATCAGCACGCTTGCTCCCGAAAAATATGAAGCTAAATACATTATTGATATTCTGGACGATCAGCCGGTTGTAACGCCTCATCAGTTACATTTTTGGCAATGGCTGGCCTATTATTATATGTGCAATATTGGCGAGGTAATGAACGCCGCATTACCCGCTGCCCTAAAACTGGCCAGTGAAACCCGCATTGTGCTCAATAAAGAGTATGATATTGACCGCTCAACGCTACATGATAAGGAATTCTTGATTGTAGAAGCCCTGGATATCCAGCCGGAGCTTACCGTAAGTGATATTGCCAAATTATTGGGTCAGAAAACGGTAATGCCTATCCTGAAACTGATGTTCGAGAAAAACATCATCCATATATCCGAGGAAGTAAGCGAACGTTACAAACCCCGCAAGCGTACTTTTATTACATTGAACCCGGTTTATAACAATCCGGATAATTTACGTGAGCTTTTCCCGATACTGGAGAAGCGCGCTCCAAAGCAAGCTGATGCGCTGCTGGCTTATATAAAACTGGCACGTCATCAGAAAGCCATCACCAAAAATGAGCTGATAGAAGAAAGCGGAGCAGGTGAATCGAGCATTAAATCGCTTATAGAAAAAGAGATTCTTATCGCAGAGGAAAAAAATGTGAGCCGTTTGCATTTTGAAGAGGAAGAAGAACTGAACAGCAACTTTGAGTTAAGCGAACAGCAAACCGAAGTGCTGCAAAGTGTGCGTACGCAATTCCAGGAGAAAGATGTGGTACTGCTGCATGGAGTTACCTCATCGGGCAAAACACAGATCTACATCAGGTTGATAGAAGAAATGATGCGCAGCGACCGGCAGGTACTTTACCTGTTGCCCGAAATTGCCCTCACCACACATATCATTGAACGGCTACGCCTATATTTTGGTGCCGACATCGGTGTTTATCACTCCCGGTTTAATGATAACGAAAGGGTAGAGGTTTGGCAAAAGGTGCTGAACAATGATTATAAAGTAATACTGGGTGCGCGCTCATCGGTTTTTTTGCCATTTAATGATCTCGGCCTGATTGTGGTGGATGAGGAGCACGAAACCTCTTATAAACAATTTGATCCGGCTCCGCGATATAATGCCCGTGATGCAGCCATTTTTCTGGCCAATACGCATCAAGGTAAAGTGCTTTTAGGTTCGGCTACACCGTCGTTTGAAAGCTATTATAATGCCCGTACCCATAAGTATGGCTTTGCTGAACTTACTGAACGTTATGGCGGTGTACAACTGCCCGATGTACAGGTAGTAAGCATCAGTCATGAAACTAAGCAAAAAACTATACAATCGCATTTTACCAGTGTGCTGATGGAGGGTATTAATCAGACCCTGACCCATCAGGAGCAGGTGATCCTGTTTCAAAACCGGCGTGGATATGCCCCGGTGTTGATGTGTAAAATATGCGCATATACGCCAAAATGTATCAATTGCGATGTAAGTTTGACCTATCATAAGAGTAGCGGCAAACTGCATTGTCATTATTGTGGTTACCGGGAAGATTCACCGTCTATTTGTCCGGCATGCGGTTCAACGCACCTGGAATACAAAGGTTTTGGTACCGAGAAGATAGAGGACGAATTAAGTCTGTTACTACCCGAAGCTCGTATTGCCCGCATGGATCTGGATACCACCCGCGCCCGTAACTCCCTGCAAACCATATTAAACAACCTGGAAGAGAAAAAGATAGATATCCTGGTAGGTACCCAAATGGTGGCCAAAGGACTTGATTTTGCCGATGTTACCCTCATAGGAATCATCAATGCCGATAGCATGCTTAAATTTCCAGATTACCGGGCCAATGAGCGTAGTTTCCAGATGCTGGCACAGGTAAGCGGTCGTGCCGGACGACGGGGTAAACAGGGTAAAGTGGTGATCCAAACCTATGATCCTAATCACCGGGTTATCAAACAGGTGATCGCCAATGATTATAACGATCTGTATTTTACGGAAATGGAAGAGCGTAAAAGCTTTAAATATCCGCCGTTTTACCGCATCATCAACCTTGATATTAAACATAAAGACCCGGAAGTGTTATACAATCAGGCCAATTACCTGGGTAATGAACTGCGCAAACATTTTGGCGAGCGGGTAATAGGTCCTGAATCACCGCTCATCAGTCGCATCCGTAATTATTATATCAAATCTATCATGCTCAAATTTGAGCGGGATGGTATATCCATTGTTAAAGCTAAGGCTATACTGCGCGATGTGATCACCCAATTTCAAACAACCAAATTAAGCAAAGGCAGTATTATTCAGCCCGATGTTGATCCGTATTAAAGGGATGTTCTCCGATGCGTCATTGCGAGGAGGAACGACGTGGCAATCCCCGAATACCCGAGCCTTTCTGCACAGTTAAGGATTGCCACGCTATCGCTCGCAAATGAATCACGTTTTTGTTTATTGTTAATTATCTTAATTTTTTTACCGGCTAACACATAATGAATTACCCATCTCTACGTTACCCGCATCCCCTAAATGCTGAATTTCCTGTTACCTTTGCCTTATAAATGGCTTATAAGTATATTGATAATTATCGCGAAAAAGGCGCCCGTAAACGATTGGTTGACATCCTGCGAAAAAAAGGTATCCAGGATGAAGAAGTATTGCTGGCCATAAGCAAAGTACCGCGCCACTATTTTTTTGATGAAACTTTCTGGAACCAGGCCTACAGCGATATTGCCTTTCCGATAGGCGAGGGGCAAACCATATCGCAACCCTATACTGTTGCTTATCAAACAGAATTGCTCCATATACGCAAAGGCGATAAGGTACTGGAGATAGGCACAGGTTCAGGTTACCAAACCTGCATATTACTGGAACTCGGCGCCAAAGTTTATACCATTGAGCGCCAGGAAAAATTGTATGAGCGCACCCGGTTTATCCTGCCCGAAAAGATGGGTTATAAACCCAACTTTTTTTGTGGTGATGGTTCTATTGGTATAGCCAAACACGCGCCTTATGATAAGATCATCGTAACGGCCGGTGCACCTACAGTGCCTGATGTGCTTTTGAAACAACTCAAAATAGGTGGTATCCTGGTAATTCCGGTTGGTGACGAAGAAACTCAAAAAATGGTAACTATACTCAAGGTTGCCGAAAATGACTACGAAAAGATTGTGCTGGATACTTTCAGATTTGTGCCTTTGGTGGGAGATAAGGCATGGTGAGCCCCCAACCCCCTAAAGGGGGAGCTTTTGATTAGCAAATTCACTTAACAAAACAGCCTGCTTTAAATATTTAAAGCAGGCTGTTTTGTTAAGTGCACGCCCCCTTTAGGAGGTTTGGGGGGCTTACCTTTTCATTGCCCGGTCCATTTCAACTTTAGTGTCGCGCTCTTTCATTGTTTCGCGTTTGTCAAATGTCTTTTTACCTTGTGCAAGTCCAATTTCCAGTTTAGCAAAACCACGTTCGCTGATGAACAGGGCTAATGGCACAATGGTCAGGCCCTTTTCTTCGCCACGGGTTACCAGCTTTTTAAGCTCTTTTTTGGTAAGTAATAGCACACGGTCGCGTTTGGCCTCGTGGTTATAGAATGATCCGTATGAATATTCTGATATATGCAAATTGCGTACAAACAGTTGGTTATTGATAAAGGTGCAAAAGGCATCGTTGATATTGGCCTTGCCCTCACGTATCGATTTTATTTCAGTGCCCAGCAATTGAATACCGGCTACATACTTATCCAGTATGTGGTATTCAAAATAAGCCTTCTTGTTTTTTATATATATTTTATCCTGAGTAGTCATGTTTTTCCTTTCGGTGAGGTGCAAATTTACGCAAAATAACCAAAACAGGTCTTGCTATATTATTACCTGCTTGGTTTTACCACCAATACCGGCACATTCACCATATGCCTAACCGAGTTTACAGTGGTACCAAAAATAAGATCTTTCAGGGCCTTGTGACCATGCGAACCCATCACAATAAAATCGACATTTTCTTCATTTACAATCTTAGCGATAGCGCTTGCCGGGTTACCATAACCAATTTGCGCCTGTGCTTTATAGCCCAGGTTTTCCAGGGCAGTAACATACTTATTCAGGTTGTCTACATCGCTTTGGGTTTCGTTATCCATAACCTGTTTACCATAGTAACGCGCACCGGCAGTTTCCACCACATGGATCAGAGTATAAGTAGCCCGTTTGCCGCCCTGCATAATAGCATGGCGCAGGCAGTCGTTGTCGTTTTTTGAAAAATCGATGGTTATGGCTATGTGTTTATAAGTAATGGCATCAAGCTCGGTGATGGCACTGGCAATACCATGAGGTGCATAAAATGGCTGATCTTTATGTTTGTATAACATCGGTCTGAAAAATACATATATCAGCAGTAACGCTACAGCAAGAACAATGGGGAAAACCAGGGCATAGATCCAGGCGGCGGCGGATGGGTATTCTTTTATCCAATCAAATAATTGTTCGTATACCAATTTGCCGTTTAACGCAACAATAAGGATGGCGCAGGCCCAGGCCAATACTTTTACTTTAAGACTGATGGCAAATTTACCCATCCGTTTTTTGTCAGATGTAAAGTGGATAAGCGGGATAACCGCAAAACCCAGTTGCAGGCTCAGCACCACCTGGCTTAATATAATCAAGCTACCCAATCCCTCTTCTCCAAAATATATGATGGTGAAAACGGCCGGTACAATAGCCAGCACACGGGTAAGTAAACGGCGCAGCCAGGGCTCAATACGCAGGTTGATGTGGCCCTCCATAATAATTTGTCCGGCAAGTGTCCCCGTGATGGTAGAGCTTTGTCCTGAGGCTATCAAAGCGATGGCGAAAAGTACCGGGGCAACCCTGCCAAAAATATGCTCAAGCAGCTTATAGGCATCCTGTATTTCGGCAACTTTAAAATAGCCGTTTTTATAAAAGGCTGTAGCTGCCAGTATCAGGATTGCGGCGTTTACAAAAAAGGCCAGGTTAAGTGCTATAACGGTATCAAACAGGTTGAATTTAATAGCCGATTTAATACCCGCGTCTGTACGGGTGATTTGCCGGGTTTGCACCAGCGAGGAGTGCAGGTACAGATTATGCGGCATCACTGTAGCTCCAATAATACCTATGGCAATGTAAAGCGCGTCGCCACTTAAATTGCCGGGCGCAAAACCTTTGGCTATTTCAACTACGTTGGGCTGCACAATGAACATCTCTATTAAAAATGAAAGCCCTACAATAAATATCATGGATATGATAAAACCTTCCAGTTTACGCATGCCTTTGTTCATTAAATAAAGCATTAGGATGGTATCGGTTATGGTAAGCGATACGCCCCATATCAATGGCAGGTTAAATAGCAATTTTAAGCCGATGGCCATACCGATGATCTCGGCCAGATCGCAGGCTATAATGGCTATTTGCGCTAATACGTACAGCCAGAAATTCACAAAGCGGGGATAAGCATTTTTGGATGCCTGCGCCAGATCGAGCCCGCGAACAATGCCCAGGCGTGCGCTGAGCGACTGCAGCAGCAATGCGATGAGGTTGGAGGCAAATAATACCCATATTAGTTTATAACCAAAAGCGCTGCCCCCGGCAATGTCGGTAGCCCAGTTGCCCGGATCCATGTAACCTACGCTTACCAGGTAGGCCGGACCCAGAAAGGCCATTATTTTACGCCAGCCTGTTTTATTTTCGGTGCTAACCGAGCTGTGTACATCTCCTAATGATTGGTTATGGGTATCTGTCATAAAGCTATCAGTAAATTATTAGCCACTTCGCGGCTGATGTGTATCTCTTTTTTATTTTCTGTTTGTAAGATCACAGAATGATCAAACTCCACGATTTCTGTGATCGATATTTTTTTTCCCAGCGTAAGCTGTTGCTTTTCGAGGTATTGCAAAAAAGATGAGCTGTGATCACGCACCCCGGCTATGGTTCCGCAATTGTTTACACTTAATGTAGATATGGCTTTTAATTCAGAAGCGTTAAACCTGCCATTACAATCGGGGATGGGTTCGCCATGCGGGTCGTGCTGCGGATAATCCATAAATTCATCAAGCCGGTCAATCAGTTCGGCTGATGATATGTGCTCCATTTCCTCGGCCATATCATGTACCTGGTCCCACTTAAATTTAAGTTTCTCTACCAGGAAATACTCCCAGAGCCGGTGTTTGCGGATGATATTAACAGCGATCTTCTCGCCTGCGGGGGTTAAGCTTACGCCCTGGTAACGCGTATAATTGATCAGCGCCTTATCGGCTAGTTTTTTCAGCATGTCTGTTACCGAGGAAGCCTTGGTGTTTAATGACGCGGCAATTTGATTGGTGCTCACATTTCCGGCATCAATTGACAAATGGTAGATCGATTTTAAATAGTTTTCCTCGGCTAACGTATTCATTTATACAAATCTAATAAAAAATTTAGACTTATCTAAATTATGAAAATCGTGGGAAATATATTTTTGCTGAATTACTTTTAAGAGAAATATAATTTTGTGAACAGAGGAAAACTGTATATTTGCGTACATTATTGTAACCTAATGGCTGCGGAATTAGATAAAATCGATCTTCAAATACTTAAGATATTACAGGAAAACGGAAGAATAACCAACCTTCAACTTTCAAATGAAATAGGCCTTTCACCGGCCCCAACCCTGGAGCGTGTACGCAAGCTGGAGAACGCTGAGTACATCAAGAGTTATCATGCCCTGGTTGACGAGGAAAAACTGGGCCTGGGTATTAAAACCTTTATACAGATATCGCTTGATTTTCACCAGAAAAATACCATTCAAACATTTCTGGATGAGATCAAACACATTAAAGAGGTAACAGAGTGCCACCATGTAACCGGACAGTGCGATTTTTTGCTGAAAGTATACGTACGCGACATTAAATCATACGAACAACTGATCATGGAAAAGATAAGCCGTATCACGGTTGTAAAAACTTTCCAAACCATGATGATCATGTCAACCAGTAAAAAGGAACCAATAGTTCCTTTGGAGTATTAGTTCGAAAAGATGCAAGAGATTAGAGTCAAGAAGCAAGATCAAAACTTAGCTTCTTGACTTTTTTGTTTTACAACCGATCAGCAAGACTCTTGCTTCTTGACTCTAATTTCTTGATTCTCTTTTCAACTTATCTGCCAATTGATCTCTGCTTTTCCTTCTCTTTTTAATATCTCATTGGTTTTTGAAAATGGCTTGCTGCCAAAAAAGCCACGATCGGCAGAAAAAGGTGAGGGGTGGGGCGATTTAAGGATAAAATGTTTATTCTCATCAATTAATGCCGCTTTTGATTGCGCGAAGGCTCCCCAGAGTATAAATACAATGCCTTGTTTTTTGTCGGATATGGTTTTGATCACTTCGTCGGTAAATTCCTCCCAACCCTGTTTCTGGTGCGAACCTGGACTGCTGGCCCTAACCGTCAAGGTAGCGTTTAATAATAGCACTCCTTGTTTGGCCCAGTCTTCCAGGTTACCATGAGCTGGTATCTTAAATCCGGGAATATCGGTTTGCAGTTCTTTATAAATATTAATGAGCGAACGGGGAGTGGCGATGCCTTTTTGCACCGAGAACGAAAGCCCATGCGCCTGGTGTGCACCATGGTATGGGTCCTGGCCAAGTATCACCACTTTTACATCATCAAAATGGGTGGTGTTAAATGCGTTAAAAATTTCGCTGTTTTTAGGGTAAACCACCTGGCCTGCTGCCTTTTCTTTCTGTAAAAAATCCTTTAGTTTTATCATGTAGTCTTTCCCAAATTCGTCTTTCAGAACTTCCATCCAGGAGGGGTCTAATGCATTTGCCATAAATATTGATATAATGTTGATTAAGCGTACAAATTAACGGATATTTGCACTCAATATATAGTATCATAAATTATGTCAAATATTGTTAGGCTAATTATAGCCTGTGTACTGTTCGGTGCGGCGGTTGCGCTTTGTGCCTTCGGGTTTTGGGGCTGGGGAATTTTAGTTTTGTTTTTGGGCGGTATTGTGCTATTGAGCTTCTTCTTTAACGAGAATATGATCGTATCACAATTTTATCTGCGTAAGGAAAACTCTGAAAAAGCCGAAGCCTGGTTAATGAAGATCACTGATTACGAAAAACAGCTGCATAAAAACCAGCATGGCTATTATAACTTACTGATCGGTTTGATTGAATCGCGTAAGGCGCCAATGAAATCTGAAAAATACTTTAAGAAAGCGCTTCAGTTGGGTATGAAAATGTCGCACAATACGGCTTTGGCTAAATTGAGCCTGGCGGGTATCTCTATGGCTAAACGTAATAAACGCGAGGCGCAAATGTACCTTTCTGAGGCTGCCAAGGATGATAAGAATAAGTTACTGGCCGAGCAGATCAAGATGATGAAAACACAGATGGCTCAAATGGATAAGCAACAGGTAGTAAGGGGCGGATATCGCCAGTTCTAACAGGACAAGAAAATAATATAATAAGGATAAAATAAAAAAGGGACGCGAAAGCATCCCTTTTTTATTTCTCGTCGATAGCGCTGAAATAATCGGCAGTAGCAGAATGGTTCTGGTAAGGCGATACTACACGGTCGCTATAAGAATAGTCGCTTTCTTCGGTCGGGTTGGCCACTTCGACCATCTTTAATAAACTCCTGATGAACGATAAGTTGAAGTTACTTCTGTTCAGTTTGATCAGGTATTCGTTCTCGGTGATCTCCAAAATTGAATTGGTCATGACTTTTTTTAATAGTTGTTTATTGCAAGTATAACCAACATAATTAAACACAAAGTACTGTTTATTTTAAGCTTTTATTAATAAATTGTTATTAAATTGCTGATACAGAGTTGGGTATCAAAATAGCCCTGATTATGGCCTCGTTAAGTGCTTGGCCGGGACAAAAGTAGCATAAAAAGAAGCACCAACAAGCGTCCTTTTATTGTTATTTTCAGAACACCTGCATTATAAATAATTCCGGCAACAGACCGACAGCGTTTATCTGTGATACTATTCTTATTTAATGTTGTTTACGATAAGCTACCGGGCTAATACCTGTTTCTTTTCTGAAAAGCCTGGAGAAATAGGGTGGATTTTCAAACCCAAGCTGATAGGCAATCTGCGCTACGGTAAGGTCGGCGCCAATCAGCAGGTTTTTTGCTTCTGTGGTCAGATAACTATGGATGTGGTCGATGGCTGATCGGCCTGTTTCCTGTCTTAACAGATCACTTAGATAATGAGGCGACATTTTGAGTTGGGCGGCAATTGCTGTAACGGTTGGCAAGCCATTGGTTTGTAATTCGCCATTCTCAAAATACTGCCGGATAGCTTTATTAAATTTAGAAATTACCTTACCCGTAAGTTCCGCCCTATTCAGGAACTGGCGTTTATAAAAACGCTGCGAATATTTAAGGATAGCTTCAATATGTCCCAAAATGATCTCCTTGGTATACTCATCCTGATTGTTGTTGTATTCCGTCTCAATCTTACGGAACAGCTCCCACATAATTTCTTCCTCTCGGGGAGAAATATGGAGGGCCTCATTGGTTTCGTAATCGAAAAAACTATATTTTTTGATAGTTTGGTGCAATGATTCGCCATTTAGGAAATCAGGATGAAACATGATCGTAAATCCGCTTCCTTCCAGCTGGATATTTTTAAGTTCGACTACTTGACCAGGTTTAATATAGATCATAGAACCCTGGTTGTGATCATACTTGGTGCGTCCGTAATAAAGACCGCCAGACAGTACCTTCTTAAACGCGATTATATAAAAAACCGTTGTATATTCATTTGAGGCCGTGCCGCATGAAGCCGGACATGTATTTACACACGTCATCAAACTAAGTAAGGGGTTTTCCGATATGGGCCAGCCCCGGGCTTTATGCAGATCGCTTAAATTTTTGAAATGCTTCATTTTGATAAAGATACGGCATCCGGCCAACGGAATGCCGTATCATTTTTTAATTTAACTGATTAATGACCATGTGCTGCCGCTGCAACTTCTTTCCAGGATTCCCAAACCGCCAGCCGGTCGGCATAAACCTGTTGCACACGCGGTAAAGCTACTTTTCCTAAAAGTAAGCGCAATGGTGGCTGATCACTGTCAACCAATTTAATAATAGCAGGTACAGTTGCCTCGGGGTTGCCGACCATTTCAGGGGTAAAGTAGCTATTGAATGTTTCCTTAATACCATCGTACACCGCTATAGATTGTGTTTTGATAGCCGAATCTCCGCTCCAGTCTGTGCCAAAGGCATTTGGTTCAACAAGACTTACATTGATGCCAAATCCTTTTACCTCTGCAGCAAGGCTTTCGCTTAATCCTTCAACTGCCCATTTAGAGGCTACATAGATACTTATAATAGGTGCACCTGTGTGACCCGCCAAACTTGATACTTGTATAATATGCCCATGACCTTGCTCCCGCATAACCGGGATAACGGCCTGGGTCATCCACAACAAACCAAATACATTGGTTTCGAATTGATCCCGGGCTTCCTGCTCGGTAGCCTCTTCAATGGCACCAAACAAACCATAACCAGCGTTATTGATCAGCACATCAATGCCGCCAAAATGTTCATTAGCTTGTTTAACAGCAGCAAAACATTGCTCGCGGTTATTCACATTCAGTTTAACAGGTAATATCGATTCTCCATAAGTGGATACCAGATCACTTAATGAATCAATATTTCGGGCGGTAGCGATTACTTTATCACCACGTTTTAAAAATGCTTCGGCCCATATTTTTCCAAGCCCCCGGGATGCGCCTGTTATTAAAATTACTTTAGATTTCATATCAATTATTTTATGATACAAAATTACAGGCAGCCGGTACCGGCAGACTTATACATATCGCTGAATATCGGATACATATTTTGCCCGGTGTAGAGTTATATTTTCAGTTTCAATAGCTTATCCGCATTGCTATGGGCAATTTTAGCCACTTGCTCATCGGGAAGGTCAATCGCGTTCAGGAATTCAATACCCATTTCGTTGGTACTAAATGGATAATCGATAGAGAACATAATATTATCAATACCGAAAGTATCTAAAGCGATTTTTAAAGGTGGCTGCGTAAAAAAACCACTGGTAGTGATATGAACCTGTTGATGGAAAGTATCGCTAAGGGAACGCTGGTTGGCACCTCCATTGCCGGGTTTAAATGCCCGTTCAGATCGAGCCATCATCATAGGTAGCATTTCGCCCATGTGTCCAATAATCAGGTTTAGTTTCGGATACTTATCGAAAACGCCGGAATATAGCAGGCGTAAAACATGCAAAGCAGTTTCTGCGTGCCATCCCCAGCCGTAACAGGCCAGTGCTTCGGCCATCCCCAAATGATTGGGCGATCCACTGTAATAAATATCGGCTATCCCTTTTGGCGGCAATCCGGGGTGGAGGTAAATGGGTACATCCAGCTTTTCGGCCCTTTCAAATATTGGGGCAAATTCGGGTTGATCTAAAAATTTGTCATTAGTCAGTCCCCTGATCATGGCTCCGCGGAAATGGTATTCTGTCACAGCGCGTTCCAGTTCATCAGCCGCGGCAAGAGGAGCTGTCATAGGGAGATGGGCAAAGGCTGCAAAACGGCTCTCAAAACCGGCTATCCTCTCAGCAATCAGGTCATTATATTGTGTAGCAAAAGCCGGGCCTTCTTCCGGGCTTAAAAGATTGGCCCCAGAACTATCCACAGAGAGTACCTGCATGCTAATGCCATTATCATCCATTGATTTTAATCGCTCGCCGGTAATATCAGCCAGCTTGGGAACCAACTGCTGCATCCTTTCTGATTGACCAAAGCCACCCAAAGCAGCTTTGGGTATTTGATCAGCCATTTCCGGAAAAGAAATATGTTCTTCAAGTGTTACTATTCTCATGTTAAATTGATAAAATGTTTGTCGGGATAGGAGAAACTATTGACTACCAGGGAACCTCGCCTCCGTCTTTAAAAAACTTAGCGGTAGTGTTTGGATGGGATTGTGTTGCCAGTTGTACAATAGGCACTGCGCCTTGCTCTACGGTTTTTGCTCCCTGAAATTGATTTAGATCGGTAGCCGTATATCCTGGTGTAACACTGTTGACGCTAATACCTGCGTCACAAAGTTCATTGGCCAGCATTACCGTAAAAGCGTTTAATGCAGTTTTAGAAGAACCGTATGCATTGTATTTATCCCGGTTTGTGTTTCTTCCTGCGTCAGTGCGCAGGGAGATAGAACCAACTTCACTGGAAACATTGATGATGGATGGTTCAGTTGATTTTCTCAGTAGGGGCAAAAATTCCTGCGTAGTTTGTATAGGGCCAAAAAAATTAACATCGAATACCTTGCGTAGGTTTTCCATGTCACCTGTAGAAAAATCTTGAGGTTGGTCGCCAGAAATACCAGCATTATTGATCAAAATATCTAAAGAATTAATTTTATTCTCCAATTCCTGCTTTGCCTGTCTAACTGATTTAATATCAGCTATATCAATTACAATAGTTTCTACGTTAGTTATACCCAGATCATTTAACTTTTGAATTGCTGCAAGTCCATGTGCTTTATCCCTGCTGCCTAAATAAACAAAATAGTTCAATTGTGCCAGTTGTTTGGCGGTTTCAAAACCGATCCCTTTATTGGCTCCGGTGATTAATACTGTTTTCATAATAATAGTTTTTGACAGATGTATCTTTCTCTGGAAAGAAAGCCCGTTACATTTAGGAAACCCTCCCTGAAATACATCAGCACAAAGAAACGCACACGTGTTTTAAACCGCAATGCATCATTAATGGTACTTATAGGACTATTGTGGGTAACACCATCCCGATTAAGTCCCATTTAAAAGAATTTTTAAATAAAATTTGCGAAACCGATCGGTTGCTTATATATTTGCAACTGATCGGTTTCTTATTTAATTAAAATAACTCATTATGAAAAGTAAAATACTCTTTGTTTTATGCCTGTTGGCTGGTTTGATGTTTATGAATGCGGGCCTGGATAAATTTTTACACTACATGCCCGTGCCTAAAGATATGCCCGAGAAAATGATAAAACACGGGAAGGCATTTATGGAAATTGGCTGGCTTTTGCCCTTGGTTGGTTCGGCCGAATTTGTTGGCGGTTTGTTACTGATCTTTGGCAGAACCAGGGCACTTGGCGCTGTTATTATCGTGCCGGTTTTAACTGGTATACTACTGACCAACATCAGCGTAGCCCCCTCGGGTTTACCTATTGTGTTTGCCTTGATAGCGATTATTCTATGGGTAATTATTGAGAACAGGGAAAAATACCTGCCCATGATCGGGAAATAATTTTTTTCGATGAGGAGAGATATTTTTCAAGCTATAGCAGACCCAACACGCAGGGCTATTATCGCTTTAATTGCCATACAGGCTATGACACCTAATGCTATTGCCGAGCATTTTGATACAACAAGGCAAGCTATTTCAAAACATCTGAGGATATTAACCGAATGCGAACTGGTGGAACAGAAACACCAGGGCCGGGAAATATACTATCAATTAGAAATTGATAAGATGAAAGAAATTGACAAATGGCTGGAACAATTCCGCCAGATCTGGGAAACCCGGTTTCTGCAACTCGATGAACTTTTATCCATTATTAAAAAAACATAGGAATGAAACACAATTTGTACTTTGACTTTATTACTGATAAACAAAAAAATACACTGACCATCAGGCGTGAGTTTTTAGCGGGCAGGCAATTGGTTTGGGACTGTCATACCAAAAGCGAATTGCTTGACCGCTGGTTTGCCCCCAAGCCATTAACCACCAGGACAAAATCGATGGATTTTCGTGAAGGGGGGCATTGGCACTATGCTATGGTAGAGCCAAACAGCACAGAATACTGGGGTTATACATCATACTTAAAAATCAAACCGATCGACTATTATACAACGCTGGATGCTTTCTCTAACGCCGATGGGGAGATAAATGAAGACCTGCCCCGTGCAGAGTGGCTGGTAACTTTTACAGATAAGGGCGAGAACGCCGTTGTAGAAACTGTGGTTACCTACAAATCGCTTTCGGATCTGGAAGCTGTTATACAAATGGGTATGGAGCAGGGGATGCTGGCAACGCTGGAAAAACTGGATGAACTGTTAGTAATCCTGAAAAAATAAAATGAACCATTTGCTGGGGTATGCATGTCGCATATGCCAGCAAATAATCATTATGCTTTAATAATTTGAGTTTAAAAGCTATTTAACGGATTTTAAGAATCGTTGATTCACATAACTCAAAACCGAACGGCCAAACGTTCGCTTTTGTTACAATTTACTCAATGGGTAGTCTATAATATATTATCTGTCAATATATTAGTAAATTGGAACAGCGATTGCGCTATTTAACTCATTGAACCCTTATATATTCCATATCAACCTGTATGATCTGTTCTTTCTCGGAACGATATTTATCGGGCTAACTTTTATCCTGCTGTTAGTAACTACTAAAAGATCCAATCAAGGGGCCAGCCGCTTTCTGGCCCTTGGCCTTGCCACTGTTGTTTTGTGGATGGCCTGGCTATTAGGCACCGACATCCGTTTGGAGAACTATTTTCCACATTGGAGCTGGCTACCAATGCGGTTTTCGTTGGCATTTGGTCCGCTGATTTTTTTTTATGTGCTTAAAATGACCCGGCCGGAATTTAAGTTCCGGTATAAGGATTTGCTCCACTTTAGTCCGTTGTTGCTGGAACTGGGGGCACACGCACTGCAGATAAAGGAGAGTTTGAGAACAAGCCTGGCCACCTACGATACCATGACCTTTCGGCAGTTGAACCCGGTATTGCAATTCCTTGCTTTTATCTCGGTTATTATCTACCTATACCAATGCCATAAGCTTATCCAAAACTACTATCAACAGCTAAAATTTACTGAGGGCGACCGGTACCGGTATGAGTTACGGTGGCTGCAACGCTTATTGATGGGTTTTGGCTTGATATGGCTATTGTGGGTGCCGTATACTGCCATCGATTATTTTTATTACCATGGTGAATTGGACTTACCGGCTTATTATCCTTTGTATCTCCTTTTAGCGGTCGTCTTCATCCGGGTAGCTATTGTGATATACTTAAGACCAGAGGCTGGCGCACCGGCTGAAATACCTTTACTTTCAAAGCCATTGCTCCCGGCAGAACTAAGGCAAAAAGCCACCTGGTTAAAGAAAACTATGAAAACCGGTCTATATTACCAGGATCCGGAACTCAGCTTAAGCTCATTGGCCGGAAAGCTTGATCTAAGTCTTCATGAACTATCGCGCATTATCAACACGGTATTCAAGAAAAGCTTCAATGATTTCATCAATGACTATCGCGTCGCGGATGTTGTTCGGAAAATGCAGGACCCGGCTTATGCCCATCTTACCCTGCTTGGTATTGCATTTGAATCGGGGTTCAATTCCAAAACTACTTTTAACCGCATTTTTAAACAAATAACCGGGAAAAGCCCCGTTGAATATAAAAATGAACTTAAAAAAGAGCGCCCATCTTATAACTTGGGACGTCAATCCCGTTTTGCGCCGGTAATTTCGTTGCATGAAATCGCCCCTAAGTGGTTTCATTGGAAATCAAATCGCAACTTTATGTTTAAGAATTATTTGAAAATAGCACGGCGCAACCTGATGCGTAATAAAAGTTACGCTGCTATTAATATTACCGGCTTAGCTGTTGGCATTGCCGTTTGCATGGTGATATTTATCATTATACAGTTTCAAACAGGCTTTGATAACTTTCATGAAAAGAAAGATCGTATCTATCGTGTGCTAACCGAATATCATCGTTCGGAATCAGCAAATATTTCTTATGGTAAAGACGTCCCTTTGCCAATGCCTACAGGACTGAAAACATCTTTTCCGCAAATAGAACAAGTGGCCCCTATTTTTGCAAGCCGCGATGATGAGTTGCTGATAGGTGATAATAATGGAACCCCAATAAAAACATTTAAAGAACAACGGGGGGTATTTTTTACAGGGCCCTCATTTTTTAAAATATTTGATTTTCCTTTGCTTGCCGGTTCGTATACCTCATTAGAAGATCCGAACAATGTATTGCTTACAAAAGAGATCGCGGAAAAATATTTTGGCGACTGGAAAACAGCAATAGGCAAAACTATTAAACTAAGAGCTGGCGGCTATATATTTGAACATGGCACCGAAGTATTGAAAGTTTCGGGCATTCTTGCCCCCGTACCTGCAAATACAGACTTTCAGCTAAAAGTTGTTGTGGCTTATGGAACAGGTTTTACCGGAAGTATTATAGAAAAATCTACCAATTGGGAGGATAGGACAGGGACTGATTTTGGTTGCTATGTTTTGTTACCGCCGAATATTTCGGTTGATAATTTTAATCAGCAATTAAGAGCTTATTCACAAAAGGTGCAATCTCCGGAAAATAAGGATAGTCATATTGTGCAACCATTAAGCGCGGTGCATTATGATACCCGGGTGGGTAATTACAGTAATATAACCATCAGTCATCAACTGCTCAATGTATTGTGGCTGATAGCGGCATTCATCCTGTTAATTGCCTGTGTAAATTTTATCAACCTCTCTACGGCGCAGGCTGTTAATAGGGCAAAGGAGGTTGGTGTAAGAAAAGTGTTGGGGAGTAGTAAATCTCAATTGCAGATCCAATTCATCGTTGAAACATTTTTGATAGTGATAAGCGCGGTAATGTCTGCAGTGGTTATAACCATATTGGCATTGCCTGCTGTAAGCCGACTTTTAGAACTTTCGCTTTCATTCAATATATTCAGCAATCCGGCAATTATTTTATTTCTTTTGATTGTAACCATTGCCGTAACTGTGCTCGCCGGTTTCTATCCCGCTATTGTTTTGTCGCGTTTCAATCCGGTAAACGCTTTAAAAAGTAAACTGACAGCAAATACCGGAAACGGAATTTCATTAAGAAGGGGGTTGGTGGTTTTTCAATTCATCATTGCCCAGGCACTCATCATCGGGACGCTCATCATTGTAAAGCAGATGGATTATTTTATGGATCAACCCTTAGGCTTTGATAAAGACGCTATTGTAAACGTCCCTTTCCGTACAGATAGTCTTCGTCTTAGTAGAATGGATTATTTGAAAAAACAGCTACTATCGATAAGCGGGGTGCAGGTAGTAAGTTATAGCTCCAACACACCGGTTGAAAATGGTAATGATATGTGGAGTACGCTTAGATTTGACCATGCAACAAAAGAAACAGATTTTAAGGCAATCACCAAATTCACCGATAACGAATATGTTCCCGCTTACAAGCTGACTTTAATAGCCGGAAGAAATTTGCAACCTTCAAATTTAACAAAGGAGTTTTTAGTGAACGAGTCGCTGCTGAAAAGTCTGGGAATAAAAAATCCTGAGGATATATTAAATAAAGAAATAAGCATCTGGAACGACCAGATAAAATGCCCGGTTGTTGGAGTATTGAAAGATTTTAATGACCGATCTTTTCGTAATGATCTTGCACCATTACTTATTACCACAGACGTTGTAATGTACAACCAGGCGGGAATAAAACTGGCAACCAAAAACATTTCCTCCACAATGGAATCTGTTAAAAAAATGTTTGAGCAAACATTCCCGGATTATGTTTATGAGTACAAGTTTTTGGATGATAAGATTGCCAGTTTTTACAAACAGGAAAGTCAGTTAGCGGCTTTGTACAAAATTTTCGCGGTAATTGCCATATTCCTTAGCTGCCTGGGCCTGTATGGTTTAGCTTCATTCATGGCCGTGCAACGGATAAAAGAAGTTGGCATCCGTAAAGTACTTGGTGCCACTGCAGGGAATATTGTCTATCTGTTTTCAAAAGAATTTATAATACTCATTACCATTGCGTTTGCCATTGCCGCGCCCATCGCGTGGTATTACATGCACCAATGGTTGCAGGCTTATGCCTATCGTATAAGCATCAGTTGGTGGTTATTTGTAGTGGGCGGGCTTGCTGCAACAATTATTGCACTGGTAACTATAAGTTTCCAGGCAATAAAAGCGGCAAAAGCAAACCCTGTGAAGAGTTTGCGAAGCGAATAATATAAAAGCCGCTTCTGCGGTAAAGAGCTTGGGTCAAATAAGGTGAGATCTGAGGTTTAGTTGACACGTTAATGTGGTGCGTTCCGGGGTGAGATCCGGAGCGCATTTTTATATTTTAACAGATAGATTTCCAGCTTTATGCCGGCAGATATTTCTGGAGTATTTTCCCGTTTTTGAAGGCGGTTGAACTCTCTAATCGCAGCACTTTTTTATCCTTAAAAATAGAAAGGCCAGTTCCGATAGCAACCGGGTTCCGGATAATGTAATATTCATCAATAAGGTTATGGCTGATGAGAGAGCTTGCAAAGTCGGCGCCTCCATAAACAATAATATCTTTACCCGGTTGTTTTTTCAATGCTTGCACTGCAGTAGCCAGGTCCCCGTTCTCCACTTCTACGTTTTTGCCCTTGATGGTGGTTTGTGTACGGCTGAAAACGATCTTGCGCATACTCACCATACGTTGCGCTAAAGATTGGTGAGGACTGACGCCATCGACAACTAATCCGTTCTCCCAGTGATCAATGAAATCGCGGGTCATTTTGCGGCCCAGCAAAATGGTGTCGCAACTGTCGGCCAGCTCAATCGCTTTGTTGAAACCTGTTTCATCCTGGTCGCCCGGAATCCACATCCAGTCCAGCTCGCCATTTGGCCCGGCTACAAAGCCATCAATGGTCATTTGTACCTGTAATTTTAATTTTCGCATAACATTCGTTTTTAAATGTGATGATGTTTGTTTCCATTATAAATGTCTGTAAACTGCTCTGGATGTTAAGGGCATACACGATATCATTCATAAGCAGTATATAGAAAAGTGAGGCAGACGCTGTTCATTTATTAAATTACAGACAATTATGTAGGCACACGCGCTATGCGTGTACCTACATCAGGGAAGATCATTTTTTCAGTGGCCCAAGATGCTTATAAGTGTTCACGAGCAAGCCAGTAGGTGTGGTTTTCGAATCGACAAAGGCAAGTTCCCTGGCGTCAATACTGTCGGCCAATAAGCGTTTACCCCGACCCAGCAAAACAGGGTAGGTGATGAGTACCACCTCGTCGGCCAGCCCCTGGTCAAGCAATAGAGAGGTTAATGTTGAGCTTCCTACAACGATCAGATCGGGACCGTCTGTTGATTTAAGATCACGGATGGCCTTTATAGTGTCCTCATCCAAACTCTTTACCGGGCCCCATTCCAGGCTGTCGGGCCGGTGGGTTGCAATGTGTTTTGTTGCAGCGTTTATAGCATTCGCCATTGGAAAATCACCAGCAGTAGGCCAAAAGTTACTAAATATATCGTAGGTATGGCGGCCAAGCAGTAGGTCAAAGTTTGGCCCGTATGCTTCAAATAGTAAGGCTGCTCCGGCAGGGCTTCTGTAAGGTGTGGTCCATGCGCCATAGGTGTAATCTCCATCGTGCTCTATCACGCCATCCAGCGAGATGTGTTCGAAAATTCTGATCTTTCTCATGTTGTATCTATAAGTTTTAGTTATTAATCAAATTTAAAGAGTATAAGATACAAACATGCGGTGCAATCGCGACAATATAAGGGGGGTTTTAGCCATTTTCTACCATAGGGGGAATGTTTGCAGAGCAAGCGGAGATCAAATACAGGTTGTTTAAATACCAGTAACATTTACCTAAAACATCCCTGTGAATTTTACAGGGGTGTTTTATTACAGATCCTTCAATCTAAAATTAGCTGAGTCGCTAAAATAACTTCCCGCTCCATCAGCAATGGAACTATCTGCCCAATAACAAGCGTTTGAAAATGTTCCGAATTTCGGTGTTCTGCCACGGCTTGTTCATCTGTGTAGCCTTCAAATAATAACAAGGTGTTTACATCTGAATTGCTTTGGTTGATATTGTAAAAGAGGTTCCCTTCTTCCTGGATGCTTTTTTTCGCAACCTCCCGAAGTAAGTTGAGTACTATGCTTAGCTGGCCTTCTTTAACCTGCCATTTGGCGAATACATGAATGGGTTGTTTGCTCATCTTTTTATAATTTTGGTACTGAACCATTTAGTTATACGCTCGGTTAGTAAATTATGCTTTAGTGGCTTCTAAAAGTGCGACTACTTTTTCGCCTACGCCCTTTGCCGAAGCTGGATTTTGCCCGGTTACCAGGTTACCGTCCTGCACACTATTGGCAGACCATGGCGCTGCAACTTGATAAATGGCACCCTGTTGGGTCAATGCGGTTTGCAAATCAAAAGGAACATCCTGCCTGGCGTAATTATCTTCTTCCTCGGTGGTAAAAGATGCGATATTTTTGCCATCCACCAGGTAAGAACCATTGCTCAGTTTTACATTAAGCAAAGATACCGGGCCATGACAAACGGCACTTACAACAGCATTGCGTTCGTAGGTTTCTTTGATTACTTGTTTAAGTAGAGGCGCTTCGGGCATGTCAACCATGGGGGCAAGGCCACCGGGCATAAATATGGCATCATAAGCGCTTACATCTACGGTATCCAGCTTCGACGCCTTTTGCATATCGGCCCAGCCATTACCTGTAAGAAATTTTAAATTATCCGGATCATCGGCCAGATTAAGGGCATCCAGGTAAGGTGTATCGCCCGATAAACTGGCAAAATCTATCTGGTAACCGGCTTTATCAAATTCGGCGTAGGGGTGGGCTACTTCGGGTAAAAAGTTGCCTGTTCTTCTGTTATGCGGGCCAATGGTGTTAGCATTGGAAACGATGATTAAAATTTTCTTTTTCATGACTTTAAATTTTAAATGATCAATTAGTTGTTTTGATATTTCAAATTTCAACATTTGAGCAGCCCCGCCGCGAGGAGGCAAGTCACAAAAAAAGTGTGACGAAAATCACACTTGTTAATGGCTATTTGTTTGCAGAGTAAAGCCGGCTTAAGGTTTCGCGACTTACACCCAGGTATTCGGCGATATATTTTTTGGGAATCTTTTGCATCAGATGCGGATAAAGCTTACCAAACTCTTCATACCGCTGTTGTGGGTTACCTGCAAGCAGGGAAATGATCCTCCGTTGCTGTGCTACGTAACCTTTGGTAAGTTTCACCCTGAAAAAATGCTCCATTTTATGCAGATCGGCCGACAGCTTTTCTCTGCCCTGAAGATTCATGCATAATACCTCGGCATCCTCCATACAGGTGATGTACAAGTCGGCCTTTTTTTCATTGAAATAGGCCTGATAGTCGGCCATCCACCAGTTTTCTCCGGCAAATTGTACAATGTGTTCCTTGCCTTCACTATCGAGGTAGAACATCCTGAAAATACCCGACATGATCAAATATTCGAAATTGGCCTGGTCGCCCTCCTGAATCAGGTATTGATGCTTTTTAACCTTTTTTAGCGTGAAAAAGGTTTTAATATGCGCGAACTCTTCATCACTTACCGTAATTATCTCTTCTATATGTTTCCGTAGTTTATCCATGAATAGCAGATGGTTCTGTTTGCAAATTGAATGTAGGAAAAATTAGCAGATGGTAGATAAGAGATATAAAAAAGATGGTTATTCCCATAGTTGCACAGGCACATAGTGCGTGTTTTCGGGCACATAAATATTGATCAAGTGCTTAATGATATCACCCGGTACGGGTGTGTCTGGTGGGGATCTTGAAAGGGCTAATCTGATATGTACTGTTACCGTACACCTGTGATAATTGAACTGTTCGTATTCGCACAACTGACTGTAAAAACGCGTTCTATCCAACTGTAAAACAGTCAATAGGGCTACTGGCATAGTAATTGTCCGGGTCGATAAGCAGATTTAGCGCACTTTTTGAAGTTCGACAAGCTCTACAACTATAAATCAAAATCATAATTATGTTTTCGAACTACTTAAAGATTGCCTTCCGTGTTCTTTGGCGTAACAAAGTTTATGTTATCCTTAACGTAGCGGGCCTTGGCTTTGCTATCGCCTGCTGCATATTGGCTTATCTCAATTATAACTACCGGGCCAATTTCGACCAAAATCATACTGGTACCGAGCGGATTTACCGGCTCAATAGTATGCGGTTGGTTGACGGGAGTAAGCAACCCTGGGGTGTTACACCCCTGCCATTAGCTAAGCTCATTGAGAAAGATATATCCGGAGTAGAAGAGGTTGCCCGACTCAGCAGTTCTGCCGTTGTAGTAAAGCATCAGGAAAATACATTTGATGAACATATCCATTACGCGGATAAAAACCTGTTTGATTTTTTTAAATTCCCTGTGAAAAACGGAAGTCTGTCTGGTTTTGACCAACCTGATCAGGTAGTTATCAGTGATGCATTTGCCGGGAAATGTTTTTCTAAGGGAAATGCTGTCGGTCAGTCTCTGACAATCATTGGTTCAGATGGCAGTCCTAAGGTGTATATGGTTGCTGCTGTAGTTCAAAAGGTTCCGGCTAATTCAAGTATTCAGTTTGATATCATCACCTCATTTGAGAACGCGCCTGTTAATAAACTAACAACATTTAATAGCTGGAAGAATCCCGGTCTTGTTACTGCATTTCTCAAATTAAAAGATAAACAGTCTGCTGAATTAATGGCACGCACTTTTAATTCATATGTACAGATCAACAATCATAACAACACCGATTGGCCTGTATCGGGCTTTTTCCTTCAACCCTTCGCTGATTTAGCTACGAGCTCTGATATTGATATGCCAGGATACGTTTATGGTAGTCAGCTTACCGTTAATCCCCGGGGTGTACTGGTCATTGTTCCGGTTATTATGTCTCTTTTTATTTTGCTGATCACTTGCTTCAATTTTACTAATATTTCGGTGGCATTTGCCAGTGGAAGGTTAAAGGAGATCGGCGTCCGTAAAGTAATAGGTGGACTCAGGAGGCAGCTGATCTGGCAGTTTCTTACCGAGAATATTGTTCTTTGTCTTTTGGCATCGGTATTGGCGTTGTTTTTTGTGCGATTGCTATTGCCAACAGTTATTCAGCTTACCGGTATCGACCTTTCACCTAACTTTGCCAGAGACTATGGTTTTTGGCTGTTTTTGATACTTATTCCTGCTGTAAGCGCGGTTTTTTCGGGTCTGTACCCCGCTATGTATATCAGCTCATTTGAGCCGGTTAAAATTCTCAAAGGCAAAACAGCCCTGGGTTCTTCCAATCGTTTTACTCGTTTTTTATTGATCGCACAATTCAGTTTGTCGTGTTTTGCGCTGGTAGTTGGTATCGTGATGTCCCAAAATGCCTCATTTCAGAAGAAAGCAGATTTTGGATACGCCATTAATGAGGTAGCTGTGGTAGAAATAAACAGTCCGCAGGAATATACCGCCCTCAGTCAGGTAGTTCAGCAATACCCCGAAATAAAAAGTGTAGCAGGATGTATGCAACAAATTGGCGACGGGACTTATACGCAAACGGTTAAAACCCCGAATGAAAAAATTCCGGTACAGGCCGCAAAAGTTGGCGGAGAAGCCTACCTCAAAACTATGGGTATACAGTTAATTCAGGGACGCCATTTTTATAATACGGGTGCTGATGCTGAGGAATCAATTCTGGTTAACCAAACCTTTGTGCAGCGGTTAGGGTTGAAACAACCACTTGGTAAGCGCATAAGCCTGGATAGTGCCCAATATACCATTGTTGGCGTTGTTAACGATTATAAAGAGTATGGCTTACACGACCTGGTGCCGCTATGTGTTTTGCATATGGCTAAACCTGCCGACTATAAATTTATGGTGGTGCGGGCAGATGAAAATAAATTGAATCAGGTAACCAAGCTCTTGCAAACAGCCTGGCATCAGGTTGCTCCGAATGTTCCATACCGGGGCTACCTGCAATCAGATTTGATTGAAAAAGAGCTCAGGATGACGCAAGGTTTTAAGTCGATTGCGTTTTTCCTGGCTGTAGTTACGTTGCTGCTGTCGGCATCAGGCTTGTTTGCTCAAATTGCGTTGAATATTGATAAACGAAGCAAAGAAATTGGTGTGCGCAAAGTGCTTGGTGCTTCTGTAATGCAAATTATCGGATTAATTAACCGGGAATTTATACGCATTATCCTGATCGCGTTTGTAATTGGCTCGGCATTGGGGTATTTGTTCACCAGTAAATTTATTTTTCAGGTTATCTATCAGTATCACCCCGATGCAGGGCCCGAACCCTATATTGGCACATTATTGATCGTCATGCTTTCATGTATTGCCATCATCGGGACTAAGGTTTTTCAGGCGGCTAAAGAAAATCCAATAAAGAGATTACGTGCCGAATAGCTTTTTTTTTCGTCTCCGCTCCCGCAAGCGCCCCGCTTGTGGTATTTATAAACGGAATGGAAATATTGTAATACTGAGCATGGTAACCACAAGCGTCCCGCTTGCGGCAGCAAGGGGAAGAGCTAACTGAGGTATGTCAAATAATACGTCGCCAGGTCGATCGAAGACATTTGAGTAAAGCCAACCTGCCGTAATAGGGTTACCAATTGTCCGCGATGATAGGTCGAGTGGTTTATAATATGCGCAAAGGTTTGCCAGCATAACATCTGCCCGGATCCGCCCCTGGGATATACAAAGTTGATAGGAGTGTTATAATTTTCTTCGGGGCAATTTTCAATAAATTCTTGCATTCCCATAGAAGCGGTTTTCCATATTTTGGCCAGTTCGCTTTTAGAGCCCAGGAAGTGAGAAGAAAGATAAGCAGGGTTAGGTGCTTTTGTCCAAAAATCTATCCATATCTTTTCCGCGCTGGCAATATGGATTGCGGTTTGCATAACACTCCCAAAACTACTGGTGAGCGACTGTTCCCACTGTTCATTGCTTAGCTGGTAAAGCCAGGCCATAGCTTTATCATTCGCCCAGCTGTTGTAAGCAGCTAAGGCCGTAAAATATTGTCGGGTCATGTTTTTTAAATGTTTAATTGATACTGTTTGGGCGTAATGCCGTGTACCTGTTTGAAAGATTGGATAAAACTTGATAAGTTTTCGTAGCCGAGCTCATAATATATCTGGCTGGGCTTTTGATCTCCCCGCTTAAGCAGTTGAGCAGCTTTTTCCATCCTTTTTTTCAATAGCCACTTGCTGGGCGAGGTGCCATAGATTCTGGCGAAGCGCCGTTTAAAGGTAGATAAGCTCGTGTTACATAAGAAGGCCAGGTCTTCGATGCTCACCGGGTGATCAATATTCGCGTTGACCGCTTGCCTCAGGATGATATCTTCGGCTGCTTCGTGGCTTATCGCACGGAGTTTTTGTAATTGTCCCGGATAATTTTCGCCCAGATAAAGTAAAAGCTCGTGCAGTTTTATTAGCTGCATAGTTGCTGAAATACGTTGATCACCTGCAAGCATATGTTTCAGGGAACTGATAAAATTTAGAAGAAAGGCATCCTGTTCGAAACGTAAAATGGGCTCTTCCTGTATTTCGCCGGTTTGAATATGCAACAAGTTTGGCTGTTTGATGAAAAAGTCAGCAAGCGTTCGGTTATCAAAAGAGATCAGAATACTGCGGTAATTGCCGTCATGGGCGACAATTTTTTCACTCATAAGGCAATTGCCAGCTGCAAGAAGAAGGAACTGTCCAGGTATTATGCTCACCGTTGTGCCTGCATAATGAACAGTCTTCTCTCCTTCCAGCAGGAAACTGAAAAGATTTTGTTGTAGAGTAATCCTGTTTTTAATACTGGTCCCTTCAGCTTGATAGCTAAAGATGGTGATCGGTTCCGCTTGTTTCATTTTAGGCTAATTTAATGCTTTTGCCCGTAAACCAACAGAGAGGCCTTAGCTAAGGTATTAAAATGCAAGCTGAATGCTACTAATGCTGGTGTGGCATTACTATCCAGTTGCAGACTGGTGTTTAAAGCATATACCGTAATCTGATATCGATGCGCGGGGCCTTCGGGAGGAGCGGCACCAATATAGCCCGGAGTGCCCATGTCTGTATTACTTTGTGTAACACCTTCTGGTAATAAGTTTTTCGCAGGATCGCCGGCACCGGATGCCAGTTCATGTATATGAGCCGGGATATTGAATACCACCCAATGCCAAAAGCCACTGCCAGTTGGTGCGTCCAGGTCTTGCATGGTCAGGGCGAAAGCCAATGTTTCTTTAGGCGGGTTTTCCCAGTAAAGCTGGGGCGACCGATTTTGTCCGGTAAAGCCCATACCATTGGCATATTGTTCTGGAGTTAACTGCCCACCTAGTTCGTTACTTTTTAAAGTGAATGTTGTTGTCGTCATTTTGATGTTTGATCTAATAGGTCAAAGGTATGCTGTTAATTTCAGACGACTAACAGGTCAACGTTCAAAAAATATCGCTAAACGTTCAGTTTTAAATCTGTGATTCCGAAAAAATGGCGATATAAGGTGACCTGAAGCGAGCCTCCTCAAGTTTAAGCGTGGACACTTAAACTGTAGAAATTTCAAGACTTCGTAAGCCTGTCTGCGCTTAAGTACAAAAAAGAGACGAATCATGACCCACAGCTGGCGCACGCGTGCCGCGTGTGCTTTCATGACATATATAAATATCGATTAACAAAAAAGAGACGCACATCATGCGTCTCTTCAAAAATCATATCAAGCCTTAAATCAAAGTCCGGAATTATGCAAACCAGGCCATTACCTCTTCTTTGGTAGGCAGGGTAATATCCAGTTTTAATTTTTTGCGCATGCCGCCCAGATCATTGAATACCTTGTTGGGGTTGGCGGCTTTGAGCTCTTCAACCGTGTTGAAGCCCATTTTGTTGAGTACGGGTACCCATTCGGCTGGTACGCCAATGTTTACAAAATCCTCGGCTGAAGGCGCTTTCGCTTTTTTCTCGGGGCGCATCTGTGGGAAGAACAGTACTTCCTGTATGGTGCTTTGGTTGGTCATCAGCATCACCAAACGGTCGATACCGATACCCAGGCCCGATGTTGGCGGCATACCATATTCCAGGGCGCGTAAAAAGTCGTCGTCCATGGCCATTGCTTCGTCATCGCCGCGGCCTGCCAGTATCAATTGCTCCTCTAAACGCTCGCGCTGGTCAATAGGGTCGTTCAATTCAGAGTAGGCATTCGCTATCTCCTTGCCGTTCACAAACAGCTCAAAACGCTCTACAAGGCCATCCTTGCTGCGGTGTTTTTTGGCCAGCGGGGTCATTTCGATAGGGTAGTCGGTAATGTAGGTCGGCTGTATCAGGTTGGCTTCTACTTTGGCGCTAAAAATCTCGTCGATCAATTTGCCTTTACCCATAGTTGGGTTAACTTCTATTTTGAGTTCGGCACAGGTTTGGCGCAAAGCAACTTCGTCCATGGCCGATACATCGATACCGGTATATTTCAGGATAGAATCATACATCGACAGTTTTTCGTACGGACCTGCAAAGTTTATCTCGTTGCTACCTACCTGCACTACTGGGATGCCATGTACTGCACGGGCCACGGTTTCCAGGCATTCCTCTACCATTTTCATCATCCATATATAGTCTTTGTAGGCTACATAGATTTCCATGGCGGTAAACTCCGGGTTGTGGGTGCGGTCCATGCCCTCGTTACGGAACATCTTACCAAATTCGTACACACCGTCGAAACCGGCCACAATTAAACGTTTCAGGTAAAGCTCGTTGGCGATGCGCAAAAACAGCGGCATATCCAGCGTATTGTGATGCGTAGCAAACGGACGTGCCGCAGCGCCGCCATGTACGGGCTGTAGTATCGGGGTTTCTACTTCCATCCAGCCTTGCTCATTGAAGTAACCACGCATAGCGCTGATCACCTTAGAGCGGCTGATGAATATATTCTTGTATTCGGGGTTAACCGTTAAATCTACATAACGCTGGCGGTAACGCAGCTCCGGATCGGTAAAGCCATCATGTATGGTGCCGTCTTCCTCGCGTTTTACAACCGGCAGGGGTTTCAATGATTTGGAAAGCACGATCAGCTCACGAACGTGAACGGAGATCTCGCCGGTCTGTGTTAAAAATACATAGCCTTTAACGCCAATGTAATCGCCAATATCCAGCAGCTTTTTAAATACGGTATTGTACAGGGTTTTATCTTCATCCGGACAAATATCATCGCGTTTCAGATAGATCTGCACACGACCGGTTGAATCCTGGATCTCGGCAAATGACGCGCTACCCATAATACGACGGGTCATGATACGACCGGCAATCACTACATTTTGATAATTCTCGGGTTTATCCTTAAAGTTATCGGTAATATCCTGTGCCCAGGCGTTAACATCAAAAGCTTCGGCAGGGTATGGGTTAATGCCCAATGCCCTTAATTCTTGTAAAGATTTGCGGCGTATAATTTCCTGTTCGGATAGTGCAATACTCATGCTATAAACGGTATTTTAAATAGTTTGCAAAAATAGTGTTTTTAATGAGTTTGATGGAGGGTTTTTTTAACCCCCTCTAAATCTCCCCCAAAGGGGGAGACCTTTAAAAAATGTTTTTCAAAGCCCTCTCCTTTGAAGAGGGTTGGGTGAGGCCTAAACCGCGACATTGCGTGTTTGCTCTTCTCTCAACATTTTCGTATCTTTATATCAATCAACAGCCCGATACTCTGAAACAAGAGTACCGGGCTGTTGAGTTTAAGAGAAAATAGGATCAAAAATTAACATGTTTTTGTGTAGTTATTTGTTAGTCAATAATTTAATACTTTTTAAAGTTTAAAAAACTGCTCAAAATCACGCTAAAATTTGTTAAAAAGTGTTAAAATGGGGGCTTTTTAAACAATTTCGACCTGTTTTTATGCCGTTTTTGATCAAAAAAGTGTTAAAATTAAAGGTTTAAAAAGTTTTTTGAATGTGTATTTTAACCCGCTGAAACCTAACATAACCATGATGAAGAAACTAATTTCAATATTTCTTTTTTTGATAGTGGTATCAGCCAGGGCCTTTGGCCAGGATGCTACCGACCTGTACGATCCGGGCACCAAACCACAGCTGGTATCCAGGCAATTTTCCTTTACCGAAGGGCCAGCAGTAGATAAACAGGGCAATATATTCTTTACCGATCAGCCCAATAACAAGATCTGGAAATATGATACCGATGGCAAACTGTCGGTTTTTCTGGATAGCGCGGGCAGGTCAAACGGGATGTACTTTGATAAAAAAGGCAATCTCATTAGCTGTGCAGATGCTAAAGACGAATTATGGTCTATCAGCCCTAAAGGAAAAATAACTGTGCTGCTGAAAGATTATGAAGGTAAGCTATTTAATGGCCCGAACGATGTTTGGATTCACCCTAATGGCGGTATGTATATCACAGATCCTTACTACCAGCGCGATTACTGGACCCGCAAAAGGCCCGATCTGGATGGCCAAAAACTGTACTACCTCGCTAAAGGTCAGCATAAAGCAGTTATTGTCGACGCTAAATTTGTACGCCCCAACGGTATTGTAGGTACGCCTGATGGTAAAACATTATATGTGGCCGATATTGGGGATAGCAAGATCTATAAATATGATATCAATAAAGATGGATCATTAAGCAACAGAGCCTTGTTTTTTGCGCAAGGATCAGACGGTATGGCTATCGATGAGCGCGGTAATATTTACCTATGTGGAAAAGGCGTTACCATAGTAAATCCCAAAGGCGAAAAGATAGGCCATATTGATATTGACGAGCCATGGTCGGCCAATGTATGCTTCGGCGGTAAAAACAGGGATATCCTGTTCATTACGGCTTCCAAAGCGGTATACACCATGCAAATGAAGGTGAAAGGCTTTGATTAAAAATCTTGCTTTTCTATAAAACTGGCGATCTGTTGCTGTTCTTCAGGGTTGAGCAGGTCGCCGGTGTATTTCCATTGTTGACGCATGGGTTCTATAATGATGCTGCCCAGGTAATCGGGATTGGCTTCATCTGGGAGGTCGGCAGCACCTTCGGTGATCTCCAGGTCCTCGGTAAATAAGGTCGATTCGTTGTCAATGGCGGTTTTATAGATCTTGTAGGTGCCTGTATCTGTAAGATCTGGCCATAGGATGGGCTCAATAATGATATTTCTTGCACTGCCATCAGCATGTTTTAAAACGAGCGTCGCCGGATTTTTCATGGGTTATTAATTTAAAATAATACAGCAGGTTTTAAGCTTTGTTTGCTTGCTAATTTCAAAAATGTATAGAAACAAGAAGCGCCCCTGATGGGCAGGGGCGCGTTCTAACCAATTATAAACCTAAATTATGAGAAGAGTTGCAAGGGAGGAGTCGAACCATCGTTTGCTGCCTGTCAGCTCCTTACAAATAACTATGGGACAAATATACAAAGTATGTTCTATATTGCAATAGTTTCAATGATAATATTTATGTGTTAACAATTTGTTAATCATATAGTATTTAGAATATGATATTAATAATCAATTAAGTGTCTTTTTTACAGCTACACCCTGAATATCAATTAGATTTATCATGTAAGGTATATTAACAATTAGCCCTATAATGGTCAAATTTTATGATCTGAGCATGGATTTGACACTTGGTTTGTAATTTAAATTGCTTTTGGCTGACAAAGTAAAGCCCAAAAACCGAAACATTTCCTTCATAACTGACGTTGCCTCGGCTTTTTAGATAGGTAAATAAAAAAGCTGTCCCAGATGTGAACAGCTTTCCGAATTTTTATTAATTGCATTAAATTATTGCTTTGGAGCAGCGCTGGCCGCAGCGGCAGCTTTTTTCTGATCGTGTTTCGCCTTTTTAGCGGCTTTCAGATCGGCAAAGGTCTTTCTCTGGTCTGCGGTTAAAATAGTATTTAATTTTCGATCGGTTTGTGACTGGATAGATTTGTGAGCGGCTTTGTTTGCTTTTTTATCAGTTTTATGTGCTTTTAAACTATCCAACCTGGTGGCTTCTGTTAAGAATAGAGCATTCACCTCCTTGGTTTGACTTGTGGTAAGCATCAGCTTTTTCTGTAGGTTTTGTGTTTTATGCGCGGCCTTTTGTACAGGTGTTTTCGCTGGTTGCTGTTGTGCATTGGCCAATACGTTTAACCCGGTTATCAATGTTATGATTAAAATTAATTTTTTCATTACCTTTTATTTATGATTTGTGATGATATGACAAACGGGAGGCTATTTGGTTTAATAAACATAAAATGGAGCATAATTAATGAAAACTTAACACAAAAAACTCAATTTTATGGTTAAACCAAAACGTCATATTAACGTCAAAGCATCTGTAATTCATGATCCTGCGCAAATGATCATCTATGAAAAACACCATAAAGCACATCTGCTGCATCGCGCTACTTAGTCTGGGCATAGTATCGCTTTCCTCGTTTTTTATTGTGCATCGCCACAATTCACCTTTCAGATGGAGATTTCCGTATGAGCGGCAAGGTTTAACAGAAAGACAAGCGGCTGCGCACCTGTTGAGCCGGTTTACTTATGGAGCTACGCCCGGCGAAATTGATGAAGTTGTAAAATCGGGTCTTGAAAACTGGTTTAAGCACCAAATGGAGGCTAATCTTCCTGATGATTCGCTGAAGCGTATGTTATCGCAATATGATGCTCTTAGCTTGAGTAATACCCAAGTGACTAAGGAGTTTCCAAAAAATGCGCAGGTACTGCGTATGGCTATAAGCGCGGGGGTAGTGAACAAAGATTCGGTGAAGGCCGACCAGAAAGCTTACCGTGATGTGCTGCAAAACTACATGCAGCAAAACGGTATGAAACCTGAGCAAGAGCTATTCAGGCAGTTTATCAATCAAAAAATATTACGCGCTGCTTATACTAATAATCAGTTACAGGAGGTAATGACCAGTTTCTGGTTCAACCATTTTAATGTGTCGCTTACTAAAAACGATTGCGCGCAATTTATACCTGCCTATGAGCGGGATGTGATCCGGCCTAATGCTTTGGGTAAATTCAATGATATTTTGCTGGCTACTGCTAAATCACCAGCCATGTTGTATTACTTGGATAATTTTACCAGCTCAGCTGCTAACAATGATATGCAGGCGGCTAAAAAGCCGATTCGTGCCACGCAACTGCAGAATATGATTGGTCAACCGGTAGATACCGGCAGACGTGCAACCTTAATGACTAAACTGAAAAAAGCAAAAGGTATACAGGGCCTAAATGAAAATTATGCCCGGGAAGTCATGGAATTACACACCCTGGGAGTCGACGGAGGGTATACGCAACAGGATGTAACCCAGGCGGCCAAAGTATTAACCGGCTGGACAATATATCCAATAGGAGAATATGGTAAGCTGGGGAAAAACATTATGGATAAAATAGGGACTGATCGTTTGGAAAAGCGGGGTTTTGTTCGTGATAGTGATTTTCTGTTCAATGCTAATCGTCATGATAAAACGGAGAAAGTTGTTTTGGGTAAGCATTTCGGTCCGGATGAAGGATATCAGGAAGGCGTACAACTACTAACCATGCTGGCCCATAGCCCTGCTACAGCAAAGTTTATCAGTCGTAAAATTGCGGTACGCTTTGTGAGCGATACCCCACCACAAAGCCTGATTGATAAAATGGCCAAAACATTTTTGGATAAAGATGGAGATATTAAACAGGTGCTTATTACGATGGTAAGTGCGCCAGAATTTTGGAGCCCTTCGACCCTGCGTGAAAAAACAAAATCGCCGTTTGAGCTGGCTATTGGCTCTGTTCGCAGCCTGCATGCCACTATCCAGCAACCGTATCAGTTATACAACTGGATCAATAAAATGGGTGAGAAAGTGTATTATTACCAGGCACCAACCGGTTTCCCGGATAAGGGGCAATATTGGATCAATACCGGTTCATTGCTTAACCGGATGAATTTTGGTTTGGCACTGGCAACGGGTCGTATACCGGGTGTAAAGGTAGATCTGGCCGCGTTGAATAATCATCATGAACCGGAAAGTGCGCAGGCAGCTTTAACTATCTACAGTAAACTGATCATGCCGGAGCGTAAGCTAGACGAAACCATCAAACGGCTTACACCATTATTAACCGATCCTAACCTGGCGCAAAGAGTTGATGAAGCGAGCTCGAACAAACTTTACGTAAAAGAAGGGCAGCCTGCCAGCATGACCATGACCGCTCCTGAAAAAATGATGGCAGATAATAAATTGGCCGCGCAGGGTAAGCAACCAAATAATATAACAGCCATGCAGCCAAAGGGCGCTAATAATAACTCCATGTTGGGGCAGGTAGTAGGGGTGATCATCGGTTCACCTGAATATCAACGGCGTTAATCTATAAAAACATACGATCATGGTATCAAGAAGAGGGTTTTTAAAATCAGGCGGTTTAGCCTTATTGGGTGTAGGTTTAATGGGTGGCATTCCAGGTTTTTTAGCCGAGGCTGCCGCGAGCGAAAAGATCATATCTCCCTATAAAAAACGTAAAACGTTGATCTGTATATTTCAACGTGGCGCTATGGACGGTCTGATGGCAGTAACGCCATTTACCGATCAATATTTAAAAGATGCCCGGCCAACGCTGTTTATGTCGGCAGCAAAAACGGGGAATAATTCTCCGTTGATAGATCTGGATGGTAAATTTGGATTGCATCCTTCTATGAAATCTTTTGAGGCCTTATTTCGCGAAAAACGCCTGGGCATAGTGCAAGGTATCGGGTCGCCCAATAATACTCGTTCGCATTTTGACGCGCAGGATTATATGGAGTCGGGCACGCCATTTAACAAGGGTACATCAAGCGGCTGGCTTAACCGGGCGGTTGGTTTACTGGGGCATGATGCCTTAACGCCTTTTACCGCTGTGAGTATGACATCAGCCATGCCGCGGTCTTTTTATGGGGATAACCCTTCGGTGTCTATCAGTAATTTGCAGGATTTCGCCATCCAGATGCGCGGTAATCCCATGGGGGCCAATATGGCTTCCAAAAGTTTTGAAGATCTGTATGATCAAACTTCATCGGGCTTGTTAAAGCAAACCGGTAAAGAAAGCTTTGAGGCGGTTAAAATGCTGCAGAAAACAAATATCAAAAATTATACGCCAGCCAATAACGCGGTATATCCCAATTCAGCCCTGGGTAATTCCTTAAAACAAATTGCCCAATTGGTTAAAATGGAGGTGGGATTGGAGGTAGCTTTTGCCGAATCAAACGGCTGGGATACGCACTTCAACCAAGGAACCGAGAACGGGATATTTGCCCGTAACGTGGCGGATTTGAGTGATAGCATCGCCGCCCTATGGTGTGATCTGGAAGCTTACCAGGATGATGTGACCGTGATGACCATGACCGAATTTGGGCGCACTGTACACCAAAACGGTACCGGTGGCACCGATCATGGCCGGGCGTCATGTAATTTTATCCTGGGGAATGATATTAACGGCGGCTTGGTGCATGGCAATATGCAATCCTTAGCTGTGGAAAACCTGGAAGATGGGCGCGACCTTGCGGTTACCACCGATTTCAGAAGCGTTTTTAGCGAAGTGGCGGATAGGCATCTGAGTATTAACAATGATCATATTCTGTTTCCGGATTGGAAAGGGGATAGGATAGGAGTAATGCGGGGATAATTTCCTATCCCAGTCACGAAATAGGTAGTTTGATATAAAAAACTGTACCACGGCCCACGATGCTTTCCACATCGATGATGCCGTTATGTTTTTCGACTATCTGGCGTACAATGCTTAAACCCAGGCCGGTTGACTCTTCGCCTCTGACGCCTGTTCTGCGTGCTTTTGAAAAGCGGTTAAATATGTCAGGAAGTATATCGGCTGGTATGCCCAGGCCGTAATCCTGTACCTCAATAATCAGTTCCTCGGCTTTTTTATTCAGCCTGACGTCTACACGACTGTTATCTTTCGAAAATTTGATGGCGTTGCTAATCAGGTTGTCTATGGCTCGATGCAACTTTTCCTTATTTACTTTGGCATAAGCCGGATTTACATGGCTGGTAAATATCACATCCGTTTTAAGGTCCTGCTGTATCTCCCAGTCGTTCACGATGCTTTTTAACAATTGATTCAGCTCCGTTCTTTCCATTACAAAAACATCGTTGGTATCATTACGGGCAGCTTCCAGGAGGTCGTCAATAATATTTCGGGCTTTAATACAGGATGCTTTCATCATGTTAAGATTCTCCTGCATTTCATCGTTTAAGTCATGATCCATTTCCATGATCATGGCCAGTGATTCTACCGCGGCGATAGGGTTACGCAAGTCATGTGCTACCATACCCAATACCTGGTTCTTAAACTCGCCTGCTTTTTCTATCTCTACGTTTTTTTCCCTGATCTCGATCACCTGCTGGTAATAATTAACCTTGTAGGAGAAAAAATACCTGGAAGTAAGGTAAAAGGCCGAAAGCAAAATAGCCGATATCAGCTGATTATACACCATTTGAGTAGAGCTGGTTTGGCTATAGAATAGCAGACCGGTAAACAATATTTCAATAGTTATGATCAATATAATGGTTTCATAATATTCAAATACGTATATAGCACTTATCAAACTTAAGGCAATCAGGTACAAGGTTAAAGCATTACTGGGATCTGATGTGGCAATAAAGCTGGAATACATACCACAGGAAATGATGTAGACCGAAAACAGGAATACCAGGAGTGCCATTGCGGCAGTCGCTTTCTTGTGGCTTTTGAAATTAGCGATCAACAGATTGCTGAAGATCAAAAAAACAGGGGTGATAATAATAAACACCCAATTACTTAAACTAAACTCCGGGAAGTTTTGAGCGCGCGTAAGACTTACCGGGAAAACAAAGTATAATATCCTTATAATAACATTCAGTACAAGAAATATAATGCTTCCAGCTCTTATAGCCACCAGATTTTGATAGGTATAATAGTCCCGGTATGACGCCCTGTATTTTGCCGGCAGGCTATTAAAAAAGAAATGAGTATTCAATGGTATCGCATATAAGGCTGTGTGGCAAAAATATCAAAATTTAATAAGAAATTTTTCAAATAATAACAAGTCAAAATGTCGTTTCAGTTTATATTTACCTGACTTTTTTTCACTTAACATTAAGTGGCAAGCGTTTTGATTAATACTCATCAAACATATCAGTATGAACTTTAACAACTTTACCATAAAAGCCCAGGAAGCTGTACAAAAGGCTTCGGAAATTGCCGTTGGAAATCAACAACAGGCAATAGAACCCGCGCACCTGTTAAAAGGCTTGTTGCTGGTTGATGAAAATGTTATAACCTATTTATTAAAAAAATTAAACGTAAACCTTAACCGGCTAAATGAAACGCTCGATGCGCAGATCAGCTCGTACCCAAAGGTAAGCGGAAGCAATATTTATCTGTCATCAGATGCCAATTCGGCCTTGCAAAAAGCGCAGGGGTATTTAAAAGAATTTAAAGACGAATTTGTTTCGGTTGAACATATACTATTGGGCATACTATCAGCTGGTGGTACTATCAGCTCGTTGCTAAAAGACCTTGGCGTAAACGAAAAAGACCTGAAGAAAGCTATTATAAGTTTACGTGGCGATAGCAAGGTAACCGATCAGAATGCCGAAGCTACTTATAACGCCCTGAATAAATATGCCCGTAACCTGAATGAATATGCCGGATCGGGCAAGCTTGACCCGGTTATCGGCAGGGATGAAGAGATCCGCAGGGTGATCCAAATTTTGTCGCGCCGTACTAAAAACAACCCGATATTGGTGGGAGAACCTGGTGTGGGTAAAACAGCCATAGCCGAAGGTATCGCCTTTAGGATCATTAAAGGTGATGTGCCTGAAAGTTTGAAAACCAAGGTGGTTTATTCCCTGGATATGGGTGCCCTGATAGCCGGTGCCAAGTACAAAGGCGAGTTTGAAGAGCGCCTGAAAGCGGTGATCAAGGAAGTGACTCAAAGCGATGGCGAAATTATCCTGTTTATTGATGAGATCCACACGCTGGTAGGTGCCGGTGGTGGCGAAGGAGCCATGGATGCGGCCAATATATTAAAGCCTGCATTGGCCCGTGGTGAGCTACGGTCAATTGGTGCTACCACGCTTAACGAATATCAGAAATACCTGGAAAAAGATAAAGCACTGGAACGCCGTTTTCAAAAGGTAATGGTGGAAGAACCTGATGCTGCCGATGCCATATCTATTTTACGTGGCTTAAAGGAACGTTACGAAACCCACCACAAGGTGCGGATCAAAGACGAGGCTATTATAGCCGCGGTAGAGATGTCGCAACGCTACATTTCTGACAGGTTTTTACCCGATAAAGCGATTGACCTGATGGACGAGGCCGCCTCTAAATTACGTTTAGAGATGGATTCGGTACCCGAAGTGGTTGATGAACTGGAACGCCGTATTATGCAGTTAGAAATTGAACGCGAAGCTATCAAAAGAGAAAAGGATGATCGTAAAGTAGCCGAATTGAGCGAAGAGATTGCTAATCTCTCGGCTCAGCGCGATTCATTACGTGCCAAATGGCAGGGCGAAAAAGACCTGGTTGACGGTATCAATCAAAAAGTTGAACTCATTGAGAATTACAAACTCGAAGCTGAACAGGCTGAGCGAGCCGGTGATTATGGCAAAGTAGCAGAATTACGCTACGGAACCATTGTACAGGCCCAGGCCGAAGTGGAAAAATTGAAAGCCGCCCTGCTCGAAAATCAAAGCGATAGCCGCATGCTCAAAGAAGAGGTTACTGCCGATGATATTGCTGGTGTGGTGTCCCGCTGGACCGGCATCCCGGTTTCGAAAATGATACAAAGCGAGCGCGAAAAACTGCTGCACCTGGAAGAAGAACTGCACAAACGTGTAGCAGGACAGGAGGAAGCCATTGAAGCCATCAGCGATGCTATACGCCGCAGCCGTGCCGGTTTGCAGGACAAACGTAAACCTATTGGTTCGTTTATATTTCTGGGTACAACCGGCGTAGGTAAAACGGAGTTGGCGAAAGCTTTAGCGGAGTATTTGTTCAATGACGAAAGCGCCTTAGTGCGTATTGATATGAGCGAATACCAGGAACGCCACGCGGTTTCCAGGTTAATTGGTGCGCCTCCGGGCTATGTGGGCTATGATGAAGGTGGTCAGTTGACCGAAGCTGTGCGCCGTAAACCTTATAGTGTGGTACTGCTGGATGAGATTGAAAAGGCCCATCCGGATGTGTTTAATATCCTGTTGCAAGTATTAGACGATGGCCGTTTGACTGATAATAAGGGTCGTGTGGTGAACTTTAAGAATACCATTATCATCATGACCTCTAACATCGGCTCAAACATCATTCAGGAAAACTTCCAAACGCTGGAGGATAGCAACCGTGAAGAGCTGATAGCCAAAACCAAGAATGAGTTATTCCAGTTGTTGCGTACTACCATTCGTCCGGAGTTTTTGAACCGTATCGACGAGATCATTATGTTTACTCCGCTGAGTCGTGATGAAATACATGATATCGTGAAACTGCAGTTTAACCAGGTAAAACAAACCTTGGCCGAAATGGGTATCACGATGGAAGCTACCGACGAGGCATTGGATTGGTTGGCCCAGTTAGGTTATGATCCTCAATTTGGTGCCCGTCCATTAAAACGTGTCATCCAGAAAAAGATCCTGAACGAGTTATCGAAACAGATCCTGGCAGGCACAGTTGATAAGGACAGTACCATTAAAGTAGATATGTTTGATAATAACTTTGTGTTTTTAAACACGCCCAAAGCTGCCGACGAACCGGTAAAAGAATAAATAATAATTCTATCATATAGCAAAGCGCCACCCATTTGGGTGGCCCTTTGCGTTTATTCTCCATGTGTCATTGCGAACGTAGTGTGGCAATCCCCTACTTACAGAGTAGCTCCGCTTATTGGGGATTGCCACGCTATCGCTCCAATGACGCGTTTTTTATGAGCTCCAAATTATATAGTTAGATTAAGGTTTTTCCTCGTCGTCTTCTTTACCTTTTTCTTCAACCATTTCAATTAAGGTTTCATTGTCAATAATTCTATCCCTGTTTTTTGATTGGGTTGGTGCTGCCCCGGTAATGGCCACACCGGTAACAGCTAGTAATAACAATACCACCAGGCAAAAAAGCCTGATGATTTTTTTTAGCTTTTTCATGCCGATAGCAATGTGAGCTTAATATGCCCTAAGCATACTAAGCCATTTGATGAAATTTATAAATACGGTGTTAATTGATAAACAGGCAGATTAGCCTATTAGAAGAGACGAGATGTATTGCGTTGATCGGCTGTGCGATACAAGTGATCGATGGTGTATGTGAAGTAATATTTAGCAGATGAAAATATCTGGCTTAAATGCCGGTAGCGGATTACTGCAAGCTTGTTATCGGTAAAGATACTTTGAATAGTATAGCTACTCTTTGCAAAGTAAGGTAATGCATTGCTACGAAAAGCTAATGCAGCTCTTTTATAACTGATCCCGCCTTTTAAAATAAAACTCTTATTGGCAAACAGTTCTGTTGTCGAAACCCTGTTGCCTCCGGGAATGCTCTGGCTTACATGGCCCGACAGCGCAAAAAAACTAAGCAGCAGACTAAATGCCAGCAGGTATTTTTTAAAAGTAGTCTGGATATTGCTATAAACCATATGTAAATATAGCTAAATAAGGTGATTTATGAATGTGTTATATTTTTATTTAAATGCCTTGCACTCATGTTGTTGATAATATTTAATAATATGTTAATATTGTGTAAATGTTTGAGTATAAACTTTTACAGAAGTTTACCTCACAATTATTTAGTACCGACACATATACAAATTTACCGAAAATCACTATGCTTAAATTTACCCAACCCGGGCTATTATTCGTAGCCTCTGCCCTTACCGGAATGCTGGTAATGGGTTGCCAGAAAAACAATGCTCCTCAAAGCCAAACTCCTGATGCGGCTACCGGAATCAGCAAAAACATCAAAACACAAGCGGTATCGCTTACCCAGGGTTTTGAAGTTGGCTCAACCAGCCCTAAAACAGCTTATGACGTAGCACCAGCCGGCTCAAGCAGTGGCGACAACGTTACCCTGTCTGGCAATTCATGGAACATGTTCGATGCGCTGATAGGTAACCTGGCCGCAGATCAAAAAGCAGGCTCATGGAGCGCCCGTATACGCAATACTGGTAAAATTACCATGTTATTTGATGTAACCGGTGGCATAAGCACTGTTACCATTAAATCCGCAACTTATAATGGTGATACTGCCAGCCAGTGGGGATTGTTTTACTCTGTTGATGGTGGCACCACCTGGGCTCAATCGGGTTCAAACGTAACAACCGGCGCATCATTGGCTTTACAAACTTTTACTATTAATGTAACCGGTAATGCACGTTTAGAAATCCGCAAATTAACAGGCGGCAGCAACCGTATCAATATCGATGATATCACTATTAATGATAACGGTGGTGGTACAACTCCTCCAGTGGTGGTTACAGGTAAAAAATACCTGTTTGATGCCAGTCATCTGGAAAACGCCGGCAGCGCCGATTGGCAGATAGATGCTGATGGTACCGAAAACGTGCCAATTTATACTGGTGGTACTACTGTTGAAACCAAAGCACAACGTATCCCAACCCCGTCATATACTGGTATCACTGCCAGCACTCCCGAAACTTACTGGAAAGGTGGAATATCATCATGGGCAGTTTCATTGGTGAAACTGGGCGAACTGGTTGAAACTTTACCGGTGGGTACAGCAATTACTTATGGTAATTCATCAAACCCTCAGGATTTGAGCAACTATGATGTATTTGTTGTAGTTGAGCCAAACCGTTTATTTACCGCTGCAGAAAAAACTGCTTTAATGAACTTTGTTTCAAACGGCGGTGGTTTATTTATGATTGCAGACCATACCGCTGCTACCACGGCCGGAACCGATGCCAATGGTTATAACCCATCTGACAGAGATGGTGATGGTTATGATTCACCACGTGTATGGAACGACCTAATGACCAATAACGGTATTAACAATAGCAATCCATTTGGTTTCAATATCAATTATGTTGATATCAGCGAAGGTCCATCAACCAATGTTTATACCGGTACTAATGCCAATGCGCAAAAAGTATTGAATGGCGCTACTGGTACAGCTTCAAAACTGGCTTTCTATAATGGTTCAACAGCCACTTTAACGCCAACAAATAACTCAAGCGTACAAGGTTTATTCTGGCGTAATTCAGCCACAAACGGTGGTAACAATAACGTAATGGCTTTATTGGCTACTTACGGAAGCGGTCGTATCGTTTGGATAGGTGATAGCTCGCCTGCCGACGACGGCACAGGCGATACTGGCGATAATCTGTTTAACGGCTGGTCTGGTGATTCACCATCTGGTTTTACCTCACACCCGGCTTTACATTTAAATGCTTCATTGTGGTTAGCTAAAGCTATATAAACTCTTTTGGATCCCGGAAGGGAGATTTCTAAAAACATCCTGAAAACTTACGAAGTTTCAAAAACTTCGTAAGTTTTTTTGTTTTAAACCCGGCTTATTCAAACAAGGAAGATGTTTTATGGTTGTACATGTAAGCAGCTTATGCTGAATCCTGTTACATTAAACAACCATCACCACCATGAGAAGTTACGAAACCTTAGTGGATGCCACTAACGATCTTATAAAAAGAGGATATACCGCCAACCTGAGTCTGGATGGTGATACCATAGATGATAAAGCACAGAATATCCACATGAGTGCTGATGATTTTGAAATTGATGAATTTTATCGCTTCGAAGGAGCCAGTAATCCAGACGATATGTCGATAATTTATGCTGTATCATCACCTAAGTATAATATTAAAGGTGTATTGATCAACGCTTATGGGACTTATGCGGATAATAGCGAATCGGCTATTGCCGCAAAGCTAAATCATCACCAGGTAAGCCATAATCTGCACAGAGAAGACAGGCCAACTTCGGATTAAATCAAAATTCAAAAGTAAAAAGTCAAAAATTGAAACTAGCTTGGTTATCTAAATTACAGATATAACGGATTTTAAAACTTTTGACTTTTTACTTTTGAATTAACTTCAGCGTATTTTTCGCGGCCGATCGCATACCTGCGCTCTTGTTGCAGAGGAATATTTTGAGCTGACCTTCTAATTCTTCTGCTATCCAATCATAACGGTCTTTTAAATTAAAAAGCGCTTTACCGGCAAAGGCTTTTACAGCCACCTTAACTTTGGGATCAATCATCCAGTCAAAAAGCTGTTCAACCACGGGCTCCAGGTCAATAGTTTGAAGTTTTTGCTTTACCGGGACCGGTGATGTAGTGTCGGTCATGTGCATGATCAATTTGGTATAGTGCCGCATGCAGCTGGGATTTTTCACCTCTTTGAAACGGGATGCAAAGTATTCCAGGTCATTAAGATAATGTTCCGGATCTTTCAGATACATATTCTCCAATATCCACACTGCACGAAACCCGATCACCTTATCCGGATGAAAGGTAATATCGATCAGATCGCGCAAGGCAAAATGCTGTTCCTCTAAGATGCGAGTCAGTTTCAATACTTTGGTTTTACCCAATGTGTGCGATAATTCTTCAGTAAGTTGTTGACGGGTAAGCATCTGATACAAATTTAAGACTTTTAATATAATCGAAGATGTTTTATTGGTCTGAAAATTGCTGGTTTTTCAAGTCACCTAAAACATATGTCATGAAACCGTATCTGCCATTACTGATCTGTTTGTTGTTTTCAATTAATCTTTTTGGTCAGGTAAATATTGCACCTATTCCGGGGTGGAAAATGGATGTAAGTAATGGCCATTATTCTTTCACCCCACCTGCTGGCAATGGGAGTTATGGGTTTAAGTATGAAATATTTCCTCCGGCAAATAATAAAGGCGATTTGATGGAATGGCTTAAAACGGTTACAATACAGGATCTGCGAACATCCGGATATTCGGCTCCTTTACCCGGCGAACCTCAGGAGGCTAAAGATATTCAAACGTTAACTACTTATTCTGTTATTGTTCAGGACGCCTCAAAGCGTAAAATAGCAGCAATGTATTTCGCTTATTTAAGGCCCGATCATACTATCCGCTACGGAAAGGTGATGCGTTTGCGTGAATATTCCGGTAATTATATCAATATTGCTGCTACTCATTTTGTGTCGTTGGTGAAGCAAGAGGCTCTAACTCAAAATAGTGCTAATGGAGCCATAGCATCTGCCCCTCAGCAAAATACGAGCGCCTCCCAATCAATGCCTCAAATGAGTGGGAAAGGCATGTCATCTGCAGATATAAAAGGTATAGTATTACACAGCGAGAGTAGCTATGGCGTTGGCGGTATGCTTATATTTATATATAAACCATATATTTTGTTCAATAACGGCAGTCTTTACGAACATCCTGAAGTCAGTCCGAATGATTTAAATGTAACCCAATCCCGCCAGTCAGAACCCGAAAAGTGGGGCACCTGGAAGCTGAATGGAAAAACTTTAACTATTGTACATGGCAGTAAAAATGTCCCAACGGGCAAATCCAACAATTGGACAGGCGGCTGGACATGGGCTGCCCCAGCCAAAAAAGGCGAGAAACTAACCGCCACTTACGGCAGCATTTCAGGAGGGGGTAATACGGCTGTGGGCGGAGGTTCTATAACGGTATCATCCAAATACATTACGTTTAATAATCAGGGGCAGTTTACTTATGAAACTGTAGGAGGGGGGAGTTACCATGATAACAGTGGCGGCGTATCAGCCTATTCGGCAAGAAACACCGCCGGGACATACCTGCTCGACGGCTATTCCATAGAATTTCGTTTTAACAATGGGAAAGTACAACGGCAATGTTTTTATTTTTATAACGAAGGCGATAAAGAAATATTTGGCATTGGTAACCGGCCCTATACCATTTCTAAATAAATTAATCAATCGGAGGTATTAATTTATCTATCTGTTTTTAAGCTTTTTGTAATTTATACTTTGTAAGTATATACACCCAAAGCTAAAAATTATACCTTTACCCGTTTTTAAATTAAAATTACTACATGGTTAAATTCAACCGTTTCACACTGGATAATGGTCTTCGGGTTATTGTTCACGAAGATAATACGACACCTATGGCGGTGCTTAACATTCTGTATGATGTAGGCGCCCGCGACGAAGATCCCGAGCAAACCGGTTTCGCGCATTTGTTTGAACACCTGATGTTTGGTGGATCTGTAAATATACCCAGCTACGATGAGCCCTTGCAAAGGGTAGGAGGCGAAAACAATGCCTTTACCAGTAACGATATCACTAACTATTATATCACGCTTCCGTCGGCTAATATCGAGACCGCCTTTTGGTTGGAGAGTGATAGAATGCTGAGCCTGGCTTTTAGCGAAAAAAGCCTGGAGGTACAGCGTAACGTGGTTATAGAGGAATTTAAGCAACGTTACCTGAACCAGCCCTACGGCGATGTGTGGTTAAAATTGCGCCCACTGGCATACAAACATCATCCGTATCGTTGGGCTACCATTGGTAAAACCATTAAACACATTGAAGATGCCCGCATTGAGGATGTAAAAGCCTTCTTTAAAAAACACTATAACCCTCAAAATGCCATTATGGTAGTTGGGGGTGATGTAACTACCGAGCAGGTAAAACAGCTTGCCGAAAAGTGGTTTGCGCCGATCCCCGCTGGTGAAAAATATCATCGTAACCTGCCGCAGGAACCGGAACAGCATGAAGAACGCCGCGAAACGGTTACCGCTAAGGTGCCGTTGAACGATGTTTATATTAGTTTTCAGATGGGTGGCCGATTGGATGATGACTTTTATGCAACAGAGTTATTGTCTGATGTGCTTTCCCGCGGTAATTCCTCACGTTTATACCGCAGTTTAGTTCAGGACAGACAGATATTCAGCGAAGTACACGCGTACATCACCAGTAGCCTGGATAAGGGCATGTTTATACTGGAAGGCAAGCCGCTTGAGGATATTAGCATTGAACAGGCGGAGGCCGCTTTGTGGGAGGAATTAGAGAAAGTTAAAAATGAAGAGATCCCGGCTGATGAACTGACCAAAGTGCAGAACAAAACTGAATCGACGATGGTTTTTTCGGAAATGTCTTTATTGGATAAAGCGATGAACCTAGCATCGTTTGAGTTGTTGGGTGATGCCGAAATGCTTAACCAGGAAACATCTAAATATCTGGCGGTAACAGCTGCTCAGATAAAGGATACTGCCACTAAGATATTCAGAAAGGATAATTCTTCAACCCTCGTTTATTTAGCCGAAAAAACTGAATCGGCGTTGGCTTAAAAATAGTCTGAATCAGAATTTACAGGATTAATGAATTTACGGAATAATGAGGTCATATTTAATTCTGTAAATTTTTAAATTCAGTAAATTCTGATTCTGACAACTAAACAAACAAAATATGATCGATAGAAAATTAGCCCCGGATTTTAAGGCTATTGAAAATATAAACCTCATCAAACCCGAACATAAAAAGCTGGATAACGGCTGTAATGTTTATTGCTTTAACTCGGGCGATCAGGAACTGGTGCGGATAGAATGGATATTTAACAACCTGCGTTTTGACGCGGCTAAGCCATTGCTTAACATGGCTGTAAATACCATGCTTACAGAAGGCACAACTACCTTATCGGCCTCTGAAATTGCCGATAAAATTGATTTTTATGGCGCTTTTTTACAGGTTGATTACGGGTATGAAAATTCTCTGGTTACCTTGTACAGTTTAAATAAGCATTTACATCATACGCTGCCCGTAATTCTGGATATTCTTACAAATTCTGTATTCCCCGAAAAGGAACTGGAAACTTTTAAGCGTAATCAGCAACAAAAATTGCAGGTTAGTCTCCAAAAGAATGATGTAGTTGCCCGCCGCGATTTTAATAAAGCTATTTACGGCGAAACTATCTATGGACTGGGAGCAACCTTTGATAATTACAAAAGTTTACAGCGCGAAGACCTGCTGGCACATTTTAAACAAATGTACCAGCCATCAAACTGTACCTTGATCATCGCCGGAAAAATTGAGCCCGAAACCTTAACGCTCATCAAAGATACTTTTGATAAAAACTGGACAAATGGTCCTGTTGCTGCAGATACCAGCCAGCCTGAGTTAAAACCAGCCACCGAGTTGTTTTACTTTACCGAGAAGCCGGATGCCCTGCAATCAGCTATCAGGATAGGGTTACCAACTGTTAATCGTAACCATCCCGATTTTCAACCTTTACAGGTATTGAACACCGTATTAGGTGGTTATTTCGGATCACGACTGATGGCTAATATCCGTGAGGATAAAGGATATACCTATGGTATAGGCTCTGGGCTCAGCTCATTTAAACAGGGTGGCGCTTTCTTTATCGCTACCGAAGTTGGTGCTGATGTATGTAAAGCCGCCGTGGGCGAAATTGAAAAAGAGCTCGGACTGCTCAAAACCGAATTGATACCTGAAGAAGAATTATCACTGGTTCGCAATTTTATGCTGGGATCTTTATTAGGCAGCTTGGAGAATGTTTTTTCCCATGCCGATAAATTCAAAAGCATTTATTTTGCCGGTTTAGATTATGATTATTACGACAGGTATGCAACTACAGTAAAAACAACAACCGCTGTTGAATTACGTGACCTCGCCAATAAATACCTCAACTTTAATCAGTTTTACAAAGTGATTGTAGGGAAATATTAAGATTTACTAATATGAAATTGTCATTCTGAGCGGAGCGAAGAATCTTTGGGACGCTATGCAAGTCTTTGAAAAATAGATCCTTCGTTCCTCAGGATGACAAATAATAAATTTAAGGGCAATCAAATCCGAAATCGAACATCCGAAATCCGAAATAGAGATTTATCATATAAAGGCAATTTTCCCTGTACTTTTAAATAAATCCGAAATCGAACATTTGAAATCCGAAATATTTATTACCTTTGCCCGGCAAATAATAACTCCAAAATAATTATTTGCTATGCAGTTAGACCCATCAAAATTTGTTGCCGAAGGATTAACTTACGACGACGTTTTACTACTCCCGGCTTATTCAGAAGTTTTACCGCGCGAAGTTAACACCAGTACTTTTTTAACAAAAAGCATTCGATTAAACATCCCAATTATCTCAGCAGCTATGGACACCGTTACCGAATCTGGTTTGGCTATTGCTATTGCCCAGGCTGGTGGTATAGGCATGTTGCACAAAAACATGACCATACAGGCCCAGGCCGACGAGGTACGCAAAGTTAAACGTTCTGAAAGTGGCATGATACAGGATCCTGTAACACTATTGGAAGATGCGCTGCTTGCAGATGCTTTTCAGATCATGAAAGAGTTTAGTATTGGTGGTATCCCGGTAATTGACGCTGACCACAAACTGAAAGGTATCATCACCAACCGCGATCTTCGTTTCCAGAAAGATATGTCGGTGCCGGTAAGCGATGTAATGACCAAAACAGGTTTGATCACAGCGCCCGAAGGTACTACGCTGACTGAGGCTGCTGCTATTTTACAAGGTAACAAAATTGAAAAGCTGCCTGTAATAAACAAAGATGGTAAACTGGTAGGTTTAATTACTTACAAAGACATACAAAAAGTAAAAAACTTCCCTAATGCCTGTAAAGACGAATTTGGTCGATTACGTGTAGGTGCCGCTGTTGGAGTTGCTGCGGATAACATTGACCGCGTAACCGCGCTGGTTAATGCCGGTGTGGATGTGGTTACGGTTGATACGGCCCACGGTCATTCAAAGGGAGTTATTGATATGGTTAAGGCGGTTAAAAAATTATATCCAAACTTACAGGTTATAGCCGGGAATATAGCAACCGGCGATGCTGCGCTTGCACTTGCTGACGCCGGTGCAGACGCTGTAAAAGTAGGTATTGGTCCGGGTTCTATATGTACTACCCGTATTATTGCTGGTGTAGGCGTTCCACAACTTTACGCAGTTTATGAGTGTGCCAAAGCACTGGAAGGCCGTGGTATACCGGTAATTGCCGATGGAGGTATTAAACAAACCGGTGATATTGTTAAGGCTATCGCTGCGGGTGCAAGCTCTATCATGGCTGGCTCACTGTTTGCCGGTGTTGAAGAATCACCGGGTGAAACCATTATCTATGAAGGCCGTAAATTTAAATCATACCGGGGTATGGGTTCGGTTGAAGCTATGGCTAAAGGCTCAAAAGACCGTTACTTCCAGGATGAAACCGATGTGGTTACCAAATTGGTTCCGGAAGGTATCGTTGGTCGTGTGCCGTTTAAAGGCAATATGGCCGAAGTAATATTCCAGTACATTGGTGGTTTACGCGCAGGTATGCACTACTGTGGTGCTGCCAATATCGAAGATCTGCAAAGAGCCAAATTTGTACGCATCACCGCAGCTGGTATGCGCGAGAGCCATCCGCACGATATTACGATCACTAAAGAAGCACCAAACTATACCAGCAGGTAATTTCAGGAAAGAATGTAATAAAAATAATAGAAAGGAAGCCGGCTGGTTTCCTTTTTTTATGCCTGTAGAAACCGTATTTTAAGCGCCAATATCTATTCATAGCATGAAAATTATCTCCCCGAAATTAACTTACCGTTTATTGATTGCGTTAAGTGCCAGTGTTACAATTTATTTACCCCTAAAAGCCCAAACAGTAAGCAATACAGACAGTCACGAAATAGTGACCAAACTTGCCGATAAACTGGTTGATGTGTACCCTTTTCCCGAAATCAGCGCGAAATACAAGGAGGCACTTTTAAAAAATGAAGCTTCGGGGCGTTATAATGGTTTAACCGAAGATGAACTTGCCACAAAGTTAACAGCAGATTTGCGCACCACCCATAAGGATGTTCATTTGAGGGTTATGCGCAATGAAGCCACCTATAAAAATATGACCGCTCCACGCAGCGAACGTGGCCATAATCAGGAAGATAATTCAGAAGCGAAAGCTAACTATGGTTTTAAAAAAGTAGAGATAGACGGTATAACATCAACGGCGTATATTGATGTTCCTGGTCCGTTTTATGGCTCGCAGGAAGCGTTCGAAATGGCTGCTGCAAGTATGAACATGGCTGCTTACAGTAAAAATATTATTATCGATATCCGCCATAATCCGGGAGGAACAGGACAGATGGGCCGCTTTTTAGCCGCTTATTTCTATAATCCTGGCCAGGAGCAGTTTTATCTTAACGGGTTTTATAAAGATCGCAAGCATGATGAACAGGAATGGACTTATGCTTACGTGCCCGGCAAGCACATGCCCAACGCCAATGTATATATTTTGGTAGGTCGGGGTACGGGCTCAGCCTCTGAGGGTTTTGCTTATGCGATGCAAAAATTGAAGCGGGCAACCCTGGTAGGCGATACCACAGCAGGCGCGGGAATAGCCGGTACCTTTGTTGCACTTAAAAATAACCTCATTGTGTTTACTCCGTTTAAAATGGTTGTTGGCCCTAACAGCAATGTGGGCTGGGAAGGAACGGGTGTAATCCCCGATGTGCAAACCGGCAAAGAAGATGCCTTACTTATTGCTCGTAAACTGATCCTGGAAAATATGCTGAAAACTTCGGCTGATTCGGCTCAGCGAGAAATTGCCCAATGGCTGGTGGATGACAGTAAAATTCCCGTGAATTCATCGGTGAATATGAAAGCCAAATACGGCGCTATTATCGGGAAGTATAATAATAACATCACCGTAACCTACGCTAAAGGAGATTTGCTCTGGAACCGGGTTGAACCTGGCAAACCGGTTGAAAGTTTTGTAATTAAGGAAGTTAAGCCAGATGTATTGGTGATAACTGGTCTTAATGGCAATATCGGGCCAAACGTATCAAGAGCTTATATCAACCGGGATGCTAAGGGCAATATAGAAAGCATAACCCGTAAAACGCTATTGGGCAATGGTACTATATCTGCAAGTTCACAGCTCTTAAAAAAGATTAAATAAATAAATGGCAGCCAGCTGGCTGCCATTTATTTTCACTGACCATTTCCAACAGGTGATAAAATACCGCCGGTTATAATGATTTTTAACGCCTGGTCCTGCGCAAAACCTTCTTTTACCAGCGCCTGGAAATATTGATGTGTCAATTTCGCTATTTCGGCAATTTTGCCTGGTTGTTTGTAATAATCAAGACGGGCATTCAGCATGGCTTTGGCCATATTGCCATACACAGGGCCCATGGCATTTTGCATATCTGTTTCTTGTTGTGATAACCCGCTAACTGCATCCTGGCGTTCCACCGGCGGTGGGGGTAACAATACCACGTCGGTTACTTTTACTTTCCGGGTAGATCCGGCAGGCAATGATTGGGTAAGACTTACATTATAATAATTGAAAAACTTGATGCCGTCGCTTCTGTAGCCTGGTCTTTCAATAATGTCGATAGTTTTAGCGGTGGCAGGTATTTTTTTAAAATAGATCTTAAAAGCCAGTTTATCGCCGGCTTTGGCAAAAGTATGCTTGGCCGGTACCATCGCTATATTATCTGATTTTATGTAATTATAATGCTCATTGTCTACATCGGTTTGAATAAAAATTTCCTTATTAAGCTGTACCCAAGAACTGTCGCTGCGGGCCGTATATTCAAAGCTAACAGTTGTAAATTGTTTGTCGGTCTCTATTTTGGTTATTCTGCAGTTCCAGTCTTCGGGAACCCCCACCGAGGGGTTTTCAATACTTTGTGCAAAAGAGGTGAATCCTGTTATCAATAGCAGCAGGGTTACTAAGGCGAAAAACTTTCTCATTATAGATAATTTATGATTTGGTTTAAGATGTATAAATGTAAAGGTTAAATGTACTACTGACAAATAAAATATATGCATTATTCCTGTTTTCATAAGCTTCAAAACAAACAGGTCTGATATATTTGTGGTATGAAAGCTATCTGTGTATTCTGTGGCGCCAACTTTAATGGCGACCCGGTATTAAAACAAGCGGTTGAACAACTGGCCGAACTCATGGTGAATCGTAACATCACCCTGGTGTATGGTGGTGGTAAGGTAGGTATAATGGGCCTGCTGGCTGATAATGTTCTGCAACGGGGAGGTAAAGCCATTGGCATTATCCCACAGTTTTTGATGGATAAGGAGGTTGGCCATACCGGTTTAACCGAATTGCATATTGTTGAAAACATGCACCAACGTAAGCAAATGATGAATGACCTTTGCGATGCTATCATCACTTTGCCGGGAGGCATAGGTACACTCGAAGAATTTTTTGAGGTGTTAACCTGGCTGCAATTAGGACTGCATAAACACCCGATAGGTTTACTCAATGTAAATGGTTTCTACGATTTTCTGCTTAAACAGTTGGATGTAATGGTTGAGCAAAAATTTATGAAACCCGCCAACCGCGACCTGGTGATCACATCGGGCGATCCTATCGAGTTAATTAACCTCATGGATGGTTTTAATGTTGCACCAGATGAAGTTTGGTTTAAAGATAGAAACCTTACGTAGATGTGCAAATTTGCGGATATGATGTGCAGATGAAAAACAGGAACCTCATTTAGAGGTTGCGAATGTGTATATTTCAGATGTTTTGATTCTTTTATCTGCATATCCGCACATCATCTGCACATCTCAAATTTATTCCCCGCCTTCCGGGCCGTAAAAAATAACCCAGGTGGCAAAATCATCGGTGAAGTTTTCAAAACGGTGTTCAACTCCCGCTTTAACAAACAATACATCACCCTGCTGAAAACTGGTGCGAACACCATCGTTCAGAAATTCGCCGTAACCACTGATGATCACATATAATTCATCCTGCAGATGCGGTGTTTGAGGGTCGATGTTTACCGGCCGGTATATTTCAACCGACATACTACCATGCTCAATAACTTTAACAAATAAATTTTCGGGCTTATTGCTTAAATGCTGCAACGCTTTAATGACCGATGATTTCATTTTTATAGGGATTAAAATGTTGTACGTTTTAGGTGGTACGTATTACGTTTAAGTAATTCGTGTTGAATTTGTATAGCACATTGTACATTATTGTTATAAAAACGTATAACGTAATACGTACAACGGGAAAAAATTATGCTACCTGGCTAATAGTCCAAAAATCGTCGGCCAGGTTAGTACTGGTAATGTAGTCATAAGGCATATAAAAATAGCCTTTAAGTCCCCAGCTATCACCCCAGCTGTTACGTACAATAAATGCGCTCTTTTGATCATCGTAGCCTACCGCCATTACCGCGTGCCCGCCTATTACACTCTCTGTATCAGAGGGCATTGGTAAAACGCCGCTTTTGGCTACAGCATCACCTTCAAAACTTTGATACGCCGTAAAACCAAACACAAACGGATTGCCACCAGCAAGGCAGGTTTTTAACTCATTAATTGCGTTGTTATTTAAGCGGGTGTATTGCAGTGCTTTGTTTTTCAGGGCGCTTGTATATAACGTTTTAGTGGGTTTCGTAGCAAATTTACTCACATTATATGGCCACAGGCTTTCGTCGCAAACACCAAGGGTAGCAACAGACTTAACACCATCACGTAATTGCGCGCCGCTATCAGCTTTAACATGCCCTTCTAAAACCCGTTCATTATAATAAATGAATAAACGTGATGGACTAAATACCGTCAGTTTTTGCTTTATGAGTTCAAACTGAAAGGCTGCTGCTATGGCGTTGGCTGTGCATGATCCTAATTCGCCCTGATCGTAAACCGGCGGACACTGCGCGCGCAAGTCGACCAATGGGGGAGTAGGTTGAGCAAGGGCGGCGTGGCGTACAACTGCATATTGAAAATCGCGGTGATCGGGCAGGTCGGGTAACCAGCCATAACGTTTGGTTTGTTGTATCATATAAGGGATAAAATATTTATGCAATAAAGGTATAGCCTTTGGCAATAATTCAGGTGCGTGTTTTTACGTTATCTGGTACGTGCTACCACCTAAATGTTTAAACAAGATAAATAGTTGATTAGCAATGTCAAAAGATTTGTTACTCAGTAATGTGTAAAACAAATCGGCAATTGATTAGCTTTTGATCCTTTAATTTTTCCTATTTTACATTTTTCCCATTATAAACCAATTATGGATATCGCATTCAATATCAATGAGGATATAAACAAACAGCTTGTTTATGAGCTCAATACCAGGCTCAAAAAAATACACGAGGGCGGGGGCGAAAAGGCCGCGGCCAAACAAAAAGAAAAAGGAAAAATGCTGGCCCGCGAGCGTGTGGCCTATCTGATAGACGATAACAAACCCTGGCTGGAAATTGGCGCATTTACTGCCGATGGCATGTATGCCGAACATGGCGGCTGCCCATCAGGCGGGGTAGTATGTGGCATTGGTTATGTATCGGGAAGGCAGTGTGTGGTGGTAGCTAACGATGCCACAGTGAAAGCCGGTGCCTGGTTCCCGATAACCGCTAAGAAAAATCTACGCGCGCAGGAGATATCTATGGAGAATCGTTTACCTATTATTTACCTGGTCGATTCTGCCGGCGTTTATTTGCCCCTCCAGGATGAGATATTTCCTGATAAAGAACATTTCGGGCGCATCTTTCGCAATAATGCCATTATGAGCAGCATGGGTATTATCCAGATCTCGGCCATTATGGGCTCCTGTGTGGCAGGCGGTGCTTATTTACCTATCATGAGCGATGAGGCTATGATTGTGGAAGGCACAGGTTCGGTTTTCCTGGCCGGATCATACCTGGTGAAATCGGCCATAGGCGAAGATGTGGACAACGAAACACTGGGCGGCGCCACAACCCATTGCGAAATATCAGGTGTTACCGATTATAAACAACCCAATGATAAAGCCTGCCTGGATTCTATCCGCAACATCATGAGCATGGTTGGCGATTATAACAAAGCCGGGTTTGATCGTATAAAACCTGTCGCTCCAAAGCTCAACGAGAAGGATATATATGGCATACTGCCCGATAACCGCGAAAAAGCCTATGACATGAAGGAGATCATTTTGCGCTTGCTGGATGATTCGGCCTTTGAAGAATATAAGGAAGGCTATGGCCAGTCTATTATTTGCGGCCTGGGCCGTATTGATGGCTGGGCGGTAGGCATAGTAGCCAACCAGCGCAAGGTGATCAAATCAAAAAAAGGCGAGATGCAATTCGGCGGCGTTATTTATTCCGACTCGGCCGATAAAGCCACCCGCTTTATCATGAACTGTAATCAGAAAAAGATCCCCCTGGTATTTTTGCAGGATGTTACCGGCTTTATGGTAGGCAGCAGGTCTGAACAAGGTGGCATCATTAAAGATGGCGCCAAAATGGTGAACGCGGTAGCCAATTCGGTAGTACCTAAATTTACTATTGTGGTGGGCAATTCTTATGGTGCCGGTAATTACGCCATGTGCGGCAAGGCCTATGATCCCAGGTTGATATATGCCTGGCCATCAGCTAAAATAGCGGTAATGGGCGGCGGACAAGCGGCCAAAACCTTGTTACAGATACAGGCGGCGGGTTTAAAAGCCCGTGGCGAAGTAGTTGATGAAGTAAAAGAAGCCGAGCTGCTGAAACAAATAACCGACCGGTACAACAGCCAAACAACACCATATTACGCCGCCGCAAGGCTTTGGGTTGATGGTATTATCGATCCGCTGGAAACCCGCAAGGTGATCTCGATGGGTATTGAAGCCGCCAATCACGCACCTATTGATAAAGCATTTAATGTAGGAGTGATACAGACGTAAAGTTGTGAATGCCACCATCGATGAACTGCTGTTACTTGCCGGCGGTGCTTTTTTAGTCGTATCAGGTATAGGCAAACTAAATGAGCGTCGGAAATTGCTTAAAACCGGTGCCAAAGTAGAAGGTGTGGTTTTTAGCCTGGAAGAGGAGTGGGGTATAGGGGAAAAGCGCTCAAAATTGTATTACCCGGTGATCAGATTTGTGACCATAGAAAAAGAGTGGGTAACCAAGCGCCATGGAATTGGTACATACCCAGCAGCGTATACCGAAGGTGATAAAGTTATTGTGATTTATGACAAGTTTGATAATGAGCATTTTATATTAGATAACACGCTAACCAAGTTACTTGGTCCTTTATGTATAGTTATAGGGGTTCTGCTGATGCTTGGTGTGGGCGTCTATTACATTTTAAATCAATATCAACAGGTTTAAACAGATCGTCATTCAACGAAATCATCTAAATCAAAAAAATCAACGGTCAAAACCTTATCTTGAAATATGAAAAAACGGTTACTCCCTTTCCTGCTGATCTCTTTAAAACTTTCGGCGCAAAACGCACAGCAAATACATCAAAAAGCCATCCTGATAGATACGCATAACGATGTGTTGTCAACACAACTGATCACCAAAAACGATCTGGCCAAACGGCAAAGCGTGGGTAACTTCGACTTGGTGCGGGCTAAAGAAGGCGGGCTCGATGTGCAGATATTTTCGATCTGGTGCGGCGAAAAATATGGTAAGGGGACAGCTTTTGCTCAAGCCAATCAGGAGATTGATTCCTTATATGCGCTCATCAAACGCAATCCTGATAAAATAACACTGGTGCGTAATAGTGCCGAGCTGAAGAAAGCCGTTGATCAGAAAAAGCTGGCCGCACTGATAGGTGTGGAAGGTGGGCACATGATCGAAGACCGGATGGATTATATCGATAGTCTGGCCAAGCGGGGCATGAGCTACCTTACCCTTACCTGGAACAACAGTACCTCCTGGGCTACATCCGCTCGCGACGAGGTAACCAAAAAAGATAGCTTGAAACATCTGGGCTTGACTGATTACGGTAAACAAATTGTACATCATTTAAATGATCTGGGCGTAATGGTAGATATATCGCACGTAGGCGAACGTACTTTTTATGATGTGTTAGCTACTACCAGTAAACCGGTTATCGCCTCACATAGCTGCGTGTATAATATCGATCCGAATAGACGCAATCTGAAAGATGACCAGCTTAAAGCCCTGGCAAAAAACGGCGGCGTAGTATGTGTGAATTTTTACAGTGGTTTTGTCGATAGCGCATACACTCCAAAAGTGACTGCCTTTTATTTAAAGTATAAAAAGGAAATCGACTCACTAAGCAAAGTATATAATGATGCCGACCTGGGATTTATAAAGGCAAGTTCCCTGCACCAGGCCGAGGCCGACAAATTACGTCCGCCTTTAAGCATGCTCATCCAACACATTGATTACATCGTTAAGCTGATTGGGGTTGATCATGTGGGTATAGGATCTGATTTTGATGGTTCTGAGTCATTCCCATTGGGTATGGATAGCGTGGCCGATTATCCCAAAGTAACCGCGGAACTGCTTAAGCTTAACTATACCGAAAAAGATATCGACAAAATACTGGGTGGTAATGTATTGAGGGTGCTCAAAGCTAATACAGGTAAATGATGGCACAGCATTGACCATTCGCCCCTTGCCTGATAAACAGATAAATCGTAAATTCGCCTACATTTTTTTATAACAATGTCTCAAGAAACTGAACACATCAAATGCCTTATCATAGGCTCAGGGCCGGCTGGTTATACCGCCGCTATATATGCTTCAAGGGCCGATCTGAAACCCGTTATGTACACTGGTTTATTGGCCGGAGGTCAACTTACCCAAACTACCGAGGTTGAAAATTTTCCCGGATATCCTGAAGGTATCATGGGTCCCGAAATGATGGAAGATCTGCGTAAACAGGCCGAACGTCTGGGCACCGAGATTCGTTTTGGTTACGCCAGCTCGGTTGATTTTTCAAGTCTGCCCCATAAAGTGGTTATTGATGAAACCAAAACCATTACTGCCGATACGGTGATCATTGCTACCGGTGCGTCAGCTAAGTGGCTGGGCCTGGAGTCTGAACAAAAATACAGCGGTTTTGGTGTTTCGGCATGTGCTGTTTGTGATGGCTTCTTTTTCAAAGGACAGGATGTGGCCATTGTAGGCGCCGGTGATACCGCGGCCGAAGAAGCTACTTACCTGGCTAAACTTACACGCAAGGTTTATATGATCGTTCGCCGCGATGAGTTCCGCGCCTCAAAAGCAATGGTACACCGCGTGTTGAATACCCCAAATATCGAGATATTATATAATACCGAAACCAAAGAAATCCTTGGCGACGGGCAAAGTGTAACTGGTGTAAGAGTGGTTAATAACCAAACCAACGCCGAAACCGATCTGGATGTTACCGGATTCTTTGTCGCTATAGGTCACCACCCGAATACCGATATTTTTAAAGGCTGGTTAAATATGGACGAAACCGGCTATATCCTTACTCGCCCAGGATCAACAGAAACCAATGTAGAAGGTGTGTTTTGCTGCGGCGATGCCCAGGATCATATCTACCGCCAGGCAGTTACCGCTGCAGGTACAGGCTGTATGGCCGCTATTGATGCTGAACGTTACCTGGCCGCAAAAGAGCATGTAGTAACCGCGTAATAGCACCACCCAACCCTCCCCATCCCGATAGCTATCGGGAGAAAGGGCTTTCTAAAATATAGCAAAGCGCCAACTGGAAACAGTTGGCGCTTTTGTTTTAATTAATGTGAGTTCCATACAATTAGCTCTCTAAGCCATTTCAATCAGTATTAACGAACAAAAGTGGGTTTACACTGTAAACCTACTTTTTAACATTAAAATAAATTAAATTATTGATTGTTAGGTTTTTATGTAAATGTAAACCATGAAAAGTGTAAACCATGTAAACCCACTTTTGAAATCTCTTCCGAACGGCGAAGTGCGCATGTAATAATTCCCCTCCCATTGCCTGTGTCCTCACAGGCAATTTTAATACAAGCTGCCTGTGAGGGCACAGGCATCGGTTTAGAATTTTGCAAACCCTATCGGGGTTAAAGCCTTGTAGGAGAAGGTTAATTTTAATATCAGTGCCGTAGGTACTGCACTCAGGTTGCATACCTACGGCATGCTAATCACTCATTTCCGTTTTCTACAAAGCTTTTACTCCTACAGAGTATCTCTAACTTACTGACATTGATGGGGCGATGGCCTGTGCAATGATAGGAAAGAGAGGAAAGCGATTCGGTAAAAATGCGATAATCGGCTACAAATACGTTTTAGCACACATTTTTTACACATCAAACTTCTTGTATTTTTTTAAAAACATCTATATTCACCATTCAGTACCAACCTGATTAATAAATATGTACAAAAAAGCATCTTCCGTGCTTTTTGCAGTGTTTACAATATTTGTAACCATGGCAAAAGCTCAGGAATCCGATCCTAATCTGGGTATCATCCCGGCTCCCGTTTCATTGAAAAAAGCTTCCGGTCAGTTTGTATTGAGTGAGGAAACCATTATCCAGGCCGATTCGCCCTCCAACAAAGCGGTTTTGTTTTTTAAAGATTACCTGGCCAATAATATGCGCTATCGTAAGTCGGTTGTGGTGAAGGCGATGATGAAAAATCATCCAAACGCCAATTTTATCAAACTAACAGCAGAAGGGACGGATAATTTGCCTGCCGAAGGTTATCGCTTAAATATTACTCCCGAAAAAATTACCATTGCAGGTAAAGGCTCGGGCCTTTTTTATGGGATACAAACGCTTTTACAGTTGATGCCATTGGAAAGGAGCGCTACCGCTAAGTTTCCGTGCTTACAGATAGAGGATTATCCGCGTTTTGGTTATCGCGGGGCGATGCTGGATGTAGGGCGACACTTTTTCTCGGTCGAGCTGGTTAAAAAGTACATTGATCTGTTGGCCGCTTACAAACTGAACACTTTCCACTGGCACCTGACCGAAGATCAGGGCTGGCGCATCGAAATAAAGAAATATCCAAAGCTTACACAGATCAGCAGCCAGCGCGCACAAACCTTAATTGGTGGTTATCGCGATCGTACCCCGCAGCAGTTTGATGGAACACCTTACGGCGGTTTTTACACCCAGGATCAGATCCGCGATGTGGTCAAATATGCGTCGGACAGGTATATTACCGTTGTTCCCGAAATTGAGATGCCTGGCCACTCTTCAGCGGCTTTGGCTGCCTATCCCGAATTAGGGTGCGATCCAGGTACGCCAGTTAAAGTAGCCGAAACCTGGGGTGTTTTTCCGGATATCTATTGTCCATCTGATAAAACATTCGCTTTTTTGGAGGATGTGTTAACCGAAGTGATGGCGCTTTTCCCAAGTAAATATATCCACATCGGCGGTGATGAAGCACCAAAAGATGCCTGGAAAAAATCGGCCTTTTGTCAGGATCTTATCAAGAAGTTAAAACTGAAGGATGAGCATGGCCTGCAAAGCTATTTTATCCAAAGGATCGAGAAATTCCTGAACTCCAAAGGACGCAGCATTATTGGCTGGGACGAGATACTGGAAGGCGGCCTGGCTCCTAATGCTACTGTAATGAGCTGGAGGGGTGAAGAAGGCGGTATTGCAGCTGCTCAGCAAAAACATAATGTGATCATGACCCCGGGAAGCGGTGGTTTGTATATTGACCACGGTCAGGGTAAACCAAGCCAGGAGCCATTGAGCATTGGTGGTAACGAGCCTTTATCAAAAATATACAGCTATAACCCAACTCCGGCCGTGTTAACTGCCGAAGAACAAAAATATATAGAAGGCGTACAAGCCAACTTATGGACAGAATATATCCCGACTGATGCCAAGGTGGAATACATGCTGTTGCCGCGATTGATGGCCCTGTCGGAGGTGGCCTGGTCTCCTTTGGCTAACAAGAATTTTAAAGATTTTTCGGAAACCCGCTTACCCGGTCATTTAGCCTGGCTGGATAAAAACAATATCAATTACCGTGTGCCGGTGGCTATTGGCGCTAAGGATACGGTGATGATAGGCTCGCAATTGAATGCCACCTTAAAACCATCGGTAGAGGGAGCAACGATATATTACACTATCGACGGCTATACCCCGCGTGAAACGGATCTGATCTATACTATCCCGCTGAGCTTTTCCATTCCCCCTGATCAATATCGGGAGTTACAAACCATAGTGATCACTCCATCGGGTAAAAGGAGCGTGGTGACGCGTACCGTAGTGTATAATAAAGCGCCCATAGCAGCCGTTAACTATACAGGATCAGCACGGAACGCTAAATACCAGTTATTTCCGGGTACGTATACGGCTACAAGCCAGTTACCCAATTTGCCTGCTGCCGATAGCGGCGCTGTTAAAACATTCAGCACTATTGATTTCCGGAAAAGCAAAGGCAAATATGGTATTATCTATTCAGGCTATTTGAATATTGATGCCGATGGTAATTATGGGTTTTCGACCCTTTCTGGCAACGGATCAGTACTACTGATCGACGGTCAGCCTGTGGTTGATAACGATGGTAAGCATGCGGTTACCGAACAGACGGGCGCAGTGCCCTTATTGAAAGGCTATCATAAGCTCACTTTAAAATATGTTGATGCCGGCGGCCCGAATACTTTAAAAGTATTTATCAATGCGCCGGGTAAACAAAAAGCTGAATTAACAGCCGATACTTTATATAATTAATATCCTGCAAAATAAAATGACTAACAGATTTTATCTTTTCGCGTTATTAATAGGTGTTGCAATTACCGGTTGTGGTGGTAACGAAAAAAAGCCTCTATCTAATGCGCCGGCAGCTAAAAAACCGGAGCTTATGCCACCTTTCAGGTTTCATAAACTAATTGAGGTATCTCCAGGGCAAAGCTATGATATATTGAGCTGGGGACGTGGTTCACAAGATGCAGGATCGTTTATGATCTTGCATTCCGATTCGTCGGCCATCAAATATACCACCACTACAGGCGACCTGGATGGGGCTATAGTGGATGTGTACAATGCCGATATGGATGTTGATGGTAACCCCGAGATATTGATCCAGGCTAAGTCAAAAGATACTACCAATTACGCCAGTATCTACGCTTTTGAGTTCAGTAACAACAAAGCCAATAAGCTCGATTTTCCACGGCTGAACAACTCACAGCGTAAAGGCTACCGGGGTAATGATAATTTTTACATTCGCGATGGCAAGTTGATGCGCGAATTTCCTATTTACAGCGGTACCGGAAAGGAGGCCAAACCCACAGGCGCCAAACGCCAGCTGGAATATGGCTTGCGCGGCAATGAGTTCACTGTAAAACAACTCAGCAAAGATTCAACCGATGTGGTTGATAAAAAAGGGACAGTGGCAACTCCGCCTGTTAAACAAAACGAGGAAAAGAAAAGCACCAGCGCAAAAAAATCTGAAAAGAAAAGCAAATCCTCTTCGTCAAAATCAAAGAAAAAGAAGAAACACAGGAGAAGGCATCAGGATGATGAGTAAAAAAGAGCGGCACCCCAAGGGTGCCGCTCTTTTTTATGTAATTATATTTTTGTCATCCTGAGGAACGAAGGAGCTTCTTCAAAATGCAAAAGGCCTGTCAGTCTGAGCTTGTCGAAGACTCGTGCGTAGAGGCCTGCCCACCATGGTTCGACGGGGCTCACCATGACACCCTTATTTTAGCATTACAATTGGGGTATGTTCAGAAATTACCCCACAATCTCCAGATCGCCCAACTGGTTATTGATAAATTCCATTTCCTCGCCATTGATATGTATCTCGATAGCCTTGGCATTTTGTTTGGCCTGTGCGGCATTACGGGCGCCTACAAGCGCTATGGTAATGCCCGGATGGTTGATGGTCCAGCGGATTACTAACTGTCCCAGGGTGGCGCCTTTTTCATCGGCCAGGGGTTTTATTTTGGCAAGGAATTCGTTGGTACGTTTAATGTTCTCTTCCTGAAAATATTTTACACCAGCGCGATGATCGCCCGCTTCAAATTGGTGCACTGGTTTTATTTTACCGGTCAATAAACCACGTTCCAGCGGACTATAAGCCAAAATTGACTTTTTATTTTCGATGCAGTAGGGGATCAGTTCATCTTCAATATCCCGGTTCACCATACTAAAAGGCACCTGGTTGGATGCCAGCTTGATGGTTTTTTCGGCGGTAGCCATTTGTTGTAAATCGTAGTTACTTACGCCGGCCTCACGTATTTTGCCCTGTTCTTTAAGCCGAAGCACGGCTTCCATAGTTTCATCGATAGGTGTGCTGGCATCCGGCCAGTGGATCTGGTACAGGTCAATATAGTCGGTACCCAAACGTTTCAGGCTATTTTCGCATTCCAGTATGATGCTTTCCTTGCCTGCGTATTTATAAACATCAATATCCTTACCATCATTATCCTGGCTTTTAAAGCCAAAAGTGCCTTTAGCTAAATCCCAGCGCATGCCGTATTTGGTGAGCAGCTGTACTTTATCGCGCGGTAAACCTTTTATGGCCTCGCCAACCAGTTCTTCGCTTTTGCCCTGCCCGTAAATAGGGGCGGTGTCAATAGAGGTAATGCCCATATCGTAAGATACGCGCATGGCTTCAATGGCTTCTTTATCGTCATTACCACCCCACATCCAGCCACCGGCCGCCCAGGCGCCAAATGTTATAACCGAAACAGCAAGCTTAGTTTCTCCTAATCGTCTAAATTCCATAGATAAATAAGTGGTTTAAAATCCGGCAGCAAAATGTATTTAATTGTTGAGATTAAAAAATTATTTAACCAACGAAATCATATCATTTGCGTTACCCACGCCAACCGCGTCAAAATCATTATTAAAATAAAACCAGGCCTCGCGGGTACCGGGATTTTGTTTTACGGCGTTGATGATTTTTTGGAGAAAACCTTTAGAATAGGGCGAACGATACAACACCGGTACACCATGAAATCTGTAGTAAACAATAGGTGTATTTTGTATCACGTCGTCGGGTAAACTGGGATGGCTCATGCCGCAAAAGGTAATATGATGTTTGGCCAGTTTTTGATAAACCAAATCATTCCACCAGCTTACATGACGTAGTTCCAATACGTTTTTAAATGAAGGGTTAAGGCTGTTGATGATCCGTTCAAGCTTCTCCTCATCATAACTAAAACTCGGCGGCAGCTGAAACAACACCGGCCCAAGTTTCTCCCGTAATCCCTGGTTAATGGTATCATAAAAACTGGTGATGAGCTCAGTGGTATCGTTAAACTTTTTGTAATGGGTAATGGCACGTGGGGCCTTTACCGCAAAACGGAAATCGGCCGGACTTTTACCATACCAGTTTTGCAGGAACGAAAGCTGTGGGAAACGATAAAAGGTTACATTGAGCTCCAGCGTTTTAAAATGCTCGCAATAATAATCGAACCATTTGCGCTGCGGCAGATCCTCCGGGTAAAACTTACCCTTCCAGTCCTTATAATGAAAACCCGAACAACCGATATGCCACTCCATTCTGTATAAAAGAATGCGAGTGGCGTTTTGTTTTAAAACTTAACCAATCATGTTGAGGAAGAAATCGATGGCTTTTGACGAATGCAGGGCCTCGGTTGATTCCATAGTGATCATGGCTGTTTCGCTGGCCCGTGACCGCATCTGCTTTTCGTAAGCAGCAATGGCCGATTGCGTATCAGCAAAATCATCACTGAGCAGGCATTCACTCAGTTCAAGGGCATCCAGCATAGCCATGTTTACGCCCTCGCCGGCATAGGGGGGCATCAGGTGCGCGGCGTCGCCAAGCATGGTGAGATTGGGCAATGCTTCCCAGGTTTGATCAAAAGGCATGCAATATTGTGGGCGGGGTACAAAGGCATAACTGGCGTTCTCGAAGAGTTCAAGCCATACGCTATCCCAGTCGGCATAATCTTTTTTGAACCAGGCAAGTACCTGAGCTTTGTCGCTAAAATCTATCCCCGAATCTTTAATCCAGTTCTCATCGGTTTTTAAGCCTGCATAAAACACCAGGCTGCCGTCGCCTTTGGAACTTACCAGTAGCGTTTTTTCATTACTCATGCCAAATATTTTACCACCTTTTAATAGCTGGTGTATTTTTGGGCTGGCTGTTTCTGAATGGGCCACCGCGCCTTCTATGGCCGTTACCCCTGAGTAGAAAGGCTTAATAGGCGTAATGTATGGACGTAGTTTGGAGTTTGCACCATCGGCAGCGATCACGATATCAGCAATAACCGAAACGCCGTTCTTGAATTCCAGTTTCCAGGAACTGCCTTCAGGTAGCATGCTTGAAAAATGACTGTCCCAAACAACCGTACCCGGCAGTAAAGAATCCAGCAGGATATTTTGCAGCGGGCCACGGTCAATTTCGGGCCGGTCCATAGGGCGTTTAGCATCTGTATGTTCATCGAGGATGATGTTCGCGTCTTTGTCAATAATACGCACCCGGTCGGCATCAGGACGGTAATTGGCCTCAAAGGCATCCATCAGCCCGGCTTCCTGGAGGGCTTTCAGACCCGATTCTTCATGCAGATCAAGCGTAGCGCCCTTTGCCCGGGCATCTTTGTGAACGTCGCGTTCGTAAACTTTTACAGCGGCGCCGTTCATTTGCAGCAGTCGTGCCAGGGTTAATCCGCCCGGGCCGCCACCCACTATGGCTATCTTTTTATTTTTAATGTGGTTCATTTTTTGTGTTTTAATTTATTTGGTCATCCCTTTGATCACGGCATCGCAGCATCGCAGAAGTGTTTCTTCGGTGATGATCTGTTCGGGCCTTTCCTGGTAATCAAAATATTCGCTCATGAGGTCTGTCAAAGGCGAAAACAGCAAAGCCCGTTGTATATCATGATGAAAATTATGGATAGTACCGGCAGAGGCATGATGCTCCAGGAAACGGATGATAGGTCCAAAAAAATCACCCTGTTTAATGTTTTTTTGCTGGTAAGCCTTGTTGAGCAGGGGCGATGATTTGCCGTATTGGATCAGCGCAAAGGCATGCCGGTTATTTTTAAAATAGGCAAAGCCGTTGAGCCAAAGCTTTTTTACGCCTTCGGCAAAGCCCATGTCAAATCTGAAATCATGCAATATAGCCTGCTCATAATTACCCAAAACCTCTTCAATAAAAAGCTTTACCAGGAGATCCTCCTTATTGTCGTACTTGATGTAAATAGTACGGGGCGATATATTGGCCGCCTTAGCCAGCTTCTGCATGGTGAGGTTTTCCAGGCCTTCCTCGGCAATAATTTGCAGGGCAATGGTACGGATGGCTTCTTCTTTTTCTAAGTTCTTTGGTCGCATAATGCCGGTATTTTAAATGTCGATACAAAAATAAGTAAATGTTTATTTACTTACAAATATTTTATTTGAATTGCTCTTAAATAGAAACCTCTCCTAAATCCCCTCCAAAGGAGAGGACTTTACCTGGCACGTGTTTTTACTCCCTCTCCAAAGGAGAGGGTTGGGGTGAGGTCTTTCCGCCGCAGGCGAAGAGCGGGATGGCAAGCGCAGCGATGCCAGGGTGAGTCGACTTTTCGCATCCGCGCATTTGCATATCCGCACATCTGAAATCTGCACATTTATTCGCACATTTGTATATCTGCCTATTGCACCGATAAAATATGCGCTTTATATACCCGGCTTTTTTATTTGCACTGCTCACGTTAGCTATCCCGGTTATCATCCACTTATTCAACTTCCGTAAGTTTCAGAAGGTGAATTTTAGCAATGTGCAGTTTTTAAAAGAGATCCAGGAGCAGCAGGCATCACGTCGTAATTTAAAGGAGAGGCTTATCCTGGCGGCCAGATTGCTGGCCCTGTTTTTCCTGGTGATGGCTTTTGCCAGGCCGTATCTACCGGGGCAAAATGCCGGTAATACCGGCAGGCAAAACGCGGTAAGTATTTTTGTGGATAATTCCTACAGTATGGAAACCCTCAACCGGGAGGGTTCGCTGCTGGATGATGCCAAACAAAAAGCCAAGGAGATTGCCTCGGCTTATAATATCAACGATCGTTTTCAGCTGCTTACGCAGGATTTTGAAGGCAAACACCAGCGCCTGTTGAGTCGTGATGAATTTAATGACGCTGTTGACCAGGTGAAGATCAGCGCGCAGAGCCGTACATTACAGCAGATCATCGCTCGTCAGCAAAGCCTGTTGCTTACTCAGCAAGGCACTATCAAATTGACCTATATCATTTCTGATCTTCAAAAAAACATGGCTGGTAAGCCGTTAAAAACAGATAGCGGCATAGCCACCAGCCTCATACAATTGAAAGCCGTAAACCTACCCAATGTGGCGGTTGATTCCGTTTGGCTATTAAGCGCCGTTCATCGCCCCGGAGAAAACGAAAAGCTGGTAGTACGCCTGCATAATTATGCCGGTGAAAAGGCGGAGAGGGTACCGTTGAAGGTAACGATCAACGGCGCGCAAAAAGCTTTGGGCAGTTATACCATTCCCGCTCGTACTGTACAAACCGATACGTTGGCCTTTATGGGCTTGCAAGCCGGCTGGCAGCAGGGCCTGGTTGAGCTGCAGGATAACCCGGTTACGTTTGATAATAAGTTTTACTTCAGTTTTAATGTAAGTGCGCAAATGCCTGTGTTGCTGATAGATGGTGGTACACCCAACCCATATCTGAAAGCCGTATTTGCTTCCGATCCGTTTTTTGCCGCCCGGCGCGTGCCCGATGGTAATGTAGATTATGCAGGGCTCAATAGTTTGCCCATTGTAGTCATCAGCGATGTAAAAGCTATATCTACAGGACTTGCACAGCAATTAAAAACCTATGTTTCCAAGGGCGGAACGCTGGTGGTTTTCCCGGCCGCGGATGCCGACCTGTCTAATTATCGCGCATTTCTACAGCTGATGAATGCAGCCTGGCCAGAGAAATTAGTAACGGAAGCTACCAAAGTATCAACCCTGAACAGGCAAAGTCCGGTGTTTAAAAACGTGTTCGAGAATTTTCCTGATAACCCCGATCTGCCCACGGTTAAAAAATATTACCAGTTAAACACTTCTGGAGCAGGGGGCGATAACTTGATGAAACTAAGCGGCGGGCAAAGCTTTTGGGCTGGTTATAACCATAGCAGGGGTAAGGTGTATGTAGCCGCTGTACCGCTTGATGAGGCATACAGCAGCCTGCCCAGGCACGCTCTTTTTGTGCCTACGCTATTCCGAATTGCCCTGTTGAGCGGGCACGATCTGCCGCTGTTTTACACTCTGGGCCAGGACGAAACGTTGGAGATACCACCCGTACAGGTGACCGAAAAGCAATTGCTCAAGCTGGTGAAAGGCGATCAAAGCACCATTCCGGATGTGCGGCAGCAGGAGGGGAGCACTTTGTTATACCTCTCTGATCAGTTACATGAAACAGGGATCTATACGCTAAAAAAGCAGGATAGTACGCTGGCCACGCTGGCCTTTAACGATAACCGCAGCGAATCTGACCTGAGTTATTTGAGCCAGGACGATCTGAAACAGCTGATGCCTTCATCAACCAGCTTATTAACAGGCACAAAGGCTTCCTTAAAAGGTATTGTAGCCGAAACAAATTTTGGCACACAATTATGGAAACTTTGTATAATTTTGGCATTGATTTTTCTGGCCGCCGAAATTTTGTTGATCAGGTACTTTAACCCGGGTAAACAAGCCATCAAGCAGCCTGTTTGATCTATACAAATCCTTAAAGCAGTGCACATGAATTTGCTTATCAAATCTGCCACCATTCTTGATCCCGGATCAGCCTTTCATCAACAAGTTACCGATATTTTAATTGAAAACGGGGTGATCACCCGCATTGCCGAAGATATAGAGGCCGATGCCGAAGTGGTAGATGGCGAGGGCAAATATGTATCGCCCGGTTTTTTCGATCTCAACTGTAATATAGGCGAATTGGGACTGGAAACCAAGGAGGATATGCACTCGGGCACACGCGCTGCCGCTGCCGGTGGTTTTACAGGTGTTGCGTTAATGCCCAATACCACGCCTCCGGTTCACTCCAAAGCCGAAATTGAATACCTGCTTAACCGCGCCAAAAATAACCTGGTTGATGTTTATCCACTGGGAACCATATCGCACAAACGTGAGGGTAAAGACCTGGCCGAAATGTATGATATGTACCAAAGCGGTGCCCGCGCCTTTACCGATGGCAACCGCCCGGTGCAGGATGCAGGTTTGATGGAACGCGCCTTACTATATGCCCAGGGTTTTGACGCCCTGGTGTTCTCGTACCCGGAAGATACCGCCATTGCCGGTAAAGCCAAAGTGAACGAGGGCGAGATAAGCACACTGCTGGGCATGAAGGGTATACCATCACTGGCCGAAGAGCTGATGATAGCTCGCGACCTTTACCTGGCCGAGTATACCGTATCAAAAATACACTTCAGCACCGTATCAACCGCCCGTTCTGTGGAGCTTATTCGCGAAGCTAAACGCAAAGGACTGGAGGTTACCTGCGATGTGGCCGCGCATCACCTGGTACTTACCGATGAGGCCCTGATGGGTTTTGACAGCATGTACAAGGTTAAACCGCCCCTGCGTACCAAAGATGATGTTTTGGCGTTGATAAAAGGACTTAAAGATGGTACCATTGATGCCATTGTAAGCCAGCATACCCCACACGAAGTGGAGTTTAAGGATGTAGAGTTTGAAGTAGCCGAATTTGGTATAACCGGATTTCAGACCGCGTTGCCGCTGGCGCTCAGGTCAGGTTTACCGGTAGAACTACTGGTTGAAAAACTGGCTATAAATCCACGCGAGATACTGGGCGTAGTCGTACCCGTTATAGCCGAGGGCGAAAAGGCCAACCTGGTACTGTTTGACACCGAAACGGAATGGGAATACAGTAATAAAAATAATCGTTCCAAATCGGTTAATTCACCGTTCTTTGGGCAGCATTTAAAAGGAAAAGTACAGCTAACCTACAATAAAAAACAAATCTTTAAATAACGACAATCATGATCGATCCAAAAATAGAAACCGCCTTTGAGGCCGCATTGGAGGCTTTTTCTAAATACAGTGTTTTTGACGCTACAGGTTTGCGCAATAGCTTCGGCGAAGTTTTCGCGCTCGACGAGGATTTTTTGACCAAGGTTGACGCCCTGGACGAAGTATTTGACAATAACCCGGCCATCGAATCATTGCGCGAGGTGTTTTTTGACCTCCTGCTCGTGAACTTCTTTAGTGCCGATGTTAAAAAACTGGAAGAGGATTACCTCGACTCGGCCGAATGGGAAGATATTGAAGAGCAAACGCTTGACCGCGGTACTGAGCTCCTGAACCTGCTGCTGTACCTGAACGAATGTGAGGACGAAGATATTGAGCCTGAATTGGAAGATTACCTGAAGGAATTTTTATTGGTTGATGAAGACGAGTTTCAGGACGAATACCGCATTTATGAACCGGTTATAGCTAACCAGATCCTGATCGAAAGCCCGGTTTCGGAAGTAAGCAAGGTAGCTCAAAGTCTTCCGCAGGATTCGGAGTTGAAAGAACTTTTTTACCCGATGATCTGCTTTTTCCAAACCATCGATCCAACCGACGAAACCAAGGCAGAGATTGCCGAATACGCCTTGGATAAGGAATTTGATATGGCCGTTTTAGATATATTAATCAATTTTCAGTAATCAATGGCCCTCGAAGTTGACAAAAAACGGTTAAGAACAACCGGTATTACCTTTGGTGTACTGCTAGGTGTAGTATTAACCGTATTGAGTATCATATCCTATTATATCATCCTGTCGGCCACATCGGTTGTGTTGATATCATCTACACCTTTTTTATTTTCGGTACTGTTACCCATTATACTGGTAGTGGTACTTTGTTTAAATTTCAGAAAAAGGGTTGGCGGCTGGTGGACTATGCGTGAAGCCGCTACCGGTATATTTATTATGTTTTTTACAGCCTTTGTCATACAGTTTGCCCTGCGCGATCAATTGTTTGCCAAAGTAATAGAACCACACATGGCCGAAAGAACACAGGCCGCCATGACGGCATCGGTAAGTAAATTCCTTACGGAAAAGAAAACCAGCCCGGATATTATCAAAAAAAAGCTGGATGAAATACACCAGGAGTTTGAGGCTCAAAAAGATGTTACCCTGGGCAGGCAAATAGTAAGTTTGGGTTTTTCCATTATCTTCATGTTTGTACTGGCCATTATTTTTGCCGCTTTCTTTAAAAAGGAAGCACAGGTTTATAACCCGCCTGCGGCCTGATTGAGATCTTATTGAAATGACACAAAAGCGGCTTCCTTTTAAGGGAAGCCGCTTTTGTTTTGTGTGTTTTTCAAATAGTAGATGTTATCACCACGCCAATGTTGGCGTTGTCACCAACATTCTACTGGTTTGTCGATGATAATAAGTTGTTGGTGACAACACCAACAATGGCACGAGAGAGGAACGAGGAGAAATCTTCTACGATTTGCAACGGAGGGCTTATATAATGCAAAAGATTTCTCCTTCGCACAACACTCATCCCCACCCTTTGCTCTATCGAAATGACATTTTTTACGGAAATATAATCATCCTTACATCTATGGTGTTATCACCGCAATGTCTGTAGGCGTTTTACCAAACTTTTTCTTAAAAGAATGACAAAAATGGGAGAGGGTCTCGAATCCCAGATCAAGATAGATGGCAGACGGTTTTTTATTCTTGGTTTCTATCAGGTGCCGGGCTTCCAGCAGGCGTTTTTCCTGTAACCAATGCCGCGGAGCCATGCCGAATACCTTTTGAAAGTCGCGCTTAAAACCCGCGAGGCTTCTGCCGGTAAGCTGCGCGAATTTTTCGACAGGTACATTGAAATGAAAGTTATTAAGCATAAATTTTTCAATGTCTATCTTATAAGGTTCGGAAAAATCGAACAGGAAATCTTTGAGCTCGGGCATAATGTGTAAAAGCAATAGTACAACTTCTTTTACCTTGAGCATACCCACCGCATGAGTTATCTTTTCTTCTGAATGCCGCACATAGGGAATTACCGATTGAAAAAAGGCCTTAAGAAAATCATTCCCCGGAATAAGGATGTTAGGGGCGCCTGTGTATTTTTTTCCTTGTTCTATTTGTTCTTCCAGTGCGATCTGTCTGAGCAGGGGTTCTTTCAAACAAATCACTATGGTTTGGTAATCCTCACCATTTAAAGGGGTTTTAGTGAGCTCTCCCAATTGATTTCTTCGGATGAGCAACATTTCGCCTTGCTCCATCGAAAGCTTTTCGCTGGCAGTTTCTAATGTAAAGCGGCCCGAAACCTGTAATACCAGGGTATTATGTTCTAAAAACGCTACTTTATCCTTTCGCGCAGAAGCGTGATAGGAATAAAATAGGACTCCCGGAATTATTTCAGTCGGATTTATCATTACGTAAATATATAAAATAGGTGGGGCTTAAACAGCCCCACCCGGTTAACGCTGCAGATATGTACCTCCGAGTATGGAGCCCGGAGAAAAATGAGTGTTAAGGGCATTCATTTCTTCGGGAGTAAAAACTATCTCCATTGCCTGCATATTTTCTGGCAACCTTAATCTTCGGCTCATGCTCACCAATGGCATAATATGATCTCCCTGGGCATTCACCCAGGCTATAGCCAGTTGTGTTGGAGTATATCCTTTTTCCTTTGCCATTTGTTTTAATGCCTCAACTTTCTCCAGGTTCTTTACCAGGTTATCGCCCTGAAAACGCGAGAAGTGATTATGATAATCATCGGCAGCCAGCGGGGCTTTCATTTCGCCGGTAAGTAACCCTTCAGCGGTATTGGCAAAGGCTATTACACCTATACCCAATTCTTTTGCCGTAGGGAGCAAGTCGCTTTCTATCTGGCGGTCGGCCAGTGAATAGCCTATTTCCAAAGCGGTTACCGGGTGCACACTGTGGGCCTTGCGTAATTGATCGGCGGTAATTTCAGAAACACCGAGGTGACGCACCTTGCCTTCTTTGATCAGATCGGCTATGGTACCGATTATATCTTCTACCGGAACACTGTTGTCCATCCTGCAGGGTTGGTAAAGATCAATGGTATCGATTCCCAACCGTACCAATGAGTAGTTGATGAAATTTTTGATGGCTATAGGGCGTAGATCCAATCCAAGCCACTGACCGCCATAGAAGATAGCACCAAATTTTACACTGATAAAGGCATCATCTCTTCTGCCTTTAATGGCTTTGCCTACCAGTAGTTCGTTATGACCGGCGCCATAGAAATCGCCGGTATTCAGGAAATTAATGCCGCTGTCTAAAGCTGATTGGATAGTAGCGATACTTTCACTTTCATTATTTGCCGGGCCGCCCCAAACGGGCGACATGCGCATGCAGCCTAAGCCGAGTTTAGAAACAAGCGGGCCATTTTTGCCGAGGGCTATTTTTGTTATGTTTGACATTGCTGTATTTTTAATAAGTTAACGATACAAATATCAGTCTTATAGCTGATGACAGATGTCGTTCACGGCTCAATTTACTTGTCTGTATGGCTCGGGTTGATTTTATAATGGAAGGTGTTACCGCCCTGCCGACTGCTAAAAAGGTCTGAAATAAGGCCGGCTCGTAAGCGGTGAAAATGCCCAGGGAATAGAGGATAGAATGAGAACCAGTGCGATACTGAACCAGACGGCCATCGTTTTGAATTTTTCTTTATCTGTGGTTTTTCGCTTTGCTTTTGCTGAACCTATGGTAATTAAAACGATACTGATCAGCATCACCGTAATGTGCTCCATGCCAAAAAAGCGAATCTGCCGTTCATGAACGGCTGTATTAAAATGGCTAAGAAAATAGTGAACGATAGGACTGATACCATATAACCCAAGCCCAATGATGAGTTGGATATGCGCTATAGTAACAGTTATGAGCCGTATAGTATCATCAACCTTTAAAAACGGCTTATTAAGCAACCAACCTCTGTAAGACCGGCCAATGGAAAAAATTAAACTAACTAATACCAGCCACCGGGTTAATGAATGTAAGGCTAATAGTATGGTATACATGAGGCTCAATGTTAAGAATTAAAGATAGAGTTAAGATGATCCAAATTTAATTTATAGTGATAACACTGACTTCAGGCGGAAGTAAAAAGTCAGACATAATTATCACTTTGCCCGATACATATTCGCCCGGATTTTTTGAATAGGCGGGAATAATAATTACTTTTAATAAATCATAAACCAATACAATATCATGGAAATACAAAAAACAAGTCCAATGCCGGTAATTATTAAATGGGGGGTTATATATGTAATAGCCTCTATTTTAGTTACTTATATTATTCAGTTTTTGGATATCGATCCAGATTCGCCTATTAAATGGTTAAGTACCTTATTGTTTATCGCCTTCATGTTCCTGACACAAAAAGAGTATAGGGATTTAAATGGGGGTTATTTAACTTTTGGTGAAGGGTTTAAAGCGGGATTTTTGTTTGCGATATTATCAGGTATTGTATTGTCGGTATTTACTTACCTGTATTTCGCGGTATTGAGCCCTGGAATGCTCCAAAAACTAACTGCCTCTACCGAGGCAAAACTGGCGGCAAAAGGCATGTCGCAAGAGCAGATAGACCAGGCGATGTCCATCACCAGCAAATTTCTTAGCCCGGTAGGTATTACTATCAGCGCGCTTATCGGCGCGGCTGTTATGGGAGCAATTATAGCGCTTATTGGCGCGGCTATCTTTAAAAAGGATCGCCCCCCGGTTTTAATAGCTGATGCTGATAATTATAAGGATCCAGCCGAGCCAACAGTTTAACCTGTCTTGAAACATTGTACCTGATGCAGTTCTAAAGATTTAGTATCTCTATAAAAAGCAACAGCCCGGTTCTTTTACAAAAGAGAACCGGGCTGTTTGGTTAAAGGAGCAACCGGCTCAAAAATTGCCCATTTAGTGTGTTGTTAAATTAATACTTTTTAAACTTTTCAAAGCCAGCCAAAAATTTGTTAAAAAGTGTTAAAACGCATTGAAACGTTATTAAAACTGATAAAAACGAAGCCGTTTTGCCCCATTTTTAATCTAAAAATTGTTAAAATTTAAGCTTTAAAAAGTTTTTGCCTGATAGACTAAGCTGTTGCTACCAATTTACTGATGCTCCGGTAAACATAGTTGTTATAAATATGTCTGCGGGCAAAACGTCCGGGAGAGTCGGCGTTGATCAGTTTGATATAAACCGCCTTGGGTACATCAAAATACTCGTAAGTATTTCCATCCAGAAAACTGATCTTCAATACTTGTGATTTGTAATCAAAATCGGCTATGTTTGAGGTAGTTGTGGTAATGGTGTACTCGGCAAATGATTGTTCGCGGGTTTCCGGGGCGATACTCACCAGGAAATGATAAGCTTCAATAATGGTCTTGCTTTTTTCTTCGGCTTCGAGTTTACTTTCCGGGCTGTCCTGAAATTTATCCGGGTGCCAGGCCTTCATCAGGCTGCGGTATGTTGTTTTTAATTCCTGCAGTTCGGCAGCCTCAGTTACACCCAAAAGCTTGCGATAGTCGACAATTTTTTTCATTGTATTGATTAATAAGTATTTATTGTCGTTGAATAGTTAAGCAAATGGAAGTATGCCTCTTTTCAGGAAAATAATTGCGCGAAGGTACGCTTTTAAAGCTTATAAAAAATTGTGTAAGGTAAAGTTAGCGTAATGGCTGTTTTACTAAATTGCTCAAAAGGATGAGTATGGTAACAAAAAAGCCCCGGAAATCAATTTTCCAGGGCTGTAAATATGATGAGTTAAATGGCTTATTTTTTGACGATGATTTTCACTATATCGTTGCCAAAAACAAAAACCATAAGCGTAACCAGTATAACAAAACCAACAATTTGAGCACGTTCCAGGAACTTATCGCTTAGTGCTTTGCCTTTGATCATCTCGATGATCAGGAATACGGCATGGCCACCGTCAAGCGCCGGGATGGGTAACAGGTTCATCATAGCCAATGCCATAGATAAAAAGCCAACCAAACTCCAGAAACGTACCCAATCGATATGGCTGCCGAATAGATTGGCTATAGCAACAGGGCCACTTACTGCCTTGTTGAGCTTAACATCACCTTTGAATATTTTGCCCAGGCCTTTAGCATTGTCGGCAAATTGTCCCCAGGCCCTTGAAGCACCTACCGGCAATGAACCAAAGAAACCGTAGTAAATGGTTTTTACTTCGGGTAGGTCGTTTTTTGACTGAGCAAAACCAAGGGTTCCATCGGTGGTTACCTGTGCTTTTAAAGTGATCACCTGGTTGTTACGTTTTACCCCCAGGTCAACCGTTTTGCCTTTGTCTTTAAATAATTCAGTTTTCAGCTCGTCGTAAAAAGCGATAGGCTGGTTATTGATAGCTACAATGCTGTCACCCTTGGCCAGACCAGCTTTTTGTGCATTGCTTTTGGGTAATACAGAGTCTACAATGAACTTACTGCGGGGAATTCTGCTGATAAACTCCTCAATATTGTGATCAGATAGATCATTCAAAATGGTACGCGGTATAGTAACGCTTACAGTTTCGGATCCGCGCTTTATAGTAAACACGGTGTTTTCCAATAATACTTTAGTGCTGGTTAGGTCGTCAAAGCGTTTAACATCTTTGCCGTTGATCTTTATAATTTTATCGCCAGCTACAAGACCTATCTTTTTACCTATCTCGCCGGGAACAATACCGTATTTGGCACTTGAGTTAGGGATATAGCTATCGCCAAAACGCATGGTGAGCACCCAGAATATCAATACACCCAGGATAATGTTTACAGTAACACCTCCAAGCATTACAATTAAACGCTGCCAGGCTGGTTTTGAACGGAACTCCCAGGGTTGCGGAGGGCCCGCAAGCTGATCAGTATCCATTGATTCATCTATCATACCGGCAATTTTAACATAGCCCCCCAGAGGTAGCCAGCCAATACCGTATTCAACTCCTTTATAGGTAAATTTAAAAAGGCTTATGTTCCAGGCATCAAAAAACAGGTAGAATTTTTCGACCTTGATACCGAATGCACGCGCTGCTAAAAAATGTCCCAGCTCATGCAGGATTATTAAAATTGAAAGGCCCAATATGAGCTGGCCCACCATGATCACTATACTCATTATCTAGTTTTATGTATATTAAAATTGTATTGCCTTTACCGGCATTTTTTCTATTAAATTTTGCGCAAAGATGCGTGTTTCTTTATCAGTATTCAAATAATCGGTTAAGGTTGGTTGCTTTATAAAATTTATCTTTTGCATGCACTCCTCAATAATTGTGCTCATAGCTAAAAAGCTGACAGACTGGCTTAAAAAGCCTGCAACTACTACTTCGTTTGCCGCATTGATAATGCATGGCATATTACCGCCTTGTTTTAACGCGGTATAAGCTAAACTAAGATTACGAAAAGTATCGAGATCTGGTTTTTCGAATGTAAGGGTGGGGTAGTCGGTAAAGTTAAACCGCTTAAAATCGTTTTTTATTCTGTTTGGATAAGTTAAGGCGTATTGGATGGGCAGTTTCATATCGGGTAAACCCATTTGCGCTTTGATGGAGCCATCCTTAAACTGAGCCATAGAGTGGATGATAGATTGTGGATGAATGATCACATCGATCTGATCGGCCTCTACATCAAACAGCCACCGGGCCTCTATCACTTCCAGTCCCTTATTCATGAGCGAGGCCGAATCGATAGTGATTTTGGCTCCCATTACCCAGTTGGGGTGTTTAAGCGCGTCTTGTGGCGTTACATGAGCCAAAAAATCAAGATCGCGCCCGCGGAATGGCCCACCCGAGGCGGTAAGTATTAGTTTTTCAACCGGGTTATGCTCTTCGCCGGCAAGGCATTGAAATATGGCCGAATGTTCTGAGTCGACTGGTAAAATCCTTACGTTGTGTTGTTTGGCCAGTCCGGTTATCAGTTCGCCTGCCACTACCAGAGTTTCTTTATTAGCCAGAGCTATATCTTTATCAGCCTTTATGGCAGCAATGGTAGGTTCAAGACCGGCAAAGCCAACCATGGCCGTTAGCACTATTGTAATATCCGGATGGGTTACTGTATCAACAATGGCCTGATGACCAGCCAATACTTTAACCGGTAAATGCGCAAGAGATGTTTTAACATGCTGATATTTACCTTCGTCGCAAATAATGACGTACTCAGGCTTGAATTCAATAGCTTGTTGGATAAGCAGATCGGCATTGGAATGCGCGGTGAGTAAAAATGCCCTGAACAAATTGCTATTGCTCCTGATTACCTCCAGCGTTTGCGTACCTATACTTCCCGTAGAGCCAAGAATGGCAATGTTTTTTATATGATTAATCAATGATATATCTTGTTTCAATTTTTATTCAGATGAACGGTTGTTTGATGAAACTGTTTAACTGAACAATGTCAAATTTACTTATTATATAGCGTATTCTTTCAATACGTCGGCAATCTTCCTGTCGTTGGCTAATCGCGGTACTTTATTTTGTCCCCCAAGTTTCCCTTGAGAACGCATATAATTAATAAACGCGTCCTTCTGCAGGCTTTGGATGATCAGTGGTTGTAAAATGTTACCTTCAATGAGGTCAAAATAGTAAATATTTTTCTTTTGTAAAGCTTTATCTACTTTAAGCGCAAAGGCTTTTAAATCAGCCGGAGCAGCACCAAATTCAACGAACCATTCATGGTAGGGCAGTTGTCCTGGCTGCGGATTAACCTGCGGAGCTACAGTAAATTCCACCACATCAACACCTTCCTGCTGCGCTACTGTCATTAATGATTGTTCTACTTCCTCTCCTATCACATGTTCGCCAAAAGCCGATATGTAATGTTTGATACGGCCTGTTACAACTATCCGGTAAGGGTTTTTTGATACAAACTTAATGGTGTCGCCCAGACTATAACCCCATAAACCCGCGCTGGTATTCATGATAAGTGCATAGTTTTTATCCAGCTCAATATCCTTCAGATTAATGCGGGTAGGGTTTTCATTGAAATATTCTTCGGATGGGATAAACTCATAAAATATACCCGAGTCAACAAGCAGCAATAGCCCTTTTTCTTTCTGCGAATCCTGGAAGGCGATAAAACCTTCGGATGCAGGGTAGGTTTCAATAGCATCTATCTTTGCGCCGATGCTTTCTTCCATGCGGGCACGATACGGTTCGAAATTTACGCCGCCATGCACATACAGTTTAAAGTTGGGGAATATATCCTTTACTTTTTTGCCACCGGCTTTGGCAGATAGCCTGTCAAAATACATCTGGCACCAGGGTGGTATGCCCGATATGAGGCGCATATCCTGGTTAAAAGTTTCTTCTGCTATGGCATCAACTTTTTGCTCCCAATCCTCAATGCAATTAGTTTCATAGCTGGGAAGGCGGTTTTTTTGCAGATAGGCGGGTACGTGATGGGCTACAATGCCTGACAGTCTGCCGGTTGATATACCTGCTTTTACTGTAAGTATAGGACTGCCTTGTAAAAATATCATTTTGCCATCCACAAAATTGGCATTGCCGGTTTCATGAATATAGCTCAACAAGGCGTTGCGCGCTGCTTTGATATGCTCGGGCATACTTTCCCTGGATATCGGGATGTATTTTACACCCGATGTGGTACCCGATGTTTTGGCCAGATAAGCGGGTTTTCCGGGCCACAGTACATTTTCTTCTCCATTAACAACACGATCAATATAAGGGCGCAGGTCCTCATAATCATGTATAGGTACGTTTCGTTTAAAATCGTTATAGTTATTGATGTCAGCAAAACGGTGTTCGCGACCAAAAGCAGTGTCTTTGGCTGCATCTACCAGATCGGAAAAAGTATCTTGCTGCAGTGCTATGGCGTTTTTGCGCAGCTTGTTTAGCTGCCGGTTCACTGCGGCTGCAAATACTTTGCTTAGTGCAGATTTTAGTCCCATGTGCTAATTAGTTTCGGCAATATCATCATCCACATCAAGGTGGCTGTAAACCAGTTTGCGGTAAGCCACTATCAATATGATATTTACAAATGGAATAACCAATATTAACCCTACAACAGTTATAGCGCCCAGTATCATAAGTGCTTCTATCACTAAAAATATTAAGAAATATTTAAAAAAATTCCCCCTGATTAAGTGAAAACTCTGGGCTAAGGATTCAAGAGGACCGGATGCATCATCTACAATAAAGCAGGTGCATATAGGGAAATAGAACAGAAAGAAGAACTGTACAATTAAGCCGAGAATAAAGTTGAGAAAGTTTTTGACGTTAAGTACATTGATATTTTCAATCAGGTGGGTAACCAGAACCGCGAGCGTACTTACCAATACCAATAAAGTTAAATAGCTTACAAGCATTCTGAACTTAGGGATGATCTCGCTAAAATCAAAATCATAATAAGCTTTGTCCATGAGTTTGAACCCCAGCTTTATAAATGCTAAAAAAATAAATGTGATCTCGACCAATAAAACAATAAAGCCAACCGAACTAACTACAGCATCATCGTCAAAGTAAAACACCAGGAACCCGGAAATAAAAACGATAGCGAAGGCAATTACCGAGTATACTGTAATTGTAGCGAAGTTTTTCTTTAATACATTCCATGCAGTTTTAATGGTTTCTGCAACAGAAAATGGGTGGTACATAGGTTCTTATGATCTGTTAAAAATTACACGCTTCCAAAAATCCTGCATAAATCCTAACCCGTAGGCAATAAGTTGGGTGAAGGCGGCTATAATGCTCAAAAATGCAATTTTTAATGATTTATTTTTCCACCAGGCATGAAAAAATATTAACAAAATGTAAACTGCTAATACCAGGTTACTCAATAGGGCTATTTGCCAACCTAACAGGTTAAAAATAAGCGTAAGTATAACCCCAATAGTAAATACCGCCGGAAAAAAGTGCACTGCTTTTAACTCCTTTGGAAAGAATTTATAAATATTGATACGGGCCCTGCCAAAAAAATGAAGCTGTTTATAAAACTGTGAAAAGTTGGTTCGCCGTTTATGATAAACTATAGCATCGGGTATCAAGCCTATTTTAAAGCCCAGCGAATGAATGCGGATACTGTATTCAATATCCTCGCCCAGGCGGGTAATGATAAATCCGCCTGCTTTTTCCCATACCTGGCGCGATATACCCATGTTAAAACTGCGCGGATGAAATTGTCCGATAGCTTTTTTATTGCCCCTTATACCGCCTGTTGTAAAAGGAGAGGTCATGGAGTAGCTGATAGCCTTTTGCGTGGGTGTAAATGAACTGTGTGCACCATCCGGGCCGCCGTAGGCATCCAGGTAGTTGGTGGTAAGTGAGTTATTTACAATTTCGAGATAATCAGCAGGGATCAGGCAGTCAGAATCAAAAATGATAAAGTAGTCGCCTTTGGCGCGCTCAAAACCAAAATTACGGGTAAAACCCTGACCTTCATTGAGCTTTTTGAAATAACGTAAGTTAAGCGAACCCATAAAACTGTTGGCTATGGCTTCGGCATCCTGAACAGAACCATCCTCTATCACCAAAACTTCAAAGTTCCTGTAGGTTTGCAACACCAGGGTTTCCAGCAGTTCTTTGATCTCCTGCGGGCGATTATATAAAGGAATGATGATGGAAAAAAACATGCTTTAAAATAGAGTCAAGAAACAAGAGCCAAGAATCAAGAAATAAGAATAAAAAATGTCCTGATTCTTGGCTCTTTATTCTTGTTTCTTCAATTATATTATCTCTTCTATCTGGTAATTATTGCGTTCGCTTGAGTTTCTGGAAACCAGCTCGGCAACAAAGCCGGTTAAAAATAATTGGGAACCTAAAATAATGGCTACTATAGCTATATAAAACCACGGATTATCAGTTGGTTGGCGTACAGTTATATTATGGGCCAAATTATATAGCTTTTCGCTGATGAGCCATATGGCAATGATCAATCCTGCAAAAAAGCTCAGTGTGCCCATAGTGCCAAAAAAGTGCATCGGGCGTTTGCCAAATTTACCTACAAAAAATATCGAGAGCAGATCCAGAAAACCATTAACAAAACGGCTCATGCCAAATTTGGTTTTACCGTATTTGCGTGCGCGATGCTCAACCACCTGTTCGCCTATTTTGGTAAAGCCAGCCCATTTGGCCAGTACGGGTATATAGCGGTGCATTTCGCCGTAAACCTCAATGTTTTTAACTACAGCTTTACGATAAGCTTTTAAGCCGCAGTTAAAATCATGTAGGTTATCAATACCACTCATTTTGCGGGTTGCCGCGTTAAATAGCTTGGTGGGGATGGTTTTACTCAGCGGATCATACCGTTTGGCTTTCCAGCCCGATACCAGATCATAGTTTTCTTCAGTAATGCGGCGGTACAGTTCCGGAATCTCATCGGGGCTATCCTGCAAATCGGCATCCATAGTGATAATCACATTGCCATTGGCGGCTTCAAAACCCGTATTCAACGCCGCCGATTTACCGTAATTGCGCCTAAACTTAATGCCCTTTATAAAAGGGTTGTTCAGCTGCAGTTTCCTGATCATTTCCCATGAGCCATCTTTACTGCCATCATCAATTAGCACAATCTCGTAAGTAAAACGGTTTTCGTCCATTACCCGGCTTATCCATGAGGTTAACTCCGGCAATGATTCTATTTCGTCATAAAGTGGTACTACTACTGATATATCCATTTATTAGGAATGTGATTCGGAGCGGCGGTTTTGCGTGCTCGCAATCATCCGCAAAAATATAAAAAATAGATAATGGTTACACACTGTTTTTAGGGAAGCATATTAGTCTTTAAGAAGCATGTAACAGTAATGATATGTTAAAATATGTTATAACGGCCCAATTGTCATAAGGGCATCATCATAATTTTGATATATTGGCGTTCATTTATGATAAATCACCTACATGAAGCCTTATAGCCTAACGCTTTGTATACTGCTGTGTGCCATAACCTTTAAAGGATATGCGCAAAATACCGACCAGCCTGCTGTAAAATACGATCAGCACAAAGTATTCAACCCTAATTTCTATCCCGAAAAAGGTAACGCGTTCAGGAACGCCGGTGGGGCACCGGGCTCCAAATACTGGCAAAATAAGGCAGATTATAAACTGAATGTTACTTTAGATACGCTGAAACATCGGATTGACGGTACCGCGCTGATCACCTATACCAATAACAGCCCCGATGCACTGGGTTTTTTGTGGCTGCAGGTAGAGCAAAATATTTACCGGGAAGATTCAAGGGCCGAAGCTACCAGCCCAATAACCGGCGGCCGGTTTAACAATCGTACTTATACCAAAGGCGATGAGATAAAAGCCATATTCATCACTAAAAATGGCAAAACCGAAAAAGCAGATTATCTGGTGACCGATACGCGTTTGCAAATAAAGCTGAAAGATTCTTTACGTGCCGATGGGAGTAAACTGCAGATCAGGATTGAGTATGGGTTTGATATTCCCCAATACGGAACTGATAGGATGGGGCGCCTGCTTACTAAAAATGGCTGGATATATGAATTGGCACAATGGTATCCCCGTATGGAAGTTTATGACGACGTGAGCGGATGGAATACCCTGCCATACCTTGGAGCCGGGGAGTTTTACCTGGAATATGGCAATTTTGATTATACAATTACAGCTCCGGCCAGTCTGTTAGTAGTGGGATCGGGCGAATTACTTAATCCCAACGAAGTATATTCCCCAACTACACTGAAACGTTTGGCCGAAGCCCGCAACAGCGATAAAACCATCATGATCAAAGACTCCGCAGATGTTTTGCGAAAAGATGATTATCCTAAAAAGCCAAATCTTACCTGGCACTTTCTATGCAAAAATGCGCGTGATGTGGCCTGGGCTGCTTCAAAAGCATTTATATGGGATGCAGCGCGCATTAATCTGTCTGGTGGGAAGAAAGCGCTGGCGCAGTCAGTTTATCCGATTGAAAGTAAGGGAAAGCAAGCCTGGAGCCGCTCAACCGAATATGTGAAAGGCGCTATTGAACTGTACTCCAGTCAGTGGTTTGAATATACTTATCCCGTAGCTACCAATGTGGCTGGTACCGTTGGCGGTATGGAATACCCGGGCATCGTTTTTTGTAGTTCCGAAAGTAAAAGTAGTGATCTATGGTCGGTAACGAATCATGAGTTCGGCCACAATTGGTTCCCAATGATCGTAGGGTCAAACGAGCGTAAATACGCCTGGATGGACGAAGGTTTTAATACGTTTTTAAATAATGTAGATACCAAAGTGTTTAACAATGGTGAATATTATGTGAAACCCGATGAACAAAAAACAGCTATAGAACAGTTTGGCCCCGATGCCGAGCCCATCATGACGATACCGGATGTTCTCCAGGATAATTTTTTAGGAGTAGCTGCTTATAGTAAACCGGCACTGGGACTTGCTATCCTGCGTGAACAGGTTCTGGGCGAGCAACGTTTTGATTATGCCTTTAAAACTTATATCAAACGCTGGGCATTTAAACATCCTACACCATGGGATTTTTTCCATACCATGGATAATGCCGCGGGAGAGGATCTGAGCTGGTTTTGGAACGAATGGTTTTTTACCACCTGGAAACTCGACCAGGGTATAAGGGATATTACTTATCCCGATGGCGATGCCTCCAAAGGAGCCCTGATCACCCTGGAAAACCTGGAAGAGATGGCCCTGCCCATAACCATACAGATCAAAGAAGAAAATGGCAAAACCGCCATAGTGAAACTCCCTGTCGAAATATGGCAGCGTGGCGGGCTTTGGACATTTCATTATAAATCGACCTCAAAAGTTGTTTCGGCTGTGGTCGACCCTGATCATCTTTTGCCTGATATTAACCCCGAGAATAATTCATTCAGCGGTTTGCCTGTACCGGCCGGTACAACTGCTTCCAGTGTTATCAAAACGTATATTGACGCTATAGGCGGAACCGAAAAGTTAAAAAATATTAAAGATCTGCAAATATCGTCAACAGGTACCATTCAGGGATCCGAAGTGCAAATGGTTAGTCGGTACAGGGCACCCGATATGTATTTTCAGCAAATAACCGTGCCATCATACAATAATTTGGTTGTAACCCATGTTTTGGTAAACGGCGAGCGTGTGAGTGTACAACAGTTAAGTCGCGAAATACCGCTGGATGAAGCCGGTAAAAAGATAATAAAAGCCAAGAGCAAACCTTTCCCCGAACTTGAATATGAAAAGGGGGGCTACACGATGGAACTCGATTCCACGCTTAAAATAGTGAATGGCGATCTGGCTTATGAAATTGATATAAACCTGGCAGAAGGAACCCAGATCAGGAATTTTTATAATCAGAAAACCGGTTTGAAGATAAAGCAGGTGGTTGAAGGCTCCGTAAACTCGGTAATTGAATTTGGCGATTATGAGGGCATCAACGGCGGCATCCGTATACCCTTCCTTATCAAAACTACCCTGCTGGGCCAATCAGCCGAATTTAAGGTGAAGGAAACTGCTGTAAATAGCGGTATGACTGCAGGGGGCTTTCAGTAGAAATGGCTCTTTAATTTGATAGCTCCTTTTTGTATATTTCAGTTTTAATACCATAGCCGGAGCCATGCGCAGTTTTTTCTACCTTCTTGTGATTATATTCATTTTTTGCACCGAAAAGGCAAGCGCCCAACGCGATACAGATTGGGTATACATGAAAAATGTTGGGTGGAATAATAACGTAGAAAGATCGGTAATGGCAGAAAATAAAGACAGCGCTGATTTTATACGCATGATCACCTCTCCTGATACAAATATTGACAGGAGCCTTTACCCCATAAATGATTTTTACCTAAATGGAAAATTAAAGCGAACGGCGCTATCAACGGTTCAAATAGCTGCTTATGCCGTTTTTCAGGGTCCCTGCCTGGAATATTATCCAGATGGACAAAAAAAAATGATCTGTAATTTTGAAAATGGTCATCTGGAAGGCGCTGCCATTACCTATTACCCTAATGGTAAAATGTATATTTCCGGTAGTTATCACCAGGACACTTTTACATTCAATGGATGTAGTGATTCTACAGGAATTGTATTGGCCGAAGATGGAAATGGTAAATGGATCAAATACAGTAGTGATTTTAAACAAATTATTGAGCAGGGTTTTGTAAACGACGGCTTGAAGGAAGGTAACTGGACTGGTCGTTTAAATGATAGTGTGGATTACCGATGCACCTATTTGAGGGGGAATTTAATTTCGGGAACGAGCTTTGTTAAAAACGGACATCAATACGAATTCAAAGCAACAGAAGTTATTCCAGAATTTGAGGGTGGGATTGACGCATTTGGACATTTTTTAACCAGGAATGTAAGGTATCCACAATACGCCAGAGAACATAAAATACAAGGTAGGGTAATCATAACATTTGTAGTAGAAAAAGACGGCTCCCTTCAGGGTATTAAAGTTGCTAGGGGAGTAGAGAAAAGCCTCGATGATGAGGCTGTCAGAGTTATTAAAATGTGCCCCAAATGGTCGCCCGCCTATTTCTATGGAATCCCGGTAAGGGTTCAATACTCGGTGCCGATTAACTTTACTGTTGACAAAGGAAATCAAAATCACAGGGCTTTTAACAAGTTAAACTAAACCAAGCCAAATGTTTTACTTGTGCCGGCCCTGGTAATCTGAAATCTCTCGCAGAATACCCTGAGGTATTAAGCTTGGCTAGCCTTCTCGTGATTCCTTTGAAGGCCCCCAAAGTGGGTTTACATGTAAACCCACTTTTTGATAATAAAATTTATATAACTATTTGATTGATAATTATTTATAACAATGTAAACCATAAAAAGTGTAAACCATGTAAACCCACTTTTTTTACAAAATGGTATGCCTGGTTAGGGAATCTGTCCTAATCCTAATACCCGGCTCGTTCTGGCCCGGGTAACTTCGCTCAGCGCTTCATCATTAGCTAATGACTGTCCGTATGAGGGTATCATCTCTTTTAGTTTTTGTTGCCACTCATCGGTTTTAATATGATTCTTAAAACAGCGTTCTATCAGATGTATCATGATAGGTACCGAAGTTGACGCACCCGGTGATGCTCCTAATAAGGCCGATATACTGCCATCGGCAGAGGTTACTACTTCGGTTCCAAATTCAAGTACACCGCCATGTTGAGCGTCTTTTTTAATTACCTGTACACGCTGACCGGCTATGTCCAGGTCCCATTCGTTGGCTTTGGCTGTGGGCATGTACTCCTGAAGGGCTTTTAAACGGTCGGCAGGCGATTGTAATACCTGGCTGATAAGATATTTGGTTAGCGGCCAGTTGTCGCGCCCTACGGCAAGTAAAGGCCATATGTTATTTAACTTGATAGAGCAGAAAAGATCAAGCAATGAACCTTTCTTCAGGAAGCGTGTAGAAAATCCCGCGTACGGGCCAAAAAGTAATTCTCTTTTACCATTGATAACCCGGGTATCCAGGTGCGGTACAGACATTGGCGGCGATCCTACAGATGCTTTACCATATACTTTGGCTTCATGGCGGGCAACAACATCCGGGTTGTTACATACCAGCCATTGTCCGCTTACCGGGAAGCCGCCAAAGCCCTTGCTTTCTGCAATGCCCGATTTTTGCAGCAGGGGCAAAGCGCCGCCTCCGGCGCCAACAAACACAAAGCTGGAGGTTAGTTTTCTTTTTTGCCCTGTTGTTTTATCTTTTACGGTTATTTGCCAGCTATTATCCTGATTGCGTTTAATGTTGCGCACATCGTGGTTCAGACTTAGCGAAACCCCATTTTTTTGTTTAAGCTGATTAAGCAGGCTGCTGGTTAAGCTGCCAAAGTTTACATCGGTACCTAAACCCATAAATGTGGCCGAAACTTTTTCGTTCTCGTCACGACCTTCCATCACCAGTGGGATCCATTGCTGAAGCTGTGCTTTATCTTCAGAATACAGCATCCCCTTAAAAAAATGGTGTTTGGTCAGTGCTTCCTGGCGTTTTTTAAGATAGCTTACGTTTTCGGGCCCCCAAACAAAGCTCATGTGAGGTACCTTACGAATAAAACTTTCCGGCGATTGGATGTATTTTTGTTCGATGAGGTATGACCAGAACTCTTTGGAGATCTCAAATTGCTCGGCAATTTTAATGGCTTTTTTTATTTCGACTGTTCCGTCGGGTAACTCAGGGGTATAATTCAACTCGCAAAAGGCGGAGTGACCGGTGCCCGCATTATTCATCGGGGCCGAGCTTTCGGCAGCTATAACATCAAGTCGTTCAAAAATTTCAATAGTTAAATCGGGTTGCAGTTCTTTAAGCATTACCCCCAGTGTTGCGCTCATGATACCCGCGCCAATTAAAACTACGTCAACCTTTGTTTCTGAAACTTTATCGCTATTAGCCATCTTTTTTATAATACCTGTAGGGGTATGCTCGAGTTAAATTATACCAGGTATAACCCGGTTTTTTAAAAATTGTTGTGATGATTAAGTCCTGCAGGCATGTTTAGCAGCAAGGGAAAATTAAATCAGACAATTTTAAGAAATTTTTATAAAAAACAGGGCCTGTTCATGTCCATTAAATGCAATAAATAACTTGTTTAAATTAAAATGGCAAGGTTTTACAGCTTTTGGCCAATGTTGTTTACATCGGGTTAACACAAAAAGCTTCCGTTGCTGTATATACAATAAATAACTGACGGATCTGGCATGAGGATATTAATATGGAATACTTGTTTTTGTATAATGATGATAGCACTATCTGCTTGCGAACACGCCAAACCAAAACCAATAATTACAAAGGCTATGGTGCTGGTGGAGGGGAAAAAGGATAGGGCAATCGATAATCCTCAAAAACAACATGGGACTTCTACGGTGACAGCTCCTTGTGTAAAGTGCTTGCTGCAAGTGATACAGACCAGCAAAAGTTATAAACAAAACACAGCATCGATATCATCGCAAAATATAAGTTATACGGTTAACTGGATCAGGTCGGTACCAGCCGAATCCGCTGGTAAATCAAATATGACAGATGGCCTGAGAATAGATGTGCGAAAAAATGAAGACGGAGAAGAACATAATTTATGTTCCTATGTCTACAATGATCAAAGCGGCGCACTGTACCAGCTCAATAATGAAGGTAAATATCAACAAGCCATATCAGATATAACACCCGATATATTGAAAAAGATCAGAAACAGTTGCTATTAGTGAGTAGTGAGTAGTGAGTAGTGAGTAGTGAAAAATCGCCCGTCAATTTAATCAAAAACGGGGATAACACTTTAATTCGGAAAATCGTAATTCAGATAAAGTTATCAATGGTCAAAAAAATAGCGATGGATTTAGATCCATCGCTATAGTTAAAAACATATTTAATGTTGTGCTAACTGCCAGCTGTTAGGTAGTATAGCCCAGAATTTTCAGTACTTGTTTGCTGTTTTGCTCTTCGCCAAATACCTCAAAGTTGAATGTTTCATCGCGGTTGCGGCGAATGATCACGTGTTTGGGCGAAGGGAGTAAGCAATGGTGTATACCACCATATCCGCTTAATACCTCCTGGTAAGCACCTGTGTTAAAAAAGCCCAGGTATTGTACTTTACGGGTTTTAGGCATAAAAACACTGTTCATGTGGGCTTCCTGGTTGTAATAATCCTGGCCATCGCAGGTAATACCACCAAGGTTTACACGCTCATATTCCGAATCCCAGTTGTTAATAGGCAACAGGATATATTTTTGATTCAGGGCCCAAACATCGGGTAAATTGGTGATGAATGAACCATCCAGCATCAACCATCTTTCGCGGTCGTTTTGTTGCTTCCGGCCTAATACTTTATATAGAATGCCCGAAGCTTCTGCCACGGTGTATTTGCCAAATTCGGTAATAATATCGGGTTCAACGGTATCGTTATCAGCACAGATCTCTTTGATACGGCTTACGATCTCATTGATCATATACTCGTAATCAAAATCAAATACCAGCGAATCTTTGAATGGCATACCACCACCGATGTCCAGTGTATCCAGGTGTGGATTCACTTTTTTGAACTTGCAATAAAGGGTTACGTATTTCTCCAATTCGTTCCAGTAGTATGGAGTATCAGAGATACCGGAATTGATAAAGAAATGTAACAGTTTTACCTGGAAATTAGGATTTTCTTCGATCTTGTTATGATAAAAGTCGATCACATCTTCCATACGTACGCCTAAACGTGAGGTATAAAACTGGGAGTCGGGTTGCTCTTCAGCTGCTATACGGATACCCAGGTTACAAGGGGTATCCATTTCAATCTCATCATCGTACAGATTAAACTCTTCCTTATTATCCAGTACCGGAATGATGTTTTTAAATCCATCATGCAGCATGTCGATAATATAGGTTTTATATTGAAAAGTTTTAAACCCGTTGCATATTACGGTGATATCTTTAGTTACCGCTCCTTTTTTCTCCAGGGCATCGATCATCGGCATATCAAAAGCTGATGATGTTTCCAGGTGGATCTCGTTTTTCAACGCTTCTTCCACAATGTGCCTGAAATGTGAACTCTTGGTACAATAACAGTATTTGTAACTGCCGCGGTAATTGTTTTTGATGATAGCTTGCTGAAACAACAACTTAGCCTGTTGTATTTTCTTGGTTATCATGGGCAGATAAGTAAAACGTAGCGGTGTGCCATACGTTTCGATCATCTCCATTAAATTAAGGTCTTGAAAGTATAGTTCATCGTCGATGATCTCAAAACCATCCTGCGGGAAACCTACACTCAAATCAAGAAATTCCTGGTAACTCTGCATCCTTAAAAAATTTGGGGCAAAAATGTGATTTTTAAACGGAATTAACGGCTAATTGTTGGGATAATTTTTATAGTTTAAATGTAATGTTTTAGTTAAGTTCAGTTATTGAGCTTTAAGCTTAATATTTTAAGAGCAAAAAATTGATAATCAGTTTATTTGAATTTAATGATAAGTTGGTTAAATTAGTTGTGCAACCAAACTTTATCCCATATGTTCAACCTGCCACTACCAACTGATAGCCTGTATAAATTCGCTTTTATGTTTGGGTTATTATTAATTGTTTTTTCAATCTATTATAATGATAAACATTCAAATACTTATAACAGTGGTTCAACTGCATATCGCATAGATTCTCTCCAAACAATTAAGCGGGGAATTAAATATGTTCGATATAAAGACTCCGTTAAATTCATTGAAATAAAAGAGAAGTTTAACGAAAATAGGGATAGCACGAATGTTCTGGCAAAAATTTCAGTCAATATAGCTGCGTTCAAACAATATAAAATTCAATCGAAAGCAGAACAAGATCAATTTGAGGGCTTTTTTAATGAATTTGACAATAACTCCAATGGTATCGTATCTCAGGTTGAAAAAGCATTAAAAAAGTTAGAATCTCAAATCAAAGAAGTGAATAGCGCAAGGATATACTATATAGATAACGCTATAAATTTTTACGAGAAAAAGCTCGCAAAGGAATTTTGGATTTCTTTAACATTAACCGCAGCTGGGATATTCCTGTTTGTGACAGGAGGAATGTTTTGGTATTTTAAAGTGCAAATGATACAGGACGAGCTATTAAAATTACAATTAAAAGAAACTCGTATAAAAACGGCGGAGATAGCGAGAGATAAAACCAGTTATAATCGCAAACATTTTGAGCCTCAAATTTTACCACGAACTCCATTAAGGCACCGTTTATAAATTAAAAAAATGTTTGTTGTTTTACGATGCAATTAATTCGGTAGTTAAAAATATTTCAATTATTCCGCAACAGGCAAATGCACCTCGGCCATCATGCAACGGGCACTGCCACCTCCATTGGTCTCAATAGTATTGATATCAGCATAAACCAGTTTGCCATATTTTTGCAGTGTGCTTTTTTGTTCTTCAAAAAGCGCTTCAAACGCGTTTTTCGACATCACGATCAACGTTTCATCAGTCTTGTTTTTTACCTCCAGCATATTGCCTGCAAAGCGGTTCATCTGTTCAAATGATATTTCAATAATTTCTTTTTGGGTTGATCGCAGTGATTCCAGAACTTTTATCTTTTCATGCGGATTAGGAATACTATCAGTACAAATAACCACGTATTTACTACCCACACACATCAATACATTCGTATGGTAAATGGCTTTTCCATGTTCGTCAACTGCATCAAAACTAACGGCCCTATATTCTGCCTGTTCACAAAACAACCCAAATACTTCTTTATCTGTACGGGGAGAAAGGCAGGCATAAGCGATTTTGTTTTCCCTGTCGAGCACCATGCTGCCTGTGCCTTCCAGGAATTTATTTTCATCCTCAAAACGACTTAAATCTATTACGTGATTTATCTTGAAACGATCTTCCAGTTTGCTAATGATATCTTCCCTGCGCTCCAACCGGCGATTCTCGGCCTGCATCGGGTATAAAAATACCTGACCATCGGCATGAAAAGATACCCAGTTATTCGGGAAGATAGAATCAGGTGTATGCGGTTGGGGAGTATCATCAATTACAGTAACTTTTACCCCATTTTCTCGTAGTACTTTTACAAAGCCGTCAAACTCGGTTAGCGCTTTATCCTGAACAGCCTGCTGATCTGCTTCACGGTTCTGAAACGCATTACTTCCCGCCGTTTGTTCGTTAAAGCCGAAACTTACCGGCCTGATCATTAATATATTATTGGTTGATTGATTGTTGATCATTTTATTTAAATTTTTGTCTGAATCAGAATTTACAGAATTAGGAAATTAACAGAATTATTATGGTATTCTTCTGTAAATCCTTTAATTCTGTAAATTCTGATTCAGACAATTTTATCCCTTAAAAGCGGCATGCTCATGCAATGGAAACCACCACGGGCCCTTGAAAGTTCTGCCGATGGCATTAAAATTAAAGTGTTGGTCAGTTTTTGCGGATCAAGCTCGCCCGACTCAAATTTCTGCAGCAGATCGTTCACCCGGATCACATCAAATCCATTTTGTTTAAAAGCCTCAACTGTTTTATCATTACGGTCGTACCCTAAAACCACACCTTCTTTTATAGCCAGCAGGTTGCAGGAATCTGTCCATTGTTCGCGTGCATCAAACGGAAAAGTGTTATTGCCCGAATAAATGAACTTTGTTTTATTATCGCTTTTGAGATCATTTTCACTGATATCGGCTAACAGATCTTCAATGCAAGCAAATAATCTTGGCTTTTCATCTTTTTCAAACTGTACAATTTCTGGCCGCTCCTTTTGTTTTTTATCAGCAAACCAGGACATAGGTTCCTGTTCTTCGATAGGCGCTTCGGCCACCGCCAGTGAGCGCAGCAATACCCAGGTGTCGCGTCGAACCTGTGTAAAAACCGTATCAATATGCATGTAATCGCGTTTGTGAGGAATTTTTACAATGGTTACTTTCTTAACTACATCGTTATCAAACAAGAGTTTAATGGCCTCATTGGCACCGCTGATAGAAGTGCGTTCGCTGCAACCGATAACCAGGTGCTGCGGACTTACCATCATCACATCACCACCTTCAAGTGTTGTTTTTTCGAGATTGTCTTCGCCGGGGCGTAAAAAGTGCTGGGCGGTTTCTGGTATCTCCAAAATGTTGTTGCGGTATTCGGCAAATAATGGGTGATTAAAAAATATGTATCGCGCCAGTAACGTTTCGCGGAAACGGGCCTTTTTTGCAGGCTTATTCAACAGCATATGATTGTTGATGGCTATGCCAATATCCCTTGAAAAAATAAGGTTAGGTATAGGGGCAAAGATCATCTCTTCGGTACTTAACGAACCTGATATGAAAATTTTGGCTAGTTCAATAGGGTCGGTATCTATTAGTTGCTGCTGCAAACGATAATTGCAGCTTTCAATAGCGCAAACCGATGCTACCAGTTTTTCGCGGATATCGGCTTGTTTTAAAATATCAGCCAGTAAAGTTTGTATCTCAATTACTTTTCCCGAAGCATGAAAGCCTGGGTTATCAGGTTTAAAAAACGTGCGCTCGGTATCATTATCAACTTGGTGCAGTTTTCCTTTAATCTTATCCTGATCTAAGAAATAAAGCAACAGTTTTACGTAATAATCATATTCGTTTTTACGCATGGTGTCCAGGTGCACAATGTCTTCAAAAAGCCAGTCCTGAGCTTTTGACGGTACTACTTTACCCAGGCCGCTATCGGGGCTATGGATGAGTAGGGTGCGGAGCGTTCCTATTTCGGAGGTTACATCTATTTTAAAATCGTTGTTTTTAAGTGTCATAAATAGGTATGAGAAGAGCAAATCTATTGAGAATAATCAACATTTTATTATAACAAGGATATTAGCAATTTAATTAATTTTGCCGAATGGATTTTATCATTGAGGCGGCTGTTAAAGCAATAAAACAACTATATCAAACAGATGTAGCCCCGGCTGCTATAAGTTTACAGGAAACCCGGAAAGAATTTGAAGGGCAAATAACCATAGTTACATTCCCTTTTACTAAATTTTCGCGTAAAGGGCCCGAACAAACCGGCGCCGAGATAGGTGAGTATCTTAAAAATGAAGTAAAGGAGATTGCCTCATTCAATGTGATCAAAGGTTTTCTGAATATTTCTGTAACTGACGAGTATTGGATAGGACAATTATATAACCGCATACTACCTGACGATTTTGCTGTTGCAAAGCCCAACGGACAAAAGGTAATGGTGGAATACTCATCACCAAACACCAACAAGCCACTACACCTGGGCCATATTCGTAATAACCTTTTAGGTTATTCAGTAGCGCAGATATTGGACGCTGCTGGATACGAAGTAGTAAAAGCAAACCTGGTGAATGATCGTGGTATTCACATCTGTAAATCCATGTTGGCTTGGCAAATGTTTGGCAATGGCGAAACTCCGGAATCATCGGGTATGAAGGGCGACCATTTGGTGGGTAAATACTATGTGCTTTTTGATAAGGCCTATAAAACCCAGATTGAAGAGCTGAAAGCCGAAGACCAAAGTGAAGACGAGGCCAAAAAGAATGCCCCTGTTATAAAAGAAGCCCAGCAAATGCTTCAAAAATGGGAGGCTGGTGATAGTGAGGTGATCAACCTGTGGAAAACCATGAATGGTTGGGTATATGCCGGTTTCGCGGAAACCTATAAACAACTGGGTGTTGATTTTGACAAATATTACTACGAATCAAATACTTATCTTTTAGGGAAAGACATTATAGAAGAGGGGCTTGAAAAAGGTGTTTTCTTCAAAAAAACCGATGGTTCCGTTTGGATAGATCTAACGTCTGATGGACTCGATGAGAAACTGGTACTACGGTCAGACGGTACATCGGTTTATATCACCCAGGATTTGGGTACAGCCCAGTTAAAATATAACGACTTCCATATGGATAAATCTATCTACGTGGTTGGTAACGAACAGGACTATCACTTTAAAGTGCTATTCCTCATATTGCGTAAATTAGGCAAAGCCGGGGCAGATGGTTTGTTTCACCTGTCATACGGCATGGTCGATCTGCCATCGGGAAAAATGAAGTCTCGTGAAGGTACCGTAGTTGATGCCGATGACCTGATGGCCGAAATGGAAGCTACCGCTAAAGAACAAACCGAGGCTATGGGTAAAGTTGATGGTTTTAGCGAGGCTGATAAATTGCAGCTGTATCATACTATCGGCATGGGGGCGCTCAAATATTTTCTGCTCAAGGTTGATCCGAAGAAGCGCTTGCTGTTTGATCCCAATGAATCTGTCGATTTTCAGGGGCACACCGGGCCATTTATTCAATATACACACGCCCGTATCAAATCGGTACTGAGCAGGGCAAATTATGAGGTGAATACCAAAATTGAGGTAACTGAACTTGCCGGCGTGGAACGTGACTTGATTGTGCTGCTAAATCAGTTTCCTGATGTGATCAATACAGCGGCTAATGATTATAGTCCAGCAGTTATAGCCAACTATGTTTATGAATTGGCTAAGGTGTACAATAAATTTTATCATGAAAAATCGATTATCCAAGCTGAGGACGAGATATCAAAGCAGTTCCGCTTGCAGTTATCGGCATCATCGGCCAAAGTGATTAGCAAGGCCATGAACCTGTTGGGTATTGACGTACCCGAGCGGATGTAGTTTGATGTGTAAATGTGCGGGTATGCAGATGTGCAAATGAGTAAACGATTATTTACCCATCATTTGCACATCTACATATTTGTAGCTTATCTCCAATATCCTCTGTGCCATGCATAGCCACGATGAACCGGGTGCCAATATCCCTGCACATAAACACGACCAGGACGCGGGTGAACATAGTAGCCGTTAATATAAGCATATCTTCCGCCGCGCCATGCCCATTCACCGGGCACCCAATATGCCCCGGCATATGGAGCTACAGGACGTACATAAACGGGTTCGACCGGACGTTCTGCAACATAATAATCTGCAGCACAAGAGCTGAATAAAGTGCCTGTTAAAGCTAATAATAATCCTATTTTCAATATCTTTTTCATCTGTAAAATGGTTTAATTAGAAATATTTACAGATTATAGACCATTGGAATAATTATAGGTTTAATGAATTTTTGGTGAATTTGTCGGCTATAATCAATTCCTTACTGCCGGCTGTATACTTGTAAAAACCGCTACCCGATTTTGCACCCAGATGGCCTGCAGTTACCATGTTCATCAGCAAGGGGCATGGCGCGTATTTCTGATTGCCAAAACCAGTATACAGTACTTTTAGAATGGCGAGGCAAACATCAAGGCCAATAAAATCAGCCAATTGTAAGGGCCCCATTGGGTGGGCCATACCCAACTTCATTACGGTGTCAATCTCTTCAACGCCGGCAACTCCTTCATACAGCGTATAAATAGCTTCGTTAATCATCGGCATTAGGATGCGGTTGGCTACAAATCCTGGGTAGTCATTTACCTCAACCGGATCTTTACCCAAAGCTTTGGATAGCTGCATCACAGTTTGTGTAACCTCATCGGTGGTGGCGTAGCCTCTGATCACCTCTACTAGCGTCATTATCGGTACCGGGTTCATAAAGTGCATACCGATCACATTGCCCGGATTTTTGGTAACCGCGGCAATTTGTGTAATGGATATGGATGATGTATTGGAGGCAAGAATCACTTTATCATTACAAATATCGCTAAGCTGTTTAAATAGCCTCAGTTTGATTTCTTGGTTTTCGGTAGCAGCCTCTATTACAAGATCCGCATTTGCAGCTCCAGATGGCAGGTCAGTAAAGGTTTTGATACGACCAAGCGTGTCGGTTTTTAACTGTTCGTTAATGGTTCCTTTTTTTAATTGACGATCAAGGTTATTAGTGATAGTTTGTACAGCCTTATTCAAAGCTTCTGCATTAATATCAACTAATGACACTTTAAAGCCATGTTGGGCAAAAGTGTGCGCTATGCCATTGCCCATTGTTCCTGAACCTATTACGGTAATATTTTTCATCGTATGTGCTTATATCCTAAAAACTAAGTTGGTGCAAATTATTTGTTTGGCAAAATATTGTCTTATTATAAAGTGATATAAGTTCCCGCTTCAATAATTGCTTTGGGATTGATATTATCAAAAGAGGGTACATGCCCCAGCTCTGTTACCCCGGAATAATTGAGGATGAATGTTTTTGAGTAAATGTCCTTATCACCATTAAATACGATGCCCATTACCGGTATATCGTATTGTTTAAGCATACTAAGTGATAGCAATGTATGGTTGATACTACCCAGGTAATTTTGTGATACCAGTATTACCTGTGCTTTTAATTGTTTGATGAGGTCAACAATCAGTATATTATCATTCAATGGTACCATCAGGCCGCCCGCCCCTTCAATGACTAATTGGTTATTGGTTTGTGGCGGAGCGATATTTTGAATGTTTATTACTATTTTATCAATAGCTGCCGATTTGTGCGGTGAAAAGGGCTGTGTTAGCCGGTAAGCTTCGGGATAGAAACGCGTAGCTTTGTTGGATACAAGATTTTGCACCTTTAGTGTATCGCTGTTATCCAGATCGCCAGATTGTATAGGTTTCCAGTAGTCGGCCTTTAATTTTTCTGTTATGATAGCCGAAATAATAGTTTTACCAACTCCGGTGCCTATACCAGTAATGAATATGGGTTGTTTATCAGACATTTATAAACTGATTAATAATGGTGGCAAGTTTGTTTATCTCATCGGCTGTATTAAACGAGTGCAGACATATCCTTACCCTTTCTGTTCCGGCCGCAACGGTGGGGCTTAGTATAGCTCTTACATCAAATCCTTTATTTTGTAAAATGTTTGCCATGTCACGGGCTTTGTTGTTACTTTTTAGTACGATACATTGAACAGGACTGTCGCTGTTCAATAATAAGTATAAGCTTTCGAGGCTGATCTGTTCTTTAAATAATTTGATGTTGTTTTTGAGAGTGGAAATCTCCTGTTCTGCACCATTTAATAACTGGTATGCCATTTTTACCGCCGCCAGCTGATGAAAGGAAGCCGCCGTGGTATAAATAAAAGAACGAGCAAAGTTGACGAGGTATTGTCTTAATGTATCGCTGCCTAATACAATTGCCCCATGACTGCCCAGTGCTTTGCCAAATGTAGCCAACGATGCGAAGACCCTGTTTTGCAAGCCGAGGTCAGCTATCAGGCCTTTAGGATATAGACCAACTGCATGAGCTTCATCAACAATTAAATGAGCGCCATATTTTTCGGTGATATTCAATATATCCAATAGTGGGGGAGTGTCTCCGTCCATGGAGTAAACACTTTCTATTACAACATAACAATTTCCTTTAGCCAGTTTTAGTTTGGCCTCCAGGCTTTCAATATCATTATGTTTGAAACTATAACGATTGGCGTAGCTTAGCCGGGCGCCATCAATAGCCGAGGCGTGAATCAATTCATCCAAAATAATAGTATCACCCCGTTGAGCTAGTGATGATAGCAGACCAATGTTAGCATCATATCCCGAATTGAAAAGAAGACCCGCCGCATACTGATGATGCGCGGCAATGCTTTTTTCCAGATCTTCAGCATATTTTAAGTTACCTGATAATAACCGCGATCCGGTTGATCCGTTTAAACTACGTGGGTGATTTTGTATTTCCTGATCAATACTGTTTTTTAAAACGGCAGATCGGGCAAAACCAAGATAATCATTAGAACAGAAGTCAAGAAGCTCGTTCTCGGACTTTAATGTCCGGTAAATACCCGATGATTGCCTTTCGTCAAGTTTACTTTTAAGATATATTTCTGCCGCCGTCAAATGAAAATGATTTGTGCAAAAATAAAAAAAGCGGCTTAGTGCCGCTTTTTATTATCAATTAATTTTGCGAGCTGCCTCCGCCGCCGCTTTGTCTCATTCTGCCCATTCTTTCTTTCATCCAGGCATCATAAGCTGTAGCTTGTTCCGGAGTTAAAACAGCTTTAACTTTGTCGTTGGTAGCTTTCATCATCGGCATCATGGCGCTTCTCATGGCATCCCTGTCACCGTTTGCGGCGGTTCTTACACTGTCCATTTTGGTAGCCTGCTCTTTATATATAGCTGTTATTTTAGTGGTTTGATCGTCACTGAGTTTTAGCTGTGTTTGCAGGTCTTTAGCTCTTTCTTCCGGACTTTTTCGCATGCCACCACCTTGCGCGTGGCTTACCGCTGAAATTCCCATCAGGAAACAGCACATTAACAATAATTTTTTCATAGCTTTTTTAAATTTATTTACGTTTTTATAATCTTAGGATAAAGATATATCGTAATGGTTTAAATAAGCCGATGTAACTTAATTGTTGCTTTGTTGCAAATTGGATATAGAGCGCTGCATTTGGGCCATCATGGCAGTAAGACTTTCCATAGTAGGCTCCGGTGTTGGTTGTGGCAGCTGGGTAGAAATGTAGCCTTTTGCTTTCCATATCTCCAGCACGTCATCTCCATTTATTTCATAAGGTTCATAAACGGGGTTATCAGATATTAGCTTGAGCTTTTTATTTTCCTTAAATTTATTGCCGATGCGTTTATATACTACGCCATCGTTTTTGGATATCACAACATAAGTTTCACCACTTTTAATATCGGCCCAATTTTCCAGGTACTCACCTATAATAATATCACCAGATAATATAGGTAACATGGAATCACCTTTGATTTCGAAAGCTCGGTAAGTGCCCTGCTTAAACATAGGCAGATAAAATTTAGGTAATTGAGATACATATTCCGGATCGGCGTAGCCATTCAAATAACCGGCGCTGGCTTTTAGCGGTACCATTTCAATATTTTCGTTATCCTCTTTATCAACAGATATACTTAATATACGCAGGTTAGCTGGATTGCCTTTGGGTTTAGGAGCCCATTTTTCATCGATGGTTTCATTAATAAAGTCATCAATGGTAACGTCAAAAAATATTGCTAAAGTTTTTAGTAGTTCGTATTTTGGTTCGGCTCTTTCTTCTTCATATGCGCCTACTAATGAACGTTTTATACCTAACTGATCGGCAAATTGTTGCTGGGTTAAACCCTTCTTTTTGCGGAGAAACTTAATATTTTGTGAAATTATTGACATAAAATTTGCATTTGCTAAAATTATTAGTAATTTTATGCTCATAAAGTTAGTAATAAATATTGGTTCACCAAAATTTTTATCATAAAATGAAACGTTTTGTATATATCATCACCGACAGAAACAGGAAAAATCTTCACGTTGGTTTATGCTCAGATCTTGTAAAAACACTGCAATTTTACAGCGATATGCCTACCTTATTTTTCGACAGTGCGCAGCAGCTTAACCGTTTGGTTTATTTTGAAGAGATCAATACTGAAGAACAAGCTATGGAACGTTTCAAAGTAGTAAGCACTTACACACGGCCTCAAAAAGAAAAAATGATCAGACCTGTTAACCCCGACTGGGTAGATCTGACCATTGGTTTAAAATATGAAAATGGTTTACGCGTACGCCCGCAATTGCGTCCGTCTGTAAATGCTAATCGCCGGGCGGTTACTTTTTAATAAATTTTAATGCCCCTGAATTCATGCAATATCTTTTGCCGCCACGATCTGCAGGACCGTCATCAAAAACATGACCCAGGTGTAAACCTGTACTTTTTTCAATAACCTCGTCGCGGCTCATGCCATAGCTGTCATCATGTACAATGGCAACTTTTTTGGGGTCGACAGGTTTAACAAAGCTTGGCCACCCTGTACCGCTGTCAAACTTATCATCGGAGCTAAATAATATCTCTCCGGTGGCGGCGCTTACATAAACGCCTTTTTGATGATTGTTCCAGTAATCGTTTTGGTAGGGAGGTTCTGTTCCGCTTTCAACCATGATGTGGTATTGGTTGGATGTTAGCGTTTTTTTCCACTCTGCTGCTGGTTTGCTCAACTTTCTTTTGGTATCCTGTCCACTGCTGTTCTGACAGCCAAATGCCGTTACAACCAATAATATCGCTATTGCTAAAACTAACCTTTTCATTTCTAAGTATTTAATTCATATAAATAAAACAATGAGCCATCACTCATCGTACCTCTGTACGTTTAGTCGTTATTAACAACTAAACCTTACAATTCATTATATCTTAAATACGCAGTACTCATTCGGGCAGATTGTCACTCGCCTGTATTATTCTATATTATACAGCCTTTGGTTTAGGTAACAGCACCTTGTTGATGATATGTACCACACCGTTACTTTGGGCAATATCAAACCGACTGATGATACATTGGCCACCGGTTTCATCCTCTAAAACGATGTTATTATTAGCGTCCACTTTCGCAATTAGTTTGCCTCCACTAATAGTAGTTAAAGTGGTTGCCCCTTTATGCTTATGGATTTGTTTATGTAATTCTTTAGCGCTCAATTTCCCGGCAACAGCATGGTATGCAATGAGGTGGGTTAATTCCCAAACATGTGAGGGTTTTAAAAGCGTATCGAGTTTGCCAGTAGGTAAACTTTCAAATGCTTCATTAGCGGGCACAAATATGGTGATTGGGCCTTTACTTTTATAGGTATCGGCTAAATTGGCCGAATTAACAAATTGATAAAATATGGACAGGTCTTTATCTGCAGCTATATTTTGTACAATATCGTTGGCGGGTTGCATGCTGTTGCCTGCCATGCTTTTCATTGAACCTGAGGCTGGAACATTACTAACCGGATCGGTATCAGCTGTCTGGGCGAGTACGGCGAAACCACACATTATCAGAACCAAACTCAATAACAGTATTTTTTTCATATCAGGTTGCAAATATAAACAGATATTATTTCATAACTATTTGGAGTCGTTTAGGTTTTAAATAAAAAAAAGCGGCTTTAGCGCCGCTTTTGCTTTTATTGCTTTTATATGATCATTATCCTACCATCCGGGTGTAAAGCCTATACCAAATAATGGCTTTTTAACATCCGTACGGTTAAACGGAACGGCCAGGTAGGGCTCCAATACAAAAGCTCCAAATACATTGATCCTTAGTGATATACCTGCGCTTAGTGCCGGAACCCGGCCATACACTGGTTCGGTAACCGGTTGCCCGTTCACTACAGAAGGTGTACCATCATCATTAAGTACCGGTTTTTCGCCTATTACTGGTGGATTTTTCTGAAAATAAATATGGTCGCCGGCGTTCCAGGCTAAGCCCGCATCGAAAAATAAGTTGAGATCGGTAAACAGGAATTTTGATTTGATCTGGGCCAATTTTTCCGGACCTGTAAAAGGTAAACGTACCTCGAAATTGAACACTGCTATGCGGCTTCCTGATAACTGATCAATGGTGAAGCCATTAGTTCCTGCTTTCCCGTTGTTGTAGAAAGTTTGCCCTTCGTAACCGCGTATATAAAACGGATAACCTACATATAATGGATAAAGCCCGGTGGCATCACCCCCAAAACGACCATAACCATAAAACCTGGCAGCAAAGGTAACCGGTTCAACCCGTACATATTTTCGCAGATCGATAGTTGGCGCGAAGAAATGGTAAGTACCGAAGTTATATTCAGCTTCCAGGCGATACCTGAATCCATTGAGCGGCGCGGTTACACCAAAGAAGGAATTATCACCCACTAACGCTGTGGATACCTGGAATAAAGAGTATGATTTTAAGCTGGTGCCAATTAATTTACTTTCGTCATCATTGGATACCTTTTTCTTGTCAGATGTTAAATAATTTGTGGTGATGGTTTTGCTTTTATCAGCATTTACAGTAGTATCCAGGGCATAATAATCGCTGTAACGATCAACCCGGTAGGTGTTATATGATGCGCCGGCACCAACTTCAAAACGTGTGGTTTTTGAAATAGGATAGGAGGTGAACACCCTGGCTGCATCCTCAAAGTTGCGGATGATGTCGATATTGTCTGACAGCACGGTTTCGTTTTTGCCGCTCACACTTTTTGTAGGGAAAGTTCTGGTTTGGACACCAAATTGGTAAGGGATATGTGATATACCAAAGCCAAGGTTCCAGCGGCCGGTTTGGTTTACATAAGTTATAGCCGCTCCCGAATCATAGATTTGCCCGTTAACCGAGGCCGCTGCGAATATCTGGTTACGACCCAATATGTCGCTAAATACTCCCTGTATGCCACTTGATAAACTTGTGCCATAAAAACTACTTACGCCAATGCCAATACCACTACCTGCTAAATAATCAAGCTTAAATTTGGGTTTGTAGGCGATGTTGACAACTGAATCGGCAGGAATCTTCTTATAGGCCAGGTAATTATTCAGATTAGAGTTGATCAGATCGACGCCAACAGCGCGCGCCGGTGGCAATATACCTGCACTAAAGTTTACATCGGTGGCCTGCAAAGTAGCGGGTTTAAAGTCGGAAGCTTTGGCATTATAGATAGCATATTTTTGGGCCCGATAGTAAGAGTAAACTATATCATCGTGACTGGAGATACTTAACGCCGGCGAATACTCGGTGATACCACAGATGCCAGTAAACAGATCGGTCATTTGCTCAATTTTGCCGTTGCTGAGGGTATAACGGTACATATTGCGGAAACCATCGCGGTTGGATAAAAAATAGATCTGTGAGCCGTCGGCAGAGTATTGTGGGTTGAGGTTATTGGAGCCGTTGAATATTTTGATGTCAGTTATCTTTCCGGTTGCAATATCAAGTTCGGCCAGGTTAAAGGGGATATCCTGCTCTAAGGATTGGTCATAAGTGGTTCTATCACTCGAGAAAATGATCTTTTTACCATCCCTGGAATAGCTTGGTTGGTAATCGGAATATTTATCGTTGGTTAATTGGGTAACCTTTTTAGTATCAAAATTATAAGAGTACAAATCGCCCTGACCTTCGGATAAGCCTTGGAAAACAATATCCTTTCCGGTAGGCGACCAGGATAGATTACTGAACTGCTCTGCTTTTTCCATCGACACGTCATTGAGCGTATTGCCACTGGCTACGTCAACCACGATCATACGATTTCGGCCCTTGCTGAATACGCTAAAGGCAAAACGCTTCCCATCAGGCGACCATGCACCTGCCGACTCAATAAAGTTAAACTCGTCAATATGCGTGTTGGATACCTTGCTCGTGAGCTTTCGTAAGATGCGTCCCGTGTGTGCATCGGCGAGATAAAGGTCAATAGAGAACAAACTTTTAGCCGATAGGAAAGCCACATAATTACCATCCGGGCTCACTGCCGGTGCCACCACCAGATCGCCGCCGGTTTTACTGTCCACCAGTTTAAGGCCTACGGGTTTTTGAACCGTATCTTTTAAAAAAGGTTTATAGGTGTTTTCTATCGATGTTTTCCAAAGGCGCGATAAAGTCTTGTCGTCATATCCAAAGGTGCGCCTGATGCCATAATTAAGACCGTAGCGGGCCGTATTTTTAAAGAACGGTACAATTACCGTATCACCATAGGTTGAGCCGAGGAACGACCAGAAAGCCTCGCCATAGCGGTATGGGAAATACTTATTGCTTTCTGTAAGGTCACGTACCGAGGGTATATCATGGTTAAGGTAGGCATCACGCATCCACATAGCCGTGTACGAATCTTTTTTACCCAGTGAAAGATACTCGGCCATACCCTCGATCATCCATAGTGGAATGTTGTTGATCTCCTCAAAATTATCGCCCTCGCCACCTTGCAGTGCCCGGTATTGAAAAGCGTGCACCAACTCGTGCCCGATAACGTGGCGGGTAGTTTGATTAGTTTCCATCACCGGCATCACTACCCGGTTTTTTAAGCCTTCGGTAACACCTCCGGTACCCACACCAATTTCGCCGTCGATGGCTGTAGTTTGCTGGAAATCGGGGTGATTGGCATATAAAATGATGGGGTTGGCGGTCTTAAATGTGTCTTTAAACACCTGCTGATGTAAAGTATACCACAACTCACTTTCCTGGGCAAATCGCTTTACCATACTATCATTTTTTAGGTAATAGTAAATTTCAAAATGCGGAGTTTTGTAAACATTAAACTTTAGGTTTTTATAACGAACCTTATTTTGCCCGAAATACTGGGCATAGGCACCCGTACTTATCAATAAAGAACCTATAAAACAAAGGAATATAAACGTGAGCTTTTGGGCCTTATTTGATAAGGAGTAGTGTTTATTCATAACTTAACTAAATAGATATTGCTAATTTAATGAAAAGCATCAAGACTCAAGATATTAGAATCAAGAGTCAAGATGGGTTCAAAACAGTTCATTATAAAAGTACTTTTATAAGTGCAACGCTAACCTTTTATTCCTGACTCTTGATTGTAATATCTTGACTCGCTATTTACTGCCCCGGCGGTGTACCTTCCGGGTTTTCTGGTGTAGTGGTTGGTGTTGCCGGTGTAGGTAATACGTGCGTTGTGTCAATAGGGTTGCTTGTGCTGTCGACAGTGGCGGTATCGGTTACTATTCTTGGCGATGGACAATTGTACTCCTTAGTGATTTTTACCCAAGGTTTCGGGAACGAACCATAAGTATAGCCCGATTTTGGATCAGCATAAACTTTTTCCATAAAGCGCCCAAAAATAGGTAGCGCCGTATGCGATCCCTCACCGGTTTCGGAGGTGGTAAAGTGTACACTGCGGTCATCAGCACCAACCCAAATACCGGTTACCAGGTCTTTGGTAATACCCATATACCAGCCATCTACATAGTCAGATGAAGTACCTGTTTTACCACCAATCTGGTTATCTTTTTTCCACAGGCCAGGATATTCCCATAAAGCCTGTGAAGTGCCTCCCGGTTCTTCCATACCACCGCGGAACATGTATAGCATCAGCCATGCCGTTTCCGGACTGATAACCTGCTCTTGTTTTAAGGTAAACTCTTTCAATACGCTGCCGTCCTGATCCTCAATTCTGGTTACCAATATGGGGTCTAATTTTTGCCCTTTGTTCAGGAAGGTGCTGTAGGCCCTTACCATTTCAAAAACCGAAACATCGTTTGAACCCAATGATACCGATGGCACCGATTTAAGCGGACTTTCGATACCGCATTTATGTGCATACTGCACAATTTTATCCCAGCCCACTTTTTCGGTCAGCTGCGCGGTAATAGAGTTTACCGATTTACCCATTGCCCAGCGTAACGACATTTCGCGGTACGAGAAATTAAAGTCGGCATTGTTGGGTTGCCAAACTTCATCTTTGCCATTGTCTTTATATTTTATGGTTACCGGCTTATCGGTGAATTTATCGCAGGGGGTAAAGCCATTATCCAGTGCGGTTAAATAAGCAAAAGGCTTAAAGGTTGAACCTGCCTGGCGGCGTGCCTGGTTTACGTGATCGTAATTAAAAAAGCGATGATCGATACCGCCGATCCAGACTTTTATTTTACCTGTTGATGGCTCCAGGGTCATCATACCGGTATTCAGGATCTTCGCGTAATATTTGATCGAGTCGATGGTGGAGAAGGTGGTATCCTTTTCGCCGTTCCAGGTGAAAACGGTCATCCGTTTTTTCTGTTTAAAATATTGCTGAATCTGCACAGTATCGCCCTTGTATTTCTTTTCCAGTAAACTGAAGATAGGCAGGCGCTGTTCGTTTTTCAGGATAAAATCCTTTATCTCTACACCTTTGGAGTCGCGCCATGGGTTTTTATTGCCCCATAGGTTATTGAAACGCTTTTGCAGCATCTTCATTTTTTCGGCAACCGCTTCTTCGGCGTATCGCTGCAGGCGCGAGTCGATGGTGGTATATATTTTTAAGCCATCCTCATACAGGTTATAACCATTCTCCTTACACCATTTGTCCAGCCATTTTTCAACCGCGCGGCGCAGGTAGGAGTCGCCATGCGAGTCCTCTTCTACGTAGCTCAGATTAAGTTTTATAGGCGATTTGAAACTGGTATCATAACCAGCTTTGGTCAAATAGCCGTATTTCTGCATCTGCCCTAAAACCGTATTCCGGCGCTCTAAAGCGCGGTCGGGATTCTTAATAGGATTGTAGCTCGAGGTAGCTTTAAGCATTCCGATCAACAAGGCGGCTTCGGCCGGTGTAACCTTGTCAGGGGTTTTATTAAAATATTTTAAAGAAGCGGTTTTAATACCGAAAGAGTTATTGCCAAACGGCACCGTATTTAAGTACAGCGTAAGTATTTGATCCTTATTATAAACGTGCTCAATTTTAAAAGCGGTAAGCCACTCTTTGCATTTATAAACTATGGTACGGATAACCGGGATATGTTTAATAAAGCCTTGCGATTTACGTTTTCGAGTCTCGAACAGGTTCTTGGCCAGCTGCTGTGTAATAGTACTCCCCCCGCGGCGTTCGCCTTTAGCGGTGGATAACATACTGGTAAAGAACGAGTAGAAATCAACCCCGTTGTGTTTGTAAAAACGGACGTCTTCGGTGGCAACCAGGGCGTTAATGAGGTTGGGGGAGATGTTTTTGAGCTCTACGGGTGAGCGGTTCTCTTTATAGTACTGGCCTATCAGCTTACCATCGGCTGTATATACCTCAGAACCAACAGACATTACAGGGTTTTTAATGTCTTGCATATCAGGTGAGTAACCCGAAAGCCAAAGGAAATTGAGTTCGATACAACAAAAAAAGATGATGACGAAGTAAATAAATATGGTGAAATATCTTAAAAATCGGTTTCGTATACGTCGGAACATTGGGTAAAGATGTAAAATAATGACACTAAATCATAGTATCAAACAAATATTAATATGTACAGTTTACATAAAAGTTACAGTATGCCTTTCAAGTCCTGTTTACAAGTATAAGGCATTAAATGATCATTACCTTAAATCCGTTTTTAATACAGACTATCGTAAATTGGCTTTGATAGGCATGCGGATATTTATAAATTTAAATAAACAGCATTATTATCAACGCAATTTTAACATCTAAATTTTAAGTTAACAAAGCGTAAAGCAAATTTTTAATATGAGTAATATAATTAACAAGTTTAAGATAGATAATGGTAAGGGCTTTTCTCTTAAAGATCACGACGCCGCTTATGCCGATGGTTTTGAAAAAGACGATGCCAAAGATGTACTCACCGCGCTCATAGCAGAAACATCTGATCTGCAAACCGAGCTTTACGCCGCCAATAAATACGCGCTGCTGATCATCTTTCAGGCAATGGACGCGGCTGGTAAGGACAGCGCCATAGCGCATACTTTATCGGGCTTAAACCCCCAGGGTTGCCAGGTATATAGTTTTAAACAACCCAGTACCGAAGATTACGAACACGATTTTTTATGGCGCCATTACAAAACCCTGCCAGAACGTGGGCGGATCGGGATCCACAACCGCTCGCATTATGAAAACGTGTTGATTACCAAGGTACACCCCGAACTGATATTAAAAGAAAACCTCCCCAGCGTAAATAGTGTAAAAGACATCGACGCCAAATTTTGGGACAGGCGTTATCAAACTATCCGGGGTTTTGAAGAGCATTTGACCAACAGTGGAACGGTGATCATTAAATTTTTTCTGAACGTATCAAAAGACGAACAAAAGGAGCGTTTCTTACAACGGATAGACGACCCCAAAAAGAACTGGAAATTTTCGGCATCTGATATTGAAGAACGCGGGTATTGGGACGATTATATGGCTGCTTATCAAAAGGCCATCCAGGAAACCGCCACCAAAAATTCTCCCTGGTACGTGATCCCTGCCGATAAAAAATGGTTCACCCGTATAGCCATCTCCAATGTTATTCTACAAACCCTAAAAGATCTGAAATTAAAATACCCCGTACTTCCGAAAGAAGAAAAGGACAGACTGGACGAATGCAAAAAGATGCTGAAAAAGGAGTGAGGGGTATTAGCGCATGAGAAAGACTTACGAAGTTTTAAAAACTTCGTAAGTCTTATAATACAAAAGGGTGTCATGCTGAGCCGCGTCGAAGCATGGTGGGCAGGGCCTCTGCACACAACTCTTCGACGGGGCTCAGGGTAACACCCTCTGCTGATTAGAAATACCTTATATATTCGAGAACATTGTTTGTGCTCTTTCGCCAATAAGTGGTATAGGCTTACTTTCGCCGTTAATGGCACCTATAAAGCCTATCACCCATAAAATAAATAACCCAACGCGAATTATCCAGAAAAGTGAATAGCCGATAGTATATCCTCCGGAGAAAAATATGGCCGCGAAAATAGCCGAGGCTGCCCAGTAAATAACTATGGAAGCGATGTGAAATAATAGGGTTTGTCTTAATTGGTAGCTCGCCTGTGGGGTTTTATTATCCTTATACATAGCGAAATAAGCGATAAGCCAGCCGATGATAAAAAAATAGCTTACAATTCCGGCTGTTTTGCCGTCGTCTTTTGATGGAATGTCGTTCATGGTGATTAATGATTTAGATTTTACTGTTTATTAATTAAAGCTAACCATATTTTGCCATGAAATGTTTGAATTTTTTTCAAATCATTGTATTTGAGGATGCAGTGGGGGCGGTGAAGCTAATGAATGATCATTCTGAACTTGTTTCAGGACCTCTCAGGATGAAGTTAATCACTTAGTTGTAAATCTTCCTTCATCCCCTTGTTTGTATCCTCACAAACAACTTTGCTATTGCCTGTGAGGACACAGGCAATGGATGAAAAATAAAGAAAATGTGTCATTTCGAACGAGGTACGAGGAGAAATCTTATATGTGGGATAGGCTACTCGTATAAGATTTCTCCTTCCAGTCGAAATGACAACGTTGCATGATGGGCAATCAAAACACCGAAAACGACCTTAATTTTCCTTCACAAAACTGGCCTCATCAACAAAGCTGCTTTTACCATTTACAATCGCTATAGCTTTGACCGTTGTGCTGGCCGAGATAGTGACCGGCGCGCTATACAAGGTTGAGGCGGCTGTTGGGGCCGATCCATCGAGTGTGTAATATATTTTAGCATCGGCATCCGCGCTTTTGATCTGGATGCTGAATGGTTGTTTAAATGTTTTGGATGGCGCTATAATGTAAGGATTGGCTACGATGAGGTTATCGCTGATAGCAGATACAGGTTTTTCCAGATCCTGTAAAAATAGTTTGTTGGACAGCCTGCCGGTAAATACTTCAAATTCGCCGCCATCGGCCATATCACTATAGTTTAGGTATAATTTATTGTACGATTTTTTGGCGAGGTTCATTCCCTGCAAATAAGTATTAGCTCTGCTGATACCTGCGCCTGGGTTGGTAATAACGAATTTTTTGCCATTCTCCAGGTAAACCGTTGCCTTATCAAACTGAGGGATACCAACCAGGAACTGATTTTGCCCCGGCGCGATGTTATATATACCCAGCGAGCTCATCACATACCAGGCCGACATTTGTCCGCAGTCTTCATTACCGGCCAGGCCATCCGGTTTTTCGCTGTATTCCTCACGCAGGATCCGGTCGATGTAGAACTGAGTTTTATCGGGCGAGTCGGTAAAGTTATACAGATAGGCCATGTGGTGGCTCGGCTCGTTGCCATGCGCGTATTGCCCGATCAGACCGGCTACATCAGGCGGGGCATTGCCGCTTAGTTTTGATTCGGTAGTGAACAACTCATCCAGCTTGGCTTCAAAAGCTTGTTTGCCACCCATGCGGATTATCAGACCATCAACATCCTGTGGTACCAGGAATGAGTATTGCCAGGAATTGCCTTCGGTATAATTGTGATTGATCTCGGTAGGATTAAAAGGAGCTAACCAGCCGCCGTTAACGCGGGCCTGCATAAACCCATTCTGATTGTTATATACGTTTTTCCAGTATTGGGCGCGTTGTATGTATTCGGCATAGTCCTGTGGTTTATCCAGCATTTTGGCCATCTGGGCGATGCACCAGTCGTCAAAGGCATACTCCAGCGTTCTGGAGACAGACGCGCGTTGGGCATCTGCTTGTACAGCACCGTTTTTACGATAATTATCCAACCCGAACTGGTCGCGGTTTACGGCGGCTTTCATTGCGGTAAAGGCCTCGGCAGCATCAAAATCACGAATCCCTTTGGCATAAGCATCCACAATAACCGGGATGGAGTGGTTGCCGATCATGCAATAAGTTTCGGTACTGGCCAGCGGCCACACGGGTAATAAGCCGCCCTGCTCATACATAGCCAGGAAAGTTTTGATAAAATCTCGGGTCCGTTTCCGGTCGATCAGCGTAAGCAATGGGTTTTCGGCCCGGAAGGTATCCCATAAAGAAAACACGGTATAATAATTAAACCCCTGTGCGGTATGCACCTTTTGATCAAGCCCAAGATATTGCCCATCGACATCATTGTAAATATTGGGCGCCAGCATGGCGTGGTATAAGGCAGTATAAAATATGGTTTGTTTGATGCGGGAGTAATCGGGTACTACCGGTCGTTTTTCTTTAGGCACGCGACCAGTACCGCCGCCGCTGGCCCGGAGTTCTGTTTGGGCGGTTTGCGTGGCCTGGGCAACGCTAGGGGCGCCGCCCTCTACCTGGATCTTGTTCAGTTCGGTATTCCATGTGGCCCTGGCGGCTTTTTGCACTTTTTTAAAGTCGAAATCGGGCACTTCGGCATCCAGATTTTTTAATGCCCCCTCTGCACTTACCGAGGATATACCCACTTTTGAGATCACCTCGCCAGGGTTATCAAACTGCAGGTACATCTTGACGTTTTTGCCTTCCACCTTTTTCTGGCCTTCCTGTAATTGGTCGTTGCTGGCTATACCATAAGTTTTAAAAGGTTTAGAGAATTTAGCGTAGAAATAAACAAGCTGACCTTTGGCCCATGAGCTGGATTTACGAAATCCACGCACTTCATGATCGTTCACCACTTCTATCCAGGAATTAATAACCGCGTCGCGGTGTTGCAGATCAATAATAATATTAGCCTTTGCGGTACCGGGATAATCATAACGGTGAACGCCAACCCGGGTAGTGGCGGTAAGTTCTACGCCGATGTTATATTTATCAAGCAGGGTTTTATAATACCCTGGCGAGGCCAGTTCGTTCTTCTTTTTAAAGCCCGAGCTGTAATCGGTGTTTTTAAATTGCGGATCGCCGGTGGTGGGCATAAACAATACATCGCAATAATCGGCAATACCGGTACCACTCAAATGCGTATGTGAAAAGCCATAAACCACGGTATCGGTAAAATGATAGCCTGAGCAACCATCCCAGCCGGTCAAACGTGTATCCGGACTTAGCTGCACCATACCAAAGGGCAATACCGCACCGGGATAAGTATGCCCATGCCCGCCGGTACCAATAAAAGGGTCAACCAGTTGCGCATAATCTTTCTCCTTTTTCTTTTCGGCCTTTTGGGCTATCGCAAGAGATGCCGAGGCTAACAATAAAGAAAATGTTAAAACATTACGTAGTGCAAATTTTGTTACGGGCATACAGGTAAATGCTGTTTATTATATCACGCAAATTAAAACTTAAAAGTCACAATCAAAAAACGCAAATTAAGTGAGTGGGGATTTTGGGAACAACGAGTAAGGGCTTTCAAAGTAATGAGTAAAATGCCGGGTAGGTTGCTAATCAAATCCTGAGAATTATTAAATTCTGAAAACCCTGATTCAGATGATTTCTGTACATATAACAAGAGTCCCGGTTTCCTTGAATAATGGAAAATCGGGACTCTTTAGTTAAGATCTACAAGGGATAAAACCGACCGTTTGGTATGTAGTTATTAATACTTTTTAAAACTTTTAAAACCCGCCAAAAATTTGTTAAAAAGTGTTAAATTGGTGTTAAAAATTCGTTAAACAGGGTAAAAAGAGGCCCTTTTTGTCCTGTTTTTGATCAAAAAGTGTTAAAATAAAAGCTTTAAAAAGTTTTTAAGCATTGCGCACCATCCCCATTTTTTTCAAAAGTTTACGGTTTTCACGTCTGTGGATAAGACGGTAAACAATGGCATAAATGATTGGCAAAATCAGTAATGTCAAAATAGTTGATGTCACCAGGCCACCTATCACCACAATAGCCAATGGCTTTTGGGTTTCGGAACCGATACCGGTTGATACTGCTGCGGGCAATAAACCAATAGCAGCCATCAGCGCAGTCATCACCACCGGGCGAACCCTGGAAATTACGCCCTCTAATATGGCTTCATTGAGATGCATTTTTTCTTCGAGGTTCTTTTTGAAAACCGATACCAGGATCACACCATTCTGAATACAAACACCAAACAAGGCTATAAAACCTATACCTGCCGATATACTGAAGTTGGTGCCGGTAATATGCAGGGCCAGGATCCCGCCAATAAGTGCAAATGGTACGTTCATGATAACCAGTATAGCATCCTTGGCATTGCCAAAGGTGATAAACAGAATCAGGAATATAACCAGTAAACAAACAGGCACTACATGAGCCAGCGTGTTTGAAGCGCGGATCTGGTTCTCAAACTCACCGTTCCAGGTAAAGGAATAGCCCTGATCGAGCTTAACGGCGGAATTTACTTTTTGCTGTGCTTCGGCGATGGTACTGCCCAAATCACGACCACGAACCGAGAATTTAACCGCTATATAACGCATGTTATTGTCTCGGTAAATAAAGGCCGGTCCGGTTTGGGTGGTGATGTTGGATATTTCCTTGATAGCGATCTTAGAACCATTCATAGTAGGTACCATCAGGTTTTCGATTTTATCCTGAGTATCTCTGAAGGGCTTTTGGTAACGGATCCGGATATCGAATTTGCGCTCGCCTTCGTAAAGTGTAGTGGCCGCTTTACCACCAATGGCCATTTCAATAACGGCGTTGGCATCGGCAGTTGATACGCCATAAAGGGCCATTTTGCGCTGATCGAGTTCAATCCTGAACTCGGGCTGACCCAAGTTGCGAAGTATGCCCAGGTCTTCAACACCTTGTACGTGTTTGAGCACCTCCATTACAGAATCAGCCTTATGGTCAAGTACATTGAAATCCGGGCCGAATATTTTTACAGCCATAGAAGCAGGTACACCAGCAACTGCTTCAGCCACGTTATCAATAATAGGTTGCGAATAGTTGAAGATGATACCAGGAAACTGGCTGAGTTTTTTATCAATATTGGCGATCAATTGCTCCTGGGTAAGCCCGCTTTTCCACTGGTCTTTAGGTTTCAGATCCACCTGTATCTGTACGTTAAAGAAACCCTTCGGATCGGTACCGTCGTTAGTACGACCAACTTGCGATAGGGTCTGTTTTACCTCGGGAAAGGTGGCCAGTACATCGCGCATCTTGTTGGTCACGTTTACCGAGCTTTCCAGCGATGTGCTCATCGGTAACTGTGCTGTTACCCATAATGCGCCCTCATTAAGCTGCGGTAAGAACTCAGAACCTAAGAACTTGGCCGAAAAGAAGGTGACCGCCATAAAGGATACTGCCACTAGCAAACTTAACTTTTGATTGCGATAAGTATAATTAAACATCCTGCGGATGCCTTTCTCGAAAAATATAACTATTGGGTTATGTTTTTCCCTAACGTTTTTGCTCAATAATATACTTGATAGGGCCGGTACTAGGGTAAGGGTGAAAATCAATGCTCCCAATAAGGCGAAGCCTAAGGTGTAGGCCAATGGCGAGAACATTTTACCTTCAACCTTTTGGAAGGCGAAAATCGGCACTAAACAGGTTAAAATGATGAGTTTGGAGAAGAATATGGCTTTACCCATTTCGGAGCCTACATTTTTAAACAAGCCCAATTTGGCGAGGCCGTTAAACTTCTGCATGCCTACTTCTTTGGCGCGATGGTCAAGGGCCACAAATATCCCTTCAACCATTACCACGGCGCCATCAATGATGATACCAAAATCGACGGCACCCATCGAAAGCAGGTTGGCGCTCATGCCCTTTAAGCGTAAACATATAAATGCAAATAGTAGTGCAAGCGGTATAATGATGGCCACAATGAGCGTTGTACGCCAATCGGCCATGAACAGGAATACGATAACTGTAACCAGGATGATACCCTCACACAGGTTATGGATAACCGTTTCAGTACAAAAATCCATCAGGTTGGTACGATCGTAAAAAGTATCGATCTTCACATCCTTGGGTAATACGTTATTGTTTAGGTCGGCTACTTTATCACGGATGCGTTTTAGGACTTCGGCAGGATTTTCACCTTTGCGCATTACTACAATGCCTTCAATAACGTCGTTATGCTTATCGCGCCCTACCTGTCCTAAACGGGGCAAACCGCTTTCTTTAATTTCGGCAACGTCTTTGGCCAGGATTGGTACGTTGTTTACATTTTTGATGATGATGTTCTGGATCTCATCAATATTATTGATCAAACCAATACCACGCACAATATAGGCCTGGTCGTTCTTTTCAATAATATCGCCACCTACGTTAATGTTGCTGCGGTTGATAGCGTTGTATACGTCCAACGAGGTAAGGCCATATTTTTGAAGTAAGGAAGGATTAACACTTACCTCGTAAGTTTTTTCCTCACCGCCAAAGCTGTTTACGTCGGCCACACCTGGTACCGATTTGAACTGACGATCCAGGATCCAATCCTGAATAGCGGTCAGATCATGAATGGTTTTGGTACGGCTTTTAAGCGTATAACGGTAAATCTCGCCGGTAGGGCCGTAGGGTGGTTCTACTTCGGGTTTTACACCGTCGGGTAGGTCGGCATTTCCCAGGCGACTTAATACTTGCTGTCGGGCGAAGGCATCGTCCACATCGTCATCAAAAATGATACGCACATAGGATAAACCAAATGAGGAAGTAGTACGCAGGTTAGCCTTTTTTTGTACCGAGTTTAAAACGGTCTCCATGGGTATGGTGATCATTTTTTCAACCTCCTCGGCGCTGCGGCCAGGCCATTGCGCTATGATGATGATCTGCGTATTGGTAACATCGGGGAACGTTTCAATAGGCGTATTCATGTAGCTCCATATACCGAGCACTACCAGTACCAGTGTCATAAAAAACACGAAGTAACGATGCCTTAACGAAAAGTAGATTATATTTTTAATGAATTTATTCATTGCAGTATCTTGTAGTTAAGTTAGTATCGAGTAGCTAGTATCAAGTATCAAGATCTTTTGGAGACTATAAATATCACGATTAGGGTCATGATACTTGATACTAGCTACTTGATACCAATAAAAAATCTATTTATCACCCATTAGCGCATCATAAAACAATAGCTGATTTTTAGAGATGATCTTATCGCCGGCATTTAAGCCCGATGAGATGTAGCTTACATCATCAACCGTTTTAATTACACTTACTTCGCGTACTTTTAAATCACTTTTACTGTTGTATACCACTACGTAGTACTTACTGTTATCGAAAATAACTGCTTTTGCAGGTACAGCTACTGATTGAGCCTTGTCATTATTAGAGATCACCACATTAGTAAACATTTCCGGCTTCAGCAGCATATCTGTGTTCGGTAATACGATCTTGATCTTCATTACCTTGTTATCAGGGTCAAGCACCGAGCTGATGGCGTCAACCTTGCCGGTAAATACCTTACCCGGATAGGCTACTGTAGTTACCTTTGCGGTATAGCCGGGTTTTACCTTGCTGATATCAGATTCAAACACGTTGGCCCATATCCAAACATCTTTCATGTTAGAGATAGTGAACATGTTGCCGCTATTATCAGGGCGTATAAAGCTTCCGGCCGTGATGTTTTTTTCAACGATAAAACCACTCTCCGGCGCCTTAATGATCAGGGAACCACTTGCGGAGGTGTTACCACCGCCGTTGATGGCGATTTGCTGTTGAACCTTGGTACTGGCTGCAGCTGCTTTGTTGTAGTTTTCTTTAGCTTCGGTATAGTCGCGCTCGCTTGAAATGCCATTTTTGTACAAGTATTCTGCTTGCTCCAACTGGCGTTTGGCAATAGCGAGATCCGATTTGGTAGCTGTTAAATCGGTGTAATTACCGGCAATATCAGCACTGCGCATTACCGCCAGCGTTTGGCCTTTTGTAACTTTATCACCCAAGGACACTTTTACTTCCAGTATCTGACCACCAGCAAAAGGGAATACCTTGATCACGTTATTATCATCATAAGATACTTCACCCGAAAGGCTAAGCTCATCTTTCATGGCGGTAGTTTTTGCTGTGTCAATAGTGATCATACGCGCCATAGAGTCGCTTACAGTAACAGGCAGGTTTTCTGCCACAGGCTGGGGCTTGCCTTTGCAGGCGGCAAGTAATAGTAAAGCGGAGATGCCGGACAACAGCGTTTCTCTTTTCATCATTATTTTATATTTATAAAAATTATCAGGATTTAATTACAGGAATACCAATAGCAAAATTGAGATCAGCAATAGATTTTTGCAGATTATACTGCTGTTGCAATATCTTGAGCTTGGTGTCTTTATAGGTATCAAAAAAGTCAACAAATTCAATCAGGCTGATCTGTCGTTGCTGAAAGCTTTTGAGCATGCTGCTAAATAATTTATCATACTGCTCATTAAATTCAACCTGCTGTGTAGTAAACAGCTGCTGATTTAATTTATATTGATTTACAGCAGCAACAACATCATTTTTAAGCTGTAGTTCGCTTTGTTTTAAAGTGCTCTCCTGGCTCTGGATGTTATACTTAGCCGATTTGATATTACCCTGGTTGCGGTTAAAGAAGGGCAGGGGTAAGCCAATTTCCAGGCCATAATAGTTTGGTGCGTAGTTACTGTTTTTATCATATGATGCACCGATGGTAATGTCTGGAACTGCCAGTGCCCGCTGATAGGCCAGGTTATGCGTGGCTGAATTCAGTTGGTACTGGTTCGACAGGTAATCGGGTCTGCTGGCTTTAGCCTGTTCAATTAACGACGGAATATCAAGCGACACGTTCTCTGTTGGGTTATCATTAATGATCGGGTCTACAAAAGCAGTCTCTTTGGTTTGCAGTAAGGTTTTTAGCTCGGTTTGAAGATCATTGATCTGGCGGTTGTTCTCTACCATGTCGTTCTGCAGGCCGAAAAGTAAAGCTTTAAGCCTGATCAGATCTTTCATGGAGGTATTACCCGCATCATATGATTTTTGGATAGCCTTCACGAGGTTGGTTGCAGAAGTGATCTCGTTCTGATAAACTTTAGCCTGGGCGTTCAGCGTAGCCAACTGACTAAAATCAAGGCGGAGATTATAACGCAGGTTGCGCATCAGATCATTAAAAGCAGCCTCCTGCACCATGGCATCATCTTTGGCCATTTGTACCTGTTTGCCGCGTTTACCGGCTGTGGTAAATACCTGGTTTAACTGTACAAATACTTGTCCTTGGCCTTTACTATGGTCAAAGAATTTGTTGCTGCCACCGGTATGGATGTTTTGATCGGTGCTTAATACGGGATTGTCCCAAAGTTTGGCCTGTTGTATGAGCGCCTTCGACGCTTCTATGTTATACTTTTGGGCTAAAAGGCTTAAGTTGTTTTCAAGAAATTGTTTTTCTGCATCCTGAAAGGTAAGCTTAACGGTGTCAGTTTGGGCCTGGGCCCGGGTGGTACTAAAAGTAAAAAGTACGACTGATAAAAAAAGCAGGGGTTTTATCTTATACATAGTCCTAGTCTATTCAACACTACAAAAATTCATAATAGGTATGAATTTTATATGAAGATGGGTTAATGATAGCATTAAAAGAACGTTGATACAAATACGGGCGATACAATATAATATATCGGGCAGTGATAAAGTGTAAATACAGTTAAATATAGAGGTTATCAGAATGTCTTACGTAAAGTTTTCAAAATAAGTTCGGCAAAAGGCTTACCAAAAGTTTTTGGCTTGAAAGTTATCGATGGGGAATTTTTAAGAAGCTTGTAGCTAATTTCCTAAAGCATAATTTTAAAAAAAATGGGACTATTTTATTAAAAAAGTGGGTTTACATGGTTTACACTTTTTTATGGTTTACATTGATTTAATTAATTGATAATCAAATTATTGAGTATATTTTATAGCCGTAAAACAGGTTTATGTGTAAACCCACTTTATGACGATGAAAGCGATCTTAGGAGGAGATACGTTAGTCTTCAGGATTCTATGCGAGAACCCTGGCGATATTGTAAATGGGTTCGATATTGGAAATTAAAAATTCATTATTCGATACGAATTCTCTTATTCCTGATTGGGTTAACAACAGTTAAATTTCTATCTCAAATCCATCGGCGTCCTTTAAGAAAGGCAGAGCCCGGCGGGCTTTTTGAACTTCATCGGCTATAATGGAGAAGGTGTACACATCATCTTCGTCGCGTTTGTAATATACCACATTGCCATTCGGGTCGATACAAGTGGAATCGCCGGAGTGATAAACCTCATTACCATCATGGCCTACACGGTTTACGCCAATTACATAGCTCTGGTTTTCCACGGCGCGCGCAGGCAATAGTGTACGCCAATGTAAGGCGCGGCGTTCGGGCCAGTTGGCTACTACAATGAGCAGGTCATAAGCGTTTTCGTTTATATTACGAAGCCATACCGGGAAACGAAGGTCGTAACATATTACGGGGCAAATTATCCATCCGTTAAGTTCAACAAAAAGCTTTTTATTACCTGCTGTGTAAGTATGGTGTTCTTTACCCAGTGCAAAAAGGTGACGCTTATCGTAATGATTATAAGCGCCATCTGGTCGCATCCAGATGAGGCGATTGTAAAACTTATCACCTTCTTTTATAATAATACTGCCGGTTACTACGCAATCATATTGCTGAGCGGTTTTAAGCATCCATTGCATGGTTTTACCATCCATGGGTTCTGCCAGTTTTTCGGCATCCATAGTAAAACCCGTGCTAAACATTTCGGGTAATATAATGAGATCGGTTTTCTCGCGTATTCCGCCTGATAATCTCAAAGAAATGTTCTGTAAGTTTTTATCGGTATTTTCCCAGAAAAGGTAGCCTTGAAAAACAGTAATTTTAAGATTATCCATAAGCAGTATTTTAATAGTTAGTAGATGGACAGGTGGTTGTAAAAATAAATTACAATTATTCTACCTTATTGCTATTCATCAAAAGTATGATTTATAGACAATATATTTAACCATAAATTAAACCTTCAATAATCTATCAACGGCTTTATCCAAGGTTTCTTGCCTTTTGGCAAAACAAAATCGCAATACATGATGATCGATGCCTTTGGTATAAAAGGCCGAAACGGGTATAGAAGCCACCCCGTTTTCCTTAGCCATACGGATAGCAAAGTCAGCGTCTTTTTCATCCGTTATGGCACTATAACGTACTGATTGAAAATAGGATCCGTGGCAGGGCAATAGTTCAAAACGGGTTTGTTCAAGCCCTTTCCGGAAGTAGTCTCTTTTTTGCTGAAAAAAATCAGGTAAGCCTAAATAAGTCTCTTCATTTTTTAAATGTTCGGCAATGGCATATTGTATAGGCGTATTCACCGCAAACACTAAAAATTGATGGATCTTTCTAAACTCTGTCATCAGATGCTCCGGGGCCATGCAATAACCAATCTTCCAGCCGGTAGCATGAAAGGGTTTACCAAATGATGCAACTATGAAACTCCTTTGCTGTAATTCGGGGTACCGGGCCATGCTATGATGGGTTTCGCCATCATATATCAGATGTTCATATACCTCGTCGCTCAATATCAATATGTCCTGATTTTTAACTAAGGCGCTCAACTCGTCAATATCCTGCCTGTGTAATATGGTGGATGTTGGATTTTGAGGTGAATTAAGGATGATCATTTTAGTTTTGTGATTGATCAGTCTTTTTACCATATCCCAGGCAATGCGATAGTTTGGCGGTTCAAGCGCCAACGACTTTACAACGCCTCCCATCAATTTAATGGCAGGGGCATAACAATCAAAAGCTGGCTCAAAAATGATCACTTCATCATTGGGGTGAATAACCGCGCTAATGGCCGTAAATATAGCCTGGGTGCCACCAGCGGTTATCGTGATCTCGGTATCCGGATTATAAACGGCTCCGTATAGTTTTTCTGTTTTCTCAGCAATTTTTTCGCGTAAGCCCATAACACCTGCCATGGGGGCATACTGATTATGGCCATTTTTCATAGCCTTGTTTACCAGTTCAATAAGTTCTGGTGAACAATTATAGTCAGGAAAACCTTGCGAAAGATTTATTGCACCAACCTCGTTGGCCAGGGCCGACATGACGGTGAATATGGTTGTGCCAGTTTGGGGGAGTTTTGAAACAACAGGTATCATTGGGGTTAAAAATAAACAAAAAACAGTAACCACACATGCGTAAAAACACGTTTTTTTTGTTTATTGAAATTATTTATTCTTATATGAAAATTAATTACGCCCAATGTATCACCGCATAAAGCGCACTGGCAGATATGGCTATCCATAATAATATGCTTTGAAACAGAGGCCTGAAACCTACAGATAATAAAACCGCACGGGATAAACCGGCCCCGATCAGGAATAGGGTGAGCGTTAAACCTGCCTTGGCAATTTTGATGATGTAAGGGCTGATAACAGAAACGGCAGGTAAATAGGTATCAATGATCATGGCCAAAATAAACAGGCCTATAAAATAGGGCACTTTTATTTTTTTTGAGTTGTTTTTAAACAGGTATGAGGACAGAAAAGCTACAGGTATTATCCATAAAGCCCTGGCCAGTTTAACGGTAGTTGCAATTTCCAAAGCATGGGTGCCATATTTGCTGGCGGCGCCTACTACCGAGCTGGTATCATGAATGGCTATCGCGCACCATAAACCAAACTGGCTTTGTGACAGGTTTAAATAATGCCCGATCAGCGGGAATATGAATAACGCTACGGAATTAAGAATAAAAATGCAGCCCAGCGCTACCGATATTTGTTTTTCTTCGGCTTTAATTACTGGTGATATCGCCGCGATGGCACTTCCGCCGCAAATAGCGGTTCCTGAAGAAATAAGGAAAGATGTTTTCTTTTCGATATTAAACCATTTACCCACGAAATATCCTAAAATAAGCGTTCCGCTGATAGAGGATATGGTAAATAGAAAACCTTCGTTACCCGCATGCAGCGCGCTATGAACGTTCATGCCAAAGCCCAAGCCTACAACCGATACCTGTAATAACAAATGTGTGGCCTTATGATTAAGATGGAGGTAAGGGTGACCGGTGAACTGAGCTATGATAAGCCCCATTAAAAGTGCTACCGCCGGACTTACAAATGGCGTTAAGCAAAGTATAAAACATATTATAAAAATTACTATGCGCGCGTTAGAGCTTACATTAAGCAATAACGTATTTGTGTTATTGGTAAATTGATGATTGGTATGCATGTGATATATAATTTAACACCACAAAAGTGAACTTTTACTCACTGCAATTTTTATCACAAAAGACAATCTTTGATAACTTTTAGTTATGGAGCGAGCGTGTTTTAATAAAATGTATATGATTAATGAAACAGGTAGGGATGTGCGTGTTTCTTCTGTAAAAGGATCAATAGATAAAATAATTGCCTTTGAATATTCCCTTTTTTATATGTAAATTTAATAAGACGCATTATTTAATACTGATCTGATGAAAAATGCATTTGTTAGCGGCTTAGTTGTAGGTATATTTAGCGGAACCTGGTTGTTCGTGATGCATACGTTTGGTTACAGTAATTCGGGTAACCATGTGTATCCTATTGAATACTTATCTATTTTAATACCATTAGTAGGTGTTTATATGGGGGTGAAAAGTTATAAGGAGAATGAGAAAGACAATAACCTTAGTTTTTTCGAAGCATTTTTTCAAAGTTTCAGAATATTAGTCATTGGTGGTATAGTTGCCTGTCTGGCCGGGCTTGTATATCTTAATTATGTGGATCAGGGTAATAACTTTCTGGGTTTTTCTGGTCGTTTATTGGGCGGAGCGCTAATAGGGGTGTTGATTTGTGTAGCTGTATCTGTGGCTCTGATGAATCGTCCGGGTAAGCTGAACTAGGTTATCATCTGTTAAACCTGAAAATATCAGCGTTGTTGTTTTTTTTACCCATTATCAAGTCATGTATAATTTCTGCTGCTATCACACTGAAGGTTATTCCATTACCGCCAAAACCCAGTGCAAAGAAAGTATTTGGTCTTTCCGGTATCGAACCTATATAGGGTAAGCCATCCTTTGTTGAGGCAAACGCGCCTGCCCAGCTAAAATCGGGCACCAGAGGAATGTGCGGCATTCTTTTCAAAAAAGCTTTCTGTAACATCTCTGTTTTCCGGCTAATTACCGAAGGGTGAATGTGAGGATGGTGAAACGGATCATCTCTACCGCCTACCAAAATTCGATTTTCGCTAACTACCCTGAAATACATATAAGGGGTGGCGGTTTCCCATATCAGGCTGTTTTTATGCCAAAAGAATTCATCTGGTAATGGCTCTGATACCAAAGCATAGGTTGAGTTGATGTCTGCGATTTTTTTTGGGATATATTGCAGGCTTTCGTAACCGCAGGCTATGATCAGTTTTTTTGCTTTTACCGTGTAACTATTGTTAGTATGCAGTATAATATTCTGCTTCGCATATTCAATATGTTTTACACCTGTTTTATTATAAACCTGGTGACCCGAACTCTGAAAGCTTTTAAATAAGGCATGTGTAAACAAATACGCGTCTATCTCACCACCATCGACAGAAAACAAGGCGCCTGGCGCGTCAAAATTGAATTTTTTTCTTACATCTGCGTTTTCAAGCCATTCCACTTTAAAACCGTGTTTTTTCCGAAGACTGAATTCATCTTGTAAAGCTTTAGTGTGGGTTTTAAAACTGGCGTATTGTAGGCTCGGTCGTAAGTGAAAATCAAATTTAGGTTTGAATGTCTGGCAAAGATCGCCGATATCATATATCGCCTTACGGCAAAGCTCATAACTTTTAACTGCATCCTTTTCTCCAACTAGGTTTTTCAGTTGGATTAATGGTGTATCTATCTCATATTGTAAAAAAGCAGTACTCGCGGCGGTACTGCCCATGGCAGTGTGGCCTTTATCGAAAACGGCAACAGATAATCCCGAATTTCGTAAATTATAAGCGGTTAAAGCAGCGCTTATGCCCGCACCCATAATAGCTACGTCTATTTGTAGATTTTGTTGCAAAGAGGGGTATGACGTAACAATACCATTCTTCATTAACCAATAAGGGTGCTGTTCGTAAAGATTCATGTCTGTTGAAAGTTTGTTTGAACAACAGGGTTGGTTATTTAAAGTTTTAATGCATTTCGTTATCTTAAATTATAGTAATTACAGGTTATAAACATTTACGCTGAAATTTTTTTAAGTTCAAATCTGTGCTAATGAATGGGTTAGCTTTTAACTTGAAAAATCTTTTAAAAAAAGTTTTGCAACTTGATTTAAAATCCTACTTTTGCAAACCCAATCGGGAACGGGATGTAGCGTAGCCCGGTATCGCGCCACATTTGGGATGTGGAGGCCGCAGGTTCGAATCCTGCCATCCCGACACCAGCGATACCAAACTGAGTCAAAACCCTCTAAATTGTAAGATTTGGAGGGTTTTTTTTGACCATTTCAGTAATTATAGTCCAAGGCAACCTATATAGCACCAAACTTCTGAATGCCCTATTTCGCACCCTCTTTTTAATCTTTAAAATTGTTCAATGCGTTTTACTCGTAACTCGAGGTTGCTTGTAACTGATTTAATGTTTTAATCCGCCCAGCATAAATGGAAAGTTATGGTGGTGGGGGAATAATATCAAATGAGTTTTAAGAATAATGGTATGAAAACAACAATTTCATTCAGCGTCCTTTTTTCTGAAAAGGATAAAGCCAGCAAGGGCCTTGCGCCCGTCTATGTGCGGATTAATGAAAAACTAGTACAGTACCGAGTGGTATGTTAGAGAGTTTCTGATCAAACAAAAAAACGAACCGACATCTACCTATCCCAATTGGAATTATAAGTTGGTAGCCGCCTGTTCATTATCTCCGTTTTGATAAACAATGACCGAGGAAATGAATGGATTTAGACGTTGTTTAAATTAAATGGGAGTTTCCTGATCCTTTTGCCGGTTAAGTCAAAAATGGCATCCGTAAGCGCAGGAGCAAAAGGGGGGAGGCCCGGCTCGCCCACGCCACCGGCATCCGCTGTGTTTTCCATAATATGCACTTCAACTGGAGGCATGTCACTCATCCTCGGCATCAGGTAGTCATAAAAGTTCTTTTGTTCTACTAACCCATTTTTGAAAGTGATCTCATGAACAGTAGCTGCGCCAAGGCCCATTACGACAGATCCTTCCACCTGCGCTTTGATAATATCGGGGTTCACATACCAGCCACAATCCATCACTGCCCAAACCTGGTCGATCTTAACTTTTCCATTGGTATGTCTGGAAACTTTAACAATCTGGCCTACAGTGGTTTCAAAACACTCGGTGATGGCTACGCCAAACCCTTGGTTCTTTTTCCTGGATTTCCAGCCTGAAACCTGTTCCATTTTATCGATCAAAGCCTGGCAGCGCTCATCCTTTAAGTATTTCCTTCGAAAGTCGAGCTGATCCTGTCCCGCTAAAACAGCCATTTCATTGATGAAGCTTTCATAGGCAAAACCATTAGTAGATGCATAAACTGAACGCCACCACATGTTGGGCAGGGGCATTTCATAAGGAACGTCAGCAAAGCTGATGTTTTTAATATTGTCGAAATAAGACTTTAAAAATCCTTCTGTTGTGCTACCATTTGCCTTATCTCTTTTGTTATTATTCCAGTGGTCTATATTTTGACCCGCCATTTTGAATTTCAAAGCGCTGATCTCGCCATTTTCAATCGATCCTTGTCCCCGGTAGGAGATCCCGGCACGATAAGGCCCCTGTGTCAGATCATCTTCTCTGGTCCAAACTACCTGCACCGGTCCGCCAATTTGCTTGGAGATGGCAACCGCTTCCTGGGTATAATCCAAAAAAGCTTTTCTCCCAAACCCGCCACCTAAAAATGTCATATTAACTACGACCTTTTCTTTCGGCATTTTGAATTTATCGCTAATGTCGCCTTGCACCCAATCTGGAGCTTGTATAGGTCCCCATATTTCTATTTTGTCGCTTTGATAATGGGCGACGCAATTTAGCGGTTCCATAGCGCCATGCGATTGATAAGGCGTCTGGTAGATCACGTCTATCTTTTTTGAGGCTTGTGCCAGTACGGGATCTGGTTCGCCTTGCTTTTTAAAAGAAAGCCCTTCTTTCGTTTTAAGTAGTTCCTCGTGGGCTTTATAGATATCGCTGGTGTTCACATGCTCAAATCCACTGTCATCCCATTCAACGCGCAGGGCTTTCCTGCCCTGCATAGCTGCCCATGTGGAATCGGCTATAACGACCACCCCATCCCGGGTAGTATTAAAAACAATCATTTGTACCTTAAATACCTGCTTAACACCAGGAACTTTTAAAGCTGCCGAACCATCAAAGCTTTTTACTTTGCCCCGTAGTCTTGGATTGCGCTCCACTGCCGCATAAAGCATTCCCGGTAGTTTTTTATCCAAACCGAAGATGGCTTCTCCATTAGTTTTCATTGGAGTATCAAGTCTTTGGAGCGGTTTGCGGATCAGTTTATATTCAGATACCTTTTTGAGCTTAACCTCTTTGGGGGCCGGTAGTTTGGATGCCGCGGTCACCAGATCCCCGTAATTCAATTTCTTGCCGGTGGGCCTGTGAATGACATGGCCAGACTCTGCATAACATTCGCTTACAGAAACGTTCCATTTGGCAGCACCAGCAATAATGAGCATTTCACGCGCAGTTGCACTTAATCTCAACAGGTTTTTATAAGCCCCTCTAATGGTCGAGCTTCCCCCGGTGATCTGACTTCCGTATTTCGTTGGACTACCTTGGGCAAATATCACATGGATATCCTTCAGATCAACTTCTAATTCTTCGGCGATAATCTGGGGTACAGATTGGTAAGAACCCTGGCCCATTTCTGCACGGTGATCGGTTAAGGTAACCTTTCCATTGGTATCGATGCGTATCCAGGCGTTAAATTCGAACGCCGCCTGATCGTCCGATACACCAGCAACTAAAATTTCCTTTTTCGCGTTTACCGGAAAATAAAAGCCCAGACATAGTGCCGTTCCAACAAGACTGGATGCTCTTATAAAATTTCTTCTTGATATTGTGTTAGTTTCCATAATGGTTACTATAATCGTTTAAATCTTTATTTTGCTTTGGCAGAGGGCGCATAAGCGCCTTTAGCTATCCATAAACGTACCTGTGTGGCGAAAGCCAGTCTGCTCATCGGCGGAAGGGTACGACCCTCTCCCGGATGCCAAGCCCAACCGACCAGTTCATCATTAGCCATATGATCTATGAGTTGTGCTTTTGTCCGTCCGCCGTTCTGCTTTGGGTCAAGCAGCTGTAGCGCGAGTTGTCGCGGCGTACGCCCCTGAAATACCATACGCATGTGAGCAGGCGGCAAGCCCCATTTAGGATTCCCTGGTGGCATATGTGGTCCGGCGGTATTTTCTGCCTGGTGGCAATTGTTGCAACGCATGGAGTAGACGCCTTTTCCATCTACACCCCGCTGTACATTCATGGTATGAATATGATTATCATCACCCTGTAACGGCGCATTGCCGGAGGGGTGGCAGTTCATGCAACGCGCGCTCATCAATACTTTATATACCGACATATATGCTTTCACAGAGCCGATACTATCCTTTGGCAGCGTAGCAAAGCTGCTTTCTTTTGTTGCCGGCAGCTCTCTGAATGACAATGTTATCATCCCTGCTATTAACACGATGCCGGTTATGATGATCAGTTTCTTCATGATTTTGCTCCTTCCGCCTGCATAGCAGCCGCTTTGTGTATCGCAGCACGGATACGCTGATAGGTTCCGCAGCGGCATATGTTGCCTGACATCGCATCATCAATATCCTGATCGGTGGGGTTTGGATTTTCCCGCAACAGTACCACTGCGGACATGATTTGTCCAGACTGACAATAACCGCATTGAGGAACATTCATTTCATTCCATGCCAATTGCAGGGGGTGATTATTACCAGAGGAGAGTCCCTCGATGGTTACAATATTTTGCCCGGCCGCCCGGCCTGTTTTTGTTACACAGGATCGCACCGCTTCACCGTTCAGATGAACGGTACAAGCTCCGCATTGAGCTGCTCCGCAACCAAATTTAGTACCTGTTAAACCAAGGATATCCCGAATGGCCCATAGAAGCGGCATATTTGGATCAACATCAATATCATGACGTTGACTGTTGACGGTAATGGTGATCATAGACGAAATGGTTAGTAAAGTAAATTTAAGCTAAAAATTAATATAAAATACCTACGCACATTAAATATTCTGAAGGATAATTACCAATCAGTCTTCGCTTTTGTCCGTTGTGACAGTTTGTTTTTTAATTACTCTTTGCCTGCTTTGAGAAGAATATGCGGTGATTAGGTATTTTTTGTCGTTCTATATAATCAATAGTCAAGGATAACCGCTAAAATACAATTTCGTCCGGATCATCGAACGCGGGCAAATCCGGCTTTAGGATGTTAAATCTATTGTTTTGGACGGTCATTATAAGTAACACTTCCTCGGCTTGAGGGACAGGCATTTGGTGAGAGCCAGGTGGGTATCCGGAAACAGGTAGATGTTTGTTTTATTGCCTTTTTATTTTTCGTTATTATGGATTGAAATGCTATTTACATTAACATAATTGTATTGATTGTAAATAGAAATAGAGTGGGAGCAAGCCATAAGTAGGGAGTCAAGGAACGCTTATCCGTTAAAAGTGATAATGTGAATGTGTTTTTCATTTTAACATATTTAATATGGAAAATTTATTTCCAAAAAAGTAATAAAGTAATCATTGAATGTTAAACTTTTGTTAATTTCAGTTCTAAAACCTACCACATATGAAAAAAAAACTACCATTTTTGGGTATTTTGCTGTTTTTCTCTGCATCTAACCTGTTTGCACAACGCACGATTAAAGGGAATGTAATTGACTTCAGAGATAAACTCCCGGTACCGGGGGTATCTGTTTCATTGAAAGGCACAACTACGGGTTCTATTACTAACAACAATGGCGATTTTAGTATTATAATTAATACGGATAACCCCATCTTAGTATTTAAATTTATTGGGTATCTGACACAGGAAGTGCCTCTGGTGCAGGAATCCGTCATCAACATTCAGCTAAAGCAGGATAATAAACAACTTAATGAAGTTGTTGTTACTGCCTTGGGTATCAAAAGAGATCAGAAATCCCTGGGGTACTCGGCTCAACAGATAAAAGGATCGGATCTTACGGTTACCAAAGATCAAAACGTTATCAATGATTTGGCCGGTAAAATTGCCGGTGCCCAGGTAACTGGTTCGTCCGGTGCGAATTTAGGCGGAACTGCCAAAATAAAACTGAGGGGTATTAACTCACTCAATGGTAGCGGTTCTCCATTAATGGTAGTAGACGGCACACCCGTAGCACAGGATAACTTTGCCGATACAGAAAATGGTGTTGACCGGGGAAATATTTCACAGGATATCAATCCTGATGATATTGAAAGTGTAAGTGTCTTGAAAGGCCCTGCTGCATCAGCCCTGTATGGATTGCGCGGGCAATATGGCGCGATACTTATCACCACTAAGAAAGGGATAAAAGGAGCTAAAAATGTATCAGTTTCGATCAACAGTGCTTTTTCCTTTGAGCATATCGGTAACTTCTTACCCCTCCAAAATACTTATGGTGTAGGTAATAACCAAATTTTCTCCACATTGGCTAACGGTCAAAAGTATATTAACGGCAATGACGAAAGCTGGGGCCCTAAAATGGACGGAACTCCCGTTAGAATGTATTACAGTTTTTATCCAGAAGACCCGCAATACGGTCAGTTAACACCATTTGTGCCACATCCTGATAATATCAAAGACTACTATCAAATTGGGCAAAATATCAATAATGGCATAACCGTTACCGGAGGAAGTGAAAATGCTGCTTATAGATTCAGCTATAACAATAACTACATCAAGGGCACTATACCCAATACTTCACTAAAGCGGAATAATTTGGGGTTAAGCACTTCTTTAAACTTAAACTCAAAATTAACCCTGGGCGCAAATGTCAGTTATGCAAATAACAGTGGCCAAAGACCTTCACAAGGTTACCAGGGATCATTTACCGGAGCCCAGCAATGGTTTCAGCGCAATTTAGATATCAACCGTTTGCGCAATTATAAATATCCCGATGGAACTATTTTAAACTGGAACGTTAACCCAAATTCGGCCGGAGTAATAATAACCAATAAACCAAGTGATTGGGATAACCCGTTTTTTGATGCATATGAAGTGCTTAATAATGATAGCAGGGATCGTGTTTTTGGGGATGTTAACTTAAGTTACCAGATATTACCCGGATTAAAATTAAGCGGTTTTGCCCGCTCAGATTTTTATACCCAAAACATCACCAATAAAACGGCTTTGGGGGGCATATCGGATGAGGGGTATGCGGTCGGTAAATATCAGAACACGGAAAATAATTATGAGTTTTTAGGGCAATACGATAAAAAATGGCATGATTTCTCGGCCAACTTCCTGTTGGGAGCCAACCTGCTTACGCAAAATTATTCCCAATTATATTCAGCTACGGTGGGTGGTTTATCCAGCCCAGGTGATTATACCATAGCGGCTTCCGTTAACAGGCCTTTAAGCACCTCTTATATCAGGAAAAAAGAGGTAAGAAGTGTGTACGCCACAGGATCATTTGGCTATAAAGACATTTATTTTTTAGAAGCTTCGATACGTAATGATATATCATCAGCATTGCCAGCCAACAACAACTCCTACTGGTATCCATCCGTATCAGGTAGTTTTGTTTTTAGTGAATTGTTGAAATGGGAGCCGCTATCATTCGGTAAAATAAGAGCTGGATATGCCATAGCAGGTGCTGACCTTGATCCCTATCAAACAAGTTTCACTTACGCCCTAGGTACTGTTTATCCAACCGCAACATCAAGCATCAATCCCTTAACAGTTCCTGATTTACTTAAGAATCCTAACATTAAACCTTCATTTGCTAATTCATTTGAATTGGGTACCGATCTTAAGTTCTTTAAGAATCGTTTCGGATTGGCGTTTACATATTATAATCAACAAAACAAAAATCAGATCATCAACTTATCAGTTTCTGGGGCAAGCGGCTATAATCAAACGGTGATTAATGCCGGCCTGATAGAAAACAAAGGCATAGAGCTTTCCTTAACCGGGCGCCCGGTACAGTCGAAGCTATTTAGTTGGGATGTTACATTTAACGCAGCCCATAACGAAAGTAGGATTAAGTCGCTATATCCGGGCATCAATACCTACCAGTTGGCTGTACAAACTTATTCAAGTGTGTCTGTTTACCTAAACTCCACTGTTAATCAGGGGTTCGGTAACATCGTAGGTCAGGGTTACCAGCGCGATCCGGCAACCGGAAAAATATTGCTGGGCACAGACAATATGCCGCTTTACGAAGCCAATCATAATTTTGGTAGTGTATTACCCAAATTTACCGGTGGTCTTCAGAACAATTTCAGGATATGGAAATTTAACCTGGCCGCTATGATTGATTTTCAAGACGGCGGGCAATTTTTCAGCTGGTCGCAAATGCTTGCTGTAAAATCTGGTCAAGCGGCAGAAACTGCCTCACAAAATGACAAAGGCTTTAATGTTCGTGACCCCTTAGCGAGTGGAGGTGGCGTTAAAATAACAGGCATCTCGAAGGCAACTGGCCAGGAAGTAACCGCATATGTAGATGCCAGGAGTTATTACCGCAATGTTTTGGGCACACAGGTGACGGAAAATTGGATATACAGTGCATCTTATATTAAATTAAGAGAAGTAAGCCTGGGCTATACATTGGATAAAAGCATACTAACAGGATCTCCGTTTAAAGCGGCAAAAATAGCCTTTATCGCCCGTAATCCATGGATGATTTGGCAAAAAGCCCCAAAAGGAGTTGACCCATCTGAACTTTCTTCCGGCAGTAATTCCATCAGCTGGATTGAAAAAGGGGAACTGCCCACAGTACGTTCATATGGCCTTAACCTGAGTCTGACATTCTAAGAAATCACAATATGAAAAAGATATTTATACATAATTGCTTATTGCTATCTGTTATTTTGTTATCGAGTAACTGCAAAAAATTCAGTCAATCAATTACAACCGATCCTAACAATCCCACAAAGGCATCAGGCACACAGCTCATCGCTAATGCCGAACTGACGCTGCCAACCCTTAGCTCATCACCTTATGGAGTGCATTACCCACAATACCTGTCCAATACATCATTTACGGATAACAGCAGGTATACTACGGTTAATTTTAATTTTTACAGCTTTTATACAGGCCCATTAAACGATCTGGAGAATGTACTCCAAACACAGCTTGATGCTAACCAAGGCCCTATAGCCAACCAAATAGCAGTAGCTAAAATTTTAAAGGCATACTTCTTTTGGCATATGACAGACCGCTGGGGGCCCCTACCATATACCGAAGCGTTAAAAGGAAACGCCCACTTTACGCCGAAATATGACAGTCAGCAGACCATTTATACTGCGGGGTTTAAATTGTTGGATGAAGCCAATGCAGGAATAGTTGCTACAAATGGAACTATAAAAAATGACATTGTTTATAATGGCGATATAACCAAGTGGAAAAAGCTGGGTAATACTATACATATGTTAATGGCGCTCAGACTATCAAAAGTTGATCCGGCAACCGGAAATCATGAATTCAACAAGGCCCTGACTAACGGTATTATGACGGCCAACAGTGATAACCTGGCTTATCCATCCGCTGCTGATCCGAATAATGAAAATTATTGGTATACCTCATTTACACGTTTGGGCAGAAATTGGTTTGCTTTGAGCAAGCCCCTGGTTGATTATATGCTTCCCTTAAATGATCCCCGCCTGCCAGTGTTTGGTGATAAAAATAGCACGGGGAATTATGTTGGTCTGGAATATGGCAAAGCTGTTCCTAATTCTAACGATATTAATAACGTGTCATTATTGGGTTCACCTCTTCGCCAGCAAACCTCGCCAGTTTATCTGGTTACTTATGCGCAGGCTTTATTTGCCATGGCTGAAGCTGCCAAACTGGGATGGATAGGCGGGGGTGATGTAACCGCAAAAAACAATTACGAATTAGCTGTGCAAACCTCTATTGTACAATGGACGGGCAGTACCGCCGGCGCGGCTGCGTATCTGGCGCAAAGCCAAATTCAATATAACCCGGCCACAGCAATAATGCAGATTGCTTACCAGCGGTGGGTACACCTGTTCCTGCATGGTTATGAGGGTTGGGCCGAATGGAGAAGAACTGGGTATCCTGTTCTGGTTGCAGCCCCAGGGGCAAATGGCGACCATATACCACGTCGGGAAGGCTATCCAACACAAGAACAAACAAATAATACCAGTAACTACCAGGCAGCCGTAGCCTCATTTCCATATGGTGGCGCTGATGATTTAAATACCAGATTATGGTGGGATAAACCATAGAAAATATGATCACGCTATCATGAATTAATATGGCCTAAAAGTTAAGCGAAAAAGCGGGTAATTGTCAGCGATTGCTGGGTTTATGTATTTTGAGAAAACCATGGGAGGAATTTGTATTAATGTGCCCTATTCGGTGCCCATCCTTTTTTTTTGATATAAAAAATTGAATATCATAGATATAAGTGGAGTTGGATCATCTGGCCATGAGCTCATTATTCATAACCTATTTATTCTTCCCCTAATTCTTTTTTCCGTTTCGCTCGCATCGCTTCCTGTATGCCGGTTATGGTGTTTTTCCGGTTTGTTTCAACTGCTCTACAAAAGATGCATTGCCCTCCGAATTCATATACTTGCCGCCAAAAGCGAACATATCTAAATTATTAGGCATCGTTTTGATGCCTTTTTTAGTTAAATAATACAGGGATTTTGATGCATTTTGAGACGAAGCTTTTTTATAAGAAATCCCTCCTGAACCAATAGTGCAAGCTTTGCCGTACATTACCTGTTCACAAATTCACGAAATGTATATTCTTCAATATACCTTAATTCCGTATCACCTTTTTCCTGGAATCCCACAGTCACGAGCTCTGCTAATATTGCCTGTGCTTCCGGTTTTTGGTAATGCACAAATAATAACTGGCTTAATGATCAGTCTCCGGTAACTGCTTGATCTCTATATTCCTGAAATCGACAGGCTGGCCCTCGCTTTGCAGGGCAATAAAGCCACTACTTAATGATTTTCCATCCTGTTTGTACTTCAGGTCATAGCCATGCGCCACGCCGCCGCCAATGGTGGGCTTGGAATATTGGAGCACGGTATCTCCGTTGATGATATGGGTAATTAATTTATTGCCGAGGACGATCAGCTCGCCCTTTACCCACTGCTCGCCATCATAGGTTTTTGAAGTAGAATTGATACAATGGTCAGGCGAGACCCTGCCTTTATAAACAACGTCGGTTCCGGGTGAGCACATATTCCCCGTAGGCCTTGGCTTTCCATCACCAAAGCCACCTAATAACTGCATCTCTATAGAGATAGGCCAGTCCTGATCCTTTAACATGGTCCTGGGATCCTGTGAATGAAACATGACGCCACTATTAAGCAGGGTGTAGTCCGGTGCGCCTTTTTGCTGTTTACCAACAAAGCGATACTCAAACCGCAGCTTATAGTAAGAAAACGGTGTTTTGTAATAAAGGTGGCCAAACTGATCGTTGAAATCGCCATACTGGTCATAGCTGATCCTGATCATGCCATCTTCCACCCGAAACGTATTCCCGAAATTTTCACCAACCGGGTGGTGGTTGATCTTGACAAACCAGTCGTTAATGTCTTTGCCGTTAAACAGCTTCCTCCAGCCTTTGTCTGTGTGGTTAGTATCGGCCAGTTTTTTTGTACCGGTACAACCCAAAAGAAGAAAGCAGGAAAGCATAAAAAAATAAGATGTTTTTTTCATAAGTGGTAAAGTATTGTGTTATGCATATATTTCAATAATCAAAAATAGTATGTTTATATTCAGATGTTTAGTTATTTGTTTTTAATCGGGAAATGGTATTTACCAGACCCTAAGTCATATATCAATTGGTTGTTTTCTGATTTTGAAAATTTGACACCAATATATTGGGATAAATCTTTAATCATATCAGTTATAGTGCCATGATAAAAATGGTCTACACCTGGGATCTGGCATGGATTTCGGAGTAAGTTCACAGACTAAGATTTTACGAAAAAAGTTTAAGCGGACTGAATTTAAATATTTTTATATCAATCATTTATAACTTTGTGTATAAATTAAATAAATTACCCGATGAGGTAAATGCATTAAGGATAATTTAAATTAGTTTCCATCGTTTGTTACATCAGAAAATACCCCTCTAAAATAACAATGAATGTACCACCAGCCTATCGCTTATTTGAAGAAAACAGCTTTAATAATATCCATCACATTTATCTTAGCTGCTTGTCATCAATCCGACATAAACGGAAAAAACTATCCGACCCGTACGGATAGTATATTGGACCGGGCAAATTTGTTGCTGAGCGCGGGCAAAATCCACCCTTCATTACACTTTGTAGACTCAGCTTACCGGGCTTTTCCTGAAGCAGGTCCGGCCGACCTATGGAACAAGTACAATTATTTGTATAAATTTTACTTAAACGACCAACCGGATACTACAAAATGTAAGGCTTATATTGATAGTATGATATTGGTTCTAAGAGGGCGGGAAAGTCTGTATAAAACAGAATATGCCCATACGCTATTTGCCAAAGGCGATCTCCTGATGTCAGAAAAAAAATATACAGAAGCTTTTGGTTATTATTATAATGGTCGTAGCTATGCCCAAAAAAATCTGGATAGTTGCAGTCTGTCTGCGTTTACCTACCAACTGGCTATGGTCAGATATAACCAGTTGCAGTTTCGGGAGGCAATTCCCTATTTCAAGCAAACTTTAAAAGAAACAAACTATTGCGAAACAGGGACAAATTTCACCAATCGTTTTATGCTGCCGCAGAATATTATGCGCATGACCGGACTGTCTTATGCGCAGCTCGATCAAAGAGATAGTTCTATTTATTACTACAAGCGGACATTGGCATTTATAAACCGAATGGAGTCACTTTTTCCGCAAAAAAAAACCGATATTCTGATAGCCCGTGGTATGATCTATGGCAACCTGGGCGGCGCTTATATGTGGAGGAATATTGATGACAAAGCAGAATATTATTTAACGGAAAGTATCCGAATCAATGATCAGCTGGGGTTTAATAACACTGATGCTATAGGGGTCAGATTTACCCTGGCATATCTTTATATCCGTGCCTCCAAATTGGATTCGGCAGCCAGATTGATCCGCGAGATACAGAATGGATTGAAAATTATTAGAAAACCGGATATGGATGAGTATTGGGTAAACCTTTACAGCATAAAGCGAACTTATTATGATAAAGTTCCCAATGTAGATTCCGCTTATTACTACCAGACAAAATTTTTCACTTATGTTGATTCGCTTAGGAAAGCCCAAAAAGATCTCCGGAAAGCGGATATGGAAGGAGCTTTTAAAAGTACAGAACAGCAGTATAAACTAGAACTGCTAAACCGGGACGATAAACTGAAAACAGTTTACCTGCTGGCAATTATTACCTTTGCAATTATGGCGATCATAATCCTTTTGGTGATCTGGGGCAATTTAAAACGTACCAATAAAGCCAACAAACAAATCAGCGAAAAAAATACCCATATGCAAAAGGCCCTCAGCGCTTTGGAGCAAAGCCAGGAGGACAATACCCGGATGATGCGGATCGTTGCCCATGATTTACGGAACCCGATTGGAGCCATCACCTCTGTCGCCTCCCTGATGTTGGAAGAATCGGAGCATTCTGAAGATGACAGAATGATGCTGGAACTGATCAAAACGTCCGGGCAAAACTCGCTGGAGCTTGTTAGCGATCTTCTCCAGGTACATACCCGCACGGAGGAATTAAAAAAGGAGCCGGTAGATTTATATCAGATGCTATGTTATTGCATTGACCTCCTGAATTTTAAAGCTGAAACTAAGGGTCAGCAATTAATTTTAAAGGCGCTACCTGTAATTATACCACTTAACCGCGAAAAAATGTGGCGGGTAGTCAGCAACTTAATCACCAATGCTATCAAATTCAGCCCAAGTGGTTCCCATATTACAGTGCAATTATGGGAAAAACCACAGAGTGTGGTTATCACCGTACAAGATCATGGCATTGGTATCCCGATGGAAATGAGCAGTAAAATATTTGATATGTTCACAGAAGCTAAAAGACTTGGAACAGCAGGCGAACAACCTTTTGGCCTGGGACTGGCCATTTCCAAACAAATCGTTGAGGCTCATGGCGGGAAGATCTGGTTTGATAGTATGTTGGGTAATGGAACTACATTTTATGTAGAATTGCCACAGCCATAGTATGACCATAGTAGGTTCATCCATTTGCGCCTCAACGCTCACAAAGTTTTTGTTAAAAAGGTTGCCGACCTTTTCTTGCGGAAAAACTTCAGCTATCATTTTTTTTAAAAAGATGCACCAAGTAGCTGAACAATCCACAAAAACATATTTGTTTTCTTTTTTTTAGCTTTTTCTTTTATCTGTTGGAAACTGAGCCCGTGTTCAAAATGTACCCTTTTCTTTTTGTATCCATCCAAAAAGGGATCAATAGTAATAATAATATTAACTGAATCACTTCTTTCTTCGTACCCGGGATTTGTTTCTTTTCGACCTTGAATGACCAGCGAGCCATCTTTACAAGATGCATTTTCTCTATGGTACCATTGGGCCTCCTTGTTTCTAATAAAACCTAATCTGAAGGTCCGCTTTTTGGTGCAGGAGCACCATTTCCGTTAAATTCATCTGGCCAGACCAATTGATAGTTCTCTGATTTGAAAGCTCGTTGAATAGCTATTGTCTGCTTATGCCTGATTAACCTAAAACCACTATATATGAATGCTGCGCTGAGGATAAGCAGGGTCAAAGGCATTGATGCCTTTCGATGATAATAGCTTAATGATTTCTGTGGGTCTATATTTATACATTGAAAATAATCCGAACTATGATCCATTCCTGATCGCATCACTTTGTTGATTTAAATACAATGCAAAAAAGAGAAGCTAATTTTTACCGGTACAAATCAGCAAAAAAGTAGGTCAACTCACCTGTAATATATTTTTTTTCTTCTGGCATTTATATTGGTTTATATCTTATTTATGACATTTTTCGGATTAAGCTAAAACACTATTACTGGCAGTTTTCAGGTCAGGCCGGATGAAAGGTGATCCATATCATTTTTAAACAACACCTTCATCATGGAACAGGCTATGGCCGCAACGGATATTTGTACTATTAAAATATCAATTATGGCAACCTTAACAGCACCTGCCCAATGGAATACCAAAGCGGCAGTAAAATCTAAATCAAATAACCTTATCAGCAAATGGACCGCTTTTATGGAAAGTCAGTCCGGAAATAAAACGCTATGGTTTCTGGTGTCCCTGGTGGTTCAGGGTGTCTTTTTTCTCCCGGTTCCGGCGGTGCTCATTTACTATTTTGACGCTCCCGTACTGGTACTGGCCGTTACACTGACGCTCTTCTTCGCGAATATTATAGCAGGCATGGGGGGCGCCGGAATCAGGACATTGCTTCGGCTTTTTGCAGCCAGTATCATCATTCATACCCTGATGGTGTTGGTCTGTATTGTATAAATGATGAAACAGTGTTTTTTTAAATAATTGCGATATGATACCTCAGAAAATGAAAGCAGCGGTGATTCATCAGTTTGGCGCACCCTTGCAAATAGAAGAAGTGGCTGTAAAAACACCGCATGCGAATCAGATTCTTGTAAAAGTGATCGCCTGCGGAGTTTGTCATACTGATCTGCACGCCTGTAACGGCGATTGGCCTGTAAAACCCAAACTTCCGCTTATACCGGGTCACGAAGCCATTGGTTATGTTGTTGCGATGGGTGCGGATGTACAAGACATTAAAGAAGGCGATATTGTTGGTGTGCCTTGGCTTCACAGCGCCTGTGGGTGCTGTGAATTCTGTATCACTGGTTGGGAAACACTATGCGGGACTCAGCAGAATGGCGGTTACAGTATTGACGGAGGTTTCGCGGAATATGTCTTGGCTGATCCCCGATACGTAGCACGCTTTCCAAAAGGCATTAATTTTACGGAAATGGCGCCGATCATTTGTGCCGGTGTTACGGTTTACAAGGGCCTGAAGGAAACAGAGGTTAAGCCTGGAGAATGGGTCGCCATTTCCGGCGTTGGCGGTCTTGGCCATTTGGCTGTTCAGTATGCGAAAGCCATGGGGATGCATGTTGCTGCCATAGATATCGCTGATGATAAACTGAATCTGGCTAGAAAATTGGGCGCCGATCTCGTAGTGAATGCGAGGGAAGAGGATCCCGGAGCCTTTCTTCAAAAAGAAACAGGAGGAATGCACGGTGTGTTAGTTACCGCTGTTTCCCCGATAGCCTTTCAGCAGGGTATTTCCGCGCTGCGCCGAAAAGGCACCATCGCCCTGAATGGACTGCCTAAGGGGAGTTTCGATCTTTCGATATTTGATACGGTATTGAACCGATATACAGTCCGCGGGTCCATCGTCGGAAACCGTAAGGATATGCAGGAGGCTATTGCATTTGCTGTAGAAGGCAAGGTGAAAGCAACAGTGCATGCCGCAAAGCTGGAAGATATCAATATGGTATTTGGTGATATGAAAAAAGGCCTGATCGACGGACGTGTGGTTCTGGAAATTGCGAAACCTTGAACTGCTCCACATTTTATATATGCGAAAAGAACTTTTACTGGTCAATTTAGGTACGCCGGACAGCCCGGCCGTTGGCGATATACGGAAATATCCGGCCGAGTTTTTAATGGATAAAAGGGTGATCGATGTTCACCCTTTTTTACGCTTTCTACTGGCGCGCGGGTGGCATTGTGTCTTTTCGCGTAACAAAATCTGCTGGGCTCTACCGGCAGGTCTGGAATGACCGGACCGGTTCTCCCTTATTGCACTTTAGTAAACTCCAACAGCAGCTGCTCGAACCGGAGCTGGGCAATGATTACATCGTTGAACTCGGTATGAGGTATCAATATCCGTCTATTGAATTGGCGTTAAATAAACTGAAATGTGCCGGTGTCAACAGTATTACAGTTATTCCGCTTTTTCCGCAATATGCTTCAACTACTACGGGCTCAGTAGTTGCCGAAGTGATGCGGGTGATAAGCCGGTGGCCGGATATTTTGCCGCTTAGCGTTAAGATAGCGTTCTATGATCATCCGATATTCATCGATGTTTTCACAGAAAAGGTGCAGCATTACGACCGAGGTCCTTATGATCACCTGTTGTTCAGCTTTCATGGCTTGCCGGAAAGGCAGTTAAAAGCCTGTGATCCCTCGGGGACGTATTGCCTGATGCGCGCTGCGGGCGATAGTAATGGAGAAATCTGTCTGCCCGCTTGTTTAAATAGCCATACTAAATAACTGAGAGGATGGCTTGTCTGCCCACAGCCGGGTATCAAAGCACATGCAGATGTTGCGTAGAAACCGCTTACCAAGCTGGGTCACCTCTAATCCTGAAGGATCTATAATCACCAAGCCATCACTTGCCAGTGGGTGCAGCCGGATTAATACTTTTGAAAGCTCGTGGTTAGCTCCATGGAATTGTTTCCAGGAGGTATATCCTCTGCACATCATATTTAAAATTTGTTGGCGGATAACCAGGTCTGTTCCACTGAGGAGGTGCCCTTTAACAACAGGAAGATCATCCTTACGGATCATCTCCAGGTATGCTTCCACTGTCTTTGCATTTTGTGCGAAACCATACCATGAATCACTGATAGCCGAAACTCCCAAGCCGATGAGCAATCGGGTATGCTGTGGAGTATAACCCATGAAATTCCGGTGCAGGGTACCCTGTTTTTCAGCACGAAACAATTCATCCTCAGGCAACGCAAAGTGGTCCATGCCAATCTCCCGGTAGCCATGGTTAATGAGTAAATTCCTGCCGGTTTCCTGTAGTTTACCCTTCATTTCCGGATCAGGAAGATCGTCTTCCGTAAATTTACGCTGGCCGGGTTTTATCCAGGGCACGTGCGCATAGCTGTAAAAAGCGATCCGGTCCGGTTTTAGTTCAGCTACTGTGCTCATGGTTTTGACCAGTCCTTCTATTGTCTGCAATGGCAGGCCATAGATCAAATCATAATTAATGGACGTATAGCCGATTCTCCGGGCTTGCAGTGTAACCGTCTGCACCTGTTCAAAGGTCTGCCGCCGATTGATGATCAATTGTACCTGAGGATCGAAATCCTGAATGCCGAGACTAAGCCTGCGGAAACCCAGACCGAATAAAGTCTGGAGATGGTCCACTGTAGTGTTCGCCGGATGTGCTTCAAAACTAAAGTCCGCATTTTTGTGGATATGGACGTCCCTCAACAAGCCGTCGATCAGCTTATGCAGGTTGTGCACGCTAAAAAATGTGGGTGTACCGCCGCCCAGGTGTATTTCCCGGATAACGGGTGTTTCTTTGAGAATGTTGCGGTATAATTGCCATTCCTTTAATACCGCAGCGATATAAGGTTCTTCAACCCGGTGATTTTTGGTGATACGCGTATTGCAGCCGCAATAGGTGCATAAATTTTCGCAAAAAGGGAGATGAATATATAAACTGATACCGGATGCTTGATTACTTTCATCAAAAGAAAGCTTAACGGATTTTGTCCAGGATGCAGTGTTAAAAGAATTACTGTCCCAATAAGGCATCGTCGGATAACTGGTATAGCGCGGCGCCGCGACATTATATTTAGCGGTGAGTTTTTTTAATCTGTTTTCCATAATTCAGGAATGAACGGAATCTTCGGGTTTGGGTGTTTTGTTACATTCATGGGAACAGGCGCAAGCCTTCCCCACACATTTATTTTGCTGCCAGAGGTCCAGGCTTTTGATAGTTTGATCGGCGATCTCCTGCAAAGCTTCTTTGGTTAAATAGGCCTGGTGTGGAGTGATCAATACATTCGGGAAACTCATCAGCTTCTGTAGTAAAGGATCTTTAACCATGTCCTGCTGATGGTCCCCGAAAAACAGGCCATTTTCAAATTCATAAACATCCAGACCGAGGTAACCCAGCTTTCCGCTGTTCAGGGCCGAAAGGATATCCGTTGTATTTAACAGTTCCCCTCTGGCGGTATTGATCAGCATTACCCCATCTTTCATCTGGCTAAGTGTTTTCTCCCGAATCAGGTGTTTGCTTAAAGGAGTAAGTGGAACGTGAAGGGAAATAATATCAGAATTGTTTAATAAGGTTTCCAGGGCAACTGGTTTTACAAAACGGTTATGATGAACGGTGTTGACATCATAACCAATAACATGACAACCCATGCCATGATAGATCGCCGCCGCTGCCTGACCGGTTTGCCCCATACCGATGATACCGACGGTTTTTCCTGAGAAGTTGAAACCGATTAGTCCGTCATTGGAAAAGTTAAATTCATGACCCTGCAGATTGGCTTTAATCAAATGGCGGCTGAGTGCAAGGGCCAGCGCGATGGAGTGTTCGGCAATCGCTTGCGGTGAATACGCCGGGACACTGGCTATTTTGATACCATGTCTTGCGGCTGCCGCTTTGTCGATATGATCTGTGCCGGCGGACCGGGTAATGATATATTTGACCCCCAGCATCGCGAGTATATCAATAACGGTACGGGAAACATCATCATTAATAAATACGATCACCGCGTCTTTGCCTTCCGCGTAAGCGGCCGTATCCGGGCTTAGTGGGTTTGAAATGAGCGTAATGTCGTGTTTTTTCTGGTTGGCTTTTGCCAGATATTCCTTTTCAAATGGCTTGATACTATAGGCTACCGCTTTCATCTGTTATCGTTTATGAAAACAAAATTACCCTTAAGCCCACAGGCCCAGTATGAGCGGCGTCAGCAATAATAATGATTTGAGTCAGTTTTTCATTTTGGCCAGTTTCTCCGGATTAAGAACCTGGATAAGGCTACCTTTCTTCTCAATTAACCCTTCCTCTTTAAAATCGGACAATGTGCGGCTTACGGTTTCCGTCGCCATTCCTGCCATGGCGGCGAGGTCTTCACGCGTAATTTTAAACCCATCCTTCTCACTGCTTTGCTGCTTGTACAAGCGCGACAGCGCTTCGGCCATACGTTTTCGGACAGAATGATAGGCCAATTGCATCAGTTGATCTTCCTTATCCCGAATATCATTGGCCAGCAGTTTAATAAATTCACGTGCTACTTCCGGGTACAAATGCAGTAATTGCTCCAACTGGTCTTTGGGTATCAGACAAAGCGTGCTGTCTTCCAGAGCCGTTGCTGTGTCGGTATAAACTTCATTGGATAACATCGCATTGACACCCAGATACTCGTCTGCACCATAAATCCCGGTCATTAGTTCACGGCCGTCTTCGGCTAGTTTAATCGTTTTGATCTTTCCACCGGTGACCAAGTAAAGGCCATTACCTTTATCGCCATCATAGTATATCACCTGATTTTTTTTGAATAGCCTGACCTTACGTTCCTGGATGATCTTTTTAAGCTCTGCCAATCCATCGTTTTTTCCGATCAGGTTGTTTAAACGGTCCAGAGATTTACTGTAAAAATTCTTCTGTACCTCCTGTTTCTTCAGCCGGCTTTCGATCGCGTTCAATAAGTCCATGTCATCAAAGGGCTTGGTCAGGTAATCATCCGCGCCCATCTCCATACCTTTTCGAAAGTCTATCCGTTCAGCCTTGGCTGTTAAGAATATAAAGGGTATAGCGCTGATTTCTGGATTCTTATTCAGCATGTATAAAACACCATAGCCATCCAGCTCGGGCATCATGATATCGCATAAAATAATATCAGGAGGATTTTTAAGTGCGAGTTCCACGCCAGTTTTGCCATTGTTGGCATCAGTTACCTCGTAACCGGCCAGTTCCAGTATTTCAACCACGTTCTCGCGGATGTCATTATTGTCTTCAATAATCAATACTTTTTTGCTCATGATATTGGAAATTTAATGGTGAATATGGTGCCTTTGTTGATGTCGCTTTTAAATTCGATCTGGCCGTTCATCAGGTTGGCATAGCGCGCGACAATATTCAAGCCTAATCCGGTTCCCGGGATATTGCCAGTGTTATGTGCCCGAAAAAATGCTTCGAACATGTGTTTCTGATCGGTTTCCGGGATGCCAATTCCATTATCTTTGACTGCAATCAGGCAAAATTGTTCATTGACCTCTGTGTTAAATTCTATGAAAGTATTTTCTCCCGAGTATTTAATTGCGTTGCCGATGAGATTGATCACGCAGTTCCTGATTAAGTTTTGATCTAGGATAGCGAGGCTGCTGATTCCGGTATGCTGGTAAATAATGCTCTGATTTTGTTTGGCCACCATTTGCATTTCTTCAGTAATTTCCTCCGAAAGTTTAACCAGGTCGAAAGCCTCGAATGAAGGGGTTACTTTTCCGGCTTCCAGCTTTTCCAACGATAGAAAATCATTCAGGATAGCCGTAAGGTTGCCGATTGCAGTTTTTATTTTGGTTACGTGCTTGCCGATGTTTGGATTATCAAAGGGCTGTGCATATTTTTCTATTAAGGAGGATGACAACTGTATGGCACTTAGCGGTGTGCGGAACTCATGAGATGCCATGGATACAAACCTGCTTTTTAACTGCCCCAGTTCTTTTTCTTTTTCCAGGGAAAGACTTACTTCTTCTTTGGCCTCCTGCAAGGCCTCAACTGTTTTTTTTAGCGATAAGGTTCGTTCCTCAACCAATTCCTCCAGATGGGCGGCATACTCCTTTAATTGTTCTTCCGCTTCCATCTCGCGGCTAAGGTCATGGATAAAGCCGGCATAGATCTTTCTCCCCGAAAAAGGTACATCGCTCACGCCCAGCTTAAATGGGAACGTGGTACCGTCTTTACGCAAGCCCGTCACCACCCGTCCAATGCCGATGATATGCGGCTCGCGTGTGCGCTGATACCTATTGATATATTCATCATGCTGTTCCTTGTAAGGAGGAGGCATTAAGGTAGAGATATTTTGTCCGATTACCTCTTCCGGGCTGCAAAGGAATAACTTGCAGGCGGCGGGGTTGATCGTTTCTACGATACCTCTTCCGTCGATCGTAATGATACCATCAATGGCGTTTTCAATGATTGCTTTTAACAGGGCGGTGTTTTCCATATGCTGGTTTTATCAAATACTGATTGTGATCACAAATATTGGCAATCGAAACCGGATAAAATATAATTGTTTTCACGCAAAAAAGTGACGATGGTCATTTTTTTACTCCCGCCATTTTACATAAGCCATAATCAATACAAAGGTGACCGGGATCACCTTTGTATTGAACGGCCGTCATTTATCCGGCGATGGGTTGATCGTAGCTTAGTCCCAATTTAAAGCGTGTTTAATCAGAAATCATGACAACTCCGTCTGGCTCCTATATATTAACGATCAATTGTGGCTCTTCGAGCCTGAAATTCAGCTTGTGGAAATCCCAAACCTTCGCTATGAAATTGTATGGATCTGTTGCGCTTTCCGGACCGCAGCAACGGTGTTTCCGCATTCATGATAAGGACGGACAAATATTGCAAAGCCACCCGATAAAGCATGACAATATCCGATCAGCTGTTCTGGAACTCACCGTCTGGTTGCTCAATAATAAGAGGCTATATCCGCTTGTTGCGGTAGGCCACCGTATTGTACAGGGTGGTCCCGATCACCGCGCTCCGGAGATCATTACGGAAAAGTTACTGAAGACTTTACAGGAACTCATTTACCTGGCGCCGAATCATCTCCCAGATGAAATCCGCACTATCAAGATTTTTCAAACTGCGTTTCCAGCTATTAGACAGGTGGCCTGCTTCGATACTTTTTTTCACCAGGATATGCCGACTTGTGCTAAATATTACCCATTACCGGAAGTCTACAAAAAGCAAGGACTGATCAGATATGGTTTTCATGGACTTTCTTATGAGTATATTATCACAAAGCTTGCTGAAAAAGATCATGCCTGGCTGAAAAAGAAGATCATTATTGCCCATTTGGGTAATGGAGCCAGTATCACGGCTGTTAAAAACGGGATCAGTATAGACACGACCATGGGACTGAGCCCGGTTGGCGGCCTTATTATGGGCAGCCGTTCCGGGGATCTCGATCCCAGCGTTCCGTTATATTTATTGAAACAGGAGCACTTGACTCTTGACGAACTTGACGATTTACTGAGCAAAAAATCAGGCCTACTGGCTATCGCCGGAACGGGTGACATGCAAACTCTATTACGGCATCGGGAAGATGATACAAAAGCACAGGAAGCTATTACGCTGTTCTGCTACCAGGTAAAAAAGAACATCGGGGCCTTGGCGGCCGCGATGGGGGGCCTGGACTTGCTGGTATTTACCGGCGGAATAGGGGAGAACTGTCCGCTAATTCGGGAATACAGTTGTAATGACCTTGAGTTTTTAGGTATTGCCATTGACCAGCAGTTAAACCAGGCTAATCACGGGCGTATTTCCACACCAGCAAGTAAGGTAAAAGTGCAGGTGTTGGCGACAGACGAAGAGGCCATGATCGCCCAACATACCTATCCATTTATAAAGAATCAATAATCAAGCATCAATATCATGAGCACATTATCATTAAAAGAACTGACCAATATACATGCTTACTGGCAGGCTGCCAATTATCTAGCAGCTGGACAGATTTATTTACAAGAAAACCCGCTATTAAAGGAACCTTTAAAGCGAGGAGATATTAAACCGCGTTTGCTTGGCCATTGGGGAACCTCGCCCGGATTAAACCTCATTTATGTCCATTTGAACAGACTGATCAAAAACACCGGTGCCAATGTACTTTATGTTTGCGGGCCTGGCCATGGCGCCCCGGCTATTGTCGCCAATACTTATTTAGAGGGTACTTATTCGGAGGTTTATCCCGAGGTTGGGCAAAATGAACAGGGTATGCGGCAATTATTCCGGCAGTTTTCGACACCGGGAGGCGTGCCCAGCCATGTTGGTGCCCATGTACCGGGCTCGGTGCATGAAGGCGGTGAGTTGGGATATGCGTTGGGTCACGCCTTTGGAGCAGCCTTTGATAACCCGGACCTGCTGGTAGCCTGCGTGGTAGGCGATGGGGAGGCCGAAACCTGCCCACTGGAAGGTAGCTGGAAATCGATAGCGTTTCTGAACCCGGCGAGGGATGGAGCAGTTTTACCCATACTTCACCTGAATGGTTACAAAATATCCGGACCAACAGTGCTTGCCCGGATGAGCAATATGCAGTTGACCCAGTTGTTCTCTGGTTATGGCTATGATGTGCTCTTTGTGGAGGGCGATATCCCCGCAGCTGTTCATCAGCAAATGGCCGGAGCGCTGGACGAGGCTTACAGGAGGATTAAACTGATTCAGGAAAAGGCCAGGACTGGTAACACAGCACCTGTTCAATGGCCTATAATCATTTTAAGAACGCCAAAAGGCTGGACAGGACCAAAAGAGTGGAAAGGTGTGCCGATTGAGGGGACCTTCAGGGCACACCAGGTACCCTTGACCGGGGTGAAGGAAGATCCGGAAAAACTGAAGCTGCTTGAATCCTGGATGCGCAGTTACCGGCCCGAGGACTTGTTCGATACAAAAGGAAAACTAATCCCTGAACTTGCAGTTCTGGCGCCGAAAGGTGATAAGCGTATGAGTGCATTGCCTGTTGCCAATGGAGGAGTGTTGCTCAAAGATCTCCTGTTGCCTGATTTTAGGTCATATCAACTGGAAATAACGGGTCCAGGTGAAACGCAAGCGGAAAGCACCCGTAATTTGGGTAAATATCTCCGGGATGTTTTTACGCTTAATAAAGACGCTAAGAACTTCAGGCTATTTTGCCCGGATGAAACTACCTCCAACCGCCTCGAAGCAGTTTTTGAAGTAACCAACAGGTGCACCCAGGAGCAGATTTTTCCGAAAGATGATAAACTGGCGACAGACGGCCGGGTGATGGAAGTATTGAGCGAACATTTGTGTGAAGGCTGGCTGGAAGGTTATCTGCTGACCGGAAGACATGGCCTATTTCCTTGCTATGAGGCTTTTGTCACCATCGTAGATTCCATGGTGAGCCAGTACGCTAAATGGATCAAGACATCGCGTGAACTGCCCTGGCGCAAACCCGTAGCCTCCCTGAACTATTTATTGACTTCCCATACCTGGCGACAGGACAACAATGGTTATAGTCATCAGGGGCCTGGTTTTATAGACACCGTAGTCAATAAGAAAAGTTCGGTGGTCCGGATCTATCTGCCGCCTGATGCCAATACGCTTTTATCAGTAATGGACCATTGCCTGCGCAGTAAAGATTACGTCAATGTAGTAGTAGCAGGTAAACAACCGGAATTACAGTGGCTATCTATCGACGACGCTGTGGAACATTGCGCCAGAGGGGCCTCGGTCTGGAAATGGGCAGGTAATGATCACGGGCAGATTCCGGAGGTTGTATTGGGATGTGCCGGTGATGTGCCGACACTGGAAACGGTTGCGGCAGCACAACTATTAATGGATCATTTTCCGGACCTGAGGGTCAGGGTGGTCAATGTGGTGGACTTGATGGCCTTGTCTCCAGTGGCTTATCATCCGCATGGAATGAGTGAGGAATTATTCAGCGAATTGTTTACAAATACGGCTCCGGTTATTTTCGCGTTCCACGGTTATGTACGCATCATTCATGACCTGGTGCACGGACGGCCGGATCCTGCCCGTTTTCATGTACGCGGCTTTATAGAAGAAGGTACCACAACTACACCTTTTGATATGGTGGTATTGAACCAGATGAGCCGTTATCACCTCGCCATGGAAGCTGTAAAAAGGGTGTCACGAATGCACCTGCAAACAGATGGTTTTATCAACTTCTGTGAATCCAAATTAAAGGAGCATCACAACTATATCTGCGCTTACCTGGATGATATGCCCGAAATTAAAAACTGGAAACTGGACCGGCACTGAAACAGGGGTAGCAAAATGATTACTTCTTATAAATAGCCTGACCTCAAACAATTCTTTACGTGACAAGGATCATTTAATTGCCGGGGCATTATAGCAAATTTTACGACACCAGAAATTCAACCAGATACGTTATGAAAACTATTATCGTCCTCAATGACAATTCGCCCGCTGACATTCATGCGGCTGCATTTGCCACCATGATAGCCAGAAAGATCCGGGCAAAAATGGTGATTTGCCATACCTCAAAAGTACGGGAACAGAAACGTGAAAAGGTAAGAATTGGAACAGATCTTTACATGGACCATCATGAGCGTCTTGAAAACAATGTATTGGATAAAACAGGAGAGCCAGGTCGTTTTGAAACCGATAATAGCCCGATAATCGAAGAAATAATGATTGCTGATTTCAACATCCCCGGCTTTGTGGAGATGGTCAATAAGGATCAAATATATATGATCATCAAGGGTTTGCCTCATGAGGTAAAACAGAAAAATATCAAAGAGAAACTCGATGCTTATTGCTTATTAAATAGGGTACGCTGCCCGTTGCTGCTGATCCCGGAGAGCTGGCCCCTAAAGGATCTGGAACGTCTGGTATATATCGCGGACCTGCGTTATTGCCGTTTGGCCTTTGTGAAATACCTGGCAGACCTGGCCAGGGCGATCCATGCGAGCCTAACGATTGCCCATTTGTCGGCCAAAGGATTACCGCCTATCATGGAGCCTTATGCGCAAACATTATTCACGGAAGAAATAGGTGCACATATCGAATATGACCAGGTGTTTTTCAATAACATCAGGGAACGTGACCTGATCAAAGCCGTGGACGTGATGACGAATGGTATGCATAATGACCTGATCGCCCTGGTTAACCATCGCTTTCATTTTGAGCAGATTGTTGGTGATTATGTAGGGCATTCCCTGCCTGCACATATAGCCGTTCCCCTGCTCATTTTTCCCTATTGATCAAACCATGGAAAGCACCGCCGATACTGAAATGAAATTCTGGCAGCTGGATATGGAAACAGCCTGTCGGCGGTTGTCCGCTGACCTTAAGGGTTTGTCAGATCAGGAAGCTGGGATGAGATTGAGGCAATACGGCCCCAATACGATCAGGAATCATCCCAAAACATCAGTTCTCCTTTTGTTCCTGACGCAATTTAAAAACCCGGTTACGCTATTGCTGATCGCGGCGGCTTTACTCTCGGCAGGCTTGGGTGATGTGGCGGATACGGTAATCATACTGACCATTGTCCTGATCAGCGGTTTTTTAGGTTTCTGGCAGGAAAAAGGAGCAGCGGATGCGGTTAAGGGACTGTTAAAACTCGTACAACTGCATTGTGATGTACAGCGAGGGGGGCAGCTTAAAGTCATCCCTGTGGAAGAAGTTGTTCCTGGGGACCTGGTCACCTTAAGTGCCGGGGACTTTATACCGGGGGACTGTTTACTGGTGGATTCACAGGAGTTATTTGTGGATGAAGCGGCATTTACAGGCGAAAGTTTTCCGGTTGAAAAGAGTTACGGCGCCGTTACCGCCACCGCGCCCAAGGCCGGGCGCAGTAATGCGCTGTTTATGGGATCCCATGTGATCAGCGGTAAGGCCAAAGCTTTGATTGTCCAAACTGGGGCCCGGACGGAATTTGGTAAAATATCGGCAGAATTAATGAACCAGATACCCGAAACCGATTTCGAAAGAGGCATCAGGAAATTTGGGTATATGCTCATGGAGATAACCTTACTGCTCGTTATCATCATATTTGCCGCGAACGTGCTGCTTCATAAACCTGTACTGGATTCTTTTTTATTTTCCCTGGCGCTGGCTGTTGGGTTGACGCCCCAGTTATTACCCGCCATTATCAGTGTGAATTTAGCCACGGGAGCCAGGAGAATGGCCAGTCAGCAGGTGATCGTCAAACGGCTGTCTTCTATTGAGAATTTTGGGAGCATGAATATCTTATGCACCGATAAGACCGGGACTATTACTGAAGGAAAGGTAACCCTTGGTGACAGCCTTGATTGTAATGGCAATCATAGTGACAAGGTGTTGCATTATGCCTGGCTTAATGCAGCGATGCAACAAGGTTTCCATAATCCCATTGATGAAGCAATTTGCGCGTTATGTACAAAAATGGAGAATGATTATCGGCTCATAGCTGAAATTCCATATGATTTCATCAGGAAAAGGTTGACTGTTCAGCTTAGGAATGAAAATACTCATATCGCGGTAACCAAGGCTCACTGCAGGGCATTTTAGCCCTGTGTAGCCAGGCGGAGACAGGTGAGGGAAAGTACGTTGGTATCCGGGAAATGGAAAGGGTGCTTAATGAACAGTATACGAAGTTAAGCGAAGCGGGTTACAGGACATTGGGCCTGGCCTACAAGTCCATTGACAGAGGGCATATCATTACCAGGGAAGATGAGTGTGACATGATCTTTTTAGGCTTTATTACCTTGTTCGACCCGCCGAAAACAGGAATTTACGATACGATTAAAAATCTGAACGAACTTGGTGTCCGGCTGAAAATAATTACCGGTGACAATGCCCTGGTAGCTAAAAGCCTGGCCTTGCGAATCGGTATCGGGCAACCCCGGTTGCTTACCGGGTCCGCGATACAAAAAATGAGCAATGCTGCATTAGCTCACCAGGCGCCATTAACAGACATATTTACGGAAGTGGAACCTAACCAGAAAGAACGGATCATCATGATCCTAAAGAAAGCCGGGCATGTAGTCGGTTTTATGGGGGATGGCATTAATGACGCACCGGCCTTGCACGCAGCCGATGTAGGTGTTTCTGTGAATACCGCGGTAGATGTAGCTAAAGAGGCGGCTGATATTGTACTGCTCAGTCAGAACCTTAACGTACTGCTCGAAGGGATCCTGGAGGGTAGAAAAACCTTTGCCAATACCATGAAGTATATTTTTATGGCCACCAGCGCGAATTTCGGGAATATGTTCAGTATGGCAGGCGCTTCCTTATTTTTACCTTTTTTGCCGCTGCTGCCCAAGCAGGTACTCCTCACCAACCTGTTGACGGATTTTCCCGAAATGGCCATCGCGACGGACCGGGTAGACGATGTCAATGTCCGTACGCCGCAGCGCTGGGATATGAGTTTTATTCGCCGTTTTATGGTCATGTTTGGTTTGCTGAGCTCGATTTACGACTACCTCACTTTTGGCGTGCTGTTGTTGGTTGTTCATGCCAATGAGAAAGTATTTCAAACAGGCTGGTTCACGGAATCCGTGATCTCGGCGGTACTGATCGTTCTGATCGTTCGTACCCGCCTTCCCTTTTTTAAAAGCCTGCCAGGAAAATACCTTTTTATGGCAACGATCATGATCTTGTTGACGGTATTGGCCCTGCCTTTGACCTCTTTTGCGGCCTGGTTTGGTTTTGTTCAGTTGTCCTTTACTTTTTATGGCTGGATGTTATTGATCATCGCCTGCTATATGCTTAGCGCTGAACTTGCCAAATATTGGTTTTATAAGGGTACTCAGCGTCTTTTGAAGAAGCGACGCTTTAACTTATTTTAATTTTTGTGTGATGAATCAAACTGAGATCCGTTTCCTGGAAGGTCCGCATTCGCGCTTACAGGAATTGAAATTTACTTTACAAACCATGATTGACCTCATCCATGGTTTGCGGGCCTTGCATTTTATTGGGCCCTGTATTACCATATTTGGTTCCGCAAGGTTCAAAGAGGACCACCCTTATTATGAAATGACGCGCCGTGCGGGTGCGGCATTTGCCGGCTTAGGTTTTACCATTTTAACCGGCGGAGGCCCAGGGTTAATGGAGGCTGCCAACCGTGGAGCAAAAGACGTCGGGGGGCGCTCAGTGGGCTGCAATATACAACTGCCTGTGGAACAGCTACCCAATGCATATCTTGACAAGTGGGTGTATATGAGGCATTTCTTCCTGCGCAAAGTATTGCTCGTGAAATACTCATTTGCTTTTGTGGTGACGCCAGGCGGATATGGAACCCTGGATGAGTTCTTTGAGGCGCTGACCCTGATACAGACCCATAAGATCCATAATTTTCCGGTCATTATTTTTGGTAAGGAATATCATCGGGAATTGCTTGAACACATCGCTGTAATGCAAAAGGATAAGACTATCAGTGCCCCAGATACGCTCCTTTACCTGGTGACCGATGATATTGAAGAAGCTGTAAGTCTGATCAGGGAAAAAAGCATCAGGCAATATGGCTTGAAGCCCAAACGTATACAAAAGCCGCGCAAATGGTTGTTTGAGTATGGTTGATATCAGACGGCAAAATCACTTATAGAATCAACCCATATACCGCATCCAACAGTATATGGGAGATTTATTTTCACCAAACACATTTGACCGGATATAGAATGTGCTCTTTAAACCCATCTTATTACAAATGATCATGAAAGAAAGTAAACCCCCACTGGAGAATGACGCGCCATCGCTTGCCGGGGTGAAAAAGGAGTTTGAAACTTTATTGGCCAGGGAAAGGGAGGTAAGCCGCTTAAAAGGTCAGATGGTCTCCATCGCTTCTCACGAATTCAGAACACCGTTAAGTAGTATTCAGTTATCTGCCTCCATGATCGAACATTATTTTGACCGGCTTGACCGTGCCAAGATATTTCACCACCTGAAAAAAATTATACAGGCCGTACAGGATATGACCGCTGTACTCGACGATATTCTATCATTGGAAAAAATAGATTCAGGCAAGATTCCATTAAATAGGAGACATTTCGACCTGGCTTCCCTTGGTAGAGAGATTTTGGATGAAATGCAGGGCCTGACGAAAAAGAACCAGCACCTGCAACATCGTCATGATGGGAAGGAGAGCAGTGTTTATCTCGATCAAAATCTTGTCAGACACTGTATTACGAACCTGATTTCAAACGCAATTAAATACTCACCGGAAGCCGGCGTTATTGAACTAATAACCGGCTTAACAGAACGGTTTATCGACATTCAAGTAAAGGACGATGGCATTGACATCCCCGAAAATGAACAGGTCCGGCTATTTGAAACATTTTTTCGGGCCAGTAATGTAAAGGCTATACAAGGCACAGGTCTGGGCCTGAGCATTGTTAAACGTTATGTGGAACTAATGGAAGGGAGCGTCAGTTTTACCAGCACGGAAAATAAGGAAACAATATTTAAGCTAAGATTTCCAAGGGGAATGAATGATAGGGATCAGCCCATTAAATGATATTCATCACAATTGGTGCGCCCGGCTACTGCGATATTAGCATATGCAATTATCTTTCCAAGAAACACAAATACATATTTTATAATTGAAAGCAAGCACTTACTGTTAACTTAATTTTGAAAAAATACCCCATGGATCCTCACACCAAACAATTACAGTTATTAAAGTTAGTAGACGAAATTGAGGGGTACGCCATTTTGGTTCTAGATAAGAGGGGAAATATTGAGACGTGGAACAATGGTGCGGAAAAGATCAAAGGTTACAAGGCTGAAGAAGTTATCGGACGGCATATACGCATTTTTTACACAGACCTCGATTTAATGATCAGCTTGCCGGAAAGACTTCTGGAGGAAGCCGCACAGAAAGGGACGGCCTACAATGAAAGCTGGCGGGTAAGAAAAGATAAAACAATGTTTTGGGGTTCCGTAACCATTACAGCCTTACACGATGATGACGGTAACATAACTGGATTTGCCAAAGTAACCCGGGATCTTACCGAGAGAATGCTCACAGAAACAACCATACGGCAACATGCAGAGGATTTGGAAATTAAGAATAAAGAGATTGAGCAATTTGTTTACATCGCTTCTCATGATCTCCAGGAACCCTTGTTTACCGTGACCAGTTTTATTGAGTTCTTTCGGACGGAATACGGCCATTTGCTTGATGAAAATGCCAACACCTATTTGAATTTTATAGTCCAGGCAACCGACCGGATGAAAAACCTGATCAAAAATTTGTTGGACTATTCACAGCTGGGTTCAAAAAAGAAATTGGCCAAAATTGACTGCAAGCAGCTTTTGGATACACTGACCGTAGATTTAGATAGTCAGATCAAAAAATCGGGTGCTAAAATACATTACGGGAACCTGCCGGTTATTAGGGGGTATCCGACCGAATTGAGTCAGTTATTTCAGAATTTGATCAGTAATGCCATTAAGTTCCGGGATAAAAAGGAGTCTCCCGAAATTGAGATATCTGCGCTAAAAGAGCATGATGGCTGGCATTTTAAAGTAAAAGATAACGGGATTGGTATAGACCCCAGGTTTCAGGAAAAGATCTTTTTGATCTTTCAACGCCTGCATGGCCGGCATGAATATGAAGGAAACGGAATAGGTCTGGCTCATTGCAAAAAAATAGTCGAGTTACATGGAGGAAAGATTTTCGTAGAATCCAACCAGAGCAAGGGGAGTTCCTTTGTTTTTACTATTCCGTTCAAACCAAATTTAATTACAGCATGAAAAAATACCAGGGGCTTGAAGGCATTCTTTTAATTGATGATGATCTTCCGACAAATTTTATACATAAAAAAGTTATTGAGAAGGCATCCATTGAGGCCGTGGTGAAGTCTGTTACAAATGTAGAGGAGGCGCTTGATTTTATCACTTATTCAGGTATTTATGAAGATACGTTGGATATCCCAAGACCGGGACTGATCTTCCTGGATATCAATATGCCCGGATTAAACGGCTGGGATTTTATGGACGCCTATCGCCAATTGGATAAACGTTTTAAAGCGACAGCGGTTATCATAATGCTAACAACTTCGCTTGATCCTGACAATAAGGAATTAGCATTGATCGATAAGGAGGTCGTAGTCTTTTTGAATAAACCGCTGAAACCCGAAATGGTTACCACCCTGGTCAATAGCTATTTTAAAGAAATTTCAGATTAGTGAAGATTGGGATACAGTTATTTAAAGCGCCGGTAATTACCGGCGCTTTAACTTTTTAAGGGACTTGGTTGATATTAATGCCGATGATCAAAAATTAGGGTGAGCGCTATCATTATTTAAGAAATAGTCTTCGTCGATCTTTATATCATAATTCAATGTTATGGAAACCAGAGTTAGCCAATATTTATTATCCATAGGAGTGGTAATACTAATCGCATTCAATCTGCAAAATTGCAATGCCCAAACAAGATTTGCACAAAAGACCGGGACTCTTGCGCCTGATACAGGATTGAGCCTGGAGATCAACAAGCAGGTTCAGGCTGGGCGCCTCGATGTCCAGCTATATTATCCAAAGTCTGTTCATCGCTTTTATCAGCAAAACGGATTTAAACCTGCCTGGATCAAACCGCAAAGCGAGACTGGGCCAGCTTGGCAAACCATGCTGATGCTGGATTGCGTATTACAGTTCGGGTTGTCACATGCCGATTATCACCCGCAGGAACTGCTATATAGTCGCCTGCATGACATATTGGATACTCCAGGGAAGGTAAAGCCAGATCTTCAGGCTCGTTTCGATATCATACTTACTGATGCGGTGATCACCTTAATGAACCATTTGCACTACGGCAAATTAAATCCGGAATTTTTAGCAGGCCGCATAGATAAGGGGGTGGGCAATGGCTTTGAAGCAGCTTCTTATTTATACAGAGCGTTGAAAGAAAAAGATGTTATGGCCGCCATTGCCCATGTTCAGCCTAAAGCAAAAGAATACACTGCTTTACAATACCAGATGCATTTGCTGGAAGGGCTTTACCAGGGTGATTGTTATGAAATACCGGAAGAGAAAGTAAGAAAGATCGCCATCAATATGGAACGTTTGCGCTGGGCCAATACTGAGGATAGTGTTTATGTTCAGATCAATATACCCTCTTACAGCTTAAAACTAAGTCTACCGGATTCTACCTATCAGTTCAAAGTGATCGTAGGTAAGCCGGAAAACCCCACACCCACATTGGTAAGTAAGATCGTTTACTTCACCACTGCCCCGGAATGGAAGATCCCCGCCAAAATATTCCGGCAGGAAGTGCTGCCTAAGGCACTGGCCGATAATGTATATCTTGAAAATAGTCATTTCGCGATCTATGATCACCAGGGAAACTATGTGGAACCGCTTAAAATCAATCTGGCAAATGTCAAACGCAACCCGGATCTGTATTATGCCAGGCAGTCCGCTGGATGTGACAACGCATTGGGCCTGCTCGTTTTTCGTTTCCCCAATGTTTATGATATATACCTCCATGATACCCCTGAGCAAAAACTTTTTAGACAAAAAGAAAGAGCGCTGAGCCATGGCTGCATCCGGGTTCAGCAGGCAGAGAAATTAGCGGCTCTTTTATTGAAAAATGATGGTTCAGCTACAAAGATCGCGGCATTGCATAACGGGGTAGTTAAATACGTCAAACAGGATATTTATCTGAAAAAACCTGTTGCCATCAAGATCACTTACCTGACCTGCGAGATAAAAGAAGGAGAATACATCACTTATAATGATATTTATAACCTTGATAAGAGTCTGGAGATGGCTTTGTATGGTGTAGATCAGCCCTTGAGTATGCGATAAAGAAATTAGTTATGGGATGTTAGATAAGGCTATACTTCAGGAGTGATCCGGTAAAAATGCTTATTATAACGCTGTGATATTTTTTCTACAAGACCAGCGTCTACTAACTTTTTCAGCCTGGTATTAAATGAACTGATGCTCATGTTGCTTCCTTGATCTTTCATTCCAAACCAAAGTGTTTCCGCATCTTTTGCCTCGTTAACACGCTTTATATATTCAAATATTTGGGTATTTAGACGATCATGATTTTCCTGCTGCTTGGTAATTCGCGATTTAGAAGATCTGTATTGAGGGTTGATCATCATATGTTAAACTGTATGTTCTACGATTATTTGATGAAATAATCAGGTCTCTCGCCAATTTAGTTGACAAATTTGAAGCAAATCTGAAGTTGTGTCCCGTCAATAGTTTTCGGTTTTTGACTCCACATCAATCGGAGAGAATTCCCGAACTGGTTTTGGCCGGTTACTTGTGTTTTATCATCTCAATGGCCGATCAATCTTGTTAAAATTCGTTAAACGAAGGCATTTTCATGCCAACTACAGAATCTTCTGATATTATTGTTCCTGAAGCGATGTGAAGGCTTCCGGCATATCAAACTACTTAGCTGGAATATCGCTGTTGTGTCTCATTTAAAAATATATAAAAATGAAACTATTAACTGTCTTTCTTTTCCTATTGACAAGCAATCCTCCTACATGGCTCGGCGATTTTAATAAAGCGCAAACTGAAGCGGCAGCGGCACATAAACTAATCCTGGTTAATTTCTCCGGATCTGATTGGTGTGGCCCATGCATAAGATTGAGGAAGGAAATCCTGGAATCGGAAAAATTCAATGATTTTGCTACAGATCACCTGGTGTTGGTTCGTGCCGATTTTCCCAGGCAAAAGAAAAATCAACTGAGCAAAGAACAGGTAAAGCTGAACGAAGCTCTGGCCGACAAATATAACCCCGATGGTAAGTTCCCTTTTACCCTATTGGTTGATGAGCATGGTAAAGTATTAAAGGAGTGGGACGGATACCCTGATGAAACGCCTGATCAATTTATTAATCAAATCAAACCTTTTGCGAATGCCAGTCATTGAAACGATAGAAAAAGCACGAATCGTGCATAAGCGAATCCTGAAATTGATGGGAAACAGGTTCGAGATCAGCGTGGTTAGCGATGATGTGGATTGGGCAAATAGCCGTATCGATATGGCTGTTGTCGAGATCAACCGTATTGAAAAGCTACTGACAACTTTTAGCGACGATAGCCAAACCAACCAAATTAATGCAGCAGCCGGTATCAAACCAGTGAGAATAGATCTTGAAGTTTACCAGTTGATAGAGCGTTCGCTGAAAATATCTCAGCTTACTCAGGGTGCATTTGATATTACCTATGGTTCTATCGATAAAAGCCTTTGGAATTTTGATATTAACATGAAAACGTTGCCAGATGCTGAAACTGCACTTCAATCCGTTGGACTGATCAATTACAGGAATGTCATTCTTGATCCTGATAACACAACGGTTTTCCTAAAGGAGAAAGGTATGCGCATAGGCTTTGGGGGAATAGGGAAGGGCTATGCGGCTGATCGTGCCAAAGTTGTGCTGCAACAAAACGACGTAAACAGCGGGATCGTGAACGCAGCCGGTGACTTGATCACCTGGGGAACCCAACCCAATGGCAACCCCTGGACGATTGCTATTGCCGACCCCGATAAGCAGATGACGCCGTTTTCTACACTTAATATCAGCAATATGGCCATTGCTACCTCGGGTAATTATGAAAAGTATGCTATTATCAACGGTAAAAAATATTCGCATACCATCGATCCCAAAACTGGCTTACCGGTAAGCGGGATCAAAAGTGTAAGCATTATCTGTCCCAGTGCCGAGTTTGCTGATGCCATGGCCACACCGGTAACGGTGATGGGTATTCGCGTGGGGCTTGATCTGGTAAACCAACTACAACAACTCGCCTGCGTCATTATTGATGACGATAACCGGCTTTACACGTCCAGAAATATAAACGTTAAAAATTAACACATGAAAAAATTACCCCTGATTAAATTATTGCTGGCCGGCAGTATACCTGCTCTTGGATTAAGCTCATGTTCATCGGTAAAAGCATATCAAAAAAACAGGTTAAACGACGCGGAGATGGAGCTTTCTGCCCGTAAGTCACAGAAGTTTGAACAAAGTTTCCAGTTATATCGCGAAGGCGGTTCGGGGGCTAATGGCGGAAAAAGCGGTGGTGGCTGCGGATGTAACTAAAAACGCGGCTTTACATGAGAAAAATATACCTATGTGTTGCCGCCCTATATTTAGGGATAGTTGCTTCACATGCGCAAACCAAAACATTACCGGTTAAGGACAGCAGTAACTATGAAGCCCGCAGACTTAAAATTGAAGAGATCAACATCATCTCAGCGTACTATCATCAGGATGGCAATAACTCTGCGGTTACCGGCGGTATCGGTACTGAAAAGTTGACCGACTTTGCCAACACCTTTGATCTGCAATTATCAAAATATGGTGCCAGCGGTAAAAAGCACACTTTTACATTCGAACTGGGCGTAGATCATTATACTTCGGCATCTTCTGACAAGATTGACCCGAACAGTATCTCCTCCGCCTCCAGGCAGGATACCCGCGTATACCCATCTTTGAACTGGACGGTTTCAAACGACAAAACCGGTAATGCTTTCGGATTTACAGGCTCTTATTCGCATGAGTTCGATTATCAGTCTTTTGGTGGTGGAATAAATCTTACACGGGTGTCTAAAGATAAAAATACCCAGTTTGATTTTAAAGGAATGGTTTTCCTGGATACCTGGAAGGTGATATTGCCTGTTGAACTGCGACCGCCAGGCTACGGTTCAGGATCAGATCGTGAAGGTAAAGGGCCGGTTGATCACAGCCCCCGTAATTCATTTAGTGCTTCGTTTTCTTTGTCTCAGGTACTCACCTCAAGGCTGCAGGCCTTACTGATCATCGAGCCTTCCTATCAGCATGGTTTGCTGGCCACTAAATACCAGCGTGATTATTTTACCGATGGATCTGAGAGGGTAGAAAACCTGCCGGGCAGCAGGTATAAGCTCCCTATAGCGATACGGTTTAATTACTTCCTGGATGATCATTTTGTGATCAGGACATTTTACCGGTATTATATGGATAACTGGGGTATACGCGCCCATACCGCAGAAGTGGAAATACCTGTTAAGCTAACTTCATTTGTATCGATTAGTCCTTATTATCGCTATAATAACCAACAGGGTACGCGCTATTTTGCACCATATGGGCAACATAATCCTGCGGATACCTATTATACAAGTGATTATGATCTGTCTACCTTACACAGCAATTTTGTTGGGGCTAATATCAGGTTATCTCCGCCAACTGGTGTGTTTGGCTGGCAATATTTCAATTCGCTGGAGATCAGGGCTGGCCACTATATGCGTTCTACCGGCCTGAATTCAAATATTGTAACCCTGGCTATGAAGTTCAAATAGGGTATTGGTATTCAAATAGAAGATTAATCGCAGCAAAAGCTTAGGTAATCCATTGAAAACCATCAGGGATGTTGTAATTAATATGACTGATGGTTTTTCTGCTAAATTGGTTGCTCGAAAACGATTAAGGATGACCTCCCCCTCCGTTGATCATATCGGAAATAATACCCTTATTACTCTTATGCTCGGCTAAAAAAACACCGACAAGATGAACAAAGATAAAGGCAAGTATCAGGTACATACAAAAGCCATGGACTTCTTTAACGCTGTGCCTGATAGATTTGAAGGGC